>FWPV01000040.1_pt1 | contig 502994 bp, 444 predicted proteins | sample 2228371 | NCBI WGS metagenome assembly FWPV01 (sample SAMEA103939776, study PRJEB20133) | metagenome | reverse complement strand
GCCTGTCGAAGGGTGCGTTATATTGTGTAACCAACCGCGGCTACGGCAGGCTCAGCCAGCGGTCTACCCTCAACACTACGCGTTACGGTCCCTGAGCCTGTCGAAGGGTGCGTTACATTGTGTGACCAACCGCGGCTTCGGCTGGCTCAGCCAGCGGTCTACCCTCTACCCGACCTACACGTTACGCGCCCTGAGCTTATCGAAGGGTGCGTTACATTGTGTAACCAACCGCGGCTTCGGCTGGCTCAGCCAGCGGTCTACTACGCGTTACGCGCCCTGAGCCTGTCGAAGGGTGCGTTATATTGTGTAACCAACCGCGGCTTCGACAGGCTCAGCCAGCGGTCGGGTTTCGCGGCGTGTAAGTACCGCTATACTACACGCCAGCGGCCCCTCAACCCGACCTACGCGTTACGCGCTTGCCCTTATGCGGTGGGCATAGACATCTTTGTGTACTTCGTGTTCTTCGTGGTTGATTTTGTCTCACCGGTCCATGGGCAGCAGGCCCTTGCGCAGGGCGATACGGATCAGGTCAGCCTGCGAGTGAATATCCAGCTTGCGGTTGAGATTCGAGCGGTGCGCCTCGACCGTGCGCGGGCTGATGGAGAGCTTCTCGGCGATGTCGGCCGTGCTGCTGCCCTCCGCCACCATCTTGAGGATCTCGCGCTCGCGGTTGGTGAGCGCATCGAAAGGGTCCAGCGCGCCGGTTTTTGCGCGCTCGACATAGGCGCTGATGGCCCGCTCGGAAAAGGGGGTGCCCAAATAGCGCTGACCGCCGACGATGGTGTGAATGGCCTGGATCAATTCGGTGGCGGTCGAATCCTTGAGCACGTAGCCCGATGCGCCGTTGCGCAGCGCTTCAATGACGTAAGCCTCGCTGGAGTGCATCGAGAGGATCAGGACCCTGGTCATGCGCCACACGTTGCGGGTCAGCTCCAGTCCGTTCATGCCGGGCATCATCATATCCACGATGCTGACCTCGGGCTTGAGCTCGGTGATTTTTTCGAGCGCCTCATGCCCGTCGCTGGCTTCAGCGATGACCTGCAGGTCGGGCTGCGAGTCGATCAGCGAGCGCAGCCCCTGGCGAACGACATGGTGATCATCAGCGAGGAGTATCGTGATCATTTACTTGCCTTTCCTTGACGGGTAATTCGATTTGCAGCGAAGTGCCCCAACCAGGGACCGAATCAATCGTCAGCGTTCCGCCCACCAGCCCGACGCGCTCGCGGATGCTCATCAAGCCGCGCGTGCGCCCGCGCCCGAGGATCTGGGTGGTCGAAAAGCCTTTGCCGCGGTCCTCGACCAGGATGGTGAGCTGGTCCTGCGAAAACAACAGGCGCACCGACACCTCCGAGACGCGCGCGTGGCGGGCTACGTTGGTGAGGGCCTCCTGCACCACCCGGTAAGCCACCGTTTCCACCTCGGGCTGGAAGCGGCGGTTTTCCAGGTTGTGCTGCTGGAACAATATTTTAACCCCGGTCAGGGTGGTGTAGCGGTCAAAATGCCACAGCAGGGCTGGAAGCAGCCCCAGGTCGTCCAGCATGCTCGGGCGCAGGTCGAGCGACAGGTTGCGCACCTTCTGCAGCAGGTCATCCGCCAGGCCGCGCGCGCGCTCCAGGTGCTCTTTTTGCTCCGGCAGGCTGAATTTTTCGCTGATGTCGAGCTGCAGCTTCAGCCCGGTCAACAACTGGCCGATCTCGTCGTGCAGTTCCATCGCGATGCGCTTGCTCTCTTCTTCCTGAATCTCCACCAGGCGGTGCGACAGGTTCTGCATGCGCTCCTGGTCCATGCGCACCTGCTCGAACAGGTCGGCGTTGGAGATGGCCATGGCCATCAGGTGCCCGACCGCCTGCACCAACTGCGTGACCGCCGGCGAGAAGGCGTTTTCCTTCAGGCTGTACACCGCCAGCAGCAGGGGGAAATCACCGCTGATCAGCGGGATGCAAAGCAAGTTAAGGAAGGAACGCTCGCCCTCCAGCAGGGTGTTCCCGCCAGGGATATCAGGGATGCGGTAGGTCAGCGTCTGGCCGAGATGGTGGGCTTTAAGGATGGGGTGGCTGGGGGATTCGCTCTCCTCCAGCAGCGGGATGTGGGCATCCTCCGGCAGGGCGATGCCGCGGTAAGCCAGCGGTACCAGGGCGTACTTCTCCTCGTCCAGCACCGCCACCCAGGCGGCGTCCAGGTTGAACTGCTCGACCAGCAGCCGGCAGCTCTCCTGGGCAACCCACTGCGAGTCGGTCTTCTCAAGGAAGGCGCGCGCCAACCCATTGAGGGCATTCAACTCCTGTACGCGCTGGCGCAGGGCGGCTTCAAGCATTTTGAGCTGGGTGATGTCGCGGCTGACGCCGACGATGCCGGTGATGCGCTGGCGCTCGTCCTGCACCGGCGAGAGCACGGTCTGAAAACGCAGAAACTGCTGCTCGAAAGGCAAAGTCCACTCGTAGACCACGTGCCGGCCGGTCTGCGCTTCCTGGAAGGCGTTCAGGTGGTCGCGCAGGGTGACGGTCGGGAAATGCATACTCCTGGCGAGCGCTTCGAACTCTTCCACGCTCAATGCGCTCTCGGCCAGCGTGGCGGGCAGGTTGACCCGCTCGCTGATTCCCAGGCGGCGCGCCTTAGCGCCGAAGAAACGCAGGCGGCGCATGTTCTGGTCGATGATGAAGACCATGTCATCCATCGACTCGACCACCGCCTGGAAACGCTCCTCGCTCTCGCGGCGGCGGTTTTGGGCCTGCTGCAGGTCGCTCAGCATCTGGTTGATGGTTACCGCCAGGCGGGAGAGTTCATCCTTGCCGCTGACGCGCACGCGCGCGTTGAGGTTGCCCCCGCGCCCAACCGAGACGACCTCATTGCCCAATTGGCGCAGCCGCGTCAGCACCAGGCGGTCCATAAAGAGAAAGACGATCAGGCCAAATAAAACCGTGCCGGAGATGAGGATAATATACAGGTAGCGCAGCACCAACTGGCTGTTGCGGTAAAGGGTGCGCGCCTGGTCGATGCGCAGTATATAGGAAGGCTGCCCCTGGTAATCGTTGAGCAGGACATAGCCGGCGTATTCGATCTCGCTCAGCGGCTGGTTGAAGGTGGGGTTCTCAGGGGAGAGATTGGCCAGCGCGGTCTGCCAGTCCTGCGCCAGCCCGGGTTGGTCATACCGCGCCAGCGTGAGGGGGAACTGCACCACACCGGCGATGCGCTGCAGCTCACCCGAATCCAGGTAACGGCCGAGGATCAGCGTACCCGCAGCCGGTCCGCGTCCATCCGTGCGCAGGATGGGTACGGAGACGAACATCAGCGGGGCGCCGCTGGTCGCCAGGATACCGTGCAGCGGGGTATTGTCCTCCGCTGACCGCAGCAAAGGGTCAGCCGGGGAAATGCCCGCTGCGAGCGCCGGCGGCAGGCCAATTTCCTGGTTCTGCTGCAAATCAAACGCTTTACCGAAGTAAAGACGCCCGTCGCTGCTGTAAAAGGCCATCAGGTTGATGCGCAAATCTGTAAAGGTCTCGTTGCCCAGGTTAGCCTGAATGAAGGCCGGGTTGGCGTTCAGCACAAAGGCGTAGGTGTCATCCCAGCGCGACCAGTCGCGCGCCGTATCTGTGAGAGAATTGAAATTGTTCTCCAGCACGCCCATCACGCGCTGGATATTCAGGGAGGATGAGCGCTGCTCCTCTGCATCGAAGTGAGGCGTCAGGATGGTCTGCAGACTGATGGAGAAGACCAGCACCAGCCCGGCAAAGGCAATCAGGATAAGGCCTAGTATTGTCCAGCGCAGGTTCATTTACACGTCCAGATTTTCAGGAATTGGAGGGGAGGTTTAAGCACGCCGGCAAGCAATCTTGCGACCCCCTGGGTGTTGACCCGCGTTAATTATAGACGTTTATGGTCGATTCATGCAATTCCATTAAGGCTTCGTGAACCTCACACCCAGGCGGGGAACAGCGCGCAACCAGCCGGGGGTATGGTAGTCAGGGATACGCGGCGCGGCCACCGCTGGCGACCAACCCAGACGAGACCAGGCCTTCAGAAATTTGTCAAAAAAATTGGGTGACGAATGTATGACAACTATTGACTCTCGTCTGCAAAGTCCTAAAATATAATTAGCTCCATTCAGGGGATCAACCCCCATACCCCCACCCAATCATTTACAGGAGGAAGACATGAGTAGGACCAAGTACGCTCTGGTATTTGCATTGCTATTATTAGCGCTGGTAGCCACGCAATGCGCCCCCGCTGCCCCGGCCGCCGAAGAGACCGAGGAAAAAGTTTACAAGCTGGCAGCCATTTTCCCGGGTGTCATCACGGATGCGGATTACAACACCCTGGCCTATGTTGGCGTCTCTGAATTGCAAAAAGAGACCGGCATCGAAACCGCGTATTCCGAAAGCGTAGCGGTTCCGGATGTGGACCGCGTCATGCGCGAGTATATCGATGGGGGGTACAACATTATCTGGACGCACGGCGGGCAGTTCGTGACGCAGACGGTTGATCTGGCGCGCCTGTTCCCGGATGTGATCTTCATCGCTGAAGGCGACGCTCCGGTCGAGGATGCGCCCGCCAACCTGTGGTTCATCGACCGCAATTTCCATGTCGGCTTTTACGGCATCGGCGCGCTGGCAGCCCTGCAGACCGAAACCGGCAAGATCGGCTACCTGGGTGGCCTGGCGCTGCCGTTCTCCTACGCCGAAGCGCATGCGGTCCAGCAAGCGGTCAACGACCTCGGCCTGGATGTGGAGATCGTCGCGGTCTGGGCAGGTGACTTCAACGACCCGACCAAAGCCCGCCAGGTGGCAGACGCGCTCATCGCCGACGGCTGCGATGTGATCATGGGCTCGCTTAACCTGGGCATGTTCGGCCTGTTCGAGGCTGCCAAGGCAGCCGGACCGGATGTGCGTGTGACCGCCAAGTACACCGACAAGCGGTCCTACGCCCCCGAGAACTACATGACCTCCTTGATCTACGACTTCGCCGGCCCATTGACCGAGATCTACAACAAGATTTTGGCGGGTGAGACCGGCGGCTACTACCCGCTCGGCTTTGATACCGGTGTTTCCTTGCAGCAGCCGCTGACCAACGTCAAACCGGAAGTTGCGACGCAGATGGAAACCATCATCAAGGACCTGGTGGACGGCAAGATCCAGGTCGTCAAAGACGTGAGCGAATATAAATAAGCTGTTGCGCCAGTTCTGATCTTGAGGGGGTTCTGACGGTCCTATTGCAGGCCGTCAGAACCCCCGTTTCATAAAAACCCATAACATTAGCGTAAGGTCGATCCGGACAACGGTTCATCGCCCTCATTAATTTCGGGTGGGATCAGACTAAAGGTGAAAACATGGACAGAGAACCGATCCTGGAATTAAAAGATATTCGCAAGGTTTTCGACAAAACCATTGCCCTGGACGGGGTTTCGTTTCAGTTGTTCGCGGGCGAAATCCATGGTCTGCTGGGCGGCAATGGCGCCGGGAAAACCACCCTGATGAACATCCTCTACGGTCTGTACCGCAAGGACAGTGGAGAAATCATCCTGCAGGGAGAAAAAATCGACATCCAATCCCCGCGCGACGCGCTGCGCGCCGGCATTGGCATGGTGCACCAGCACTTCCTGCAGATATCAAATTATACGGTCCTCGAAAACATTGTTTTAGGGTCCGACGTGGTCAATCGCTACACCATGAAACTGGAGAGCGAAGCCGCCAAAGTGGAAGAACTTTGCCGCCGCTTCGGCCTGGACGTGGACATCAACGCCACCATCGACTCGCTGCCGGTTGGCGCTCGCCAAAAGGTGGAAATCCTGAAAGCCCTCTATCGCGGCGTCAAAATCCTCATTCTCGATGAACCAACGACAAACCTGACCCCGCAGGAGGTCGATTCTTTATTCGTCTCGCTGCGCAAGCTGGTCGATGATGGTTTGAGCATCGTTTTTATTACCCATAAACTGCGCGAGGTTCTGAGCGTGTGCGACCGCATCACCGTGCTGCGCGAAGGACGCAACATCACCACACTTGACCGCGCCGACGCTTCGGAAGAAGTCTTCGTGCGCGCCATGGTTGGCGAGCAGATGGATATCGAGGACAGCATCTATTTCGCGCGCGAAGGTCAGAAGTACACCGCCTTTGACAGTCAGGCCGGCGTCGTCCTGGAGGTGAATTCCGTTGGTCTGGTCAGCAAAGACGGTGTCGCGCGCCTGAAAGACCTGAACTTCGTCATCCACAAGGGCGAGATTCTGGGCGTGGCAGGGGTGGCCGGCAACGGCCAACGCGAGCTGGCAGAATGCGTGACCGGCATCCTTCCGCCCAGCAGCGGCAAGATCCTGCTGGACGGTAAAGATGTCAGCAATATCGCCATCGCCGAATTGCTGCGCATGGGCATCGCCTATATCCCCGAGGACCGCCTGCATGACGGTTTCCTGCCCAAAGCCACCGTGGCGCAAAACCTGATCCTGGGCTACCACCGCCAGGCGCCCTACAGCGACGGGCGTTTCATCAACTGGAAAACCGTGCACCAGAACGCTCGCCAGCAGATCAGCGAATACAACATCAAAACCGGCGGACCGGAAGAAATCGGCGGCACACTCTCAGGCGGCAATATTCAGCGTGTGATGATCGCGCGCGCCTTTTCGATGCCGTCCAAACTGCTGGTGGCGCACAATCCCACCCGCGGGCTGGATATCCCTTCTATGGATTTCGTCTACAGCAAGCTGCTGGAGCGAAAAAGCCAGGGCGATGCCACCCTGCTGATCTCCGAAGACCTGGACGAGTTGCTCTTGATGTGCGACCGGATTGCGGTGCTCTACCGCGGCGAAATCCTCGGCATTCTCGAGCGCAGCCAGTTCGATAAATATGCCATCGGCCGGCTGATGAGCGGGATCAAGGCTGAAGGTTAGGCTCAGGTTGAGGTCTCCATCATGACAATCGTACGAAAAATCACACCATATCTCATCGCCATCGTGGCTGCGTTTGCCGCCGTGGGCATCTTCATCGCCGCGATGGGTTTCGATGTCGGGCGGGCATACCAGACCATCCTTTTCACGTCTTTCCGCACGCCCAACGGGTTTATCCAGACGCTGCTCAAGTTCATTCCCCTGACCTTGCAGGCACTGGCGTTCACGGTTCCCCTGACAGCCGGTAAATTCAATATCGGCGGCGAAGGCCAGATGATCATCGGCGCTATCGCGGCTTCAGCCGTCGGCATCATGTTCGCCGACCTGCCCATCTACCTGCTGCTGCCAATGGTGATCCTGGCCGGCATCATTGCGGGGGCGGTCTACGGGCTGGTTCCGGCCTGGCTGCTGTACCGCTTTGGCATCAACGAGATTTTGACCACCGTGCTGTTGAATTTTGTCTCCTTTGCGATCATTGACCTGGTCGCAACCGGCCCATGGCGCGACACCAGCGCCGGTCACCCCACCACCATTCCCCTTGGGCAGGGCGGGCTGCTGCCCATGCTGGTCAGCAACCCTCCGCTGCACTCGGGCATCATCCTGGCGGTGCTGGTGGCGGCCGGGATTTACGTGTACACCACGCGCACATCTTCCGGGTACGAACTTGTCGCGACCGGCGCCAACCCACGCGCGGCAGCCGTGTTCGGCATCAATGTCAAACGCATGTTCGTCTTCTCGCTGGTGCTGGCCGGGGCTCTGGCCGGTTTATCCGGAGCGATCGAAGTCTCCGGCGTGCAGCGGCGGTTGATCGAAGGCATGCAGTCCAACTTCCTGGTGCTCGGCCTGATTATCGGGTTGATATCCAAAGGAAATAACCTGGCCGTCCCCTTTGTGGCCTTTTTCATCGCCGTTCTGGAGGTAGGCGCGAGCGCCATGCAGCGCACGATGAACATCCCGGTTGAAATGGTGTTCATCGCCGAAGCATTGGTGCTGCTGTTCGTCCTGCTTTCCGATGTGGTACGCAGGAGGTAAAACAATTATGGATGCTCTCGTAACCTTCTTGCGTTTGGTCTTGCTTTCTATGGTTCCCTTCGTACTGGCCAGCCAGGGCACGATGCTGGGCGGCCGCACAGGCGTGTTCAACGTCGCCCAGGAAGGCATCATGCTGGTGGGCGCGTCGCTGGGCTTTTTGATCAGTTACCTGACCGGTTATACCTTCGTCGGCCTGCTGATTGCCATGGCAGCCGGAGCGCTCTTTGGTTTGCTGCTGGCATACTTCACCACCACGCTGAAGATGAACCAGTTCGTCATCGGCCTGTCCCTTTTCTTCATCGGGGTAGGTTTGTCCACACTGCTGCCCAAGATCATCATCGGCATCACGCTCTCACCGCCGCTCATCCCGACGCTTAAGGATATCCACATCCCGCTGCTGAGCCAGATCCCGGTGATTGGCCCGATCCTCTTCCAGCAAAACGGGCTGGTGTATTTTGCCATCCTGCTCTCGCTGGCCCTGTGGTATTTCCTGTTCCGCACCCAGAAGGGCCTGGAGCTGCGCGCGGTGGGCGAGAATCCGATGTGCGCCGACAGCATGGGCATCAACACGGTGCGCATGCGCTACACCACCGCCATCATCGGCGGGGCGCTCATCGCGCTGGCAGGCGCGTACCTGCCGATGGTCTACACCGGCACCTTCACCGAGGGCATGACCCGCGGACGCGGCTGGCTGGCCATCGCCCTGACCTTCTTCGGCGGCTGGAGCCCGCTGCCCATCCTGGCCGGCTCGCTCTTCTTCGCCGGCATCGAGGTGCTGGCCTTCCGCGCCCAGGTCATCGGGCTGGCGGTGCCCTACCAGTACCTGCTGATGCTGCCTTACCTGGCGACCATCCTGGTGATGGTCTTCACCTTCCGCAAGGCGCGCGTGCCCGGCTTCCTTGGGCAGAACTACGACCGCGAAAAGCGCGGCGTGTAGCCTGAAAATTTTCAGACCATATACCCCTTCTCGTGTAGAAACAGAACCAGAAGGGGTATTTTTTATTGCGGTCCTGGATTATCTTCCCAGGTAACCGGAGCCCAAAGATACAGCCATTAATGCAGGCTTGATTTCCCATGAGAAATGCTGCCCGGAAAGGTGGGGGAAGAAAAATAGCATGATAAAAGCCAGCACCAAAAAGGGAATCACCAGGACAGCCACAATCCTGGTGATTGGAAAAATTCAATCATCTGCAGAAAAAGCGCTCATCTGAATTCTCCCTGTAGTGACCAGATACTGCGGATATTCTAATTGTATACATTAGATAAAAATTATGTTCTTAACGCCTGGCTTTTTCAATCTACTATTCTCGGACCGGGTGCAACCGCACCACCACAGTGCCGCCCCTGCCCGGTTCACTCTCCATGTAGATCGTCCCGCCCCAGCCTTCAACGAACGACTGGGCAATCGCCTGCCCGAGGCCGAATTCGTCAACCAGAGAGCAGCCAACCTTGCCAGTACCCCGCTGCTGGTCAACCAGCCGCAGGGCAGGCATCCTCGGCAGCCTTAAGGGCGAAGTTGCGGGAATATTGCGCCCACCCAATAAAATCGCTGGCTAACCCTGTTGCTTCGCTTCCACCCTAGTTGGTTAATCTTGTCCCAATACCAACGCCATGGAGGACTATTCTTTGGGCCGAAAATCAGACGCGGGTGTATAATTAGCCCATCATTCCCCCTGGACAACATGAAAAAGGTCAGCCCATGATCGAAATAAAAACGCCGCAAACCCGCGAGGAGTTCAAAGCCTATTATGATTTGCGTTACCGCGTGCTGAGGGAGCCGTGGGGACAGCCGCGCGGCACGGAAAAAGATGATTACGAACCCATCAGCAAACATTTCATGGCGGTGGACAGCGACAGCGGTGAAATTGTGGGCGTGGTCAAGGTTTTCGAAAAAGAGCCTGGTGTTGCCTGGGTGTCGCACCTGGCGGTAGCACCGTCTCACCAGCGTAAGGGCATTGGAAAACGCCTCCTGCAGGTGGTCGAAGACAGCGTCCGCCAGCAGGGATATAAAATCATCGGCTGCCAGGCGCGGTTAAACACTACTGCCTATTTCGAAAACGCCGGTTACCGCATCGCAGGTTTACCCACCCAGTATTTCGGCACCACTTCGGTGGTGTGGATGGAAAAAGAACTCCAATAAAAAAGGCTGCGGAGGTTAACCGCAGCCTGAACCTACCTAACCCGCGACGCGTTCAACCGCGTCTCGTTTGGGAGGTCAAGTGGTGGCCGCCGGCCTGCGCAGGGCGCGTATCAGCAGCCCAACCAGCGAGCTGATCGGCAGGATCAGCCAGGCGATGAACCCGTTAACCAGCGCAAAACCCTGGCTGAGCCAGACCAGCACGGGCCGCAGGACGATCTGCAAAAAGCGGAAGCGGGCATAAGCAACTGCGATAGCGATGGTGGAGAAAGAAATCGCGAAGCGCCCCCAGTCTGAAAATTCCATGATGTGCATCTCTTCCAGCACCAGTTCCAGACCGATATTCAAAACCAGGACATAGGCAGCGGTCTTCAACACCGGCATCTTGACCACAATATAGCTGAAGATCCCGGCGGCGAACCGCATCACTAAAATACCGACTGCCACACCCAGCATCACCACCCAGATCTCTTCCGACAGTGAAACCGCCGCGACCACGTTATCCAGACTGAAAGCCAGGTCCATCATCTCTACATTCAGCACCGTAATCCAGAAACCGGTTTTCTTGACCTTGCGCAGGCTGTCGCCCTCGCTGCCGCCGTGCCCGGACGCGCCCAGGTCATCCAGCGCCAGGCGGATGAGATAAGCCGCTCCGACCAGCTTCAGCCAGGGGTTGCGGATGATCAGGCTGGCAGCCAGCAGCATCAGACCGCGCCCAACGTAAGCGCCCAACAAACCCACCCTCAAAGCCGCCATGCGTTGATGTCCCAATGGTTTATCCAATATGCGGCCCAGCCACGCCAGTGCTTTTGGCCAGGGAATGGGTTGATCCTTGGGCAGAACCGAGACCATGGCCCCCAATACGGCGGCATTGTCTATGGATAGGATGCCCTCTAAAAAGACCAACTGAATGACAATTGCAATTACGGACCAGTCCACAATTATCTCCTCACCAAAGCATAAAAGAAAACAACCCCTTCACCACCCTGAGGGGTGGTTTGAGCGGGGGCAGGTTCTGCTGGCTGAAAATCAAGGGGAAATGATATCTGTCGCAACTGTTATACCATAAGAGGATAGCCTTCCAGCAGACTTAAGCGGATCGTCGTGCGCTTACAGGAAATATTTCACGCTCCAGGAGGTGAACGGTTTACTTTCACGACAGTGTTTTCGGTTTCCGCCCGTCATCCTGGCTGAGCCTTAAAAATGTCAACCGCCGGGGTGAGGGGGGCACCCAGGCGATCGACGTTTATTAATATACCATAATTTTATAAATTTTTCATTAATTTGTTATAAATAACGTTGCAATCGTATTGCAGTTTACCTGTTCAGAATGGCGCAGCGCCGGTGGTAACACCGGACGGGGGGTGCTATAATCAGCCCAATTCAAGCGGGTCAGTCCCGCATCCTGATTCTATGCCGCTCACTTTCCTCACCTGGGTTCTCGCATTTTTGCCCGTCCTGACAGTTCTGGCGCTCATGCTGGTATTGCGCTGGGGCGGCAGCCAGGCGGGCGCTGCCAGCTGGCTGGCGGCTTTGCTCTCGGCGGTCATTTTCTTCGGCGCAGGACCGCAGCTCTTGCTGGTTTCTCAGTTGAAGGGGCTGCTGCTCAGCCTGGATGTGCTGTACATCATCTGGAGCGCGCTGCTGCTTTTTCACATCGCTGATGAAGCCGGAGCCGTCGCCGTCATCGGTCGCGCCTTGACCGCCCTGACGGGCGACCGCATCCTGCAGAGCCTGCTGATTGGCTGGGTATTTTGCTCCTTCCTGCAGGGCATGGGCGGCTTTGGCGTGCCGATTGCGGTCACCGCCCCCCTGCTGGTCGGCCTGGGGTTCAACCCCATCCAGGCGGTGGTGATGGCCTGCCTGGGGCACGGATGGGCGGTGAACTACGGATCGCTGGCCACGTCTTACCAGTCTCTGCTGGCGGTCACCAACCTGCCAGGAGAATACCTGGCTGCCGACTCCGCCATCCTGCTGGGCATTTCCTGCTACGTGTGCGGCGCGCTGGTGGCTGCGGTGGCCGGTGGTTTAAGGGGGCTGCTGCGCGGGCTGCCCGCTGTCTTGATCCTCGGCAGCGCCATGGCGGTTTCACAGTACTTGCTGGCCACCAACCGCCTGTGGACGGTCGGCGCGACCGGGGCTGCCCTGGTCGGGCTGGCAGCCGGTCTGCTGGTCACACGCCTGCCCTTTTACCGCAGCGGGCCAGCCGCGGCTGTCGAGAAGTTACCTGCGCTGGAAAATGCGCCAAACGGGCAGCCGCGCTCGCTGTGGGTTTCTCTTTCGGCTTATGTTATCCTGATCTTGCTGGCATTCGCGCTGTTCCTCATCCCGCCCGTGTCCGAAATTCTCACCTCAATTCAACTGCGCACGCATTTTCCAGCCGTCAGCACAAGTCTTGGCTTTACCACCCCGGCCGAGCCGGGCCGAGCGATCAGCCCCTTCGGACACCCGGGCGCGATTCTGCTCTATTCGTCTTTCCTTGCCTTTCTCATCTACAGGCGCGCGGGTTTCTACCGACCGGGAGCACCCGGCCGCATCCTGCGCGAGGTCTATAAAGGCGCCATGAACTCCAGCCTGGGCATCCTCGCCATGGTTGGCATGGCTGTGATCATGACACACACCGGCATGACCAACCTGCTCGCTGAGGGCATCAGCCAGAGCGTCGACCGCTTCGCTTACCCGCTGGTCGCGCCATTCATTGGCGGGCTGGGGGCGTTTATCACCGGCAGCAACAACAACGCCAATGTGCTCTTCGCCGTGCTGCAAATGCGCACCGCCGAGCTGCTCGGGTTGAGCGTGCCGCTGATCCTGGGCGCTCAGACCAGCGGAGGCTCGCTCGCCAGCGTGCTCTCCCCTGCCAAGGTCATCGTCGGCTGCAGCACCAGCGGGCTGAGCGGGAAAGAAGGTCTGGTAATGCGCAAGCTGATCCCGATTGGCTTAATCCCCCTGGCTGTGGTCGCGCTGGCAGCCGCGCTGCTTTCCTGGTTTTGATGCGCGTGTTTCCGTGCGGTCCGCCAGCCTCAGGCGGCTGACAAAAGGATGTCTTTGTGTTGACAGTCACAGACTGCTGCGGTATGCTTAAGCCCGCGTCCGGGTGGGACCGGCGCGGCAGAATCCGCCGAACCCTGTCAGGTCCGAGAGGAAGCAGCAGTAAGGCGGCCACTCTGGGCGCCGCCGGCAAACCTGCCCGGCCGCCTTTTGGTTAATTCCACCCCCATCGCGCATCGATCCGCCCCGCGCTGCGGGCACGAGAAACGAAACATGCAAACACCCCCCATCTGTGATTACGAAGGGTCCGATTACCAGCAGCGCTTCTGGCTGGAAGGCGGCCGCGCCTATGAAGACGCGGTCGAAGCGGTCGCGCTCATGCGCCTGCTGCCGCCGGTGGGCAGGCTGATGCTCGAGGTCGGCGCTGGCGCCGGACGCAACACGCCGCGCTACCATGGTTACGCCCAGGTGGTGCTGGTGGATTATTCGCGCAGCCAGCTTGAACAGGCGCGGGCTTTCCTGGGGGATTCCGAGCGCTACCGTTACGTGGCAGCGGATGTGTACCGTCTGCCTTTTGTGGACGGCTTGTTCGACGGCGCAACTATGATCCGCACCCTGCACCACATGGCGGATGCCCCGCTCGCACTGAAGAGCATCAACCGCGTCCTGCAGCAGGGCGGGATTTTCATCCTTGAATACGCCAACAAGCACAACCTGAAAGCCATCCTGCGCTACCTGCTGCGGCGCCAATCCTGGAGTCCCTTTACGCGCGAGCCAGTCGAGTTCGCCGCCCTGAACTTTGATTTCCACCCCGCAGCCGTGCGTGACTGGCTGCAAGCCAGCGGCTTTCACCTGGAGCGTCAACTGACCGTTTCACATTTTCGCATTGGGCTGTTCAAACGCCTGCTGCCGCTGCGCCTGTTGGTGTGGATGGACAGCCTGGCGCAATTCAGCGGCAACCTGTGGCAGTTGACCCCCAGTGTGTTCGCGCGCTGCCGCTCTGTCAGCGGCAATACCCCACCCCAGGCCAGCGCATTCTTCCGCTGCCCGGCCTGCGGGCACGCCCCGCTGGCTGATACGCCGCCAGCCATCACCTGCCCCTCCTGCTCGCGCACCTACGCGGTTGAGGGCGGGATTTATGACTTCAGGTTGCGGGAGAAGGGTGAATCTTGAGCCGGTTCGCGGCCTTCGATTTACGATTGATGATTTAAGATTTACGGGGTCACGCCCTGGTTCTTCTCCACCACCCACACGTGCGAAAGGCCGAAGATGCGCAGCGGTGTGCGCTCAAGAAAGCGCATAACCCCGCGCAGGGCTTTCCCCAACGCGCCGTATTTCGCGATCAGGTTATCATACGCGCCGAAGATGATCTCGCGGCTCACCAGGGTCACTGGCAGTCCATCAAACAGCCGTTCCAGGTCGCGGCGCGTGTAGACGCGCACATGCGGCGCCAGCTTATCGCGCCAGCGGCGCGGCAGGTAATTGACCAGTGGGATGTTGCCAAAGCGGTAGCGCCCGCGCCAGTAGATGCCGTGTGTCTCGAAGGGATAACCACGGTTGGGCACAAACAAGATCAGCCGCCCGCCGGGCCGCAGTGAGCGCACAATCTCAGCCAGGGCGGCGCGGTCGTCCGCCACATGCTCGAGCACCTCGTGGCTGAGAACCAGGTCAAAGAACGCATCCGGGAATGGCAGCTTTTCACCGGCGGCGCACAAAACCCGCTGAGCGCGCTGACTGGCTTCGACGGCGCGCCCGTGCTCAATATCCAGTCCCACCGCAAAGGCGCATTCAGCCTCCAGTTTCGCCAGATACATGCCCACGCCGCAGCCGTCCACCAGAACGCGGCCGTTCATGCGCTCCCCGGCCGCCTGGCGGATGAGATCATAGCGGCGCGCCTGCCCGGCGCGCCAGACGTAGGAGGGTTCGCCGCGCTGGGCGGCTTTGGGTGACTGCCTGGTTTCCACGACTCCCTATGCTACCATAGAAACGCCGGCTGAAAACGGGAAATTTGATTGGCGAGGTTAAATAATAATCCTGTTCTGCAACAAGAAATAGTGATTATAATTACCTATAGGGCCGGAGAAAAAAATCAGCGCCAAAAAAAATCCCCCAGATATTGACAATTTTGGCATTTTCTACGAAAATGCGTCCCTTGATTAATTTTATTACTCCGTATAGAAAAGGGATGGGTACAGGTGACCAATCGGCTTAAACTTGGCGAGCATTATATCTGTGACCTCTCGAACTGCGATCGAGAATTACTGTTGCAGCCGGAACGTGCCAGCGCATTGTTCGCGGATGCGGTTAAGGAGAGCGGGCTGACCATCATTGACGAAGGTTTTTATAAATTCAACCCGCACGGCTTCACCTGTTTCCTGCTGCTTTCAGAGTCACACGCCAGTCTGCACGCCTGGCCTGAACACGGTTACTGCGCCATCGATATCTTCACTTGCAATCTGGAGCTGGATATCTCGGGGTTGATCGCCCGCCTGCAATCCCTCTTTAGCGCCAGCCGCTGCACCACCCGCAAGCTGGACCGCACCAGCATGCAAAGCGAAGTCATCCTGGCTTGAGGGCGTGCATGAGCAGCGAGACCTGGATCAGCGAACAACTTCATCCCTATTATCGAAAATCCCTGCGAGTCAACGCCGTCCTGGTGGACGAACAGACGCAGTTCCAGCATCTGCAGCTGGTCGAGTGCGAATTTTTCGGTAAAACCCTGATGCTGGACGGCATTATCCAGCTCACCGAGCGGGATAACGCCGGTTACCACGAGATGATCACCCACGTGCCGCTGATGGCGCACGGCAGCCCCAGGCGGGTTCTGATCGTTGGCGGCGGCGACGGCGGCAGCCTGCAGCAGGTGCTCAAACACCCCACAGTCGAACAGGCGGTGGTCTGTGAACTCGATCGGCGCGTGGTCGAGGTGTGCCGCGAGCATTTCACCCTCTTCGGCAACCCCTGGCAGGATGCGCGTGCCAGCCTGGTGGTTGAGGATGCCTTCACCTATCTCCAGCAGAGCAGTCAAAAATTCGATGTGATCATTTCCGACACCACCGACCCGATCGGCATGGCCGAGCGCCTGTTCAGCGAGGAATTTTACCGCCTGATGGTGTCTTCCCTCACACCCGGGGGAGCCATCGCCACCCAGTGCGAGCAGATGTTCTTTGACAGCCACCTGATTGTGAGCATCTACCGCCTGGCGCAGCAGCTCACGCGCCATCCGGCTTACTATCACGCCCTCATCCCAACCTACCCCGGCGGCGGGATCGGTTTCATGTATCTTTCAGACACCCCCTGGACCGCAGGCCTGCAGCAGCCCTACCCGCCTGACCTGGCTTACCTCAACCCTGATATGCACCGCGCCGCCTTCGCCTTGCCGGAGTTTTTCCGTCGCCTGCTGCTCGATTAATCCTCCAGCGGTCGTGTTCCCCAATGAATCGCCACGGTGCCGAACATGCGCCGCGCAAAGCCTACCTCAATGAAGCCGGCTGCCCGGAAGGCATCCGCCAGTTCTTCAGCGGCAAAAAACTGCTCGCTGGAAACGGGCAGGTAACGGTAAGCGTCCGCCTGCCCGCTGATCAAAGCTCCCAGCCAGGGGATGACCACACGCATGTGCAGACGGATGAGAGGCTTCAGCAGCGAGCGCCGCGGCGGCCGGGTGGTATCCAGGGCGACGATCCTGCCGCCCGGTTTGAGCACACGGTACTGTTCACCCAGTGCCAGCCTCAGATCGCTGACGTTGCGCAGCAGAAAGCCGGACACGACCGCATCAAAACTGCGCGGCGGGAAAGGCAGCCGCAGCGCATCGGCTGCAGTCCAGTCCAGCCCCGCCAATGAGCGCGTCTGCCCGGCGCGCATCATGGCCAGGGTGAAATCAGCTGCCAGCGCGCGGCAAGCAGGCTGCTGTTTGAGCGCTTCGCGCGCCAGGTCACCCGTCCCCGCGCCCAGGTCGAGCAGGTGCGCGCCGGCTTGAATGCCGGCGCGCGCGATAACCTCCCTGCGCCAGACAGCATCCTGCCCAGCGGTCATCAAACGGTTCATCAGGTCATAGCGCGGCGCGATGCGCGCGAACATACCCTGAACATAAGCCGCCTTATCGGCGGTCTGCGCTTCAGTCTTCATCCACGGTGGGAACCCAGGCCAGGATGGTGGTCCCCGCGCCAGGTTCAGAAGTGATTTCCACATCCCCGCCCACATTTCGCGCGCGGGTGTGCATGTTCGAAAGACCGTGTCCGATGGTTAATTCCATTTTTTCGGTGTTGAATCCGTGCCCGTCATCGCTGACTTCCAGCAGGACGCGGTCAGCCGTCTGCCAGAGGGTGATATTCACGGTGCGCGCGCGGGCGTGTTTGGCGATATTGGCCAGCGCTTCCTGGCATATGTGGAACAAGGCGGTGGCAGCCGGGTCGGACAGGCTGCTCAATTCCTCTTCCGAGCCTTTTAGATTGACGTTGAGGAGCGTATTGGCGCGAAATTCCTGCACCAGACGGCGCACGCCGTGCAACAGATTCTCGTTGTGCAGCTGGCGCGGACGCAGGTCGAGGATGTAGGCGCGAATGTCGCGGATGGTGCTGTTCAGGTCGCTGATCGACTGCTCGATCCGCTGCAGCATGCCCTGGTGGTCTTCCTTGGCCAGCAGGCGGGCGTGTTCGAGCGTCAGGCCGACAGCGTAAATGGATTGGATAATACCGTCGTGCAAGTCCATGCCGATGCGTTCACGTTCTTCTAGCACCGCCAGGCGGCGGCCCTGCAGGTTCAGGCGCACGTTTTCGATGGCGGTGCCGACCCAGGAGCCGATGGTCGCCAGGAACTGCATCTCGAGCTCGTCCAGCGGACGCGGGTGGCAGGAAGCCACGCACAGCACGCCCAGCACCCCCTGGCGCCCGTTGATCGGCAGACAGGCCACCTGGTGAAACTCCCCCAAAACCACATCGGTGTGCAAATCGCTGCCGTTGGGGCTGCTCAAAGAGATCAACTCGGGCTGGTTGAACTTGGCCACCTTACCGATAATCCCCTCGCCCAACTGGTACTGGTCACGCGCCCACAAAGCATTGACCTGCTGGCCGCGGTGCAGCACGCGCTTGAGCAGGCGGCTGTTCTCCACCCGCAGGAAAACCTCGCCCACCTCGATCTGCAGGTAATCCAGCACCTGGGTCACCGCCTTGTCCAGGATCTGGTCGATATCTGAAGAGGTCGCCAGGGTGGAAGCCAGTTCATTCAGCAGCGCCAGGTTCTCATTGCGGCGTGTCAGAATGCGGTCGCGCTGGATCAGTTCCTTGTACATGCGCGCGTTGCTGATGGCCACCGCGGCGTAAGCCGCCAGCATCTCGATCAGCACCTGGTCTTCCTGCGTGAATTCCGGCCCGTCGATCTTATTGGTCAGGTAAATCTGGCCGATATGGCGCCCGCCGTGCCGGATCGGCACGCCCAGGAAAGAGCTCATCGGCGGGTGGTGCTTTGGGAAGCCTACGCTGCGGGGATCGCTGGAAATATCGCTCACGCGCACCGGTTCCTGCGCGTGCATCAAAGCCCCGATCAAACCTAAACCGCGCGGCGGGTGGGCTAATTTCGCCACTTCCTCATCGCTCATTCCGACCGGAATGAAGGCTTCCAGTTCTCCCCCTGCGCCCAGCACACCCACTGCGGCGTAACGCGCGCCGGATTTTTCGCAGGCCAAATGCGCGATGCGTGAAAGCAGCGCCTCGAGCGAGGTTTCCTGCACCAGCTGCAAACTGGCATGGTAGAGCGCCATCAGGCGGTCTTCCAGTTGTTCGCGGGTCAGGTCGAGTTGGCTCATGGAATAATCCATCACTTCAGGTCCTATTTTACCCGATGCGGATAGATATCGTCAATTTTACGTACCGGCTTATGGGGTACAATTCAACCCGAGGCAGACATGACCAGCGAACCGAACAAAATCATCTATTCCATGATCGGCGTCAGCAAGTATTACGATAAAAAACCGGTCATCCAGGACATTTACCTGTCGTATTTCTATGGCGCAAAGATCGGGGTTATCGGCCTGAACGGCTCGGGTAAAAGCACATTGCTGCGTATCCTGGCAGGCGTGGAGAGGGAGTTCAACGGCGAAACCGTCCTGGCGCCGGGGCACACCATCGGCTACCTTGAGCAGGAACCACGCCTGGATGAAGGGGCAACCGTGCGCGAAATCGTCGAGCAGGGTGCGCAGGAAGCCATTGACCTGCTGGCAGCCTTCAACCGCATCAGCGAGCGCTTTGCCGAACCCATGAGCGCTGAAGAAATGAACGCCCTGATCGAAGAACAGGGCGAGGTGCAGGAAAAAATCGATCACCTGGATGCCTGGGATATCGACGCGCGCCTGGAAATGGCCATGGATGCCCTGCGCTGCCCGCCGGGCGACACGCCCGTAAGGGTGCTCTCCGGCGGCGAACGCCGCCGCGTAGCACTCTGCCGTCTGCTGCTGCAGAAACCGGACATCCTGCTGCTGGACGAGCCCACCAATCACCTGGACGCCGAAACGGTCGCCTGGCTGGAACGGCACCTGCAGGCTTACCCTGGCACGGTCATCGCCGTCACGCACGACCGCTATTTCCTCGACAATGTCGCCGGCTGGATCCTGGAGCTGGACCGCGGGCGCGGCATTCCCTACAAAGGCAATTACTCCTCCTGGCTGGAGCAAAAACAGGCGCGCCTCAGGGTGGAGGAGAAATCTGAAAGCGAGCGCGTCCGCACACTGCAGCGCGAGTTGGAGTGGATCCGTATGGCGCCGCGCGCGCGGCACGCTAAATCCAAGGCGCGTATACAAGCTTACGAGAACTTGCTCGGGCAGTCGTACGAGAAACTGGCTCGCGACCTGGAGATTTACATTCCGCCCGGCCCGCGCCTTGGGAAATTGGTCGTCGAGGCCGAGCATGTCAGCAAGGGCTACGGCGAGCGCCTGCTGATGGATGACATGTCATTTTCCCTGCCTCCGGGCGGCATCATCGGCATCATCGGACCCAACGGCGCCGGCAAGACCACCCTTTTCCGCATGATCAGCGGGCAGGAACGTCCCGACGCGGGGTCGATCCGCGTTGGCGAGACGGTTTCGCTGGCTTACGTCGACCAATCGCGCGACGTGCTCGACCCGGAGAAGACCGTCTGGGAGATGATCTCGGGTGGGGAGGACATTCTGCGCCTGGGCGGGCGCGAGATCAACTCGCGCGCCTATGTGGCGCGTTTTAACTTCACCGGCAGCGACCAGCAGAAGCGCATCGCCATGCTCTCGGGCGGCGAGCGCAACCGCGTGCACCTGGCACGCGTCCTCACCCAGGAAGCCAACGTCCTGCTGCTGGACGAACCGACCAATGACCTGGACGTCAACACCATGCGGGCGCTGGAGGATGCGCTCGAGAATTTCGCCGGCTGCGCGCTGATCATCAGCCACGACCGCTGGTTTCTCGACCGCATCGCCACCCACATCCTGGCATTCGAGGGCGACAGCAAGGTGGTCTTCTACGACGGCAATTACAGCCAGTACGAGGCTGACCGCCGCGCCCGATTGGGTATCGACGCCGACCAGCCGCACCGCATCACCTACCGCAAGCTGACCCGCTGACCGCGTAACCGCCCGGGAATCGCGCATCCAGCGCGCCTTCCAGCTGGGTGAGTCGGCTTCCTATGTCTCAGGGCTGATTTGTGTGTGGGTATACAGGCGCGTGCAGTTACGCCCGGCGTGCTTGGCGGCATACAGGGCTTTGTCTGCGCGCCGCACCAGCTCGCGGAAACTGGCGGGATAGTGGTTGTTCTGCGCGCTGGCCACCCCCAGGCTGATCGTCACGCGCAGGACGGTGTGCTGAATGACGAAAGGCGCCTGGTTGACCGCCATACGCAGGCGCTCGGCGGTGCGAAAGGCCTGCTCCTCTTCCAGGTCAGGCAGCAGGATGACGAACTCCTCGCCGCCGTAGCGCGCCAGCGCGTCGCTGGAGCGCAGGTGATGGCGCAGGCGCTCGGTCAGCACCGCCAGGGTCTGATCGCCGGCCATGTGCCCGTAGCGGTCGTTGACCTGCTTGAAGTGGTCCAGGTCGAGCATGATCACGGTCAGGGGTTTGCCCTCAGCGCGCGCCTGTTTAAAATAACGCTGACCGGCCTCGAAAAAGGCGCGCCGGTTGAGCACATTGGTGAGCGCGTCCATGCGCGCCAGGCGCTCGAGCACCGCCTGGTTGCGTTTCTGCACCGCGATTTCCTGCTGCAGCGCCTTGTTCTGGCGCTGGTAGGTGGCCGCTTCACTGCGGGCGCTCTCTAACTGGTGCATGACCTGCAGGTTCTTCATGCGCCGGTCCGCTTCCTCGTTGTACAGCCGCTCGCGCGATTGGTTGAATTCCTTGTAATAGGCCAGCGCAGTGGGATAATCCCCATTTTTCTCGTGGGCGTCCGCCAGGGTTTGCAGGCACTCCATCCTATCCTGCAGGCGTTGAATATGATCACTGATCGAAAGCGCCTCTTCGAGCAGGGGTATGGCATCTGCACTCCGCTCCTGGGCAATATACAGTTGGCCCAGGCTCAGCAGCGCCCTGGCAACTTCAGCGCGGTAGGTATACTGGCGTGCGACCTCCAGCGCGCGGCGGTAAGCCTGTTCGGCGGCAGCCAGATCGCCGCTGGCGCGCTGCATCTCCCCGCTGTTGATCAGATACTGGGCCATGTCCTGCCACGATTCCACTTCTTCAGCCAGCCGGATGCATTCCTTTTCAATGGCCAGCGCCTTCTCCACATCCCCGCTGCGCAGATACGCCATGCCCAGGCTGTCGAGCGCCCAGCCCAGGCGGATCTTGTCGCCAAGCTCGCGCAGGGTGGGGATGACCTGCAGCAGGTTTTCTAGCGCCAGTTGCGGCTGACCCATCACCACATAGCAGTAACTGATGTCATTGGTGATTTCGGCCGCCATATAACGGTCACCGAGCTCGCGGGCGGCCTGCAGGGCGGCGAAGAGGTGTTCCAATCCCTGGGCGAATTCGCCCATGTGGGCGTAAACAATCCCGATATACGAGCGGGTAACCGCGCTGGCGGGTGCGTCCTCTGCCTGCTGGTACAGCCGCAGCGCCTGGGCATAATGGTGCAGGGCAGTGCCGTAATTGGCGATCATCATGTGCAGGCGCCCGAGCGTCAGGTAGCACGCGCCCAGGACGGCTGGCTCGGCGGCTGGCGGCTGGCTGGCATCGTCCGGCTGCCCCAGCAGCGGTTCGAGCAGGGCGATCCCCTGGGAGGGATCCGTTTTCAGGAAACCCAGGGCTGTTTCATTCAGTTGTGCGAGGTTGGGGGGCAGTTCTCCGCCGAGACGTGCCGTTTCGTTGGGGGTACCCATGGCCATCGATCTTCATTTCGAGGGAAATACAAAAAAACTCCCCACTGGTGAAGGTGAAATCCACAATGTAAAACAGGGGGATGAGGGAGCACAAACTGGTCATAATATACCATATTTTAAGGATGCCTGTGAGGGATTCGTACAGACTAAATACAGCCTGTTAACAGGTCTTCCGGCGGGGGCAGCGGCTGGTCTTTCGGGCAGGTAAGCATATTTCAAAGCGGTTGGGTTTGAATACCTCAATAGAATACATCGCCCGGGCTCCAACCTAACCCAGGCAAGGGACCAGCAATCTGTATACAAGGGCGCTGCGCTGAGGTTACGGGTTCCAGCCCGCCAGGCGCGCCATCAGGACCCAGTAGGCTTTGGCCATGCGCTGCATCCCGCGGGCGCTCAGATGACCACCGTCTATTGGATTTGCGTAATGCGGGCACAGTGCTGGTTCACCACGACCTTCTATATCTACACAAGGATTACCATCTGGATCATGCGATTGGATATCAGCAATGTCCATGAGCGGCAACCGCGCTTGGATGGCGTAATTACGCAACTGGTTGTTAAAATTGGTCGAAATGCTCGTTCCCACTGTTCGCGCGAGGCCCATCGTCCATAGCACCACTACTTTGTTCGGATGGCGTTCAATCATCGCCTCGAGATCGGCAACATCGGTGTAGGGATCATTGGGATTGCGCGCGAAAAAAAATGTATCGATCGGGTGGTTGACCTGCGAATCAACATAACCAAACTTAAAAGCCACCACATCGTACGGCGAGTTGCCCGGCAGTCCATCGACGCGGTTAATAAATAGGTTAAGCTTGTCCCACCAGGGAGGATTCTGTCCGGGAGGGGGATAGTGAAACTCAAAAACCCACCGGGTACGGTCATACCTCGCATTGTAGAAGATCTCACCTGGGGTCAGGCCAGAGTCGCAACTGGCTGGTCGCTGCCGCCTACGAAATTCCTCTTCAAAATAATCCATATTATTCATTAAACAGTGAAGACCTAAATTAATATTATCTCCAACCGAAGCATGGCGGAATAGGCTGTCGAGTTGGATAGCGGCCTGGATATATTGGTCGGGAATAGAATCGAACAAGGCGATGGAAGTGTGGTCCACCACGATCATGTCACTCGGGTAAGAAATCCCGCCTGTCTGGCTGCTGATCAACGGCAGGAAAATCTGATGACCATCGGTCTGCGCATTGGCAGGCTGCATGGGTTCGGTCTGGACGCCAACAGCCAGAATCGTGATCACCAGTAAAACCCTGACAAGCGTCCAGTTAAAGAAACGGCGGTACGGCATTTGGAAACCTCCAGTCGCGCCAAAAATATACGTAAGTTTACCCGTATTGTACTTTATAAAACTTACGCTAACCTGTCCCCATTACGACACAGCCTTACAAAACTGTAAGGTAGGGGTATTATTCCGTGTACTATTTCCGCCTGTGCCCTGACCGCGCGGCTCTCCTCCGCGCCTGCCAGGCGGCTGTGTTATACTAAGTCTGTCACAATCGAACTCAGCCTGTGATAAGAAAAATGAATACCAAATCTGCTCGTCCGCTCAGTATTATCCTTTACAGCATCGGACTGCTGTTGGCCCTGGTCCTGTGGGGCGGCTCGGTGTGGACCGACCTGGAGGCCCAGCTTTTCCGCTCGGATCACGGCGCCAACCAGGTGCTGCACGACCTGCGCTGCCCGCTGGTGATCACCCCCAAAGAGAGCGGCGCGATCCGCCTGACCTTCCACAATCCGACCGAGCGCCGCATCCAGGAAGCCGTGCGCGCCTACACAACCTTTGGGGCGCGCATGCTGGTCAGCGAGACCAGCACCATCCTGCCGCTGGAGCCCGGCCAGACGCGCATCCTCGAATGGCCAATCAGCGCCGAAGACGCCGCCTGGGACCGCATGGTCCTGTTCCGCGTGATCATCGCGCGCAGCTCGCCCCTGCCCTCGCGCACCGCCTCGTGCGGGGTGATGGTCGTTAACCTGCCCTGGCTGACAGGGGGCCAGGTCGTTGGCCTGTCCCTGGGCCTCAGCCTGCTGCTGATGGCCGGTGGGATTTTCCTGTGGCGCCGCGCGCACCAGCCAATTTTCGGGAAGCAGCTTTACGCCCTGCGGGTGATGATCCTGACCGCGCTGCTGGTCCTGGCCGGCTTTCTGGTGGCCGTGTACGGCTCCTGGCTGCTGGCCGGGCTGCTGTTCGTGTTGGTGGTCATGTTCCTGGTCGCGGTGGTCAGCTACTACCTGGGCGCCTCCACCGCCTGAGCGAACCTGAGCAAACCCCCTCCCGCCCCCGCGCGGGACGAATCCTTGACACTCACCGGGCATGCTTTTATAATAGCGGCACGTTCCTCGATAGCTCAATCGGCAGAGCGGGCGGCTGTTAACCGCTAGGTTGGAGGTTCGAGTCCTCCTCGAGGAGCCTTTTGATTTTTGATTTTAGATTTGTAATTCGTGATTGAGCGGCCTGGAAGGGTCGTTTTTTGCGTTAGCCCAAGTGGATTCTTTGCGCAATTCACAGGAAAGCAATAAAAAATATTAAATTGACATGGGTTAATGAAAACCATATACTAAACGAGGGGGGTGAATCGGCTTCCTCATCATTTTTCCCATAATCCATTATTCAGGTCACCGCTAAAAGGAGCAGGGGATGAAAAAAATCTCATGGCTGTTTGTGTTTATTATGGCGCTGGTCATCACCACACCGGTGAATGCCGGCGCGCCTGCGCCAACCGGGGACCGGATCATGGTGTTACCGCCACCCGACCCGGCGGAATACCCAGCCAACACGCCTTTCTTTATACAACACGGCTGGTACCCTGGGCCTGATGTTACCCCTGGGCAGTGGTTCTTCGCCCTGGAGGTGGATGGGGTCCGGATTTTACCCACCCTCAGAACCCACACCACATTCGCGGAAAAAGGGGAGGTTTATTTCCTCCGCACCTGGATCTACAATTTTCCGCAGGGCATGACCGGCCAGCACACCTTCCGCGGGTATTGGATTGCGCCCTGTTCTTACGCGCTTGATCTGGAACTGACCGATTGGTGCGCAAACCCGAATGCCGATTTCGCCGTCTTTGAAAACGAGGTCACGATTACTTTCGTAGAATAAAGGGGAATTTTATTACCAGTACAATGGATCGTTTTCATACGCATCCAAGAAATCACCTTGTAGCCAGCCTCAGTTGGAACCAATCCCATTCTCCGCTGCAATTCCGCTGATAGCACTCGATGAATAAAGTTACCCTGCCAGCCCAGCCAATCCGGCGCTTCATTCCAACCGGCATTCCCGTTTGGGTCTTGGGAGGTTCGCTGGTCTTTGCTGTTTTGGTCCTTATCGCGCACCTGCGCTTGTCTGCTTACGCCTACGACGACGCCTTCATCCACTTTCGGGTGGTGCGGAATTTATTCGATTTTGGTGCCCCGTATTACAACCCGGGCGAGGTGGTCAAGGTCAGCACTTCCTCCGGCTGGATCCTGTTCCTGGCCATCTTCTTCGGTATCGCCCGGCTGCTGAACATCGAAAGCAGTTTCCCTTTTATGGTGAGCCTGCTCAACGCGTCAACCACGCTGGCCGCGGCTGTAGTCTACACCAGCATCCTGCGCCGGCTGCTCCAGGAGCGGATATCCCTGCGCATGCAGGCATCTGTCTTCCTCTCCGTCACCGCCCTGCTGCTGCCCGCCAGCATCGGGCTTATGGAAACCCCGCTGGCGCTACTGGCCGCCGGCGCAGGTATTTTGTTACTCACGCAAGACCGGTTGGCCGGGTTTATCCTGCTCGGTTTTATGGTCTTCCTGCGCCTGGAACTGGTTGTCCTCCTGGGCCTGGCGGGGCTTTTCTTTTTCCTGCAGCGTCCATCCCGGCTGATTCGAATCGCAGGTTACAGTACGCTGGGGATGCTGCTGCCGCTAATCTTTGACCTGGTCTTTTACCATACCCTGGTTCCCCAATCGTTGCTGGCCAAAGCGGTTGTCTACGAGCGTTCCTGGGCTGAGCCGGCACTGGAAACACTGGTCACCATTTTTCCCTTCCTTGGTATACGCGGCTCCACTTTCTACCTCTTGCTGGCGGTGGTCGCTTTGACAGCGGTAATCCTCACCACGACAGTATCCATGCTGCTTTGGATAACCAGAAAAAATTATTGGCCGCTGCTGATGACCTTCTGGAGCTTGCTGGTGATGGGTGCTTACGTCATCGGCCAGGCCCTGGTCTTTGAGTGGTACACACCATTGTACGCCGTACCGATGCTCGCGGCCAGTGGTTTGGCTGCGTGGACAGCCCACCAACCGCGCACACTGGTCTTGCGCGGGTTCCTGCTGCTACTCTTTCTCGCTTCCGGTTTCTCCCTCGGCCGGACGCTGTACGCCAGCTTGGGCCAGCCGGTTGTTTATCCGCATTTCGAACTCGGCTCGCGGGTGAAGTCCTACCAAATGATCGGCGCGCTGCTGCAAGAGGAATACCCGCAGGCCAGGCTGTTGACATCAGAAATCGGCGGGTTGGGTTTCACTTTCAAAGGGCAAATCCTGGACGCAGCCGGTCTGGCTTCTCCGCAAGCCATGGCATATCATCCACTACTCGTCCCGGAAGAACGAGCCAGCGGCAATGTCGGCGCGATCCCACCGGAGTACGTGCTTGTAACCCGCCCTGAGATCATTGTCAGTTATGACGCGCTCGCCCAGGCACTGCTTGAATCCGAGGTCAGCCAGTGGTACCACATGATTCTGATCCCCGCCTACCTGCCTGAGGACGAGGTGTTCGCGCGAAGTAAAGAGATCTGGGGCAGCCAGTACCTGCGTGTTTATATCCGCAAGGACCTGCCGATTTCTGAGAAGCTCATGCGGTTAGGGCAGTAGGGGCGAAAAGCAGGGAAGGGGGTTGAGTCAAAAGGATAGAGGCTAACTCTGTTGTAGATCCCCTGGAATCAACCAGCCAGTCTATGGAATTCCTGTCCGGTTACCTATTCCCGCTTGCCTTTCCCTTCAATTTTATTATAATAGGTATGACGACTGTCGTATGATACCTTCAACCCCTGTGATCCGTAACAAACCCGTCGCCCGCCAGGTGGAGGATATCCTGCGCGAGCGCATCCGCCAGGGCGTCTACCCGCCCGACCAGCGCATGCCCTCCGAGGAGCGCCTGGCCGAGGAACTGCAGGTCAGCCGCGCCACACTGCGCACCGCCATGGCCAGCCTGGCCGCCGAGGGCTACATCACCCGCCGCCACGGCGACGGCACCTACGTGCGCGCCCACGCGGTCGAGTTCAGCCTGCGCCCGGTGCGCATCTGGGACATCGAGCGCCAGATTCGCGAGAGCGGGCGCACGCCCAGTCTGCGCGTCCTGGAGCAGGCTCTGCGCTTTCCCACTGCGCTCGAGGCTGAACGCCTGGGCCTGGAACCCCGGCAGGAAGTTTTCTCCATGCGGCGGCTTTTCCTGGCTGACCGGCAGCCGCTGGTGCTGATCGCCAATGTCATGCGCCCGCAGGACCTGCGCCAACCCCTGCCGCCCGACGCCGCCAGCCTGGCGCCGCTGGTTCTCCTGGAAAAACACCTGCAGACTGCCCCGCGCGACGGGCTGGTGCATTTCATGGCCATCCAGGCGGATGCCGCGCTGGCTGCCCTCTTCGAGATCGCGCCTGGCCAGCCGCTGCTGCACATGGATAACATCGTGTTCGACACCGCAGGCCGCCCGCTCATTTACGAAACTGAAACCTACCTCGGCTGGGAAGGCTTCCGCATGCACCTGTCCATCCGCTGAAAATTTCCACCCGCTTCCACCCTACCCGCGCTGCCCTGGAGGTAAATCATGAACCTGCTCGAAAAACGACTGCAAGCCTACGACGACCTGCTCCTGGCAGCGCGCGGCGAAATCCCCGCCGACCTGGCCATCCAGGGCGGGCGCATCCTGAATGTGCTCACCGGCGAGATCCTGGAAGGGGATATCCTGGTCCACCGCGGGTTCATCGCCGGGTTATTCACGCGCGGGGCCAAGGCGCGAGAGACCATCGACGCGCGCGGTAAAACCGCCATCCCGGCCTTCATCGACCCGCACGTGCACATCGAGAGCTCCATGGTTCTGCCGCCCGAATACGCCCGCGTCGTGGCCGCTAACGGCACAGGCACGGTGCTGTCCGACCCGCACGAGATCGTCAACGTGATGGGCGTGGAAGGCTTTGCCATGATGATGGACAACGCCGCCGATTTACCCCTGCGGCTGTTTTTCGACATCCCCACCTGCGTGCCCTCGAAGCGCGAGGCCGAATCGGCCGGCGCGGATGTGCAGGCGGACGAGGTGCGCGAAATGGCGCGCCTGGGCGGGCGCAAACTGGGCGAGCTGATGAGCTACGAAGAGATCATCTCCGGCGAGCCGGCTATGACCGGCATCGTCAAATCCGGCTGGGAGCTGGGCTTGCCGCGCGACGCGCATTTCCCCATGTTCAGCGTGCTGGGCGGCGTGTTCAGCAGCCTGACCCTGCCGCAAAAACTGGGCATGGGCATCGGTCTGCTCGGCGCGCAGGCGCTGCGCATGCCCTCACTGGCAGCGCTGCCCTACGGCATTTTCATGCGCCAATTGCGCCAACAGGCCTACCCCGACCTGAACGCCTACCTGGTCGCCCTCGGCTTGACCGCCGACCACGAGACCTACGGCCCGGAGATCCAGATCAAGCTGGATCACGGCATGCGCCTGATGGTCAGTTCGCACATCTTCCTGACCTTGCCGATGATGATGCCGATCTTCCTGCAGGGCGTGCGCCGCCTGAAGTACAAGGATATGATCGGCCTGTGCACGGACGACATCTGGCCGGACGACCTGGTCGAGATGGGCGGTATCGCCGGGGTGCTGCGCCTGCTGGCCAGGAACGGCATCCACCCGGTGGACGCGGTGCGCTTCGCCACCGCCAACAACGCCCAGCGCCTGGCGCAGGCCGGCATCCGCGAGGCGGCCCTGCTGGGCGCGCTGGTGCCGGGCAACGCGGCCGATATCGTCCTGGTGGATGGGCCCTTGAAGGACTTCAAGATCGGCATGGTGTTCCACGAGGGCACCCTGGTGGCCGAAAACGGGCGCCTGACCCAGGCTGCCCCGGCTGCGAAGGTGGCCGCCAAAGCGCTCGATTCGGTGCGCCTCGCGCCGGTCAGCGCGGATACCTTCCGCATCCCGGCGCCCTCCGCCAACGGCAAGGTGCGCGCGCGTGTGCTGGTGCTGCCCAAACCGCCTGCCCTGCCGTTCCCCAACCTGGAAGAGCAGGTCCTGCCGGTCAGCGGCGGGGTTGTTGAGCGCGGGGACAACATTATGATAGCCGTCTTCAACCGTTACGGTAAAGGCAGCGGCACGCCGGTCATCGGGTTGATCCAGGGGTATACGCTCAAGAGCGGCGCGGCCGCCAGCACCCTCTCGCACGATTCGCACAACCTGATCGTGCTGGGCACCAACCCGGAAGATATGGCCCTGGCCGCCAACAGCGTGATTGAGATGAAGGGCGGCATGGCAGCGGCCCGCGATGGAAATCTGCTGGCAAAGATCGCCTTTCCGGTGGGCGGGATCATGGCAGACGAAAAGGTGGAGGACATGGCCGTCCACGCCCGAGCCTTCCGCCAGGCGATCGGTGAACTTGGCCTGGATCCCAAGAGCCCGATCCTGCCTTTTGCCATCTTTTCGCTGCCAGCCGGTCCCGGCGACAAGGTTACCGACCGCGGTATCTGGGACGGTGCTAAAAAACGGCTGGTTGAGCTGCTGGTCTGATTTGTGTAGATTTACAGCCGACATCGCTTTCATCCCATATCCCCGTAGGGGCGCGGTCAAAACCTGACAGCAACAATGCCGTGCCGCGCCTCTACCCTTTTAACGCGCTCTCCTGCGCATCAAGCCAGGGTTGAAAACGCGGTACAATAGCGCATCCCAATCATCGAGGTTTGCAACATGCAGTTCGCTCAACGCGTGCGCCATTTTCGCCCCGAGGGCGCTTATGCTGTGCTGGCCGCCGCCCAGGCGCTTGAAGCCCAGGGTCACGAGGTCATTCACTTCGAGATCGGCCAGCCGGATTTCGTCCCGCCGCTCAACGTCACCCTGGCAGGCATCCGCGCCATCACCCAGGGGCATACCCGCTACACGCCCCCGGCCGGCATCCTGCCGCTGCGCGAAGCCATCGCCGCGCATGTCAGCCAGCGCCGCGGTGTGCCGGTCTCACCTGAGCAGGTGGTGGTCAGCCCGGGATTGAAGCCCAACCTTTTTTTCGCAGCCCTGGCTTTGCTCGAGCCCGGCGATGAGGTGCTCTACCCCGACCCGGGCTACCCCAGCTATGCCGCCCTGCCGGGTTTCTGCGGCGCCAAAGCCGTGCCAGTGCCGATCCTGGAAGAGAACGGTTTTAGCTTTGACCTGGATGCCTTCGACCGCCTGATCTCGGCGCGCACAAGAATCATCCTGCTCAATTCTCCCTCCAACCCGACCGGCGGGGTCATCCCGCGCGCCGACCTGGAGCACATCGCCGAAGCCGCCCGCCGCTATGACTGCTGGATCCTCTCGGACGAGATCTACTCGCGCCTGGCCTACGATGGGCTGGAAGTGGTCTCGCCATATTCGCTGCCCGGTATGGCGGAGCGCACCATCCTGTTGGACGGCTTTTCCAAGATCTACGCCATGACCGGCTGGCGCCTGGGCTATGCCGTCATGCCGGCTGAGCTGGCGCACATGGTGCAGGTCGAACTGATGCACATCATCGGCTCCAGCGCTCACTTCACCCAGTTCGCCGGGCTGGAAGCCCTGAGCGGCCCGCAGGACGCCGTCGAAGCGAATGTGGCCAATTACCAGCAGCGCCGCGACCTGATCGTCGAGGGCCTGAACTCCCTGCCGGGTTTTAGCTGCCGCACGCCGCAGGGCGCCTTTTACGCCTTCCCCAATGTGCGCGCGCTGGGCAGGCCGTCAGACGAGCTGGCGGATTTCTTCCTGCGCGAGGCGCACGTCGCCCTGCTGCCGGGCACCTCTTTCGGGCAGTACGGGGAAGGTTACCTGCGCCTGTCGTACTGCACCACGCTGGAGAACATCGAGCGCGGCATCGAACGCATGCGCTCAGCCTTGAAGAAACTCTAAGCGCTCAACTGTTCTCAGACGCGCCCGGCCCCTCCAGCAGATCCGCGACCCGGGCGGCAAAGAACGGCAGGGGCAGATCGGTGAACAACTGCAAGGCTGCCCGCAGGCGCTGGCGGCTCTCAGCGCGCATTTCTGGCAGGCCGCTGGCCAACAGGCTCCTGCCCCACTCGAATTGGATGAAGGCTTTAAAAGGACGCAGCCCGGCTTGCCCGGCCGCCAGCAGGGCGCGCTCGTAATTTTGCCGGGCGTCCTGCCAGCGCTGCTCGCAAATATCAACCTGGGCTGCGGCATAATAAACCATCCAGTTATCGAAAGCCGCTGGTTTCTGCCGATGGTATGCCTGCAAGCGCTTCAACCAGGCGCACGCCTGTTGAGGGTCATTTATCCGGCAGTGGTGAATGGTTTTCAGCGCCAGCGCCGAGCGCACCAGCATGCCGCTCTGCTGCGCGAGCCGCAGGAATTCCTCCAGGATTTCAGCAAAATCACTCGCCAGCGGGAAATCGAGGACTGGAAACAGGCAAAGGAGATAATCCACCAGCAGCAAGGTATAGAAATTTTGGTTCTCCTGGCTGGATTTGCGGATAGCCTGGCTTTTCTCCAGCATGGCGGCGTACTCGCCCTGAAAAATATGCTCAACCAGGAAAGCCAACTGCAAGGAGTTGTCGCTTTCCAGCCAGGTCAACTGCGCGTCGATTTGTTTGACCCGCGCCAACACCGCTTGCGCCTGCTTTAAATTACCCAGGAATGCGTTCAGATTGTGCAGATTGGCGAGGTAAAATCCTTCAAGAGAAAGGTTGCCGGTTTTGGAAGCCAGTTCGGCCGCAGCCAGGAAATGCCCGGCAGCCGCTTCCAGCTCGCCGGCCTCCCATTTTCGCACGGCCAGGTTATTATGGGCACGCGCCGCCTCGCGCACATAGCCATGGCGCTCCGCCAGGTCAATTGCGCGCTGCAGTAAAACGATCTGCTGCGTATATGGCTGAAACTTCCCCAGCGTGAGGTTATTGAGCGCTTCCACCTGCACGCGCACATCCCCAATGCGTTCCGCCATTTCTAGCGCCTTCTGCAGGGGGTCGAGAACCGTATCAATCTGCAGGGTGAAATAGCGCATGCTGCCCAGGGCATTAAGCAGGCTGGCCATCCCGGATCCATCCCCTGCCCCCGAGACCCGCTCCAATCCTCGCTCGAGTACCTCCAGACCGCGCCTGTCCTGGTCGATTTCCCAGTACAAGCGCCCCAGCAGGGCGTAAGCCGCCGCCGCCTGGTCCAGGTCGCCTACCTGCATGAACAATTCAATCGACTCCCGCAGGGTCTCCTGCGCTTGAGTAAATTGCGATTGGTTCAACTGCGCCTGTCCAAGTTTCAACAGCAGGCTGGCTCTAAGGGCGGGCTCAACGGCGGTCTCCAGCGCGGCGCGGTAGTACCCTTCGGCGTCGCGGCTGGCGAACACGGCGGCAGCCCGGTCGCCCGCCAGGATAAAATAGTCCAGCGCGCGCGCCATCTCGCCCGCCTGGCTGAAATGGTGGGCCAGGGCTTCGTAATCCTGCGGGTGAAGCATCTGCAGGGCTTCCGCCAGGCGCAGGTGCAGCTTTCGCCGCCGCAGCGCGCGCACCCCTTGACGCAGCGCCTGCGGGATGAGAGCGTGCGTGAAGGCGAAGGTGATCTTCGCGCTCTGTTCCACTTCCCGGATGAGTTGATCATCTTCCGCGGTCTCCAACGCGGAGATCAGGTCATTTTCCGCCTTGCCGGAGGCGGCCAGCAGCAGGTCGTAATCAAACTCGCGCCCGATCAGCGCCGCCAGCTCGAGCGCTGACTGCACTTCCTGAGGAAGGCGCGCGACCCGCGCCTGGATGGCGGTCTGGATGGACTGCGGAATGTGCAGTTCACGCATGGACGGGCGCACCCAGCGCCCATCCCTGAAGGACAGGTCGCCGCTTTCGACCAGCGCTTTACAGACCTCCTCAATGAAATACGGGTTCCCCTCGGTTTCCAGGTAGATGCCGTCCAGAAACTCAGGGGTGATTTCCTCGTTGAACAACGCCGCCAGCATCCGGCGGGTGTCATCCTTATCCAGGCGCCTGAGCTTGATGCGTTCCGCCAGCCGTTCGCGGTTCAAATCCAGCAGCACCTGATTTAGCGGGCGCGCCTCGTCCAGCTCCACCTCGCGGTAAGTGCCGACCAGCAGCAGCGCCTGGCTGCGCAAGCGGCGCGCCAGGTGGCGGAACAGGCTGAGCGTGCCGCCGTCAGCCCAGTGGAGGTCGTCCACAGCCACCAGCAGCGGGGTCTGGGCGCAAAGCATCCTCAGAAAATACGCGGCGTTATCGAACATACGCAATTGATCCTGGCGGGCGTCAAGAGACGGGGTTGGCCGGCTGTACGGGAAGCGTGTTTGCAGCCCAGGCGCGATGGCGGTCAGATCCGCCACGAGGACAGGCGGAAGATCCGGCGGGATATTTTCCAGCCGGTCGAACAGGCTTTGGAGAATCGAAGCGAAGGGAGCGTACGGGGCGCCGCTTTCAGCGTAACCGCTGCCAATGTGCGCCTGCCCGCCGCTGACTTCCACCAGGGTGCTGATTTCCTGCAGCAGGCGCGTCTTGCCAATCCCGGGTTCTCCGCTGATCAATATGACCTGACCCTGGCCCTGGCGGGATTGCTCCCAGGCCTGCTTCAAGCGCTGCAGCTCGTTTTCACGCCCGAAGATGCGCCCGCGCTGGATGCGCTCCAACAGGCGCATCTCCTTCACCTCGCCGGGCTGCGAGGCGCCCTGCAGCCCGCGCAGCGCATCGCTCACCTCCAGAGCAGACCGCGGGCGGCGCTCGGGGCTTTTTTCCAGCAGGCGCAGGATCAGGTCTTCCAGCCCGGGCGGGAGGTCGGCGTTGTAAGCGCGGGGTGAGACAACCGGCGCGTGCAGGTGCTGAGAAATAACCGCCAGCGGGTCATCCGCCTGGAAGGGCAGCCGTCCGGCAACGCACTCGTACAGCATGACGCCCAACGCGTACAGGTCAGCCCGTTGATCAACCTGACCTCCCAGGACCATCTCCGGAGCAAGATAGAAGACCGTCCCGCTGATCGCCCCTTCCAGCGTCAGGCGCGAGGAAAGCGAGCGCGCCAGGCCGAAATCCATAAGACGCACATTGCCGCCTGCATCGATCAGCACATTCTCCGGTTTGATGTCGCGATGGATCAGGCCGTGCTGGTGAGCATGCTCCAGAGCAGCGCAAATCTGCATGAAAATTGCCGGCACATCCTCAAGCGGCAGCGGGATGCGCTCGTACAATGAACTACCCTCGATATATTCCATCACGATACAGGGCAGCCCGTCAACATCGCTGACATCGTAAATGGTGACGATATTGGGGTGGTTGAGCGCCGCCGCCAGGCGAGCCTCGTTAAACAGGCGCTGCCTGCCTTCCTGCTCCAACCCAGGAGAAGCCAGCACCTTGACGGCCACATCACGCTGCAGCAGCAGGTCGCGCGCGCGGTATACCACCCCCATACCGCCCTGGCCTTTCACACATTCCAGCCGGTAACGCTCAGCGATAAGCGTACCCGCAGCCAATTCAGCCAATGCCTGCCCGCCTTACTAACCCATGCAGGATAAACCCTTAACTATATATTATGGACTTTTGGGGTAAATGTAAACTTGCGGCATGATGGTCATCAGGCAAGGGCTGATTTTTAGGGTTATTTCACCGTCGCAGCTACCTGCCGGGGGACAGTTGCACATGATCTGCCAGGGGCTTCGACACCCCCCACTTCTGGCGTAAAAAACTGCTACAATACCTTCTGTTACCGATCAAAAAGCCACACTCGCTCAACCTGAATAAAACATTCCAACCATGCTCACTCACCGCTTGCAGCACGACTTCATCCCCGTCAACGGCATCCGCCTGCATGTGGCGCAGGCCGGGCCGCAAAACGGACCACCCGTGATCTTGCTGCACGGGTTTCCCGAATTCTGGTACGGCTGGCGCCATCAGATCGACCCGCTGGCGCAAGCTGGCTTCCGCGTCATCGTGCCAGACCAGCGCGGCTACAACCTGAGCGACAAACCACCAGAGGTGTCGGATTACACCCTCGACCGCCTGGCGCAGGATATAACCGGGCTGATGGATGCGCTCGGTTACGAACGGGTTTTCCTGGCCGGGCACGATTGGGGGGCAGCCGTCACCTGGCACATTGCCAGCACCGCCCCGCAGCGCCTGGAGAAATTTGCCATCCTGAACGTGCCGCACCCGGCGGTCATGACCCGCACGCTGCGGCGCAGCCCGCGCCAACTGCTGAAAAGCTGGTATATCTTCTTCTTTCAATGGCGGCGGCTGTCTGAGTGGCTGCTTTCCAGGCAGGATTACAGCGGGCTGCTCGCCATGCTGCAGGCCAGCGCGCGAGCGGGCACCTTCAGTCCAATTGACCTGCAGGCTTACCGCCAGGCTTATCAGCAGCCGGGCGCGCTGCCTGCCATGCTGAACTGGTACCGGGCCGCCTTTCGCGCCGGAGTGCGCCCGGGCAGTGGTCCTGCCCCTCCGTCAGCCATTCAGGTGCCGGCTTTGATTCTGTGGGGCGCGCGCGATGCCGCCCTCAGCCGGGAAATGGCGCGCCCGAGCGCGGATTTATGCGCGCACAGCCAACTGGTTTTTTACGAAAATGCCACCCACTGGGTGCAGCACGACGAGGCGGAGGACGTCACCCGCCGGCTGACCGCCTTTTTCAATCCTGGCGTCTGAGCCTATCCCCCAATCTCGCTCATAACCCGGTCGGTGGCGAAATCCCCCTGCGCCAGCCCGTGACCCCACGGTTTTTCCCAGATGCCCTGCAAAATGATCTGGCGAAGTTCCTCCATAGAAGCGCCCTGGCGCAGCGGCGTGAGCACATCCACCTCTTTTTCGCGCAGCAGGCACAGGCGCAGCTTGCCGTCCGCCGTCAGGCGCGCCCGCGTGCAGGCGGCGCAGAACGGCTGGCTGACCGAGGAAATAAAGCCCAGCTCGCCCAGCGCGCCCGGTAACCGGTAGACGCGCGCCTCGCCATCCAGCTTGCCGCCGTTGGCCGGCTGCAGCGGGCCCAGTTCGCGTTCGATCTGGGCGATCATCTCATCGGCCGTGATGACCTGCTTGCGCTGCAGGTCAGTCGCCCCGCCAAAGGGCATCATCTCGATAAAGCGGATTTGCCAGGGGTAGTCGCACGAAAGGCGCGCCATGGGCACCACATCCTGCTCATTGAAGCCGCGCACCACCACAGCGTTCAACTTGACCGGCTTCAGACCGGCGGTTTCGGCAGCCAAAATGCCGCCCCAAACTTTTTCGAAGGATCCCCAGCGGGTGATAGCTTTGAAGCGCACCGGGCTGAGCGTATCCAGGCTGACATTGACGCGCTGCAAACCGGCTTCTTTGAGCGGTTTAGCCAGTTTCTCCAGCAGCAATCCGTTGGTGGTCATCGACAGCGAGCGCACACCCGGGGTTTCAGCGATCGCGCGCACCAGCGAGACAATGTTGGCGCGCACGGTTGGCTCGCCGCCCGTCAGGCGAATTTTGTCGAAACCCAGGCTGGCGAAAAAGCGCACCAGCAGCAAGAGCTCATCGTCCTGCATTAACGCCGCATTGGGCCGGAAGGTCATATCTTCGGGCATGCAGTATACACAGCGCAGATTACAGTGATCGGTCAGGCTGACGCGCAGGTAATGAATCTTGCGTCCAAATCGGTCGTGAGCCACCTGGGAGTTCTCCAGAAATTAATTTCGACTAATTATATCATAATTTTCATAAAAAGCTGCGCTCTACGGCGGGCGGCAAACGGCAGACGCAGTCAGCTTGTTATTTCCTAATATTTTTACCCTTTTTATACCAATAATGAGGATATTTGTTTTACCGCCCGGTGACCATTGACACTATACCCACTGCGCCCTGACGTAGATAATCAAAATGCAGCGAGCTTCGCGGCTGGCTGGTCATTTAATGTCCACTTTTCGCAAAGGAGGAAAACGAATGCCCGCAAAGGGACGAATCATCGTCAATGAGGCCTATTGCAAAGGTTGCGAGCTGTGCGTCGATGCCTGCCCGCAAGGCGTCATCGCCCTCGACCCGGTTCGCATTACCGCCAAGGGATATCACCCGGCCACTCTTGTGCAGGAAGGCTGCACAGGCTGCGGTATCTGTGCCATTGTCTGCCCTGAGGCTGCCATCACCATATACCGCGAAGCCGCTAAAGCGCGGCAGGCCGTGGCTTAGGAGGATCGCATGGCCAGAGAACTTTGGAAAGGCAACAACGCTATCGCCGAAGCAGCCGTTCGCGCTGGTTTACAGGCTTATTTTGGTTACCCCATCACCCCGCAAAACGAGATCCTTGAATACCTCTCGGCGCGCCTGCCAGAACTGGGACGCGCCTTCGTCCAGGCTGAATCGGAACTGGGCGCGATTAATATGGTGTACGGCGCCGCCTGCACGGGTTCGCGTGTGATGACCTCTTCTTCCGGACCGGGCATCAGTCTGATGATGGAAGGGCTCTCGTACATTGCCGGTACCGAAGTGCCCATGGTGCTGGTGGATGTCATGCGCGGCGGGCCGGGGTTGGGCAATATCGCTCCGGCGCAGGCCGATTACAACCAGATCGTCCACGGCGGCGGTCACGGTGATTACAACGCCATTGTCCTGGCGCCTGCTTCCATCCAGGAAGCCGTCGACCTGACCTACGAAGCCTTCGACCTGGCTGAGAAGTACCGCTCGATCACGGTCGTCCTGCTGGACGGCAGCATCGGCCAGATGATGGAACCGGCCGAAATGCCGCCCATGCGCCCGGTGAAGAGTGAATACCCTGATTGGGCCGTGCGCGGCTCTCCAGCACCCAACCGCCGCTTCCTGAGCTCGATTTACCTGGATCCACCCGAGCAGGAGACAGCCAACCTGCGTATGCTACGCCGCTGGCAGGAAGTGGAAGCCAACGAAGTGCGCTATAAAACCTACTTCATGGAAGACGCGCGTTACGTGGTGATGGGCTTCGGCTCTTCCGGCCGCGTGGCGCTTTCAGCGGTGCGCGCGGCGCGCGCCGAAGGCATTCCCGTCGGGTTGCTGCGCCCGATTACCCTCAACCCCTTCCCAGAGCAGGTCCTGAATCAACTGTGCGCGCAGGTTGAAGGCGTGCTGGTTGTCGAGATGAATGGCGGGCAGATGCTCGAAGATGTCCAGAAAGTGGTCAAAGGCCGCGTTCCGGTGGAATTCTACGGGCGCATGGGCGGCATCATCCCGCTGCCGGATGAAGTCCTTGACGAGATTCACCATCTTGCCTCCGGCTCTATTCCGCTGGACGGCAGCCCGCGCGACCGCTGGCTGGCGCGTATGGCGCAAATGAACTGAGGATGAGGAGCGAATCACAAATGGTAACTCCCGATGAAGTACTTGTTTATGAACGCCCACAGGCATTAACCGACAAATCGACCCATTACTGCCCAGGCTGCACCCACGGCACCGCCCACCGGCTGATCGCGGAGGTGATCGACGAGATGGGCCTGCGCGACCGCGCCATCGGGGTGGCCTCGGTCGGCTGTTCGGTGTTTGCATATAATTATTTCGATTTCGACTTCGTCCAGGCGCCGCACGGTCGCGCCCCGGCCATGGCGACCGGCGTCAAGCGCGTCCTGCCCGACCGCATCGTCATGACGTACCAGGGCGACGGCGATATGGCCTCGATCGGCATGGGTGAGATCGTGCACGCAGCCGCCCGCGGCGAGAACATCACCGTCTTTTTCCTTAACAACGCCAACTACGGCATGACCGGCGGTCAGATGGCCCCCACCACCCTGCCCGGACAGAAGACCACTTCTTCTCCCAGCGGGCGCGATGTGGAATCCCAGGGGTACCCGGTGCGCGCTTCGGAGCTGTTGGCCACGCTGGAAGGCGCCAGCTATGTGGTGCGCCGCAGCCTGCACGACCCGAAGAACATCCGCCTGGCCAAAAAAGCCATCCGCACAGCCTTCGAGGTGCAGAACCGCGGCCTGGGTTTTTCGATGATCGAATTGCTCTCCATCTGCCCGACCAACTGGGGGATGACGCCCATCCAGTCGCTCAACTGGCTGGAACAGCACATGCTGGCTTACTACCCGCTGGGTGACTACAAAATCCATCCCATCGTGGCTGAGCTGAAGATCTAAGAGGAGGAACGCATGCAGACCGAGATCATCATTGCCGGGTTTGGCGGACAGGGTATTTTATTCTCAGGGCAGTTATTGAGCTACGCCGCCATGGACCAGGGCCTGGAAATCACCTGGATTCCTTCCTACGGACCAGAAATGCGCGGCGGCACCGCCAACTGCAACGTCATCATCTCCGATGAGGAGATCGGCTCACCGGTGGTACGCAACCCCAAAGTCGCCATCGTCATGAACCGCCCCTCGCTGGATAAATACGAGCCGCTGGTCAAGGAAGGCGGGTACCTGGTGGTCAACACTTCCTTCGTCGACCGCCCGGTAGAGCGCAAGGATATTCACGTCATCCTGGTACCGGCCAACGAAGTGGCCGAATCGCTCGGTGACCGGCGCATGGCCAACATGGTCATCCTGGGGGCGCTGCTGGCGAACCTGCCCATCCTGCCCCTGGAAGCCATCGAGAAAGCCCTGCAGGAACACCTGCCGGAGCGGCACCACAAACTGCTGCCCAAGAACTACCAGGCCCTGCACGAAGGCGCCAAATTCAGCCCTGAAAAGGTCTAAAAAACGAGAAAAACAGATAAGGGCGGGTCAAAGACCCGCCCTTATCTGTTTACCAGACCTGGTGTGTGCTTTCCGTCTGCGCGGTTCACTTCAGGAGTTTTTCTGCTCTATTGCAGGGATTGCACCGGAAACACGCCTTCGCCTTTCAGCGCGGCATCAAAGAAAGACAGCGTTACCGCGTTTAATTCCACCAGCACATCATGAATATCGGCCTCCTGCCCGCCGACAGCCGCCACCGAACCGCGCAGCACCGATACGATAAACGGCGAGGTGAGCGCCAGATCCGTCAGGCTGAAATGGTTGGTGCCTTCCAGATGCACCTGATACGCCCGCGGAGCCACCGCGCGTATATCCCGTAAGGCGTAGGGTTCACCGGCATCCGTGGCGCGGTCGATCAGGCGCACCACATCATCGGAAAGGATGGACAGGATCGGCGTTGGGTAGGGATGCGTGTTCAAGATAAACTCCCCGTCGACGTAGTCCAGGTACTCGCCCAACAGGTCGCCATCCAGGTTGATGACCGCATCGATGTCATTTCTCTCCCTGGCGACCTGCGCACTGGCGGCCCCGCCCAACGAATGGCCCATCAGGCCGATGCGCTGCGGATCGATCAGCCTGAACACCGGCTCGGAATCCGGCTGCCCGGCTTGCTCCAGGATGCTGTTCAGGATGAAGTGAATGTCGGACGTGCGCAGCGCCATCCACTTCTGAGTGAGGCGGAAGCTGGTCTCCTCATCATAGCGCGGGGTATTGGCGCCCATCACCTCCTGCATGAAAGACCAGTCGATCAGTGTCAGCTTGCCCTGGGAATCCCGAGAGAACAGCGCATGGTAATGGTGATCAATCGAACACAACACGTAGCCGTGGCTGGCCAGTTCGTTATACAGGGTGTAATTACTGGTACGGATGCCAAAAGCGCCGTGTGAAAACAGGATTAACGGGTAACGTCCACGGCCGTCCCGCGGGTACCAGCATTCAAAGGTCACCCGGCGCAGTTCACCCTTATCCGAAAATTCTTCCAGCCGCGCGGGGTCGGTGTAGGTATAAACAGCCGTTGTCACGCTGAATTGACCGCTGGCAGGGGGCATTTCGTACGGCGGGAAGACCAGGGCAGGCGAGAGAGCAAGGAAAGCCAGCAGCAGCACGCCGATGGAGCGAAGGATGCGCCCCCTGACGCGAAAACTGGCGGATGTGCCTGGCTGGCTGACAAGCGCCCAAAAACCCAGCCCGGCCCACCCGAGCAGCAAGGCGAAGAACAGGTACCAGCGCGTCCCCCACTGGATGACCGCAGCCAGCACCGAAATAATGAAAGCTGCCAGCATGCCAATGCGCAGATAACCCCTCAGCCTGACCGGCTCACTGCGCCGGCTGAGCGCGTATACCGCCAGAAAGACTTCGATGACGGCGACAACAACAAAGAGAATGGTACCCAAAATATTTCCTGATCCCTTCCAGAGGATTACCTGGATAAATGAAAAGCTCAACCTTAAAAGTCATCCAAGGATGTAAGGATGACCATTCCTTTCAAGGACTCGGTGCTGGAATGAAGCCGATAAAATCGAACTGCCCCAGGCGGACTAACTGCGAACCATCGCGATTAACCCGCCAGACCGATTCGGCGTAATCCTCGCGATCGTAACTCCTGAAAAGCAGGCGGTCATTATCGATCCAGCCAATCACCTGGGGAGCATTCTGCCCATCTTCAAATAAAACCATCGGCGCGCTCGAGCCGTCTGTGCGCGCGACCATCACCTGTCCGGCTTCGTTTTCCGGGTCGTTCCGCCCGCAGGCATATGCCACCCAGGTACCATCGGGTGAAAACCTGGCACTGCCGCACACATTTTGGTCCGCCAAAGCAGGCAGCACCACCTCAACGCCGGTGGCCAGGGTGCGGATGCGCAGCGCTCCAAAGCTGATGGCAGCCTTGCTCAGGTCGTCCGAGACCGAGTTCAGGCTGAGCATCAGGCGTTCATCGTTATCTACCAGCACCTGCAGCTCGCCGCTTTGCGGGTCATACACGCGCAGGCCGTTGAAGCCGCCGTAGAGAATATACCCGCCGATACCGGTTGGCTGGGTAGCGATCAGCACGCGGCTGTCTTGGCTCCAGCCGTAAATCATAAAAACCAGCCAGCGGTCCTGGTTATCCTCCGCGCTGATCTCAGCCATTTTGCGCACCTGGCTGCCGTCAATATTGGCGACCCAGGCTTCGCTGGAAGGCGCGCTCTCCGTCCAGGCCTGGTACGCCCAGGCAACCTGGCTGCCGTCAGGCTTGATCTGCACACTGATCGGTTCTTGCGATTGGATGAAGGGCAGCGTGAAATCGCCTGTGCTGCTGACGATGTTCACCCCCTGGTTACCATAGCGGGCGTAAGCCAGCCCATCCTGGAAAACCGAGGCATTGTACTGGTGAATGTCCTCCATGCCGGGGATGCTGAAGGAGAAACCCAGCGGGTTGCCGTCAAAATCGAGCGCCTCGAATTGGCCGCTGCGTTTGGCCATGAAGCCGCTGTAGCGCGCGGGCGGCCCCTGCACCTCCTCAGTTCCAACTACCGGCGGCGGAGATACAGACACCTCAACGGTCGCAGCCGGGCCGGTCGGGATTTTGATTTCCGCCGTGGGCGGGCGTGTGTCAGCGCTCGGCGCGACACTTTGCTCTACCCCAGTGAAATTGCACGCCAGCGCAACCAGGGTGATCAGTCCGACCCCCAACAGGAATGGTTTTAGTATGGAACGAACAGAGGTGTTTTTCATTTTTCGCCTCCCCTTCGTGGTATGACGTCATTATACGCAGGCTGGTTTCAACCCGTAACCCCCCAATTAAACAGAAAAGGCAAGATAAGGCGGAGGGCGCAGCGGCTGACGTTTTGACTTTCTCAGGTTAAATAAGACCGGCTGTCTCCTCCTCCTGAGGCGTTGACGGAAGCGGGTTGTCTGGAGGACAGCGCGCATTTTACTTGCATTGCGTCTCGAATTATGTTATGATTTCGGTACTCACTACCAGAGACGGTAATGACGCCAAGAGGAATCCCTCCACATGGAGAGGTTTTTTTCCTTTAATCGGGGCAGGCTGGCGCGTCAACGCCGCTCTGGGAAATTATCAGCACAGATAAAGGATAGAGAAAAACATGCCAACCTCATTCCTGACCCGAGAGGGTTTTGAGAAGCTGCAAGAGGAGCTGGATATCCTGCGCACGCAACGACGACAAGAAATTGCGGCTCGCTTGCATGAAGCCATGGAAGGCGGCGAGTTAATTGAAAACGCCGAGTATGAAGCCGCGAAAAATGAACAGGCTTTCGTCGAAGGGCGCATCAAGGAGCTCGAAATCCTGCTGGCCACAGCCCGCATCGTGGATGAATTACCGTCAGCCGACACCATCCAGGTCGGCTCGCGGGTAACCATTCAGGAGGAAGGCAGCAAGGAAAAAGAGGTTTACCTGATTGTTGGAGCAGCCGAGGCCAATCCGAGTGAAGGTAAAATTTCAAACGAATCGCCGTTAGGAAAGGCGCTGCTGAACAAGAAGGCCGGCGACAAGGTGCAGGTGGACGCACCAGCGGGTTCATTCATGGTTTCCATCCTTAAGGTGGAATAGACCAGGGGTAGCATCTGCGCCCCGCCCGCTGCACAAGAGGGCGGGGCTTTTTTATCGACTCATTTCTTTCAAGAAAGGCGCTCAAGCTCATGGAATTATCTGACCTGGAAAAAATTCGGTTGGAAAAAATGCACAGCCTGCGCGAGCAGGGCATCGAGCCCTACCCCACCCGCGCTCACCCCACCCACACGACCATCCAGGCCATCAAGGCCTTCACGGATGCCGAAGCGGACCCCCAGCCTCAGCCGGTCAAAGTCACCCTGGCGGGGCGCATCCGCTCGATGCGCCTGATGGGCAAGATCACCTTTGCGCACATCGAGGACGGCGCGGGCAGAGTGCAGCTCTTCTTGCGCGTCAACGAACTCGGTGAAGAGCAGATGACTTTTTTCAGCGAATATTTCGACCTGGGAGACTTCATCGAAGCTGAGGGCGTAATGTTCCGCACGCGCACAGGTGAGATCACCCTGCATGTGCATGGGTTCCGCATGCTGGCCAAAGCCATCTCCCCGCTGCCGGCTGCCAAGGATGAGGTGGTCGACGGGCAGGTTGTGCGCCACGCCACGCTGAGTGACCCGGAGATGCGCTACCGTCAGCGCTATGCCGACCTGGCGGTTAACCCCGAGGTACGCGAGGTCTTCCGCGTGCGCGCGGCCGCCGTGCGCGCCATCCGTGATTTTTTAGATGAGCGCGGTTTTCTTGAGGTGGAAACACCCATCCTGCAGCCGATTTACGGCGGGGCAGCCGCCAGGCCGTTCGTCACCCATCACAATCAGCTCAAACAAGACCTCTACCTGCGTATCTCCTTCGAACTGTACCTCAAACGGCTGCTGGTGGGCGGCCTTGACCGCGTGTATGAAATCGGGCGCGACTTCCGCAACGAGGGCGTCAGCTTCAAGCATAACCCGGAGTTTACCCAGCTGGAATTCTACTGGGCCTACGCCGATTACCAGAAAGTCATGGACCTGACTGAAGAAATGGTCGTCAGCGTGTGCGACGCAGTCCTGGGGACGCGCGTGATCCAGTACGACGGTCAAACCATCGATCTCAACCCGCCCTGGCGGCGCCTGGAACTGCGCCAGGGACTGATCGAAGCGGTCGGTATCGACATCCAGGAGCATCCCAACACCGAAAGCCTGGCTGCCGCCATGCGCGCCAAAGGCCTGAACTTCAACCCCGACTCCCCGCGCGGCAAGTTGATCGACGGGCTGCTGGGCGATTACCTCGAGCCTAACCTGATCCAGCCCACCTTCCTGTACGATTATCCGCGCGATATCTCTCCGCTGGCTAAGAACAAACCCGGTGATCCCAATACGGTCGAGCGCTTCGAGGGCTTTATCGGCGGCATGGAATTGTGCAACGCCTTCACCGAATTAAATGACCCCCTGGAGCAGGAAAAACGCTTCACCGAAATGGGCCGCGCCTACGATGAGGACGACGAGGAGCGCCACCCGATGGATGAGGATTACCTGCGCGCCATGTCCTACGGCATGCCGCCAAACGGCGGCTTTGGCATGGGCATCGACCGCCTGGTGATGCTGCTGACCGACCGGCGCACCATCCGCGAGGTGATCCTCTTCCCCCACCTGCGCGAGAGAGAAGAATAAATTCACATCTGGCGCTGGGCGGGAACCATCCCCACTTCCTGATGTACGGGAACAGGAAAAATAAAAATCATAACAGCCTGCTGCTTGCAGGTTGTTATATTAAATAGCCGCTTAACTCTGCCGTACTTTCCAGCACCAGATCCGCGCCGGCGCGGCGCAGTTCGCCCTCATAGCCGAAACCGCACAGCACCGCCGCTGTCTGCGCACCGGCCGCCCTGCCGGCGCGGATATCCACCGTTGTGTCACCGACCATCAGGCAGTGCTCGGCTTTGACCCCCATGCGCTCGGCTGCCCAAAAAACCGGATCCGGAAATGGTTTGGTATATTTGCAGGTCTGCGAGGTCGCTACCGCCTGGAAATACGGCAGCAGCCCGAAATGGTTGAGAAAATCAAGGGTAGAGCGTTCGCCGCGCGCGCTGACCACCGCCAGCGGGTAGCGTTGGGAGAGGGTTCGCAGCAGGGTGTCCACACCCGCGATCAGGTAATGCTGGTCATTGCGGTCAAGGCGCAGGCGGTACATTCCGCTGACCAGCGGGGCGATCTTATCGTCCAGGTGCAGCAGGTCCAGCAATTCGTACAGGAAGTTGCCCGGCGACTCCAGCCCCATGATCAGCCAGCGCGCGAAGGATTGGGTATCTTTTTTTGGGAACAGCCCACGGATGGGATGCAGCAGCCGTTGTGCGCGTTTCACCCATTTATCGTCCGAGTCGCTGAGGGTGCCGTCCACATCAAAACAAACAGCCTGGATACGCTCTACATCGAGCGGCATATCAGCGCGCCCCCGCCGTCTCGAGGATGCCAATCACATCCGCCAGAGCCTGTGCGTCGCTAAGGCTCGGCGCGATAACCCACAAGGTCTCTTCACCCGCTGCCTGCAGCAGCACCGCCCCTTCAGGGGTGTTTTCCCAAATCTGCCAGCGGCCTGCCGGGTCGCTGCTGTCTGCGCTGCCGAAGCGCAGGCGGGCATAATCGCCAATCGCGATTTGGAACTCGCGCGCCTCGCTCTCGTTATCCCAGACCATGTATAGCGCCATGACAGGCATACCTGCATCCTCATCCGAGTAAACCGCATAGGCATCGCCACCCCAGCCGGCTGCTGCCTGGCGAGACAGGTCTGCATCCAGGCGGAACTGAGAATCGCGCCCGTGCGCCAGCACAAGGTAAGCGTACCATTCGCCCAGCACACCGCGGTCGAGCTCGCGCAGTGGGCGGTTGAGGACTCGCGCAAAATCCGGCAGGTCGACCCACAGGGGGATATCATCAGGATACTTTTCTGGATGCAGGATCATCTCGGTCGATAGGGGCGGATTGGCGTAAGCGGCGTCCACCGCCGGGAACCCGCCCGCATCGAAAAGCGAGAAAACAAATTCAACACCCTCCCGGTAAGGGAATGCGAAATCCTCTTGCAGGAAGGCGGGGGCAGTGTCGTACACCGGACTGCTGTAATTCTGGTAATAGCGCTCGATATCCATCTGGTCCTGACGTGTACCATAGACGTAAAGCCAGTACTGCTCACTGAGCACGGCATCCCCTTCGATCAACGCGGTAATGGCTGCGCACCTTTCGCTGTCGGCGCGGCAGCTGTCATGATTGAGCCCTAAACCATCGCGTAAATCGTAATGCTGATCCTGTAAAACATGTGTGAACTCATGTGCGTAAGTGGAACGCTCCGGTCCACTGAAATCCTGCCCCTGAACGACGTACATTTCTTTGGTCTTGCTGTCGTAGAAACCGGCAATTTGCTCGGAATATAGCTCCAGGTAGAGATCGTACAGGTCAAAATCTTCATCCAGCAGCCCAAAAGCAGCCAGCACGCGCACATCGTCAGCCACCTCATCCGGCTGGTAATCGGCGAAAAACTCCTCCTCCACGTGACGGCGCAGCTCGGCCGGGGTTAACACGCTGCGCTGGACTTCAGCCAGGGGGTTCAATCCGCGCAGACGCGAAACCTGCCGTTCGATCTCTTCCATTTGCGCCAGGACCCCCGCGTCCAGCGGGATTCGGGTAGGGGTGTTTTGCGGTTCTATTTCCGTATCCGGCGGGGTGGCTGTGTCCGCCGGTCTGCTGATCGGAGGTGCAGCGGTTGGGGTAGGTGTGACCAGCGGCGCCTGCCGGACCTCAGGCTCTCCGGCTTCTTTAAACAATTGATCACCGTCGAATAGCAGCAGCCCGCCGGATACGCACAGGATGGTGACCACGCACAGGCATGCGGTGGTAAGTAAAACCAGGATGGACAACAGGATGCGATTGTTCATGCGGCCTCGATACCGCTCAATTATCCCACAAAGGCATGTTGCGGCACTTAATTCTGGCTGACGAAATCCAGCGCATACTGCGCATCGTGGTAACCCGGGCGCGCCTCGAGTGCCTTATAAAAATTGGTAATTGCTTGCTGACGGCGGCCATCGCGGTAGAGCGCCCAGCCGTTCCACAACAAAGCTTCTTCCGAGTTAGGTGTGATCTGCAGGGCGTATTCCGTCAGCGCCAGCAAATCCGGGTTGCGCGTGGTGTGGAAATACGCGAAAAAAGGCCCGAACTGGTAGCGCAGCATGCGCTGCGGCAGACCGATTTCTCGCGCGCGGTCGTAGGCCGAAGCTGCTTCACCGTACTGCTCGAAGTAAACCAGATTTGACCCCAAATTGAACCAGGCATAGGCGTTGTCGGGATCATCCTTAGTTTCTCGGTGGGCGGTCTCCATGGCGTTCTCTCGGTTCTGACGCGCGTCCCAATCTTCGCCCAGCAGGTCACGCACGATTTGTTCCTGATCCGGCATGAAAGCGAAGAAAAACACCCGGTTAAAGGTCTGCCAGTTGCGGTCCAGGTCCTGGTAGCTGACGCGCCTGTCAGGACCGTAGAACGAGTCTTGCACAATGAAAGTCTGGCTGGCGTCGTCGTAGCCGGTAACCAGCAGGTAATGCCCTCCCCAGCGGTCGTCGTTTGGCCAGTAGTATTCCTCAAAGTAAAAACCCTCTTCCACAATGACCGGGAAACCAGCGGCCAGGAAACCCTTAAGAAGTTCAATCGTCCCGCCCACGCGGAACTCGCTGTGCAGCCAACCCGTGTAGTTGCGCGTGTAGAACAGCAATTCCTCGATATTAACATTGCGGTCCTGCGGGATGGGTTTGATAATATCTGAAATGGCGAACTGGTCGCCGCGCCAGCCAAAATGGTGCAGGAACATCGAAAGTGTAGCCGGACCGCAGTTGTTGATATCCTGCTTCTCGTAGGGCGGCGGCTCCAGTCGCACCTGGGCTGGCAGGGGGGTTGGGCTGGGTTGGGGGGTGGGAGAAATTTCGGGCGTGGGTGACGGCGTGACTGGTGGGAAGGTGGCAGTGGCGGTCAGCGTTGGCATAGCCGGGTCGTCGACCGAAGCAGCCACCGGAATGGCCGTCGGCAGCGCCTGAACCGGGTTGATCACACCCCGCAGATAGGCTTGCGCCACCTCGATACGCCAGGTCAGGCGTGATTTTACAGGCGGGAGTTGCGGAAGGGCAGCCATCAAAACAATAAATATGAATAAGCCGGCCAGAATTTTAGGCCAGCGCCTGCGCCGCAGGCTCTTTTTTCTGTATAACATAGCCCCAATTCTACCAGCAATGCGCCAGGACAGGGTTTCAGGAGAATCCGCTTACCGGCGTGAGGCTGCGGTTAGAAGAAGTGAAAGAACACCCCGCGAGACCTCTAGAAAAAAAAGAATCAGGATGACCTCCCTTGCAGGTACGGTGTACCTGCCAACCCGATGGACTGGGTGGCGAAGTCATCTTTAGCCGCTGTGCCCATCCTCGCAATTAAAAGTAAAAGCCAACAGGTTCGCAATATCGCTGCGATAAAAGGTTATTTGTCTCACTGCAACTTTTTTCGCTGGGCAGCGTATATTTTTACAACCAACAGCATCTTTCGCGCCTAACAGCGCGTGATTGAAAGGAAGGTTGTAACCATGTTTTCATTTATCTTTGATTTTATCGGCGGGGTTATCGGCCTGGTTGTCGGGCTTGTTTCTGGTGTCTTTGGACTGGTAATCGGTTTGCTGGGCACCCTTATCGGCCTGCTTGTGCTAGGGATCATCCTCGGGTTGGTTGCTGTGCCCATTCTGCTGCTGATCCTGATTCTATAAGGCCGCCATTTCTCGCCAGCCGGGAGCGGTCGCAACCGGCGGTTATCAGGGGCTGCCCGCACGGCGCAGCCCCTGTTATTATTCCATCATAACCGGCAGATCATTTTGCTACTGGTATGGAGACTTTACCTTTGATACAATGATTACTAAGGATCCATACCAGCCTTAACGAGGACACCTATGGATTATCTCTGGTCTCCATGGCGCATGAAATACATCCTGAATAATGAAGACGCTGGTGTCTGCGTCTTTTGTGAGGCGGTTCAGGCGCAAGACGGGCCACAAAACCTGGTAATCGCGCGCGGCAAACTCAGTTACGTCATCATGAACCGCTTCCCTTACACCAGCGGACATGTCATGGTCGTTCCATATGAGCACCAGCCCAGCTTTGAGCAACTCACCCCGCAGTGCCGGGCAGAGTTGATGGAATTGATTACCCAGGCCATGGGGGTCATCCGCAGCGTCTACGGTCCGGAAGGTTTCAACGTCGGCGCCAACATTGGGGAAGCAGCGGGAGCCGGGATTGCCGCCCACGTCCACTTTCATGTCGTCCCGCGCTGGGGTGGAGATACCAATTTCATGTCCACGCTGGCAGGTACGCGCGTGCTGCCCGAATCTCTTGAAGACACTTACCAGCGCTTGAAAGCGGGCTGGAAGTAAGCGCGGTTATTTCTCCCAGCGCATGACCAGCAGGCGCGGTACCCCGGGGGAAAAACGCCTGAATAATGCGAACACCCTCCAAACACGCCGGAAATAGGGCGGCATTTCACCAGGGTCGTTGATGACCTGAAAACCGAAACGCCGGTACAGGTTTTCCAGGCTGTCCCGGCAGGTAAGGTAAAGCGGCGGACCAGCCTGCGCCATTAATCGCTCAATGACCGTGCGCGCTAATCCTTTGCCCTGCCAGGCTGGGCTGACCACGATAGAAGCCAGCTCGCGCACCCCGCCGGAATGCGGCTTGATCTGCCCGCAGGCGATCACTTCCCCGCGCTCGTCTTCCACCACCAGGAAGCGGCGCCAGTTCAACCCCATTGGGTTGATGCCCGCCTTCCACACCATGACGCGAATTTTGCCGGCGTCATTCCTGAGGGCAGGTCGTACACCAAGGCCAGGCCAGTTCATAATGGAATCATAATCCTTTTTTACTGCAATTTGACTGAATCACCTGTAAAATAATTGCATCCAATTGCTCCCCGGTGGTAATCTGCGATCATTTAAGTACGGCATTATTCCAAAGAGAAAGGCAACTGAATTTTCCTCCCACAGACAGGATATTGCCTGCCCGTAAAGGTGTTCAGCATTAAACTCTTCCCTTTATTTTCCTGCTTGAATCGCGCAGTTTTATTCCGAAGTGACCCACATTGAGTATAGAATGCTTTTATTCAGATATCTCAAAGATAAATGGGGTTCTCTTCCTTATTCATGGCGTTACTGCATCCCGATTTTTCTGGGTATGCGGATTGTTGTAACCACTATCGGTATAGTCATCTGGGGGCTCCATCTGACGCCTGCTGAAGCGCCAGAATCTGTTTATCATGGGGTGGAACCGATCCTGGATGGCGCAGCCGGAGCACTGATCGGAGTATGGCAACGGTGGGATTCACTGAATTACTTACGGGTATTCCATCATGGTTACAGCAATGACTATCTATCGCTATTTTTTCCTTTGCTGATTGTGCTCGGCAAACTTGTCTCTCTCACGACATCCTTTTCCGCAGAGGTGAGTTTTCTTCTGGTTTCAAACCTGGCCTTTTTACTTACCCTGGTGGAGATGTTCAAACTCGGCGAGGAAATGTTCAATCGTCCCACGGCGATGAAAATTGTCCTTTATACAGCAATTTTCCCTACTGCCTTTTTCCATTATGCTATTTACCCACAATCTTTACTACTTTTCCTCACCGTGAGTGCGATTCGTGCTGCTATTAAACATAAGTGGACCAGGGTTTTTATGTTTGGGCTATTCGCGGGGCTGGCTCACTTAACATCAATCACCCTGCCTGTAATCCTCTTATTCTATGCTCTTCGAGACCTTCGCTCCATCTCGATAAAGAAAAACCTGGCTCGATTCTTTTCAGCCTTCTCGCCTATGATCAGCCTGGCGATTTTCCTTGGATGGCGGCATTTCTCCGGTTTTGACTCGTACCTGACCCAACAGGCGGTCAAGGGCGGACGGTGGATGATCTCTCCCTGGACTTTCTTCTAAAATTTTATGGATCCTGCTTATTTTTCCAGCCATTTTACAACCGTCGTGGGTGTCTTTGACCTGATCCTGTTGGTTATTTTTGGTTTATCGGCTATATGGGCATTCCGTAACCTTCCAACAGGCTGGGGGCTTTTTCATATTAGCGCAATGTTGTTGTTTTTTATCACCTCAAACCAGGCAGACCCGATGGCCTGCATCAACCGCTACGCCCTCTCAATGCCGGTCCTTTTCTTCTGGCTGGCAGGTGCGTTGGATAATTATCCAGGCAGATTAATTAAATTCACGCTGGCCGTCTTCTTTTATATATTTTTTACCAGCATGTTTTTTATGTGGATTTGGGTAGGTTGAGCATTCTCTTGCAGGCTTGACAGCCGCATCAGTTGGGACGTTTGTTAAAATCTTAGAACTTAAGGTCGCCTGTAGGTTAATTCTGCACGAACGTCCCGCTGCGCAGATCGGCCAGCGCCTGCTGGATCTCTTCAAGGGTGTTCATCACGAATGGGCCATAGGGATAGATCGGCTCTTTGAACGGCGCCCCCGACATTACCATGAAGCGCACAGGGGAAGCTTCACCCGCCTGGACGCGCAGATGATCGCCGTCGCCGAAGACCGCCATGTGCACAGCCGGGATCAGATCGCCATGCCCGCGCTCATCCAGACCAAAGTAGCCTTCTCCTTCGAAAATATAAGCGATCAGCGTGTGCCCGGCAGGCACCGCTAATAGAAATTCCACCCCGGCATCAATGTTCACGTCCATGTAAACCGGCTGGGCAGCGATCTGTCTGACCGGCCCGCGCACGCCGCTGTACTCCCCCGCCACTACCCGCACGCTCACACCGTCTCGTTCGAAGGTGGGGATATCCCCTGCGTTGACCTCCTGGTAGCGCGGCGGCGACATTTTCTGCGCTGCCGGCAGGTTGACCCACAATTGAAAGCCCAAGATAGCGCCGCCAGGACCGCGCTGCGGCATCTCCTCGTGCAGGATGCCGCGCCCGCTGGTCATCCACTGCACATCACCGGGACCAATGACCCCCATATTCCCGATGCTGTCGCGGTGGCGCACATTGCCCTCCAGCATGTAGGTGACCGTCTCGATGCCTCGGTGCGGGTGGGTGGGAAAGCCGCGAATGGGACCTTCACGCGGGTCGTTGAAAGCGAAGTGATCAAAGAGCAGAAAGGGGTCAAAGAGGTTCGCGCGGTTCGGCCCAAAGGACCGCCGCAAGAGCACGCCGGCCCCTTCGATAACCAGCTGCGGCTCAATCACCTGCTTAACTTTTCGTGCCGTATTCCGCATGCCTGCAACCTCATAATTGGATATTTTCAATCCGATTATAACATTTCAGGTGCTGACAAAGCAAACAAATTTCCATGGTTGCCATGGTTTATGTAGATGGGTCGAATCGGTCAATCCAAACCTGGACCATCGACCAGCCAGTTTTCTGTTCACCCGGTTGGGGGGGTAACAGGTTGCCATCGGTTAGACTGTAAGCATAATCCTTACAGAAATTTTGATCATTAGATTGGGAGGATGGTATGGATCAAAAACCAGACAGCCGGCAAACACATCAGGGACGAGATGTAGGCCAATGGATGATCACTGGACTGCTGATCGGGCTTTGTCTTGGTATCGTGTTCAACAATCTCGCCATGGGAATGGTCTACGGCATGCTGGCGGGAATCATTGTGGGAAGCGTCCTCGTTGCTCTAAAGCAGAAAAGAAATCACGAAAATTGACAACGTGCGCAACAACCCGATACCAGCAATTACGCGGATGCTGGGGGTTTTCCGCGGGTTATGGCCGCCTGAATCAAAGCGCTCCACACCGGGTACTCGTCTGGATCCCAGATGGTATCCATCACCTTGCGGGCCTCAGATTGGGGTTTACCCTGAACAAGGTAGTCGTAAAGGTAAAAAAACGCGCTGACGCGGTAATTCAGCATGCAATGGACAAACAATCTGCGCCCGCGCAGCCTATCGATCAGATCAAAAAAAGCATCCATATCCTTCAGACTGGGTTTGTCCCAAAGCACCGGCAGATGCACATACTGCATGCCCGCCTCTTCAACCAGCTCCGCCTCGTTCAGCAGTGCATCCGGGTTGTCCGCCGGCACCAGGTTAACGACCACTTCAAATCCAGCCTCCGCAATGAGCGGGAAATGATATGGTTCCGGCTGACCGGCGGTCGCCAGACCATCAGCGCGTGGAACGAAATTGACGATATCCTCCAGAGTTGCCATGAGGTCGATTTTATCACCCGGATCGATCTTGCGTCCATCCATTAATGAAACGCCTGAAGGCAAATTAATCCTTCGTACCTGGCCGCGACCACCAGGCTACCCCCAACAACCCCGGACCAGCGTGCGCGCCAATGATCGGCGTCATTTCGGTGACAAACGTTTCCTCCGGGCGGTATATGGTGGTCAACTCCTCAGCCAGTCGCTGCGCATCTTCAAACGCATCCGTGTGGCAAATCGCCAGCGAGAGTGCCCCTGGACTGAACGCGGTTTGCAGCCATTCTTTCATGCGCCTGACGGCGTTATTTTTGGTGCGCGCCAGGCCAATCAGGCGGATGACACCATCAGAAATATACAGCAGCGGGTAGATTTGCAGCGCCGATTTAATCCATTGCTGGGCTTCAGAAACGCGCCCACCCCTGACCAGGAATTCCAGCGTGGTCAGGACGCCGACAAAACCCACCTGTGAGCGGATGGCTTCCAGCGCCTCGATAATTTCCGCAACAGGTTTTCCTGCTTCCGCCAGGCGGGCGGCAGCCAGGGCGATGAACCCCTGCGCCGGTCCGGCAGAACGGCTGTCGAAAACCGTGACCGGGAAGCGCTCGGCTATCATGTCTTTTGCCAGGCTGGCCGACTCCCAGGTGCGGGTTAACTCTTTCGCCGGCGTAACCACCACTGCCGATTTATAGCGGGCGGCCAGTGATTCATAAACGCTTAAATAATCACCCGGAGAGGGCGCGGAAGTTTTGCACTCGAGTTCGCCAGCGCGAATGCGAGTGTAGAACGCGCGCGCATCGATATCGACGCCGTCCTTGAAAACACCTTCAGGCAGGCTCAAGGCCAGCGGTACGATTTCGATCTTTTCGCGGCGCGCGACTTCAGGCGGCAGTGAAGCGATGCTGTCCGTCACCACCGCCACCTCGCGCCGGGCAGCCCGCCGAATGGGGTAAGTTAGCCAGTCAGCCAATACCTGTGATTTTTCGGTGCGGCTGCGCACGCCGCGAATGATTTGTGGAAGCGAGCCCAGCAACATGGCCGCCAGCAAAGTCACAGGAGCCAGGACGATAACCAGCGGGTATCCGCGTAAATACATCAACCCAGTCAGCAGACCCAGGCTGATGAGGGTTGCGGTCAACATGCTGCCCGCAATGCCCACCACAAACAACCCCAGAAAAGGGAGCGCCAGGATCGTCTCGAGGGGGGCGAAAACCAGCAGACCACCAAAAGCAACCGCCAGGCCCTTTCCGCCCGATAAGCGAAAATAGAGCGGCAGGCTGTGCCCCAACACCGCCATGACCACACCCAAAAGCGCGCAGGCATCGCTCAAGCCGAGCTGCCGGGCGGCCACGACCGGAATCATGCCTTTTGCGAAATCGAGCAGCCCGGCCAGTGCCGCGGGGAACAGACCCAGCGAACGAGCCACGTTCAATGTGCTGGCATTTTTGGCCCCAATTTTGCGAATATCCTCACCCCGCCAGATGCGCGTCACCAAAATTGCCGATGAAATTGAGCCGATCAGGTAACTGCCAACAAGCAGTAGGAGACAGGCGATTGTTGCGTTCATGGCACGCTTCCCTTGTACCAGGTGGAAAATTCTATAGATAACCCGTTACAATGCCTGCAGGCGAAGGATCATCCCACGAAAAACGAAACAGAAAATCAACAGCAGCCGCCCCACCCTCCGCAGAAAGTGCCTGGTGTCAGGACGATATTCTGCGTGAAATGATGCCCTTCATTCCTGGGTACCTGCAGTATCGTGCTGAATTTATTATAGCATGCGGGCATTTCGCTTTACCGCGACGCCAACCACCACCGGCGGGCGGGACCTATCCCCAGTCAATGGGCCTGCACAGCGCCTTCAGGTATGCTCAAGGTGTCACAACAGGCCCTTTACCATTGACCCGCTGACCCGCCTCTGGTACACTCAGGAACAGAAAATTTAGCATGTCCATCGATAAACTCATAATTATTTCCAGCGTCCTGATTGGTTTTGCCACAGTTGTTATCAGCGGTCCATCCCTGGGGGAAATGATCGCCACAATGGCGCCGATTTTCCATAAAGGCGCAGCGCTTCCGCGTAAAGAATTGAACATTCCTTACGAAGAAGTCGCCTTTCAGTCCACAGACGGATTGACCCTGCGCGGCTGGTTCATTCCCTCTCAAAACCCAAACGCGCCTGCCATCATCAACGCGCCAGCCACAGCCCGCGACCAGCGCGACGGCATCGCCCTGGTCAGACCTTTCCATAATGCCGGCTACCATGTGCTGCTCTTCAGTTACCGCGGGCACGGTCAGAGCGACGGCAGCCCCTTCGGGTTCACCTATGGAGCCGATGAAAGCAAGGACATCGATGCGGCTGTAGCCTTCCTCAGCCGTGAAAAAGGTGTCCGGCGGATCGGTTTGATTGGTCACTCCGCGGGTGCCGTGGCAGCCATTCTGAGCGCCGCTCGCAATCCCCGCATCGGCGCGGTGGTGGCTGCCTCCCCCTACACCTCCGTGGAAGAGATCTGGCAGCATAACCGCCCGCCTTTTTTCCCGGTCGCATTGTTCGATCTGACCTTCAAACTGGTTGAGCGGCGGAAAGATTTTTCCAGGCAGGAAGTGGCGTTGAAAAACACCATCGGCAGGATTGCCCCGCGCCCGCTTTTGCTGGTGCACAGCGAGGATGACCGGCGCATTTCCCGCCAGCAGGTGGAAACGCAGTTTTCTAGCGCCGAAGAACCCAAGACCCTCTGGCTGGTAAAGAACGCCAGCCATGGCGAAGTCTGGTCTGTGGTGATGGTTCAGCAGATTGAGAAAGTAATCGCTTTTTTCGACCGCGCTCTCAGGTGATCCGCTCGCGCGCCGGGTGATCTCTGGTGCAATCAGCGTTTTCGGCGTATCCATTCGCGATGAGAACGGATATCACGGTCCAGGAATAGACGCCGCAGCAGCACCTTGCGGCGTTCTGGCTTATCCTGGGGCAGCGGCCTGCGATTGGCTTCCAGGCGCTTCACCACGGTCACTGCCAGCATGCAAACCGCCAGCCCGCTCACAACAGCCGGACCCTCCAGCACACGGCTGAAAAAAGGCAGCAGGATCAGACTGGCCAGCGCCCAGGGGGCTGAATCGCCCAGCAGATAACCTGCAGCCAGGAATGCCAGCATCCAGGGGAAGCCCCACGGGAAAACCACCAGCAGAACGCCAAAAAACGGACTCAGCCCGCGCCCGCCCGTAAAACCCAAATAAATGGGCCAGTTGTGACCGATGACCGCCGCCATTCCAGCCGCTACCGCCGCCGCTTCTCCCATATTCAATTCCAGCGCCAGCCAGGTGGGCACGGCTGCTTTGAGGATATCGAAAATGCCAACCGGAACAACCGCCCAGCGGGCGACATGTTCCCAGACCATCGACCCGCTGACGGTGCCGCTGCCGTACTGCTGCAAGTCGATCCCTTTGATCCATTTACCCGCCAGGTAAGCCGAGGGTATTGACCCCAGCAGATACGCCGCCGCCACCAGGAGAAGCGCCAACCACCACATGTTGTTCTACCTGCCTTGTCCGGCCGCTCGCCCCAGGCGGGAAAAAAGGAACACGCCAATACCGGCCGCCAGAAGCAGCCCAAACACCACTGCCAGGTGATAACTGGCGAACGAGCCCAGTCCCCACAGGATAAACGGCAGCAGGAAGAGCGCCGCCCCCAGCAGCGCGCCCAATATCAACTGGGCGTAGCGGCGGAAGCCCTCCTTGCGCAGACGGATAAGCACCTCAACGGCTGCGCCCAGCGCCAGCAGCAACAGCGGGATTTGCGCCAGTCCGCTGGCAGCCTGCCCGTAACCGCTCATCAGTGCCGGGGATAAGACCACCAGGATCCCCAGCCAGCCCAACAGCAGAACCGCCATCAGCAGGATACGGAACCAGCCGCGCCCGATGCGCAGCCCCTGCAGGGCGATGAGCAGCAGTGCAAGGATGGCGGCCAGCATGACCTCGCCAGAGAGCAGCAGCCACAAAGCCGCCGGCGTGTTGATTTCAGCGCGCTGGTACTTACCGACTGCGGCCCAGACCCATTCACCCTGGGCTGTGTGCACCAGCATGCCCTGATGACCCATGGCGAACAGCGCATTGCCGCTGGCGGGATCGATGATCGCGCTGGCCGGCAGGCGCAGGTGTTCCAGGTTGCCGCCGCCGCGGTGGGTCATATATGCTTTTTGCGCCTGGCTGGCGCCGCGCCAGTCATAAGCGCTTTGCCAGGTCTGCCCGCCGTCAATGGTCATTTCAATGGGAGAATCCGGCCCATAGCGATAACCCCGCAGCGGGTTGTTGGGATCGAAGATTTCAGCCGAGGACTCGAATTCCGGCCTGCACATCCAGTTGGTACCGCCCGCCTCCCAGGTCAGTCCGCCGTCGCGGCTGATGTAGCTGCTGTAACCAGCATCCACGCGCAGCGCACCCTCATCCAGTGTCAGGCAGGCCACGCCGAAATCCGGCGCGGCTGAATTCGCGATCGTCAGGAAGGCTGCCAGCGGCAGCGCCAGCAGCCCCGCGCGCTGAGCCGGTCGCAATGCGGGCAATCCCCCTGGTTCAGGTTGAACGGACGGGCGCCGCCACAGCCAGTAACCCAGCAGCAGGGCTGGCAGCGCCAGCAGGTCGCTCGGGTCAGCCACCAGGCGCAGCGGCAGTCCGAAGACCCTCTCGCCAGCGGACAGCAGCCAGGCCAGGAAACCCGGCAGCGTGTTGCCCAGGGTGAATACCGTCCCGGTCAATCCCCAGGCCAGCCAGCCCACCAGGTGCGTGCGCCGCGGAAGGATGAAGGCCAGAACTGCCGCCAGCGTGTAGGGGAAGAAAAACAGCCAGGCGATATCGCCGAGCTTCCCGCTTATCCAGGAAGGGTGCCAGACGCGCAGCCAGTGATCGTTGAGCAGCAGCACCAACATGGCGATCAGCGCCGGCAGGCTGGAAAGGTGTTGCAGAGCTTTAGAGAAAGTGGGATTATTCATCATAGGTAAGGGATGAGAGAGCAGGTTCTGGGGGATAGGAATGGTGCGCTGGTTGGTCGACATACCCACTATTATTTTATATGCATTCAGGATAAAGGCAACAACTCGCCCAGCAGGCAGGCACACCCAGAAATCAGGCAATATGCTGCTGTTGTGCGAAAAATGACTTCCACATATGGCCCGCAAGGAAACGAACCTAGGGATGGGCAGCGGCAAAGGCCCGCAGGCGGGGAACATGCGGTCCGATAACCAGGCGATTAAGCCATACTGGCGTGAGGTCAAACTGGCAGTTGGCCGGTAAAGCATCTACGCATTGAAATACCCAACCGTCAATGGGATTAATAGTAACGCCGCAGCGGACTTTGGAATGCCCGAAGAGCGGTAAAAGGTACAATACGGTGGAAAGCGGGACGCCGAAAAAAATTGCGTCACCTGCGCAGGAGTGGGTGGGGAAACTGTTTTAGAGCAAGATATAAACGAAGACTGGCTTCGCTAAATGTCTGAAAACGCCGAACCCTGCCTGAAGCGGTGAAAGACGTCACTCACTCATTACATTCTCAATGATGATTTGAATGATCAAAAGCAGGATTGGAAGGATCGTGGCTGACAGGAAGCCGGTCAGGGTTTGTGTCCTCCAGGGTAAAGTTGGGATTTTCTCTAAGATGTCACGTTCGACCCTTAGCCCGGAGATGGCGTTATTGAGCTGATCCACTTCATTCAGCTTGTTTTGGTCAATCTGTTGGTGTAATTGCGCCAGTAAGGCTTCAACGCGCCGCTGGTTTTCAGCCAGCAGCCTGCGCTTCTCCCATACAAGTTGAGCGTTGACAACTCGCAAAGGGAGGATGAAAGCCGCCAGGGCCAATGCCACCTGAATGATTGTTATCTACAGCATCAACTCCAGCGCCGCGCCAAAAGGGAAAAGCCACACGTTCAGGGTGAGCATCAATACCCATGAAATGCCGGTCCAGGCAGTCAGGCGCGAGAAAGCATAGACCGGATCGAGGTCGAACAAGTTAAACCGCTTGACTTTCTTCACTGTGCGGTTGACCAGCCATAACTGCCGCACGGAATGATAGTAAATTACACCGCCAATAGAAAAACAAAATAACCCTTCCACCATGGCAAAGGTGCGGGTTAAAGCCCCAAACGCCATTTCGGTGTAAAGATAAGAGAAAGCATAAGTCACAATGATGTAGTAAGCAGCCCAGATCAAGCTGCTGATGATCACACCGCGGGGCGGCATGGTCGTGAATTCATAATTTAGTTTTTCGAGCGTATCTTCATCACCGCCGAGCAGGCGGGAGAAACTCTGAAGAGTCGACCTGGCGGTTTTATTCAGGAAAGTCACAATCAATAACGGCAGCCACTGCCAGGCGGGGAACAGGAACAAAACTCTCCAGGTTGTCATTTGAGAAATTGAACCGTCCGCCCAGGCGATTAAAACAGTGACCAGACTTTGAATACAAAATAATAATAAATACATCAACCAATATGGGACCGGCAGGCGTTGGAAGAATTGAATGATTCGGTCAATGTAACTGGGTGGATACGGAGCAACGATCTGGCTCGTTCGGGTTTGTTCGTCAGGTGTAGCACTCATTTAATTGCTCCTAAGAATCTAGAGCCTGCGCCAGTGAACAGAATGTGTCCCGCCGCATTTTGGCTAACGCGAATCATGCTTAAGAGCAGTATAAACCCGATGCCTGAAAATTGTTTGAAATTCGCGCAGAGTCCCCGGCGCCTCTCCTGAGTCTGCCCTGAGCTTGCCCTGAGCCTGTCGAAGGGCTTGCCCTGAGCCTGTCGAAGGGCTTGCCCTGAGCCTGTCGAAGGGCTTGCCCTGAGCCTGTCGAAGGGCTTGTCGAAGGATCGGGTGCAGGAGGTGTTAGGCAGCGTTCATGGAAACGAGTAGGTTGGGTTGAGCGAGGTTGGATAAAACCTTCGCGCCCCAGCAACCAAAGCGAAACCCAACATCCGCATGTTTTGTTAGGGTTCGGGGCAGTTGAATGACGGCCTAAACGGCAGATTGTACGCTGCCCCTCAACCTAACCTACGAGAGCGCTACACCATCCGAGTCAAGCATTTGGCCCGCAACCCCGAGAGGAGCAGTAGCAGTGTAGGTTGGGTTGAGCGAGGTTGGATAAAACCTTCGCGCGCCACCAACCGAAGCGAAACCCAACATCTGCATGTTTTGTTAGGTTTCGGGGCAGTTGAATGACGGCCTGAACGGCAGATTGTACGCTGCCCCTCAACCTAACCTACGAGAGTCCCTTGAACTCTGGCGGTTCTTTTAAATTCTTCATAGACCATAGGTAAATACCGCCATTCTTCTGGCTTTGGTCCCGGGCAGTGATATCATTATCAAAATCCGCAGTGGAGCCCGCATGCGCATCGACCACATCGCCATCTGGACGCACGACCTGGAACGCCTGAAGGACTTCTACCAGGCTTATTTCGGCGCGCAGGCCGGACAGAAGTACCGCAACGCGCGCACCGGCTTCGAATCCTATTTCCTGACCTTTGCGGACGGCGCGCGGCTGGAAATCATGACCCGCCCAGGGCTGCCGCCGCGCAGCCCTGAGCAAACCAGCCCGCAGGCTGGTTACGCCCACCTGTCCTTCGCGGCCGGCTCCAGGGAGGAAGTCGACCGCCTGACCGCGGCGCTGGCCGCGGATGGATTCCCCCTGCTGGACGGTCCGCGCACCACCGGCGACGGCTACTACGAGAGCCAGTTACTCGACCCGGACGGCAACCCGATCGAGATCACGATATAGACCACTTGCGCGCAGCGCCGATGGGTTCCGGGCGCTGAGCCTGCCGAAGCATCCTACCAGGTTGCTGAACTGCGCCGCCCTTCGACACCCCTCGACAGGCTCGGGGCACGGGCTCAGGGGGCGGTGCGGGGCGAGGGCTCAGGGGGCGGTGCCGGGCACGGGCTCAGGGAACGGCGCGGGGCGAGTGCTCAGGGGGCGGCGCGGGGTTCCAGGCGCTGAGCCTGCCGAAGCGTCCTACCAGGTTGCTGAACTGCGCCGCCCTTCGACACCCCTCGACAGGCTCGGGGCACGGGCTCAGGGAACGGCGCGGGGCGAGTGCTCAGGGGGCGGCGCGGGGATCCGTGCGCTGAGCTTGCCGAAGCGTCCTACCAGGTTGCTGAACTGCGCCGCCCTTCGACACCCCTCGACAGGCTCGGGGCATGGGCTCGGGGGGCGGCGCGGGGTCGCGGGCTACGGAGCGCCGTACAGCGGCAGGATGGCGCCGTTGACCTGGTCGGCCTGCGGCGAGCACAGGTAGAACATCGCCGCGCAGATCTCCTCCGGGGTGGTCCAGGCGGCGTTATCGCGGCTGGGGTTGTTAATGCGCTCGTGCTGCACGTCGATGGTGCTGACGCGCAGGATATTGGCCGTCACCCCGCTGCCCTTCACCTCCTGCGCAATGGTCAGCAGCAGGTTTTCCTGGGCGGCCTTGGCGGCGGCGTACGGCGCGCTTTTAGCGCGCGGTGTGCCCGCGTTCGGGGAGGAGACCACCAGCAGGCGGCCCCAACCGCGCGCCAGGAAATGCGGCAGGAAGGCTCTCGCCAGGTAGAAGGTGCTCCACACGTGCTGGTTGAGCATCGACTCGACCTGCCCGGGCGTGACCTCCACCAGCGGTTTACCGCCCACCCAGCCGCCCACCAGGTGCAGCAGGATATCCGCCTGGGCGAAACGCGCCAGGGTTTTTTCCAACGCCTGCTCGCCCGCCAGCGGATCGACAAAATTGAGCGCCGCGGTCATTATCTGCTGCGGCGGCAGCGCCAGCTCGGCGGTCAGATCGCGCAGGTTATCTTCATTTGAACTGAACAGCGCCAGGCGCGCGCCCGCCTGCCCAAACCGGCGCGCGGCTACGCGGCCCAACCCGCCGGTCGCCCCAGTGATCACCACCACTCTGTCTTTGAAGTCCATCCCTGTTCCTCCTTCCAGCAGACGCCCGCAGGCCGCCCGGCCGCGATCGGCTTCGTTGCAATCATTCTATCCGATACACCACATGCCCGCCAGCCTTTGTAAAAACTGTTTATTGACATTATTACGTAATACTGTATAATTGAATCAACTCAATGGTTTTTTGGAGGCTTATGGCGCCAGAAGAGTACCTCATTCACGAACTTGCTAAGAAAGCGGGCGTCTCGGTGCGCACCATCCGCTACTATATCGACGAGGGCGTGCTGCCGCCCCCGGACAGCAAGGGACGTTACGCTTCTTACACGCAAGATTACCTCGACCGGTTGGAATTGATCCGCCGCCTCAAGGACGCCTTTCTACCGCTCAAGGAGATCCGCGAGCGCATCGCCGGCCTGTCCCCTTCAGAAGTGCGCGGCCTCCTGAAGCAAATGGAGAGCGAATCGCAGCCCGCCCAGCCAACCCCTGCTCCAACCGCGGCGGCCAAGCCTTTATCCAGCGCATTGGAGTATATCAACCAGATCATGGAAGCCCAGACAAAAAGCATCCTGCTGTCCCGGCCGGCTCCACCAGCGGATATCACCGCCCAGCAGCCGACCCCGGCTTTCCGGCAGGAGGATTCCACCGCCCGCGCACAGACCTGGAAGCGAATCACACTGGCTGCGGGGGTCGAACTGCACATCCTGCAGCCGGCCTCGCCAGGCGACCAGCGCCGCATCCAGCGGCTGATCGAATTCGCCCGGTCCTTATTCACCCATCCTTCATAAATAGGGAGGTACCCATGTCCGACAAACTCACCCTAAAACTCCAGACCGATTGCGAGCTCATCCCCCGCCCGGTCGCGTCGCAGCGCATTCTGGAGATTTCTGTGCAGGCGCCAGATTCGCCCAAACGGGAGAACCGCCCGCGCCTGAACCTGGCGTTGGTGCTCGACCGCAGCGGCTCGATGAGCGGCGGCAAGCTCGAGTACGTGAAACAGGCAGCCATCCATTTGCTCGACCGGCTGGAGGACGGCGACCGCATCGCCATCGTTGCCTACGACGACCGCGTGGATGTCCTGCTGGCGGGCACAGCCATCAACGACCAGATCCGCAGCAATGCCAAAGCCCGCATCAGCCGCCTGAGGCCCGGCAACATGACCAACCTCTCGGGCGGCTGGCTGGCCGGCTGCCATGAGGCCGCCGAAGCGGTCAGCGAAAACACGCTCAACCGCGCCCTGCTGCTGACAGACGGGCTGGCCAATCACGGCATCACTGACCCGGAAATCCTTTACAACCATGCCCGCGAGCTGGCGGCGCGCGGCATCTCGACCTCGACGTTCGGCGTGGGCGAAGGCTTCAATGAGCATTTGCTCGAGGGCATGGCCAACCAGGGCGGCGGCAACTTCTACTTTATTGGCAGCCCGACCGAGATCCCGGACCTCTTTGTGCGCGAGTTCTCAGAGATCTCGGCCATCACCGCCCGCGACGTGGAGATCGAGATTGGGACCAGCGCGGGAGTCAGTTACCAGGTGCTGGGCGAGTGGCGCACAGAGACAGACGCCGACCGGCTGCGCATCCAGTTGGGGTCGCTCTACGGCGGGCGCCAGCAGCGTGTGTACGTCCGGCTGTTGATCCCGCCCGCGCTTGGTAACACCGAGCTGGTTGTGCCGGTCAAGGTGCGCGCGCTGGGCGTGGAGGCGCTGCTGCTCGAGCAGGAGGCCGCCGTCACTTACCTGTATGCCGATGAAAAGGACGTGCAGGCCAGGCCGCCTCTCCGCGAGGTGCTGGAACGCTTCGCGCGGGTTGATCTGGCCCAGACAACCAGCGAAGCCCTCAAGAAAGAGCGGCGCGGACAAAGGCAGCAAGCCCGTGATATGGTAATGGCTTCCCTGGCGGCCAATGCGCCCTACCTGAGCGAGGATGAGGAAGGCGAATACCGCCGCATGGCCGACCGCATGGAACGCGGCATGCAGGAAATGGACCGCAAACAGAGCCACTTCCACACCTATGTGACCAAACGCGGCCGCGAAGAACAATAAACCCAGGGTGTGTCCGCACGCGACGCGTGCGGACACATCGTATTTAAATTAGGGGGTAAAATGCTCCTTATGTTCAGGAAAATAATGCCCCTGTTTTTTATTCTGGCCCTGCTGGCTGGCTGCGGCCCGCTCGAAGCCTACCAGGCCGACCGCACCGCCGCTGCCCACACGGCCGCCGCGGCTGGCTGGACCTCCACCCCCAGCGCCAGCCCTAGCGCGACCGTCACCGCCACGCCCAGCGCCAGCCCGACCGCGACCATCACGCTCACTTCCACGGCCAGCCCCACGCCAACCATCACCCCCACTCCAACCATCACGCGCACGCCCACCGTCACCGCGACGCCGACCTTTGCTTTTCCCCAGGTCGAAGTACACACCCAGGCGCACTGCCGCTACGGGCCCTCGACCGCCTACCTGCACGCGGCCGACCTCTACCCGGGCGACACTGGCAGCGTGCGCGGGCGCTTCATGTACAGCGCCTGGCTGTACGTCAAGTTCGACAAGCTGAATTATTTCTGCTGGGTCTCTCCCTCTGTGGTGGATGTCAGCGGGGATGTCAGCACCCTTTGGTACACCGAGCCCAAACTGCAGCAGATCGGCTCCAACCAGTACGGCCCGCCGCAGAATGTGCGCGCCAGCCGCAACGGCGACCAGGTCACCATCAGTTGGGACCAGATGTACATGACCCAGGACAAAGACCGCGGCTACTTCATCGAAGCCTGGGTGTGCCAGGACGGCGCCTACCGCTGGTGGACGGTCTCCTTCCCCGACCAGTACACCACCAGTTACACCGTGCGGGATGAACCTGGCTGCAGCACTCCCTCGCGCGGCGTGATCCTGACAGTCGAAAAGCACGGCTACTCCGAACCGGCGACCATCCCCTGGCCATGAGCCGCGGCGCTTAGAGTTATTGTTGGATTTTTGGGGCGCTTAATTGTCAAAACTGACTGGCGATTGAACGCCTCTCAATCCAAACTGCGGTTGGCTTCATAAATCCAAACTGTAGAAAAACCTGTAGATCTACTCTGCGGATAAATGTCCATCCACCCCGCTCAGTGGTTCGTTGCGGGGGCACAATCACCTCATCAGGCGTGTCCCCGCTCATCCCCGCAACGAACCCCAGTAACTCTTGTCTCACGGATTAGCGATTCTCACCTCGTCAGCCCGATCCTCACAAGCTCTGTTCGAAAGCCTTGATCTCCTCAAGCACCGGTTGGTTGACATCGCGGGCGGCCAGGTCCCTGCGCAGTGTCTGCAGCTCCTTCTTGGCCTCTTCCTTCTGCCCGGCGGCTGCCAGGAATCCTGCTCTCTCGCGCACCAGGCTGTGATAGAACAGGTTCAACTCGCGGATCTTCTCTCGGCGCGCCAGTTTTAAAGCCGCATCGGTCAGCTCGAGCGCCAGTTTCGGATCGGCTGTGTGAGTCCTGACCAGTTTGGGCTTATCCGGTTTTTGGATGCGGAAGAAATCATCCGCCACACTTTGCGCCACAATGGAAGCGATCTTGGCGCCTGCCAGCGTATTCGCTTTGCTGCGGGCGATCGATTCAAGTACCTCCATGCCCTTTTTGAGGAACGGCGACTGCGAGCCGTTCAGGTACAGGCTCAAGCCGACTTCGTTGGTGAAGAAATCCTGCGCTTCGCGGTCCTCCTCGCGCGTAACCGGCGCGGCCACGCGGATGCGGTGAATGTTTGAAAGCAGGACCATATCGCCCGCGCCCTGATAGGCGGCGCGCACCAGGTATTCTCCTGGCGTGTCGAAGTAGAAGCCATAAGCGCCGTAACTGAGGAACACATTCTCGCTGTAGCGGTCTTCGCCTTCGACCAGGTCAGGGGTCCTGGGTTTGAGCGTGCGCATCTCAGCCTCGCCAACCTTGCACATGATCGGTGCGTATTCGAGGATGCGCCCGTCCGGGCGCTGGATGTAGAAGATGATCCCGCCAAATTCTGGATTCAAGCGTACATCCACATCCAGGGGCACATCCTCCAGTTCATTGCGCAGGCGCACCTCCACCGCCACCGGCTCCATGAAGTCAAAGTAGGGTTTCGAGCGCACCAGCAGCTCGATAGGCGCATTTTCCATGGTCTGGGCCATCGCGCCCTCGGGTGTCTCCAGGTGTCCGCCTGAAGCCCACGGGTCGCCGCCCATGATAACTGCCGCGCGGTCACCGTGGCGGATGTGAATCAATTCTTCGTCATCGAAGCGGAAGCGGAAGTTACCCCAAAACGTGTTCGAGCCGTTGCGCTGGTCGTAACGCCAGTCGTAATTCATCCAGGAAAGCGAATCGGGGCGGCTTTTGTTCCAGGAATGCAGCAGGTTGAAGGCGTGCCCGGCTTCGTGCACCCAGGTGTAGAGAAAATGGCGCATGGCCCAGGCCTGATCCTGGTTGGCGGGCGTACCCGCGACCAGGTTGTTGAACCAGGAATGGTTGCGGAAAACGGCGAATCCCTGGCGCTCAGGCGGCCTTCCCGCCCCGCCGTACATGGCAGCGGCGTCGAACATGATCCCACCGACGGAAGGGCTGTCGAAAGTCCCGGCTAACAGGCCCCACATGTGCCACTTCGGCCAGCCAGCCGCATATTTGGAGTAATGCACCTCCATGGCGTCGTGCAGCTCGGCCGGTGACCAGCTGTTGAACTGCGCGGCCGAATCGTCGATAACCGTGTGGGCCGGGTCGATCTCCACGCACACGCCCGCCTCGCGGTAGGATTCCTCTATCGTCAGCGTGCGCTGCGGCGTATCGGGCGGGCGGTTGTTATGCCAGTGCGAGCTGTAGCTGGGCAGCAAAGGCGGGGTATTGACAGAAGCGGCCACGTCAATCTCCATGCCCATCGAACGGAAACAGTCAGACTTGCGCGCGCAGCTATAATTTTGCGTCGTGATCCCCCCGCCGGCGGAAAAAGTCACCTCCGCCGGGCCGGCTGGCGAGAACGTCGTCCACGGGATGACAATCCGCACCGTGGTGAACGGGTGGATGCCCTTCCAGTAACGCACAGTTCCTGTGACGACCACGTTGCAGCGTGACCAAGTAACCACCGGGTTATCCACGATCCAGGATTCACGGTAAACCGTCCAGGTAAAAGCAGGGCGGCCCAACAGACGGAAAGTATAGACCTGGTAAATATCCCCGCTGACGCGGTTCATCACGGGCGAATTGGCGTAACGCACATCGATATCCACCCGCAGGTCAAGCCGGTAGCGTCCGGCGGTCGGGCTGGTCATGTCGCCTTCGTAACGTCCGCTGACAGGACCCAGGCGCAGGCAGCGGAACCAATCCGGCGGCCAGGGGATCGGTAACGGCCGGTCGGGCAATGGACCAGGTCCAGGCAGCGGGCCAGGGAAGGGTCCAGGGAAAGGTTCAGGTAAGGGTCCGGGAACAGGGCCGGGGTCTGGGTTGGGGGTGAAATGCGGCTGTCCACCTTCAGGATACTCTTGGTTCATAAGAAGTTACCTCCAGGTGTTGGGGACAGCGGCTCTTGGGAAACACGGTCAATTCCCCGCAGAATCCCGGCAGCCTGCCGTCCTCCAGGTTAAGACACCAAACTACGCCGGCCGCGCGGCCGGCTGGGCCAACCAGCTCATTTTTCGGTTACCACCTCCTCCCAATCAAAGCGTATTTTTCTGGCGGACAGGCTGCCAGGCCGGTCTGATGTCAGAAAAATTTTGATCGCGATTACTGGTACGTGAATGGTGTATCCGAGATGAAATGTTCGATGCCATGTTCTGTAATCGAGATACCGATAAATGCATCTGCATCGATGGAGAGTTTGATTTGAGATTCCAGCGAACGGGAAGGCACCTGGATATCGATGACCACCTCTCCGGGCGATACCGGGGTCTCCAGTGTCTGGGCGAATCCAAGCAGCAGCATGGTACTCACACCGTCTTCTCGGAAAATTTCGCTGCCATTGACATGGATCACAACGGTATCTTGCTCAAATCCTTCTTGCAGGTCGATATGAAGGGATGGCATGGTCTCCTCCGGAGCTGGCACAGGCGGCGGCGCTGGTACAGGCTGGCAGGCGATTAAACCGACGCTTAGCAGGGTAACTGCCAGGTTGATCGTAAATACCGCACGAAAAATTTTCATTGCACTCGTTGTCCAGGGGCGCGTCAAGAATAAACAATCCGCCAGATATTGGCGGATTTAAGCACAACAACGCTTCTCTTGGGTAGAAAATCCAGGCTGCGGCCATTAATAAAACCAAATTTCGGGTTGTTACGCGCCTGGTTTATTCTTCAATGCTGCCAATGGACTGGGATATATAGATATTATATATCGTAATTTTCAACAATTCAACCGCCAAACCTGCGGTCTTTTGCACATGGGCATAGGCTCAGCGGGTTTGGCATACCTACAGTCCGATCGAATGCAGGAATAACCCTGGAATCTGGGAACACTACGCCGCAAACGATTTAAATACCCGCAAGGCGGAGAAAGCCGCGGAGCCTATCTCATACTGCCCGGGCCGGAAACGGCGTCGTCCACCCGGTTGGAGGTGTTGCGGCTGTTAAGTCAGACTGGCAGAAAAACGTCCTAATCCGGCGGCGCGTACCAGTTGCAGCGGCGCGTCTGCCCGCCGGCTGTGACTTGCCGCCACCCGCCCTGATCCTTCGTAACGCGGTAGTCAGCCCAGGCGGCGGCGTTCCCGCTCAGGATGTCGCGGGCGCGCGCTTCGCTGTAGGTGAAGGACTGCCACGAGCGGGCGGGTTCGTCCTGCAGGCCGGCTGCGCGGCAGGCCAGCTCAGCCCCCAGCACGGCGCGCACCGCCGGGTCAAGGTCGGGCTGCGTGTAATAGCCGTACAGGGCTGGCACGGCATCGCTGGAGAGCGTGCTCAGATAAGCGCCGTCCAGCTCTTCACCCGACAGGGCGCGCTGCACATTCTGGCGCACGATGAACCCGTCCAGGTTTAATACGCCAAAAGTAAGCCCAAAACCAAGGACGACCAGCAGCAGCGCCAGGCCGAAACGGTAACTGCGTCTGGACAGCTCCAAACCAATGGTGGTCAACAGCAGCACCGCCAGCCAGGGGATAAAAATGAAAGTGTAGGTGCGCAGGCGGGTGAAGCCGTACGCATGTTCGTACAAAACAAGGCGCTGCAGGGCCGAGCCGAGGATCACCAGCACCAGCCCCATTAGCAGGATTGTGAGGCCCTGAAAGCTGCGCGCCCGCGCCTGCGTCCCGCGCTGCGAGACCGTGCCCAGAGTCAGGTAGAGCAGCAGACTGATCAGCGCCACCATGACCAGCTCGCTGAACCCGCGGCGCGCGTATTCCGAATAGGTGTAACCGGCTGCCGTAATGTTGGCCTCGCCGCCAAACAGGTACTGGAACTGCAGCAGGACAAAGAACAAAAAGAGGGCATTCACGCTCACCAGCACGACGACGGTCTCTGTCCAGCCCAGGAAGGGCTTGAGCAGCGGCCGGTTTGGGTCCGGGCGCTCAACCTGCTTCCTGGGCAGGACCGCATGCAGCAGCGCACCGCAGAACCCGAAGGCCAGCACCAGGATGTAGAACAGGCGGAAGATGTATTCGGGCAGGCGCTCGAGCTGGAAGACAGCCAGCAGATCGCGCACGCGGTCGGCGAACACGATATCCGCCGAAGCCAGCAGCGCGCCCAGGATGAGCACCAGCGGCAGCGCCAGCAGCAGCCCGCGCAGCACCGCGTACATCTGGCGGCGCGCATTTCTATGATTCGCCGTGGGCTCCCCGCTTTCGGCGCTAATTTCACCCCTGGATTTGCGCAGGTCGAAGGGCCGCACGACAGCGTAGAACATCACCTGAATACCTGCCAGCAGCGTGTCCCAGGTGCGGAAGTGCAGCCAGTGCCCGCTGCGCAGGGTGGCAGCCAGCAGGATGAGCGCGCCCAGCGCCAGGACCACAGCAATCAGGATGCTGAACGGTTCGCGGCGCAGGAAGGGGATCAGTGCCAGCAGCAGGATGGCCGCCATGAGGACGTAGCTGGCGCGCGCCAGGCGCACCCGCTCGCCATAGGCGCTGAACCCGACGGCAGCCAGGACCAGCGCTGTCCAAAGGATAAAAGAAACACCGATGGTTTTACTGTAGAAAAAGAAATCAACCGCCCAGCCAACCAGCAGAGCAGCCAGGATGAAGCGAGAGGATGAACGCGGCATGCTTAACAGACCCTTTCTTGGTCCTGCAAAGGTGGGTTGGCGTCAGGCTGCTGCGCACAGGGGGATCTATCGGCTGATCGAGACAGGCTTACAACGTGGCAACGGCCGAGAGAATCATCGCCAGGATGATCATCACCGCGAAACCAACGAACACAATTCGCTGAATGGTCTGTGCGCGCTGTTCGGGAGTCGTTTTAGGGCGTGATTTGTGCTTATCTTTCGAGGGCATTGCGTACCTCCAACGGACGCCCCAATTTTACCCGTTATTACAGCCGCCTGCAAACCGTCCTTACACGGCTCAACAGTACTGAGCGCCAATACAGGCAATCATACCCCCGCTGCGGCTATCAAAAGCTACGCATTGACTGTCAAATGCTATCAATATCACGGTTCTATCCCATGCGGCTTGCTTTCCCCCAGGTTAACCGCGTGGACCGCGATAACGCCTTAGGCTGGGTTGCGAACCTGTAGCCTTGCCCGCCAACAACCACCCCGCGATCACGTTGATGCATCAGCCGCCCGCGCAACCACACAACCTTTGCTAAAATCATGCGCGCGAATGTTGCTATAATGAGTGCCTGGAACAGCCGATGATAGGAATAACCCGAACGAGGCAGATATGGAACAAAAGCTCAAATTGATGTGCATCCTGGCGCACCCGGACGATGAGTCCCTCGGCACGGGCGGCATCCTGGCAAAGTACGCCGCTGAAGGCGTGCAGACCAGCCTGCTGACAGCCACGCGCGGCGAGCGCGGCTGGCCCGGCGAACCCTTCGCCTACCCGGGCCAGGCTGCATTGGGGCACCTGCGCGAAAACGAGCTGCGCGCCGCTGCGGATATCCTGGGCGTCCATGAACTGGTGCTGCTGGATTACATCGACGGTGACCTGGACCAGACCGATCCAGCCATTATACAGGCGCAAATCGCCCATCAACTGCGCCGTCTGCGCCCGGATGTGGTCGTCACGTTCGACCCGAGCGGCGCTTACGGGCACCCGGATCAAATTGCCATCTGCCAGTTCACTTTGGGGGGCATTCTGCTGGCGCACGACCCCGCTTTTGAAGATCCGGCCGGGCTGGCGCCGCACCTGCCGTCCAAGTTGTATTACCTGCTCGACACCGAGGAAGACATCGCCGATTACACCACCATCTTCGGCGATTTTTACATCGAGGTGGACGGCGTCAAACGCAGCGGGCGCGGATTCCCCGCCTGGCTGGTCAACGCCTGGATCGACACCCGGTCCTACCGCGCGCAGGTATTTTCCGCCATTGGCTGCCACCGTTCGCAGTTCCCGCAAATGGAAGAATTTCTCGCGGCGCTCGAGAAAACCAACCTGTACAAGTACCAGACCTTTGCGCGCGCCTACAGCCTGGTCAACGGCGGGCGCCAGCCGGAAGATGACCTGTTTACCGGGCTGCGCGAAGGCAGGGCGTAATAAAAGGGCGTCCCGCCAAACGGCTGCGGAACGCCCGGAGGTTGGAATATTACGCTCAGGAGTAAAACCAGACGTCACAGGGCTTTTTAGGGAAAAGTGCGTTCAGCAGTGCGTGGGCTTCTGGCTTGGTCCACACATCCACGCGCTGGGCGCGCAGCTCATCCAGGCTGCGGTACTGGAACAGCAGCGATAAGAAGGTGTGCTCAGGGAAGCAGGCATCAGCCTGCTCCCAGTACAAGTCCGGCAGGTCCTCGACCACGCTGACGCGCCCCTGGTCCAGTCCGATCTTCAGCGTCTGGCGGTAAAAACTGATTTTTACTTCACCGCTGTGCCCGCTGCACGGGGATGCGTCCAACCTTTTTTCCAGCGCGGGCGCAACCGTGCGCAGGAAATCCACCAGATCCGGCACACGCGTGTAGAAAGCATACGGCGGGCGTGTCAGGGTCTGCTGCGGGTCAAGAGCGGTATAAGCCGGGTGAGATTCACCCATGCGCAGCCCGACGTAGCGCAGCGGCTCATCTTCGCTGGCGCGCTGCCGTCCCACCCGCGCCAGGAAGCGCAGCACCGTTGGCGTGACCATCAGATAAGAGACGCCTGGTTTCAGTTCATAGAAGATCATGGCCTGGATATCGCCCCACACAAAGTGCGGGATAGCCAGCGCTCCAACGACCTGCCCCTGGCTGTCCTCGATCATGTAACCCTCGAAGCGGTTGACGTTTTTGGGCAGCTTGCCGAACAGCTCATATTTCCATTCCGCCGGGCTGCGCCGGCAGGAAAGCGGGGAGCGCTGTTCCACCAGCGCGTAGCAGGCAATGAACTCGGGCAGGTCATCCTCAGTAACCGGGCGGATGCGGTAAGGTTCCGGCTGATCCTCCTTCAGCGGCTTGACCTGGCTTTCGGGCACGGTCTTCCCGCCGCCCAGGTTGGGCGCCATCTCATAACCGAACAGGCGGTAATAATAGGGGATGCCGGTGATCACCTGGGCTTTTTCGCCGCGCGCCGCGCTCCAGGAATGGATGACCTCGAATTGTCGGCGCACCAGCCCGCGGTTGCGGTACTCCGGCTCTGTGCCGACCAGCTCCGGGCGGCCCATCCGGAAGGGGATGCCGTCATACGCCCAGGTCTGGGAGATCAGGTTCATCGAGGAGACGATCTTCCCGCTGGATTTTTCCTCCACAATGGTGAAATCCTCGACGCCAAAGGTCGGATGGGTACCGCGCAGCAGGTCGCGCGTCCATTCAGCCACGCGCTCATCCGGTTTGGGCTCGTCGCCCTGCACGCCGTGGATGCGCCCGTTGAATTCGGCCAGCCGATCGCCGTCGGCTGCCGTGCTGCGGCGCAATACCAGCCCGCCGCCCAGGTCAAGGGGTAATTTTATTTCGGTCGTTTGCGTTGTACTCATCTCGGGTTGTTCGCCTTTCGGGTTCAGGTTGATTGCTGCAAGAAAAAACCCGGGCTAACCCGGGCTTTCGAATGGCACCCCTGCCTGGCGGCGGGGGGCGCGGGAAGAAACGGGTAAGGTTTACTTTTCGCTCGACGCGCCTGATTTCGTGGGTTTCTCTCCGGCGGTCGCTTCACTGGCGCTGCTGCTTTCCGTGCTGCTCTTGCTCTCGCTCTGGCTGCTGCTGGCGCGCTGGGCTCCCGAAGGTGAACGGTGGTCGGTGGCGTAAAAACCCGAGCCTTTGAAAACAATCCCAACCGGGGTGTAGACCTTGCGCAGAGACTTCTTGCCGCACTCAGGGCACCAGGCCAGCGGAGGTTCTGTGAATTTTTGGGTGCGGTCGAACTGCACCCCGCAATTCTCACACCGATAGGTATAGACTGGCATTCTTACTTACTCCCTCGTATCACCAAATTTCGGTTACGACCGATTATTGTACGACTCTTTATGCGGATTTGCAAGTATGATTTCACTCCCACCGGCTGAGGATCATTTTGAGGTTACCACCCGCAAGGCTTTTGGCAATATCCGCGCATCGACAGGAGTTTCACCCAGGGAATCACCATCCACCCACAAGCTCTGCGGCGGGCGGGCCGACATACTGATCTCACGCCCGTGCCAGCGATGTACCAGCGTACCAATATCTTTGATCGCCAGCAGCAGGTTGGTCACCGACAAAGCTTCTGGTTTAATCAACATCACATCCAGCAAGCCGTCGGAGATATCGATGTCCTCTGAAAGCGGCAGATGCACCCCCAACCCGTAGGCATTGGTGATAATGCAGACAATGCCCTCTTCCTCGATCTCCTTTCCATCCACGCGCAGGCTGTATTCCGCCAACTGCGGTTCTCCCACCACCCGCAGGGCCGAAAGGATATACGCAAATCCGCTCAGGCTGTTCTTCAGCTCGCGGTTTGCCATCTGGTCCGTGGACAGCCCCGAGAGCACATGCAGCAAAAAGCGCTCTTCGCCCACCAGTCCTACATCGATGCTGCGGATAACCGGGTTCTCGCAAATCAATTCAGCGGCTTTCTTTAGATCCATGGGGATGTTCAGATCTCGAGCGATGCCGTTGCCGGTACCGCCCGGCAGGATGGCCATAGGCACCTGGCTGTCTTTGAGGCCGTTAGCAATCTCGCGCAAGGTGCCGTCGCCGCCGTATCCAGCGATCAGGTCAGCGCCGTCCGCCAAAGCTTTCTGCGTCAGGCGCACGGCATCTCCGCGTTTGCGCGTGATCGAGACCTGCCAGTTCAGGTCATATTTCGAAAAAACCTGGTTCAGGGGGTTGAGAATGGGTTCATCTACCCCGGCGGCAGGATTGATAATTACATGCACATACTCAAAAGGTGCGCTCATAGCAGTTAACTCCCCGGCGGCCAGATGGCGTAAACCGTCAAAGCCACCAGCGTGCCCAGAAAAATGCCGCCGATAATCTGGCGCGGGGTATGGCCCATCACCTCTTTCAGCCGCTCCTGCGGGATCGGCCGTCCGCTGAACAATTCTTCAAAAAGGAGGTTGATTTTTTGCGCATGGTAACCAGCCTGGCGGCGCACACCGACTGCATCATAGATAACGATCATCGAAACCGCAAAGGCAAGCGCAAACACAGGAGAGTTAAAGCCGTAATACAGCCCGATTGTCAGCGTGGTTGCCACCATTAATGATGAATGCGAGCTGGGCATACCGCCGCTGCTGAACCACAGCGCCCAGTTCCATCGCCGCCGGTACAGGTACTCAATCGGCACCTTCAGGAACTGCCCCAGCGAAAAGCCCAGCACAGCCGCAATCAAAACCCGGTTGGTCAGCAGATCTTCGATCATTCCTCCAATTCCTGCTCATCCGCCTCGTCAGGCGCCTCGGATTGCATCTCCGAAAGGCGCCGAATGCGCAGTTCAGCCTGATCGAGCAGGTCAACGCAGCGCTTCGCCAGCGCCTGCGCGCGCTCGAACAGCGTCAGCGCCTGTTCCAGCGATGCCTGACCGCCCTCCAATTCCGCCACCACGCGGTCCAATTCCGCGAAAGCCTGCTCGTAACTCATCTCTTCCACAGGGACCTGTGCTGACTTCATTTTATCCACTCCTGTTTTCAAGGGGTTGACCGTTCACCTGAACCTTCTGCACCTGGGCCTGAATGCGTCCATCCGCCATGCGCACAGCGATTTCGTCCGCGGGATTGACCTGCCGCACGCTGCGCAGCAAGGACCCATCCGCCGCTTCTACCAGCGCGTACCCACGCTGCAGCACCGCCAGCGGGCTGAGCGCCTGTAAGCGCTCGCGCAGCCCGTCCAGGCGCGAGCGCCGCAGATAGCCCGCGGCTGCCAGGGCTCGCCAGGCCCGCTCGCTCAACGCGTCCAGCAATTGGCGGTCGTTTTGCACGCGCCGCCGCGGAGAGAGATGGCGCAGGGTCAGCAGATGTTCCCGCAGGCGCGCTCGCTCCGCGGATACCAGCGCCAGCGCCCGCTGGTTAAGGTGCACTATCCGTTCCAGCAGCTCCGCGCGCAGATCCTCGGCATCCGGGACCGCCAGAACGGCTGCACCGGTGGGGGTTGGCGCACGCAGGTCGGCTGCGAAATCCGCCAGGGTGAAATCCGTCTCATGACCTATGCCGGTGATCACCGGGACATCGCATTGCGCGACCGCGCGCACAACCCGTTCGTCGTTGAAAGCCCACAGGTCTTCCAGCGAGCCGCCGCCACGAGCCAGCAAAATTAAATCGGGCGGCGGGTCCAGCCTGTTCAGGCTTTGAATAGCTGCCACAATGGCAGCCGGCGCTTCCTCCCCCTGCACGGCTGCGGGCGCCAGGATGACCTCCACCAGCGGGTACCGCCGGCGCAGGGTGTCCAGAATATCCTGCAAGGCTGCTCCTGTGGGCGAGGTGACGATGCCAATGCGCGCCGGGCGCTCCGGCAAGGGGCGTTTGCGCTCCTCGTCAAAGAGTCCCTCCGCTTCCAGGCGCGCTTTAAGACGTAAAAATTCCTGGTACAGCCAACCTTCGCCAGCCGGGCGCAGCGCATCCACATACAACTGGTATTGCCCGTCGCGTTCATATAAACTGACATAACCATGCGCTTCTACCGCCATGCCGTTGGTCAGCTCCAGGCGCATGCGCTGCATATGCGTGCGCCAGATCACGCAGCGCAAAGCGGCTTCCTGATCCTTGAGCGTGAAGTACACGTGCCCGGAAGAAGGTTTCGAAAGGTTAGAGATTTCGCCCAAAACCCAGATATCCCGCAGCAGGTCATCGCTCTCCAGCAGCTGGCGCAGGTAGCTGGTCAGGTCGCGGACCGTCAGAGAGGGCGGCGCAAACAGGGCGGGCTGTTTCATAGGCATGGATAGCATACCTTGACCAGGCGCGGGTGTCAACCATTTTCAAAACTCGTCTTGCCTGAACGGCGCGGGCGCACCAGCCCCAGCCCCGCCGCCAGCGAGAGCGCCTCCGCCGTGGTGAGCGCATGCAGCTTCTGGCGCAGCCCGGCGGTGTGCAGGAAAACCGTCCGTTCGGAGATGCCCAGCAGGCGTCCAATTTGTTTGACCGACAGCCCATCTGCCAGGTGCTGGAGGATTTCAAACTGGCGCGGGCTGAGCGTCAGTCCCGCAGGTGTACCCAGAGCACCGCTCGACTGCAAACGGCGCGGAAAGGCCAGCACCGTGGCCGTACCAAGGCGCACAGCTAGAAGCGCCGCGGCGTCTATCAGTAAGCTCTCCTGAGCAGCAGGCGGCTGCCATATACCAAGGTTGATCTGCCGCTCCAGCTCCGCAGGCGGCATTGCAATTTCCAGGGTAAGCTGGGTTTTTTCGTCGGGAAACAGCACAAGCCGGGTCATAATATAGAATATATGTTCTATTATGAACTGTATTATAGAACAGTCAAGATGGATTTCGGGGCTACACAGACGGTTAACCGACCTTGATGTATAATGCCCGCATGAAGAAATCCCTGTTAATCCTGCTCCTTTGCGCCGGCGTAATGGCGGCATGCAGCCAGGCTGCCCCGCTGATCAGCTCGCCCAGCCCGTTTCCCACGCGCGCCGGAACACTTCAGCCCTATTCCGGCCCGACATTGACCTCCACGCCCTCACCCACCAGCGCCGACACCCCTACCCCCCTGCCGACCGCTACCCCAACCCCGCGCACGCACACCGTCCGGGCAAACCAGGACCTTTGGGGGATCGCCCTGTTCTATGGTGTCACCCTGCAAGACCTGCTGACCGCCAACCCGACCGTAAATCCGAATGCCATGCGGGTCGGCACGGAACTGCTGATCCCCGCGCCCATATACACACCAACCATCGACCCGAACAACCCGCCGCTGCCCACTCCAGTCAGCCTGGTGCTGGAAGCGCCGAACTGCGTGCGGGGCGCGGGCGGCGGTATCTGGTGCTTTAGCAGCGCTGCCAGCCAGCAGACCTTCGACATCGAAGGTCTCAGCGCCGTTTTTCATCTTTATGACAAAGGTAGCGGCGAGATCCTTTCGCGCAGCGCTTATCCGCCCCTCAACCTGCTGACACCGAACAGCTTTTTACCCCTGGCGGTCTACTTTTCACCCCCCGCGCCTGAAGATTTCGAGGTCAGTATCGAACTGGTCACGGCCCTGCCCGTCCCGCCTGAATCTGACCGTTACCTGACCCTGGCCGCTGAAGGACAGCAGGTGACCATCAGCCCGGATGGTCTCTCCGCGCGCGTCTCCGGACGGCTGAGTTTGACGGCGGAGCAGGGCGCGGCAGCCTGGGTCACCGTCGCCGCGGTGGCGTATGACGACCAGGATCGCATCACCGGCATCCGCGTCTGGGAGAGTTCCTCAGGACTGGCAGGCGGAGAGAGCCTGGACTATGAATTTACACTGTATACGACCGGTGCGCCGATCGAACGGGTGGACGTTTTGTTCGAAGCCGTGCCATGAGATTTCTACCATAACCCGGCCGTTAAAATGTGAGCGCGCGGGCCCTGCCGCGCACGCACATCTCGCGGGCCCTCCAGGCCGAAGCGTTAGCGATAATTCCAGATCAGGTAGCTGTCAGACGCACATACCGGCGTGTCTGACGGCAGATTTAGGCAGACTTTAAAAGCCATCACGCTGCCGTTGGGCGGTGCCGGCTGGTAAGGCGCGACCATCAGACTCGAGCGGCCGCGCATGTCGGTTGGCGGCATGGTGTAGAGCGCCTGGTTGCCATCCGGCAGCGTGACCGTCAGTGAGGCTTCCAGGTTGGAGACCGGCTCCTGGTCTTCGCTGCGCACAACTGCCATCAGGAACTGCTGCGGCTGATCCGCCGGAATGCGCGGGGAAGCTGCGTGGGCAACCAGGTGCACCCTCTCAGGCGCAATCATGAAGGTGACCGCCTCAGCGGGCTGCACGGCGAACGCGCGCATGTACTCTCGCCCAAGCGGCGCCATGCGCACCTGCGGGTCTGCTCCCGGCGTGTTATCAAACAGCAGACAGTAATTTTCATAACACTGGCGGTACAGGTTGGTGTCCACCTGGATCACATCCGCCAGCGGGTGCCCGGAAATTTCTAACCCGCCGTGTTGGGCGATAAAACGATCAAAAATGAGCGGCACGTGAAAGCCAAGATCGCCCTGCACCGGGTAAAAAACCACCCCGTCAGCCTCAGTGTAGATCGGCGCTATCGGCGCGACGGCCGGCATGCCCATCAACTCAGTGATATTGCGCAGGCGCACGCTGCCGGGGTCCTCAGGCGGCGCGTACAGCACCACGTTTTCATAGACCTGTTCAATATTGCCGTCCGCAGCCGGGTAGGGGTCGGTGAGCGGAACGCCGAAAACCGACAGACCGCCCAGGCGCACAATGCGGGACAAGAACGGCTGCTCAACACTGGTGAGGCTGGCAACCACCTGGGCGCTGGCGGGCGGGGAGTAACGGCAGTCGCTGGAACAGGCGAACACACCGTATGAAAGCAGGTACACTTCGCCGGCCGGCTCATCCAGATTTTTATAAAAACCAACGTTCTCGAAATACTGCTCGATGCGGTTTTTACTGGCGTTGTACCGCGGCTGAGTCAGCGGCTTGCCGACGTACAATGAACCGTACAGGCGGTGATAAATATCCTCAAATTCTTCGTAGATGCGGTAGCCGTCCACCACCAGGCCGTCACCGCTGCTCAGGCCGGGGTCCTCTTTCACTCCCAGGTTAGCCCCGATTGGATACAGGCTGAAGCGCTCGAACCCCTGCGCCATGACGTCAAAACACATCAGCGCGTTCTGGGTGTACTGGCATTGTTTACCACGATAATTAAACACCGCCGTGATGGGCGGTCCCAATAAATCCCGCCCGCCCAACGAGGCGTAAAATTCGCGAAAAACGGCGTCAACGCTGTAAGTGCCGGGTTCCGGGGCAGCAACCGGCATTTTCGGGCTGCAGCCAGCCAAAACCAGCCCCACCAGGAGTAATCCGGTCAAGATAAGCTGGGGCCTGGCTTGTAGGTGCAACATGCAGAGCGCCTCGTGGTGGTCAGGGAGATGATGGATCAGTGAAAACGTCAGGGTGGTGTTGTGCCGGGTTAATGCAGGGTTTGGCGCGATCGAACCGTTACGATTGACCGATAAAGATGCCCCCATACTTGCACAAAGCTACCTTTAAATTAGACGGGCGACAAATAGGGACGCAAACAGGGCAGAGGGTTCCGCCCTGCAATAACTATACCAGTTTTTAGTGGACAAAACATGGACAAAAATTGAATTTTTACCGCCGAATTTATTTAGGGACAGCGGTTTCTTTCCCCGTGAATGATTTAGCGCGGCCGCAGGCGTGAATCTCGCTCAAGGGTCAGCCGCAGGCCGGTCTCTAACGGTATCGAAGGGCGGTAATTCAATTTTTCAGCCGCCAGGCTCAAATCGGCGCACATGCGCGAGGTGCCTCCATCGCTGCGCGGGTTATATACCACCTCGGGGTGCCCCCCGACCACCTCGATCACCAGCTTGACCAGCTCGCGGATGCTGGTCTCCTGCCCGCTGCCCACATTGATGGTCAGTTGGTCGACCGACGGCGCGGTCGAGGCGGATATCATGGCTTTCACCACATCATCGACGTACACATAGTCGCGCGTCTGCGCGCCTTCCCCGTGCACCACCAGCGTGCCGTTTTGCAGCGCCTGGCGCAGGAACGCCAATATAACCGGCGCGTGCACCGGCGGTAGATGCTGCCCGGGGCCGTAGGCGTTGAACACCCGCAGGCACACCGTCTCGATGCCCCAAAGCCTGCCGATGGTTTTAACATAATACTCGGCCGCCAGTTTGGAAACCGCGTACGGTGAGCGCGGGTTGGGTACGGCATCCTCGCGAACCGGCTGTGAGTCCTGGTTGCCGTAGATCGCCCCCGATGAGATGAACACCACGCGGCGCACGCCCACATCGCGCATGGCTTCCATCAGGCTGACCGTGCCGCCCACGTTGACGTCGTTATAATCCCGCGGGTAGAGCACCGATTCGGGCACCAGCACGCGCGCCGCCAGGTGATAGACGCAATCCACCTCCTGGAGCAGCGTCCACAACTTTGGCCGGTCGATGACACTGCCGCGCGTGAAATGCACTTCGGGTGAGAGCACTGCCGGGTCGCCAGTCGAAAGGTCGTCCAGGCCGCGCACCGCGTGACCTTCGCGCACCAGTCTGTTTGCCAGCGCCGAGCCTAAAAAACCGGCTGCACCGGTGATTAAAAAGCGCATAATCCTCTACAAGACAGGCTGTATTTTTATCTCTCGTTTGCTTTTGGATTATAGCACATGCGCAATTCACCCACGCCTTATCACGGGCAGCCCATTCGCAAGATTGATTTTTCCCGCCTGGTTGATTCTGGGCTCAACCCCGTCCGGCCCGCCGCAATGCTCATAGCAGGCAGGCGATTAATTCATGAAATCGTCGCCCTCTTCGCCATCCGGGATGCTGAACTCGGCTTCGCTGACCAGTTGGTGATCGCTGGTGCGGTAATGCCCGCGCAGCTCATTGATCAGCGTGCCTTCCCACAGCGGAACGCCGTCAAAATAAGCCGCCCGCCCGATCATATGGGCTGCCACCGGCGCGGTCAACAGCAGGAAAAAGATGATCGCCAGCACGCGCGCGGTAATACCGGCGTCATTGAAATAGATGGCCGCCGCAGCCAGCACCAGTCCAGCGCCAAGCGTGGCCGCCTTGGACGTGGCTGACATGCGCAGAAACAGATCGGGCATGCGCAGCAAGCCCAGGCCAGCCACCAACATAAAGAAAGACCCCAGCAGGATTACGATCACAACCAGCCATTCGCGCAGCATCAGGCCCTCCTTTCGATGTAGTAAGCGAAGGCAATCGTACCCAGGAAAGAGATCAGCGCGATGATGATAGCCACATCCAGAAAAGCCGGCTGGTTGAAAAGGACCGCGTAGCAGGCGATGATGCCCATCGCCAAGGCCACAGCCAGGTCAAGGGCCACAACCCGATCCGGCAGACTCGGCCCGCGCACCAGGCGCACGAAGGCAGCAATCAACCCCAGGCAAATAATGGCCAGCGCCAGGATCCAGATCACTTCGGTATTCATGTGAACAACTCCTTCACGCGCCGCTCAAAACCGCTCTTGATATAAGCGCGGAATGCTTCCACGTTGCGCGCATCCAGCGCGTGGACATAAATGATTTTCTTATCATTAGAGACATCCAGCCCGAGCGTGCCCGGGGTCAGCGTGATCAGGTTGACCAGCAGGGTGATGGCAGCATCGTTGGGCAGGTCGACCGGCACGGCGATCACCCCTGGCTTCAGGTCGGGTTTGGGCGAAAGGACGATGCGCGCCATATTGAGGTTGGCTTTGGTCAGTTCGTACAGGAAGAAAAAAACAAAGCCGATCACCAGCGGGACTTTGTGAAAGTAGCCCCGCTCGCTGCGCACGGTCAGCCACAGGATGACGAAGCCCAGCAGAAAGCCAAAAATCAGGCTGTTGGGGCTGAACTCGCCAGAAAGGGCTGCCCAGGCGATCGCCAGCAGGACATTGAGCAGAAAGGTGTTCACCTTACCCCTCCGATCACCGCGGACAGATAGCCGTCCGGGTTCACCAACTGCGCCGCAGCCTGCTCTGCCAGCCCGTAGACCGGCCCGGCTGCCACGCCCAGGACGACGGTGATCAATCCCAGGATCACCGCTGGCGCCAGCAGCAGGAATTTATTACCCTCCGCGGGCTGGTGCGCGGGCGCGTTTTCGGGCGAGGGTTTCTGGAAACCCTCGCTCCAGATTTTGATCATCGAAAACAGGGTCAGGATGCTGACCGCCAGGGATACAGCCACAATCGTGTACTGTTCGACCCCCAGGCCAGCGCGCACCAGCGCCAATTTACCGAAGAATCCCGACAGCGGCGGCAGACCCGCCAGCGCGATCGCTGGAATCAGGAAGATCAGCGCCAGCCAGGGCTGGGTGCGGTACAGACCGCCCATTTTGCGCAGGTCAAAGGTCCCGGTGATGCGCCGCATGACGCCGGCCACCAAAAAAAGGGCTGATTTGGCCGCAATGACATGCACCATGAAGAAGATCGTACTGGCAAGCGCCGCCTGGGTGAAAAGCCCCAATCCCATCAACAGGTAGCCGATCTGGCTGACGATGTGGAAAGAGAGCAAGCGGCGCAGGTCGTACTGCGCGGCCGCCCCCAACACGCCGGTCACCATGGTGAAGCCAGCCATGATCAAAATGATGGTGTGGGTATAGCTGACATCCGCCAGGAAAAGCAGGGTGAAAACGCGCACCAGCGAGTAGACTCCCACCTTGGAGAGCATGCCCGAAAAAAGCGCTGTGACGGCTACTGGAGGGGTGTGGTAAGAGGCCGGCAGCCAGAAGAAGAGCGGAAAGGCGGCCGATTTTATCCCAAACGCCACCAGGTAGAGGATCGCCACCACCGTCACCAGATCTGGCGAGGTCACCAGGCGCAGGCGGATCGACAGGTCGGCCATGTTGAGTGTGCCGGTCACGCTGTAGAGGATACCGGTGGCTGACAGGAACAGCGCCGAGGCGGTCAGGTTGAGGATGACGTACTTGATCGCGCCTTCCAGTTGAGCGCGCTCGCCTCCCAAGGCCATCAGCACAAACGAAGCCATCAGCATGACTTCGAACCACACGTACAGGTTGAAAATATCACCGGTCAGAAAGGCCCCGCACACGCCCATCAGCAGCGCGAAATACAGGGTGTAAAACCCATGTTTAACGCGCCGCTCGTCGATGCCGTTGATGGTGTACAGCGATACCGTGAAAGCCAGCACGCCGGTGATCGCAAGCATGACCGCGCTGGTCAGGTCGGCTACCAGGGTGATGCCGTACGGCGCGGGCCAATTTCCAATCTGCGTCGCGCGAATACCCAGGCGGGCGACATTCTCCAGCAGCAACAGCGTCACCACCATCAGCGCCAGCGAACCGATCACGCCCAGCCAGCGCTGCACCCGCGGATGTTTCCAGGCCAATAACGTAAGAACAATCAGCAGCAGCGGGACCAGCAAGGGCAGCAGCAGCGGTTCCATCACTCCTCCTCCGGCGGCTCGGGGGCAGGATGGTAGCGCGGCTGGATGTCGGTATCGCGCATGGCATTCATGTCGTTGGTGCCCAGCACTTGATACGCCTGGCGTGCCAATACCAGCGCGAAGGCGGTCACCCCAAAGCTGATCACGATGGCGGTCAGGATCAGCGCTTGCGGTAGCGGGTCGGCAGTGCTGCCGGAAACCTCGAGCGCATTAACCGGGATGAGCGGCGGGCTGGCGCGCTCCAGCCGGCCGGCGGTGAAAATGAGCAGGTTAATGGCCTGAGCCAGCAGCATCAATCCCAGCAGCACCTTGGTCAGGCTTCGGCGCATCATCATGTAAAGACCGATGGTGAAGAGGACGCCAATCACAATTGCCAGTACCAGGTACATGCTATTCCTCCGCCAAGGTAAACAGGATCATAAGGGTCACCCCGACCACCACCAGGTACACGCCAATATCGAAGAAGAGCGGCGTGCCGATCTTGCCGATCACCGGCACGGGCTGATCGTACCATACCCCGGTCAGGAAAGGACGCCCGCTCAGCCAGGGCACCAGGCCGCTCACCAGGGCGGTCAGCAGCCCCAGAGCAACCAGGTAATGCGGCTCGATACGCAGGATGCGCCGCGCGCTGGCCACGTTGTTGGCGATGGCGTACAACACGATGGCAGCCGCCGCCACCAAACCGCCGACAAAACCGCCGCCAATCTCATTGTGCCCGCGGATCAACAGAAAAATCGAAAAGATCATCAGCAGGGGCATCAAATAGCGCGTTGCGGTGTAGAGAATCAAGGAACCCATGGCTTAATCCTCCTCCCCCAGGCGCTCAAAGTAGATGTCGATTTTGCCGATCGTCAGGCGGATCAAGGCCAGCACCCCGATACCCGCCAGCGCCAGCACGGTGATCTCGCCCAGCGTGTCCAGCGAGCGGAAATCCACCAGGATCACATTGACCACATTGCGCCCATTGGCCAGCGGGGCGGCATTCTCCAGGAAAAACTGCGAAATGTGCGTCGAAACCGGCCGCGAGGTCACGACCAGCGTCAGCAGGGTCATCAGCAGCCCGCCCGAAAGGGCCACGATGAAATCCAACACCCGCGCAGGCGGGCTGGTCAGGCGCGTGAACTTCGGCAGGCGGTAAACCACCAGCACGAACAGAATGACCGTCAATGTCTCGACGGCGAACTGGATCATCGCCAGGTCGGGCGCCCCGTACAGCAGGTAAATCAACGCCAGGCCGTAACCGACGATACCCAGGATGGCAATGGCCGAAAGACGTGAGCGCATGCGCGTAATGAGCAGCGCAGCCAGGATGATCAACCCGGCCAGGACGAATTCGTAGAAGTTGACCTCGCCCCAAAAATTGGGTGCGCTGAAGAACTGGCCGCGCGTCAGCAGCGTCAGCGCGCCCAGCCCGACCGTGGTCAGAATGATGATCATTAAATACACCCGCAGGTAACCGGACTGCAGCACGCTGGTCTGCCAGGCAGCGAAGCGCCGCAGGCCCTCCAGGCCGACTCGGTAAAGGTTCGCGGGGCCAAATTTCCCAATCACCGCCAGCCGTTTAGCCAAATTCCATAGCGGCCGCCAGCCCAGGTACACACCCGCCCCCAGCGCGACCGTCAGCGCGCTGAGCGCCAGCATCAAGTTCAGCCCGTGCCACAGCGAGAGCTTGACCAGCGCCGGTTTCATTAAAACCGCCGCTGCGGCCGGCTGCACCAGCGGAGTCGCCAGCGCCGCGGGGAATAAACCCGCCGCCAGGCCTAACCCTGCCAGCAGCAGCGGCGGGGCCCACATCGCCAGCGGAGCTTCATGGGCGTGCCTGGGCGTTTCGGCTGGCTTGCCGAAAAACGGTTTGACGGCCGTCAGCGCAGCCACCGCCGCGATCAGGCTGTTGGCCAGCACCGCCCCCACGGTCAATATCACCACCACCGGCTGGGCTTCCAGCACGACCTCGTAGAGCACTTCCTTGGCGATGAAACCCAGCGCGGGTGGCAGGCCGGCCATCGAAACTGCTGCCAGGACAGCCGCCAGCGCGGTCAGCGGCATTTTCTTGCGCAGGCCGTTCAGCACGCGCACGTCGCGCGTGCCGCTCTCGTGGTCCACCGCGCCCGCCACCAGAAACAGGCTGCCTTTGTACATGGCGTGCGCCAGCATGTACACCAGCCCGGCCTTCACCGCCAGGTCACTGCCCCAGCCAAAGAACATGGTCATGGTGCCCAAAGAGGCCACCGTGGTGTAAGCCAGCAGCCGTTTTAGATCCGTCTGCCCGAGCGCCAGCAGCGCCCCCACCAGGAAAGTCACAAAGCCAAATCCGGTCACCAGCCCCTGCCACTCCACTGTGCCGCCCAGCGCCGGGCTCAGGCGGGCGATCAGGTACACCCCGGCCTTGACCATGGTGGCCGAATGCAGGTAAGCGCTGACCGGCGTGGGCGCGGCCATGGCACCCGGCAGCCAGAAGTGGAAGGGGTACTGAGCTGATTTGGTGAACGCGCCCGCCAGCACCAGCAGCAATGCCGGCAGGTAGAGCGGGCTGCCGCGCAGCAGGTCACCCAGCAGGTTGAGCTGGCTGATCTCGGTCACGCCGCCCACCTGGGCCAGCAGTACCAGCCCGGCCAGCATCGCCAGGCCGCCCAGACCGGTCACCAGCAAAGCCTGCAGGGCCGCCGAGCGCGAGCCTTCCTTCTCGTGATCGAAACCGATCAACAGGAAGGAAGTGATGCTGGTCAGTTCCCAGAAGACGAACAGCGAGAACAGGTTGTCGCTCAGCACCACGCCGAGCATCGAACCCATGAACAGCAGGATGAAGATATAGAAGCGCAGCAGCTGGTGGTGCCCTGCCAGATAGCCGCCGCCGTAGATCAGCACCAGCGCGCCGATGCCGGAGATCATCAGCGCGAAGATCAGCCCCAGGCCGTCCAGGTAAAAAGAAAGCGCAATCCCCAGGTTGTCGGCCCAGGGAAGCGTAAAGGTCAATGCCTGCCCGGAATCAACCCGGCTCAGGCTGGCCAGCAGCCCGGCAAAGATGGCCGCCGGCAGGATAGCGAACAGCCAGCCGGCCCTGCGCGGCGCGAGGCGATAGACCAGCGGCGCGACCGCAGCCAGGGCAAAACTCGAGAGCACAGCGGTTGGCAGAAATAATTCCATCGATAAAGACTACCTTGCTTACCTTGCCGGGATTGTACATACCACCCATCGCGCCATAAATATACTTAATGAATACAGCCCTTGTCAAGTATTTGTGCAAGAGTCTGCCCTTGGGTTCCTTACAGTGGAGGACGGCGCGCATGGACGGGCCAGATTACCGCCGGGCAGTCCCCTGACGGGGGTGCGCGGGTTTTCTTCTTCTGCCTGTTTATGGAGCAGGCTTTACCCGCCGGTCACTATTTAATCGCCAGCGGTAAAAACACCTTGTACGGGTGTTCTGGAAAATGCCCTCCGCCCGAGAGGAGAGAAAATTCACTTAAGTGGCACAATGGCACAGAAAACATGTTGGCTTCCAGGTCGCGGGTATACTGCCCGCTTTCACAGGTGGTGGCGATATCCAGCCACTGTTGTTCATCCATATTCCAGTAATATACCGCCAGTTCGTCTTCCGGGATCCCGCCCAGTTTCGTTTCATCGTAATAGATTTCAACGATCAAGGGCTGTTCAAAAACTATGATTGCCTGGCCGTTGATATCTGTGGCGGTAAGCTGAAAACTGTTATCGGCAAAAGCCAGGCCGCCGGTGTCATAATTCGGTTCTTCCTGCGGGTAAAAAGAGAAAGTGGCATCCGTGGGTAAAACACCCGCGTTGACATGGACGATGGTCGAGCCATCCAGTGCGGTCACCGTCGCGGCATGTTGATGGTCCACGTACTGGTCAAAACCCTGGTACAGGTCCCAGCCCGGGGATTTTTCTGCCAGGAAACTCGCCACAGGCTCCTCGGCAGGAACCTGCAGGCAATTGAAGCCGATGAAGAAGGTTTCGACTTTTTCAAGCGCAACAATCGTTTCCGGAACTGGTCCGGATAATTTGTTTGAACCCAACCAGGCATATTCCAGGTTGATGAGATTACCAAACTCAATGGGGATGGGACCGCTAAGTTCATTATTCTGCAGGATGATAGTATCCAGATTTACAAGGTTCCCGATCTCGGGAGGTATCGGGCCGCTGAGTTGATTATTTCCCATAAACAACGTGTTGAGTTCAACCAGATTGCCGATTTCGGCTGGTATTGACCCGCTGAGCTGGTTATAGCCCAGATTTAAATAGGTTAATTGGGTCAGATTTCCAAGCTCAACTGGAATGTTGCCATGGTATTGCCCGTTATACATACCCAGCAATTGAAGATTTCTCAGGTTGCCAATCGCAGTGGGAATTGGCATGTTAAATGGGTTGTTAGATATCTCTAGAAAAGTTAAATTAACAAGGTTAAATAGTTCTTCCGGAATTGGACCACTAAGATAATTCCCTCCCAAATACAAAGTCTGCAACTGTGAAAGGTTGCCAATTTCAGGCGGTATGGTACCCGTCAGCCGGTTTGCGCCTAGATTCAATTCAACCAGATTTCCGAGGCTGCCAAGTTCAGGCGGAATATTCCCTTCAAGATAATTGGCGAAAAGGGAAATATTCGTAAGGTCGTGGAAATTACCAATTTCGGGCGGTATTGTTCCGGGAAAATTTATTCCCATGTAAATACAAGATGCGCAAAGAGGATAGGCTGCCAATTTCGGCTGGAATCTGCCCGCCGATCTCTTGATTGTTGCTAAGGTAGAGGTATTCAAGATGTTCCAGATTTGCAATTTCCGCCGGAATCGTCCCGCTCAAATTATTACTGGACAGGTGCAGGTGGCTGACCGTGTTGTCAGTGAGAGTCACTCCATACCAACTTGCGACCTGCTGACCGCTCAGCCAGTTGGTCCTCCGGTACCAATTGTCCCCATCAGTCGCATGATAGAGCGCTACAAGTGCTTCACATTCTACCTGAGAAACATCGGTCACCTCAGCGCAGGAGAAGGTTTGGATGGCTTCAGGCGCCAGACGAAAGGCGGACAGAATCAGTACGAATACCAAGACAGCCAGGTACGACTTCTGCCGGGTGAAAATGTGGATCAAAGTGATATTTCGCGTTGAGACCTGTGCGTTTTTGGTCATGATTTTCCCCCCGATCAATTAACAATTATAGTAGAAATTACAGCAGGGCGCACTTGCAAAACTGACAGGTGCGGATACGGAAATAACCGTATTGTGAGGTAAAAAAATAAAGGTTTGAAATCTTATATCCCTGCTTCGCTTCTACTAAAGACTTTCCTCCCGGCATGGAACGCCAGGAACAGTACCGCGCTCAGCAGCCCGGCTGCCCCGCCGCCGTACCAGATGGCCTGTGGGCCGAGCGTGTCGTTGAGCAACCCGCCCGCCAGCGGGCCGACCCCGGCAGCTACGTTCCAGGTCAGCCCGTACAGGCTCATATAGCGCCCGCGCATGTCGGCCGGCGCCAGGTTGGCGGCGTAAGTCGAGGAGGTCGGCACCAGCACCAGTTCGCCGATGGTCATCACCACCATGCTGATCCAGAAGCCCCAGAAGCCCTGCCCGAGGGCGACGCTGCCCACCCCCAGGGCGTAGAAGAACGCCCCGCTGGCCATGACCGGCAGGGGCGCAAAGCGCCGCACCAGCATGGTGACCGGGATCTGCAGGAAGACCACCATCAGCGCGTTGGTCATGGGGATCAAACCGTACCGGCTTTCCGGCACGCCGAAGTTGCTTTTGGCATACACCGAAAGCAGCACCCACATGATGGCCGCGCTGATCTGGGTGAAGATAAAAGCCGTGATAAAGGCCGTGTAGGGCCGGTCACTCAGCACGCGCCCGTAACCACCGAAGCGCTCGCGCACCGGCTGAGCCAGAGAGCCCCCAACTATGGTTGTCTTCTCCGGCAGGGTCTCGCGCGCCAAAAAAGCGATCAGCAGTGAATAGATCGACAGCCCGCCCGCCGCGCAGTAAAACGCCAGGCTGTAAGAGGTGGAGGCGATGACCCCGCCCACAGCCGGGCCGATGGCCACGCCCACATTGTTGCTCAGGCGCATGAGCGAGTATCCGTCCACGCGCTTTTCCGGCGGCACCAGGTCGGCCATCATGGCGTCCGCCGCCACGCGATAGAGCGGGTTGGCGGCCCCCTGCAGCGCCATCAGCAGCGCGAACACCGGCAGCGTGCTGGCCTGGCTGAGCAGAATGTAGCCCAGCCCGTTGACCAGCAGGCTGGCGGCCATGAGCCACTTGCGCCCGAAGCGGTCGATTAATGGGCCCGCGATGAAAGAACTGATCAGGCCGCAGATCGAGTTGAGGGTCAGCAGCCCGGCCACCACAGTCAGCGGCATCTGCAGGCGCTCGCTGGCATAGATCATCAAGAAAGGCCAGATCATACTGGCCCCGATGGTGCTGATCAACATACCGGCGAACATCAGCCAGAACTGGCCGGGGAATTTGAGGGAGAATAAGCGGCGCATGCAGGAATGGCGGGGACGGGAGGTCGCTGCCGCGAATTTCAGGCAGCGCGATCATTTTACTACACATCCCGGCTGGCCTGGCGGGACATCTTTTCTGATATTCGCTGCCGCGCAACCAGCAGTAACCCCGTGAGCCTGTCTGACCTTCAGATGGAATTAAAATGGTAAAATTAGCGCCAGCTATATACCTACTGGAGGAATGATGGTCAATCCAGATTTGCTCGAAATCCTGCGCTGCCCCGCCTGCGTGCGCGAAAAAGAAGGCCTGCTGGATTTGCAGCACGGCTGCTGGCTGGTATGCCGCGACTGCGGGCGCAAATACCCGATTGTTGAGGATATCCCCGTCATGTTGATCGAGGAAGGCGATAAGTGGGTGGGCACGGCCATCGACCAGCTGCCCGTCCCGCCGCCCCCTATGGATTGACAAAAAGGCGTATAATCAGCTAGAAATTCCTGGTATTGAACTTGCACCTTTTGGGCGCATGCTCAATAACGATTAACGGATAAGAATATCAAACATGGCAAATCGAACGCAACGCATGGCCCGCAAGCAGCGTGCTCCTGTGGACCGCCTGACATTGATTGTTTTGGGCGTTTTTGTCGTCCTGGCGATTATCACCGGCATCGTTCTCTTTAACGTCGCCCGTGATGTCTTCAAAAGCTGGACTTCCACCCCGCTGGACGGCGTACCGGTAGCCTCTAACCGCCCGGTCGCCAGCGGCACGCTCGTGCCAGAGAACATCGCTCTGCAGCCGCTCAGTGGTCCGCCAGCCGAACCATGGGACGGCAAGAACCGCGTCACCATTTTGTTTATGGGACTCGACTACCGCGACTGGGAAGCCGGTGACATCCCGCGCACTGACACGATGATCCTCTTCACGCTGGATCCGGTTTCGAACACCGCCGGCATGCTCTCCATCCCGCGCGATATGTGGGTCAACATCCCCGGCTATGATTATTACAAAATCAACCAGGCGTATTACTTCGGCGAGCTTAACCAGTTGCCCGGCGGCGGTCCCGGCCTGGCCATGGAAACGGTCAAGCAGTTCCTGGGCGTGAACATCAACTATTACGCCCAGGTGGATTTCGAAGCCTTCGTTCGCTTTATCGATGAGATCCAGGGCGTCAAGCTGGATATCCCGGAAGAAATTGAAGTCGTCGTCATGGGTACCAACCAGAAGATCAAGCTGTACCCCGGGCGGGTAACCCTGCCAGGCGATATCGCCCTGGCATACGCGCGCCAGCGCTATACCGAAGGCGGCGACTTCGACCGCGCTGCGCGCCAGCAGCAGGTTGTGCTGGCGGTGCGTGACCGTATCTTGAGCTTTGATATGCTGCCCACCCTGATCACCAAGGCGCCAGTGCTTTACCGCGAGCTCTCCTCCGGCATCCGCACCAATATGACTCTGGAAGAGCTCTTCAAGCTGGGCATGCTCGCCACCCAGATCCCCGAAGGCAACATCAAGCGCGGCGTGCTCGGACCTGACACGGTTGAATTCGGCCTGTCGCCGGACGGGCTGGATATCCTCATCCCGATCCCGGATAAAATCCGCCTGGTGCGCGATGAAATCTTCACCAGCGGCGGGCCGGTTGGTCCGGTGGCGGTGGCGCAGGACCATAAAACCCTGATGGAAAGCGAGCAGGCGCGCATCTCCGTCGAGAACGGCACCTCAACACCTGGGCTGGCCGGTTTGACCAGCGAATGGCTGCGCGGTCAGGGGGTAAATGTTGTCGATGAGACCAACGCTGACCAGCTTTACAGCGCCACGACCCTGTTTATCTACAACGGCAAACCTTACACCATCCGCTACCTGAGCGAGATCATGGGACTGGAAAATCCGCGCATCTACAACCGCTACGACCCCAACGCCGCCTTCGATATCGTCATCACCCTGGGCGCTGATTGGGCCGCCCGCAACCCCATGCAACAGTAAGCCGCGCGGGCAAAATTTTATCAATGTTTATTTTGGCAGCTTTCGCAAGAAGGCTGCCAGTTCTTTTACATACAGGTCGTAGCGCTCGCGGTGAATCTGATTGCCGGCTCCGGGCACATGCACCAGGCGCACCTTTTTCCACAATTTCGCAATCATCGCGGCTGTGTGTGTATCGATCAGGCTGCCCGCTTCAGAATCGCCGTAGAACAGCAACCCGGGGCAGGATAGGCGCGAGAGGATCTCCTGCCAGGGATGGCCTGATTGAGTCAGGTTATCCAGGACGGCCGACTTGAACTGCTGCCGGGCTTTGGCCCATTGGAAAAATTCGCTTTCGTGCCAGGCCGGGTAGCGTCGTTTACCGGCTGCGATGATCTCCTCCAGCGGCATTTCTTTGAGCGCTTTCAACCAGGCTTTGAGGTCCTCGGATAAAGCGGCGCGCCCATCCGCGCCAGCCGGCAGCAGCCAGGGCGGATCTTCCAGCACCAGCCCGCGTACCGCCGTGGGATCGAGCGCCGCCGCCAGAGCGGCTGCCTCAGCGCCCAGACCGTGACCGATCAACACGGGGCGCTTCAAGCCCAGCGACTCGCTCACGTCCAGCGCGTCCTGCGCGAGCAGTTCGGGGTGCGCGCCTCGCTCGTCCAGTCCAGAAGAGCCGTGCCCGCGCAAATCCAGCAGGACAACGTCGTATTCCACCTCCAGCAGCAGGGGGATGCGGTTCCAGCACAAGGCGTTATCGCCCAGGTCGTGCAGCATCACCAGCGGCGGCTTTTGCCCGCCGGTGCGGTAGTAATTGATGCGCACCCCCGCGCGCATGACATGACCGTAGAATAATCGCGGCATGCTTGCCTCCAGGAGTATTATACCTGCCGCAGCCCTGGAACCCGTGAAAATCCCCCAACCCCTGGTCGCCCGCTGGCTGAGCCGGTCGAAGCTGCAGGCAGGACTCTTGCCGCTTTGGCGCGCAGCGCCGAGGGGGTTAGGTCCTGTCATCCGCCCGCTGGCTGAGCCGGTCGAAGCTGCTCATAGAATATTCCCCTAATAACCTCACTCCACCTCAAACGTCTCCCTTAAAACCACAAACTCCAATACAATTGACTCAACCCCTATTTGGAGAAAACCATGAGAATAATGATCGCCACCGACATGGAAGGCGCTTCCGGCGTCGTGCACGTCGACCAGACTGACCCCGCGCACGCCGAGTACCGCCGCTTTCGCGAAATCCTCACCAGCGATGTCAACGCCGCCATTCAGGGGGCTTCCGCGGGCGGGGCATCAGACTTTCTGGTCACGGATGGGCACTGGTTCAGCACCAACATTCTGATCGAAAAACTGGATCCGCGCGCCCAGCTTGCCAGCGGCACCCCTTCGCCCTATTCGATGGTTCAGGGCGTGGAAAACGGCGTGGATGCGGCTCTCTTCATCGGCTACCACGCTATGGCTGGCACCCCCAACGCCATTCTTGACCACACCTGGTCGAGCGTGCGCGTCTATGAACTGCGCCTCAACGGCCGCCCGTCCGGCGAGTTCGGCCTGAACGCCGCCATGTGCGGTCACTTCGGCGTTCCGGTGCTGATGGTCTCGGGTGATCAGGCCGTGTGCGCCGAGGCGCTGGATTGGCTGCCCGGGATCGAAACCGCGCAGGTCAAACAGGCTAACGGCCGCATGGCAGCGGCCTGTCTGCCGCTGGAAAGCGCCCAGCAATTGATCCGTGAGCGCGCCGAGCGGGCGGTACGCCGCTACCTGGCTGGCAGCGCCCCGCCGCCGTTAAAAATCGCTGTCCCCATCCAGGTCGAAGTCGAGTTTCACTACGCCCATATGCTGGACAACGCCGCGCTGCTGCCCGGCGCGCGCCGCCTGGACGGGCGTACGCTGGCTTTCGAGGCCGCTGATATGGAAGCCGCCTACCGCGGTTTTCGCGCCGCTGTAGCCCTGGCAGCGCGCTGACCCGCCCGCATTTGTCTGAGAGCCCCCACGAAGGTCAATCTGCAGGCTGCCCGGCGGCGTAATCACACCACGGGCGAACCGGGCAGTTTGGGCAGTCCGGTTTGCGCGCGTGGCAGACCTCGCGCCCCAGGCGGATCAGGTTCAGGTGCGCCGGCCCGTACTCGTGCGGCGGGAAGAGCCTGGCAAGGTGCGCGTGCGCCTGGTCGGCGGTCATGTTTGGCGGACGCAGCCCGATCCGCCCGCTCACCCGGTAAATGTGCGTATCGACCGGGAAGGCCGGGATGCCCAACGAAAACTGCATCACGATGGAGGCGGTCTTCAAGCCCACCCCATTGAACCGCATCAACCAGGCCCGCACCTCCTCTGCCGGCAGCCCGCGCAGGAAGCTCAGGTCCAGGCTGCCGCGCTCTTCGGTGATCTGGCGCAGGACAGCCTGGATGCGCGGTCCTTTTTGATTGGCCAGCCCAGCCGGGCGGATCGTCTCGATAACCGCCTGTGCGGGCGCGTCGCGCACCTGCTCCCAGGTCGGGAATCGTTTGACCAGGGCATGATAGGCCGTGTCGCGGTTGCGGTCATTGGTGTTTTGCGACAGGATGGTCGAAACGAGTTCATCCAGGGCGGGCAGCGGCTCGCGCCACTCGGGCTGCCCGTAGATTTCCATCAATTTTTCATGCACCCGGCGGGCGCGTTCCGCCAGCTGCGGGCCGACCGTCTCGCCGCGGTCTGTCACCGCACAGGCTCCAGGCTGAAGGCCGGGCGCATTTCGCCCACCTCAATGCCGCGCCAGTTGGTTACCGGGCGAGAAGCCAGGGCTGCCAGGTGCTGTTGAATCTGTTCCTGGCTCAGCACGCCCAGGCTGCGCAGGATTTCCACCCCAATCACCGGCCTTGCCCGACCCGGCAGGTCGCCGTCGATGACCTTGTAGGCAATACCGATCCCCGGGCTGTCTTTGCCCAGGACCCCTGGCATTATGGCGATCCCCTGGTACCCTTCAGCGCCGGTTTTTGCGATCACTTTTCCTTCCGCAGCGGTCATCACCAGGCTGTCGAAACGCTCGGGTCCAGCCACCATAAAGGGCGCCGCCATCATCGCGCGCGTCACCCGCCGGCAGGCCGCCGCGCGCTCCGGCGCAAGGGCGTGCGGGTCGGCCAGGCGCGCGAAACCGTAGGCGGCATGGTAAAGCGGGGCGGCAAACACCGGCGCAGAACAGCCGTCAACGCCGATGGCGATCTTTTCTCGCGGGTAGTCGATCATCTCGGCAAAAGTCTGCAGCACCTTTTGCTGCAGCGGTTTTTGCGGGTCGATATAGTCTTTTTTCGGCAGCCCTTGCAGCAGGCTGTAAGCCAGGAAGCCGGTGTGCTTGCCCGAGCAGTTGTGCCGGTTGGGTCCGGGCGCTTCTCCGCGCAGGCGCATGGCCTCGGCGGTAGGCGCATGCAGGGGTGGATGCGTGCCGCAAACCAGATCGCTTTCTGCCAGACCGATCCTGGACTGCAGGCTCTGGATCACCTGCAGGTGCTCATCCGTTCCTGAGTGAGACGCGCACAGGATGGCAATTTCATGATCCCGCAGATCGAAGGCCTGCTCAGCGCCGCTTTCGATCAAGGGCAGCACCTGAAAGGGTTTGGATGAAGAGCGCAGGAAGGTGACCAGTTGCGGGTCGCCCAGGCTGAAGAGCAGACGCCCGTGGGAATCGACCACCGTCAGCGCGCCCAGGTGAACAGACTCGACCAGCGCTCCACGGGTTACTTCGACGAGCGGTGCATAAGGGAAAGAATTCATGGCAGTCTTTCTTGGAGGATTATTCTTCCAGCAGTTCACCCGATGAGCGGTAATGGCGGATGAAGTAGTGCGCCAGGCCGTACACCAGGCGGTTCGCGTACTGCGCGCGCCGTTCGGGCGGGAAGTCGATCGTTTTGAGTAAATCGGGCACGAAAGAGGCGGTATCCTCAGGGTTGCCTCTGGCTTCAGCCAGTTTTTCGATTTTGGCGTGCACCTTTTCTAAAAACCCGATTTGCTGGCGCACCTGTTTGTGGGTGATCAGCCCGTTGCGCCCGTTAACCAGCAGGTAATTCTGGTACTCCTTGCCCAGCAGCAGTTGCAGCGTCTCCAACCAGGCGGGGATGTCAGCGCCAATCAGGTACGGCGGCTGGTTAACCATGACTGCGTCGCCGATGAAAACCACCTTCTGAGCCGGAATCACCGCCCAGATCGCGCCGGCAGCCGGTCCCGGGTGGTATTCCAACACCAGCGGGTGCGCGCCCCAGTATATTTGCATTTTGTCGGTGAAAGTGATTTCAGGCGGCGCCCAGCGCACGCTGCCCAGCCCGTTGTACAGTTCCCACTCCGCGCCGGTCTCTGAGCCCTGCGCCTTGAAGGTCAATGGGCGGTTGCGGAAGACCTGCGCCATCATCTCGTGCCCAACCACCGTGCATTCCATCAGGCGCGCGCCTAACGTGCGGTCTGCATGCACATCCAGGTTGACCAGCAGGCGGTCCACGCCGCCGCCCAGGTTGAGCAGCGTCGAACGCCAGGCGCGCACATCGTCCGGCCGGAAAGGCGCATCGATCAGGATCAGCCCGTGAGACCAGTTGATCGCCCCCAGCAGCACGCCAGGATATGCCTGTTCGATATAAATATTCTCAGCGATTTCCTGCATCTATCTTCCTTAGGAAACGATAATCGCGCTGCCGTTTATCAGGCAGCCGGCAGGGTAAAGATGAATCGGCTGCCCTGCCCGGGTTTGCTCTCCACCCAGATTTTACCACCATGCGCCTGCACAGCCAGCCGGCAGAAAGCCAGCCCCAATCCAAGACCCTTGGGATACTGCTCACCCTGCAGGCGGTTAAATTTTTCAAAAATGACCTCCAGGGCGTCGGCCGGGATACCCGGCCCGCTGTCCTGCACCCAGAACAGCAGCTGCCCGCCCTCCAGGCGGCAGCCCGTCTCGATCTCCCCGCCTGAGGGGGTGAACTTGATCGCGTTTTCCAACAGATTGATGACCACTCGTCGGATCATATCCAGATCCGCCTGGATGGCAGGAACCTTATCCTCCAGATTAACCGACAATTGCTGCTGCTTGCTCTCGGCCACCAGCCTGACTGTATCCGCCGCCTCCACCACCAGCCCGCGCGGGTCGACCTGGCGCTTGTTGGTAATCGGCTGACCGGATTCGAGCCGGTTGATGTCCAGCAGGGAGCTGATCAGGCGCTGCAGGCGGTCGGTGGCGCGTGTGGCGATCTTGAAAATCGGCTGGATGGCGCTGGCAGACTCTTGCGGCAGCATGGTGCTGAGGATATCCAGGCTGGAGATGATATTGGCCAGCGGCGAGCGTAAATCGTGATAGATCATGGCAGCCAGGTCGTCGCGCAGCGCGTCCAACTGCTTGCGCTCGCTGATATCCCGTAGAATCCACTGCAGGGACTGCTCCTCGCCGATCCTGACCTGGCGCACATTCACCTCCACCGGCAGGCCGGACGAATCGCTGCGCAGCAGGCTGCTTTCATAGCGCACCGTCTCGCCCGCGCGCAGGCTGCCGGCGTGTTTGAGGAAATCTTCTGCCCGGCTCTTGTGCAGGTTGAAGATGCTCATATTGGCCAGGTCTGTCTGCTGGTAACCGCTGATTTCAAGCGCGCGGCGGTTGGCTTCCAGCACCTGCCCATCCCAACTGGTGATCAAAATAGGGTCGATGCTGTCCTCGAACAGCTCACGGTAACGGCGCTGGGCTTCCTGCATCTGGCGGTACAGGTGCGCGTTGCGCACCGCCACGCCGGCCAGGTCGGCAATACCTTGCAGCACTTCCAGGTGCTGATCGGTGAAGAACCCCGGCGTGGCGTGCACCAGGGTGAGCACGCCCGAAAGCTGCCCGCTCGAAAAGAGCGGCAGGCACACGGCCGATTTCCGTCCGCTGCGCTCGCTGGCATCGTCGGGGCGGCGCGTCCAGCGTTCGTCCTGGCTGGTATCAGCGATAATGACCGCGCGGCGGTTCTGCGCGACCCACCCGGCCAGACCGCGCTCCAGGATGGTCTGCATTTCATCCACAGTCGGGTGGTGCACCTGATCGTTGATGCTGATGGCTGCCTCGACCGGCTCGCCGGCATCGTTCAGCACGATCAGGCTGCCGCGTTCCGCGCCCACGTTGGTGGTGGAAAGGTACAGCACGCGCGCCAGGACCGGGCGCAGCTCAAGGCTAGTGGCCAGCTCACGGCTGATATTGAGCAGCAGTTCTAGGGAGGAGCGCATTCGATCCTGGGTCATTTTTTCTTCCCTGAGATACCCCGATAAATGTTATATACCCCTTTCAAGCCAGGGACAGGTGGTTGAGTGGATGCTGGTTTGAAGTATAGCACAAACCCGGTGCGCTTATCGCTCATCCGGAGGCGGCAGGCCGGTAATCAGGCCCTTTTTTTGTCAAATCACGCGCCCGCCGTTATAATTACCTTTCAATTGCACCCCAGTGCGGGTGCATAGTCATCCGGTCTTCAATTCAGGCCGTTCAAAAGGTCACCCATGTTCGATCCCTTCCGCCGCAAAGAAGATGAACAAGCCGCGCGCAGCCAGGGGCGCCTGCCGCCCGGCCAGTCCCTGACCAACAAGTTCCCCGTGCTGCATTACGGCCCCGTGCCGCAGGTTGACCTGGCGGTCTGGACCTTTCGCCTGTGGGGTGAGGTCGAACAGGAGGTGACCCTCTCATGGGAGGACTTTAACCGTCTGCCCAAAACAACCCTGACCATCGACCTGCACTGCGTGACCCGCTGGAGCAAATTAAATACCACCTGGGAGGGCGTTGCCGTGAAGACCCTGATTCAAGCAGGGCTGCTGGCGCTCAAACCCTCCGCCGCCTTCGTCATGCAGCATGCCGAGTTCGGTTACACCGTCAACCTGCCGATCGAAATCGTCCTGGCGGATAATTTCCTTTTGGCCACCCATTTCGCGGGCCAACCGCTCGCGCCGGAACACGGCTACCCGCTGCGCGGGGTGGTTGGCGCCGTGGTTGGACGCCCGGACCTGAAAACCCCCTACCTGTGGAAAGGCGCTAAGTGGCTGCGCGGATTGGAGTTCATGCCGCACGACCGACTGGGGTTCTGGGAGCAGGCTGGCTACCACAACGAAGGGGATGTCTGGAAGGAGCAGCGCACGGTCTGAGCGCAGCCGTCCGCTGGCACGCTTCTGCCAATGTTAAACCCGTTTGCGCGATTTCAGTTAAAATAGACTTGGAAATGGCAGGTTACCCGCTGCGTCGCACAGAACGGGCAAGCCTGGCCTCACATTACATCCCCGCAGCACTATCAGTACCCAAATCTAAACTCACCCCATCGGAGGGAGGTCGGCATGGCATCAACCAGAGAAATCCTTGCGGTCATCCTGGGCGGCGGTCGCGGAGCCCGTCTTTACCCGCTCACCGCTGTGCGCTCAAAACCGGCAGTACCGATCGCCGGTAAATACAGATTGATCGATATCCCCATTTCCAACTGCATCAACTCTGATATTTACAAGATTGCTGTCCTGACGCAGTTCAACTCCGTCTCGCTCCACCGCCACATCGCCAACACCTACGTCTTCGATGCCTTCCACACCGGCTGGGTTCAGATCTGGGCTGCTGAACAAACCGTATCCAGCGCCGACTGGTACCAGGGCACGGCGGATGCGGTCCGAAAGCAGCTTTTCGAGATTCGCGCGGCTCGCAGCGCCTACGTACTGATCCTGGCTGGCGACCATCTCTACCGCATGGATTACCGCCCGATGTTCGATTTCCACCTGGACAGCGGGGCTGATATCACCGTGGCGGTGCAGCCGGTCAACGCCAGCGATGCCGGTCGTTTCGGTATACTCAAGCGTGCCGCCGATTGCCGCATTTCTGCCTTTGCCGAAAAACCCAAAGATCCAGGCGTGCTCCAGAGCATGGTCTGCCGCGACGATCAGATGCGCCCTTACCTGGGGTCGATGGGTATTTACCTCTTTAATATCCAGACGCTGATCGATTTACTGGAGCAGCACCCCGGCTACGATGATTTTGGCGGGGATGTCATCCCGCACGCCATCAACAATCTCAAGGTGTATGGCTACGACTTCGATGACTACTGGGAGGATATCGGGACCATCCGCTCCTTTTACGAGACCAACCTGGCGCTCACCAACCCGAAACCGCCCTTCAATTTATTCGATCCCGCCCGCCCCATCTACACCCACGCGCGCTTCCTGCCCGGCTCGCTGGTTGAAAACAGCCAGCTCAAGCAGGTCTTGCTGGCCGAGGGCTGCTGCATCAAGGACGCGGAGATAATTCATTCGGTCATTGGCCTGCGCAGCCAGGTCCGCAGCGGCGTGAAAATCCGTGACAGCGTCATCATGGGCTCTGATTATTACGAGAATATCGGCTGCAGTGATGCCATGGACACGGTTCAGGGGTTAATCCCTATAGGCATCGGCCGGAACTCCGATATCCAGGGCGCGATTATCGACAAGAATGCGCGCATCGGACGCGAAGTAGTCATCCGTCCATTCCCCCTCGGCGAAGACCACGATGGTGACAACTGGGTGGTGCGCGACGGTGTGGTAGTCATCCCCAAAGATGCGGTCTTGCTGCCCGGCACCTATATTGGACCTGCCCCAAAAGGCTAAGGCGCGGATTTTCTATCGGTCAATTAACCCGCAAAACCACCTGCGATGTGTGAGACTTTCCAGCAGGCAATCGGACTGCGCACAAATTACCCCTAAACGAGACGAGAATGGCAACCCCCAAACCATCGACAATTTCATCCCCACCCAACACCGACCGCCCCAAGGTCCACTGGCATTCCCTCAGCCCTACCGCCGCGCTTGAGCAGCTTGGGTCTTCGCCCGAATCCGGCCTGACACAGGCCGAAGCCGCCCGGCGGCTCGAACAGTACGGCCCGAACCAGTTAAGCGAAGCCCCCCGCCGCACCTTCCTGCAGATGGTTATCGCTCAGCTTAATAACTTTGTCATCATCCTGTTGATCGTGGCTGCCGTTGTCTCCGCGGTTGTCTCTTATATCGAAAAAGAACCGTTTATCGAGTCCGCGGCTATCCTGGCGATTGTTGTGCTCAACGCGGTCCTGGGAGTCATCCAGGAAAGCCGCGCCGAGCAGGCCCTGGCGACCTTAAAAAAGATGGCCGCTCCCGAGGCGCAGGTGCTGCGCGACGGACGGCGGATTTCGATCCCCGCGCGCGACCTGGTGCCCGGCGATATCGTCTTTCTGGAGGCAGGCAACTTTGTCCCTGCGGATGTGCGCCTGCTGGAGGCTGTCAATTTGCGGATCGAAGAGGCGGCCCTGACGGGTGAATCCGTGCCGGTGGAGAAGAACGCCGCGGCGGTGCTCTCCGGTGATTCAGCCCTGGGCGACCGCAAGAACACCGCCTTCATGGGCACGGTTGTGACCTATGGGCGCGGGCGCGGCCTGGTGGTCAGCACCGGCATGCTTACCCAGTTGGGCATGATCGCCAGCCTGCTGCAGTCGGTCGAGCAGGAAGAAACCCCCCTGCAGCGGCGTCTTAACCAGTTGGGGAAAACCCTCGGCTGGGCTGCCCTGGCCATCTGCGCGCTGGTCTTTGTGGCCGGCGTTCTGCAGGGCGGTGAAGCCATCCACATGTTCATGATCGCCGTCAGCCTGGCCATCGCCGCTGTGCCCGAAGGTCTACCCGCCATCGTTACCATCTCGCTGGCGCTGGGTATGCGTGAGATGGTGCAGCGCCACGCGCTCATCCGCCGCCTGTCTTCGGTGGAGACCCTCGGTTCCGCCACGGTCATCTGCTCGGATAAGACCGGCACCATGACCCAGAACGAGATGACCGTCACACGCCTGTGGGTCGACGGCTTGACATTCGATATCACCGGATCGGGCTATCACGCCGAGGGCCAGTTCCTTCTGGACGGAAAACCGGTTGACCTGAAGGAATACCCGGCTGCCACCACCGCGCTGTGGGTCGGCACCCTCAACAATGATGCGGTCATCGAACACCTGGACGGCCAGGATGGGGGTAAATCGTTCCGCATTGTCGGCGATCCAACCGAGGGCGCAATCCTGATCGCCGCTGCCAAAGCGGGCAGCCTGCCGGACGCCCTCAATCGTGCCTACCCGCGCGAACAGGAGATTCCCTTCGACTCCGAGCGTAAGCGCATGCTCACCATCCACGAAATTCGTGATCCCCGCCCAGAAGACCTGTCGCCCTTCGACAACGGCGCTAACCGCCAGGACCATGTTATCGAAGTCAAGGGCGCGCCGGATGTGGTCCTCAACCTGTGCAGTTACTACCAGACCGCCGCCGACCGTCCGGCTCCACTGGATGATGCCGCCCGGCAGCGCATCCTGGCTGCCAATGATGAAATGACCCGCGACGCCCTGCGCGTGATCGGCGTGGCGTACCGCATCCTGTCAGTGCTGCCAGACGAGATTGCGGCGCCCGATCTGGAACAAGACCTGGTTTTCGTCGGGCTGATCGGCATGATCGACCCACCGCGGCCCGAGGTCAAGCCAGCCTTGCTGAAAGCCGACCGTGCGGGAATCCGCACCCTGATGATCACCGGCGATTACCCCAACACCGCCCGCGCTATCGCTGAAAGCATCTCGCTGCTGCGCCCCGGTCACCAGGTGCTGACCGGCGCTCAGATTTCCGAAATGGACGACAGCGCTCTTCAAAAAGCGGTTCAATATACCGACGTCTTCGCGCGAGTCTCACCGGAACATAAAATGCGCATCGTCGAGGCGCTGAAAGCTAACGGCGAGGTGGTGGCTATGACCGGCGATGGGGTTAACGATGCGCCAGCCATCAAGCGCGCCGATATCGGTGTTTCGATGGGCATCACCGGCACGGACGTTGCCAAAGAGACCGCCGATATGGTCCTGACCGATGATAATTACGCCAGTATCGTGTCCGCTGTTGAGCAAGGACGCGTGATTTACGCCAATATCCGCAAGTTCGTGTACTACCTGATCTCCTGCAACCTGGCTGAAATTTTCATCATCTTCCTGCCCACCGCTTTCGGGCGCTTCCTTTTTCCCGGCGCCAGCCACCAGGTGCTCTCCCCGCTGGTGCCCATCCAGATCCTGTGGCTTAACCTGATCACCGACGGCGCGCCAGCGCTTGCGCTGGGAACCGAAAAGGGCGATCCCGACACCATGGACCAGCCTCCCCGCCCGCCCAAAGAGCCGATTATCAACCGCTTCATGCGCACCGGCGTCATCATCCAGACTATTGCCATCACCGCGGTGACCCTGACAGCCTTCGGACTGGGCCTGGCCTACAATGAAGCTGCGGCAGGCACCATGGCTTTCCTGACGCTCTCCCTGTCTGAACTCTTACGCGCCTATACTGCCCGTTCCGAACGCTACCCACTGTTAAAAATTGGCGTTTTTACCAATCGCTGGATGAACCTGGCCGTGGTGTTCTCCCTCGTGCTCCTTCTGCTGGTGGTGTACGTGCCTTTCTTCAACCCGGTCTTCTCGACCGTGCCGCTCACCTGGGCTGAGTGGCGTTTCATTTTGCCGCTGCTTGTTATCCCCTCCATTGCGGCAGAAATAGCCAAGGTTTTCGCCACCCGCAGCCGCTTGAAAACCAGCGCGGCCTGAGGCGCGTATACCTATTATGCCCGCTGCTCCTTCCTTCCCCCTGCCCGGTCAACGCATCGCTATTGTCGGGGTGACTGGCACGGGAAAAACCACCCTGGCTGCCCGCCTGGCGGATATCCTCGCCATCCCGCATGTCGAGCTGGATGCCCTCAATTGGCAGCCCGGCTGGCAGGCGCTGCCGCCGGAGATATTCCGCCAGCGAGTCGACCGTGCTCTGCAGGGAAGGGCCTGGGTGACGGATGGGAATTATTCTCAGGCGCGCGATATTATCTGGACACGCGCTGATACCCTTGTCTGGCTGGATTTGCCCTTCCTCCTGTCCTTCTGGCGGCTGACACTGCGTTCGTCCCGGCGTTTGCTGCGGCGTGAGGTTCTGTGGAATGACAACCGCGAGACATTCAAAGACCTCTTCCTTTCGAGGGATAGTCTTTTTCTCTACATTTTTACATCCTACCGTAAACACCACAGCCTGTACCCTGCGCTGCTGCAATCACCCGAATTCGCCCACTTGCGTTTGGTGCGCGTTCGCAGCCAGCGCCAGTTGGAAGACTGGCTGGCGCGGGTTAAAAATTTCCAAAACTGAATAACGACGCGGGTGAGCCGATTCGCATCTCAAAATGACCTGTACTTATTGGCAGGTTGGCGTTAACCGCTCGGGTGTCCTAAAAAAACAGCGGATCCTTTATCCTGGGGATGCGAACAGGACCAAGGCTGAGATCTCTCGATATTTTTTATCGCGCACGCCACGCAGGGAGCGCCGGTTCTTTGTGAAATCGCTGACCGGGCGCAACTATTTTACAGCACGTGCGTAAATTTTTATTAGCAAATGATTTCAGGAGAAAATGCCGTGAACAAGAAACTACTTTTGATACTTGCGTTGGTTGTTTTGTTTAGCATGGCCTGCAGCGTGACCTTCAACCTGCCAAATCTGCCCAATGTTTCCAACTTGCCCGATGCCAGACTTGTGCGCGGATCGGGTAACGTCATCACCCAGGAGCGCGCGGTCAGCAATTTCGACCAGGTGGAAATGCGCCACATCGGCGACTTGATCATCACCCAGGGTCAGCGTGAATCGCTCGTGATCGAAAGCGACGATAACTTCCTCGACTATATCACCACCGTTGTTAACAACGGCACACTCGTGATCAGCGCACAGGACAACGTCAGCTTCACCGGGTTTGATAAAATCACTTACCGCCTTACGGTAAAAGATCTCGACCAGGTCACCCTGTCGGGGTTTGGGAATATCAGCATCGCAGATTTCAACACCGACACCTTGCGCTTGCGCCTGACCGGCTCGGGCGATCTGGAAGTCGGCAATCTGCAGGCCGACCGCCTGGAGGTCGACATCAGCGGGTTTGGCTCTGCCGATGTGACCGGCCGCGTGGAAAGCCAGGATGTGCGCATCACTGGCTCGGGCAATTACAACGCCGAGGACCTGGCCAGCCGCACAGCCAGGGTGGAAGTGGGCGGCTTCGGCAGCGCCAATGTGTGGGTCAGCGATGACCTGGATGTGCGCATCACCGGATCGGGCAACGTCAATTATTACGGCAGCCCCAGCCTCTCGCAGCGCATTACCGGATTTGGGCGCGTCAACAGCGAAGGTCAGAAATAAGGACCGCATCAATCCCAAAATAAAGCACAACCCCCGCTGCGGCGGGGGTTGATTTTTACCAGGACCAGACGATCAGCGCATCCAGCGCTGAACGCCGGTGGTGAGCATCCCGATTCCCAGCATCACGAAGCCCAGGTGCACCAGCACCCCACCCACCAGCGGCAGCGGGTTGGAAGGCGCCAGGTTACCGCCAGTTACCGGGATCAAAACGGTGGTCGTCCCCCCGGAAGGCGGCGGCAGGGTTGACGGCTGCTCCGGTTCGTCAGTCGGGGTCGGTCCCGGGTCATCCGTGGAAACTGGAGTGGGGGTCTCTTCCGGCACATCCGTGATTACCGGCGTTTCAGTGGGAACCGTGGGCGGCGTGTCCACCGGCGTGGGCGATTCAACCACCACATCTGTTGGCGTGGGCGACTCGACCACCACATCCGTTGGTGTGGGCGACTCAACCACCACATCCGTTGGTGTGGCGGTAGGCTCTTCCAGGGTTGCGGTTGGGGTTAAGGTCGCCTCCTCGGGTGTATTTGTGAAGGTCGGTGTAAAGGTCGGTGTGTCCGCCGGCGTGGTTGGCGTGAATGTTGGGGTGAAGGTCGGCGTGTCCGCCGGCGTGGTTGGCGTGAATGTTGGGGTGAAGGTTGGCGTGTCCGCCGGCGTGGTTGGCGTGAACGTTGGCGTAAAGGTAAACGTGTTGGTCACGGTGGCGGTCGGCGTGAAGGTAAAGGTGTTGGTCACGGTGGCGGTCGGCGTGAAGGTAAACGTGTTGGTCACGGTGGCGGTCGGCGTGAAGGTAAAGGTGTTGGTCGGGGTTGGTGTGGGTGCCGAGCAGTCATCTTTCTTCAAGTAGCAGATCCCGCTCCACGGATTGGTCAGGCCGCTTTCCGGGTGCTGCACCGCCAGGAAGCGGTAAGTGCCAATCGGGTAAGGGTTCTGCGGGGGCGCAATGCTGCGCGGGTTGAAAGAGACCGAAGTGCACTGTCCGGCTGCCAGAGCTGGTATCGCCCCGCTGTGCACCAACCGGCCGTTTTCGGCCGGATCAGCACCCGCCGACCACCACACCTGGAAGGTGGACGGACCAGCCATATCCCCTTCGCCGTAATTGCACACCGTTGCCTGCAGCAGGTCACAATCACCGCCGCAGTTCAATGGTTGGAAAACCAGAATGCTCTCATCCCAATCGGCCAGTACCGGGCGGACCGCCAGGTTGAGGATCAAGCCCGCTATCAGGAAAACCATCCCAATGCTGTAAAAAAACAGAGATACTTTCTTCAACTTGTGGCTCAGGGTGGTTCTATTCATGAATGCTGCCCTCCGAAAAGATTTATGCCCTGGCCGCTGCCCCTGTGGCTGCCCTGGCTTTACCGCAACAATCGCGCGCCGTGCGATTCCAGCCGTTTACTAAAAGTTGCGGCGGGAAAATTGCTCAGCCCTGGAAGTTGTCCCTCAAGGAAAACCCTCAACCCGCTAAAAAAAGACCGGCTGGCAACCGGTGACCAATTGTTGCTCTACATGCGCGCTGTTCATCCCCTGAATGGTTGCAGACATACTCTACTGCGCAACATCACAACCTTTCCGCAGAGGACAGGTAGAGAAGAACAAATAAGACAAATACCACTTATATTATCAAAATTATAGCGAAAGCGAACCCTCAGGTCAATAGCTTTTTTCTTTATCCGGCCTTCCAGGCCGTTTTATAAGAAACCTATAAGCATTGCGGCGACAAAATACTATCTAAAACTATCCAATTGATAAAAAATCGGTTAAATTGCATTGAATCAATCCCACCAGTGGGATAAAATAAGATTGCCAAAGATTACCTACTATGGATGAGCCGGGAAGGAGAGCATATGAACACCGTCAGACACATTCTGCAAATCAAAGGCAATTACATCTGGTCGATCGGGCCGGAAGAGACCGTTTATGAAGCGCTGCGCATGATGGCCAACAAGGACGTGGGCGCATTAATTGTCATGGAAGGCGAGAAGATGGTGGGCATCCTCAGCGAGCGCGATTACGCCCGTAAAATCATCCTGCATGGCAAGTCCTCCAAAGAGACCCTGGTGCGTGAAATCATGACCCCATTGGTCTATTCCGTCCACCCAGACCAGACCATCGAAGAGTGCATGGAGATCATGACCAACCGCCGCGTGCGCCACCTGCCTGTTCTGGAAGGCGACCAGTTGGTGGGCGTCATCTCCATCGGCGATGTGGTCAACAACATCATCCGCCGCCAGCGGCAGGTCATCAGCAACATGGAAAACCGCCTGCTCAGCAAGGAAGGTGAACCACAGGAACCGGCTGTGCCGCGCTTTCCAAACGTGGGTAAAAGCCAGTAAGCCTGAATTTGACTGGGTTCAATCGATGGTTTTTGGCATTCGTCCCAAAAACCATCTTTCATTTAAAAAATGTGAAATGCTCTTCAGGGTTATGCGGGTTAACCTTGTGATGCACCTGGCGGCCCTGTTTCGATACAGCCTCGATCATCGGCACAGGGGTGAAATTGGTCAGCAGCAGGATAAAGCCGCCGGGCGCAAGCTGTGCCAGCAGTTCATTGACCCGCTGCAGGGGTACCTCGCCGCGCGCCAGCATTTCCGTGCCATCGACAACGAACTGCGGCTGCCCGCGCACCCACTCCGGGTCGTCTCTCCCGAATGGGTAGACCGCCCGGACAGCAGCCCTATTTAATGGAACCAGTTCAGCCAGACCGGCCTCGCGCCTCAGCAGATTAACGAAAGGCAGCACTTCGATATTACCGACCTGAGCAGCCTTCTCAACCGTTGCCAGCCTGCCAACCGTCTTGCGCAGCACCGGATTTTTTAGGTTTTTGAAGGCCGGAGCAGCCGCGATGATTTTCTCCTCCAGGTGCGGGTAGTGTTCGAGTAAATCCAGCAGCTTTGTGTTGGCTGTTATTTCCATCGTTTGCCGCTCCCACGCTCACCCTTCCTGCAAAGGAAGGACCTTTTGCGGCGTGTCATCGTACATTAACAAGCGCCGCTCGCCTTCGATCGTGCGCAGCTCGCTGATATCCTGGGTCACCTCCAGCGTGCCCAGGTAGGCTCCGCTTTCACTGCGCACGGCGTAGTAGGCGATATAGACCATCCTGCCGCCCAGGTTGATCCAGAAGATGGCGCGGTCCTGGGCGCCGGATTTCAGGTCGCGCAGGATCTGGTTGACAATGTGCACGCTCTTGGGGGGGTGGCAGTACTGCACCTTGCGCCCGAGGATGGCGCGCGAACGCTCGAAAATCCGCTCGCGTCCCGGGCTGAAGTAACGCACTGTATCGTCTTTATCCACAAAAGTCAGGTCAATGGGAAGGGTGGCGAAGACCTGGATCAACTCCTCCAACCCGAAACTGCCAGTCGGCATCTGGATACGACCGTCTTGCGCCAGCGGTCTTTTGACCTCGCGGTGAAAGCCGCCTTCCGGCGCCCACTCAAATTCCGGAACGTACAGGCAGTAGCCGTAAGCATCGCTTTGCAGATAGATCTCGTACCAATCCTGCTCACTCAGCAGGTTGAGCGCGGTGGGCAAGAGGATCTTCTCTTCTTTGTAAATCATTTCATCCAGCGCATCGAGCGCTGGTCTGACGGTGAACAGGCAGTAAGCCTTCGCCTCGCCTGCGTTGATCATTTCGATCTCCTGCAGACCGGCGATGGTTGCCTTGAGCAGTTCGCGCACCTCATCGTGTTTGCCCCACATCACGGCTGGCGGTCCAGGCAGGTCGTTCTTCTCAAAATATGGAAAAAGCAGGTTCTCCTTGCGGCGGTAGTGTTTTTCCACATCCATCAGATTGTTGAGCGCCTGCTGCATCTCGCGCACAAGCGCCGTGGCGTCGGCATCCTCCGCCATTCCATCCAGCTTACCCATCAGCGCTCGCACCTTTCCGCTTGTGCGGGTTAACGCACGGTTTTCCTGGACGAAGGTGTGTACCGGATGCCCGGGGTCGGTCTCAGGGGTCTCTTGCAGGTCAAGGTGCTGCTTCAGGACACGCGTGTGCGTGTCGCACAGTTCCTGGATGCTCTCAGCCGGTATGCCTTCCTGGATAAGTTGCACTTCCATCAAAAAAACATCGCTGTAATCCGCTTCGTCGAGCAGCGCCTCGAGCTGGTGCCTGATGCGCTCCTCGGCTGCGCCGTTGTGCAACTGGCGGATGAGCGTCTTCATAATGTCGATGCGCTGCTGGCGGTTGTTGATCAATTCACTCATCGGGGTTTTATCCTCTTATCAGGCGCGGACTGAGTTGTGGTACACCTGCCTGCAGAGAAGCATACCAAAAGGCCACTCCCTGATCTTTGATATTCAGCAATTTTTCCCATAATTGACCTGTTTTGGCGGGTTATTTGATGGAAGCCCTGGATACCGCCTGGACCTTCGCTGCCGAACAGCCATCGCTTGCCATCGCTGGAAGAACCCAACTCATCGCAAAGATCCTGTATTCCCATTGATAACGATCATCGTGAAACACCCGCCTTAGGTTGGATTCCCGCGCCCAAATAGGCGCGGCTGTCGCGATGACGGTCCACCCGCCGGCTGCGGTACCGGGTTCTGCCATGCTGCTAAAATTGTGCGCGCCCTTTCCTGTTATGATTATTTCTGAATCTATCTATCTGGCAGTGGTTAACGGTAAAGTTTTGGAGGTCAGCATGCAGCCCGAAATCCACTTCATCCGCCTCGAGGATTACGCTTTCGGCTATATTGACGTTGGTCAGGGGGTTCCACTGGTGTTGCTACACGGCGGCGGCGCCACCGATCTGCGCACCTGGGGCGCGCAGGTCGAGCCCTTCAGCCAGCATTTCCGCGTGATCGCCTACTCGCGGCGCTGCCATTACCCCAACCAATGGATGGGGGACGGCTCTGAAATCAACGCCACCGATGTCCACGTCAGCGACCTGGCTGCCCTCATCACCGCTCTCGAATTAGGCCCCGTTCACCTGGCAGGCACTTCCTATGGAGCGGATATTATCCTGCGCTGTGCAGTCGAGCACCCCGAACTGGTACGCTCCTTGGTGGTGGCTGAACCGCCCCTGTTTTCGTGGCTGCCCGCTTTGCCCGGGGGAGTTGAGCTATTTACCCAGTATGCCGCGAATATAAAACCAGCCAGGCAGGCTGCCCGCGCAGGCGACCTGGACCTGGGTGTGCGCCTGTTCATCGCATCTGTCACCGGCAGCCAAGACCTTGATGACTTGCCTGCTGCCCTCATAAGCCGCATGAAGGACAACGCCCGTCTGATCGCTTTCGAGCCCATCGACCTTTCAGAGATTACCACTGATATCACCCGTGACCAGGCGGCCGCGATTAAAGCGCCAGTTTTAATCCTGACTGGAGAACACAGCCCGCAGCAGTACCTGCGCGTCAGCCAGGAGTTGGCGCGCCTCCTGCCGCAGGCTGAACGAGCCCGCATCCCCAATGCCTCCCACCTTCTTCACAGTATGAATCCCGCGGACTTCAACCGCGTTGTTCTGGATTTCTTAGCCCGGCACAGCCCTGAAAATTTCCCAGGCTAACACTCACGGCGGCCGGGTCCTGCTGGGAGAATACGACAGCTTGCACCCTTCTTCTGCCTGGATGATCTAACCCAATCAAAGCCGGATTCTTCTTTGATCTGCACACCTTGGGCTGTGCTAAAATTTGAATATGCCTGCAATCCGGGGGGATAGATTGCCGCTGCTGTAATGGATTGTATGCAAGTCTCCCTGGAGGGAAGATCATGAGTTCAACTGTCTTTTCCCGCGCCGAAGCGTTTATCTGGAAACACGCGCGCCTGCTAGACCGCTGCCGCTTTGCTTACCACTTTTTAGGCGGTTCAGGCGCGGCTGTCCTGGCGGCGTTGCGCGCCTACCAGAACCCGGACGGCGGTTTTGGCAACGCGCTCGAGCCGGACCTGCGCTGCCCCGACAGCCAGCCTATCCCGGCCCAGCACGCGATCGAATATATGCAAGAGGTCGGCCTCGACCAAGAGATGCTGCAGCGCCTGTGCGGATACCTGCTGACCATTACAACGCCGCAAGGCGGCCTGCCCTTCGTGCTGCCGAGCGTCATGCGCTACCCGCACTCTCCCTGGATGGAGAGCGCGGACGACCCGCCCGCGTCGATCAACCCGACCGCCGCCATCGCCGGCCTGCTGCACAGGCACGGGGTGGAGCATCCCTGGCTGCAGCCCGCCACGGATTACTGCTGGTCGCAGATCGCGGACCTGGTGCCCGCCGAGCTCAACCAGATGGACGTCGTCCTGACTTTCCTTTATCACGTCCCCGAGCGCCGGCGCGCCGAGGCCGAGCTCGAGCGGTTGGTGCCGCTCCTGTTCTCAGCCGGGCTGGTGGCCGATCTCAATGCTGAGGGCTATGTACGCAAGCCGCTCGACTGGGCGCCCACTCCCGATCACCCGCTGCGCAAATATTTCTCTCCCGAATTGATCCAGGAAAACCTGGCGTTTGCGCTCGCCAGCCAGCAGGCGGACGGCGGCTGGCCGATCACCTGGCCGCCGCTCAGCCCGGCGGTTGAGCTGGAGTGGCGCGGCTGGATCACGGTGTCCATGCTGCTTACCCTGCAGGCCAACGGCGCGCTGGCATGAACCCGCCCACCGAATGGCTGCTGGATGGTGAAGCCTGGACCGCCTGCCGCACCCGGCTCGACTTGCTGGGGCAGGGCGAACACGATCCTGAGGTAAGGGCTGCGCGCGATGCCATGCTGCTGCACCCGCAGGTGCGCGGCCTGCTGGCCGAATTGGCGGACTGGCCGGGTAAAGTCCTCGCCAGCCACAAAAGCGCCGGACAGCCGTTCCATAAACTAACCTTCCTGGCAGACCTGGGACTCAGGAGCGGTGATCGGGGCATAGATGACATCATCGCGCGCATCCTGGCGCGCCAGTCGTCCGAGGGACCCTTTCAACTGCCCATGACCATCCCTGCGCACTTCGGCGGTTCCGGCCAGGAAACCTGGGCGTGGGCGCTGTGCGATGCGCCGCTCATCGTTTACGCTCTCTCGAAATTCGGCCTCGCGCATCACCCCCAGGTGCGGGCAGCCGTTGACCACCTGGTTGAACTGATCAGAGACAATGGCTGGCCTTGCGCCGTCTCCCCCGAGCTCGGCTCCTTTCGCGGGCCTGGTCGAAAAGAGGACCCCTGTCCCTACGCGACCCTGGCCATGCTCAAAGCGCTCTCCACCACGCCCGAGGGGCGCGCCTCGCCTGCCAGCCGTACCGGCGCCGAGACCTTGCTCAGCCTGTGGGAGAGCAGCCTGACAGCCCACCCTTACATTTTCTACATGGGCAGCGATTTTCGCAAACTGAAAGTTCCGCTGGTGTGGTACGACCTGCTGCACGTGCTGGATGTGCTCTCCAACTTCTCCTGGCTGCGGCAGGATGCCCGCCTGCTGGATATGCTCGCGGTTTTGAAACAAAAGGCTGCTCCTGACGGGCGCTTCACACCCGAATCGGTCTGGACCGCCTGGAAGGGCTGGGAGTTTGGTCAAAAGAAAGAGCCTTCCCGCTGGCTGACCCTGCTGGCCTGGCGCATTATCACGCGGGTAGAAGAAAAACTCCCCGCCGCAAATTTAGAGGCGTGAACAATGCCTGACGATAACGACCTGATCGGGTGGCTTTTTTCGCACGGCGGACCGATCCTGCGCTGCCGCACTGCCCGCGACTTGTTGGAGGTTCCAGCCCAGCAGCAAACAGATTTGCTGTCGGAGGTTCTCGCCACTTCCGAGGCGCGGTATTGGCTTGACCGCCTGCACCAGGCGCGCAATATTCACGGCAGCCGCGACAGTGACGCCGAGAACGCGCTGGCAAAACTGCTCGAGTACGGGCTTGACCGTCGTATCCCTGCCTTCGCCCAAGGGGTTGAACGCCTGCTTGAGCTGCCCCTCGGCATGTGGGACCCGCTCGTCCTGCTGCCCCTCCTGGTGCGCGCCGGATATGCTGACCACCCGCGGGTGGCTGCCTGGCTGGCTGAGCGCGTCGATAAACTCTACCAAACGGCGCTCCGCGCCAGCTTTGACTTCTACCTCCCTGCCGATGAAGCCGCGCGCGTGCCGCGGGCCTGGCGCGGTAAGCCCATCTACCGCGACGAAGTCGGTCACCTGTCCGGCTACGCCTTGCCGACCTGCTTCGACTTCTACGCATTGGCGCACTGCCCGCCCATGTCTTCCCTCCCTGAATTTACTGCCAGGAGGGATGCCATCCTGGGCTTCCTCTCCGACCCGCGCTTCCAGGCCACCCCCGGCGGCTACGGCTGGGACCGCGCCCGGCATCGCTGCTATGCCGCCGGTAGAGTCTTTCTGGCCTGCGCCGAACCGGCCCGCCTGGTCCTGTTCATCGAGCTGGGCACGCGCTTCCCTGTTGCACGCCGTTCCTCATGGTTCCGCCAGGGCCTGGCGGAGTTGGAACGCCACCGCACACCGCAGGGGACTTACCGCTTCCCACCCGGCCTGCTGCCAGAAAAGAGTGGCAGCTACATTTACGCCGGCGCGCACATGGGCTTGGGCGAGAACCGCCGCTCGCCCCTGGCGCTGGAGCTTGAATCCACTTTCCGCATGCTGTATATTCATAAGTGCATGCAGATCGGTTGACCTGCCGCTTGGAGTATTTCTTTATGACCTGCCAGCAGGGCCATTATTTCGCTTGACCGGCGGCGCAGCCAGGGACGCAGGATGAACACAGACGTTCTCAGCTCTTCGCGTAATTTTTCGCTCGTCGAAGTGGCTGGCGGGGTGTACGCTGCCATCGCCAGCGAGTACGGGGCGGCGGTCGCCAATGCCGGCTTGGTCGATCTGGGTGGGCGTACCCTGGTTTTCGACACCTTTCTGACCCCCCAGGCAGCTACCGACCTGCGCCAGGCCGCCCTGCAGCTTTTCGACCGCCCGGTAGCCTATGTGATCAACAGCCACTACCACAACGACCACATTTGGGGCAACCAGGTGTTCGCAGGCGAGGCGGCGCTCATCTCCAGCGCACGTACGCGCGACCTGATCACCACAGCCGGAAAAGAGGAATTTGACTGGTACAGCGCCAACACAACCAGCCAGCTGCGGCACTTCCAGGAGCAGTACCGCCAGGCTGATAATGAGGACGGGCGTCAGGCGGCTGGCTTCTGGATGCATTATTACCAGGTGCTGGCAGAGGCGCTGCCCGGGTTGCGCGTGTGCCTGCCCAACCTGACTTTTGAGGGGTCGCTTGAACTGCACGGAGCGTGTTATTCCGCCCGGCTGCAGTCTTTTAAAGGCGCCCACACCGGCGATGACAGCGTGCTCTACCTGCCGCAGGCGGGCGTGCTCTTCATGAGCGACCTGCTGTTCGTCGGCTGCCACCCCTACCTGGCGGACGGCGACCCGCTCCAGCTGCTCAACGCGCTGCAGTCCCTCGCGCGCCTGGACGCTGAGGTCTTCGTGCCGGGTCACGGACCACCCGGGACGCGCGCCGACCTGGACGCCATGAGCGCCTATGTGGAGCACTGCCTGGAAACCGCCGGGGCACTCGTACAGCAGAGCGGTGACCTGGATGAAGTCATCCTACGCCAGTCCCCGCCGGAGCCTTTCCGCGCCTGGCGTTACCCGCGCTTTTACCACAGCAACCTGCGCTTCCTCTGCCATCGCATGCGGCCGGGCGGTGAGGGAGAGCAATCTTGAGAGCCCCCTTCCAGGTCCTGGTTTATCCGTACCGGTTTACCGCTTCGGGTCAGGTCGAGTATGCGCTCCTCCAACGGGTTGATAACGGCTTCTGGCAGGCCGTCGCTGGCGGCGGCGAAGACCAGGAAACCCCGCTCCAGGCTGCCAGGCGCGAGGCGTTCGAGGAAGCCGGGCTGCCCCTAAACGCCGCCTTCATCCAGCTGGACACGGTAGAGCCTATCCCTATCAGCGAGTTCAAGGAACGCCGCCTGTGGAGCCCGGACCTTTATGTCATCCCGCAGTACTGTTTCGGCGCCACCTGCCCCGGTATCAGCATTACCCTTTCAGAGGAACACAGCCAGTACCGCTGGGCCGGCTATGAACAGGCGCTTAAGCTAATCAAATACCATGGCAATAAAACCGCGCTGTGGGAGCTGGATCAAAGGTTGAAGCGCACCAAGCGCAGCGAAAAATAAGCGAACCCATGGATACCGGTTTATAAATTATGGCTGGCGGAGATGATGGTCATAAAGATGAACGCCGACAAACCCAATTCATCAGCAAAATCCAATTTACCATCTGAACCCCAGAGGGATTATCCGCAGATTCGACCTGTGCGGCCATCTGATAAACCCGAGCGGCTGCGCATGCGCATGGCGCTCTGGCCGGATTCCGAACCAGACGAAGGATTGCGGGAAATCCAGTAATTTTTTTTCCGCTCAGCCCGGCAGCCCATGCCGCCCAGGGTTACCAGGAGGTCGAACGGTATTTTCGCAAGGAGCTGAAGTAAAATAATCCTGGAACCTGTCCAAAAAGGATACAAATAACGGCTGCATAACCACAATTCTATCTAATTGACCGTTAACCGCGGTCTGGCTAACCAGTTCTTGGTCCTTTCTCCCTGCAATCAAGTGAGGTCTAAAATGGATATCCGCGAACACATCCGCAACGCGCCCGAGCAGGCCATCCGGGAAGCGCTCGAGTTGATCCTCTCCACCTACCTGACGCCCGCCTTCGGCAGCCTAACCAAGCGCGAGACCGACATCCTCATTTTCACTGCACTTGAAAATCTGGGCTACCTGCCTGAAGATTCCAGTCTGTACCTGCTGGTGCACCGGCTGCGCGTCACGCGCGCCAAAGCGCGCAATCTGCTATACGACCGCGAGCTGCGCCGCATAGACGAACAGCACCTTGACCATAAACTGAAAGACATCCTCAAGCGCCCCTTGATCCAAAAACAGGGCGACCTATTCGTGCTGGAAATCGAAAACCCGCTACTGATCGAGCACCTTAAATCGAAAATTCAACTGCTCGGTTACGCCAGCGACGGCTCGTTTTCGCCCAGCCTGGTTAAACTGTCCGACAGCGCCATCATCGCCCTGCTCGACAGCCTGCTTGATAAAGCCCACAAGGATGCCGCTACGCGCGCGCTGGTCAAGGCCGGTTTCCCCGATAAATCCTTCAAGGGCATCCTTAAAGATGTCTTCAAAGCCCTGGCGAAAAAGGTGGCGGATGAAGCCGGTTCGCGCGTCGTGGAGGGGGTGCTCAGCCCGCTCATCGACGGCGCATTTGACGGTATTGGAAAGGCAGTGGCGGATTACGGCCTCGATGTGCTGGTCGAAGCGGAGCAGCGCGGCGGCGCTGCTAGCGGATAGAACAATTCCTCTTGGGCAGACTGCGGAACGGAGTCATTAACCTGGTCCTCAATTCTTTGTATCATTCTTAGAAGATTGTAAATTGTCTGCACATGGCTATAATATGGGTACGCTTTGTAATTTTTTACAAGGTTGGGTAATTTTTGGTTGGGTGAGCGATTAGGCGGTATTCGCATTCGGTTTTTCTAATCACATCTCAATTACAGGTACCATTATCGGGCGCATACCTGCGCCCGGATTTTGCGCCGGCCGATGTTGCCTTGCGCTCTCCCAAACCGGCAATTGCCAGCCGCGGGGCAGGGAGAGGGTCCTGGATCCAAATTGTGAGAGGAGCATAAGACCATGAAACTCAATCAACCCAAGGTCATTACCTGGTGGATTTCTGTGGCGTTGGGGGTGCTCGGCCTCATCGCCTCCTTCGTGAGCATCCCTGTACTGTCAGGCATCGCTATTTGGCTGGTGGCAGCCGGCCTGGCGCTGCTGGCGCTTGGCAACCTGTTCAAAGGCCTCTGACGGCTGCTGTGTAGGGGCGTCCCGATCCCCCGCCAGGTCTGCCCCGCTGGCGCCGGATGCCCCTTTTTTCCTCATCTGTCCAAAAAGTGCACACACCAGATCTCATCGCCTGGCTGTTGGACAACGGTCCGGCCATCCGTTAGCAGGTGCTGGCGGATTTGCTCAATGCCGGTGCGCCAGCCGTTGAGCACGAGCCCTCCCACCTGGCAGTGAGGGCTGGTGCGTGCGAGTGCTCGCGCTGCAAGCGCCCGGCGGACTGCGGAGCGGCAGCCTGAACAACCGCAAATGGATCTGGACTACCGAATGGAAACCTCTGGTCAGGCGAGCAAATGGAACACGCTGCGCGCTCTGCGCGGGCTGCGCGGGTGGCAGGGCGGCGGTTGAAGGGATTTCTCTGGCGGCGATGCTTGCCCGCGCCCTGTTTAAAAACACGAAAAAATTTGTGATAGACAATAAGAGGAGGTCAATATGTTTGGCCTGGCTGGAGCAGATAAGTTCGAGCGTTTGTTCGTCATCTGGGCGTTTGTGCTGCAGATCCTCCTGATTGTGCACTTCGCGATCCGCAAGCCCTTATTCGAAAGTTACACGCTCAAGTTCGGCTGGCTGGTGTATGCCTTGTGCATTCCGGCTGCCATCATCAGCATCATCCTGCTGCGCGGAGGAAAGATCTGGTCGTTTTGGGCAGGCGGTTTCATTTTCATCGCCTTCGCTGCCTTTGGGTTCTGGGTCGACTATATCGCCCGCATCCCCTTCCGCAGCTCTATCCAGGCCTCCATCCTCGCGCCGTACGTATTCCTCTACCTTGCGACGGTCATGTTTTACTGGTGGCCGCTGGCGCTGATCAGCCGGCCGTTGTGGTTTGTCTACGCCGCGCTGTTTGTCATCGCCACCGTCCTCAACATCACCTCACATTAACTGGTCCACTCTGGTATGCGATAAAAGAATATCATTCCGCACATCCTGACAGCGGGGTACAATCAAACCATTGGCGCTCACACGCCTGTACCTGCCCTCAAGGCAGGCCATTCATTCACCATCAAAGGGATTGATTATGGGTTCACATCCGCTTAATCTGGGATTGCGCTTCCTGCTGGAGATCGCCGCCCTGGCTGCCATGGGCATGTGGGGCTACCGCCTGGCTGACGGCTGGCTGCGCTATGTGTATGTAATCGGCATCCCCCTGCTGGCAGCCGTGCTGTGGGGTACCTTCCGCATCCCCAATGACCCGGGACCCGCGCCGGTGGCTGTGCCGGGTATCGTGCGCCTGCTACTCGAGCTGGCTTTCTTCGCCTTCGCGGTCTGGGCGCTTTTTCAATCGGGCTACACTGTCCCGGGCTGGATCTTTCTCATCGTTGTAAGCCTGCATTACATTGTCTCCTACGACCGCGTCCTGTGGATGCTGAAAAAGTAGCCTGGGGTGGATCGGCCGCGAAGCTGCCGTGCGGCCTCTGCTCTGCGCCAGTCCGCATTTGCCTGTCCCATGCCCCATTCTGATGTAAAATAATCCTGACCAAAAACCTTTTCCCCCGGAGGCAGCCCATGTCTTCTCCGCGCACCGTACGCGCGCCTCGCGGCACGCAGCTGACCTGTAAATCCTGGCTGAGCGAAGCCGCTTACCGCATGATCCAAAACAACCTCGACCCCGAGGTCGCCGAGCGCCCCCAGGACCTGGTGGTTTACGGCGGGCGCGGGCAGGCTGCGCGCGACTGGCAGGCCTTCGACGCCATCCTGGACAGCCTGCGCTCCCTCGAGGACGACGAGACCCTGCTGGTGCAGTCCGGCAAGCCAGTGGCGGTATTCAAATCCCATCCCGACGCTCCGCGCGTCCTGATCGCCAATTCCAACCTGGTGCCGCACTGGGCCACGCAGGAACATTTTGACGACCTGGCTGCCAAAGGCCTGATCATGTACGGGCAGATGACTGCCGGTTCGTGGATCTACATCGGCACCCAGGGCATCCTGCAGGGCACCTACGAGACCCTGGCTGCCCTGGCAGCCCAAAAGGGCTGGCCCTCTCTGAAAGGTAAATTCGTGCTCACCGCCGGGCTGGGCGGCATGGGCGGCGCGCAGCCGCTGGCTGTCGCCATGAACGAGGGTGTCGGTTTGATCGTCGAGGTCGACCCCGCCCGCGCCCGCCGCCGCCAGGAGATCGGCTACGTCGACGATGTGGTCGATACCCTTGAGGAAGCCATGACCCTGGTCGAGGATTACACCCGCCAGGGCAGGCCGCGCTCGATCGGCCTGGTCGCCAATGCCGCCGATATTTTCCCCGAGCTGGCTGCCCGCGGCGTCATCCCCGATGTGGTCACCGACCAGACACCCGCCCACGACGTGCTCTCCTACGTCCCCTCTGGTCTGAGCGTCGAACAGGCTGAAGTCTTGCGGCGCGACGACCCGCGCGAATACGAGCGCCGTTCGCTGCAGTCCATGGTGCGCCATGTGCAGGCCATGCTGGAATTTCAGCGCCGCGGCGCGGAAGTGTTCGATTACGGCAACAACCTGCGCCAGCGCGCCTACGACAACGGCGTCAAGGACGCTTTCAACTTCCCCGGCTTCGTGCCCGCTTACATCCGCCCGCTTTTCTGCGAGGGCAAAGGTCCGTTCCGCTGGGTGGCGCTCTCCGGCGACCCCGAGGATATCTACCGCACCGACCAGGCGGTCATGGAGCTATTCCCTGAGGACGAGCATCTCAAACGCTGGCTGAGCATGGCGCGCGAAAAGGTGCCCTTCCAGGGGCTGCCGGCGCGCATCTGCTGGCTGGGCTACGGCGAGCGCGCCAAAGCCGGGTTGAAGTTCAACGAGATGGTCGCGCAGGGCATCCTCAAAGCCCCCATCGTCATCGGGCGTGACCACCTGGACGCCGGTTCGGTCGCCTCGCCCAACCGCGAGACGGAAGCCATGCGCGACGGCAGCGATGCCATCTCCGACTGGCCGATCCTCAACGCGCTCATCAACACCGCCGGCGGCGCGACCTGGGTGTCGTTCCACCACGGCGGCGGAGTCGGCATCGGCTTCAGCCAGCATGCCGGCATGGTCATCGTGGCGGACGGCACGCCCGAGGCTGCCCGCCGCCTGGAACGCGTCCTGACCAGCGACCCGGGCATGGGGGTGGTGCGCCACGCCGACGCTGGTTATCCCGAAGCCATCCAAGCCGCCCGCCAGCGCGGCGTGCGCATTCCCATGCTCAAGGATTGACCACGCGTGCGCCTGCGCCGAATGATCTGGTTCACAATCGCAATTGCCGCCGGCCTGGCTGCCGGCCTGCTTTACGGCTGGGTCTTCCATCCCGGTTCCGGCACTGCAACCACGCCCGACAGCCTGCGCGCAGATTACAAAACCGACCTGGTTTTGATGGCGGCCGAGATCTACCAGCGCGATGGCGACCCTCAGGCTGCTGTCGAGCGCCTCGCGCAGATCGAGGACCTGCCGCCGGTGCGCCAGGTGCAGAACGCGATCCTCAACGGGCAGGAACTGGGCTACGCCCGCGGTGACATTGAAACCCTCGCGCGCCTGTTCCAGGCTCTGCAATCCTTGACTCCCGTGCCTCAGGAAGCCGCGCCATGATCGAAGACGAGTACCTGGAAGAGGACGAGGGGCCGCGCCAGCCGCCACTATATCTGATCACCGGCCTGGTGCTCGGCCTCGGCCTGGGCCTGTTAATCTCGCTGGTCCTCAGCCCGGTGCGCTATGTGGACACCGCTCCGGCGTCGCTTCAGGCACAGTATAAAGATTTCTACCGCATGATGATCGCGCAGGCTTATCAGTCTAACCAGGACTTGCCGCGCGCCCGTCAGCGTCTGCTGCTGCTGGAGGAAAACAACCCGGCCGAAGCCTTAGCCGCGCAAGCGCAGCAATTGCTCGGGCAGGGCGGTGATGAGGATCTTGCCCGCGCGCTGGCTGAACTGTCAGCCGACCTGAGCGCTCCTCCCGGCGGCCAGCCGGCGCCAGTGCAAGTCTCGACCTCAACACCAACTGGCGGCCCGCAGGCGCTCTCCTCTCCGCAGCCGTTCGAGACCCTGGACCTGGCCCAGGCGGTACAAACCGCCACGCAGCCGCCGCCCCCCAGTCCCACCGCCGGGCCGACCTTCACGCCCATGCCGACCTTCACACCGCGCGCAGCCCTCACCCCCCTGCCCACCCTGGGCGCGCGATTCGAACTGGCTTCGCGCCAGGAAGTCTGCGATCCGTCTGTGAGGCCTGGCTTATTGCAGATCGAACTGCGCGACCGCGCGGGACGCCCGCTGCCCGGCGTGCAGATCACGGTCGCCTGGGACGGCGGGCTGGACACCTTCTTTACCGGACTTCATCCAGACCGCGGGGCAGGCTACGCCGATTTTGTCATGGAGCCCGGCGTGGTTTACAGCTTGCGGGTCAGTGATTTGTCCGAGACCATCAACGGCTTGAGCGCGCCGTCCTGCAACGCAGACGGCGGCCCTGCCTTTACCGGCGGCCTGCGCCTGGAATTCAGCCAGCCTTAAAACCGAAATCTTCCGTAGGTTGGGTTGAGGGGCGGTATTGCACTTCCCGGCCATGAATCATCCCCCGAAACCCAACAAAACCATCTGCTCCAATTCCACCTCCGTAGGTTGGGATGAGGGGCGTTAACACACCGCCTTGCTCTTGCCTCATCCGCCCCGAAACCCAACAAAACAATCACTTCTCCAATTACCCATCCATAGATTGGGTTGAAGGCGTTAACACACCGCCCTGCTCTTGAATCACCTGCCCCGAAACCCAACAAATCAATCACTTCTCCAATCACTTCTCCAATTACTTATCCGTAGGTTGGGTTGAGGGGCGTTAATCCACCGCCTTTACCACGAATCATCCCGCCCCTCAACCCAACAAAACAATCTGGTCCAATTCCACTTCCGGAGGTTGGGTTGAGGGGCGTTAATCCACCGCCTTTACCATGCATCATCCCGCCCCGAAACCCAACAAAACCATCTGCTCCTAACGTAGCCAGGAAAATTGGCTATACCATTCATCGCTGCGCGAAATTATTAAAACAAACAGGGCTGCTCAAGATAGCAGCCCTGTTTCCTTAAAATACGGTTTACCTTACTGCTGGTAAAGCTGCCCGCGCGCCTCACCCGCCGGGTTGAGCGCCGTGTGCACATTGACATACAGCAGCCCGCTGGTCAGCCAGCTTTGGAATTGCGCCCCGCTGACCCCGGCCTGCAGAAAACTGGAATTGAAATTACCAAAGACAGTCAGCGTGCCGTCCGCATCCGTCACGCACGGACCGCCTGCTGCCGGCGCCGGGCCGCCGCACAAGGTCAGAATCACACTCGCATTCTCGGCTTCCGTCGCCGGCCCGTGAATATGCATGGCGATTGCTGGCCCGGAAAGCCCGCGCACCTGCACCATAAAATTAAAAGTGCCGTCGGGAGCGTGTCCAACCACCGCTGAGCCCCTGGCATCGGAATCGACCACCTCGTGAAGCTCTGCACCGGTGGTCATCACCGCTTTGAAGACCATCTTTCGCGCCATGACCGTATTGGATGGCACCGCCAGTGCAAATACGACGGCGAGAAGCAATAACACTGAAAGAACTCTACTCAAACGCATCACCTTTAACCTCCTTTTACCTGTTACAGCGACGGAACCAATAACGATAAAATTATTATACAACTATTATTTAGAATATTACTACCTAATTTATCCCATTATCTTTTTTTAGTTTACCGTCTCCAGATTAGCGATAAACGGGTCACATCCAATAGTCCGCATCGTCACCAGTTCGTCACAAGACGGAGTTCATCAAATCATCAAGGAGTCACTTTTACAAGTAGACAAATTATTATTATATATCTTCAGAAAAAGTCGGGGATTAATTTGTGGAAAACATACAATAAAGCCACACAAAAATTTTTTTACAGTTATGTGTTTTCATCCTCATCAATAATCATAATTTTGACTGGTACTGCAGGAAAATGCCTTTTCAATCTTTCGATATCATAAACTAGCTGCTCACCATAGGATACTCCCGAAGACATCTGCCGGTGTAAGGTGTGGGATGGAACAATCTCAACTCCGACATCTGCTTTATTTTCATTGAAAAAGTATTGAAACTTCGCCATGTCGTAAAACATGAATGCATACTTACCAAATTGAACTTCAACAAGAACTTTATCTTTAACAAAATCGATTTGTTTGAAAGCTCCGGAAATTTTTATTTCCGAGTTTGGTATTTCGATAGTGTAGGTATCTTTTAATTCTTTGAATCCATTTTGATTAAATAAGCTTCTAAATTGACGGTTCATTGCTATTGGCGAAATAAGCATTCGCCCCTTTTTAGTTTTTTCATTACTCAATTTCGTTCCTGAAGCTTTAACAGAATTTATAACTTCGTATATATATTGATTAATATCAGGGTATCTGACTTGTAATATTTCGGAGCCTCCGAGATGCGAATATTCATAAATGATTTTCATGCCTTGTCCTCAACGTTGTAGTCTGATTTAAGTTCTAACAGTCTCGATTGAAGGGGCTTACCGATCTCCACCAGATTCGGAGGAACATAGATATTATTACCATTTGGTTCATACACAGGTCTTTCCATTGGCCGTATTTTCAACTCACCTTTTTCCGCTAAAGCAATCCTACTTCGGGCGATTTCAACATAATCGGGCATTATTTCGGCACCGATTGCTTTTCGTCCATGAATCAAGGCTGCAATTGCTGTAGAACCGACCCCTAAAAATGGATCTAATACCCAATCATCCTCATCTGTCAGTGCTAATACCAATCTTTCAATTAACTCAACAGGGAATTGGCAGGGGTGAATAGTCTTTTCGATATGGTTTGATTTGACATTCGGAATTTCCCAGACATCGGAGGGATTTTTTCCTAGTGGGTTACCGGATAGTTGTCCTTTCTTCGGGCCTTTAAAATGCTTTTTATTTGGGTACATTTGAGGGATACGAACTGCGTCGAGGTTAAAGATATACTCGTTTCCTTTTGTGAACCATAAAATTACTTCATATCTACCAGAAAACCTTTTGGAAGCATGTAATCCATGCCCGAAATGCCAAATGATTCGATTTCTTAGATGCAATCCAAGGGAGGCGAATATCGGATAAAGGATAATATCAATTGGAACAATTTCACCATTATTAACATAATTTCCGACTTGCCAGCAGATACTTCCTTTGGAGTTTAATATCCTTACACATTCAGTGATCACTTTTCGCTGTTGATCTATATATTCATCTAAATGCAAGCGTGTTTCATATGGTTTACCTAAATTATACGGCGGTGAAGTAACAATAAGTCGCGCAAAATCATCCGGTAGGCTGGCTAATAATTCAAGGGTATCGCCTTCATGGATCACTAAATCTACACCGGGGGAGAATTTATTCGATTTCTTTATCTTACCCATGTCCACCTCATAATAATTTTACATCGAAATCATTAATTACCAAGTGTTCACCATTCACCCTGCTATAATTGACTCACAGGATGTCCATGCCCTATCGGCCAATTGTTCCCCGCAGACCATTGCTGTGCGCTGCTGTACTGCTTGTGCTGACCGCCCTGCTGCTGGCTGCCTGCGGCACAGCCCAGCCTGACCTGCAGCCCACCCCCACCCAAAGTGCAACCCCGTCCCTGGCAGTATCCATCAGCGGCACGCCCACGCCCGGCGGGCTGCGCACCCCGCGCGCCGATTACCCCACCCCGCGCTTCACGCCGGTCACGCCTATCCCGCCGCCTGTACTGGACCTGCGCCTGCCGCAGGAAGTGCGAACCCTGGTGCTGCTCGGCACCGACAGCCTGTCACCTTTCACCGGGCGCACCGACGCGGTCGTGCTGGTCTTCTACCACCCGCGCCTGGGCCGCGCCAGCCTGCTCTCGCTGCCGCCAGACCTGTTTGTTTACATCCCCGGCTACACCATGCAGCGCCTCAACATCGCCTATGCCGTCGGCGGCATCTCGCTGCTGGCTGACACCATTGAATACAATTTCGGCTTCCGGCCAGATGATTACGCCGTCGCAAAATTGGAATCCTTCGTCTACTTTGTGGATGACCTGGGCGGGCTGGAATTGACCATCACCGAGCGCATGCCCGAAATCTGCGCGGATATCCGCCCTGGACCTCAGCTCCTCGACGGTGACCAGGCCATCTGTTACCTGCGCTTTCGCGAAGGGCTGGATGAGCAGGGCCGCAGCCGCCGCCACCAGGAAGTCCTGCGCGTTGTCCTCAACCGCCTGCTGCGCGGCGGCAACCTGGTGCGCCTGCCCGATCTGTACAGCCAATATCAGGACAGCGTCGCCAGCAGCCTGACGCTGGACGATCTCAGCGGCTTTATCCCCTTCGCCCTGCGGTTGGGGGATGCCTCCCACGTCGGCTACTTCCTGATTGGCGAATCCGCCCTCATCCCCTGGCAGATTCCCGACGGCCTGCAGCCCTATGTCTTCCTGCCCGAACGTACCCGCCTGCTCCAGCAGGTGCAGGACGCGGTCGATTTCGTCCTCACGCCTGAACCGAACACCGACCTGGTCCTGACGCTCGAATACGAGCTGACCATCTCTCCCACCCCAACCAACACCGGCACGCCCACCAACACCCCCACCGCCACCTCAACGCTGGTGCCCACCGCCAGCTTCACGCCTTCCATCACTCCCACCGCAACCATCACACCCACGCCGGATCTCTCCGCCACCGTCACCCCTACGCCCACCAGCACGCGCACGCCTACCCCGACCGTCACCCCCACAGACCTGCCCTGAGCCCGCCCTGAGCTTGCCCTGAGCCCGTCGAATGGCCTGCCGAAGCGCGGTCCTTCTGCTAGACCTTGCAGGTCAACTTGTGATAAACTAATCTCACCAAAACAGGGAAAACCTGAGGTTCGCAGCCACGGGAGTGATTCCGTTCTTTGCCCCTGTGCGGGTAAGGCAAACCTTTCAGGGCAGAAGATGCATCGATGGCACGCATTTTGCAAGCAGGCACGTGGAGGTAATGCTTGAGACGGCTGGCAGGTTTGGGGGTCATACTGCTGCTCGCTGGTGGGCTGTTCGCAGCCGCGCTGCATCTAACCGCGCCCGTTCGGGCTGAAGAAGAAACCCCTGAGGCATATAAACGTCTGACCACCCTCGACATCAGTTACACCGCCTACGAATGGTGGCTGGTGCGCTGGAAGGGCAACGAAATCACCTGCCGCTTTCTGGTTGACCATGAAGGGCTCCCCATCGATGACGAGATCAGCACCTGGTGTGGCAGCACGCTTTACAACGAATGGAAAGCCACCCGTCCGTGCAGCCTGAGCGGTCCCGAGCAGTCCACCCAGGATTGTCCCGGCATGTACCTGTACCGCTTCACCAGCCTGCCCGCGAAAAAATCGGTTGAGGTTGAACTGCCCCTGCCCTCTGTGTGGGTTTCGATCACCGGCTGCTCGCCCCAGCCGCCCGGCAATGCCTGCGACACGCCGCCCAACCTGCTGCTGAGCGGCGAAGAGCCGCTGCCCAACGAGATGATCATCAGCATTCAGGGCTTTGTTGGCGGTGAGCCTTTCGTCTGCAGCGGTGACAGTTGCTCGCTGCCGCTGCGCCCGACCGGCCAGCAGGGCATCAATATTGAATTCTGGGCGGAATCGAGCTTTGGCGACGCCAGCCCGCATTTCAACGCCCTGGTGCGTGTGCTGCCGCGCGGTGATTTCATGTCCCCCGACCAGCGCTCCAGCGACCCAACCCTCTTTTATGTGGATGTCCTCAGCAGCCAGTGGCGCGGTGGTGCTCTGGCCAGTTGCTCAGATGTCTGGCAGTCCTTCCCGCCTGTTGGCGGTCCAGCCCCCTGGCTGACCACCCCGGATGACCCCCAAAACCTGTTTTCGGATATCTCATACTATTTCCTGGCTGGCATGCTGATCGCCAACGGGCAGGTCAATGCGGATGAGTGCCGCGACGGCGGTCTGCAGAGCGCGCTGACCGCCAGTGAGTGCGGCGTGCGCGTGGCTTACGAGCAGGTTGTAGCCTGGCAAAACCAGTTCGACCAGGAGATCGTCCAGGTTGCCCGTGATACCGGCATTCCCGCTCAGTTGCTCAAGAATATCTTCAGCCGCGAAAGCCAGTTCTGGCCCGGCATCTACCAGAATTACCAGGAAGCTGGCCTTGGCCAACTGACCGAAAAAGGCGCTGACACTGTGCTGCTGTGGAACCCCAGCTTTTTCGAGCAATTCTGCCCCCTGGTGCTGCACCGCGACCGCTGCGCGCTCGGTTTCGGTAACATCACGCCTGGCGAGCAGTCGCTGCTGCGCGGCGCGCTGGTGCGCAAAGTCAACGCCGCCTGCCCCGAATGTCCCGCCGGCATCGATCTCACCCAGGCCAATTTCAGCGTGCGCGTCTTCGGTGAAGGCTTGCTTGCCAACTGCGAGCAGGTCGGGCGCATCATCACCAATCTCACCTCCCGCCCGGCCGGGCAGCTTGCCACCTATGAAGACCTGTGGCGCTTCACGCTGGTCAATTACAACGCCGGTCCAGGCTGCCTCTCGCGCTCAATCCAGCGTGTTTACCAGGCAGGCGGCGCGCTGACCTGGGAAAACATCGCCGCCAACCTTGAAACGGCCTGCCTGCCCGCGCGCGACTATGTCTTTGATATCACCGAGAAACTGGGCGGGCTGCAGCCCACACCCACCTCCTGGGTCTTTCCCGGGCAGCCGCTGCCAGGGCAAACTGCTGCCCCGCCGTTGGTGGTTTACCTTACCCCCACGCCGGCGCCCGGCGCGACCAGCCCAGGCTACCCTTATCCCGTGTTCACCCCCACCGACAGTGGTTACCCGGCAATCCCAACCATCACGCCCGGTGGATACCCGTAACAGGAGAGATACATGTCCACCCTTAATTTGATACTGCAGAGTCTTCACAACATCGCCCGCTGGGTGGTGATCTTGCTGGCTGTGATCGTCATCATTCGCGGGCTGACCGGCTGGTTAAGCAAGCGCCGTTTCAACGCCGCTGACAACCGCTACAGCCTGTACTACACGGTTTTCTTTGATCTCCAGCTCCTGCTGGGTCTGATCCTCTACTTCACCAAAGGCTGGGCCGGGGTGCTGGCTGGCGACTTTGCCGCCGCCATGCGCAGCAGCGGCACGCGCTTCTTTGCCATCGAGCATATCCTGCTCATGCTGGTCGCCCTGGCGGTCGCCCACATCGGCCGCTCCGCCTCCAGGAAAGGCAAAACCGACCAGAGCAAACACCGCCGCGCGGTCCTGTGGTACGGGCTGTCCTTTATCCTGCTGCTGGCTGCCATCCCCTGGCCGTTTATGAGCTACGGCCGCCCCTGGCTGCGCCTCTTCGGGTTGGATTTGTAAACCCTTCGCCGGCCCTACAACTCGATATCTGCCACCGAAGGGTAGATCTGCTGCGGCTGGTAGGGGAAACTGCTCACCTGATCTCGGCTGGTCACGCCGCTCAACACCAGGATGGTGCCCATCCCGGACTGGATACCGGCGATCACGTCCGTATCCATGCGGTCGCCGATCATAATGGTGTTTTCGGAGTGCACCCCCAGATAATTCAACGCGGCGCGCATCATAAACGGATTCGGCTTGCCCACGAAAAATGGTGCTCGCCCGGTTGCGCTCTCGATCAGGGCCGCCATCGCGCCGCAGGCCGGCACGATGCCCGCATCCGATGGGCCGGTTACATCCGGGTTAGTGGCGATGAAACGCGCTCCGGTCGCTACCAGGCGCACAGCCTTGGTAATGCGCTCAAAGTTATAGGAAAACGTCTCACCCAGCACGACATAATCTGGGTCAAGTTCGGTTTGAATGTAGTCAACTTCATGCAATGCTACCTGCAAACCACTTTCGCCCACCACAAAGGCTTTTCCGCCTGGTTTCTGCGTGTGTAAAAAGCGCGCTGTCGCCATCGCTGACGTGAATATTTCTTCTTTGCTGATGTTCAAACCCGTCCCCTGCAGGCGGTGGGCCAGATCGCCCGGTGTGTACATCGGATTGTTGGTCAGCACCAGGAACTTCAAGCCCTTTTCGCGCAGGCGTTGGATGAATTTATCCGCCCCCGGGATCAGCGTACGCCCGCTGATCAACACCCCGTCCATATCGATGAGATAACTTGATTTTGCCAACGCGCTCCTCCCGTGAGTACTATCGCTTATACCGGCCCGAGATTGGCAGGCCTGCAATTATTATAACCGCTGCCACGAATCAAGAGAGCCGGGGACGCCGACCCCGGCACTCTTTCCAAAAGGAGGAGAAATCTGCCATGAACACAGTCATCATACCCAAAACACAACCGCTGTGCTTGACGCTCGTCCTACGCCCAGCCGCCGGTTTTCGTCCCATAACCCGATTCAGGCCGGCTTTACCTTGATGTCGCCCAGCACCGACATGACTTTGACCCTCAGGCGGCGCTCCGCCTGGGCATAAGCCGGCGTGCTGAGTTCAGTTCCGCTTAAGAAATGGTCGCGTTTTGCCCCAAACCAGTTGAGCGTTGAGATGACCGTATCCGCATTCAACACCAGCCCCAACCCGGACGGCACCGTCAAGCTGACATCCCCGATAAGGTTGTATACCCGCAGGGTCGTCTCGCCTTCCGGCAGCTCAGCCTGTGAGAAATCCAGCTTGGTCTCGCCAATCACAGACCACAATTCCTCTGCTTCCACCTGCCAGGCGCCGCCGCGGCGAATATCGCCCAGCAGTTCGAAATGCACCTGCGCGCCGTCGCGCGTCATACGCGGGCGTAAGATCATCAGCAGCCCCAGCACAATCAGCCCAAGTGGAAAACAAAACATCCAGAAATTCAAACCGGTCAGGTTGGAGATCAGGGACAGCACCCCCAGGACAATCAGCCCGACGCCGACATAAACGATGGTTCTTGTTTGCATGTCTTCCTCCTGCGCATTGGGAAAAAGCTCTCAGCCCGCCGCCTGCATAGCCGGAGCAAAGCGCACGCGCGCGAACAACTCGCGGCGGCGCTCTTGATTTATCTACGTAATTTTACCCTCCTTTGTTTCAGCCCCAGGCGCTGAAATCCCAGTTTTCCAGCAGCTGGCGCAGTTCCTGGCGGGTAGGCGTGCCGAACTTGGCCAGCACATTGCGCACGTGGGTCTTGACCGTATCTGGCGCGATGGTCAGGCGCGCGGCGATTTGGCGGGTAGTGTAGTTCAGGCACACCAGCGCAGCCACTTCCTGCTCGCGCGCTGTCAGCATACGCCAGCGCCGCCAGCACTCCTCAGTCAGCCGGCGTTCGTCCAGCGCGGCATGGATCAAATTGGCAGCCACTTCCTCCGGCGGGCGGTTTTGCTGCTCGGCGAGCAGGCGCAGCCCGCGCAGCGCCTCTGCGTCAAGGGCAAAAGCTCGCTGTTCGGATCGATTTGTTCTCAATTTCGCCCACAGGTGTTTCCAGGCATTCATATTTTTATTTTATAGAACATTTGTTCTTTAGTCAAGTGTAATACGCCAATTTAGCCCGGGTTTTTGCATCCTGCTCCCCGATTCCGGTTTTACCGCCAACCGATTTGTCGTAAAATTAATGTCTGCACAAGAACACATCAGGAGTGAGGGCCATGCAAGTATTGAAGGATCGCATTCTCAAAGAGGGCAAGAATCTGGGCGGCGGTATTCTCAAGGTGGATAATTTCATCAACCATCAGGTCGATCCGGAGCTTATGGATGCCTGCGGGGCTGAATTTGCGCGCCGTTTTGCGGACGTGGGCGCCACGCGCATCCTGACCGCCGAAATTTCCGGCATTGCGCCTGCCTTGATGACCGCGAAACACATGGGCATACCGGTGGTCTACGCGCGCAAAAGCAAGCCCATCACCATGCCCGACCAGGTCTACCTGACCATTGCCCCTTCCCATACGCGCGGGCGTCCGGTCGAGCTGATCGTCTCGCCCGAATTCCTGGCGCCGGGTGAAAAGGTGCTCATCATCGATGACTTCCTCGCCTCGGGCGCCACCATCCTGGGCCTGGTGCGTCTGACCGAGGCGGCCGGCGCCACCCTGGCGGGCATCGGCGCATTGATCGAGAAAACGTTCGAGGGCGGGCGCGATGCGCTGGCCTATCTGAATGTGCCGATCGAATCGCTGGCCTGCATTGTCTCCATGGTCGAGGGCAAAATCGTCTTTGCGCCATGAGCGACGCGATCGCGATCCTCGATTTTGGCTCGCAGTATGCCCAAATCATCGCCCGCCGCGTTCGCGAGGCGCAGGTCTATTGCGAGCAGTTCCCCTGGAACGCGCCCCCCGAAAGGGTGCAGGCCTTGCGCCCGAGGGGCTACATCCTCTCAGGCGGGCCGGCTTCGGTCTACGAACCGGGCGCCCCTGTCATCCCCGCTTATGTGCTCTCCTCAGGTCTGCCGGTTTTAGGCATCTGTTACGGCATGCAGGCGCTCACACACGCCCTGGGCGGTCGTGTGGCAGCAGCGGCAGAGCGCGAGTATGGTCCCGCCCAGATCGAAACCATCCGCGCCAACCCTCTGCTTGAACCCGGTTTGCATACCGTCTGGATGTCGCACGGCGACCGCATCGAGCAGCCGCCGCCAGGTTTTGAAATCTTAGCCCGCAGCGCGAACAGCCCGGTGGCCGCTATTGGCGACCCTGCGCGCCGCTTCTACGGGCTGCAGTTTCACCCTGAGGTGCACCACACGCCCGGCGGTGCTGCCATGCTGCGCCGCTTTGTTCTGGACGTATGCGGCTGCCACCCGGATTGGACGCCGCAATCGATCATCACCCAGGCCGTGGAGCGCATCCGCGCCCAGGTGGGCTCCGAGCGCGTTCTGGCGGCCGTCAGCGGCGGGGTGGATTCGAGCGTCGCCACCGCTTTGGTCTCGCGCGCTGTTGGACCGCAGCTCAGCGCGGTGTTCGTGGACAACGGCTTGCTGCGTCAGGGCGAGCGTGAACAGGTCGAGCAGGCGTTCAAAAGCCAATCAGGCATGACCCTGGAGGTGGTCGATGCCAGCCGCGTTTTTCTATCTGCGCTGGACAGCGTGTCTGATCCAGAGGAAAAACGCCGCATCATCGGCGAAATCTTCATCCGCATCTTCGAGCACGAAGCCCGCCGCCTGGGTGAGCCGCGTTTCCTGGTCCAGGGCACCATTTACCCGGATGTGATCGAATCAGCCGCCCCCGACCGCAGCCAGGCGCAGCGCATTAAAACCCACCACAACGTGGGCGGCTTGCCCGCCGATCTCTCCTTCGAACTGGTCGAGCCCTTACGCTATCTCTTTAAAGATGAAGTCCGCACGGTGGGCGAAGCGCTCGGGCTGCCGGAGGAACTGGTCTGGCGCCAGCCCTTTCCCGGCCCGGGTCTGGCAGTGCGCTGCCTGGGGGAAATCACACCCCAGCGCCTGGAGCGGCTGCGCGCCGCGGACGCCATTTTCACCAGCGAGCTGGTCCAGGTTGGTTTGCTGGGCCGCAGCACCCTCAACCAGCCTGAGCGCATCTCGCAGGCTTTCGCTGTGCTGCTGCCAGTCCGCTCGGTGGGCGTCATGGGCGACCAGCGCTCCTACCAGGAGGTCATCGCTTTGCGCGCCGTGACCACGCAGGACTTCATGACCGCCGATTGGGCGCAATTGCCCCATGACCTGCTGGCGCGCATCGCTAACCGCATTGTCAATGAGGTGGACGGTGTGAACCGCGTGGTGTATGACGTAACCAGTAAACCGCCCGCCACCATCGAATGGGAATAAACCCCTCCCTCGACTCTTGAATAAAAAAACGGGGAGTTCGCAAAGGCGAACTCCCCGTTACCCCTTTAAAGGAGGCTCAGTACCAGATGCGGAACCACGAGCTGGCGCTGGCTTCTTCACCGCTGGCGTCCACCCGCACCAGCAGTTCCACCACCTCCTGTGGTTTGAGGCTGCCCACCGGGAAAGTCAGCACCGAGACACCGTTCTTGCCGGTATCGGGCGCGCGGTAGGTGCTGCTTTCGCCCACCGGCGTTTTCACAGATACCCACACCTGGGCGTTAGCAACCGGCTTGCGGAAGACATCATACACCACGATGTACACAGTTTGCTGGCTGTGTGCGGTGGTCAGCGCCCGTGCCACAAAGGCATGCGCTGTCGGGTAGCGCGGCTGGCCGGGAGCAGCGCTGCCGGTTGGGTTGAGCCGGCTGGGATCGCCAACCGCCAGATCGAAATAGCGTTTCCCAAGGTCAGTCAGCACCACGTGCCCGTCGGCGTCGCGTTCAGGCTGCCATTCCAGGCGCGCTTTTTCGAAGTACTGCACATAGCGGCCCTCGCGGATCTCCAATTGCGAAATCGGCAGGCCGAAATTCTGAGCCCCATCGTTGGCATCGTAAAACTGCAAGAAGGCGTAACATACGCTCTTGCCCGTCTCAGCAAATCGCCGGCAGGTCGGTCCCTCTGAAGGTACCGGCGCCAGCGGCCCAGGCCCCGGGTAGAGCAGCTCACCCAGGCGCGCGACTGAGATGCGGTCGCCTTCGGGCGCCTTTACCAGGTCAAAACGCGCTTTGGTGAAATACTGCACCGTGGTGATACCGTGCTCTGAAAGGCTCTCGAACTGGTCTGTGATCGGCAGACCATAAATATCCAGCGGGTTGGGCACGCTGAAATATTGATCGTGGAATGCGCCGGTGACGACGTGACCGGTGGCGAAATCCACATGCTGTTCAGCCGGGCGCGCCTGGCCAGAAGTCACCAGCACCGGGATCAAAAACAGGATGAGGATATAGAGGACAAAGTGGAATTTTCCCCGCATATCAAAAATTATATAGACTGCGATTGTTTCTTCAATCCGTATTCACCCTTAACTCATATGCGCCAGGATACGGTTTTTTTTGCGGACTCTACGTAATTGGATAAGTTAGGTCATAATATTTTACGGGTAAATTCCAGTGATTCCACCAGCCAGGGCGGGATCTCCCCGAGAAACCGCTGCCGGCTGTTTATGCCCGCTTCCGCCTCCCTCTCCGTCCTGTGCCGGCGGGCAGGACGCGGTATAATTCAGGCAGTAAACCCATCACCCCCTGGAGAGCAAATGAGCGAGCGAAAAATTCGCGTTCTGATAGCCAAACCCGGGCTCGACGGTCACGACCGCGGCGCGAAGGTCATTGCCCAGGCGCTGCGCGACGCCGGCATGGAGGTTATTTACACCGGTCTGCGCCAGACCCCGGAAATGATCGCCGAAGCCGCCTTGCAGGAAGACGTGGATGCTGTCGGGTTGTCCATCCTGTCTGGGGCGCACATGGCCCTGGTGCCGCGCGTGATCGAATTGCTGCACGCCAACGGCCAGGAGCACGTGCAGGTCTTTGTAGGCGGGATCATCCCGCCAGGCGATATTCCCAGGCTGCTCGACCTGGGGGTCAAGGCTGTTTACGGCCCCGGAACGCCAACCGCACAGGTGGTCGAAGACTTGACCCGCGCTGTATTGCCGGAAGCAGATGCCTGATCGTTCGCCCGCACACGCGGCTCACCTGGCTGCGCAGGTTCTGGCTGGAAAACGCCTTGCGCTGGCCCGCCTGCTCTCGCTGCTAGAAAACGATGCACCCGAAGGCCGCGCCGCCCTGGATCTGATCTTTTCGCAAACCGGCCGCGCGCACTTAATTGGCGTTACCGGCGCGCCTGGAACAGGCAAATCCTCACTGGTTAACCAGCTTGCGCTCGCCTTCCGCGCCCCGCCAGACGGTACACCCGCGCGCAGCGTGGCAGTCGTGGCCGTGGACCCCTCTTCCCCCTTTACCGGCGGCGCCTTGCTTGGCGACCGTGTGCGCATGCGCGACCTGGCTGGCGACGCGGGGGTTTTTATCCGCTCGATGGCCGCCCGCGGCGCGCTGGGCGGGCTTGCCCGTACCACCGCCGCGGTCGTACAGACCCTGGATGCGGCCGGCTTCGAGGTCATTATCATCGAGACCGTCGGCGCCGGTCAATCTGAGGTGGAAATCGCCCGCCTGGCACATACCACCATCGTGGTTGAGGCTCCCGGCATGGGGGATGACATTCAGGCCATAAAGGCCGGCATCCTTGAGATTGCCGATATCCTGGTCGTTAACAAGGCGGATCGCCCAGGGGCGGAAAATACCGAGCGCACGCTGCGCGTCATGCTCGAATACGGGCATTCTACCCGCAGCAATCACCGCCGTAAATTGTCCGAGCATGCGCCGGCCTGGGACCCGCCTGTTCTGCTCACCATCGCCACCCAGGGCGAGGGTATCGGCGAGCTTTTTCAGGCTGTTCAACAGCACAGCGCCTACCTGCGCGCTAGCGGTCAGTGGCAGGCGCGTGACCGGCAGCGCCTGCAGAATGAACTGGACCAGCTGGTGCAATACGCCCTGATGAGCCAGTGGCGCGCGGGTCTGCCGCCCGGATTGTACCAGCAGGTCGTGGATGACCTGGCGGCGCGCCGGATTTCCCCCTATCAGGCGCTTGACCGCCTGCGTATCCATACGCATAATCAAGAAGAAAGCCCCCAGGAAGGTTAGAATTCCGGCTCCCGCCGGTTACCCAAGTCACAAGGAGAAAGAAGAGCATGGAGCGCACTTTTATCGGCAACCTGAGAGAGCATATTGGTCAGAAAGTTAAGGTACAGGGTTTCCTGCAAACCCTGCGGGACCAGAAAAAAATGCAGTTTCTCATCCTGCGCGATCTGACCGGCCTGGTGCAGATCGCTTTTTGGAAAGCCAACGACCCTCAACTGGCGGAAAAGATTTCCACGCTGGGCGCCGAAAGCGTGATCACCGTCACGGGAGAAGTGGTCGACAACCCCATCGTGAAGCTGGGCGGGCTCGAGATCCAGCTCGAAGCGCTGTCCGTTGACGGACCGGCCGAAACGCCCCTGCCGCTCGACCCTTACGCCGAGACCCTGCCGTCCATCGATTTCCGCATGGATTGGCGCTTCCTGGACATGCGCCGCCCGCAGGTCACCTTGCTGTTTAAAGTCCAGACCGCGGTTGAGATGGCTTTCCGCGAGTACTGGCGCGACCATGATTTCATTGAAATTCACTCTCCCAAGCTGATGGGCTCGCCTTCCGAGAGCGGCGCCGAATTGTTCGAGGTGCAGTACTTCGAAACCAAGGCTTACCTGGCGCAGTCACCACAGTTCTATAAGCAAATGGCCATGGCCGCGGGCTTCGAGCGTGTCTTCGAGATCGGTCCTGTTTTCCGCGCCGACCCCTCCTTCACCTCGCGCCACATGACCGAGTTCACCGGCATCGACATGGAAATTTCCTATATCGACTCGCATGACGATGTCATGAAATCCCTCGAAAGCCAGTTGAACTACGTTTACACCCGCGTCAAAGAGCAGTACGGCGCGGCCATCCAGGAGCTGTTCGGCGTAGAGCTGCAGCCGCCCAGCCTGCCCTTCCCGCGCATCAGCATGGCTCAGGCGCTCGCCATCCTCAAAGAAGTCGGCTACCAACTGCCGCCCGAAAAGAAAGGAGATGTCGATCCCGGCGGCGAGCGCGCCCTGGCCGACTGGGTCAAGAAGAACCACAACCACGACTTTTTCTTCCTGATCGATTGGCCCATCGCCGTGCGCCCCTTCTATCACATGCGCCACAGCGACAACCCCGGTCTGACCAAAAGCTTTGACCTGATTGCCAGCGGCACCGAAATCGTCACCGGCGCGCAGCGCGAACACCGTTACCCTGTGCTCCTCGAGCAGGCCCGCGAGAAAGGCCTCTCTCCCGAGTCCATTCAGTTCTACCTCGACTTCTTCCGCTATGGCTGCCCGCCGCACGGCGGCTACGGCATGGGCCTCTCCCGCCTGCTCATGGTCATGCTCGACCTGCCCAACATTCGCGAGGCTGTTTACCTCTTCCGCGGACCCAACCGCCTGCATCCGTAAGGCCGTGTCAGGATCTGCCGCCGTGATTATCACCCGGGACATGCGCCTGATCACCGTCGAAGCGGCGGCCTGCGCGGCTTCGACACCCACACGCGCGGCTTTCATGCACATGGAAAAGTCGGCTTTATTATTAATGAAGGCCGCTTGCACCAGGCGTTATACTTAAATGAGAACAATCAAGACCTCTTGATCATGAGTATCTTGCCTGAAGAACGGCTTTCCCGAAATAAATAGAAGAGGATAAATAATCAGAGATGCCCACGCATAACCATACACGCCACGAACGCATGATGTACGGTGATATCCGCCTGTACGCCGGGACCGCCAGCCCCGAGCTGGCCCAGGCCATCGCCGATTACCTCAATGTGCCGCTTTGCGGGCGCGACGTGATTACCTTTCCTAATGACAACCTGTTCGTCAAGCTGCACGGCAGTGTGCGCGGTCAGGACTGCTATGTCATCCAGACCACCCCCGCGCCGGTGCACCGCAACCTGATGGAATTGCTCATCATGATCCAGACCCTGCGCCTCGACTCAGCCGCACGCATCACCGCGGTGGTCCCTTACCTGTGCTATGCCCGCTCCGACAAGAAGGATCAGCCGCGCGTGCCCATCACCGCCCGACTGGTGGCGGATATGATCGAAGTCGCCGGCGCTGACCGCTACATCACCATGGACCTGCACGCCGGTCAGATCCAGGGCTTCTTCTCCATCCCCGGAGATGTGCTCACCGCCTTCTACATCCTGACCGATTACTTCCGCTCCATCCTCGACCGCCTGCACGCGCCGGTGGTCGTCACCGCTGATCTGGGTTTTGCCAAGAAAGCCCGCAATTACGCCGCCACCCTGCACCTGCCGCTGGCTTTCATCGAAAAACGCCGCCTGGCCAACAATGCCAAGGCCGAAGCCCTCACCTTGATCGGTGATGTTTACGACCGCGATGTCATCCTGGTGGATGACGAGGTCGACACCGGCGGCTCGATTGCCCAGGCTGTTAATCTGGTCAAGGAAAATGGCGCCCGCAACATCTACATCTCCTTCGTGCATGCCGTCTTCTCCGGAAACGCAGCCGAACGCCTGGCAGCCCTGCCGGTTACCCAGTTTGTTACCACAAACACCGTGCCTATCCCTGTGGAAAAAGCCACCCTGTTTGGAGAGCGCCTGAAGGTCCTCTCGATCGCCCAGCTGCTTGGCGAGGTAATCCACCGCGCCAACGAAGGCCGCAGCGTCGGCGAACTGTTCAACGAATAACTTTCGCCCAGTTTACCGCCAGGAAATGCCCGAACTTCCCGAAGTCGAAACCATCGTCCGCACGCTGAAAGAAGGTGCCGCGCCCGGCACGCCCTCCCTTCTCGGCCAGACCATCACGGACGCACAGGTATGTTGGGCTCGCACCCTGGCGGTTCCATCAACGGCTGAATTTGGCGGCCGCATCCGCTCTCAACGCATCGAGGCGATCGGACGGCGCGGTAAATTCATCGTCCTCACGCTCAGCCAGGACAGCCTGCTGATCCACCTGCGCATGAGCGGCGACCTGCGCATCGAACCGCTGCGCGATTCCGCCGGCGGCCCCATCCCGCTGCTCAAACACGACCGGCTGGTACTGGCCTTCGCCGACGGCTGGCGGCTGGTCTTTAACGACACGCGCAAATTCGGGCGGGTCTGGCTGCTGCGCGATCCGCACGAGGTCCTGGGCGCGCTCGGACCTGAGCCGCTTGACCCCGCCTTCAGCCCGGACGAGTTCCACCAGCGCCTGCTGGAGCGCCGCCGCCAGCTCAAGCCGCTCCTGCTGGACCAGACCTTCCTGGCTGGACTGGGCAATATTTACACCGATGAAGCCCTGCATCTGGCGCGCCTGCACCCGTTACTGCCCAGCGGCGCGCTGGACCGTGACGCCGCCCGTGGCCTGCTGGAGGCCATCCGCGCCGTCCTTTCAGAGGGTATCCGCCGCAACGGCGCCAGCATCGACTGGGTCTACCGCGGCGGCGACTTCCAAAACGCCTTTCGAGTTTACGGCCGCAGCGGCCAGCCCTGCCCCGCCTGCGGCACCCCCATCGAGCGCACGCTCGTAGGTCAGCGCGGCACACATATCTGCCCGCACTGCCAAACGCTGCCCCCGCCCCTTTCCCCTTCTTGAAAGCGAGGTCCCCATGAATCTGTCTGGTCTTCTCCTGCCAGCCCTGCTCTTCATCACCATTGGCTTCATCATCGGGGTGCTGATCGGCGCCTTCCTGCTCGGCCGTTCCACTGACAAAGAAGAAACACCGGACCCCACTGCCCGGTTGGAAGAAGGCCGGGCTGCGAGCCAGGAAAGCGCGGGGTTACCGCCCGCCCGCTTCGAACAGGTGGCGCGCCTGTACCGCGAGAAATCCAGCGGGAAGCTGGTGACCGAGCTGGATGGCAAGGTCTACCTCACCCCCGAGAGTGTGCCCCCTGAGCCCCTCGCACGACTGCGCACTTCTGCCGAAAGTTGGGCGCTCTGGCTCGGCCTGCAGCCCTTTGTCCCGCCGCCTGCCGCGCCCGCTGTGCGCTACGAACCCGCCAGCCCGCCCGCCTTCTTGCAGCCCGACCCGGCTGTGGTGGCCGCAGTTGCCGATAAACCCCGCGGCAGCTCCATCGTCGAGCAGATCGACGAGATCCTGCAGGAGATGCTGCCCAACACGCCCCTGGCCGGCCAGACCATTCGTCTGCGCCAGGAACCTTCTTTGGGCGTAGTGGTTTGGGTCGGCACCGAGCGCTACGTGGGCGTCGAGTCTGTGCCAGATCCGCAGGTGCAGGACATCGTCAAGGCGGCTGTCAAGAAATGGGAAGATAGCAGCGAACGCGGCTTGTTCTGACCCCGCGCCGAACTCCATAAGCAATCAATTCGGTTGCCGCGCAAGGCACGGCTAAGGCCGGGCGCGCCGCCCGCCCCGCAGCCAGGAGCATTTTTGCGCCGGGACCGGCGCAGCCGGCGGCTACTCCACCTCTTCGACCGCGCGGATCTCGGGGAAGAACTGCTTGACCGTGCCTTCCACCCAGCCCTTCAGCGTTACCGGTGAGAGCGGGCAGTTCAGGCAGGCGCCCCCCAGCCTGACGCGCACCACCTGACCGTCGTAATCGACATACTCGACCTCGCCCCCATGGTAGGTCTCGATGTAGGCGCTCAACTGCTCTACCAGCGCGCGCAGCTGCTCCTCGATACTGTACTGCGGGTTCTCATTGGCCATTCGGTTTCATCCTCCGCGAACACTCACCTTTTTTATCCATACTCGTCTTGAGAATGCTGAGAACTTCCGTTTCGGTATGCATCCCCTGCTGGCGCTCGTTGACCACCTGCGCCAGCCGCTTTAGGAGGATCGCCCCCGTATCCGGGCATTCGTCGCACAGTGTTTTGAGGCGCGCCCAGCTGATGCGGTACACCTCACTGTCCTCGGCAGCCAGCGCGCCTGAAGTGTAGGCGTGCCGCCCGAGTGCCGCCGACCAGCCAAACACGCCGCCGGGGAAAATGGTCGCTACCGTGAGCGGCGGTCCGTCATAGGGCTTATAACGGATTATAACCTTGCCCGCGGATAAGATGTAAAGATAATCGGCGGATTGGCCCTGTTCGAAAATCAACTTGCCGCGCGCGCAGGTGCACACCTCGAGCTGCTCGGCCAGCCACTCGATCTGGTCTTCACTAAACCCCTGAAACACAGGGAAATCCTTTAAATCCTGTCTGAACATTGAACCTATGGTAATGAAAGCCGCCCTCGAATAGTAGTGGCAAACATCACCAATGCATTGACAATGATCATCCAGAATATCATACGCGCAAGACGAATTATCAATGACAATCTGCTATCCAGGGTATGACAGGCGCATCCGCCCATGACGTTCGGCGAGTGAGCCATCGATTCACCCCATTATCGCCGCCAGCCCGATCCCCGGTCGTAAAATCATTCCTTGACCAATATTGAGGATTAGATTATCATCTAGCACATTAGATATATATCTAACCATGACCACCCTTTCCTTCGACAACGGTACTGCCTACGATTTCTTCATCAGCCTGGTTGTGCTGCACTACCCGGGCGACTTCGGCCTGCGCCCCTCCTGGGCCGCCGGTGTGCGCTCGCGTCTGCCAGCCGAGCAGCGCGAATTCCTTGAACACTGCCTGTCCTACTTCTCAGCCCCGCTGTGCTGGCTGCAGCAACTGCCCGCCCAGCCCAAGGATTCCTCTGCCGCCCTGCGCGCGCTCGAAGCCGTCCCCCCCGCGCAGCGCCTGCCAGCCCTGACTTTCGCCTGCCACCTGCCGCCCGAGCTGCGCCAGGCCTTGAGTGAGATCGCCGCCAGCGGGCAGGCGTCCCGCGCCCAGCGCGAAGTGCTGCGCGCCGAGCTGCAGCGCAAGAAACACCCCCCGCGCGCCGAGACGCTCGAGCACTTCATCCGCGCCTGGAGCGACCCGGCAGCCTTTGGGCAGGCCTACCTGCAAGCCCTGCGGGCCTACCACGAGACCTTCTACGCCGAGGAAGAACAGCGCATCCGCCCGGCCCTGCAGGCTGGTCTGCAGCAGGCCCGCGCGCTGGCTAAAAACCTGCCGCTGCCCGGACTGGTCGAGCATTTGACCCGCGGGGTGGAGATCACCGCCGTACTGCAGCAGGAACAGCTCGTCCTGGCGCCCTCCTACTGGTCCTCGCCGCTGATCTTCTTCAACCAGCTCAGCCCAACCAGCGCCCTGCTGGTGTTCGGCTGCCGCCCCGCCGAGCAGGCCCTCATCCCCGGCGAGCAGGCGCCCCCCGCCCTGGTGCAGGCCCTCAAAGCGCTCAGCGACCCGACCCGCCTGCAGATCCTGCGCTACCTGGCGGATGAGCCCCTCACCCCCAGCCAATTGGCGCGCCGCCTGCGCCTGCGCCCGCCCACCGTCATTCATCACCTCAACGCCCTGCGCCTGGCCGGCCTGGTGCACATCAGCCTCTCTCCCGACAGCGAGCGCCGCTACACCCTGCGCCGCGAAGCCCTCTCCACCCTGTTGAGCGGCGTGCAGTCCTACCTGACCGCCGCCCCTCAACCTGACCCAAACCCATAAGCGGAGGAACGCTTGAACCCCAAACCCACCCGCAGCAGGGTGAAAACCGTCCTGGCAACCTACATCGACCGCGTCAGCGCCTTTCACCCCAACGCGCGCCTGTACCTGACCAGCGTGATCATCACCGGCGCGGCGCTGGGCGTCTTCCGCCTGCTGTTCAACTTCTACATCCTCAGCCTGGGCTACGACGAGGCCCTGCTCGGCACGCTCATCACCACCAGCAGCCTGACCGCCCTGCTGGCCGCCCTGCCCATGGGCTACCTGGTCGACCTGATCGGGCGCAAGCCGGCCCTCATCACCGGCGGGCTGGCGCTCACCGCCGCCGTGCTAGGCATGGTGCTCTTCCCCTCCACGCTGGTCTTCATCCTCATGAACGTCCTCATCGGCCTGGCGCAAAGTCTCTCCGGCGTGGCCATGGGCCCCTTCCTGATGGAGAACTCGGGCGAAAAAGAGCGCACCTACCTGTTCAGCTTCACCTCGGGCCTGCAAATGGCCTCGGCCTTCTTCGGCAACTGGATCGGCGGCAACCTGCCCACCTGGATGGGCGCCTGGCAGGGCGCATCCGCCACCAGCCCCTCGGCCTACGCCTGGTCGCTGGGCGCCATCGCCGTGGCTGGCCTGCTGGGGGTGGTGCCGCTGCTCTTCCTGCGCACCCCGCGCCCCAGCGGGGAGGGACGCTCGGTCTTCGCCCCGCTGTCGTACTTCGCTAAACACTCCAAACTGCTCGGGCGCCTGATCCTGCCTATGCTGATCACCTCGCTGGGCGCCGGCCTGATCATGCCCTTCATGAACGTCTTCTACCGCAACGTCCACGCCCAGCCCGACCCGGTCATCGGCTCGCTCTTCGCCTGGGGCTCGCTGGCCATGGGCGCCGGCCTGCTCATCGCCCCGCCGCTGGCCGAGCGCTACGGCAAGATCCAGGTGGTCGTGCTCACCCAGGCACTCTCGATCCCCTTCCTGATCATGATGGGCTTCGCGCCCTGGTTCGCCATCAGCGCCTTCGGCTACTACGTGCGCCTGACGCTTATGAACATGAGCCTGCCGGTCTACCAGACCTACGTCATGGAAAAAGTCGACCCCTCCTCGCGCGCCACGGTCGCCAGCCTGGTCAGCATGGCCAACAACGTCGGCTGGGCCTTCTCCCCGCAGATCAGCGGCTGGATCCAGGTCAACTACGGCTTCTCGCCGGCCTTCACCGCCACGCTGGTGCTGTATGTGCTGTCCATCTACCTATACTGGCGCTTCTTCTGGTACCCCGACACGCGCCGCGGCCGGGCCGCCGCGGAGAGATCAGCAGCTGCGCTGAGGCTCGTCCGAGACTAACAACCCCGTAGGGTGCGTTCCCAACGCACCGCCCTGTGCCCGATTATCACCTATCCCCCTGGCCCCCTTCCCGTATCGGGAAGGGGGAAACGGCGCGCAGCGCCCGTCCCCGAGCCCGTGCCCCGAGCCTGTCGAGGGGTGGCGAAGGACCGGTTCCCTAGCCCGTGCCCCGAGCCCGTGCCCCGAGCCTGTCGAGGGGTGGCGAAGAACCAGTTCCCTAGCCCGTGCCCCGAGCCCCGATAATAACCTACCCCCCTGGCACCCTTCCCGATACGTGAAGGGGCAAACGGCGCAGCGCCGTGGAGGTTTGGTCTTACAACCCATCGCAACTTTCTCAATGCCAACGCATCTTAACCAATGAAATCATAAAATTTTGGAGCAATCACCCCATGGAAATGATCGTCGACTTCCCCGGCGGCGCCCGCGTGGACGCCCACTTCGGCCCCTACACCGTCAAAACCGACCAGCCGCCCCTCGGCGGCGGGGAGGGCACAGCCCCCACCCCCTTCGCCCTCTTCCTGGCCTCCATCGCCACCTGCGCCGGCATCTACGTGCTCGGCTTCTGCCGCCAGCGCGGCCTGCCCGCCGACGGCATCCGCATTGTCCAGCGCGCCATCCGCAACCCCCTCAACGGCCTGATCGAGACCGTGCAGATGAACATCCAGGTTCCGCCCGATTTCCCCCAGAAATACTACGACGCGCTGGTGCGCTCGGCCGAGCAGTGCGCCGTCAAGAAGCACCTCGAGCACCCGCCCGCCTTCGACGTTAGAACCGTGGTGGCTGTCGCATCCTGAGTCTGAGCCTGAACCCGTGCCCTGAGCCTGCCGAAGGGCGTCGAGGGACCAAAACCTATCCCCCTGCCCCCTTCCCAATGTGGGTCGCGAAGCACACACCGTGAAGGGGGAAACGGCGCGCAGCGCCGTGGGGGTTAGGTCTTCAAGCGCCGTAGGGTGCGTTCCCAACGCACCAACCGCCCTCATCCCCCCGCCACCGGCGGGAAGAAGTCCAGCACATCCTCCGCCTGCAGGGGCGTCTCCCAGCCCAGCTCCAGCGTGGGGATCTCCTTGCCGTTGATGAAGCCGTGCACGTGCGCGTGGATCTCCCCCTGCGCGTTCAACCAGTGCGGGCGCAGCTCGGGCACCCGCTCCAGGATGGCGTCCAGCGCCTGGCGCGCCGTGGCCCCGGCCGGCAGGTCGAGCGGCACCGTCTTGGTCTTGGCGATCAATCGAAAGGTGGCGTACAGGTTGGCGTGCATAGAGAAGGTTTCACCACGGGCGCGCCGCTTCGCCCTGCGTGCCTGCGGCGAAGACACGGAGGTCACAGAGTTAGGGTGCGTCCGCAACGCACCGCTGTTCGGGATTTAGGCTGGGTTAATTGTACTTGATTTACGCTATCATCTTTACGGTTCTCGCCACGGAGACACAGAAGTTTTAAGGTAGGGTGCGTTGGCATTCCACTGTGGCTAATGACATCTATGAAGGGGTGCTGGCAATAGCCTTGGGCGAAAGACGCTCATTCATTGATGCAGCGCATGGTGGCGGAGTATGCCCGCCGTGCCGGGGTGGAAGCCACCCCGCACACGCTGCGGCACACCTTTGCCACCCGTGCCATCGAGAAGGGGGTGGACATTGCCACCCTACAAGCCCTGCTGGGGCATTCCCGGCTGGAAACGACCGGACGTTACCTGCACCCGATTGCTGAACGGATGCAGGAGGTGGTAGAGGGGGTGTGACCAACTCTACTATTCAACATACCAAGGGTACTCTGTACGAGACAACACTCTTTTGAATGCCAGAGTCTGCCTGTCAAGGAAATGAGCTTGAAAGGTACTCTTTGTTAGCAAGCAAATATCAACCTGGTTTAAGTTATTTAAACTACAGTTTTTGGTTTTTCTCCATTTGTTGAGCATTTTTTATACAAACAACTCAATGTTGTCTACAAAACTCTTTTCATCATCACTATGTTCAAACAGGGTCCATAGGTTGTGACCATTCTCATCCCAATGCTGATGCCACGTTTTTACATATCGGTAATCCCGAAACCTTCGAAAGATGAATGACTTTATATCAGACCATAAGATTTGTGGTACAAGCGGGTATCTGTTTTTGATATGTGGGTTAAAAGACTCTCCAACGCAAATTAACGTCAAGTACAACTCTGAGTTTTTATCCCACCCCTGCTCATATAACCTCTCTGCCACAAAATCCACATCTTCTAGCGGTAGCACACCAATTGCACGAAGCACTCTTTGAATATTTCTCCGCTCTGGTGATGTCCAGGGGCCATTCAAGTTACAAAGTCCACGTTTCACTTCTGCTATTGCGATATACGGACGACTTGTTATTTTTGTGAATTCTTTGTAATCGGGCATAGGGCTCTCAAATAATTCTGCCCGGTAGGGAAATCTAACACCTAAAATGTCTGCATCCGTTCCTGTTTGACCCCTTCTATCCGTATGAACCACAAAATTCACGATCGTTAGAAAGCCATTCAGGCGAAAGAACCAGTACGCTAATTCATCTGTTTTAATTTTCATAAAATTAACCTGAATTTTTCACGGAAGAGCCTAATGAATTAATGATGGATGTGATGAAACAATCCAACAGCGAATCTCGGAATAATCGTTCTTCACATCAATTTTTCTTGAACCAAATTGCCTCAAGCATTAACCCAACTCCCAGATCCTTATACTCCCATGGTAATTGATTGTTCAGCTATCGGCCGTGTTCATCGTTGATGGCGAATTTTTTGTACGTATTAGTATAGCAATTTTTTTTTATTATCCGAAAGGAAAAGAACCTGATAGCGCCGGTGCTTAGGGAATTTAGTTGGAAAAACCTTCAGGTTCATTACAATCCACCCCTCAATTATATGCGCTATTTTACAGACTGTATTGGCCCCTCACCCGCCCCGGGCTGTCCCAAACCACGCTATCCCCGGGCCTCCTGGCTTTTTGCTTTCCGCCACTGCACTTCAACCCCGCGCGACCCGTCGCTGCTGACAAGCAGCACATTTCCCCCTTCCCGAAGTGGGAAGGGGGCCAGGGGGCCAGGTCTTATCCCAAATTCGTGGCCCCGATCCCGCCTTACTGCGCACGCATCGCGGGGCATTCCCGTATTCGCGTCCCGTTTGTGGAGGGTTCTCCCCCAACCCCTCTCCATTTTCCGGTTTTGAAAATAGGGAGGGTGGCCGCAGGCCGGGAGGGGTCATCCACCCACCGCCAGGCGGCGTGTCGCGTTTCAATCCGTAAAAATCTTTGTGAACTTGGTGTCCGTCGCGGTTATAACCTCACGCCATCAACGGCAGGATCACCGGGAAGCGCCCGTTTGGGCTGCGCGTCACCTCCAGCGGGATGCCGAAAGCCGCGCTGAGCAGCTCGGGGCGCAGCACCTCGGCCGGGCTGCCCGCGGCGCGCACCTCGCCCTCCACCAGCAGCAGCACCTCGTCGGCGTAGCGCGCCACCAGGTTCAGGTCGTGCAGCACCACCAGCACCGCCGGCGGTTGGGCATGCCCGTTGCCGCCCGGCTGGTGCACCAGTTCCTGCACCTGGTTGAGCAGGCTGATCTGGAAGTGCAGGTCGAGGTGTGTGGTCGGCTCGTCCAGCAGCAGCACCGGCGTGGTTTGCACCAGCGCGCGCGCCAGCAGCAGGCGCTGCAGCTCCCCGCCCGAGAGCTCGCTCACGCGCCGTTCAGCCAGCTCCAGCGTCTGCGTGCGCTCCATCGCCGCGCGCACAATCGCCTCATCCTCGTCCGAAATCTGCCCGAACCAGTTGAGATAGGGCGTGCGCCCCAGCAGCACCACCTGCCAGGCCGTGAAGGCCGGCGGCAGATGGCGCACCTGCGGGACGACTGCCACCAGGCGCGCCCGTTCGTGCGCCGGCAGGCCGCTCAGGTCGCGCCCGTCGTACAGCATCTGCCCGTTTTCGATCGGGATGATCCCGCTCAGCGCGCGCACCAGGGTCGACTTGCCCGCCCCGTTCGGGCCGATCACGGCCAGGATGCGCCCGGCCCGCAGACTCAGGTGCACGTTCTTGAGCACCGGTTTTTGATCGTAGCGTACGGTGAGATTCGAGACCTTTAACATGTTATCCCCAGTAGTTTTGTTGGCGGCTGCGGCGCAGCACCCACAAGAAGAACGGCGCGCCGGCCAGCGCGGTGATCACCCCCACCGGCAGCTCCTGCGGCGCCATCACCACCCGCGCCAGGACGTCCGCCGCCAGCAGCAGCGCCGCCCCGCCCAGCAGCGCCAGTGGCAGCAGGCGGCGGTAGTCGCCGCCCACCAGCAGGCGCAGGATGTGCGGCACGATCAACCCCACAAAGCCGATCACCCCGGCGAAAGCCACCGCCGCGGCCGTGGTCAGCGAGGCGGACGCGATGATCCAGCGACGCACGCGCGTCACCGGCAGGCCGAGCTGCTGGGCCTGTTCATCGCCAAACTGCAGCACGTTGAGCGCGTGCCCCATCGTCAGCAGCGTGCCCAGGCCGGCCAGCCAGTACGGCAGCAGCGCCAGCACCGGCTGCCAGCCGCTCAGCGTCGAGCCGCCCAGCAGCCAGACCAGCGCGCGGCGCAGTTCGCCGGTGCTGTTGAGCATCAGAAAAGAGGTCAGCGCTGTGGCGAAGGACGACATCGCCACGCCCGCCAGGATCAGGTTAGAGACGGGCAGGCTGCGTCCGGTGCGCGCCAGCTCGTACACGATGAAGACCGTCAGCAGCCCGGCGGCGAAGGCCGCCAGCGGCACCGCCAGCAGCCCCAGCGTGGTGTAGGGCCAGCGCAGGCTCATGGCAGCCACCGCCCCCAGCCCGGCCCCCGAGGCCACCCCGATCAGGTAGGGGTCGGCCAGCGGGTTGCGGAACAGGCCCTGGTAGGCCGTCCCGCTGCCCCCCAGCGCGGCCCCGGTCATGGCCACCAGCACGGTGCGCGGCAGGCGCAGCGAGAACAGGATGGTGGCGTAGGTGCGCAGTTCGCTGCTCTCCGGCGTCTGCCCCAGCAGGCCGGCGCGCAGCACGGCCAGCAGGTCGCCCGGCGGGATGAACACGCTGCCCACCATCACGCTCAGCAGCAGGGCAGCCGCCAGCGCGAGCAGGGCGATCCAGTAGGGGCGGGCAGCGCGGTCACGCATCAGGGGTCATCCTCACTCGAACAACTGCGGGTGGAACAGGCGCGCCATCTGCTCCAGGCCGTCCACCATGCGCGCGCCCGGCCGGCTGACCAGGTCGTCGTCGAAGGGGTAGATGCGCCCCTCCTGCACGGCGGTCAGGTCGCCCCAGCCGGCGCGCCCGGTTACCTGCTCGACGGTCATGCCGTAGTTGGCGTCGCCCAGCAGGATGATGTGCGGATCAGCCAGCAGCAGCGCCTCCAGGCTGAGCTGTCCCCAGGGCATGTCGAGCGCCGCCCCGACGTTCTCGCCGCCAGCCTTGGTGATCAGCAGGTCAATGAAGTTGCCCGGGCCGACCGTCCAGGGCTTGGCCGGGTCGCTGCCGTCCAGCTCGTAGAAGACCGTCACCGGCTGCTCGACGGCGCTCAGCCGCGCTTCCAGGGCGGTCACGCGCTCGCGCAGGGCCGCTGCCAGGCTCTCAGCCTCGCTTTTGCGCCCGCTCAATTCGCCGACCGTGACCAGCATGCTGTACAGGCCTTCCATATCGGTCGGGTTGGCCAGGTAGAAGACCGTCACACCCAGGTCCTCCAGCGCCTTGACCTGCTCGGGGGTGTTGATCTCGGCCGCGATCACCAGGTCCGGGTTCAGGCTGAGGATCTGCTCGTAGTTGTACTCGCCCATCGAGCCGCCGATCGTGGGCAGGTCCAGCGCCTCGGGCGGGTAGTTGGTGAACTCGTCGCGCCCGACCACCTGCGCGCCCGCCCCGACGTAGAAGAGCGTCTCGGTGATCGACGGCGCCATCGACACGATGCGCTGGGCGGGCTGCTCCAGCGTGACGGTGCGCCCCAGTCCGTCGGCCAGGGAAAGCGGCTGGGCCGGTTCGGGGGAGGGCTGAGCCGGCGCGCCGCCCGGGCTGCAGGCCGCTAGGATAAAGACCAGCATAAGGTAAATCACAAAATGTGGCGAAATGCGTTTCATGGGTTCCTCAGGGTGATGAATGGGTTTTGGAGTCGATGGCTGCATCAGGGCTGCTCAGGCCAGCCCGGCAGAGAACGGCGGGCAGGGGTATTGCCTCAGGTCGGGTGATCCCGGCCCGGACAACACAACCTCCCTGCAAGCTTTCGCAGGGAGGTGAGCTTTGTGAGGTTTTGTGGTTGCCAGACCAAAGTTCCCACCTCCTTTCCGCGAGAGTGTGGTGAACGCCTGTTGGGCGGGCGACCTGGCTTTGCCGGCCAACCGGGGCTCAGCGGTTTAGCTGAGGACCGTTGGCGGGCTTACAGTTGCGCGACAGCACCGGACTTGCACCGGTTTCGCCTTTAAGCCTTTCCATCCGGGGATCAAGGCACCTGACAGGCACTCATTCAGTTGTTGGTACGATTGTACAGGCGCGCGGGCAATTCGTCAAGCGGAACCTTCCCCCTGCCCCGCCTCCACCTGCCACTCCCAGTGGCTCAGGTCGGGCAGCAACTGGTAAGCGGTCAGGTCCAGCTGCAGCGGCGTGATGGAGACGTAGCCTTCGCTGACCACGCCGATATCACTGCCGCGCTCCGGCACCCCGGTCGGCGAGTCGCCAATGATCCAGTAATAAGGGCGTCCGCGCGGGTCGGTGCGCTGGTCGAGTTTATCGTGGTAAACCCGCAGCCCCATGCGCGTCAGGCGCATGCCCTTGATCTGGTCTTGCGGCAGAAAGGGGATATTGACGTTCAGCAGGGTGTTCTCGGGCAGGTGGTTGCGCAGGACCGCCTCGGCGATGCGCGCGGCGTAACTGGCCGCTGGGGCATAGTCGATCGGCTGCAGATGGTTGCTGGGCGAATCCAGCGAAAAGGCCACCGCCGGCACCCCCCAGATGGCAGCCTCCATCGCCGCGGTCACCGTGCCCGAGTAGGTCACGTCATGCCCCAGGTTGGCGTAAGGGTTGATGCCAGACAGGACCAGGTCGATCTTTTCACCAAAGAAGCCGCACACCGCCAGCGCGACGCAGTCGGAGGGCGCGCCGTCAGAGGTAAAGGCGTTGCTGCCGTCCGCCAAAGTGATCTCGCGCACGCGCAGCGGCCGATCGAGCGTTTTCACATGCCCCGAAGCCGACCAGTTGTGGTCCGGCGCAAGCACACTCACTTTTCCCAGGCTGCGGACCGCCTGCGCCAGGGCAAGTAATCCAGGGGCGGTCACGCCATCATCGTTGGTTACCAATATATGCATGGCAGGCTCGTTTTCGTCAGGTCGTACGACCAGGGTATAGAGAGTAAAAATTGTGATTTTCCATATCGTAAGAATACAACCCGAAGATTAGCGCCATGCGAAGGATGGGTTAATAAACGGTCAACAAGTTGTAAAAATTACCCCTGCCCAATCTCCACCCCCAGGTCCTGATATATAAAAAGAAAGCCCACCATCTCAGGCGATGAAAGGTGAATTTGGTCAAAGGCAAAGGGTATGAACCATATTTATCTGTTAAAATAAAACCATTCCAAGCTCCCAGGAATCGTTAAATTATGAGTAAAGCGAACTTCCGCCGCATAAACCTTATTTTTATTTTTTTTGTGTTCTTATTAAGCACCTGTTCATCAACACCGCCACAACCTACACTGGTAACCCGAGCGGTTGAAACCTCTCCCCTGGCGCCAGCCATCAACACCACCCCAACGGTCTATTTACCGTTGATCAGCAAGCCGTCCGTAGTGTTTTTTGGGATCTATAATAAAACTTATTGGACCGCAGAGAGCGTCCCAGAAGTTATGCCGACACTGGATAATGCCGCTGGTAAAAAGCATGCATCGGTCGGCTGGTTCATTGACCTGGAGGATGATGCCCTTACATTGCCTGTATATAATTTACCAAAGAATAATCTGTACCGGCAATTAGAGGAATTATGGAAAGCAGGTTACATTTCATTTGTTAATTTAAGTTCGAGAAATGCCACCGCTTTACAAATCGCGAATGGTGAGCGGGATCGTGAGATTGCTTTCGCCGCCGAATTCTATAAAAACTGGCTCGATCTGGGTGGGAACCGGCGCGCATTTATCGCTCCCTTGCAAGAGATGAATGGTTATTGGGTCACATATGGTGGAGACCCGGAAAATTATAAACGCGCGTACCACCGCATCATAGATATCTTTGAACAAAAGGGAGTTACCAGGAACAAAGTGTGGTGGGTGTTCGCGCCGAATGGTTGGCCAGACGTTGATGAAGATCCTGATAACGTCTTTGAAAATTATTACCCGGGCGATGAAAGGGTGGATTTCGTTGCTTTCAGCTCGTACAATTATGGATACTGTCCCGCAACGTTCGGACCAAATTTCGATTATGGGAAATGGGAAACCTACGAGGATTTATTCGCCAAGCATATTGCCCGAATGCAGGCATTAGCGCCTGGTAAAAAGATCATTATTAGGGAAACTGCATCATCTGCCTGGGATGCAATTGAAGATCCCGCTACAAAAGAAAAAATAAGGGTCTTCGATGAAGGCAAAAAAAACCAGTGGTTGATCGATAGTTACAACTTTTTTGCCTCCCAGCCCTCAGTGATTGGCGTTTATTATTTCAATATGGACGAGTTTGATGTTCGAAATTGTGACTTCAATATTATTAACTACAGCGGATACCGAACAGGATTAGCCAATCCAGTTTATCAAACCGTAACCGTTCAACAACTAGAAAACCTTGGGTTCAGATAATCTGCTGGTTAATTGCTGGCATTCAGAGTCCTGACAATTTTGCAAACACCAGGTTCGTAATGCGACCGGTATAATTAATAACCTGCGCATAGCGTATATTTTTGGTTTCAATATCCTTTTATTATGAAAAGAATTAACTTTGTAAGTTTTATTTTGGTTTTTTTACTAATTTTTTCTCTCCTGCTATATATGCCTGTGAGCAAGGTTGAAGCACAGACTGGGCAAACAATGAACCCGGTCTATTTACCATTGATAATGAGCGGATATTCGAACAGTTACAACGCGGACAGCAAATTTCTTGGCATCTACATGGACCAGTACTGGACTGATAATTCAGTAAATACATATATGACGCAAGCAGATAACCTGGCTGGTAAAAAACATACAGTCAGCGGATGGTTTATTTCTTTTCAGAATATTGCGTTCACCTCACGCCAATCGAATACCCAAAACAACTTTTATACTCAACTAGAAGCTTTGTGGAAAAATGGCTATTACTCCTTTGTCAATATTACATCTGCGTCCTCATTGACCAGTTATGAGGTTACCGACAACTGCCCTATACCATTCAACGCATATCAGGTTGCACGAGGGGATTGCGACCGCGCTATCCGCAGAATGGCAGATCTTTATAAACTGTGGATTGGCCTTGGCGGTCAACGGAAAGCATTCATTGCCCCGCTTCCAGAGATGAACGGTGTTTATTCGGATGGGTCAAAGTGGACAAGTTACGGGGGAGACCCGCAAAATTTTAAACTGGCATACCAGCGCATCCGCTCAATATTTAACCAGCAGGGGGTTGCGGATCACCAGGTTTGGTGGGTGTACGCACCGAATGGTTGGCATGATGAGAACTTCCAACCTCAACATGCTTTTGAATACTATTACCCCGGTGACCAAGTTACAGACGCCGTCGCTTTCAGTTCTTATAATTATGGATACTGCCACGTGGCCTTTCCTTGGCAGCGATGGGATACCTACGACGTAGTATACGAACCTTACCTCGTGCGCATGAAAGCAATGGCCCCTTCAAAGCCGATCATTATTGCTCAAACAGGGACCACGGCCGAGTACCAATACCCGGGTGAATTAAATATTCGCATGAAAAATTCATGGTTAATTGACAACTATAACTATCTGGCGCAACAACCCCAGGTTTTAGGAATTATTTACTTTGATATCAACCTTGCGCCTGGAGAATGCAACTGGAGCATCTCATCTGGCGGCAATTTCACCGGCTACGGTGATGGGGCCGCGAATCCTGTATTTCAATATCTGGATCCAGCTAATATGGAAACGCTGGTACCATAAAATTTGTACTGTCGTATTATTGAATTTCGACCTTTACGTCTTTAATTAATTTCACAAGTTGGTCTATGCGCGATTGCCAATTATTGTTTTGAATAAAATCAATTAGCTCCGACTCAGGCAACTCGATATCTTTGACTCGACCAACTTCTTGAACAAATTTGTCTGAAGTGCTGGCAAGGAATACGCCTGGAATCCCTTGTAATGGATCGATCAAGGGGGCGACAACGGGTATTTGCATTGATAAAAACTCGTAAACTTTTAGAGGGCTTGTAGCCTGAGTAATATTCCCAATTTTCCAGGGGATAATCGCCACATCAGCATGCGCAAGGTAAGCCGGCAGATCGCGCTGAGATTTTAATCCCAGAAAGTGTAGGTTGGGAAGCACTTCGGGACACTGACCACGATAATCACCAATGACAACCACGGCCGCCTCAGGGTATTGACGCGCTACGGTTACAAGCAAACCCCAATCGAACCATTCACCCCACAAAGCCCCAATATAAATACATGTCCAACTGGCCCTAGGAAAATCAATGGGTACAGGATAATAGCGTTTTGGATTGAAGAGGTAGCTATTAACGGCATTAGGCAGCAGAGTCACCTCTCTTTGACTGATAGATTTCAACCGGTTCACCAGAACAGGCGCCGTTGCCACCAATACCTGGCATGAATCGATGATCTCCCCTTCAATTCGCCTGGAATACCAATCACCACCTAAAGACGTATCCCATTCATCCAGTAGATCATACACGCATATTACACCTTGTTTATTGATGGCCTGAAGGATTGGCACGAATTCTTCCAGAGGCATTTCAACTACCGCAGCGAGAAGTTCTTTATCCAAGAGCCATGCATAATTATTAACAAACTTTGGCCAAGAAAACTCTGATACTGTGAATTTGTACAAATTCGGGTCATCGATACGCAAGTTTAGCTCGACAGATTCATATTTGGGATATTTATTGATGAACACGACCGCATATTTTCTACGCAAGAATTCCAATGCAAATTGCGTGCACCGCGCTCCACCCCCCGTATCATCAATTTGAACGCCCGATAAAATAAAAATTGTCCCTTTTACCAGCTCCCTGCGAGCCTTATCAATTATATGACGGTGGCGTGCTCCCTGGTAAAAGCCAATTATCTTGGCAAACAAACCACCGATCTCTACCACTGAATGAGCTAATTTTATTTTTTGATATTTTGTGCCGATATAAAAGACAATCAACCATACACCAATAATTGCACCGGTCCACACAAGTTCCGGTTGTGCCCAGGAAAGCACCCATAGTGAAACGATCAATAACAACAGAAAAATCGAAAAAATGACAGAAAGCCCCAACTTCAAGAATAATTTCCAATAATGAGATGCTGAGATGCCGCTTTCTCCATCCCCAGCAGACCAATAGGTAATTTTTTTCCAATAAGCAAAAATATTCTCTGGCGCATTCCACTCCACTACTGCTTCCGGAACCACCGCCCATTTTGATGCATATTTTTTTAGCTCTAATGCATAATAAGTGTCTTCACCTGTTAAAGTCAACCACTCTGGATAGCCCCCAATTTTTTCCCAAATGGTTTTCTTAAAAGCGCAAGAACGCGCAGATGGGAGGAACAGCTTTGGATTATCCAAAGTGTCTTTCGTCCACCATGCCATCCTATCAATTTTTTTACCCTTAGAATCCACCGCCTGATACATACCTGCCACTACCTGGATTTCTTCGTCGACCTCAAAGGGAATCAGTATTTTTTCCAGCCAATCGCGATGCAATCGACAACCAAAATCAGTGGTGACAATATAATCATATTTTGCGTGAGAAATGGCAATATTTCTTCCTTTTGCAATATTAACTCCGGGTTCTATGACAAGATGAAAGGGAACCGGACTAACCTCTGCCAACTTGGTCAATAATGAAACTGTCTGATCAGTCGATCCGGCATCTGTAATTACGATTTCATCAGGCAATCGAGTTTGACCAAACACACTATCAGCCCAGGCTTTTATATTTTTCTCCTCGTTCCAAACCGTGGCGATCAAGCTGACTTTGATCTTAGGTGTGTATGAATCCATTGGCGGCAAAAATTGCTGAGGCTGGTAGTCTTTCAGTTTTTCCCAATCCATCTTATTTCTTAAGTACAAAACCGCTTCCGAATTATCTTCTACATAATATCGATCCCTGAAAATTTCGGGGGGGACAAAAATCTTGTGGTATAAGCGGAAAACCCAACCTCTTAATTTCCAGTAAATAGGGCTAAACAGTCTACCGAGTTTGCTTTTTTTTGCTTTTTTCAGTAATTCCTTATACATATCGCTTTTATGTCACCTTATTTTTGATTCTACGAAGAACGAGGAAGAGGATAAAATGGAGTGACAGCTTCCTTACCTTGTAGACCAGCGATGGAAGTCGATCAGGGCAGCGGGCAGCGCTGACCCTGGGCAAAGCAGACCTCATCCACGTAGCCGTTCTGCGAACCGCCAAAAGACACCACAACCTCTGCATAGGCCGCATCCGGCGGTGATGTGGCGTACAAAACATGCCATTCCCAATCCTGACCGACATTCTTCCAGCGCTCCTCGGTGGAAATCAAGTTTCCGCTTTCATCCAGCCAGTAGACGCGCATCAAAAAGACAGCCGGCTGGTCAGCGCGCAGCCAGTAACCCAGGGTGTAAATCTCATCCGGGATGACACCAACCCGCTGGACGGCATAGCCAAACCCTTCAGGCGAGAGCGGCGCTCCCAGGCTCAACGATTGGCTTCCCTCCAGCGCCAGCGTCGAAACATCAACGGCACCTTCCAGGTGCCAGCCTGCTACTGAACTGTCCGCCTGACTTTCCTCAAACCCCGGGTTTTGAAGTAAATTCACGGGAGCAGGAAGGTTTGCCCCCTGCGGTATAAAGCGGTAAACATAAATACCTTTTTGGGCGAATTCCAGTCGGGCGTAAAGATCGAGGAAATCAGTTTGCCAAAAAACAGGAAAGGGGGTGTAATATTTCCACTGGCGGAAATCGACTTCGGGGTGGTTGATAAAAATGTAATCGTAGCCCGCCTGAGCCATGCGGTTTGCCAGGTCTTCAGGGCTGCGGGCATTCGCCACCATCCTGCGTGAATCATGCACGTCATAAACCGAACCGATGAAGGCATTGGTGTAAAGGCGGAATTCACTGCCCACCGTGAGGACTCGTTTACGGTCACCGGGCTGAGAATCGATGTATTGATACCCATCGTAAACCACCAGGTTCCTGGAGAGGTATTCTTCGCGGCTTTCGCGACCAAGAATAAAATTTACTGGAAACCGCTGGGGCAAATTCTCATATATCCGCACAACCAGCGGCAATCTGGTCGAGAGCAGGTAAGCCAGGGCGATGATCAACATTCCCGCCAGGGCAATAGACCGCTGCCTGTGCGCATTGACCTGGCGGTAGAGATAATCCAGGCTGGCTGCGGCGCTTAGCGCCATCCAGGGAAATACCGGCATGGCGTAGCGCGCCAGCAGGCTGTTGACGATCATCTTTATCGCCAGTGCAATCAGGCTGGCAAACAGAAGCCCAATGAGGATGATTTTCACGCGGCGGGAAAGGCTGCGGTCGAATACAAAAAATGGCACCGCCAGCAAGGGCAGAGCGCCAGCCATGCCGCCGGCGGATTCGTGGTAATAACGCGATGAGTTGACCACCAGGTCAAGCGGGTAACGCAGGTATCGGTACACTTCCTGCGCGGCAGTCGGCCCGGCTGCAGCAGGCTGGGCACTGTCGGCGCTTACCCCGACCTTGTTCAAGAACATCCCGCCGTATGGATAGAAGGGGTCGCCCGTCCACAGGGCATCCCGCAGCAGCCAGGGGAGGGCAAGCGCCACGACCAGCGCTCCCATGACGACTACCCAGGGGATTGACCGGGACAGAGATTTTTCAAAGAGCGCAATAAGGAGGATAAACACCAGCAAGCCGGCAATCATCGGCCCGGCGGTCAATTTGATTCCCAACCCCATGCCGCCAAAAATGCCCGCCGCTGCCAGCCAGCGCGGATTTTTCTCCTGCAGCCAGAGGAGAACAGAAAATCCGGCAGCGGTCGTGTGGGCGGTGACAAAAAGATCAATGTAAGCAGTCCCCATTTCATAACCGATAAACGGGGTGGCGAAGAATAGCAAAGCTGCGATCACACCCGCGCGCGCATTGAGTAATCTTCTGGCGCTGACGAACACAAAACCTGCGCTGATAACACCCATGGAAAGGTGCACCAACCGCGGCAGAGATAAACCGGCGGTCTGGATGGCCAGGGTGTATAGCATTTCGGCGTAATGCGGCCAGACGATCGTGCCGCCTTCGGGATAAGGGACAATGCCCCCATTTTGCAGGTAGTACAGCGGGGCGGTGAGGTGGTAGACCATCTCATCATAGCGCATGGGCGGAGCCAGCGCGATCATCCAGGAGCCAATAAACAGAAACGCGCCCACCCCTAAGGTGAGTGCCAGCCCGGACCGGTCGCGATTGTCACGCCGCAAACGGGCCAACGTGCGCGTGAGGAATACTATTGCTGGTCTGATCTGCGGGACTATAAATACAGCGGTCAAAAGTAGCAGCCCGGTCCAGGTCACCAGGGATGAAAAGGCGTGCAGCCAGCCCTGAATCATGGTCAGAACCATAATCAGCCCCAGACCCAGGAGAAGCGCCAATAATAACCACTCCAGCAAGCGCAGCTGCGCACGCGGAACCAGCCAGTTAAGCAGCCTGCGCCCGACGGCAACGGACAGCACGAAGAGCCAGCACAATACCAGATAAGCCGCTCCGGCCTCGGTGGTAACTGCAGTGAGCGCCAGGAAGGATATTATCGTCAAGGCCAGCAGCCCGAGCAAGACTCTACCGCGCGCGATGCGGAATGCCAGCCCAATGAGGATTATCATAGCGCTGAAGATCAACGCCCAGCGCACGTCCCAGTAAGAGGTGGGGAAAGGAGCTGGATCCAGAAATTTTTGGACAGCGATTCCCGCTGAGAGAACCAGGATCGTAAGCGAAAATAGTGCAATCAGCCAGAATAAATAGTTCTTCTTCAAGGCCACGGTTGCTGGTATGTCACTCATGAGATCGTTTCCCCAAAAGGATCGATTTAACAGCGCGTTTAACCCGCGAGAGGATGGAACCCCGACCAGGGCCGTCCATCCAGCGGTACATCGGGAGAAAAAGCTGCCGAAGCCAAAGATAAAACCAGTGAGAAGGCGGTTTTGGCTGGATGAGAGCGTAATAAGCCTGAGTCACCTTGTCCAGGCGCGCGGATAAACCGACGATCTCCGCGGACAGCCGGCGGGTCTCGTGGCGGGCTTGCAGATATTCGATGGTATGACGGGCCTCGCGCCGTAATTCTTCCTCGGGTGAGAGACGCCCCGCCTGGTATGCGCTGTCTTTGCGCAACCGCTGGGCTTCTTCAATAAAATCTTCCATCTTAGCGCCCATCTGCTCCAGGGTGAACTGAGAGAGGATGCGCTCACGCGCCTGCCGCCCCATTTCCGCGCGCAGCCGCGGATCGGTCAGGAGAGCGCGCAGCGCGGCGGTAAATGCAGCCGGAGCAGCCTGCGCTTCAGTCGGTGCGACTAAAATTCCGCATTCGGGCGTCACCAGCTCAGCCTGCCCGCCGACATCGGCAGCCACTGTGACCAGCCCGCAGGCCATGCCCTCATATACCGCCTGAGAGATGCCTTCATTTTCAGACGGGAGGAAGAGAATATCCGCGGCAGCCATCAGGCCAGGCATTTCACTGGAAGGGACAGATCCCAGCAAGCGCACCGATGGTTCCAGCCGGTACGCGCCAATCTTTTCCTGCAGCAGCCCGCGCTGGCTGCCATCCCCTGCGATCCAGGCTTTAAATGACAGGCCCTGCGCATCCAGTTGGCGCAAAGTCTCGATGAAGACCTCAGGCTGTTTTTGCGCTTCCAGTCGGGCGGCGTACAACAGGACCGCCTCATCCATCCTGACACCCTGCTGCGCGCGCAGGCGCTGCCTCGCCTCCGCGTCCGGGCGGTAGATGGAGGGATCGACATTGATATGACAGACCCGCAGACGGTCAGCCTGCGCGCCCTGCGCCAGCATCCACTTTTTAACCTGCTGGCAGGAACACACGGTCAGGTCGATGCAGTCCCGGTAGAGAAGTGACAGGCGAGGAAAACCACCGTCCATCCAGCCAGGGGTGACAAAATGCAGAAAATCCAGCACCGGCAGATCGGGGAACAAAACCCGCAGCACCGGCAGCAGTCGGTAACCTTCCTGGCTGCCCTGCAGCAGCAGCGCATCGAATCTGCTGTCGGAGATCAACCCGCCCAGGTAACGCGGGTAATCCCTCAGCGCCACCCTTTGCGGCAGGATGTGGACCTCCTGCGCGCGGCGGGCAAACTCCGCCCGCCACGGATTTTCGGAAGGCGCTGTGGTGACGACGGACAAATGCCAGCCACGCTGCAGCAACTGGTCCATTAGATTCAACGTGAACCGTTCGGCGCCGCCCATCACCAGCCAGGGCAGCATCAGCAGGAGATGCGGGTGGCGGCTATCCGCTGCTGAGCCTGGTTCAAAACTCAAATCAACAGCGGTTAAATCCAAATCTGGCCCGGGATCGTACCAGGCTGGGGCTGTGCGCCTGTAGGGATCCTCGTACGGTGAGGACAGCGCGGAATCCAGATCCTTCATCTCAGTCATCATATAACCACGGCAGGGTAATTATACCGGCTGAATGAGGTTACAGCGCAGAAGCCCAGACCGGACAGCGCGGTTCACTCACGCGCGCCGAACGAACGGAGGCGGGCTGCGATTCGCCGCCACAAAGACCGGCGCGCCGGTTTTTGCCGCTCCTCTGCCTGAAACTGCTGGCGCAGGGCCTCGTTTTCCTGCATCAATTGAGTGAGCAGGTCAGAATGCTGGGCAAGAAACGCCTGCATTTTTTTACATTTCTGCGGTTGCGTGACAGTGATATCCCGCCCCGACATGCTGTCGAGCCTGCTGCTCACACCCGGATAAGAGCGCAGGTGCTGCAGGTAAGCGCTGGCAAAGACATCCCAAAAAGCGCCCCACTGGCGCGGGCCAGGGGCGTTATCGTTTACGGCATCTTCAAGATGATCCAGATATTTACAAAGAACTTGATCCACCTCATCATCCACGAGATCCAGGTTGACCTGCAGGGTGCCCTGGGGATGGATGCGGTAATCTAAAAGGATCTGGTCTACAAAAAGCGGCTCTTCCACCAGCATGACCCGCAGGAGAAAATCCCAGTCATGGCAGGTGATGTAAGGGGAAAAAAAGCCAACCTGGTCCAGGAGGGAGCGGTGGAAGAGGAAATTACTGGTGGTGGCAGCCAGGTTGTGGCGCAGCAGCGCGAAAGAAATCGAAGGGAAATGAGCAGCCTCTTCAAGCTGGGCAAGATACTGGGACTGATAGGCATGCGGCTGTCCATCCTGGTCGATGTGCTGCACCTTAGAAAAGGCAAAGCGGCTGCCGCTGGACTGCAGCGCATTGATCAGGGTTGAAAGGCGCGCCGGCTGAAAGCGGTCGTCGGAATTGAGAATGGCGAGGTATTCTCCCGAGGCCAGCTCGATGCCGCGGTTGATGGCTGCATGCGCGCCCTGGTTCTCCTGGCGGAAGAGGCGGTAAGGACGCCCGCCGCGGGCAAGGATCCGCTCAGCCAGGTCGGGGGTGGCATCCTCGGAACCATCATCGATCAGGATGATCTCGAGATGGGGATATTCCTGTGCGAGGAGCGAATGCAGCGCCTCGGCGATAAAGTCCTGGTGATTATAGGCCGGGATGATGGTGGAGAGGAGGGGGAGGGAGGAGTGCATGATTAAATTATCAATTTATAATATAACCGATTTTAATTAAGGTTTTGTGGAAATTAGAACTTCTATATATTCTGCGCGGATTCCCAGCCTCAACGAATCAATTTTCACAATTTTTGTTAACAAACCACTAGATTGATAAATGGTGTCACAAATATCATACCCCCAACGTGTAACAACCAGTGCTCCCTTACTGTTGATCGGGTCACCGTGGTATTCAGGGGGACGTAGAAATTTAATTTCTCCTTCGTCGTTGATCGTTGCGCAAACCTCTGTCGGCTTTTCTTTATTAACAATTGGCACTGTGAATATATGCATCCCTCCAGGTTTCATCGTCCTGGCAATTTCTTTAAATGCTTTTCCAGGATTAAAAACATGCTCTATTACATCCTGAGTGATGTGAATATCAATACTGTTATCTCTAAAAGTTAAATTTTCTAAATTTTCACAGCGATATCCATTTTTCATTGAACCTAATTCAACATCTGGATAATAATATGAAGGAATATAATAAGGCGCTTCTTTCCTTATCCTGAGACTGCTCCCGCGAAAAACGGGTGATGACTCATGAATGATCAATTCTTTCCAATTGGGATAAAATTTTTCAAGACAAAACATTAACGCGCGTTCGCGAGGTAAACTGTTACAGTTTTGGCAGCGATATTGGTCTCGCCACCAGGTACCTGCAGCCTTAAAAGTTACTTGCTCTCCGCAGCAATAACAATAACCCGGATTCTCAAAAGCGTCTAAAGAAATGGGTTCCTTTACCTCTGTTTGTGAATTTTTATTGATAATGGTAATACTTGATATTTCCTCAACTATTGAGGAGTAACATTCAATTTTCTTTTCGAAATCCCAAATTCTTCTGCGAAGTTGATCTCGCTCATCAATAATTCTTTCAATGCCAGGTAAATTTCTGCATGCAAGTTTAAGTATTTTATATATCTTTGCGCGGAAGAAATTGCTATTTTTACGTCGCATTCTAACCTTTTTAAACAATTTAATTTGATTAACTCGGTCGTTACTTGGAGAAAAGCTAGATTGCCAATGAGTCTATCAAAAATGTATTTGCAGTGTTTATAACAATGCATTTGGCGAGGTCAAAATGATTATATTAATTTATTATTCCTCCTTTAAATTTGTGCGCCCACTACTTATAAAATAATGAATTTTTTCTTCACCAACCAACTCAGCCATGAAGAAACGATGGTGCCCATCAAAAATGAAACATTTGATTATTTGATCATCTATCGTTCTAAAAGTTAAATTGCCATTTGGATCTGGAACAATCTCAACCGGCGGAGTACGATCAATATTTCCGTTTAGGATATTAAGAGCATCCTCATATTTGTTGGACACTTTCCTTATTAACCAATCCTGGTTATCAGAAACTTGTTTTAAGTTTGGATCAATGATCTTTTGTGCAATCCCCTTTTGAAGGAAAGATAAATATAGATTATCACTCTCGACCAGATTCTGAATGATTACCCCATTATTCGAAAATTGATACAAACCAGCAAGATAAATTTCAAAATAGGTATCCGATCCATAGACATAATCGGACCCTTTGTAATTAGTAATATTTTTATGCTTTTGATAAAAGCTGTAAGCCAGATCAATCACATCTCCTTTTGCTAGGTTGTTATACTTACGTATAAAATTATTGTTAAAATAAGGCTGTACTTTTAGGAAATTTCGTTTTACTAGAGAATTTGTCTCAGCCAAATTCTTTCCACAAACAAAGAACATTCGGCTTTTATGTGGGTCGACATGTTTTTCAGTATATCCCATAGAAATTATATGAGGAAAGTAATGTTGAATGGGCTGGTAATAAAATTCTATCCCATGATCAAGTGTATGTGTCTCAAAAACTAAAAAATCAGTAATTTTTTCAATTTCACTCATGACGCCTTCAGTGTACACCCATACAGCCAATGTCAAAACGATATCATATCGCATATCTCTATATAGCTCAGGACGGGTACAATCACCTTGGAAAAGCGATACTCGAGTAATTCCTCGAGAAGCGTTTATTATTCTTCCTAATTCTACAAAGAAAGGGTCGTATTCATAGCCATCTACCAATGAGGCCCCAAGCATGCGAACAATTCGCGAGTTCTCGCCGATATTCGCGCCAATATCTAAAACTGTTTTATTTTTAAAGTCAATCTGGCTCAAATATTTTTCCCTTGATGGTCGTCCCCCTTTTAATTTCACACCATCAATCTCCACAGTTTGGTAAGTATTCCCAGTAATAATGTCTTGATGAATAGAATGGGATATATACGGCAAACGAGTTGCCATTGTGATTATTTCTCTCAATTCTTTTTTTATGGTCGGTACATCACTGCTATTTTCCGGCAATAACCGCTCAATAAATTTTTTATAAGTGGACAAATGCGTTGGAGAAATAAATAATGGATATAAATAATTATTTGTGGGTCCAAACGCAGAGACTTTAATTTCCAAACACTCATTATCATTACCAATTTCCGTTTTTGAAATGGTTAGGTGCCATTTTCCGTTCTTATTTATCTTTACTCCGCTTATATAGCGGTTTGAACGATCAGTTACTAAAATATTTTCCAAACCATTTTTTTTGATTTTTTCTATTAACACATGACCACTAACATAGACCTTGGTTTTATCTGGTTTAACGAAATCTACAGTGCCAACTTGTTCGGCGGTATAATAAAGTGAGTTAGGGTCGCGGAATACTTTTTGGGACATTGATATTAATTGCTTATCAAAACAAGTGTTATAAATCTCAACCAATCTACCTAGTGAAAAATAATTTGATAAATCCTTTGCAATTCGCTTCATAATCTCAATTCTTTGAATATCATTGAACAATGAAAGCAATTCATGTACCATTTGGTTCTTAATTTTTTCTTGTCCTAACTGGGAGGGGACAATAATTCCAGGCATCCCTTTTCCTAGTGCATTCATTATATTGGGAATGTCGCCAATATCAGTAGTTATTACTGGAAGTCCAAATTTGAAACAATCTAATAAAAATAATGGAAAAGACTCTCCTGGATAGGTGCTGGGGAATATTCCAAAATCACATTGCTCGATAATCGGATATGGGTTTTCAACCCGACCAAGAAATGTAATAGAATTTTCTCCTATATAAGCTTCCTTCAATCTATTAAATTCCGGCCCATCCCCAATAAGAAGTAAGTGAAATTTTTGCCCCGAAATTTTTTGTAAATCAATAATGACATCTATTGCTATTTGCCAACCTTTTTCAATTATTGCCCGTGAGGCGAGGACAAAAATTCTTGTTGCACTATCAATAGCAAATTTCTTGCGAATATCCACTACTTCCATATTTTTAATCGGAGTAGAGACAATTGCATTAAAAACTTGAGTGAAATTCCTCGATTTCAATCCCTTATCGACAAGGATTTTTATATTTTTTTCTGTAAGATATAACCACTCATCAACATTTTGATCTAAAAAATCTATAAAATCTTTACTTATCAAATCAGGGATCGTTTCATAACCACCGTGTGTTGAGACAATTAATGGAATATTAATATTCTGGCCGGAAGTGAATAAATGTAATTCCATTCCAACATTGTGTGAATTTAGAATTTCTATTCCATATTCTGCCAAAAATTCGGGGAAATTCTCACCGACATCATCCCAATAAACAACTGGTATATCATTCCGCAGGCGCGCACGTAATAAAGGCGGATCCTGTCCATCATCCTTTTTTAGTGCTAAAAATGTAACATGATGACCGAGAGTCCTAAATTTATTTGCTAACTCAATTGGGACAATCTCACCACCACCGATGCTAAACCCCAAACTACTTATACAAATTCTATATAATCGTCGATTCGGTTCAGGCAAGGAAAAAACTCTGGACAAATCTTCAATCGACTTGTAATGAGTGTGATTCTTAACAATTCTCCATAATTCTATAACATGTTGATCTATTATTTCTTGGCGAATTACGTCATTATACAAATCGCCCAAATCCTGAAGAATCATTTTATGTTCAGTAATATGATCATCAGAATAAAATTTCTTTCGCGAAGTACTTGTGTCATTTAACCGAAAATAGCTTTTAGCTTCTTTACAAAACGCTATTGAACCACCTCTTGTTATTAGAGCATAAAAGTACCAGTCACCCGCAAATGTGTAAGAAATAAGACGCTCCTTCTCATGGGTCTCCAATTGCGGTTTACGGAATATTGCACCTGAAACGTTTGGAATGATGTTTTTGATGGAAAATGGTCCTGCAAATGCTTTATACGCCGGGATAATGTGTGAAGATTTCCAATCATAGTCCAGCAGATTATTATAGTAATTAGAAAGTCCACCGTGTTCTGTACTATCAGGATTTATGTATGAAATATCTCCATAAGCAATTAATATATCTTCTCTATCAAATTTTGGGACTAATATTTCCAAGAAATTTGAGGCTGAATAATCATCACTCTCAGCTATCCATATTAATTCTCCCTGTGCCAGCTCTAAACCTCTCAACCACTGCTTGAAGGGATTGCCTGAGTTTTCTTGGTTTAAGACTAACCGAACGCCGTGTATTTTTGAAAAACCTTCTAATATATCTAGACTAAAATCTGTTGAGTTATCATCTAATAAAACAATTTCAAAATCTTTAAACGATTGATTAAATATGCTTTCCAACCTCTCCGGCAAAAAAACAGCATGATTATAATTTGGAACTATAATGCTGACTTTGGGCGGTTTTTGAGCCAAATTTCTAACAATTGAGAGGACTTGAAAATATTGTAAATCTGCACCGATACCAAGGTTTTCCAGCTCTTCCGGGATCACTAGATCAACTATCTTGTCAAGAGGATAATTTAATTGATCGATCAATAATTTTTTCTTAGTCTTTGAATCCACTATGCATGCTCGCGAAAACCGATGAGTTTTCTCCATGGAAATGCGAAAATCATCATTCACCTCATGCTCTAGTTCATCAACATAGGTAACAATTGGGATTTCCAAATTATTCAATTCGTCATAGATCTGGCCAGTTTTTATCCCAAATCCATATACTATATCGGGTTTTCCTTCACAATAATCAATTAAACATTCAAAGCGTTGATTATATTCAAGATTTTTGATATCTTCCCAAGATAATGCATTTTCTAGTCCATTAATTTTTTGTGAGGACCTTTCACGCTCAAGAAATACCACTTTATAAGAAATATTTGTATACTTTTCAATCCAAGAAATAAAATTGTTAATAGAGATATTCTCACCCTTTAATTGCCTATTATTAATTATGAAAAGTATTTTCCATCCATTGCGAGTTTTTTTCTTAATCTTTTCGGAAATTGCATTAGCAGTTGCTAATAAATAACCATATCCAAATTTTCTATCAGGCTCGAGATGCGTCCCCTCTGCCCATTCATTCCATGCATTAATAAAAACTATTCTTTCATCAGGATTTTGGTATAAAACCGTCTTCTTAATCACACCACTCAACCACGTTTGATACTCCTCGGGTGAGGAGCCAATATATATACTAGCCTTTTCTCTTTTTCTAGGAGTATTGTCCCAGGATGGCATAACCGTTTTGAATAGTAAGTAGTCCGGAGACGCTTTATTCAACATGGAGGCGGCAACTTGTTTATAATCATTTATATGACCTGTAAAATCAGGGTTTAGAATCTTTACAGAATTGGAAACATCAACGTGAGCTGCGCCAAAGGGTGGAAATTCCAAAGCTGCATCAAACCCAAACTTATTAGGATTATCATCAAAATTAAATGTTTGAGCTGCTACTAAAAACGGATTCCCAAAGCCGTTTTGTAAACAATAATCTCTCCAACGTTTTGAAGTTGCGATTGGATCGCTGAGATCTTGTGCACGATATATGACAAGCATTGGTCTGTTATTAACCCGTATATAATTTTTATGTGAAAAGTATTTCGAAATATCTTTAATAAAACTATTATCATTTTCTATTGAGTGCTTTTGGGCAATCAAAACATCATCTTCAAGTCCATCCCACCGGCGAGTCCAGTTCTCGTTTGCCCAGCAGAGGCAGAACGGAAAATCAATTTCCGGATCGGAAATAAAATTGTCCAGGGGTGTTTCTAACAAACGTTTGCCATCGAACCAGTAATAGTAAAAACAAAAACCATAAATCCCGATTTTTTTAGCCAACTCAACCTGACGCCTTTGCACTTCTGGAAGGCGCAAATCATAGAAACCTAATTCGCCTGGAAGGTGCGGCTGGTAATGTCCGACAAATTGAGGCACAGCCTTTGAGACATTCGTCCATTCGGTAAAACCCTTACCCCACCAGCGGTCGTTTTCGGGAATCGGATGAAATTGCGGCAAATAGAACGCAATCAACTTTACGGGTAAGTCAACTTGAGAAAGATCCACATCTGAAAATTCAACGTATTCCGCGCTTTTTTCTCCTCGGGCCGTGGTAATCAAAGATTCATACAAATAGAGATAATTGTTATAGTTGTTAAATGACGTCTCCGGATTTAACATTTCCGATTTTTGACGGTATTTACTCGTCGGAACCTTTTCTGATTTCTTCTTATTCAATAATTTGTGATAAGCATCGCTTCTGAGCCTGCGAACCAGACCAATAAGTAATCGCCCAAGGTTTTCTCTTTTGCTACCTATAGGCGCCAATGCCAGCCGCACGCGCCACATCACCTTTATCAGCTTCCAGGCGGTGCTGCTGTAGATTTCCAGCAGCGTGGTGTTCAAATTTTGGAGTATTTGCTCTCTTTCCGACTGGCGGGTATTTAATTCTTGAATTTGTTTATCGCGCTGCAATAAAACCGATTTGGCAGATTGAAGTTCATTGTCGCGCTGCAATAAAACCGATTTGGCAGATTGAAGTTCATTGTCGCGCTGCGCTAGTTGAGCACTTAAATCTTCGATTTGTCTGTGGTTCTCCGCAAGCTTTAGATCAAGGTCTTTAACCCGGGCAGCGAGCAGGTTTTCTTTTTCAATGTGTTCCCGAACCTGCCCTTCAATATCGATATTCTCTTTGTCAAAGGCATAGTTCAGGTTCTCAATTACCCAATGGATGAATTCTAAGGTTGAGTGGTTTTGTTCCTCTTTAATTGCAAAGAGTTGCGACCTCAATTTTCTATAGGCGCTCTCGGCAGAAAAACGCTGCCTGGCAATCTCCTGGCCGTTCTTCCCAAGTTCCATGCACAGGTCAGGGTGGTCAATTAAATAATCAATTTTTTGGGCCAGCTCATGATAGTCTTTTGGGGTATATAACAAACCATTATGACCATCGGTAATCAGCTCTGGCGTACCGCCAGTGTTGGTTCCAATGACCGGCTTGGCGCACAACATGGCTTCCAGGGTAACCCGCCCGAAAGCCTCGTTGTTTGAACATACCAGGATGGCGTCAGACTGAAAAAAAATTGGGTATGGGTATTGCTGGAATTCGAGAAAACGAATATGCTCGCCAAGATTACTCTCAGAGACGATTTCTTTCAACCATTTCAGGTAGTCGGGGTCGCCATTGCCCACAACCAGCAGCTCGACATCCCTGCCTTTGAGGAGCAGGTCGCGGGCAGCCAGAACAGCATCAGCCTGCCCTTTACTTTCGCTTATCCAGCCCAGGATAGCCATCTTGAAGGCTTGTTCATGTCTATATACTTTTACGGGCTGCGTGTAATCCGATGGATCTGGCTCGAAACTGATTTCGGGAATGATAACGGTTGTTTTCTCATCGGGAGCCGTACCAAAGAAAAACCGGCGGGTTGCTTCGGAGTTTGTGAAAACGCGATTGGATGAGCCGCGGATATAAGCCGCAATCTGATGGTGAGGGTAAATAAACTTGAGATTATGGTCCAGGGTTCCAAACTCGTGAATATACCAGGCATGCGGTTTTTTAAGAAGGAACGCACTGACGGCTCCCCAGGGAATCACAATGGTTTTAGAGACAATTACATCCGGATTGACCCTCTCCAATGCGGGAACCAGCGTCTTTCGAATTGCTGTAAAATTTTCAAGCAGCAGGCGAGACCTCTCCTCAGCGCTCTTTGTATTTCGACCCGCCCACCAACTATATTTGCAGAAGATGATGCTGGCACCAGCCTGTTCGAGCGGGACCCTTAAGGGTCCGTCGCCAGGCAGTACAACCGTGCATACCACCCCATCCCTGGTTAAACTGGCAACCGAAGCCAGCAGGCTGCGCTCTGCGCCATGCAGATTGGCCAGGTGCGAAAAGAACACCACACTTAACGCCTGTTCCTTCTTAATGCATAACAAATTCGCCGTTTCCGATTCCAACAGGTGCTCTAACGGCCGGCTGGGTTCCTGAGCAGTCAGGAGCGGATCGATCTTTATAAACTGGCTTTTTTGATCATCGACAAGAAACAATTGGAAGCCATAGTCAGTTAATAATGAGATGAGTTCCCTGGGCTGGCAGCCAGCAGCCGTAAGCTTTTGAGGGTCATAGCTAACGATCAATTGTAAATTTTTCTGTTTTGCGAGTTGCTTTTCCATCCCGCGTAAAACGTTAATTTCTTGCCCGCCGGCGTCGATTTTAATCATCACGGGCTGGTCAAGAACCTCGGGGCTATTTAATTGGTCAGGATTAAAAGAGTTTTCCAGAGTGATATTCGCCGCCCCAGCCGCATGCACATTTTTTTTCAAAACCAAAAACGCGTCCGGGGAGGATTCGATCGCGACTACCCTGCATTTTGATTTTTGGGTGGCAGCCAATAAGGTGTAAAAACCAAAATTTGCGCCAATATCAATAAAAACGCCTTCATTGCGAGTCCAGTTCGAGATCCAATTGGCTGTCAGATTGCTGGCTAAATCGTTATAGATCTCCGAAGAAAATTGTGTGGGGATCCAAAAATCAAATTTTTGACCTTTCGGAGTTATTTTCTGCAGTGCGGTCAAACCATCTTCAGCTGAGGACATAAACTCTCCATTTGCATTTAGGGTCGAATAAAGGCAATAAAAATTTTACTTGCTTTCCATGTATGTTTCATACTCCTGAGTGATAGACTCAGTATCGCCGATCTGTTTTATTTCACCGTGCTGCAGCCAGGCCACCCGGGAGCACATTTTTCTAATCACGCTCAGACTGTGAGATACCAGCAGGATGGTTGTTCCCAAATCCTGGAACTGCTGGATGCGCGCCAGCCCTTTTTCCTGGAAGGCAATGTCGCCGACCGAAAGGACCTCATCAACGATCAACACATCCGGGGCGCTGTCGGTCGCGACAGCAAAACCCAGCCGAGCCTGCATGCCTGACGAATACGTGCGTAAAGGCGCATCGATGAATTCCCACAATTCCGCAAATTCAACGATGCGGGCAAACTTTTCTTCCATCTCATGGCGGGTGAACCCCAAAATGGCGCCGTTCAAAAAAACATTTTCGCGCCCGGTTAACTCCCCGTGGAAACCTGCGCCCATGGCGAGTAATGGGGCGACCCGCCCGGCGACAACAACGCGGCCTCTTGTTGGGCGCATCACCCTCGCGACAAGGCGCAGCAGGGTGGTCTTGCCGGCCCCATTTGGCCCAATCAATCCGAATACCTCGCCGCGCTCGACGGCCAGGGACACGTTGTTCAAAGCCAGAAATTCGGAGAATTCGATGCGCCCGCGAATACGCCGAATGGCGTATTCCTTAAAGGTGCGCACGTGCTCTTTAGGTAAACGATAACGAACGGTCACATTTTCCAGGCGGATGACCTCGTTAGCATGTAATATTTTTCGATCAGGTGCGATACGCAAATTCATCAGCTTTATAAACAAATATCCAAAAAGCTATGATCAAGGGAATGATCGCAATTCCCGCCGCTAACAAGAAATTTTCCCAGGATGGGATCACGCCTTCATACACAGGCTGTCGAAAGAACTTGACCAAATGGTAAGCAGGGTTAAAGTCGATAAAAACCCGGTAGCGGTCAGGGACGATTTCAACCGGGTAAAGAACCGCGGTCAGGTAAAACCAGGCAAGTAAGGCGACGTGGTACATTTCAACCACATCCGGGAAATAAATGCCCATGGTCGATATTAATAACCCCACAGCCAGCGCAAAGCAGGACAGAAACAGCATGGGGATGGGAAGGAATATGATAGTCCAGCGGAGAGTAATACCACTAACCAGCATCACCAAAAAGAGCGGGATTAATGACAAAATAAGGTTGACCAAACCTGTGCCCACCGCCGCGATGGCGAATATGGACCGCGGAACGTAGATGCGCTTGAAAAAATCTCCGCCCCAGACGAGCGAATTGATTGCGCTGTTTGTTGATTGCGCAAAAAACGTCCAGGCAATGTAACCACTTAACAAATAGGCAGGGTAGCTCTCCACGGCATGAAAGAGTTGTGAAAACACAATCGAAAGCACAATCATCATGCCCAAAGGATTAAGCATTGTCCAGGCAACACCCAAAACAGAACGTTTATAGCGGGCGGTCATGTCGCGCCGCACCAGAAAAAATATCAGGTCGCGGTAGCGCCAGATTTCCTTTAATTCGATCAGAGGCGCGAACCCCTGCAGTGAGCTATCGTAGATTAATTTTTTTTCCATATATTGACTTTTTGGAAAAGATGCCACAATTGCGGATTATATCATAGCAACTCACGACAACCATCCGACTAAGATAGCCAGGGCATCATCGGGATCCGATTCAATTCATACCAGTTGAAGTTTTCACCGGGCTTGCCTGATTAAATATGCAGCCACGAACCAATAATTGTATCCCATTCCGGTGGATCAAATTTTTTGTAACCAGCAGCGGGATAAAGGGTCATTTCACCAAAATAGACCTCTGGCAGCGCATAAAAATCCACACGAACAAATGGTATCCCGGTTGACAACTTTTCTGCCAGGGTGATCATTTCTGATAATTTTTGCGGAGGGTCAATGGATTTTCTTGATCGCGGCAGCCCTTTTGTTACTGGCATTGGGGTCCAATTTAAATCAAAAAAATTGCGAGTATGGTCTGAAAATCGATCTATCTCAACCTGAACGAATTTCGGATGCCCATGAAAGCAGAAAAATTTGTAATCATAAGGAATGTCACCAGATGTATCCAATAGCATTTGCTCTAGGATGAGCCGTGGTTTAATTGATTTATACGCCCATTCGTAATATCGGTCATAAAAATTGGTTTTTAGCCACTGGGTGGATTTTTCTCTGGCGGCAGACCAGTCAAAGGTGTTTTTATCATAACAAAGCAGATTCCAGCCGGACCCGTGCGTTGCTTTTAGGACGAACTGATGGGGCAGGTCTTGAATTGAAATTTCATCAAAAGATTTATATACACCGATCAATGGAATCAAGTATTGCTTGCCAATTTTCTCAGCAATATACTTGCGCACTTCATATTTATCAGTAATGCTCGAAAAAAAAGGATCCCGATAGTAAAGTTTATAACGCTGAATTTTTTCGTTAAAGGTAATTGGGTTGTCCAGGTCAGGCTCATAACCGAAAAAGGTGGTGAACTGGCGGCGAATTTGTTCCTTCACAGTTTCCGTCTCATCGCCCAATCCCTGCGTCGTTATAGAGTTATTTTTCTTGAATCTCTGGTAGGCGGTTTCCATTCGCTGGCCCCGAAATGCGGCGTACCCGCGTTTTAGTAATATGATTAAGCTCTGAAAATATTTATCACGAAGACTACCGCGCGGGACCAGCCGCAGCCTGGTTTTCCAGAGGATTGAAATCAACTTCCAGGCATTACTCTGATGAATCTCTTCCAATTGGGCTGATAAACGATTCAGTTCAGCATTTTTCACTTTTACATAAGTAATATATTCTTGAATCTGATTTTCTTTCTCCGCAATGCTTTGCGATCGCTCAGTTACTTGGTTCGCAAAAGCAATATTCTTTGCTTCAGATGCATCGCCGCTCTCTTCGACCCCTTCTATCTGGTCCACCATATCCGCGTCACCATCCTAACAAATATTCCCTCACCCCTGCCCAATCTCCACCCCCAGGTCCTGGGGGTTAACCGTCACCCCGGCGAGTTCGTCAAAAGATAAATGGCGCAGATCCAGACCGCGGTATTGTTTCAGCCTCTCGAACAGCGCCAGGTAGCTCTCGCTGATGCGCGCCTGCCAGCGCAGGCCCAGCCGTTCAGCCAGGCGCTGGATACTGTCACTGTCAGGGGCTTCGATCTCGCAGAAGGGTCCGTAGGGCATCTCGTCCAGGGTGATGACCACACCGCTCAGCGAATAAGATTGGCGGTACTTCTCGTACATCACGCTGACCTGGTAGCCCAGCGCTTCCAGCAGGCGGCGGGCAGCCTCAAAATCGCTGACCTGCACTTCGATTTCCTGGCGCACGGCGACCTGCTCGCCCGCCTGGGCTTTGCCCTTGTAGGTTAACCAGGCGCTGGCATCCTTACGCAGGCGCAGCACGCGGTGGGCTTGAGTCAGGCTGCCGTCGGGCCAGTCAAAGCGCAGGTTGATCTCACGCACACGCTCCTGCATGAGCACCGCGCCTATCTCGAGCAGGCGCTGCTGCAGTGCTGGCAGGTCTGTCAGGTAAAACTTGGCTTCGATTTCCGTGTCATTTGCTTTCATATGCGCTCCATTCTTCCCGCAGCACCAGGTATGTATAAACGCCGATCAAGAGGCTTGCCCCAAGGGCGAAGGGCCAGTTGGCCAGCACGCCCGGCGAGGAAGCCACCCAAAGGCGGTCAACCCAGCTCCAGACCTGCCAGGTCAGGATGACGCCGCCGGCCAGCCAGACAGCCCAGCGGCGGCGCAGCCACAGGCTGACACCGGCTGCCAGTCCCGCCACACCGCCCAGCACCCCCGTTACGGCCAGGTAAAACGGGCCGGGCTGGATGCCGATCTCGCGGTAATAGGCCCAGTTGACCAGTGCCTGTTCGAAGCGCAGCCAGCCGGACAATGAGAGCAGCAGCAGACCGGCGATGAACACGCGCGCCCAAAAGGAGCGTTTCGGTTTTTTTGGAACGACCGGGTTGTTCACGGCAATGTTATCTCCCAGAGGTGCACATGCGCCGGTTCGCCGTCGCGCACGTTCAGGATGTTGAGCTCAATCGCAGTAACCAGCAGCGGTTCGTCCAGTTCCAGGCGCACATCGCGCGGGTTGGCGGCTTCCGCCACCTCGGTGCTGAAGCTGCGCGCAGGACCCTCTTGGGGGGTGAAAACAGCTTCAACCCGCGTGGGAACGCCGCCAACCCGCGCCACAACCGCGCTTACCAGCCGCGGCTGGTCAAATTCGATCTGCAGGCGCAGGGGGTTGGCTTCCCGCGTGCGAATCAACGAGCCAGGGTCACCGTCGAACACATCCTGGACAGTACCCATGTCCAGCGGCGAGACGCGCACCCGGGCAGAGGCACCTTCCTCCACGCTGACCCGCTCTTCGACCAGGCTGCGGCGGCGCTCGCTCTCCTCAGCAAAGACCTGCTCGATATTATCAACATAGCGCAGGCGGATGAAGAAAAAGCCGTCCTTCCCGTTCGGGTACGGCAGCGTGCGTTCCACCTCCAGATCGGTGAATTTCTGGCTCTCCACCACCTGCTGCAGCTCCTCGGGGATCATGACGAAGACGTCCTGCTCCCCAATGGGTTTATAGTCCTCAATATAACCCACAATGCTGCCCAGTTGAAAAGGCTGCGGATCCTCAAAGAAGAAGCGCGCGACGACATCGGTGCCGTTGCTCCAGGAAGGGGAAATAATCAGGTTGGCCTGCGGATTCTTCCCCAGGTAATCAGCCACTTCGGAGAACAACTGGCGCGCGCCGTACTGCATGCCGTTCAGGCCATAATCGCTGAACCAGGTCGGGCCGTTGAACAGCGCATCCTGGAGCATGGCGAAGCCCGCCCAGGCCAGCATTAAAAAAACCAGGATGGAAAGAAGCGCATAGACAGGCACAGACTGCGCCCGCGATTGAAACCACTGGGCAAGTCTGTCAAGCAGCCAGGACAGCCCGATACCTGCCAGGAGAGCCACCGGAATGACCATAAACAATGCGCGCGTTACCCCGAGCTCAACCAGCGCTGCCCCGGCCGGGGCAGCCAGCAGCGCCACCAGCAGCGCGCGATATTCGGGCTGGCGGATGCGGCGCACGCACAGGCCAATCCCCAGCAAAACAAAAGGAAGACCAGGCCGCCAGAGGTAACCATATCCGAGCATAATGTGGCGCGCCAATCCCTCAGGATAAGCCGTGTACCAGTAGACAGGATTCAGCCCTTGCAGGTAGATACTGAAGTAACGCCCCAGCTTGTGGGTGAACGGCATCCCCTCCAGCCAGTAGGAGTTTAACAACTGCATGTGGCGCAAGTTTTCGCCCGGGTGCAAAATCTGGAAGCGCAGGTACGGCAGTGCCAGAATCAGGCCCAAGAGCAGCAGCCCAGGGATCAGCCGGCGTTGCTGCCAGTGGTAGCGAAAATCCAGCAAGAACAGCAGCAGAATGGATACTGCCACCACCATCTGCGCCGGGCTGTAGCTGTAAAACGTCAGCGCAGCCGCAAGGGCCGCGGCATAAAGCGAGCGATGCGAGCCCTGCCTGTAGCGCAGGTAGAAATAAAGGAAAAGGGCATAAAAACTGACCGCCAGCGCCGTCTCGAAGGCTGTGCGCGAATGAAGAAACCAGGCCGGCGTGATTGAGAGAATCAGGACGCCTGCCCAGGCTGCCCGGCTGTGGAAGATTTGCCGCAGAGCCAGGCCAACGCTCACCGCCGCCAAAAGCGTGACCAGGACCGAAGCGGCGCGGGTGATAAAAACCGATTTGCCAAACCACAGGTACGGCAGGACCTGCAGATAGACCGACAGGCTCAGATTGTACTGCGGGCCGTTCTGAAAGTAAGTCGGAAGGAATTCGCCCGTGTAACCGCGGAAGTTGTCGCGTACCAGGTCGGCGGCGCGCACCGTCTGCACAGCTTCATCGGTGAAAAAGTAAATTGGGAAATCCTGCAGGCCGATTAAACGGATGACCAGGTACAGCCCCAATGAGGCTGCCAGCAGCATAGCTGCCCAGTTGGCGATCACGGCACGCGCTGCTGAGCGCAGGGCTGCGGCGCGGCTTTGCATCCCTATCAGGCCTTTCGTTTGCGCCGCTGGCGTTTCACCGGGCAGGGCACAAGAAGGGTTTTCCAGCACGACCGTGCGCTTCTCCAGCGCAGTACCATCGGGGGCAGCAGCATCCAGGGTGACATACAGGCGCGTACCCGCTGCCAGCTCGACGTGAACGGTCAGATGGGCATCCTGAAGCTGCGGATCTGGCTGTGGCTGCTCATCGGCTGATTTTGGCGGGGTGGGCGGTTCTTTCTGCTGCTCCATAAAGCGGCGTTTCTTCCCGCAGTGATTATAGCATGTGGGATTCAGGCTTGCTTGACAGTTCGACAAAGTTGAATATACTGGCATTGCAGGTTCTTTCGCTACCTGCCGACCTGCGCGGCTCACCTGTCTAAGGAATCCTCACAAAATGAAGGAAAACACCTGGAATCTACTCACCATCCTGGTACTGGTCGCCACATTGCTGTTGGCGATCATCTTCGCTGTGATCCTGGTGGATCCCTACAGCACGCTTAACCCGCTGCCCCCGCCGACTTTACCCGCTCGCCTGCAGCTGCCCAGCCCAACGGCGACCTTGCGGCAGCTTCCCCCCACCTGGACGCCAACACCGGACGATAGCGCGCCAGTAATTGAAGCGCCGACGCTGCGGCCTTCATCGACTCTGCCGCCCACCAGCACAGGATTCGTGCTGCCGACTTTCACGCCCACGGCGACAGTTACTTACACCCCCACGCTGACTTACACGCCCACCAACACGCCTACCAACACCATCCAGCCGACTTACACGCTCGCGCCCACCTACACGCTTCTGCCGACCTTCACCGAGGTGCCGACGCAAACAGAGGAAGCAACGCCGTAGCGAGCGGATACCATCGCCCTTACACCCAATGCCTCTTAAGAGGAAGCCATGTGGGTTTTATGTTTGATGCATCCCCATGTTGAAGAACATCCTATATCATAAAAACCGCTTTCTACCTTCTGGAGTATTGTTCGTATCAGCTCTTGAAGGTTTTATTGTCATACTCTTACTTTTACAAAGTCCTTCTGAGGCGCAAAACGCTGCCTACTTGGGTTATTCGCGTGCTCGGCTGGCTCTTGCGACGGGATCCCTCTTCTTGACGTTCGTTTTTATTTCTGGAGGATTATTCTTTTTCCCCCCGACTCGAAGCCTGCGACTATTTACCCGGTTGGAAGCTCTTTTAGACCCTGCCAAACCTCTGTTCGCAGTTCTGGTTGGATTGACAGTTGCATCCCTCCTATCCGTCGTTTGGAACGAACTCCTCGCCACCCAGCTTTTTGGTCTGGCGCAAATACGCCCGGTTCTTGTATGGTTTTTCCTTGTGTTAATACAGTTGTGGGTCATTTTATTTGTTGTATTTCCTGATAAGCTTCACCAGTCGCGGACATTAGATCCGCGCCTGGCTGCCCGGTTCCTTTGGATTGTCTTGCTTCCTTCCATTCTCTTGGCGATCACCTTATCCATTGTCACACCTTTTTTTGTCGACCTTAGACGCTTCGGTTTTTTGTTTTCTTACAGCCTGGCTGGCCTGGCTTTTCTAGCAGGTATGGGTTGGCTGCAAGGCTGGCACCGTGGACGATCGTGGTACACCACCGCGCACAGTTATTTGACCGCCGCAATAATTTTCTGTGTGTTTTTCATGATTTACCGTCTCTCAGCCGTTCTGGTGAACAATATATTTACCCCTTCTAAATCCTACTTCGACGAACTGGCCTACGCTGTATTGAACGGGCGGCTGTATCTGGAAAATCCAACCTCGACAATGGATTTGACTCTCTTTCAGGGTAAGTGGTATGTAGCTTTCCCTCCTTTAGCGACAATTTTGATGCTGCCGCTGGCGATTCTAAACGGCGAAGAGGGTATTAATACCGTAAATTTCACCATCTTCTTTTCCGCTGTAAATACATCGCTGGTTTATCTCATGCTCCATGAAATCTCGCGGCGGGGCTGGAGCAGGTTGCGGACAAAGGACAACCTTTGGCTTATCGCCCTCTTTGGATTAAGCACCATTCATTGGTATTCGGCATTTAACGGTAAAGTATGGTACATTAGCCGGCTGCTGGCGCTGACCTTTATACTTACGGCCGTTGTGTTGGTTCTGAAACGAAAATCACCATGGTTAATTGGTTTGGCAATCGGGTTGACCGTCTTGGCGCGTCCCAATACGATTTTCATATACCCCTTCCTGCTGGGTATCCGCTGGCAAAATCTGGTGGATAGCCATGCGTTTCAAATCAGGGAACTCATCCCCTGGGTATTGAAAACGGCAGTACCCGTGGCAGCTATGGTGGGCTTACTTTTGGGATATAACTGGCTCCGCTTTGGGGACTGGTTTGATTTTGGGTACGCGACCATGAATGTCGGCGTAAACAATGAGGTATTGAAGACTTACGGGCAATTTAACCCAGCCTTTATCCCCTTCAACCTGTATTACATGTGGCTCAGCCTGCCGTATTTTAGCGACTCTTGTTTCAACCGTTTGATCCCCAACCCCCAGGGCATCAGCATGCTTCTAACAACCCCGGCAATGGTCTATTTGGTTAAATCTTTCCGGAAATCCATTTGGGTTGCTGGCGCCTGGGCTGCGATAATCTTTCAAATTGGGCTGCTTTCCTTACATACCGGATACGCCTGGGAGTTCGGCTACCGCTTTTTACTGGATTTTATTATCCCGGTCATAGCGTTGATCGCGGTGGCGTCCGGCAGTCGAATGTCGTGGTTCCAAAAAGCGCTAATCCTGGCAGGTGTTGTTGTCAATCTGTGGGGTGTTCTCTGGTATTACGACGTGTTATGTTCGGTTAAGTAAGAAAAATTTCTGAGTAAATTTTCGCCAGGTTCGTCGCTCAAGATTCAAACAAAATATTTCAAGGCTGAATTCCTGCCCGCATAAAATCAGGCATTTTAAACAGATCCAAAATCGACCACTCTCCACAACCGCAGAAATATTATTGCCCTACGGTTTTATGGTAGGATTAAATTTGCTGTGTGACAACATTTTGTAACCTTTCTCTACATTTATATAAGAGAAACCCATGAGCGATTCAATTTCCCGAGAGACTTTCGAGCACCTGGTCAGCCTGGCGGCGCTGGAGCTGGATCCAGCCCAGGCGGAATACCTGCTGCGAGAATTGAACAATCAATTAAAAGCCATCCACGAACTGGAAGCCATCCCGCTGGATGAGTCGATACAGATCACCTCTCACGGAGTGCCTTACACCGACAAAACCAGTCCGCCGCCGCGCGAGGATGATTGGCAGCCCTACCCAGACCCCGCCGAAATCCTCTCGCAGGCGCCTGAGGTGCGCGACGGCTATATCATCGTCCCGGATATTCCCCACACGGATCTGGAATAATAGCCATGGAACTTTGCGACCAACCAGCCTATGAATTGAGCCTGCTGCTGAGACAGAGGCAAATCAGCGCCATCGAGATCATTGAATCTTGCCTGCAGCGCATCGAAGCGGTCGACGGGCGTCCAGGCAGCCTAGATAGCGGCGAACCAGGCAGTGAGGATCAGTCCCGCGTGCATGCTTTCATCACCCTGACGGCTGAACAGGCGCTGGACCAAGCCAGGAAAATCGACCGCCAGTTGGCAGCCGGTGAGGACCCTGGCCTGCTGGCAGGCATCCCTTTCACGGTGAAAGACATTTTCTGCGTGCGCGGAACCCCTTCGACAGCAGCTTCGCGCATCCTGGCCAACTTCACCGCGCCTTACACGGCCACGCCGGTGGAACGCCTGCAGTCAGCCGGCGGGATCTTGCTTGGCAAGGTCAACCTGGACGAATTCACCTACGGCTCATCCAACGAATCCTCAGCCTTTCAACCCAGCCCGCGCAATCCGTGGAACCCGGCTTACGTGCCAGGCGGCTCCTCTGGCGGCAGCGCGGCATCGGTGGCAGCCGGTGAAGCGCCCCTTTCGCTGGGCACAGACACAGCCGGTTCGGTGCGCCAGCCAGCAGCTTTCTGTGGAGTGGTGGGGGTCAAACCCACTTACGGACGCGTTTCACGCTACGGTCTTATCGCTTTCGGCTCCTCGCTGGACTGTCCTGGTCCAGTGGCGCGCAACGTGGTTGATGCGGCGCTGATGCTGCAAACCATCGCCGGACCTGACCCCCGCGACGCCACCGCTGCCAATATGCCCGTGGAGGATTACCTCGGCGCGCTCGACCAGGGAGTTAAGGGGCTGCGCATTGGCCTCTCGCCGGATTACTTCCGCATCACCTTTCCGGATCCCATAAGCGGCGATTACAGCCAGCAGCCGCTGCCCGCCGAGATTGAAGCAGCCGTTCGCCGCGCTGCCGACCTGCTGGCGCAGGCGGGCGCAGAGATCATCGAGGATGTACCCATGCCGAACACGCGCTTTGGGATCCCGGCTTACTTCGTTATCAGCCGGGTGGAGGCGGCCTCAAACCTGCACCGTTATGACGGGGTCAAGTACGGCTACCGCACCCCTCAACCGGTCAGTGATCTGCGCGAGTTGTACCGGCGCACGCGCAACGAAGGTTTCGGCCTGCAACCCAAGCTGCGCATCTTGATGGGCATGTACGTCAGCGCGGCGCAGTACTCGGCCCAATATTACCAGCGCGCACTGCGCGTACGCACCCTCATCCGGCGCGATTTCGAGACGGCCTTCGATCCCAAAGGCAAATATCGCCTGGATGCGTTGCTGACACCCACCACCCCAACGACCGCGTTCGAAATGGGGGCGGTGTACGGAGACTCGGTTTTGATGCAGTATGCCGACCAGCTAACCGTGCCGGCCAACCACGCCGGTGTACCGGGCATCTCGCTGCCAGGCGGGCTGGACAGTAACCACCTGCCAATCGGAATCCAGCTGCTGGGAGCGGATTTCACAGAAGCCACCCTGTTCCGCATCGGGCGCGCCTATGAGATCGCCAGCGAAGGCGATGGTTGGCGCAAGGTCAAGCCTTTGGTACTGCGCTAACCAGCAAACCTTATGCCTGGGTGACAGGCTTATGGCCAGCATCCACAAGAGGGTCATAGTAAAGATCCAAAAGGAACGCAGATCATATGCTCGCTCAGAATGACCGCGCTCTGGCAGCCCTCGGGCATGCCGCCATCCTGCTGCCTGGTCTGGGAATGCTGGCGCCTGTTTTGCTGTGGTGCCTGCTGCGCGGGCGTTCTTTCAATATGCGTTTTCAACTGCTGCAGGCGGCAGCCGTCCAGGCGGTTTTACCGGTTGTGACGCTGCTGGCCGGGCTGCTGTCCCTGATCCTCACTCTGCTGGTTTCACTCATTGTCGGGCTCATCATCCGCGCGCAGGGCGGCGGCTCAGAAGCCATCCTGGGGCTGCTGGCTGTCACACGGGTGGTTGCCCTGGCGCTGGCGCTGCTGCTGGCGGGGGCTTTCATATTGGCAGCACTGATTGCCGCTGCTGCCTGTCTGTTGGGGAGAGATTTCAGCTATCCCTGGCTGGGAAAATGGTTGAGCCGTTATTTAAAAAATGACGACGGCTCAGGCGAAGAACACTGGCTGGCAGCTGTTTGCCATCTGGGTGTGTTTCACGGGTTGAGCGGTCTGGCTGCCGCTGCGCTGGCCGGATTACTGCAGCGCAGTCGCTCGGAACTGCTGCGCTTCCAGTGCCTGCAGGCAGCCGTTTACCAGGGGGCAGGGGTCGTTGTCTCTCTCATCGCCGGCGGGCTGGTGTTCACACTGGCATTACTTTCCGCAGGAGGTCTGGCACTTACGGGTGGTGAATTCAGCGGTCTGAGTGGATTGATCAGCGCCGTGGCAGCCTTCTTCAGCCTTGTATGCCTGGGCACCTTGCTGCTTTTCCTGCCGCTGTACCAGACCCTCCCGCTGCTGGCAGCTTACCGCCTCATGCAGCGAAAGGATTACGCTTATCCTCTGCTGGGCAGGCAGGTGCGCCAGTGGGTAAGCAGCAGCCAGACTTTGTCAGACTGAGCCTGGCTATAAAAGGAGGAAACAAAATGGACCTACCGGTAACCGACCCAACCACAGATGAGCGCCTGCTGGCAGCCCTTTCACACGCATCCATATTGTTCGTCGGCCTCGGGTTGGCTGCCCCGGTCATCATTTGGGCAACCAACCGGGAAAAGTCACCTTATGTGCGTTTTCAGTCTCTGCAGGCGCTGGGTTACCAGGTTTTTATGAGCCTGGTTTATCTCCTGCTTACGCTGGTCATGACGATCGCGATTTTTGTGCTCCTGTTCATCATGATCGGCCTGGCGGTCGCACTGGAAAGTGAAGCCTTGATGATTATGGCAACCCTCTCGCAGTTCCTGATTCTTTTTGGAATCTTTGGCACAATGGGGCTGTACATCCTTGGCGGGCTGTTTGGCGGGGCGTTTTGCCTGGCTGGAAAACATTTTCGCTACCCCATCTACGGGCCCTGGCTCGAGCGCTTTTTGAATGAGCAGGCTGGGTCCCGCTCGGAGGTGACCCATGACTGAGCAAAACTCCCCTACGCGTGAAGAGCGCTGGACTGCCGCTTTATGCCACACCGCCGGCCTGACGGTTTTCTTCGGGCTGGCGGTGCCACTGATCGTTTACCTGACGCAGAAGGAGCGCTCACCTTTCTTAAAAGCCCAAGCGCTGCAGGCTTTAATTTTTCAGGTTATTGCTCTGCTGGTTTACTGGCTGGTTAACGCGGGTTTGATCTTGCTCTATTTTGGCGCATTTATCCCCATGGTCATTGTCAGCAGCGCAATGGGGGATCAAGCCGGTTGGATTGCCGTGATTTTCTTCCTCGTTATCGGGTTGATTATAGCGTTCAGCCTGCTATTTGTCGTTATCCTGGTCCCGGCTTACTTCATCTTCGTACTTGTAGCCGCCTGGCGCAGCGGTAAAGGCAATGCCTTCCGCTATCCTATCATCGGCGCCTTTGCACAAAGCAAATAAAGATGTTTGCGCCAGAGAAGCCAGGCACGCAGAAGCGAGCGCGGTATAATTTCTCTAGACGGGTTCACACTCCCTTTTCCATGATTGAAAACTCGGGTCGCAAAGAAAGTTGTTCCCTGCTCAACGCTTTGTGACCTGTGTGTCCCGATTGGTTAAAACCTCCCTTAGAATGGGAATACTCTTATGACCGACTACGAAGCCGTTATCGGCCTGGAAACCCACATCCAGCTCAACACCAGTACCAAAATCTTCTGCGCCTGCAAGGCGGACTCTTGGAACGACCCGCCCAACAGCAACATCTGCCCGGTGTGCACGGGAATGCCGGGTGTGCTGCCCGTACTCAACAAGGCAGTGGTGGAAAAAGGCGCCTTGCTGGCAGCCGCGATGCACGCCGAATTGCGGCCGCTTTCATTTTTTGATCGAAAAAATTATTTCTACCCCGATTTACCCAAAGGGTACCAGATATCCCAGTTCGACCAGGCGCTGGCTTTCGGCGGGTTTATGGATGTGCCCATGCCAGCATCGAATGGCCATCCAGCTTATGTGCGGCGGGTCAACATTCACAAATTGCACATCGAAGAGGACGCTGGGAAGACCAAAAACGCAGCGAACCAGCGGCTGATCGACTTCAACCGCTGCGGAGTCCCGCTGGTCGAGATGGTGACCGAACCAGACCTGCGCTCAGCGGATGAAGCCGCCCAGTACCTGATCCGCCTGCGCCAGCTCCTGCGCTGGCTGGGAGTTTCAGAAGCGGATATGGAGAAAGGCCACCTGCGCTGTGATGCGAACATCTCCATCAGACCGCGGGGCGCGGATTACCTTAACCCCAAAACTGAGATAAAAAATGTGAACTCGATCGAGAATGTGCGCGACGCCATCGGAAAAGAACTGGAACGACAGGCGCGAGAAATGCAGGCCGGGCGGCGCATCCAGGCCTGGACTTTGGAGTGGGATGAAGAAGCCGGCGTGCTTCGCAAGATGCGCTCTAAGGAAACCGAGGCAGATTACCGCTATTTTCGAGAGCCTGACCTTCTGCCCATTCACATGGACGAAAATTGGAAGAAAACCATCCTTGCCCGCCTACCGGAACTGCCGCTGGACCGCAGGCAGCGCTTCATCAAGCAGTACAGCCTGCCCGAATACGATGCTGACATACTCACCAGCGAACGCAGTCTCTCGGATTACTTCGAAACGGCGGTAAAAGCCTATAAAGGCGACCCCAAACGTGTATCGAACTATCTGATGAACGATGTGCTGCGAATGCTGAATGAAAAGGGCACCACGGCAGGTGAGCTGCGCCTGACGCCGGCTTACCTGGCGGAGATCCTCAGGCTGGTCGATGCAGGCACGATCAACACCTCCACGGGCAAGAATTTGCTGCAAAAGGTAGAAGAAAGTGGGAAAGCCCCCTCCAAGATCGTCGAAGAAGAAGGCTTGGGGCTGGTGAGCGATGACTCAGCCATCCGCGCGGTTTGCCAGGAGACGTTGACGGAAAATCCGAAAGAAGTTGAATCCTACAAGAGCGGTAAAGAGAGCCTGATCGGCTGGTTCGTTGGGCAGGTGATGCGGAAGATGCGCGGCAAAGCCGACCCTACCCTGGCGCGAAAGATCCTGGAAGAACTGCTAAAGAAATAAACACCCCAAAGAAACATGCTCTCACCCTGGCTCACCCGCCCGGGTGAGTTGTTTTTTGGCCTGCAGGTAAATCTCTTCTTCGCTCAAAACCAGCAGGGTGTCCTCGGCTTTAAGCACAAAACTACCGTTAGGGACCAAATATTCACCCTCGCGTTCGATCAAGACAATTAGCAATTCCAGCGGCAGGCCTAATTGATAGATCGCCTTCCCCACGGCAGGCGAATGGGGCGGTAGGTCGATCTCATGCAGCGCGCTTTTAAAGGCATGCCCGGGCACAAATTCAATCGGGTAGGCGCGCTGCTGGATATGGCCAGGTTCATCCACTTTCAACAGGCGGGCGACATACGATATGGTAGTGCCCTGGAGCAGCACGGACGCAATGACAACGAAAAATATGATGTTGAAGATGGTATTGGCTTCAGCGAACCCGTACAGCATGGGGTAGGTCGCCAGCACAATCGGTACCGCCCCGCGTAAACCAACCCAGGATATGAATAATTTTTCGTTGATCTTCACCCTGGTGAATGCCAGACCAATAAATACGCTCAGCGGGCGGGCCGCCAGAATGAGAGCGAGCGCAATTGCTGTACCTGGCAGGATGATCGCTGGCAGCTGCGAGGGGAAGACCAGCAAACCAAGGGTGAAAAACAGCGCGATCTGCATCAACCATGCAAAGCCATCATAGAATCGTAAAAGGCTGCGCTTGTGCAGGAATTCATGCTTGCCGAGTACCAGACCTGCCAGGTAGACGGCCAGAAAACCGCTGCCATCTACCAGGGTAGCCGTGCCGAAAGAAAAGAATATTAGTCCAAAAGCCAGAACCGGGTATAAACCCTCATAACCCAGCTTGACGCGGTTGATCAGAAACAACGCCAGGCGGCCGGTCAGAACACCAATCAACCCGCCCAGAGCCATTTGCTTGAGGAACAGGATACCAATATCCAGCGGTGAGCCGTTAGGGTTGAGGATTAACTGGATGATGCCAATGGTCAAGAAGACCGCCATGGGGTCATTGCTGCCCGATTCCAGTTCGAGAATGGAACGGACGCGCTGCTTTAAGGTAATGCCGCGCGCCCGCAATATGGAAAACACCGCCGCTGCATCGGTGGAGGAGACGATTGCCCCCAGCAAGAAACTGGTCAACCAGGAGAAATCCAGCACCCAGTGGGCAAACACACTGACCACCAGGGCAGTGACCAGCACCCCCAGGGTCGCGAGGGAAATGCCCTCGCGCAGCACCGGACGAATGTTTTTCCAGGTGGTGTCCAGCCCGCCGGAAAAGAGGATGATTGCCAGCGCAATCACCCCGACGTATTGGGCAATGACAGGATCATCAAAATAGATACCGCCAGGACCATCGGAACCGGCCAGCATACCGATCACCATGAAGATGAGCAGCAGCGGGATTCCAAAGCGGTCTGAGAATTTACTGGCCAGAACTGAGAGCAGCAGCAATCCAGCAGCAGCCAGGAGGTAAATTTCCAGCGAAAGCGGCATGCTTCAATAACCCCGGACAGATTTTAGGTGTGCAAAATATCCCATTGGTTTCCTAAAGCTTAATCGATGGCAGAGGATAAATCAACCCAAAATAAAATCTGCCCTGGAATTTACCAGGGCAGACTGCATTTCAATTAATCCAGGACTTATACGACGGCGGTCAATCACCATGGCTATGGCGGCGGTGTTTCCGCTTGCTGACCGGCTTTTCGGTACCAATCCAGATGCCAAATTTTGGCAGGATGACACGATGGATGAGCAGCAGCAGACCGGTTGCGCCAAAGGCAATGGCAAAAATAACCATTGCGCTGCCGAGATCATCCAGCAGGCTTGGGTTGATCAACATGACCCCTGCCAGGGTAAGCATGAGCATGCCGCCAATCAATTTCAGGATACGGCCGTGCTTCTCTTCCAGGCGGCTGGCTTTTAGGGTAAAGACTGCCACAAAGAAAATGGCCAGCTCATCCAGCTGATAAATAACCATATAGAGCAGCAGAAGCAGCACAAAGGTGACCCCATCCACATTGTTGGCAACCAGGATGTTGCTCCATAAAACCGGGAAACCCGCCGTGCAGGAAAACTCAACCAGCGAGACGCCGCCCGCCAGGACGATAGTCGCGCCGATCAGCCCCCAAATGGTCTGTGTGGGATCCATGACCTTGCGCATGCCTTTGGCGAGGCCGGGTTTCTTCTCATCCGAAATGGTGAAGGACAACCCCTCCTTATAAAAGAAATAATCCTTGATATTTACCCCGGCGAAGAAGAGCGCCACCAACGCCACCAACGCCTGGATCCAGCCCACAAAGCTGATGAAGGTGAAGAGGGTGAACATACCAGCAATGAAAAGCGCGTACACCGCTGCTGTAACAGTGAGAAAGACTATCCCGACCAATACGACTTTACGGCGAGAGCCGGTGTGCAGGGTGAGCGCAAGCAGCATGGTCAGGACCCAGACCGAACAGGGGTTGAACCCGTCCACAAAGGAGATCAGAGCGGTGCTGACGAAGAGCGACTGGCGGCTGAGGTCAACCTGCCCAATGAGCGGGATGTTGATCACGTCGCTGCCGCCTTCAGGCAACTCGCTGGCGGAAGACGCGGGCGCAACCGGCGGAATGGGGGTCACGCTAAGCGGAGTGAGAATCCCCTTTTCGAGCCCGCTCAGCCCAGCCCCTGGGTCCACGCAGCCTTCACGAACGCACTTTTCGACTACTGCCTCGATCTCAGGGGCGGTGACCTCTTCACTGAAACCCTGCCAGTAGCGCTCGCCGATAAATATGGTCGGGACGGAACGCGGCTCGAAGCCGTGGGCTGCCGCCATTTCAACGAACAAATCGCGATTTTCCTCGATGTAATATATTTCATAGAAACGCAGGTCTACACCCGGGTACTTGGTTGCCAGTCCCTCTAAAAAGGGCTTGGCTTTTGCGCAGTGCGGGCAGCCGTCTCCCCAGAACATATAAACGCGGGTCCAGGTACCCTCCTGAGCAGACGCCGGCTGAATTGCCAGCCCGACAGCGATCACAGAGATGAAAAGGCTGATGATGATAGCGCGCAGTAAAAAGGCTTTTTTAAACTCCATCCCCCACGCGCCTAATGTTATACGCCGCATAAGTGTATCTCCCTGAAAATCTATTAAGGTTATTGGTTTACAAATATTGGAAATGGTTGAACGCAGAGGTTGTGCCCCGGTCGAGGTAGATCATACCACAGGCTTCTTAAGCTGTTAAGAAAGCCATGAAAAAGATTAATCCTATTCTTAACAAGCGATTGGCCGGCAGAATCTGCGATCAGCGGACGGTGAAACGAACTTCGGGCGAAGCGCCTTCGTTTCCGGCTGAATCAAAGGCGCGCACCTTCAAGCTGTGCTCCCCGGCCGCGGCATTCCAGACGAGCACAAAAGGTGGTTGGAAACGTTCGCCAATCTTGCGCCCGTCAAGCCACCATTCCACCCGCTGGATGGAGAAGTTTTCCTCCACATCAACCGGCAGGGTAAGAGTGCGCTGGCTGGTCAGCGAAAATTCCTGGTTCGGCTGAGGGTAGGGAATGCGCACCTCGGGCGGCGTGTTATCCACGGTAACCTGCAGGACCGCGGTCTCAACCTGCTGGTCCTGACGCAGCACCAGCAGCCGGAGTACATACAGGCCATTCAAGCCGGCGGTATCCCACACGCCCAAACGGCCGTTTTGCACGGGTAGAGTGCGAGGTTCTGCGATGCTCACCCACGCCAGGGGGTTGATTCCCTGCCCGGCCTGAAGCTGATAAGAAATAAAATCCTCGCCCGCAGCCGTGCCGAGCAGGGCTACCTCGCCGCTCACATAGCTGAATTGGGCAGGAGTGCTGATGTTGGCATTCGGGTTGGGCAGCGGTGCCTGGACCACGTCATAATCTTGCGGGGGCAGCGGCAGGTTCGCAAGGCGGCTCCATTCCTGCGCTTCGGGCGGGGCGACCAGGTAGGTGCGCTCCTCCACCAGCTCAGGCGGCGTAAATACCGTTGCAAGGCGCCCCGTCTCGCGATTGATCTGAAATCTGCGGTAGAGCGTATCGAAACCCGCCGGCTCATTTCCGCTCAGAAAAACCTCACTGACCACATTGGGGCAGTCAGCCGTCGGGCGCAGGCCTGAAGGATCGCAAACCTCGACCTGGCTGATCCCGGCAGGCATCTCCCAGTTCTCCTGAGGCTGGTCGCGGCTGATGTACTGCATAAGGGCGTGCCAGATGCCAGCGGCTGGCTGGACACCCGGCCCTTGTGATGGCGGGTCTGGCGAGTCTACACCCAGCCAGACGGCTCCGACAACCTGGCGGGTGTAACCAGCCGTCCAGGTAGAAAGACCGCCTTCCGCCTGGCCGATTTTTGCGCCTGCAGGGCGGCCTATCTCGAGCGCGTTGGGGTAACCAAGGCTGGGCCAGCGGGCAGATTCATCTGCCAGCACATGGTGAACCAGGTAAGCCAGCGGAGCGCTCGCCACAACCCATGTCTGCCGTTGAGGCGCAGCCATTACAGGTTGGCCGTCCAAACCGTTGACCTGCAGAACCAGGATCGGCGTAAGCTCACCACCAGATTCGAGACCGTGAAGCAGCCCCAGGTTCGAAAAAACCGAAAACGCATGCGCCACTTCAAGTGGATCGAGCTGTGCGCCGCTCGAAAATGTCTCCGCCAGATCGGCAGGCACACGGAAATCTGTAAGCCCCATTAATTGCGCCGTGTTTACCAGCGGAGCAGCGCCGATTTGCAGCAGGGTCTGTGTCAGGGGAACCAGATAGTCATTCGCAAGCGCAGTGCGCAAGCGCACCGGACCGTGAAACCTGCCGTCTGGATTCGTCAAATCTATACCGGCAGCGGGGATATCCCACAACAATGAAGCCGGGTTTAGACTGCGCGCAAAACCCGCCAGAGCCAGGACCGGGGTCTGCAGCGACCCAGCCGGGTGCGGCAGCAGTGTTCCTGACTCGCCGTTCAGGGTGGTGTCTCCAACCAGCGCAAGCACCTCGGCGCTGCCCGGATCGAGGATTACGGCACTGGCTGCGTATGCCTGCTCGCTACCCCGGGCTGTCAAAGCCAGCGGCAGTGAAGGCAGCAAGCGGGCGGCATCGCACTGCCCCGGCGCGTTGGGGCGGTCGCTCAGGCGTGCTAACTGCGCCTGGAGCGTGCAGTCCAATTGCTGCTGTAATTCATAATCCAGGCTGGTGATAATGCGCAACCCGCCGCGCTCGATGCGGCTGCGGTCAATGCGCTCCGCCAGTTGGTCGATGGCTATATTGGTGAACGCCGAAGCCAGCGATGCGGGTTCCGCTGGCGGACCGGCAAAACTCAGCGGGGTGTTGACCGCGGTGACGAATTCCTGCTCATCGATCATCCCCCTCTCGAACAGCGCCTGGAGGACTTCCCTCTGGCGTTCTACGGCGGCCGCCGGGGAATCTAGCGGGTTAAGCGCCGGGGTTTGCAGCGTGGCTGCCAGCAGCGCGGCCTCAGCCAGGCTTAACTGGCTGGCAGGTTTGCCCAGGTAAAGCCGCGCGGCACTGTCTGCCCCATATGCCAAATGACCAAAATAGGCGCTGTTCAAATACCACTCCAGAACCTGGGTGTGCCCGTAGCGGACCAAGACCTGATCGGCGAGGATGCGCAGACGCAATGACTTCACCAGACCGGGCGGCTCATCATAAAGCAGCAGGTTCTCCACCAGGATCTCCGGGATGGTAGCCGCTGAATAATTGCCCGGATGGCTAAATCTCAAGCCAGAGCGCTGGAAGAAATCCGGGTCCTGCAAGGCGACCACCGCCTCCGCCAGAAACGGGCTGAGTGACTCCGGCAGGCTGTCGTCGAGGGAAAGATAGCGGCGGTTGATGCCGGGGTTTTCGAGCGTATGGATCACAACCTGCCCGCTGCGGTCGTACAGGCGGGTAGGCTGCAGCAGGGTGCCGGTCTGAGAGTCCAAAAGGACCGGCAGTGCATCTACAGGCGGTAAATTGCGCGTCAGTTCTGCGTAGAGGAATGCGAAAACGATACTGGCGAATGCCGCCACCAAAAAAACCGAAGCGATCAGGCCCGTAAGCGCAGCGCGCAGCGTGCGCCTCCGCCGTTCTCGGCGCAGCGCCCGCCGTTGACGGCGTTCTTTAACCAGCAGAAACACAGGAAACGAGCGCACGGGTCAAGGCAGTCCGGTGGAAGACAGGGTGCGCGTGGGTGTGGCCGTATACGTGGCCGTGGCAGGCACCATCGTCTGGGTTTGGGTCGGCACGCGCGTAAGCGTGGGCGTGGGCGTAATCGACGGGCGCGGCGTGTTGGTGGGCGTCACCAGGGCAGCCCGGCGCAGTTCCGCTTCTTGCAGCCATTCCTGCGGCGCAGCACCCTCCGGCAGGCTGAGCAGGCGGTTCCAATCTTGGATGGCCGCCTGCACATTCAGCGGTTCGAGAGACTTTGCGCGCCAGTAGTACAGCTCTGCCTTCTGCTCATCGCTCTCTGCCTGACCCTCTACGCTGCTTAACTGGATATAAGCATCGCCGAAAGCTTCGATCCCCAGCAGGGCGCGGCTGCGCAGCAAGGCGGCTTCGAATGAATTGCTCCGCAGGGTTTGTGCCTGGTTAAAATCCGCCAACGCCAGCCGGTATTCTTCCATCTGCAGGTAAAGCTGCCCGCGCTGCAGCAGCACATCGAAATTTGAGCGGTCAAGCGCCAGCGCCTGGTTAAAAGACTGCAAGGCGGCCTCGACTTCACCATTGATGACATAAGCCTGTCCCAACCAGATATAGACCTGGGCAGAAGGTTGATCGGTGTAGCGCTGGAAGATATCCAGCGGCGTGATTGAATCCACAAAACGATCATTGGCCTGGTACGCCTGGCCCAGAACCCGGTACCCTTCCAGCATGGTGATGTCCAGCTGGTTGGCCTTCAGGGCATCTTGCAGCGCTTGGGCGGGCTGGTCGAGAGCCAGAAATACCTGGGCGCGGTATAAGTACAGGAGCGGCGAATCCGGCAGCCGGGCAGCAGCCTGCTCCAAAGCAGCCAGCGCTTGCTCGTACTTTTCTTCTTCCAGGTCCAATTTCGCCAGCTCCAGGTAGGCTTCAGCCAGGTCGGCATCCAGGCTGACGGCGGTCTCGAGATCGCCGCGAACGTCTTCGCGCCGCTGGGTGGAGAGAGCCAGGCTGACCCTTGCCCTGCCCAGGTAAGCCGGCGCGTAAGCAGGGTCTGCGCTGATGGCGTTGTTGAAGGCCTCCAAAGCCTGGCTGTAGGCTGCTTGAAGGCGGTAGGTTTCGCCGATCAGGGTATGGATATCCGCGGCGGAGGATTCGGCCTGCACGGCCTGGTTTAAGAATGTGATCACGCGATCCCACTCACGGCGCTCAAACGCACGCAGGGCGATCTGGTAGGCTTCGATGATAGGATGCGGGGTCAGACCCGCCAGCGGCGTGGGCGTATAGGTGGCTTCCAGGGCTTCCCAAGGCGGAGTCGGTCCAGCGGGAGTGGAAGTTTGGCTGGGGGTGACCGCGGGGGTGGGCACAGCGGTGGCTTCTGCGACTGGAAGGAAGGATATGGTAGCGGCAGGGGTTACAGATCGTTCGCGGGTGAGCTGGGGGGCAAAAATCGCCAGCAGGATCAGCCCCGCGACCAGCACCCCCCCGCCAGCGTAAAGGGCCAGGCGTTTCATCGAGAGCGGTGGGCGCGGCTCAATTGGTTTGTCAATCTGCACCTGCCATTCTCGCTTCTGCAGGCGCAGCGGCAGGACCATATCCTCCTGCACAGGCATGACCCCTGATATTACCAGTCCTCGGCGCGCCGCCTGATTGCTGGGATCCAGGCGCAGTACCTGGTTTAGGCAATAAATGCGCTCTTTGGGTGTCTCAACAACCGCGCTCATCCACAACCAGTATTCAGCGTTGGCCTGATCGCGGCGTAGCAGGCGCGTTAACAGGTCACGCGCGCGCGGACGGTCGCCCTGTTGAAGAGCGCTGTGAACCTCCTGAAACATGGCATCTTCGGGGGGCATTTTACCAGTTTAGCATAGGGTCAGACGGCGGGCAAGACGGGCGCAGCCTCTTTTAGTTTACGGTTTCGCAAAGGGTTGGGAAAAGAAAATTAGCCATGCCTTAAACCAGGCTGGCTGATATCATTCCTGCTGCAGGTCATCCGGGGTAAAAGCGCCAGGCAGCAGGTCGCGCACGGCGCCTTCCCAGGCTATTACCCCGCTCGTATCGGCGATAATCACCTGGGTATCCAGACCGTATTCGGACAGTACCTGACGGCAGGAACCGCACGGCATCCCTGCATTGGCAGTCACCACAGCAATGGCCCGGAAACGCCGCTCACCCTCGGATACCGCTTTGAAAGCCGCCACCCGCTCGGCGCAGATCGTGAGTGGAAAAACAGCATTTTCGATATTCACACCATCATAAACACGGCCAGATTCGGTCAGGATCGCCGCGCCGACCCGATAGCGCGAGTACGGCGCGTAAGCCCAGTCGCGCGCTTGCAGGGCCGCCTGAATCAACTGCTGGCGGGTTTCAGCGGTTATCGCGGTCATTGGAAATTTCCTCTTTCTCGCTTTCTAGGTTGGCTATTTCGCGCCGTGCGCGAATTTTTCGGATGCGCCGCCCGCTGACCTGTTCGATGCTCAACTGCCAGTCCTCCACCCGGACCTGCTCACCGCCCACCGGGACGCGTCCGATGATACCGTACAGGTATCCGCCCAGTGTGTCCGCCAGGTCTGTGACAAGGTGCGTACCTAAAATTTCATTGAAGTCGTCCAGGTCGATGCGCCCGTGAAAGAGATACTCGTCCGGCGAAATTTGTTGGTATAGCAGTTCTTCCCCCTGGTCATATTCATCGCGAATTTCCCCCACAATTTCTTCGACGATGTCTTCCAGCGTGACCAACCCGGCCATGCCGCCGTATTCGTCCACAACAATCGCCAGGTGAATGCTGTGCGCTTGCATTTCGCGCAGCAGTTCGTCCACCTTTTTAGACTCAGGCACAAAGTAAGCCGGGCGCAGGAAGGGGCGGATATCCTCCGGCTCTTCATTGTCCAGGGATGCGCGCAGCAGGTCCTTGGCGTAAAGCAGGCCGATCACGTTGTCGATGGTCTCTTCATAAACCGGCACACGCGAATGGCCTGAAAGGGTCAAGGCCTGAACTGCCTCGGGGACGGTGGTATTGGCCTCCAGGGCGAGGATATCAATGCGCGGAACCATGATCTCGCGCGCGAGTGTATCGCCAAAATGGAAGATCGAATAAATCATCTGGCGTTCACCTTTTTCCAGGCTGCTGGCAGGCTGGCCGACCTCGACCCAGGTCTTGAGCTCATCCTCGGTCATCGCGCCCGGCATCCGCTCAGGAGTGGGCGTCTGCCCCAAAACTGCCAGGAGAATTGCTGAAAAAGGACGCAGTAAAAATTCAAGGATTCGCGCAAGGGGTGCCAGCCGCAACAGCCACACTTCGGCATGCGGGCGCATCCAGCCCTCCAGGGCGATTTCTGTCACCAGCATGAGCAAACCGACCGCAAACAGCACCAGCAGCACAAGCCAGAGCGGCGGCGGCAGATAAGCTGCCAGTAAAAGTAGAGCCAGTCCAGCCAAGAGGAAGTGCATGCTGGTGATCACCAGGCGCAGCCCCAGACGGAATCCGATCTTCTCCACCAGGTAAAGGACAGGCTCGATGCTGGTTTGCGGGTCCTGCCCGCCCAGCGTGACCAGTTGTGGAAGGCGCACATTGGTCAGACTGGCGCGCAGGAGGATGACCGAGGCATCGATTAAAAAAACAATGATGAACAGGATCCAAAGCGTGCTGATTTCCACCTTACGTTACCTTCATTCCTTTTCTACGCTCGCGGAATCGAAGCGCTCTCCAGCCATGCGGCGATATGCCGGTACGTGCTGGTGTTCGCCAAGGGTGCAGTCTTCGAGCCAGGCTGCTTCGACCCGGCAGCCAGCGCCCAGGCGGCTGTTGATGATGACGGCCTGCGGCCCAATCTGGCAGCCGTTGCCCACGACGGTGAGTCCCTGCAGGCTGCTGCCCGGGTAAATGATGCTGTCTGGTCCAATCTGGACATCCACCTGGATGTAAGTGGCACGCGGGTCGGTGATGGTCACACCGGCTTCCATCCAGGCGCGATTTATACGCGCGCGCATGACAGCCTCGGCTTCAGCCAGGTGCTCGCGGGTATTGATCCCCAGGGCTTCGTGCGGATCGCTGGTTGTAAGCGCCTCCACCCGCAGCCCATCCGCTGCTGCGATGCCAGCCAGGTCTGTCAGGTAATATTCGCCCTTCGGAGAGCGTTTCACCCGTCCAAGCGCCTGCCAAAGCCAGTCTGCCTGGAAGCAGTAAACACTGGCATTCAGCTCCTTCAGCGCCAGCACCTCGGTGCTGGCCTGGGCTTCTTCAATAATTTCACGCACCGAGCCATCCGCCGAGCGCACCACGCGCCCAAAGCCGTGCGAATCTCCCAGCTCCACGGTGAGCATGCTCATCGGGCCCGGGTTGCGCCGCTGCGCATCGACCAGACGCTGCAGCGTAGCACTGGTAAGCAGGGGCATATCGCCGGTGGTGAGCAGCACGAGGCCTTTTTTGCCCCTAAGCAGCGGTTCGGCCATCTGCAGCGCATGGGCTGTGCCCAACTGCTCAGCCTGCACCGCGAAACGGGCGCGCGTGCCCACGGCCGCCCGCACCTGGTCTGCCCCATGCCCGATTACCAGAACCGGGGGTTCAGAAGTGACCTTTGCCACCGCGCGCAGGCTGTGCTCAATCATCGCTCGCCCGCACAACGGATGCAGCACCTTCGGCAGGCTGGATTTCATGCGTTTGCCGTGACCGGCAGCCAGGATGACGGCAGTTACATCGGAGGACATAGCCATCCTCCGGAAACGTTAGGGCACAAATGCTCAGTAAACAAAAACGAGCCTGACCTCATCGATAAAGGGTCATTAAGCCCGGGCTCGCAGCGGCTGGTATAAAAATGGTCGGAAGAATCGGCGTCCAAATTCATTAAGTAGGCCAGGCTGGGGCGCCTGGATTCGAACCAAGATCCACAGATCCAAAGTCTGGTGTGCTGCCGTTGCACCACGCCCCAGTATTTCTGGATAGCCCCGAATTGGACTTTATTTTAGCACAAAAAAACGCCCTTTTTGAGCGCTTTTTCCCTTCCCGTGAATGAAAAATTTACTGGATGATTTTGAGCTGGCGCGCACGCGCCAGGGCAGATGTGCGGTTATCTACCTCCAGCTTCTGGTAGATGTTGCTGGTATGGGTTTTGACTGTGCCAATTGAAATGACCAGTTGCGCCGCGATCTGCTGGTTGGTCAGCCCGGCGGCAATCAGCTCGAGCACCTCCAGCTCACGCGGGCTGAGCGGCTCGATCAGGCCGGGTTGAGATCTGTGCGCGGCGCTTTCGGCAGAGACGACCAGACGCTGCGCCCAGGCAGCCAGCCGCGCGTCCTTGAGGATACCTCGCGAGATGCCCTGAGCGAGCAGTGCGGGCAGGCGCGGGTGCAAATCGCGAAACATTCGCATTCTGCCTCCCCGGTAGGCCAGTTCAAGCGCTTCAGCCAGGAATTCGAGCGCCCGCGCGTCAGATGCACCCTGGCAGACAGCCTGCAAAGCACGAATCTCCGCCAACCGTCCGAAACGCCCGCCCTGTCGGGCAGCTTCGGCCAATTGGTCCAGAAGGTCCGCTGCCTGTTTTTCCTGTCCCGCGGCTATCCACACCTGGATCAGGGTTAGTTTGCGCTGTTCATTGAAGGTGTCGCCCAGGTCTTTGTCCAACAATCCCTCACCGATCCGGCGGTCAGCCCAGCCTTGGGCTTCATCCTGCCTGCCCTGTGCCAGCCAGAGCAGGACACGCTGGCGCTCAAATTCCAGGTAGTAATCAAAATGAACCCGCGCTCGCTGCAGGATCTGCTCGCCCTGCTCGATGGCGGCGCGCGCAGCCTGCAGGTCGCCGCGGGCGTGCTGGACGCGCGCCACAAGGGCATGAGCCAGCAGGATCGAATGCGGGATACCCCAGGCCAGGTTTTCCCGCAAACCCGCTTGCAGCAGAAGCAGAGCTTCATCAATGCGGTCCCATTCATAAAAGACCTCGCCCAGGACAATTTTGAGCGTGCCGTTGATGTAATAGCGCCAGGCACCGCGTTCATCGATATACTGCTGATAATGCTGGCACAACTCAGCCGCCTCATCCAATCTACCCTGCAGGATGCGTATGCGCGCCAGGCGTGAAATGGCAATCGGTACGGCCACCGTGGAGCCGGTTTCAATATCGCGCTTGGCGGCAGCCAGCAGGAGCTGCTCAGCCTGCTTGAAACGGCTTTGCTGGGTGTAAATGATGCCCAGCATGACTTCAACTGTATTGCGCATGCCCACCAGCCCTTCGGGCACAAAGGCAAGGGCCTGGACGAGTGTAACTGCCGCCTCGGGTGGGGCGCTGTCTCCGCTGTAAACCGCGCGGTAATAACGCAGGGCGCGGGCAAAGGCCAGGCGCGCGCGGTCCTGCTCGGGCAGGTCCTTAAGCGGAAGGCTGCCAAATTGCTGAGTTGAATAGGATTCGATCGCCTGGATCAATTCCTCGACGACATGCTCATCACGACCGCTGATGGTGGACATCCAGGCGGCATGCAGACAGAGTTCCGGGTAACGCCGGACAACCTCCAACGGCAGGCGAGCAATTTGCTGCAAGAATTGTGGATTGGCATGCCCCCAGGTCTGCGCAGCGCTGCGGTCGATCAACTCGGCAGCCTTTTCCACCGCGCCGGCAGAAAACGCGTGTTCGACCGCTTCGACCGACATACCCTCCCTGGCGTACCAGTCAGAGGCGCGTTCGTGCAGCAAAGGGATAAGGGCCGGACTCGCATCCGCCAGGCGGGCACGCAGTAAATCCGTCAACAGGCGGTGGTAGCGGTACCAGCGGCGCTCTTCGTCCAGTGGCTGCAGGAAGAGGTTGGCGTTTTCGAGGTAATCGAGGATCACCCGCGCAGACGGCACGCTGGGCGCCTCTGGCAGCCGCTGATCGGCCTCAGGGGAAAAACCCATGATTGCGTCACACAAAGGCGCGCACAAGCGCTCGAGGACAGCCGAATAGAGCAAGAACTGCTGGACTTCGAAGGGCAGGCGGTTAAGGACTTCCTCCAACAGGTAATCCAGGATATAGTGGTGGCTGCCAGAAAAAGCGGCGATGAAAGCAGGCAGGTCGCTGCGCCCCTGCATGGATAGGGCAGCCATCTGCAGTCCGGCCGCCCATCCCTCGGTGCGCGCTTCCAGGGCTGCCACATCCTCATCCCGCAGGTCCAGGCCCATCAAGCGGTTAAGGAATTGCGTGCTTTCCGCCAGCGTGAAGCGTAAATCAGCGGCGCGCATTTCCAGAAGTTCGCCGCGCGAACGCATTCGCGCCAGGGGAAAAGGCGGGTCCTGGCGGGTGAGCACTACCAGGCGCAGGTTTTGCGGCTGGTGATCAAGCAGCAGATTAAAAACAGCCTGGATGGTTTTATCGCTCAGCAGGTGGTAATCATCCAGGAACAGGATGATCTGGCTGCCTGTTTCCGCAAAATCATCCACAAGGCCAGCGGCCACCTCCTCCGGTTGCAGCGGGCGCGGCAGGTTGAGGTATTCGGACAGGTGGCTGCCTGAATCAGGATCATTCTGCTGCAAAGCAGCTAACAGAGTGGCGAAGAAACGGTTGGGCTGGTCGTCCGTCTGATCCAGTGATATCCAAAGCGGATGCCAGCGGGCAGTATCTTTCAACCTATACGCCCAATCGGCAGCCAGGGTGCTCTTGCCAAAACCAGCCGGTGCAGAAAACAAAAACAACCGCGCCCCGAAATCCAGGGCGTTATCCAGGCGCTCAATCAGGTGCTGGCGCTCAACAATTTTCTTGCGCGTCGGGGGCAGGTTGATTTTCGTGCGGATGATGGGGTGAGCCATGCCAATAAACCATTCGCTGCCGGAGGATTAGTCTGATTGTATCATGCGGCCCGTAAAGAAAAATGACAGCTGAAAGAATATCCTTCTTTCAGCCGTCGGCGAGTTTTTATTAGTTTGCAGCCGGGCGGGTGAATCCCTGGATTTTCGTACCTGCGAGGTGATCTCAGGCGCGAATCTCGACTACCACGCCGTTTTCAGCCCAGTTATACAGCCACTCGGCGCCTTCCAGGCTGAGGATAATGCACCCATAGGAGACAGGGCGGCCCAGGTTGCCCGCCCACAGGCGCTGCCCGTTCGAAAGGGTGGGCAGCCCGTGTATACCATTCATAAAGCCAGGCCATGCCTCATAGATGCCCAGAAAATGCGGCATATACAGATCCCAGACCGAGGCGTAAGCCTCCAGCACATGGGTCTGGATCTGGAAAATGCCCGGCTGGGTTGGCGAGCGGTCGATTCCGGTGCTGATGACAAAATCGCGCAACTGGCTGCCGTTTTCATAGACCAGCATGCGCTGATCGCTGATGGAGATGATGATGCGCTTGCCTGCCACAACCGGCAGGGGCAGTAAATCGCTTTTAGAGGGGATGGTCAGGTTTGTCCCGATCGGGAGAGTGTCCGCATCCAGGCCCGGGTTGGCGCGCAGGATCATCCAGGCGGGCATTTGCTGGCGGTAAGAGATGCGCAGCAGGGTGTCGCCCGGCTGGACCGTATAACTGGTGGCGGGGTGACGCAGGATGACGGTATAGGGTTCACCGCGCTGCCAGCGCCCGGTCAAATCGTAGGCATCCGGCGGCAGCCAAACGGTGCGCCCATCGGTCAGACGCGCCTGCAGGCTGTCCAGGTATTGGGGGAAGGCATCCTCATTGATGCTGAGATTAAAATCCTGGCCGCTTACCTGCACCTGCACCCAGCCAGCCAGCGTTTCGGGAGGCACATCCATTTCCAGGGTCTCATCCAGGATGGGGTCATAGGCATTCACCTTGAGCGGACGCGCCAGTTGCTCCTCCAGTTCGGGAATGCGCCGCGCCAGCTCCTCGACCGGGGAGGGCACCTCACGCGTGGCGAGCGGCAGGTAAGCGCTTGCCATGATGATGCGGTAGCCCTGCGCCATTTCCTCTAAAGTCGCCTGGGCGTCAAAGCGCGCACCGGGCGCGCCGGGCACAGCCCGCCAACGCCCGTCTTGAAATTGTAGCGAAGCTGGCTCGGGTTCTCGGTCTACCAGCGGTCCCCAGTAGGATAGCTGCGCGGCCGCGGTCTGGGGGCTGAAAACCACCACTGGCTGGATGATCGGCGGTTGAATACCAAGAAGACTGCGCACCATCTGACCGTAACGTCCGGGGACGCGGCCATAAGCATACGCCTGGCTGGCTGTGGCGGCCGGGTCGACCCACAGGCCGAACTCCAGCGGGCGCGCTTCCCAATAATGTTGCCCGTCCGAGACCAGCAGGACCCGGTCACGGTTCCAGTAATTGTCAATGCGGGCGGCAGCCTGTTCGAGTGACAGGCCGCCTACCTCTAGATCACCCACCCGCACCCCTGGCGCGATTGGCCCGGACACACGGTAATATATATAGAAACCCATGAACAGCCAGCTGCCCAACAGCAGAACCACTGCCGCAGCGAGCACCCAGCGCAGCCAGGCGGGTTCTTCTACGGCTGCAGCGGCACGGCTGACAGGGTAAGCCTGCATGTGATCACTCTCCATAAGATTAAGACGCCGGTAAGGGTGCTTTGTTCCTCATAGCGCCGCTCAGCGCACACGGCGTGGGTAGCCGAAGCCGTTCAATCTGACCTGGTTGGGGTCCTGCGGCCACACGCCGGCGATTTTTTGACCACAGCGCGGGCAGGTACCCTCGGCTGTGATGCGGTAATCCATGACCACGTAACCGCGCCGCGCAATCAGGCGTTCACTGCACTGCGGGCAGAAGGTATCCTCCAGTGAGCCCACCCGCCCGGGCAGGTTTCCGGCATAAACGTAGTGTAAGCCGGCTTCCTGACCGATATCGGCCGCCTGCTGCAGGGAGCGCGCCGAGGTGGGCGGCGGATCGGTCATTTTGTAATCCGGATGGAAAGCCGTAACGTGCCAGGGGATATCTTTGGAAACGGAGGCGATATAGCGGGCAGCATCCCACAATTCCTCCGGGCTGTCGTTGAAACCGGGCACAATCAGGGTGACCACCTCGACCCACAGTCCCAGCGCGTGGGCATTCTTGATGGTATCCAGCACGTGCTGCAGCACACCGCCCAGCCGGCGGTACTGGCGGTCCTGCATGGTTTTTAAATCCACCTTGTAGGCATCCAGGTGCGGGCGCAAATACGCGAGGGCCTCGGGGGTAGCGTTGCCGTTGGAGACGAATGCGCACAGCAGACCCTGCTGGCGGGCGACCTTGAAGACATCCACAGCCCATTCCGCGGTGATCAGCGGTTCATTATAGGAAGAAACCACCACCTGCGCGCCGTTGCGCAGCGCATGCGCGACCAGGTTCTCCGGGCTGACGCGGTGAATGTAAGCCGGGTCGAGGTCGATTTGTGGGTCGCGCAGCGCCTGCGAGGTCAGCCAGTTCTGGCAATAATCGCAGTGAAAATCGCAGCCCAGCATGCCAAAGGTCAGCGCCTCTGCGCCGGGCATGAGGTGCGCAAAGGGTTTCTTCTCGATCGGATCGACCTGCAGCGCTGCCACGTAGCCCCAGGGCACGCGCAGCTCGCCGTCCTGGTTGAAGCGCACCTTACAGATGCCGCGCCGCCCGGGTTTGATCAGGCAGCGGTGGGCGCAGGCCACGCAGCGCAGCGCGCCGTTTTCGAGCGGTTGCAGCAGATCGCCCTGGCGGGTAAGTTGATCCAGACGATCAGCCAAAGTTACCATATCAACTCCTCTTTCTAAACCAGTAAAACCAGTCTGTTTACATTATAACAATGTCGCTGCCGTCCGGAACAAACCCCATTTCGAAGTTATTCTGCTGAATATATCTATTTTTCCGGAGCGCCTGCTTGAAGTCCTATGCAGTGAGGGACGATAGTGGTACAGGCATAGCAAGCGGCAGCGGCGTGAGTCTGGCTGAGTGGAATCCTTATCTCGCCTGCGTCGCCCAATGATCTACCCTCTCCACCTTTCCAATCTTGAAGAGCATGAGTAGAAACCAACTCCTGTGATAAACTGGCAGCATGCACATTACCACGCTGCGCACGCAAATTAAAGAGAAACTGACTGCCGCGGCCCAACGCGACGAGCGCATCGCCGGCATCGCCGATTACGGCTCATCAGCCCAGGGCCGCGCTGACCTGTATTCGGACCTGGATGTATGCCTGTTCATCCGCGATGAGCACCTGGAGGACTTTAAGCGCGGCTGGAAAGATTGGGTGGCGCAGTTTGGGCATCTGCTGTTGGCCTACACCAGCTGGGTGGGGCATCCCTGGGCAGTGTTCGACGCCGAACCGCTTCCGCTGCGGGTCGATTTCGCCTTTGAGCCGCTTTCCTCCATCCAACAGGTGAAGACCTGGCCGTGTTCACCCGTGAGCGTTGAGGCGATGGTCTGGTACGATGATACCGGCGGCGAGCTCAGCCGGCTGGCGGGTGAGATCGTCAACCAGCCGCTGGCACCACCTGACCTGAATCAGGCCTTCGAGCAGGCCTGCGGCGACCTGTGGTACTACCTGCTGCGCACGGACGGGAAGGTGCAGCGCGGGCAGTTGTTCGCCGCCTGGCAGGATTTTCATTTTGTGATTATCGGCGCGCTTTTTTCGCTGCTGCGCATCGAGGCCGGCGCGGTTGAGCGCTGGCGCGCTTCCAATGCAGCCAACCACATCGAGACGGCGCTCAGCCCCGAGCGGTTGGTCCAACTGCAGCGCTGTACAGCCCAACCGGAGGCAACCAGCCTGCAAGCGGCACTGCTGGCAGCCGCCAGCCTGGGATTCGATGTCTGCCAGACCACCGCCAGCCGGCATGGCTGGGAATGGCCGCAAGAACTGGGCGAGAAAATCCTTGCGAGCTGGTCCTCGCGGGGCTGAACCGCGTTTGCACAATCACAGCTATAATTCTGGTATGGCCAAAACCCAAACCCGTTTCGTGTGCCAGTCCTGCGGTCGCGCCACGCCGCGCCAGTTAGGGCGCTGCCCGTCCTGCGGCAGTTACGGCACCATGGTGGAAGAGATAATCAGCACACCTGCGGCGCAGCCTAACCTCAAGCGCGGGTTGGGCGGACGCTCGCAACCGCGCCGGCTGGCGGACATTTCCGGCGACGCTGAGGAACGCCTGGCGCTGCCCATGGCTGAATTCGCGCGCGTGCTGGGCGGCGGGGTGGTGCCCGGCTCGATCGTGCTGGTGGGCGGCGACCCCGGCATCGGTAAATCGACCCTGACGCTGCAGATGACCATCGAGATGGCTGGCGAACTGTTGCAGAGCGGCTATCCCGCCAGCAACGTGCTGTACGTCTCCGGCGAGGAATCGGAGCGCCAGATCAAGATGCGCGCCCTGCGTCTGCTGCGCGCCAACGGCGGTGATGAAAGCCCTCCGCTGCCCGATAACCTGCTTTTGGTGACCGAGACCAACCTGGATACCATCCTGGAACACGTCCGCGAAGTCAATCCCGGCCTGCTGATTGTCGATTCGATCCAGACGGTCTACATCCCCGAGCTTCAGTCCAGCGCGGGCTCGGTCAGCCAGGTGCGCGAGTGCGCCTCGCGCCTGCGCGAGCTGGCCAAATCCAGCGGAATGGCAGTGTTTGTGATCGGGCACGTGACCAAGGAGGGCATCATCGCCGGCCCGCGCGTGCTGGAGCACATCGTCGACACGGTCCTGTACCTGGAAGGCGACCGTTTCCAAACTTTCCGCCTGCTGCGATCCGTCAAGAACCGCTTCGGGGCTACCTCCGAGGTAGGGGTTTTCGAGATGCGCGAGCAGGGCATGGTCGAGGTGCCCAATCCCTCCGAAGTCTTCCTGGCGGAACGGTTGGTGAACGCGCCCGGCTCCGCCATCACGGTAACGATGGAAGGCACCCGCCCGCTGCTGGTCGAGCTGCAAGGCTTGACCAGCTTCTCCAACCTGGGCAACCCGCGCCGCACGCCCAACGGGGTGGATATCAACCGCCTGCTATTGATCACCGCTGTTTTAACCCGCCGCCTGGGACTGCGCCTGGCTGACCAGGACGTGTTCGTCAATGTTGTGGGCGGGCTGCGCATCAGCGAACCGGCGGCTGACCTGGCAATCGCAGCGGTGATCGCTTCTTCGATGCGTGACCTGCCGGTGCGCGCCGACGCTGTGCTGGTGGGCGAGGTCGGCCTGTCAGGCGAGCTGCGCTGGGTGGGACAGATGGCCAGCCGGCTGCGCGAAGCGGGCAAGCTGGGCTTCAAGGCGGCCATTGTGCCGCGGCAGGTGCGGCGCAGCGAGCCGTGGCCGGAGAACATAGAGATCCTCCAGGCGCGCTCATTGCGCGAAGCGCTGCAACTGGCGCTGGTGACTCCACAAAGCTAACAACATCCAAAACAAAAAATCCGCGTCGCTGAAGCACCCTGCATGCTTAAAATGTGTACAGGTTAATCCCGGCTTAATTCAAAGCAAGTACAATTACACCGTTCAGGATGATTCTCAGCCTGCCTGCGCAGCCATCAGGCTACCCGGCAGGGGGAAGTTCATGTCTGCTCCTGAACCGGGGTAAATAACCGATGCTGCGAAAAATTCTACAACTATCCTTCATTCATGTGGCCGTTGCCATGACCCTGGTGCCGATCAACAGCACCCTCAACCGCGTCATGATCAAAGAAATGGCTATCGCCGCCACCGTGGTGGCTTTGCTGGCTTCGCTGCCGTATATTTTCTCGCCCACCCAGATCATGATCGGCTCCTACTCGGACCGTCACCCGATCCTTGGCTGGCGGCGCTCGCCGTATATTGCGCTGGGGCTGCTGCTGTGCGTGGCTGGGGTGGCGCTGGCGCCTCAGGCGGTATTCTTCATGCCGGAGAACCGCGCTGTCGGCTTTGCGCTCACGCTGCTTACTTTCGCCGCCTGGGGTATGGGCTACAACGTGGCCAGCGTTTCTTACCTTTCTCTGGCCTCGGAATTATCAGGGGAAAAAGGCCGCTCACGCACCGTGGCGGTTATGTGGTTCATGATGATCATTGGAATCATCGTAACTGCCGCAGGACTGAGCCGCCTGCTGGAACCGTACACGGAGGCGCAGTTGGAATGGGCCTTCACCATGGTGGCGCTGGTAGCGCTGGTACTTGGCGTCATAGGGCTGATCGGGTTGGAGCCGCGGCACAAAAGCCTGGGATTGCTGCCCGCGCATGAACGCGCCACCTGGCGCACATTGATCGGTGTGGTGCTGGCCAACAAACATGCACGGCGGTTTTTCCTTTACCTGATCCTGCTGCTGGCTGCCATCCTCGGGCAGGATGTGCTGCTGGAACCCTTCGCGGCCGAGGCTTTCCACCTGCCGGTGGCGGCCACCACGCGCATTACTTCTATCTGGGGCGGCTGCGTGCTGCTGACGCTGGCGATCGCCAACCTGCTGGAAAGGCGGCTGGGCAAGCGCCGCGTGGCGCAGATGGGATCGCTGCTGGCGATCACCGCCTTTTTGCTGATCGCCAGCAGCGCGCTGGCTGGCAGCCAGGGCATGTTCTTCAGCGGTGTTGTGCTGCTGGGCCTGGGGACAGGATTGGCGACCGTGTCAAACCTGTCGTTGATGCTGGACATGACCACCAGCCAGGTCGGGCTGTATATTGGCGCCTGGGGCATCGCCAACGCCATCTCCCGCCTGATCGGCACCGTCACCAGCGGGGCGCTGCGCGATCTGATCACGGTCTTGAGCGCCAATGAGCTGGCGGGTTATGTCACCGTGTTCTTTATCTTTGCCGCGCTGCTGGCAGCCTCTCTGATTGTGCTGCGCCGCATCGATGTCCTCAGCTTCCGTCGCGAGAGTCAGGACATAAGCCTGCCCGAGCGGGCGGCACTGATGAATGAATTGTGAAGAAGAGTTTTATTAATCACCGCCACCATTCTTCGTCTGGTGGCGGTGATTTTGTTATGCGGTGTAAAACGCGGGGGTAATTATTATCGCTGTCAAGACCGGGTTCCGCGTCAGTGCGCGTTTTTGTCAGCAGATCTCCGGTGCAGGTTTACCTTCCTGTAGCTGTCCGCGGTAATATCTGCGCTGCAGCCAGAAAGCCACATTAACCAATCCAATCATGACGGGCACCTCAACCAGCGGCCCAATAACAGCGGCGAAAGCCTCGCCTGAGGTGATGCCAAAGACCGCCACCGCTACAGCGATGGCCAGTTCGAAGTTGTTGCTGGCCGCCGTGAAAGACAGCGTGGTGTTCTTGCGGTAATCCGCGCCCACGACTTTGCCGAGGGCAAAACTGATCAGGAACATGCCCACGAAGTAAATCAGCAGCGGGATGGCGATGCGCACCACATCCAGCGGGAAGGCCAGGATTTTCTCACCCTTCAGGCTGAACATGACGATGATGGTGAAGAGCAGCGCGATCAGGGTGATGGGGCTGATCTTAGGGATGAATTTCGAGTAATACCATTCCTTGCCTTTTAACCGCACCAGGATTAGACGTGTGAAGAAACCGGCGATGAAGGGGATGCCCAGATAAATAAACACGCTCTCGGCGATCTGCCCAATGGTCACCTCAACACGGCTGCCTTCCAGCCCAAACCAGGTCGGCAGCACAGTGATGAACACGTAGGCGTACACGCTGTAGAAGAGCACCTGGAAGATACTGTTGAAAGCCACCAGCCCGGCGGCGTACTCGGTATCGCCTTTGGCAAGTTCATTCCAGACGATCACCATGGCGATGCAGCGCGCGATGCCAATCATGATCAGGCCGGTCATGTATTCGGGGTAGCCGCGCAGGAAAATGATCGCCAGGGCAAACATCAGAATTGGCCCAATGATCCAGTTCTGCAGCAGTGATAGTCCCAGCACTTTCCAGTTGCGGAAGACATCGCCCAACTCATCGTAGTGCACTTTGGCCAGCGGCGGGTACATCATTAAAATCAAACCGATAGCGATGGGGATATTGGTGGTCTCGATCTGGAACTGGTCGATGAAAGTTTCCACGCCAGGGAAAAGCGCTCCGATCCCTACGCCCAGCGCCATGGCAAGGAAGATCCAAAGTGTCAGATAGCGGTCGAGGGTGGATAAACGTTTACTTACGCTGGCAGTTGCCATAGGACCTCCGAGGATTTTATTTTAATTTCGGGTCACGAACGGTTTTACAGCTCAGATCCGGATCCAGCCCCGGGTTGCAGTACGGGCATGGACAGTCCGGCAGCGGGACGGCAGAGAGATTTTCAAGTCCTGAAAGGTCCATCCCGAAGACTCGGGCGGCCCCACTCAGGATTTCCAGGCTCTGCGGCTGGCTCAGGCGGTAGAAGATGTTACGACCTTCGCGGCGCGTCTCAACCAGCCCGGTTTTGCGCAGCAACATGAGGTGCTGCGAAATGGCGGCCTGCCGCATACCCAGAAGTGACTCGAGGTGACAGACACAGGCATCGCCCTGAGCCAGTACGAATAGGATCTGGATGCGGGCGGGGTGACTGAACAACGAAAACAAGCGGGCAAGTTGTTCCTGGGTGTTCAATATATTCGCGGTCACGAATATATTATACGCCTCTCAGCCCGTTTGTGTAGATGACATATTTCAGCCGCAGGCAGGAAATAAGTCAATGAAAGTGTGGAGCGGGTATTGCCCTTCACAAGACTCGTGCACTAATCCACCTGGCGGTTAAGGTATTTCAAGCCTGTGCCAGTGTTGAGCAGCAGAATGCGTTCTTCTGGCTGCAGCCAGCCGCTCTGGCGCAGTTCCGGCAGCGCTGCTACAAGTGCGGCGCCCTCGGGTGCGGCGAAGATCCCCTCCATGGCTGCCAGTTGCCGCTGCGCCTGAAGGATGTCCTCATCCGGCACCGCCACAGCCGTCCCCTGGCTTTCATACAGAGCCCGCAAGACCAGACGGTCACCAAAGGATTTGGGCACGCGCAGCCCCGAGGCGAGGGTGCGGGCGTTTTGCCAGAATTCACTCACCTCGGCTTTGCGCTCGAAAGCGCGCACAATCGGCGCACAGCCTTCCGCCTGGACTGCCACCATGCGCGGACGCTGGCTGGTTTCCAGCCATCCCAGAGCCGCCAGCTCTTCAAATGCCTTCCAGATGGCAACCAGGCCCATGCCGCCGCCCGCCGGGTAGAGGATCACGTCCGGGAGCTGCCAGGCAAAGTCCTCGGCAATCTCATAACCCATGGTTTTCTTGCCCTCCATGCGGTACGGCTCCTTGAAGGTCGAAACGTCGAACCAGCCAGAGTCTCGCCCCCACTGGTGCGCACGCGCTGCGGCATCATGGATCAAACCGTCAACCAGGACCACTTCAGCGGCGCATATGCGGCTTTCCTCAATATTAGCGGGCGGTGTGTCGCGGGGCATGAAAACCGCTGCTTGCAGACCGGCGCGGGCAGCGTAGGCGGCCAGCGCTCCGCCAGCATTCCCGGCCGTGGGGATCATCAATTTGCGCACACCCAGATCTCTGGCGCGCGAGACGGCAGCCGAAAGGCCGCGCGCTTTGAAAGTGCCGGTTGGGTTCAGGCTTTCATCCTTTAAATAGAGGCGTTCATATCCAAAGGCACTCTCCACCCTCGGCAGCCGCAGCAGGGGTGTGCCGCCCTCGCCCAGGCTGATGATATTGGCTGCCCGCTGAACCGGCAGCAGTTCGCGGTAGCGCCACATTCCCTTGCGGCGCGCCTGAATTTGTTCACGCTCGAGCTGAAGAGCGGCTTCCGCAAGATCGTAGCGCGCCAGCAAGGGCGCCTGGCAGTCCTGGCAAAAGGTTTGGAGGCTGTCTGCGGATAATTCGCGCCCGCACTGCGAACACTCCAGGGCTCGTAAAAAGGATTTGTCGGCCAAAATGTGGTCCTCCCAATTTTTCTATTGAATAGCAGGGACAGGGCAATTATATAATCGCATTTTCCATTGTGTATAATAGACAGAGGCTGTCAAGATTTATTTTTAGAATAAAACCTTCCGGAAAATTGTTTCCGGCTGCAAACAACGATTATCAGTAACACCCCAAAGGATAACCTGATGAATGAACAATTGAAAACCTGTCCCTTTTGCGGTGCGCCTGTCCAGGCTGGATTAAGCCATTGCGAGGCTTGCGGGCAATCACTGACCAGTCAGGGCTCGCCCATGGATTACGTTAACCAGCAGGGGCCCGAGCCCGCCCCTACGCCCGCCCCCACACCCACCCCGCCGCCCCTGCACCATCCCGCGGAGCAGGGCGCACAGCCTGCGGTGCCTGCGCCCGCCCCGCCGCCGCCCGGAACCACCACACCCCTGCCCGCGCCAGCGAGAAAAGGCGGATTCCCGATCTGGCTGATTGTGGTTTTGGTGCTGGTGGTGGTGTGCCTGTGCGCAGCCATCATTGTTGGCGTGGTGACCATTTCGCGAATGACCAGCACTGTCAGCTCGCAAAGCGCGGTGGATGAAATCATCGAACGCGTGCCCGCGCTTGGGGAAGTCGTCTCCAGCAGCACGCAGGAATCCAGCGGCACACCCACCCAGCGTCCCATTCCAACGCGCGAGCCCACGCCCATACCCACGATCGTGACCGCCCGCGAGCAAACCCGGGACGAAAACTTGCTGTTCGATGACTTCTCCTCCAACCAGTTTGGCTGGCTTGAAGATCAGGATGAGGTCTCCATCCAGGGTTTGGAGGGCGAGCGTTATTTCATTCATGTGCTCGAGCCGGAGTGGATCGTGTGGAGTTACGCCCCGGTCGACTTTTTCCCGAGCCAGGCCGAATTCAGCGCCCAGGTTCCCGGCGATGTGAGCGGGGGCACCTTCGGCGTGCTCTGCCATATGACCGACAGCGACAATTATTACTTCGTCGAAATCGACCTGGCGGATAAAACCTATTCCTTCGGCAAATCGGATGTTTCCGGCATGTCAACGGTTCTGCCGGAAGGTTGGTTCGCAGCCCTTCACTTAAAGGAAGATGCCCATGCCAGTAATACCGTCAAGGTGATCTGTGAGGCAGACAGCATCACGCTGTATATCAATGATGAACTGGAAAAACAGGCGGATCTGGAGGAACAGGCGCCGCAAGGACAATTGGCCATATTTGCCTTTTCCTGGGATACCCTTGGCGCCGACGGATACAAGGTTTATTTCGATGAATTTGAAGCCAGGAGGTAAGCCCCCAGGCTACACTCACAACTGATTGTCAGTTATCTGACAATTGACCGGAATCGAGGATGAATATCAGGCAATTTATGGTACCTTCTACGTTACCATCTGGCCTGGTTTTTCATTACAATGATGGAGGGGAGTTGTCCGCCTCTCCGCAGGGAAGCTAGCCACTTCCCCTTTGCGTTTTTCAATCCAAAATTTATACCAAAACGAGGAACCCGTATGCCCGAAGAAGATCCCCGAATTGTTGAGTTGCGCGAAATGCGCGCAAAAGCGCAGTCCGCCGGCGGAGAAGACCGAATCGCCAAACACCATGCAAAAGGTAAATTAACCGCCCGTGAGCGCATTGAGCTTCTGCTGGACCCCGGCACCTTTAACGAACTGGAACCGTACGTCACCCACCGCAGCGAAGATATCGGTTTGAAAGATAAATACCTGACTGACGGCGTGGTCACCGGTTTTGGCACAGTAGACGGCCGCGCAGTTTACGTCTACGCCCAGGATTTCACCGTTATGGGCGGCGCATTGGGCGAGATGCACGGTAAGAAAATCGCTCGCGTGATGGACCTGGCCGCCTCAGCCGGTGCGCCGGTGGTCGGACTAATCGACTCCGGCGGCGCGCGCATCAATGAAGGCGTACGCAGCCTGTACGGCTATGCCCAGATTTTCCAGCGCAACACCCTCTATTCCGGCGTCATCCCGCAGATCAGCCTGGTGTTAGGCCCGTGCGCGGGCGGTGCGGCTTACTCACCGGCAGTGCAGGACATGATCATCATGGTCGAAAAGCAGTCCTTCATGTTCTTGACCGGTCCCGAGGTCATCAAATCGGTAACCGGCGAAGTGGTAGACTTCGAGAGCCTGGGAGGCGCCGACGTCCACCTGGGCATCAGCGGCACGGCTCATCTCAAGACGCAGAGCGACCGTGAAGCCGTTCTGCTGGCACGCCGCATGCTCTCCTACCTGCCCTCAAACAATGTGGAAAACCCGCCCTATATGGATACCGGCGACGACCCCAACCGCATGGACGAAGCGCTTAACAGCCTGGTACCGATAAATCCTGCCGAACCTTATTCCATGCACGATGCCATTGAAATGATCGTCGATCGTGGGACTTTTGTGGAGCTGCAGTCCTCCTTCGCCCGCAACGCAATCGTCGGCCTGGCGCGCATGGATGGCCACACGGTTGGCATCGTCTCGCAGGAGCCGGCTGTTATGGCGGGCGTGATGGATATCGACTCGTCCGATAAAATCGCCCGTTTCGTACGGTTTTGCGATGCTTTCAATATCCCGCTGGTCACCTTCCTCGATTCGCCCGGCTTCCTGCCCGGCACCGACCAGGAGCACCGCGGGGTTATCCGCCATGGGGCGAAAGTATTATTCTCGTATGCGGATGCCACGGTCCCCAAGATCCAGATCATCACACGCAAAGCCTACGGCGGCGCGATGATCGTGATGAGCTCCAAGTTAATGGGCGCGGACATCAGTTTCGCCTGGCCGAGCGCAGAAATCGCTGTAATGGGTCCCGAAGGCGCGGCCAACATCCTTTACCGCAAGCAAATCGAAGCCGCCGAAGACCCGGCTGCCGAGCGCGAGCGCATTGTGGATGAATACCGCAAGAAATTCCTCAACCCGTACGCAGCGGCTGCCGATGGTTATATCGACGACGTCATCGAGCCGCGCGAGACCCGCAAACGTGTGATCGCTGCCCTGGCTGCGCTGCGTGAAAAATCCGCCAGCACTCCCGCCCGCAAACATGGAAATATCCCCCTGTAGGCGCGGGTTTAAGCAGAGGAGCAAATCGATATGACCGAATTATTGACCCAGGGACTGCTGATCACCGTGATCGGCATGGGACTGGTTTTTCTGGTCCTGATTTTTTTATGGGGCCTGATAAATCTGATCTCGCGTCTCCCATTCACAGACGACGATGGGAAAGGCGATAAAGGCCCAAGCGATGAAGGTGCCCGCCCATCCATCGAAGAAAAGCCGCTTGAAGAAAACAGCCGCTCGCTGCGCGCGCGGGCAGCCGCTGTTGCGGTCGCAGCCGCGCTGGGACTGCAAAAAAGCGCTGTGCGCCTGGCACCGCCCCAGGGCAGTGAAACCACCCCCTGGCAGGCGGCCCGGCGAGTCGGCCAGTTCTCTATGAATGCTCAAATTACCACCCGAAAACCACGAGGTTCTGCGCGATGAAACTGCAAGTGAAAATCGAAAACCAGACATTTGACGTAGAAATCGAAGACCTGAACAGCCGCCCGATTGTAGCCAGGGTGGAAGGCGAAACTTTTGAAATCTGGCCGGAAGAGACCCCGCTGCCAGCGCCCGCGGCTGCGGCCCCATCTGCGCCGAAACCCGCTGCTGCCGCGGCTCCGGCTGCTCCGGCGCCTGTGCGCGCAGCGGCACCGGCTGCGCCAGTCAACGCTTCCAAAGCGGTAACCTCGCCGCTGCCAGGTACTGTGATTGCCATCATGGTGCGCGAAGGCGACCAGGTAAAGTACGGACAGGATTTGATGACCCTGGAAGCGATGAAAATGCAGAACGCGATTCGCGCTAACCGCGAGGGGAAAATTGCTGCTATCCACGTTAATGTGGGCGACCAGGTTCGTCACGGGCAGCCCCTGATCGAATACGCCGACTGACGGAGGCGGATGGAATGGACTTTACCGAACTAATCCTCGAAATATCACGGGGTATCACCTCCTTTACCTGGGGCAACGCGGTCATGATCCTGGCCGGGTTGATCCTGATATTCCTGGCCGTGGTGAAGGAATATGAACCTGTGTTGCTTCTCCCAATCGGCTTTGGGTGTATCCTGGCCAATCTGGGAATGTCCACCGAATCCGGCATGTTCAAAGCGCTGTACGATGCGGGCATCAAGACCGAGCTGTTTCCCCTGCTGATCTTCGTGGGCGTTGGGGCGATGATCGACTTTCGCCCGCTGCTCTCGATGCCTAAGATGGCCCTCCTGGGGGCAGCCGGGCAATTTGGCATCTACACCACCCTGCTGCTGGCTATTCTGCTCGGCTTTCCGATGAACCAGGCCGCAGCCATTGGCTCGATCGGCGCCATTGACGGACCGACCGCCATTTTCGTCACCACCAAGCTGGCGCCAGAGATTCTTGCCCCGGTGACCGTGGCAGCCTACTCGTACATGAGCCTGATCCCGATCATTCAGATCCCGGTGATGAAGTTGATGACCACGCGCAAGGAACGCTTGATCCGCATGGATTACGCTGCGCGTCCGGTCTCCAACAAGATCGTGATCGCTTTCCCGATCATCGTCACTATCGTGATCAGCCTGATCGCGCCGGATGCAGCTCCGCTGATCGCGACCCTCATGCTGGGCAACCTGCTGCGCGAATCCGGGGTGGTCGATCGGCTGAGCAAGGCCGCGCAGAATGAGATCATCAACATAGCCACGCTGTTCCTTGGCCTGACCATCGGCGCGACCATGACAGCAGAGAGCTTCCTGAACGTGCAAACACTGATGATTCTGGGGCTGGGTTTCCTGGCCTTCGTAATCGACACGGTGGCTGGCCTGTCTTTCGGCAAGCTGATGGCGGTGATCACCGGCGGTAAGATAAACCCGCTGATCGGCGCGTGCGGCATCAGCGCTTTCCCGATGGCCGGGCGCCTGGCAGCGCGCGTTGCCAAAGAAGAAGATTTCGACAACTTTATCCTGATGCACGCCATGGGCGCCAATACCGCTGGTCAGCTCGGCAGCGTTATTGCTGGCGGCTTATTGCTGGCCCTGACCCTCGGCATTACTGGTGGGATGTAAGCCAATAGAAGGACCTCGGGCGTTTCAAACAAATAATAAAAACAGCGTTCAGTGATCAAACTGAACGCTGTTTTTATCTTCTGAACTCATCTACTTTCGACGGCGGGACAAACGCCCGCTGAAAGGCTGGGTATCATCCACATCCAGGCGGTAACCCATGCCGCGCACGGTTTTAATGAAACGCGGATGGCGCGGGTCATCTTCGATCGCCTGGCGCAGCCAGGAGATATGCACATCCAGGGTGCGCGTGTCACCGGTGTAGTCTGTGTCCCACACTTTACTGAACAGTTCTTTGCGCTCGATCACCTGGCCGGAATATTCCATCAGCGCCTTGAGCAGGGTGACCAGGCGAGGGGTCAGCAGGGCCTGGTGCTCATTGCAGCGCACTGAATGGGTTTCCAGGTCGAGGTAGATTGGTCCGACGCGGTAGATATTTTTGGGTTCCTGCGGCAGATAGGGTTTGATACGGTTCAACAGCTTTTGCAGCGTGAAGGGCAGGTTTAGGACCACATCTGCTTCCGAGCCATTATCCGCGTGGGTGTTCTCATCCAGGATGAGAACAATCGGGATTTTTGGCGCGCGCTCGCGTAGGGCAGCGCAGATTCGCTTGCCGCTGGTGCGCATCGAAGCGGCGTCCAGGACGATCACATCCGGCCGGGTCTCTTCCATGCGCTCGAGGGCGGCGCTGCCGCTGGATGCAGTCTCGACCTGAAATTTCTTCTTCGTTAACCCGGCCAGGAACGAGGTGCGGTCCGATCTTTTTCCTTCGATGAGCAGTATGGTAAAACTACTCTGCATAATTTTTATCCGATATCATCAGGTTTTAAGGCGCAGCCTTTTTTTCTCCACAAGTGCGAACCCATTTCTAATATTCGAGACGGTAACAGACCCTTCCAGCGGTTTACCGCCGGCTCTGGCGGGAATTTCAGCCGTGAACAACTTTATATTCTGGTACTTCGAGCTGGTGCCGTTTCTGTGATCCAAAATCCCCGTGAACTACCAGCCCGTGAAAAAAAACTGGAAAGAGACTTTGGCCAAGCTAGCTCTTTCCTTGCCCTCATGCCGTCCCGGTAAAAGGTGCTATCTTTTCGCGAAGTCAAAATCATCCATCTCATGATCGCACACTTTCAGCAGGCCGCCATTTTAAGAAAACCATCAACCGGTATAACCGGGGGATTTTTGCGCCTGCGCAACCTGTTCCACCGTCCTTGACACATAATCATTTTTGTTTTTGCTGGAACGGCAAAAGGTATTGGTTATTATACATCAAAACTTAAAGATTCCAACTGAATCGGAATTGTTAACATTTAATGAACCCTTCCAGACCTGTACATCCATCGCTGTTGCATCCCTTTCCTGCCCGTGTTAGAATTAAAGCGAAGACGGCCAGCAACGTTACGGTTCCCCTGCGGGAAAATGCAAGGCTGGCTATTTTTTCACCTTATATCCTGGCGGGAAGGCCGGTTCGGTCTCGCAAGAAGAGGTAGTGGTATGCCCAGAATGGTCGAAGTTGTAATCGATAGCGTGCGTGTCAGCCTGACCAACCAGCAGCGCATTGTGGTTCTGCGAGAAGTTAACGCTGAGCGTTATTTGCCGATCTGGATCGGACCTTATGAGGCAGAAGCGATCACTATTGCGCTGCAAGAGATAGAAGTCGCTCGCCCGCAGACACACGATCTTCTCAAAAACATTTTGAGCACCCTTAACGGCCGTCTGCTGCGCGTCGAAGTGGTTGCTTTGCGAGATGACGTCTTTTTTGGCAGCCTGGTGATCGAGCATAACGATACCACTGTCAATATCGACACACGGCCTTCGGATGCGCTGGCTCTGGCGGTCCGCGCGCATGTACCCATCCTGGTGGCGCGCGAGGTCATGGAAACAGCCGGCATCATTCCCGAAGCAGATATTCAAAGCCAGGAAGTGCCCAAAGCGCAACCGGGCCGCTCTGAGAGCACAGAAGAAGAGGATGTAGAATCGGAGGAGCGCCTGTCTGTCTTTGAAGACTTTCTACAAAACCTGAATATTGAAGACAGCAGCGACGAGAGTGACGAGGACGACCAGGAAGGCGGCGAACCAGATCAGGACAACCCTAGGTCGTCCAATTAGGTGGTTACCCACACCGGGGCTGCCTGCAGCCTCCGGATTTATGATCCCAATTCAGCCACATCCCGGGGAAATATGTATGAATTTCCCTTACATCCCGCAGAAAGGACCGGCTGACAGACGGCGCTATGAGTGATGATCCTCCCGTGTTCGAAGAGCGCAGCTCTCCATTAGAGCAGGCACACCCGCACAACCGTGAAGCCGAAGAGGCAGTCCTCGGGGCAGTATTAATCAACCCCGATGTATATTATGAGGTCGCCCAAATCCTGCGCCCGGATGATTTTTACATCGTGCGCAACCGCTGGATCTGGGAGGTTTTTGTCAGCCTGCATGACAGCCGCTCGCCGATCGATTACCTCACGGTGCGCCGGATGCTGGAAGAACGCGGTCAACTTCTCGACGTGGGCGGCCCGGCTTACATCACTGCGCTCATCAACCAGACACCCACGTCGATCCATGCCGAGGCATACGCGCGCATGGTCCAGGAAGCATCCATCCGCAGGCGTATGCTGGCTGCTGCCAATGAAATGGCCAAACTGGCCTTCGACCAGAAGCAAAGCCTGGATACGATTATCGACGAGGCGGAGAAATCCGTCTTCAACCTGAACGAGCGGCGCGTCCAGCACGACTTGCAGCCTATCCAGAACGTTCTCAGTTCGTACTACGATCGGGTCGACCAGCTCTCGCAGCGCCCCGAGGATATTTATGGGGTACCCACCGGCCTGTACGACCTGGACCGCCTGCTGGGAGGGCTGCAAAAATCCGACCTGTTGATCGTGGCCGGCCGCCCGGGTATGGGCAAAACCGGTTTTTTGCTCTCGGTGGCTAAAAATGCCGCCCAAAAACACAAGAAACATGTGGCAGTCTTTTCCTTGGAAATGTCGTCCGAGCAACTGGTCCAGCGGCTGATCGCCCAGGAGACCGGCATCGATACCCAACGGCTGCGCAGCGGAAAACTCAACTATGACGAGTGGCCGCTCTTCACGCATGCCATAGAGGTGCTCAGCGATACCCACATCTGGCTGGACGACACGCCTGCGATCACGCCCCTGCAACTGCGCACAAAGTGCCGCCGCCTGCACCTCGAGTTCAACCTCGACCTGGTGGTGGTGGATTACCTGCAGTTGATGTCTGGGGACATTCGCACCGACAACCGCGTTCAGGAAGTCTCCTCCATCTCGCGCAACCTCAAGGTGCTTGCGCGCGAATTAAATGTGCCTGTTCTGGCCGCAGCCCAGCTCTCTCGCGCAGTCGAACAACGCGCCGACAAACGCCCTATGCTCTCAGACCTGCGCGAATCCGGCAGCCTGGAACAGGACTCGGATATCGTCATGTTCATCCACCGCCCAGATGCCTTCGAAAAGGACAGCCCGCGCCAGAATATCGCCGAGATTATCGTGGCTAAACACCGCAACGGCCCGACCCACCCCGGCATCGAAATGGTCTTTTTATCCAACCTGGCGCGCTTCGATAATGCCGCCCCCGCCTTTATTCCGGGCGATTGATCCCATAAACAAAAAATATGATGTCCCCATTCAATGGTTTCCCCGCCGGAAAAACTCACCTGACCCCCCTGCCCGCGTCATTCTTCAGCGAGCTGCTGCCTGAAATTGACCACCTGGGTGAATTGAAGGTCACGTTGTATGCTTTCTGGTTCCTGGACCGGCTGGAAGGGCCAGTGCGCTTTCTGCGCAGCAGCGATTTCAGCCAGGACACGCGCCTGATGGAGGGGTTAGGCAGCAGCAGCGAAAAAGCCCAGGAAGCCTTGAAAGATGCGCTCGAACGCGCGGTGCAGCGCGGGGCTCTGATCCGCGTTACGCCCGAAGGCGGCCCGGCGCAGGAGGCGTTGTATTTCTTGAATACGCCACGCGGGCGCGCCGCGGTAGCGGCCCTTAAGGCTGGAGAGTGGCGGCCGGAGGAAATTCCCCATCTTGAGCTTTCACTTGAGGTGGAGCGCCCCAATATTTTTCGGTTGTATGAACAGAATATCGGCCCGCTGACGCCCATGATCGCCGAAACGCTTCAGGAAGCCGAACAAACTTACCCAATCGAGTGGATCGAGGAAGCCATTCGCTCGGCGGTAGAAAGCAATGTACGCCGCTGGCGCTATGTGGAAGCCATTTTGCGCGCACGCCTGGAGAGAGACCATGACCAAGCGAATCGAGGAAAGTCTGAAAAAGATCGCCGCCGCTACATCCAGGGAGAGTACGGTGAATTCGTCGAGCACTGAGACGCCCGAAAATACTTTCCGTGGGGCGGGTGACCCAAACTGCCCAATCTGCGCTGGTATCGGCTTTGTGCGCCGGGATTTGCCGGTTGGTCATCCCGAGTTTGGCAAACTCCAGGTGTGCACCTGCCGTGAAAGCGAAGTCAGGCGCATGGAACGCCAGCGTCTCTACCGCTTGAGCAACCTGGAGGCTTTCCAAAACCTGACCTTCGAAAATTTCAAGGTCCAGGGGCGTTTAGGGTTGGGCGACCAGCAGGTCAATTCGCTTCAATATGCCTATAACCAGGCGCATCAATTCGCGCGCAGTTTGAACGGCTGGCTGCTTTTAATGGGTCCTTACGGCTGCGGCAAGACCCATCTGGCAGCCGCGGTTGCCAATTTTGTCATCGACCTGAGCATCGCCACCATCTTCCTGACGGTGCCCGACCTGCTGGATTGGCTGCGGGCTTCATTTGGCAGCAGCGACGAGTCCTTTGAAGCTCGCCTGGAGGAGATCAAAAATGTGCGCCTTTTGGTGCTGGATGATCTTGGCACCCAAAACGCCACCCCCTGGGCAGAGGAAAAGCTGTACCAGATCATCAACCACCGCTATATCCACCGCCTGCCAACCGTCGTGACCACCAATTTATCTTTAAGCGAAATCGACGGGCGCATTTCCTCGCGCCTGCAGGATCCCGACCTGGTCAGCCTGGTCAATATCAACGCGCCCGACTACCGCTCTCCGATCAGCGATGAAGCCCGCTCGGCAGTATCCACGCTGGGATTGTTGAGCGACCGCACCTTCGGGTCCTTCAGCCTGCGCGAGCATGAGGGCCTCCAGCTTGAGGAGAAGCAGTCGCTGCAAAAAGCCTTCAATGCCGCCACTCAGTACGCCGAGGAACCGACCGGATGGCTGGTATTCCTGGGCGGCTACGGCAGCGGGAAGACGCACCTGGCTGCCGCGATCGGCAATTACCGTAAAGCCATGGGCGATGAACCCATCTTTGTGGTCGTGCCTGACCTGCTCGACCACCTGCGGGCGACCTTCTCGCCCAGCAGCGCCATCTCATACGACCGCCGCTTCGAGGAGGTGCGCTCGGCGCCGCTGCTCATCCTGGATGACCTTGGAACGCAAAGCGCCACGCCCTGGGCGCGCGAAAAACTTTACCAGTTGCTAAACTACCGCTACAATGCGCGGCTGCCAACGGTTATTACCAGCGCCCAATCGCTGGACGATATCGATGCGCGCATCCGCAGCCGCATGCTGGACCGGCGCCTGTGTAAAATCTTCGCCGTCACTGCACCGCCATACACACAGCAGGCAGGCGCACCGCGCCGGCGTCCCCGCCGTACTTGAGGGTTACCGCTAGAGCACCAAAAATGTAACCTGCCCGCCCGGTCGATGGTGAACGCAGGATTGGTCACTGAGATATGAGAGGTATTTGATTCCCTGCCTGTTTGGTGTCATGGCGTCATCGCGTCCACCAGGCAGGGAACTCTGCGATGGCATCCCTGCCCATTGATTAATGCTATAATACTTGACTGGACAGGGGAAAAGAACGCCCCAACAACAAGTGCGCAAGCTGAAACAAGCGTTATTAGATAACGATTACATTACCAGAACTGATCGGTAGATCGTCTCATAGCGGCTAAAAGTCTTTTTTATCTGTTAGGGACCTTCTCTGCCAGACCATAAAAAAATCTACTCAGCCAAATGGATTCTGCTGGCAGGGTCCAAAACCTCAAATTCTTTTACATTGCACTTGCAATCCTGGCAGCTTTGTCGCTCGGGGTCGATGACAGCCTATTCTCACTGCGGCTGAGTTCCGCCTCGGAAGAAAAGGGGGGATCCCAAATTCAACAGGAGCGCTTCGATGAAAATTGAAGATCTTGACATAACCAAAATCACTTTTCACGAAAAACCAGATGAGACCATCGCCTGGCACGCCGTCGATAGCGATGTGGTTTATAAAAAACTACAGACGCTGCCTGATGGTCTCTCACAAGAACAGGTCAATGAGCGCTTGCGCGAGTTCGGGCGTAACGTTCTGCCAGCCAAAGAGCCGCCAACCCTGCTGCAGGTTTTCCTGCACCAGTTCACCAGCCCGCTGATCTACATCCTGCTGATCGCGGGGGTAATCGCGCTGCTGATGCAGGATTACAAGGACGCCGTCTTCATCTTCGCTGTGATCCTGCTCAACGCAGCCATCGGCACCTTCCAGGAATGGCGCGCCGAGCAAAGCGCGCACGCGCTGCAAACCCTTTTAAAGGTCAAGGCTGTCGTACGCCGGCGGGGACGGCAGACCAGCATCGACGGCGAGGAGGTGGTGCCCGGGGATATCGTGCTGATCGAGTCGGGCGACAAAGTCCCGGCCGATCTGCGCCTGATCCAGGCCAACAACCTGAACATCGATGAATCTTTCCTGACAGGCGAATCGCTGGCTTCGCAGAAAATGGTGCGCCCGATCGAAGCAGATACGCCAGTCAGCGACCGAAAGAACATGGCTTACGCCGGCTCTACCGTGCTGACAGGGCGAGGTGTGGGTGTAGTGGTCGCGACCGGGCCATTTACCGAGGTGGGCAAAATCGCGCGCTCGATCAAGGAAGAGGAAGGTGCGAAGCCACCGCTGGTCATCCGCATGGAGCGTTTTGCGCGCCAGGTCAGCGTGATTATCCTGGGGTTCTCCGGAATCCTGGGCATGATCTCCTTTGCGCGCGGCGAACCAATCAACGAGGTCTTCATCCTGGTGGTTGCCATGGCAGTCTCAGCCATCCCCGAGGGTCTGCCAGTCGCAATGACCGTGGCGCTTTCGCTGGCGACCGCGCGCATGGCGAAACGCAACGTGATCGTGCGCAAGTTAACCGCGGTGGAAAGCCTCGGATCCTGTACCCTGATCGCCAGTGATAAAACTGGCACCCTGACCGTAAACCAGCAAACGGTCAAGAAAATCATCTTCCCGGGCGGCACGCGCGTTTCGATCAGCGGGCAAGGTTATAACGCCGATGGCCAGGCGAGCCGCGAGGATGGCGCAGATATGGATGATCAACTGCGCCAGCGGCTGGAGGAACTGGCCCTGGCGGGTGTGCTGGCAAACGAAGCCAGTCTAAGCAGGGACAATGGCTCCTGGAAGCACTCCGGAGACGCCATGGATGTGGCTCTGCTGGCGTTTGGAGCCAAAATGGGATTTGATACCGAGGAAGTGCGCAGCCAGTACCCGATACAATCGGAAATTCCCTTTGAATCCGAAAACCGTTATGCAGCGGTGGCGTACAAATCCGGCCAGCAGATCTGCATGATCGCCAAAGGCGCAGTCGAAACGATCCTGGGTTTCTGCGAGACCGCCCGTACTGCGGAAGGGGATATCAGCCTGGACAGGAAAGCCATGATGGATATGTCCCTGGAGATGGCGGAGCAGGGGTACCGGGTTCTGGCCATCGCCTCTGGACCGCCCCCCAACAGCGGCGAGCAGGTGTTAGAAGAGAGCCACTTGAAGGGAATGACGCTCTTAGGGTTGCTGGGTTTTATCGACCCGCTGCGGCCGGAGGTCAAAGAAGCGGTCGAGACGGCGCAGAAGGCGGGCGTTAAGGTCGTGATGATTACCGGCGATCACCCGGCCACCGCCCTGGCTATCGCTCGAGAACTCGGCATTGCTGAACGGCAGGAGGAGGTCATCACCGGCAAGGAACTGGGAGAGATCGGCTCGCACGAGATCCCAGAATACTTCGAGAGCATCAAACACAAGCTGGTTTTCGCGCGCGTCACGCCTGAGCAGAAGCTGCATATCGTCGACGCGCTTATCCGCATGGGTGAGTTTGTGGCCGTCACCGGTGACGGAGTCAACGACGCGCCAGCCCTGCAGAAAGCCAATATCGGTGTGGCCATGGGCTCAGGCACCGACATCGCCAAGGACACCGCTTCGATGATCGTCACGGATGATAACTTCGCCTCGATCATGGCCGGCATCGAAGAGGGCCGCTTTGCCTATGCCAATGTGCGCAAGGTAACTTTGCTGCTGATCTCAACGGGGGCAGCCGAACTGGTGCTGCTGGCGCTGGCCATCCTCATGAACATGCCTGTGCCGCTGGTAGCAGTGCAGATCCTGTGGCTGAACCTGGTGACCAACGGGATCCAGGATGTCGCCTTGGCCTTCGAGGCTGGCGAGCCAGGCGTGATGAAACACCCGCCGCGCGACCCGAACGAGGGCATCTTCAACCGCAAGATGATCGAGCAGGTTTTGATCAGCGGCCTGACCATGGCGGCGGTATGTCTGGCTGTCTGGATCTTTATGCTTAATCAGGGTTGGGAAGAGGACGCAGCCCGCGGCATGTTGCTCACCCTGCTGGTTCTGATGCAGTTCTTCCACGTGCTGAACTGCCGCTCGGAAGAGGCTTCGGCTTTCCGCGTGCCTTTGAGCCGAAACCGGGTTCTGGCCATCGGTATGGTTGTCGCGCTGGGGCTGCACATCCTGGCGACCGAAGTCGGTTTCCTGCAGGAACTGCTGCGCCTGCAGCCGGTCTCGCTGCAGAACTGGGGACTGATGGCAGTGCTGGCTTCCTCAGTCATGATTACAGTCGAGATTTACAAAACCATCCAGCGCAGGCGCGGCTCAGCGGCTTGAGGATCTTCCTGTAGCAATAATGCAGGTTGGCTGGCAGACGAGTTTTACCACGCACCCCAATGGAACAGGCGCTCGGCCAGCCAAGCCGTTGTCTGCCAGCCAACAAATCAGGTGTCGGGTTTGGGGGGCGCTTTTACTCTACAACCCTTTACGAATCATCCCCCAAACCCGACCTACAGCTTCATGTAGCAAGATTCACCCGCCAAAAGTACATGCGCTCTGCCAGCTAAGCCGTTGTCTGCCAGCCAACATATCAGGTGTCGGGCTTGGGGGACACATACCTCTAAATCACTTTACGGTTCTCCAAGTAGTAATGTAGGTTTGCTGGCAGACGATTTTTACCACGCACCCCAATAGGACAGGCGCTCGGCCGGCTAAGCCGTTGTCAGCCAGCCAACATATCAGGTGTCGGGTTTGGGGGCACCATTACTCTACAACTTTACGGTTCATCCCCCAAACCCGACCTACAGCTGAAACCCGTGCGAAAATTGATTAATTTAACCTTTAAGGTTGTGCACATACGATATGTTTCGCGTTATCAGGCGTATAATAGGCGCATCAATCGCATATGCCGCAACTAACCGAAGAACTGATCAATCGTTCCTCTTTGACGCGCTTCGCCTGGCTTTCAATCGGCGCGGCGGTTGTCACCATTGGCCTTAAAGCCAGCGCGTATTTCCTGACCGGCTCAGTCGGCCTGCTGTCGGACGCGCTGGAATCCTTCGTCAACCTGGCAGGCGCACTGATGGCGCTGGCCATGCTGACCATCGCCGCCCGCCCCGCAGATGAGGAACACCCCTACGGGCACAGTAAAGCTGAATATTTCTCCAGCGGCGTGGAAGGCGCGCTCATTTTGGTCGCCGCCGGAACCATCGCCGTCTCTGCAGTTCAACGCCTGATCACGCCCAGGCCTCTCGAGCAGCTCGGGGTCGGCCTGGCTGTCTCGGTGGCGGCGGCAGCGGTCAACCTGCTGGTTGCGCTGATTTTATTAAAGGCAGGCAAGCAGTATAACTCGATCACATTGGAAGGCAACGCCCGCCACCTGCTGACCGATGTGTGGACTTCGGCAGGCGTGCTGGGTGGGGTGGGCCTGGTCGCCCTGACCGGCTGGGTCGTGCTCGACCCGCTGGTCGCTCTGGTGGTGGCTGGCAACATCGTCTGGTCTGGTGTCCAGTTGGTCCGCCGCTCGGTCGGGGGTTTGATGGACACGGCTCTACCAGCCTCTGAACAGGAAAAGATTGACCAGGTTCTGGGGAAATACGGCAATAAGGATGTACATTTTCATTTGCTGCGCACCCGCCGTGCGGGGTCTCAGCGCTTTATCTCATTTCACGTGCTGGTTCCGGGAGAGTGGACCGTCGAGCATGGGCATGGGCTGCTGGTGAAAATTGAGGAAGATTTGCACCAACTGCTGCCCAACCTGACCGTTTTCACGCATCTCGAATCGCTCAATGATCCAGCTTCCTGGGATGACGTGCCATTAACCCAGTCGCAATCTGATCAAAAATAAACCAGGTGGAATGCCTGGCCGCATTTAATCACATTATTCAGACCAACAGCCAGCCCGTAAAAACGGTCAGCGCCTGTCCCTCGAGAATCACCCGGTCTCCCTGCAGGCGAACGCGCAGCTCGCCACCACGCCGCGATGCCTGGTAAGCCAGCATGGACTGCTTGCCCAGCCGAGAAGCCCAGTAAGGCGCCAGCGCGCAATGGGCCGAACCGGTAACAGGATCTTCATTTACACCCACAGCCGGAGCGAAGAAGCGCGAGACAAAATCATAAGGCGGGGTCGCCGACCGGGCAGAAACCACAACCCCGCGCGTTTTCACATCCAACAGGCGATTAAAATCAGGCTGCAGCTCGCGCACAATTTTCTCATCCTTAACCTCGACAAGAAAATCCTCACGGTATTTACCAACGAAAAGCGGCTCATCCAGGCCCAGTGCCCCCAGCAAGCCCTCGGGTGCATCCACAGCCTGGCTGAAGCGGGCCGGAAAATTCAATGCGATCCAGCCGTCCGCGGCGCGCATGGCGGATAATTCGCCAGAAAGCGTGTTAAAAACGGCGGTTTTGTCGGCCTGCAAGCCGCCCTGTTCCCAAAGGATATGGGCACTCGCCAGGGTGGCGTGACCGCACAGGGATACTTCGACAGCCGGCGTGAACCAGCGCAGACGGTAGCTGCCGCCCTCGGGCAGCAGGAAGGCCGTTTCAGAGAGGTTCATCTCGCGGGCGATACCCAGCATCCATTCATCCGGTTGCGGTGCCTCTAACAGGCATACCCCGGCTGGATTCCCCCTAAAAGGTTGGTTGGTGAATGCATCCACCTGAAAAATGGTTATCGGCATGGCTAGCCTCGCAAATGATTGACGTGCAATAGGAATTTTACAGACATATGGCTGGAGAAAAAAAACCTGTAAACCGCGTTGACCCTCTTCTGACCTGATTGTCCAGATGGACAGGTCCTTCCCCTCCGCCTGGCGAACCCCGGCTTGACCTGGCAGGTATTCTCTTCCCCAGGCGGAAATTATACAATATGAGTGCTCGGACACGTTTCAATTTGCAAAGGTGATAATAATGATTCAAACTGAGAGACTGACGAAAACTTTCCAAACCAGGCGAAAATCGCCGCCTATCCTGGCAGTGCAGGAACTCGATCTGGAAGTGAAAGAAGGCGAGGTGTTCGGCTTCCTCGGACCCAATGGGGCCGGCAAGACCACCACGGTGCGGATGCTGGTCACCCTGATTGGCCCAACCAGCGGGCGCGCTTCCATCGGCAATTTGCAGGTGGGCAAAGATGACGTAAAGATTCGCCGTACTGTCGGCATCCTCACCGAGACCCCCGGCATGTACGAGCGCTTGAGCGCGGAGAAAAACCTCAGCATCTATGCGCGCCTGTATGACGTCGCGGACGTATCCGGACAGGTCGAAAAATACCTGCGCATGCTCGGCTTGTGGAACCGGCGCGCGGATGAGGTGGGCAGCTTTTCGAAAGGCATGCGCCAGAAACTGGCCATTGCCCGCGCGCTGCTGCACGAACCCGCGGTTTTGTTTTTAGATGAACCCACCAGCGGGTTGGACCCCGAGGCTGCCAAACTGGTGCGTGATTTCATCGAGGAATTGAAAACGCAGGGACGCACTATTTTCCTTTGTACGCACAACCTGGATGAGGCCGACCGCCTTTGCGATCGCATTGGAATCTTCAAATCCCGCCTGATCACGGTGGATACCCCTGAAAACCTGCGCAAGCAGATGTTCGGGCGCCGGGTGGTCATCCACCTGCGCAGTCTTGACCCGGCCTGGGGCGAAATGCTGCGGGCTTATGATTTTGTCCAGAACGTACAGGCTGTCGATAACCGCCTGGTGATCGGATTGACCAATCCGGAAGAGCAAAATCCATTGCTGGTGCGCCGCCTGGTGGAAAGCGGCGCGGAAATCCAGTTCGTCGGCGAGCTGCGCCACTCGCTGGAAGATATCTATCTACAGGCCATTCAGGCGCAGTAGAATAAAGGAACGAGCCATGAACCATATTCGCACCATTATCGACAAAGAATGGGCTGAGGTCTTCAAGAACAAGCTGGTCCTGTTCACCATCGTCCTCATGCCGCTTTTATTCACCGCCCTGCCGCTGGTGATGCTTTCTTTCACCGCCGGCAGCGCCATCCCTGGCGGCGACAGCGCCGATGTCCCGGAACTGTTCCTGTCTATGTGCGGCCCGGTGGATGCCACCTCGTGCATGCAGATTTACCTGGTCAACCAGTTTTTGATCCTTTACATGATGCTGCCGCTCATTATCCCCATCACCATTGCCGCCTACAGCATTGTGGGTGAGAAAACCACCCGCAGCCTTGAACCGCTGCTGGCCACGCCGGTCAGCACCGAAGAACTGCTGGTGGGCAAGGCGCTGTCCGCAGCCATCCCAGCCATCGGCGCGACCTGGATTTGTTTCTTCGTCTTCCAGTTGCTCATCCCGGTCACCGGCGCCAGCGACGCCGTGCGAACGTATGTGTTAGGGCCGACCTGGTTGCTGGGTGTGCTGGTGGTCGGACCGCTTATGGCCATCGCGGCAGTCAACTTTGCCATCATGGTTTCCTCACGGGTGAACGACCCGCGCATCGCCGAGCAAATGGCCGCCATCCTGATCGTACCCGTCATGGCGCTTCTCTTTGGCCAGGTTGCTGGCTTGCTGGTGGTCAACCTGCAGCTCATGCTGGTGGTGATCGCCGTGATGGTTGTCCTGGACATCCTGTTGGTTTACCTCGGCGCGCGCCTGTTCCAGCGCGAGACTATTCTTACCCGGTGGAAGTGAATGATGAAAACAAAAACCTATCCAACATCCGTACGCATTTTTATCACCGCCTCTCTTATGGTCCTGGCTTTTTTGCTGACAGCCTCTCCAGTTGCAGCCCAAGACGAATACCGCATTGGCATGCGCCGCGATTTTGGTTTTTCGAGCGGCTCGCAGATGCGCGGGGATTTCACCATCAGCCTGAGCGGGCCGGAAGAGCAGGTTGCCTCTGTCACCTTCCTGATCGATGGACAGGAAATGATCACTGTGAGTGAAGCACCATTCAGGTACCGTTTCGATACCGATGATTACCCGCTAGGGGTGCATGACCTGAGCGCGCGCGTTACCCTGCAGGACGGCACCATCCTGGATGTACCCTCACGCCGGTTTGAATTCGTCAGCGGCGAAGTGGAGTCATCGACCATGGTGAAAATACTGGTCCCGCTGCTGGGCATCACGCTGCTGGCGGCAGCGTTGGGTGGCGGTGTGCAAATGCTGGCGAAGAAAAAAGGCGTAGGCGGGATTGAGCCTGGCACGCAGCGCGATTACGGCGCCTGGGGCGGTTCGATCTGCCCCAAATGCAATCGCCCTACGCGGCTGCATTTTGGCGGCCTCAACCTGCTGACGGGAAAACTGTCGCGCTGCGAGAACTGCGGCAAATGGAGCGTGATGCGCCGCTATCCGATCCATGAGCTGCGCGCTGCTGAACAGGCAGAATTGGAACTGGAAAAAGCCAGCATCAATAAGGTGGAAAAGAGCGAAGAGGAAAAACTGCGCGAGATGCTGGATAAATCCAAGTATATGAACTGAAATCCAAATCAATTTCAAGCGCATACGGCGCTGTGCGCCGTATGCGCTGTTTTTATTTACAGAAATTCCACCAGCAAGGCTTCGCCCTGACCGACGCCCACGCACAGGGTCGCCAGGCCGTAGAATGGGCGCGCAGCCGTAAGCGCGCGGCGTTTCATTTCGTGCAGCAGGGTGGTCAGGATGCGCGCGCCTGAGCAGCCCAGCGGGTGCCCCAGGGCTATCGCCCCGCCGTTGACATTGACGATCTGCTCGGAGAGACCCAGCTCGGAAATGACCGCCAGCGCCTGTACCGCAAAGGCTTCGTTCAGTTCAACCAGTCCGATTTGGTCGATGGTCAGGCCGGAACGGACCAGTACTTTGCGGGTGGCTGGCACCGGGCCGATCCCCATGATGCGCGGCGGGACGCCAGCCACAGCGGATGCAACCACGCGCGCCAGCGGTTTATATCCCAATTGCTGTGCTTTTTCCGCGCTCATCAGCAGCAGGGCGGCTGCGCCGTCGTTCAAACCAGAAGAGTTGCCCGCTGTGACGCTGCCGTTCTTGCGAAAGGCGGGTTTCAACGCAGCCAGCGATTCTAGGGTGGTATCGCGGCGCGGGCGCTCGTCCATCGAAACCAGCAGCGGATCACCTTTGCGCTGCGGAATGGGCACCGGGATGATCTCCTGGTCAAATTTGCCGGCATCTATGGCGGCGACCGCCCGTTGGTGGCTCTGCAGCGCGAAGCGGTCCTGCTCCTGGCGGGAGATACCGGTCATTTCCGCCAGGTTCTCGGCCGTCTCGCCCATCGATTCGATGCCGTAAAGGTCGGCCATGCGCGGGTTGGGGTAGCGCCAGCCCAATGTGGTATCCCAGGCTGTCAGGTTTCCGAAGGGGTAGCCTTTTTCCGCCTTGGGCAGTGAATAAGGCGCGCGCGACATGCTCTCTACCCCGCCAGCGATAAAAACCTCGCCCTCGCCTGCGCGGATGGCGCGCGCCGCCAGGCTGACCGCGCTCAGGCCCGAAGCGCACAGGCGGTTGATGGTCACACCAGCCGTCTCAACCGGCAGCCCGGCCAAAAGAGCCGCCATGCGGGCAACGTTGCGGTTGTCCTCCCCGGCCTGGTTGGCGCAGCCAAAATAGACTTCTTCAATTAATGTTGGGTCGATTCCGCTGCGTTCCACCAGCGCGCGAATAACGTGCGCGGCCAGGTCGTCGGGACGCACCGCGGCCAGCACGCCGCCCAACGCCCCGATGGGCGTGCGCAGCGCATCGATGATCACGACTTCATTCATACCCTCAAGCTCCAGGTTTGCGATTTATCAACTCCCCCGCATGAAAGCGGGGCTGTCATCCTTCAACCGCCCGAGCAGGCGGGGATCACACCAGGTTGACATCGTGCGCGCCGGACTCTTTCTGGCCGGCAGCGGTAATCTGGATGAACTCGGCGTTCTGCCACAGTTCTTCGATTGTGTGGGCGCCAGCGTAGCTCATGCCCGAGCGCAGTCCTCCAACCACCTGGTGGAGAATATCGCGCACATGCCCGCGGTAGGGCACAAGCGCCTCCACCCCTTCGGGGATGACCTCGCTCCACAACTCCTCGGAGTATTCCTCATCCACCTGCGGTTGGTCCAGCTTACGGCGTTCGACGTTGGCGGAAAGAGAAGCCATACCGCGCACGACCTTGTAGCGCCGTCCCTGGCGCACAATCTCAGCCCCAGGCGCTTCGTCCGTCCCGGCCAGCATTGAGCCGAGCATAACCGCGCTGGCGCCGGCGGCCAGGGCTTTGGTCACGTCACCGGAAGTGCGCACTCCGCCATCCGCGATGATGGGAATACCCAGACGATGTCCTTCTTCAGCGCATTCGGCCACGGCGGTCAGTTGCGGGATGCCGTAACCGGTTACCACCCGGGTGATGCAGATCGAGCCTGCGCCAACCCCGACCTTGACCGCGTCCGCGCCCGCATCCACTAACTGGCGCACCCCGTCGGCTGTGGCCACATTCCCGGCGATGACCGGCGTGCCTGGCAGCGAGCGCTTGAGGCGCTGGACCATTTCGAGCGTGTGCTGCGAGTGTCCGTGGGCAATATCGACGACCAGAATATCCGCGCCCGCCTCAACACAGGCTGCCGCCCGTCCCAGGTCATCGCTGCGCACGCCCACGGCAACCCCCACGCGCAGCCGCCCGCGCGAATCTTTGGTCGCGTGCGGGTGTTCCTGGATCTTGATGATATCCTGCGCGGTGATCAAACCTGCCAGGCGCCCGTCTTCGTCCAGCAAGGGTAATTTTTCCACGCGCGCTTCGAACAGCTTCTGACGCGCCGATTCGAGTTCCTCGTTTGCTCCGGCTGTGATCAGCTTCTCACGCGGGGTCATCACCTCGCTGACGGCTGCCATGGAAAGCGGCGCCAGCAGAACATCCCGCGTGGTCACGAGGCCCAACAGGCGGTTCTCAGCGTCCACCACCATCAGGCCGCCAACCCCTTCCGCCTGCATGATCCTGCGCGCCTCCTCCACACTGGCATCCGCAGGGACGCTGAGCGGGTTTAGCACCACCAGGCTCTCCTCGCGCTTAACCCTGCGCACCTGCTCAACCTGCCGGTCCAGGCTCATGAAGCGGTGCAGGATACCGATTCCACCCTGCTGCGCCATAGCAATGGCCATGTTGGCTTCGGTGACGGTATCCATGTTGGCTGACAGGATGGGGATATTCAGACGGATGCCCGCCACAAGCAGCGAGGAAGTGTTTACGTCTTTACGCGAGCGAATGTCTGAATATTTGGGAACTAACAGGACGTCATCGAATGTTAAACCAATTTCGGGTCGCAGGTTCATTGCTTACCTCGTAAGGCTATAAGCTAAAAGCTATTGTACAATACATCCATGCTCCTGTCACCCTGTCTGCCGTCCTCCTGGTATGAGCGTGATGTCGTAGAAGTTGCGCGCGGACTGCTGGGCAAACGCCTGGTGCGCAGCCTCAACGGCCTGCGGGTAGGCGGGTTAATCAGCGAAGCCGAAGCCTACCGCGGCGAAGAAGACCTGGCCTGCCACGCGCGCGCTGGTCTGACTGCGCGCACAGCGGTCATGTATGGGCCGCCCGGTCATGCTTATGTCTACTTCACCTACGGCATGCACTGGATGCTGAATGCGGTCTGCATGCAGCCTGGTTACCCGGCAGCGGTCCTGATCCGCGCGATTGTCCCTCAAGAGGGATTGGAGATCATTGCCCAACGCAGAAAAGGTCAGCCGCAGGCATCCTGGACCAACGGACCGGCGAAATTGACCCGCGCGCTGGCGATCGATGGCAGCCTGAACGGCATCGATTTATGTGACCCGTCCAGCGGCTTGTGGATCGAGGATCTACCCGCGCTGCCGGATTCAGCCATAAGCGCCAAACCACGGGTGGGCATCGATTCGGTACCAGAACCGTGGAAGTCGCTGCCGTGGAGATTCGTTTATAATTCTCAGCAACCAGGAGGATGATTCTGGCTTATGAGCAATCCACCGCTTGCATTTCCTGCCTTTGATTACGACCCAGCCGGGCTGGTGTTATTCGGCGGGGGAGGTCACGGCAAGACATTGATCGACCTGGTGCGGGCCAGTGGCATGTACCGCTGGGTCGGCATCATCGATGAAAGCCTGACGGCTGGCTCGCAGGTGATGGGCGTACCTGTACTGGGCGGTGTGGAAGCGCTCAGCGAACTGCACGAACGCGGCATCCGCCTGGCAGCCAACGGCGTGGGTGGTATCGGTAAACCCGAGGTGCGCCTGCGCGTGTTTGAGATCCTCAGCCGCGCTGGTTTCAACTGCCCGGCCCTGGTGCATCCGAGCGCCTGGGTTGAGCCTTCTGCCAGCCTGGAAGGCGGCGCGCAGGTGCTGGCGCAGGCGTATATCAGCAGCGACGCGCACATTGGATACGGCAGCGTGCTGAACGCTGGCGTTGTTGTCTCGCATGACTGCGTGATCGGAAAATGCGTCAATCTTTCCCCGGGCGCAATGCTGGCCGGGAATGTGCGTCTGGAGGATTATGTCCAGATCGGCATGGCCGCTACGGTTAACCTCAATGTAACCATTGGTCAGGGTTCAAAAGTAGGCAACGGCGCAACCATCAAAGCGGATGTACCCCCCGGTACGATCATCCATGCGGGCGCCGTCTGGCCGCCGCGAAATTGATCAGGGTTTACGAGGTTGCGCAGCCAGCGGGTTTCACCTGTATAATTGGCTACTGCTGTGCTTACACACAATTCTAAGGTATTCAGGATAGTAGCATGTTTCGTAAGAGCGCTTCCGTAAATCCACCCACCACGCCGCCCGTCGAAAGGGTGACCTCGGTTTTAGGGACTGGCATCAATTGGAAAGGCAGCCTGCACGGCAGCGGGGGGGTGCGTATCGAAGGCACTTTCGATGGGGATATCGCCGTGCGCGGATTGGTCGTGGTCGGCGAAACCGGACGGGTCACCTGCCCCGAACTGCGCGCCAATACCGTCATCGTGGCTGGCGCCGTGCGCGGGAACATCACCGCTGAAAAGCTGGATATTCGCGCCACCGGGCGGGTGTGGGGCGATGTGACTACGGTGGCTTTTTCGACCGAAGAAGGCGCGTTCCTGCGCGGGCAGGTGCGCATGGAAGAACGCGTGGAGCTGCAATTCGAGGAAACCCCCGAAGGCACACCCGATCCGCTGGTCGGTCTTAGTGACGATGGGGATGCAGCCTGAGGTGCTGCGGCCGTGACAAACACGCAGTGGGTTGGGCTGGCGAGCGAGTTGATGGGCGTTCTGGCTGTGACCATGCTGCTGACTATCAGCCCCAGGTTTAAGAATCAGCGGCCGCTGGTGTTTCTCTACCCGCTGCGCGAAGGTATCATCGCCCTGGGATTGTTCGCCTCGCTGCTGGCGTTGAGTTTTATGGTATATAACAACCCGGATTGGACCGCTCGCATCGTGCCGCAGGTCAGCGCCGCTGCACAGGCGCGCCTGGACCAGCAGGTGGCGCTGAGCCTGGTCGCAGCCTTATTGATTGGTGCTCTGCTGCTCTACCGCCGCCAACCGCTGCGCAGCGCTGGCTGGAACCGCCCGCTGCTCACGGCAGCCTTGCAGGTAGGAATCGCTTCGGTCCTGCTGACCATTTTCCTGCGCGGGATGCTCCTGCGCTTGATCGACGGCGCTGGCAGCGGGCAGGGCAGCACGCTGTTATTCGTCATCATCACCGTCGTTCTCGAAGAGACCCTCTTCCGCGGCTATATACAACTGCGCCTTTCTGGCTGGCTGGGAGATATTGCGGGCTGGCTGGCTGCCAGCAGCCTGTTCGTGCTCTGGCAGATTCCGCGCCTGACAGGCCTGGCTGGTGAACTCTTCCTCACCCAGCTGGCGGTCAGCCTGGCACAGGGATTACTGGCAGGCTGGATGATGATGAAATGCCGGCATGTGCTAGCACCAGCGCTGTACCGCAGCGCATCCGCCTGGCTGCTGCTATTGATGTGAGTAGCGGCACCTCATCAGGATCACCCGAGATAAAAAGGTAACCCTCATGCACAAGTCAATACCCCCCATTGTACCCATGTCATCGCCTGATCTGACAGATGCAGAGCGCCATGCGGTTCTGGCAGTCCTGAACACCCCCAATTTGAGCATGGGCAGCCAGATCGATGCCTTTGAGCAGGCTTTTCAGGAATACACCGGCATGCGCCATGCCATCGCGGTCAACTCGGGCACGGCCGGGCTGCACCTATGCGTGCGCGCTGCCGGGATCGGTCCAGGCGACCTGGTCATCACCACACCCTTCTCCTTCGTGGCTTCCAGCAATGTGCTGCTGTTTGAGGGCGCGGTACCAATCTTTGTAGATGTGGAAGAACGCACCGGCAACCTGGATGTCAACCAGGTCAGCGAAGCCTTGCGCGACTTGACCCAGGGCGGCAGCAAAGCCAGCCGCTGGCTGCCGCGTACCAACGCCGCCCCGCACGGGCGCCTGAAGGCTATCCTGGCAGTGGACGTCTTTGGCCAGCCAGCCGATTATGACGCCTTGCAGCCACTGGCGGATGAATTCGACCTGGTTTTAATCGAGGATTCGTGCGAAGCCCTGGGTGCTGAATACAAGGGCCGCAAAGCAGGCACGCTGGGCGATTCAGCGGTGTTTGCTTTTTACCCCAACAAGCAGATCACAACCGGCGAAGGCGGCCTGATTGTGACGGACGACGACCAGGCGGCCGGGTTGATGCGGGCGCTTCGCAACCAAGGGCGCGCCCCTGGAGATACCTGGCTGCAGCACACCTATTTGGGATACAACTACCGCCTGGACGAAATGAGCGCCGCGTTGGGGCTGGCACAGATGCAGCGCCTGGAGGAGCTTCTGGTCAAGCGCGAACTGGTCGCCGGGTGGTACCAACAGCGTCTGGAAAAAATCGCCGGTGTAGCCGCACCCTGGATAGACCCAAACACCAGCCGGGTATCCTGGTTTGTGTACGTCATCCGCCTGGACGCCGGCATCGACCGCGAAGGTGTGGCCCAGCGTTTGGCTGAACGGGGTATTCCGGTGCGCCCCTATTTCCTGCCCATTCACCTGCAGCCTTACATGATGGAGCGGTTCGGCTACCGCCAGGGAGATTTTCCCGTGACTGAAGACCTTGGTCAGCGCGGCCTGGCGCTGCCGTTTTCTGGCAAGATGGGCGAAGAGCAGGTCGAACTGGTTTGCCGGACCTTGGAGGAAGTCCTCTAACATGCCGGTAGAAATCCCGGCCAGTTTTCTGCCGCCGCGCCGCCGTGGGATTTTCCTGCACTTTCTGGGCGGAGCATTTTTCCTGGCAGGCAGTTCGGTTTGTCTCGTTTTAGCGCTGCAGCAGCAGGTTGGCGGGGTTTTCGTGCTTTTATTGCTGCTCTCTTTGCTCTTGTTCGCCCCCCTGCCGCTCATTTTCTACCGCGCCTACGCGTTGATGAACGCCGGCTACACCCTGGAACGCGACGGGCTGCGCATCCGCTGGGGGCTGCGCGCTGAGGACATCCCGCTGCCAGCCATCGAGTGGGTGCGCCCGGCTGCGGAACTGGGCTTTCGTCTCCCGCTGCCGGCGCTTAGCGCACCTGGAGCCATCCTGGGCAGCCGCTTTGTAACCGAACTGGGTGTGGTAGAGTTCCTGGGTTCAGAGACCAGCAGCCTGCTGGTGATCGCGACGCCGGATAAGGTGTATGCCATTTCTCCGCAAGACACGCGCGCTTTCGTGCGCGCTTTTCAATATGCCACCGAGTTGGGTTCGCTCACCCCTTTGGCGCCATATTCGGCGCAGCCGGCAGCCTTCGCGCGGCGTGTGTGGGATTTGCGCCCGGCGCGCATTTCCTTGATTGCGGGTTTGGTGTTAACCACAGCGCTCCTGGTGCTGGTCGCGCTTCAGATCCCCGCTCAGGGCACAATTTCCCTGGGCTTCGATGCCCAGGGCCAGCCGCTCCCGCCTGTGCCAGCCGAACAGTTGCTGCTGCTGCCCGTGCTGGCCATTTTCGCCTTCGTCGCTAACCTGGGCGTGGGTATGTACTTTTTCCGCCGCGACAGCGACCGCCCGGTGGCGTTCCTGCTGTGGATCATCTCTGCTTTCACGCCGCTTTTGTTTATCCTGGCGGTGCTGTTCAACCTGTGAGCCTGCCCGTGAACATCGACTGGCTGCAACTCGGCGCAGGCTTTCTCCTGGCAATCCTCATTTCGGCAGCAGCTTACCGCCTGCGCAGCCTTGATACCAGCGGCGCGCTGGCTGCCACTCTGTTAGGCACAGCCATCTTCGGTTTGGGCGGCCTGCCCTGGGCAGTGCTGCTCTTGGGCTTCTTTATCTCTTCCAGCCTGCTTTCGCGGCTCTTCAAGCCGCAAAAAGCAGCCGTGGACGAAAAGTTCTCCAAAGGCAGCCGGCGGGATGCCGGGCAGGTGCTGGCAAACGGCGGGGCTGCCGGGGCTCTGGTCATCCTGCAGGCTCTCTTCCCGGATGCCGCCTGGCTGTACCTTGCCGGGGCGGCTTCGCTGGCTGCCGCCAACGCGGACACCTGGGCAACCGAGCTGGGTGTGCTCAGCCCCAGCGCGCCGCGCCTGATCACCAGCGGTCGGCAGGTCGAGATGGGCACTTCAGGCGGGATCACCCTGCTGGGCACCCTGGCAGCGCTGAGCGGGGCGCTCTTCATCGCCCTGCTGGCCTGGGCAGCCTGGCCTGTGGCCGCCGCTAGGCGCGGCTTGCTGCCAGCCAGCGCAGTGCTGGTCATCGTCAGCCTTTCCGGGCTTGTGGGCAGCCTGGTGGATTCGCTGCTCGGCGCCACGCTGCAAGCCATTTACCACTGCCCGGCTTGCGATAAAGAGACTGAGCGCTTTCCAACCCACACCTGCGGCAGCGCCACCACACACACGCGCGGCTGGTTGTGGTTAAACAATGACTGGGTCAACCTCGCCTGCACCACCAGCGCCGCCCTGCTGGCAGCCCTCATCACGGCTCTCATTACTGCCCTGGCTGCCGTATGAGAAAGCACAGCCCGCAGACGGTTTACCTGACCTACAGCGCGGCGACCGCCGCCCTGTTCACCCTGGTTTTCACCGTAAACATGGTCTACTTCGTGACGGTGGCCGGTTTAAACCCGCTTCAGTTAGTTTTGGTGGGAACCGCTCTGGAAGCGGCGGTCTTCCTATTTGAAGTTCCCACCGGGATCGTCGCGGACGTGGTCTCGCGGCGGCTTTCGGTCATCATCGGCGTTTTCCTGGTCGGAGCTGGCTTCATGCTCGAGGGGCTGATGCCGGTTTTCCTGGCGATCGTCATTGCCCAGTTGATCTGGGGCGTCGGCTATACCTTCACCAGCGGCGCGCTGCAGGCCTGGATCAGCGACGAAATCGGCGAGTCGCGCTCCCCCGCTATCTTTCTGCGCGGTACGCGGTATGCCCAGATTGGGGCTCTGCTCGCCACCGGCGTGAGTGTACTGCTGGCGCAGCGCCTGATCAACACGCCCATCCTGGTGAGCGGCGCGCTCTTCTGGCTGGTCGGGCTGTACCTGATCCTGTTCATGCCCGAACACGGCTTCCACAAAGCCAGCCGGGAGGAACGCAGCTCCTGGCAGCACATGGCAGCCACCTTTCGCGGCGGTGTGGGTATGCTGCGATTGCGCCCGGCGCTGGCGGGCATCCTGCTGATCGGGTTATTCTTCGGGCTATACTCTGAAGGCTTTGACCGCCTGTGGACCGCGCACATGCTGGAACGCTTTACCTTCCCGGCGCTGGGCAACTGGAGCGTGGTCACCTGGTTCGGCCTGATCGCCGCCGCCGGACAAATCCTGACCTGGGGCGCGACCGGTCTGGTCGAGAAACGCGCCAATCTGGCTCACCCCGGGCGGCTGGTGCGTCTGCTGACGGTATTGAGCGCCGCGCTGGTCGTATGCCTGGCGGCCTTTGGGCTGATCAGGAACTTTTGGCTGGCGATGGGGCTGCTGCTTGCGATTGCGGTCCTGCGCGAGGTAATCTCACCGCTGTACACCGCCTGGGTTAACCAGCGGCTGGACCCGCGCGTTCGCGCCACGGTGCTGTCGATGAGCAGCCAGGTGGATGCCATCGGGCAGATCGCCGGCGGTCCAGTCCTAGGCGTGGCAGCTCAGCAGATTTCTGTTCAGGCCGGCCTGCTCGGCTCGGCTGTGCTGCTGGCGCCCGTGCTTGCCCTGTTCGGGTGGCAGATGCGCAACCACAAGGAAGAAGTTCCCGGGCAGGCGTCCCTGCCCGCGCAGTGAAATATAATTTTCCTCAGCCAGCATGAAAGCCATTATTCACCTCCCACCTGCACTGCGACACCGTAAATTTACACTGCTTTGGGCTGGCCTGTTCCTGTCGGTGGCTGGCTCACAGATGCAGTTATGGGCTTTGTTCTGGCACATCCGCACACTCAGCGACCAGCCCATCGCGGTGAGTGGCGTGGGCGTGGCGCGTTTCGTGCCCATCCTGGTCTTTTCGCTGCTGGCCGGCCTGGTGGCTGATCTGCGCAACCGGCGCCGGGTCATGATGACCACCCAGTCGGTCATGATGCTGACCGCCCTCGGGCTGGCTTTGCTCACCTTCGCGGATGTGATTCAGCTTTGGCACATTTACTTGCTGACGGCCATCCAGGCGGTGGCGATATCCTTCGACAACCCCGCCCGCCAGGCGCTGACCCCCAACCTGGTGCCAAAATCTGACCTGCCCAGCGCTTTCAGCCTGAATTCCATCGCCCAGACCACCGGGGCGATTGTGGGACCAGCCCTGAGCGGCGTGGTGATCGCCTACGCCGGGCAGGAATACACCTACCTGATCAACGCCTGTTCCTACATCGCCGTGATTTTGGCGTTGATCCTGATGGGCGAAGTGCCGCAGCAGCGCCTGCAGGCGAACAACAATTCAAACCGCGCCAACCTGGAAGCCATCAAGGACGGCATCCGCTTCATCTACCGTTCGCCGATCATTCTCTCCTCAATGCTGCTGGATTTTCTGGCCACGTTCTTCTCCTCAGCCAACACCCTGCTGCCGTTTATCGCCCAGGATATCCTCAAGGTCGGACCGGTGGAGTACGGCTGGCTGGCCGGCTCGCAATCCTTGGGCGGGGTGATCGCGGGTCTGGTGCTGTCGCAAAAAAGCAACCTGACCCGCCAGGGGCGAATGCTGCTGGGCGCGGTAGGGATATTCGGGCTGGCGACCATCCTGTTTGGCATTTCCCGCAGCTACCTGCTGACCTTTATCGCCCTGGCGGTCATTGGCGGCTCAGACGCTGTGTCGACCGTGCTGCGCAACACCATTCGCCAGCTTCAGACCCCCGATCATATCCGCGGGCGCATGGTCAGCATCAACCAGATCTTCTTTATGGGTGGCCCGCAACTGGGCGAGATCGAAGCCGGGCTGGTGGCCCAGGCTTTCGGCGTTGTGGCGGCGGTGGTCAGCGGCGGCATCGGCTGCCTGGCGGCGGTTATGTGGGTGGGCTGGCGCTGGCCGCAGCTGCGCCGTTTCAACGGCGACGAGCCCGTCCTGGCGGGTGTCTGAGCTATAACAGTCTGGATCGGCGCGAAGATTCCCTGCCCCTCATGGTAGAATCAAGCCATGCTCAAGCGCTGGCAATTCTGGGTCGGCATCGCCATCAGCGGCGTTTTTTTATATCTCGCCCTTCGCGGCCTGCACCTGGCTGAACTGTGGGATGCCATCCAATCCGCCCGCTTTTTGTGGCTGATCCCCGGCGTGGCTGTGTATTTCATCGGCGTGTGGGCGCGTGCCTGGCGCTGGCACTACCTGCTTCGCCCGCTGAAAAAGATCTCAACCGGAAGTATGTTCCCGGTGGTGGCGATCGGTTACATGGGCAACAACATCTTTCCGGCGCGCGCGGGAGAGGTGCTGCGGGCTGCCATCCTGAAAGACCGCGAGGGTGTACCCATTTCGGCGTCGCTTGCCACCGTGGTGGTCGAGCGTATCTTCGACGCGGTGGTCATGCTGGGATTTGTTTTCTTCAACCTGAGCGAACTCGGCCGCCTGACGCATGATTCCGGTTTCATCGGCAATATCCAGCAGTTGGCGGTGTGGGGTTCGCTGGTCTTCATCGGCGCGCTGGTCGTGTTTCTGCTGGCAGCCATGTTCCCGAAAGTGACCCAGGGCATCATCCTGGGGCTGATCGAGCGCCTGCTGCCCGTTCGCCTGCAGGATAAAGTCAAGGGCATCGCCCTGCGCTTCCTGACCGGGTTGGAGTCGCTGCGCTCGCCGCGCGACGTCCTGATGGTCTTTCTCACCACCGTGGTCATCTGGCTGCTCGAAACGGGCAAGTACTGGTTCATCATGCACGGCTTCGATTTCGAGGTCAGCTTCTTCGCGCTGATGCTGATGAACGGCATCGTCAATATCGCCACCACCCTGCCCTCCGCGCCGGGATACATCGGCACATTTGACGGGCCGGGCATAGCCGTGCTGGTGGCATACGGCGTCCCGCAGGCAGCAGCAGCGGCCTACACGCTGGTGCTGCACGGCGCGCTGTGGTTCCCGATCACCGCCCTGGGCGCTTTCTACTACTTTAAGCAGCCTTTGCGCTGGGGTAAAGATTTGGAAAAAATCAAAGAGCAGCAGGCAGCTGCGGAGAATTGAAAGGGGCAGGCATGCGTATCGCGATCATTGGAGCAGGAATTGGCGGCATGGCAGCCGCCCATGATTTTGTCAACGCCGGCCACCAGGTGGTGATCTACGAAGCCGCCAGCTACGTGGGCGGGCTGGCCGCCGGTTTCAAAGACCCGAACTGGGACTGGAGCGTGGAGCACTTTTACCACCACTGGTTCCGGAGCGACAGGGACATGCTCGGCTTGATCCGCGAATTAGGCTTACAGGATAAGGTCATCTTCCCCCGCCCCAAGACAGTCGTGTATTACCGCGAAAAATTCTACCCGCTGGATTCACCCCTGGCCGCGCTGACTTTCCCGGGTTTCAACCTGGTGGACATGGCGCGCTTCGGCTTCGTGACGGCTTACCTGCGCTACATCGCGGATTGGAAGCCGCTGGAAAAGCACACCGCCCACGCCTGGATGCGCAAATATTACGGCAGCAAACTATACAGCGTGCTATTCGAGCCTTTACTGCAGGGAAAATTCGGTCAGTACTACCAGGATGTCAACATGGCCTGGTTCTGGGCGCGTTTCAAGGCGCGCACCACCCGCCTGGGCACATTTCAGGGCGGGTTCCAGGCTTTTTCGGACGCATTGGCGGATAACCTGCGCGCCCGCGGAGTCGATATCCGCTTGTCCAGCGCGGTTGAACGCATCCAGCCGCTTGAGGGCGGGCGGGTGCAGGTCTGGATGCCAGGTGGGGCGAGCGAGGAGTTCGACCGCTGCCTGGTGACGGTTGGACCAGGGCTGCTCGCCAAATTGGTACCGGACCTTCCACAAGACTACCTGCGCGGCTTGCTGGCGCTCAAAAGCATGGGCGCGGTGGTGATGGTCCTGGCGCTGCGCCGGCGCCTGTCCGAGGAGGGTTATTACTGGTTCAACCTGCCGAAAAGCGCCGGGTACCCCTTCCTCGCTCTGGTCGAGCACACCAATTTCCTTTCGCCGCAATATTTTGGCGGCGACCATATCGTGTATATAGGCGATTACCTGGATCCCGATCACGAACATTTCCGCCTGAGAAAAGAGCAGCTGCTGGAGCGCTTCCTGCCGGTCCTGCCGCGCTTCAACCCGGCTTTCACGCCGGAATGGGTGCGAGATACCTGGCTCTTCCGCACGCCGTACGCCCAGCCGGTGCCGCTTCTCAACCATTCACAAAACATCCCCCCGCTGCGCACGCCGCTGGCAGGCCTTTACTTTGCCAGCATGAGCCAGGTATACCCGTGGGACCGCGGCACCAATTTTGCCGTGCAAATCGCCCGCAAAGCGGCGCGCCTGATGCTCGCGGAGGCGGTTTAATAGCGGGAAATTGTTAAAGAAAAGATTTCCCATTAGACTCCATTCTATGAGTCTCGCCAGGTGAAAATCGAAAGACGAGTCAATTAAAAAGTTTTTGGTTTAACCTGCCACAGGTGGGAATTAATTTCTAAAAACCGATCTTAACCCCCATATATAGACTGCCGCTGTCTTTCCAATCGCAATTTATGGTGTTTGCCCCTTAGTAAATTTATACGCATTAAACAATTTTTTCAACCAACTTTCTTTAACATTAGAACGCTTAAAGATTCACGATTTTTTAAACAAGCGTATGGTATTTACCTTGTGATACCCCTTTGTTTCTGCTAGAATAGTTGTCACAGTCAACACCAGGGTGACCGCTGCGGACACATTATTTTTTCCGCGCCCCCGAACACAGCGCAATTATTATTGGCACTCCATAATTTTTGTAAATCCCACTGAGTATCCAGTGGGTTTACTTTGATATTGATTTTACCCGGCTTCGTGCGCCGTATGCTAATGTCGGAGGATGGTACATGAATGTTCAGCAAGCCTGGCAGGCCACACTCGGTCAATTACAAACGGAAATGCCCAAGGCGTCATTTGACACCTGGGTGCGTAACGCAAGACTGGTCAGGCAGGAGGAGGGTTCGGTAACTATCGGCGTGCAAAACGCCTACGCACGTGACTGGCTCGACAGCCGCCTGTCCAGCACCATCACCCGTATCATGGCCGGTTACCTGGAATACCCGGTGAGCGTCGAGTTCAAGGTCTGGCACAGCGATGGTGACACCAGCAGCGAAACGGCGGCAGAAGAGGTCACCCCAGCGCTGCGCCCAAGCCAGAACCAGAACCGCAGCCTTATCAACCGCTACCGTTTTGACTCTTTCGTGGTTGGCGCCAGCAACCGCATGGCGCACGCCGCCTGCCTGGCGGTGGCAGAGAACCCTGCCCGCGCATACAACCCGCTCTTCCTGTATGGCGGGGTGGGTCTGGGCAAGACCCACCTGCTGCATGCCATTGGCAACAGCGCCATGGCGGCCGGGCTGCAGGTGCTGTACGTTTCCTCGGAGGAATTCACCAACGAACTGATCAACGCCATCCGCACGCACAACACGCCTGCCTTTCGCGAGCGCTACCGCTCGATTGATGTGCTGCTGATTGATGATATTCAGTTCATCGCCGGTAAGGAATCCACGCAAGAGGAGTTCTTCCACACCTTCAACACGCTGCACAACCAGGAAAAGCAGATTGTCATCTCCTCCGACCGCCCTCCCAAAGCCATGCTGACGCTGGAAGAACGCCTGCGCTCGCGTTTTGAATGGGGATTGACGGTTGACATTCAGCCGCCTGATCTGGAGACGCGCATCGCCATCTTGCGCTCCAAGGCTGAGCGCGCCGGCCGTGATGTACCCTTCAGCATCCTCAACACCATCGCGCGCCTGGTGCAGTCCAACATCCGCGAACTGGAAGGCGCGCTCACCCGCGTGCTGGCCTACGCCGACCTGAGCGGTCAGCCGCTCAGCGAGGAGATGGTCAACGCCGCCCTGGTGGACCTGCTGCCCCAGCGCACCTCAGTCGAACCTGCCCAGGTGCTCAGCGCGGTCGCCAATGCCTTTGGCGTCTCCAGGGAACGCCTGCTGGGGCGCGACCGCTCGCGCGAGGTGGCGCTGCCGCGCCAGATCGCCATGTACCTGATGCGCGAGGTCGGCAACATCTCGCTGCCGCAGATCGGCAGCGCCATCGGCGGGCGCGACCACACCACGGTCATGTACGCCTGTGAAAAAGTGGCCGACTTGATCGAAAGCGACGACCGCCTGCGCCGCCAGGTGCTGCAGCTGCGCGAGCAGTTGTTTGGGTAGAGTGGGTCGATTTTCTATTATCGGCTTTACTGCAGCAGGGCGAAATATATCGCAGCGCCGATATGGATGAAGGCCATGCTGAAGAGCGCCAGCCCAATGGGGATGTGAACCGCGTGCCAGAGCGCTAACAGCCGCCGGGCGGTTGCCAGCGAACTCATCTGGCGCTGCAGCCGGCGTTTTTCGCGCTCGAGCGTCACTAAATCACGGATGAACGGCTGCGCTTCAGGCCGGGCCTGGCGCTGGGCGCGCCGCAGTTGCTGGCGCTCCTGCCAGTCGTACCAGGCGTGTGCCAGCACCATCCGCGCCGGGTTGTGCTCGCTTTGGTCGGCCGGCTTCAAATTCGGCAGGGTGACCTGGCTGGCGCGCAATTTTTCCAACTCGCCTTCGATGGACTCCATCTGGCGCATTATCTGTCCCAGGCTCAATTCGATCCCGCCCGTACTGCGCGGGATGGATGTATACAGGTAGCGCCCAATGAAACCGCTCGCCACGATGACCAGCGTGAAAAGCATCAACAACCCCGCCAGGCCGTTGAATTTCCAGGAGGAATGCAGCAATACCAGGAAGGGACCCACCAGGCCGGTGAAGATATGAAACTCGAGCCAGCGCGACATGGCTCCCAGGCGGGCGCTGCGCGAGCGCTTGCGAAAGGAGTAGAGTGTCTCCGTCATCAACATGAGCAAGAATCCAAGGATGCCGAGCGAGTGCCCATAAAAGCTGCTGGCGGCGGGTGTTTCCTGCAACGCGATTTGCATGAAGATATACGCCAGGCTGATGACAACCACAGCGATCAGCGCCAGCAGCAATTCACGCCCGTATCGGTGTTTATCCATGCGCACCTGCCAGATAATTTTGCCAGCAAGCCAGGAGCAAATCCTTCAAAGGAGCGCCCGGCTTGAGCAGCAAGGGGCGCACCGGCCCCAGGTTAATCCCTTCCCGAATGAAGTGCTGGATCGGTCGCGAGAGGGCCTGATCGCCCATCAGCAAAGCGCCGGTCATGTAGTCCCCGCGCAGGTACAGGCGCAGGCGGTTATCACCCTGGTAAGTCTGCGCCACCTGGGCATCCGGAGGCAGCCGCCAGAGTTCGGAATCGCCGCGCATGATGCCGGGCAGATCGCTGTCGCCCAGCGGCTTGGCAGGTTCAAGCGGGCGCGTACCGATTTGCCCAATGATGGTGGTGATCAACCCGGCCAGGCGGGTGACATTGAAGGGCACCTTTTTCAGGTACGGAGTCTCGCGCCCACACATGTTGAGGGCTGCTGCTTTGCCCTGCTCAATGGCCGGAGCCCAGAGCGAATTCAGGCCGTATTCCCGGCTGATCGGATCAAAGATCTGGGCCACATCGCCAGCCGCATAGATATCCACCTGGCTGGTGCGCAGGTACTCATCCACCAGAATACCGCGCTCCACACGCAGTCCGGCAGCTTTGGCCAAATGCACGCGCGGGCGAATGCCAATGGCGACTGCCAAGAGGTCGCAGCGCATATCGTTAACTTTGTCCTTCTGCTGTACTCGCAAGCCGCGCAGCCTGCCGGGGCGGTAGATCAGTTCCCGCAACTGGGTCTCGCGCATAATCTTAATTCCAGCCTGTTGCAGGCGCCGCTCGACGATTTGGGATTCGGTCTCATCCAGCACGGCATTCCAGTAGTGCTGGCCTCGCAGCAGGTAAGTGACGTGCATGCCGCGCGCGTGCAGCCCCTCAACCAGCTCCAGGGCAGTGATACCCCCGCCCACCACCACCGCGTGCCTGCCCGAGCGGGCTCGTCCCAGGATGTGGTCGGCATCCGCCAGCGAATCCAGCGTTACTACCTCGGGCAGGTCCATGCCGGGCAGGTCGGGCCGCTGCGCGCTTGCGCCGGTAGCGATCAGCAGGCGGTCATAGGGCAGCCACTGGCCTGCTCTGGTTTGCAGCAGGTGCCGATTCGGGTCGATCGCACTGACCTCTGTGCGCAGGTAGGTGATCCCCAGTTCCCGCAATCCAGCCGCCTGCGCCGGAAACAGGTTCTCACGCGGGATTTCCCGCGCCAGGTAGTACGCCAGCCCCGGCCGCGAGTAATAGCCGTGCGGATCTGAACTGAGCAGCACAACCTTCGCGGACGGATCCGACTGGCGCAGCGTTTCCGCCGCAGCCAATCCGGCAGCGCCGCTGCCGATAATCATGTGGGTGCGGCTCACGGTGCCTCTCCCGGCGCCTGAACCGGCTGGTTTTTGATGGCAAAGGCCAGCACGCCGCGCGGGCAGCGTTTAATGCACTCTCCACAGGTCAGGCAGCGGCTGTCCTCAACCGGCATCCCGAAGTAAGCATGCGCGCGCACATCGATTCCGATCGGGCAGTTGAAGGAGCAGATTCCGCACTGCACGCAGCGCGCCTGATCCGGCAGGATATAGCCGGAGGCAAGAATGGCCTGCTTGTGAGTGGTGCTGGAAAACAGTTTTTTCAACATATTTTTACCCGTTCTACCCGTGCGCTCAGTCGTCGTGCTTTCGTCCGTCGGAATGGCATTCCATGCAGCGGGATACATAATCGGGGATGCCCTTTTCATTGTGTTTCTTATCCATCTTGGCCTGATCATGGCAGGTGAAGCAAGTGTAACTGCCTGTCCCGCCCGGGTGGCATTTAGCGCATTCGCCACGCGCCCCGCCGTGATTGAGCGGAAAGCCGTGCGCAAAGGTAGCCCCGCTCCAGCTGCTGGTGGAATGGCAATTGGAACACTGCCCGTCGAAATGGTTGGCTGGGCGTCTGCCCAAATGGCAGGCGATGCAATCCGTGGCGCCAGCCGCCTGGTGGTTGAAGCTGGCAGGTCGCCATCCGCTGGTAGAATGGCAGCTCGAGCACTGGCCCTGAAAGTGGTTGGCCGGGCGGTTGGACAGGTGGCAGGACTGGCAGTCGGTTGCCCCGGCCGCCTGGTGGTTGAAGCTGGCCGGCCGCCAGGCGCTGGTGGAATGGCAGCTCGAGCACTGTCCCTGGTAGTGGTTAGCCGGGCGGTTAGGTAGATGGCAGGATTGGCAGTCGGTTGCCCCGGCTGCCTGGTGGTTGAAGGTAGCGGGAAGCCAGGCGCTGGTGGAATGGCACGCCGAACACTGCCCCTGGTAGTGATTGGCTGGGCGGTCCGATGTGTGGCAGGACAGGCAGTTGGTCGCGCCGGCGGCCTGGTGGTTGAAAGTTGCCGGCAGCCAGCCGCCGGTTGTGTGGCAGCTTGAGCATTCACCAGGGTAATGACCGGCGGGTGCCGCCTGCAGGTGGCAGGTGCTGCACAGGTTGGGGGTGCCGCGGTACCGGCCTTGATCATGGCAATCGAAGCAGTCCAGGCTGCCGTGCTGGCCAGTAAGAGGGAAGAATAGGTGCTGCGCGGCGCGGCTGCCGTCCGGGAATCGCACCCAGCGTGAATCCATCGCCGGACGCGCGGGGGTGGCTGTCAATGCAAACGAGACGAATGGTGTGAGGGTGACCATAACCTCAGGCTGGCGGCCGGCGCCTGCGATCAAATTTGACAGATCCACGGCTGAATCTTGCAGCAGAGACAGTAGCAAACCCGCCCTGGACTGCAGCGCCTCTAAAGCGGCCCCGCGCATCCCGGGCGCGGCCTGCAGCCGGTTAAGGATATCCGCCATCAGCCTCAGATCGCTGGTCAAGCGCTTACGCAGGTAGGGCGCATTTTGATCCGAGACGCCTGCCAGGCTGACCAGGGTGCGTTCCAATTCGCGGTCCAGGCAGGCAAGCGACTCCACCAGCCGGACGGTTGGCGCGTTGAGGACATCCGAGCTGCGCCGCTCGAGCAGTTCGAGGTGATACTCGGCCTGTTTATCCGCATCCAGGATCAAGTCAGCCATACTCTGTTCGGCGGCATCCTGAAGGGCAAAGCCCGGCTCACCAGGGTGCAAGGGCGCCAGGACCGCCAGACCAGCGCCCACGGCGGTAAGGCCGCTGGCGATGAACATCAGTAAAAATAGCAGGATGATCAGGCGGGTACGCATACGTTTAAACCTCAATCTTCCTCATCCGCTTCACGGCCGGAGGGATGACAGGTAGCGCAGTCAGCCAGCTTCTCGGGAGCAATGCCTTCTTCCTGATGCTCCCTGACCGTCTCCTCCGGGGTGTGCTCATGGCAGCCGTAACAGGTGTACTGGGCGTAGCTTTCGCTGTGGCAGGTCTGGCAGCTTGATTCCTGGCTGCTGCCGTGGTCGAGCGGGAAACGGTGCTCTTTGAACAGGGCAGGCTGCCAGGCTACACTGTTGTGGCAGTAATTGCAGTTCAGCCCAAAATCCCCGCGGTGCAGTTCAGGCTCCTCGTGGCAACTGGCGCACTGCGGCTCCACAGCCGTGAAGTCACCCGGCGTGTGGCAGCTCTGGCAGGCGAGATCCGCATGGCGCCCGTCCAGGGCAAAAACGCGCTGGTGATCAAAATCATGCATGCGGTCGACGCCGTCGTGGCACTCAAGGCAGGCATCCCCATACAGGTCAAGGTGTGCCTGCATGAAAGCGGCGTTCCCCCTGGCGTGACACTGGCTGCACTGCGCGGAGGTTGGCGCTTCAATACTGGCAAGATGACAGGCGGTGCAGTAAACCGGCTGCTGCTGCGCGTCCACCAGATGGTGCGCCAGGCTGAACGCGGTCCCTTCATGATCGAAAGGGCTGCCATTGTAGCTGGCCTGCGCCCAATCCGTTGTGTTATGGCACTCCTGGCAGTTCTCATACATCAAACCCAGGTGCACCTGCGGTTCGGCGTGGCAGCTTATGCAGGCAGGATCCGCCTGGTCGTAGCGCTCCTGCAGGTGGCATGACTCGCACGCCGCCTGGCTGTGCGCGCCGTCGAGGATGAAACCGCTGCGCTGGTGGTCAAAGGTCAGCAGCGCACTCTGGACCAAATCATACTCCGGCCCGTGGTGTTCGCTGTGACAACCGGCGCAGGCCAGCGGGTCCTGCAACCTGCCGTGCAGCCCAACCTGCTGATCGATCTTCTGTTGAATGCCGCTGTGACAATCCAGGCACAGCCTGCCTTGCGGGGCGTTGAATGGCTGATGGCAAAGGGAGCAGCGCTGCTCAAAAGCAGCGTGGCTGCCGAAACCACCTGCGTTTAAATCGACATGCTCAACTGCGCTGAGGTGACCCGGGCTGAAGGCGCTGCCGCCATTAAATAGCATCACCAGGCCTAACCCGGCCAGGAAAACAACGGTCAAGGCTATGCTGATGGATGAAAAGTGAGGTCCTAATCTCAAGCTTGAACGATTCAACCGCTCTGGGCTCCATCGTAGAATTGGGCTGGTGCGTCGAGCAAAAAAACCTCTAAAGTATGACGTGGTTTTCCGGTAAATGTTACGATGTTGGCGGCATTATTAACATTTTTGATCATTATATTCCCGTTTGATAATTAATTAATCCACTTATTCTTGACAGCAATAAGGAAATCTTGTAAAATACAAACAGGTTTGCATAATAAACTAGTTTGGATATATAAAACATGAAAAATTCAGATCCTACTCGTGAAATTATCCGGCGCACGCAGCGCTACTGGTATGCGGACGGCCTGAGCGAGTTGGCCGGCGGCGCGGTGATCGCTTTGCTTGGCCTGTACTATTACATCCTCGGGCACATCCCTGCCGGCGGGACGCGCGCCTGGTTGATGGGCCTGGGACTGCCGGCATTACTCATCCTTGCTTCGATCGCCGCCCGCTGGGTTGTGGCGCGTCTTAAGGAGCGTTTGACCTACCCGCGCACCGGTTTCGTGGCATACGCCCGCCCGGGTATTCGACGGCGCATTCTTTTCAGCCTGCTGTCGGCTGGCGTGGCTGCCGTGTTTGTTTTCCTGACCAGCCTGCTGCTGGAACGTTTGAGCCAGAACCTGCTGCCCATCCTGGTCGGCTTTTTATTCGGCCTGCTGGTGTTGTATCTGGCCTTCTACTTCGGCGTAACCCGTTTTTACCTGGTCGCCCTGGGCACCTTCCTGCTAGGCTTGCTGACTGCCTGGTTATCGCTGCCGGCGCCCTTCGACAGCGCGCTGTTCTTCGGCGGGGCTGGCTTGATGTGGATTCTCTCAGGCGGGCTGACGCTGGCGCGCTATCTGCGCTCCACTACACCCGCCGGGGATGACGAGGTCGGTGAATGAACGACGAGCTGCGCAGCTTTACCGAGGTTGACCGCCTGCTGCACGAGCCCGCGCGGCTGGTCATCGTGACCATCCTGTACGCCGCCTCACAGGCCGATTTTCTATATCTGCTGCGAGAAACCGGCCTGACCAAAGGCAATCTTTCTGCCCACCTCTCCAAACTGGAGAGCGCCGGCTACGTCAAGATCAAAAAAACCTTCCGCGGCAAGATTCCGCAAACGCTCGTCAGCCTGAGCGCGGAAGGAAAAGAGGCTTTTGAAACCTACCGCCAGCGCCTGAAAGACCTGCTCGACCAGATCACCTGACGGCACGCTGCGGAAATCCAATCAGGAGCAAGATATGATACCTTACGCTATACGTACACAGGAATTAAGCCGTTCCTTCGGAACGGTACGCGCCGTTGATCAGGTCAGCTTCGAAGTGCCAGCCGGCAGCATCTTCGGTGTTTTGGGTCCCAATGGATCGGGCAAGACTACCACCATCCGCCTGCTGCTTGGCCTGCTTGAGCCCACTCACGGGCGAGCGGAGGTGCTTGGCTTCGACACCCGCACCCAGTCGGCTGACATCCGTCAAGCCAGCGGCGCGCTGCTGGAGCACACCGGTCTTTACGAGCGCATGAGCGCCGAAGACAACCTGGACTTCTACGCGCGCGTGTGGCGCATGCCGGGAGCGCAGCGCAAGGAGCGCATCCGCGAGTTGCTGGACAAACTGGGCCTTTGGGAGCGCCGGCGCGAATCCGTCGGCCAGTGGAGCCGCGGTATGAAGCAGAAACTGGCTCTTGCCCGCGTGCTGCTGCACCGGCCGCGCCTGATTTTCCTGGATGAGCCCACCGCGGGGTTAGACCCGCTGGCTGCGGCTGCCTTGCGGGATGACCTGCTGCGGCTGGTGCGCGAACAGGGCGTGACCGTTTTCTTAACCACGCACAACCTCGCCGAAGCTGAGAAGATCTGCGACTGGCTGGGCGTCATTCGCGAAGGGCATTTGCTGAAAATGGGCCGCCCGCAGGAACTGCTGACCCAGCCGGGAGAGATGCGCTTGCAAATCCACGGCCGCGGGTTCGATGAAAAAGTGCTGGCTGCGCTAAGTTCGCTGCCCGTTGTGCTCGAATCACAAACCCACAACGGGCGCCTGGACCTGCGCCTGAGCGACCAGGCTGATCCGGCCGCGTTGGTGCAGCTCCTGGTCACCGCGGGCGCGCAGGTGGAGGAAGTGCACAAAACCCGCGCCAGCCTGGAAGAAGTCTTTTTAAAGCTTATGGAGGAAGAAAATGCTGGCTGACCTCGTCACCATGATTCGCAAAGAGTGGAAGGAAGTATTCCTGATGCGCGGAAGCATGCGCTCAGGGATTTTAAACCTGATCATCATCCTGGGGCTGCTGGGTATTTTCATGCCGCTGCAGACGGGCAGCGACTGGCTGAAAAGTCCTCTGCCGGTCCTGGTATGGTGCTGGGTGCCGGTTTTCACCGCGCTGGCGATCATCACAGACGCCTTCGCCGGAGAACGCGAGCGGCATACGCTGGAGACATTGCTCGCCAGCCGCCTGGAGGACCGCGCCATCCTCTTCGGTAAAATCTCCGCCGCCGTGCTGTACGCCTGGATGATCACGATAATGAGCATGTTGATGGCAGCCGTTACCATCAACATCGCCTACCCCCAGGAGGGAATCCAGTTCTATTCAGCCATTTTCTTTCTGGCGGTGCTGGCTGTCAGCCTGCTGGTGGCGCTGCTGTTCTCGTGCCTGGGCGTGCTGGTTTCGCTCAACGCGCAGACGGCCCGCCAGGCCTACCAGAAGCTGAGCGCGGTCATGATCGTTCTGTGGCTGATTCCCATGCTGGGCTTGCAGTTTTTACCCGACACCTTTAAACAGCCAGTCATGCAATTCCTCATGCGCAGCGACCTTAACAGCGTGCTGGGAGCGGCTGTCGCGCTCTTGCTGGTAATCAATTCAGCTCTGCTGATCCTGGCGCAGTCACGTTTCAAGCGCGCGCGCCTGATCCTGGATTAGCCGGTAACGAAGCGGCTTGGGGGTGCCTGCAGGCACCCCCCAAGATGAGTTAACCCGATTTACAGGCTTACAAACCCTTCGCCAGATGGCAGTACAGGTCGTTCCAGCGGATTTTTTTCTTTGAAGTCCTCCACGGTGGTGGTTTCATCAATCAGCGGGAATTCGATACCGGCCATCTCGGCGAAGCTGCGCGCCTGCGCTGGCAACGCTGGCCGGACTGCCTGTTGTGAAGCGGCCTGAGATTGGCTATACTTAGCCCATGGAGAATCTCTGGCAGCGCTTTGTCAACTGGCTGCGTTCACTGTTCAGCAGCCCTACCCCTGCGCCCCCCGGACCGGCAGGTCTGCCGCCAGAACCGGTCACCATGAAGGTGATGCTGGTGGTATATAACCCGCTCCTGGCAGAGCACGGCGGCCAGCGCCTGAGCGCCTTCCTGGGCTGGAATGACGCCGACACCCTGGTGGATGGCTATATCCATGACCTGCAGGCGTGCTCGCACGGCTATTTGAACTACCAGGTGGTCGAAACCATCCACGTGGACGCCTTCCCGCCCAAAAAGGACGGTTTCGTCTACACAGCGGCGGAATACCTGCAGGTGCTGGACAACCCGGGCACGCACCACCAGCCCGACCTGCTGGATTACGAGCGCGCCCTGGCGGATTTCGATGTGCTGGCGCGCATCAACGCGGGCAATATCGATGAGGTCTGGCTGTTCGGCATGCCCTACGCCGGTTTCTACGAGTCAGTCATGGCCGGACCCGGCGCATACTTCTGCAACGCGCCTCCCCTGACGGTCAGCGGTGCCCAGCGGCGGTTTATCATCATGGGCTTCAACTACCAGCGCGGGGTGGGCGAGATGCTGGAGGCCTTCGGGCACCGCGCGGAATTCATTCTGGGGCGCGTGTTCCAAAACACCAGCGGAGACTCCAACCTGTGGGCGCGCTTCATTCGCTACGACAAGAGCCACCCCGGGCAGGCGGAGTGCGGCAATGTGCATTTCGCCCCCAACTCGCAGACCGATTACGATTGGGGCAGCCCAGCCTTCGTTCCCAGCCGCTGCCGCAACTGGACGACCTTCCCGGACCTGTCCGCGCCGCCGGTTTTGGTCAACTGTGAAGAGTGGGGCGGCGGTGATATCCGCAAACACCACACCTGGTGGCTGAGCCTTTTCCCGCACATCAGCGGGCAGGCCAACGGCATTGCCTGGAACTGGTGGCATTACATCACCCACCCCTGAGGAGAACCGCAACATGAACAACCGCCTGGATGAGTTCAACCGCTACCGCCAGCGTATGAACGAGCGTATCTTCGCCATCGACCACCTGGGGATCAAGCGTTTCTTCAACCTGGACAGCAGCGCCTATCATGACGGCGCGCTGGAGGGCAAAACCAAGGAACTGCTCGGCCTGACAGCCTCGCTGGTCCTGCGCTGCAACGACTGCATCGACTACCACATCCTGCAGTGCGTGCAGGCCGGCTGGAGCGACGAGGAGCTGTACGAGGCTTTCAACGTTGCCCTGGTGGTGGGCGGCAGCATCGTCATCCCGCACCTGCGCCATGCGGTCGAAACGCTTGACCTGGCGCGCGGGCGCGAAAGCGCAGCAAGCGCAGAATGACCGCCTACCGCTACCCGGGCGAGCAGTTGATTCTGGCTGCCACGCTGGGGACGCTCTTCATCATCATCCTGGTCAGCGCGGCCCCGACCATCTGCCTGCTGCCGCTGGCCGTGCTGGTCTTCACCGCCATCGCCTACCAGATGAACAACGCCCACCACCGCGAATTGATGCAGCGCGCCTTTGCGGTTACGCCGCAGTCAGCCCCCGAGCTGGCGCGCATTGCCCAGGACTGCACCGACCGGCTGCGGCCGACGCCCTTTAATCTGTACATCCTCAAGCGCAACCAAATCAACGCCTATACCTTCGGTCTCTCGAACCCGCGCGTGGTGGTGGTTTACGCGCCGCTGCTCAAGATTATGGACGAGGACGAACTGCGCTTCATCATCGGTCACGAGCTGGGCCACGTGGCGCTTAACCACACCTGGCTGAATACGCTGCTGGGCGGCATGGCCGGAGTGCCGGTCTCCTTCGGGGCAGCGATCGTGATCATTTTCGCCTTCCGCTGGTGGAACCGCGCCTGCGAATTCTCAGCCGACCGGGCCGGATTGCTGGCCTGCGGCAGCCTGGAAAAAGCCATCTCCGCGCTGGTCAAACTGGTGGCGGGCGAGGTTCGCAGCCCAGCCGAAATGGAGCGCGCCCTGCAGGCCATCGATGCCGAAGATGATTCCCTGCTGAACTTGCTGGCCGGGTCGCTCTCCACGCACCCGATGGTCATCCGGCGCATCAATGAGCTGCGCAAATATGCCGCCAGCCCGGAATACCGCGCGCTGCTGCAGCGCCTGCAGGCCGCGCGTACTTGACAACGCCTTATAGCCTGCGCAGACCAAGCGTCATGAAACCTCGCTGAGCAGGTAAACCGCGAAGGATGCCAGCCAGTGCTCGCCGACGTAATGCCCCGAAGACACCTGCGCCAGCCCTGCCTCAGCGTGCAGGCAGGCTGATTCAAGCAGGATGGACCGGGCAGGGTGACCGCCCGGCAGGGCAGCCGCAATGCGCCGCAGGCACCAGGCGCGGCTGAGGTTCAGGCCGTCCAGGTGCACCAGCTGCGGGTCGCTGCGGTCCGAAACGAAGGCTGGAGTAAACAGCGAAGGCGGATCGCCGCAGGCAGCGCCCGGCAGGAAACGCTCGAACCAGGACCGAAATTCATCCAGCGGCAGGACGCGCGCCATCAGATCGGCCTCGCACAGCGCTGGCGAGAGGAAATCACTGCCGCCCGGCTCCCAGACAGCCGGATAAGCCTGATCGCCAAGGAAGTAATCCCGGCTGCGCTGGAGGATCAATGTCTCCAGATCGGCCTGGCCTACCACGCGGGCGTAATCCAGCGCGAAGGCCAGCCCGAAGGCGGTATTGGGGTGCACGCCCGCCCGGATGGGGTATGTCAGGCGCGGCAAGTAGTCCAGGTAGCGCCGTACGATGATGTCTTCCAGCGGTTGCAGAGCCGCCGACCAGGCGGCTGCTTCACCGTCTTCTCCCCAGGCATGCAGCTCCTCGGCCAGCTTGAGCAGCCAGGCCCAGCCGTAGGTGCGCTCGAAAGACTGGCGGTTGGGCTGCTCGAAGTAGGCGGCTTCTGCGCGCAGGTTTTCTGCGCTCAGGTTGTGCCGCAGGGCCGCCCTCACCTGATCACCCTGAGGTAGATGTGGGAAAAGGCGCAGCAGGCGCACCAGCATCCAGTGGCTGTGCACAGCCGAGTGCCAGTCGAAGCAGCCGTAAAAAGCCGGGTGCAGGGCGCGCGGTTTCTTGACGTCGCTGTCGTCGTTGAGCACGTGCCCGGGGTGGTTGGGGTACTCGCGCGTGATGCCCGCCAAAGCGAGCTGCGCAAATGATTGGGCCATTTCAAGCGTGAAGGACGGGTGACGCTCTTTTTCCATGCAGCCTTCCTGGTGAATTAATTTTTCGTGTTACAGGATATTAACTGAGTCTACTACAGGAAGAAACTACTCTAGATAGATTTTTCATTTATTTCCCTTTGCGTTTTTAGGGTTCGGCCGTATTAACCGAACCGTAGAGTTTTGAACTTGCTTGGATATCCCCTCCTTCGGAAACCTAATTTAGCCGAAGGAGATGACGAGTGCCTGCATCCCTCACCTTGACAACCCTCAGGCTGTTCGGGTAGAAATACTTGTACAGGATAGACGGGTTCTTCCGCCCGCCACATTTTCAAATTATGAAAATAGAACCACCAAATCCCACCACCAAGCGTTCATTACCCCGGGGCTGGATATTTGCGTTGGCAGCCCTGCTCACGGTACCCGCTCTAATCTTTGGCCTGCCCGCACTTTTTGGCAACCAGACACCTGCTCCATCTGCCGCTGCCATTACCGACTCGCCCGGCGCACAGCCAGTCATCCCGAGCCTGCCCAGCGAGACCATCCCCGCCGCACCCACCCCTGCCCACACCCCCACCATCCAGCTGCCCGAGCCGGACCCGTGGGACGGGCAGAGCCGCGTGACCATCCTGCTTCTCGGCCTGGACTATGCCGACTGGGAAGGCACTGACCGGCTTGGCCCGCCGCGCTCGGATGCCATGCTGCTGCTGACCATCGACCCGCGCAAGCGCAGCGCCGGCATGCTCTCGATCCCGCGCGATTTATGGGTGGAAATTCCCAATATGCTCGGCATGCACAAGATCAACACCGCCCACCGCTTCGGCGAGATTTACCGCCTGCCCGGCGGCGGTCCCGGCCTGGCGATGCGCACGGTCTCGCAATTGCTGGATGTGCCTATCAATTATTACGTCACCATTGATTTTTATGCTTTCCAGGCGCTGATCGATGAAGTAGGCGGCGTCGAGGTGGAGGTTGCCAGCCAGATCGAGGTCGATCCGATCGGGCCGGAAAATAAGGTCACCCTCGAACCCGGCCGCCAGCACATGGACGGCGCCCTGGCGCTGGCCTATGCTCGCAACCGCTACACGGCCGGAGATGACTTTGACCGCGCCCGCCGCCAGCAGCAGGTCATCCTGGCGCTGCGCGATAAAGTTCTCAGCCTGGATATGCTGCCGCGGCTTGTGCTGCGCGCCCCGGCGATCTACTCCCGTCTGAGCGAGGGCGTGCGCACCAACCTGCCGCTAGAGGATGCCGTACGCCTGGCCTGGCTGGCCCGTGAGATCAAAGCGGAGGACATCCAGCGGGCTGCCATCGGCGTGCGCGAAATCACCACGGGGGAGGGCCCAGATGGGCAGGCGGTATATATCCCCATTCCTGAACGCATCCAGGCGGTGCGCGACAGCATTTTCACCACCTCGCAGCCCGGCATGAGCGGACCGATGACCACCGAAGAGCTGATCGCCGCCGAGAACGCAGCCGTGCGCATCATCAACGAATCCGGCAATCCGCAGTTGGGGAAAGCCACCGCGGCTTACCTGCGCGAGCAGGGCATCACAGTGTTGGAGGTGGTCGAAAGTGATCAACCGCGCGCCCGCACCCGCCTGATCGACCAGACCCACAACCCGTACACTTTCAGGCGCCTGATCAACCTGCTGCGCGTTAACCCGGGTGAGGTGTGGATCCGCCTGGATTACCAGGCTGGCGCTGACCTGACCTTGCTGCTGGGCCGTGACTGGGCTGAAAACAACCCGCTGGGAAATAAAGTCCGCTCAGAAGGGGTACTGTGATCCGCTCCTGAAGATCGGATATGTATGTATAATTGATTCATCCACCGCTTTTCACTCCATGCCCGTGATCCTGTATCAGCCAGCAAAGGATAGATGCGATGAAGGCGATGCCCTTTTTACTATTGATTTCCCTCCTGCTGACCTCGTGCGCCCTGCCGGTCCTGCAGCAAATCCCAACCCAACCAACCCCTTCGCCCGAACCCAGCAGCACGCTGCCACTGCCGCTGGTTTTATCGCCCACCCCGGCAGCAACCGATACGCCGGAACCCACGCCAACCCTTACCCCCAGCCCCACACCTTTTGAACCCTTCGAGGCGGCGGTGAACGTTGACCGCGTCAACGTTCGCTCCGGTCCGGGCTACCTGTTCCGCGTGAACATCAATGTGGCCGAAGGTACTAAATTCACCATCTTAGGAAAGGCCCCCGGCGGGGAATGGCTCTACGTGGAGACCAGCACCGGCATGAAAGGCTGGGTGTTCGCCCAACTGTTTGACCTGCCGGTCCCGGTTAGCGACCTGCCAGTCATCCAGCCGCAGAATGTCCTGGTGATCACCGGGCGGGTGCAGGACCCGCAGGGCAGCCCGATCAGCGGCATCCAGTATTACCTGCTGCAGGGAGAAGGGCTGCGCGCCCGCCGCACCGATGCCATGACGGATGAAACAGGCACTTTCTACGCCTTCATGCCGCTGACCGAAAGCGGCACCTGGCTGGTGGCTTACACCGCCGTGGCCTGCACCAGCAACACCATGGACGCCGACTGCAACTGCCTGAACGGCGTGTGCGGCACATCCGACCCGCTGGATATGACCATCACCCTGCCTTGGGACGACCCGCTGCTGTTCACCTGGAAATAGGTTGGGGCAGACAGATAGTTAATTTCAGGTGGAGGGAAATCCATGGGTGGTGAGGTATACTACGTTCCCCAGGGTATCCCTGTACGCCCGTCGCCTGACCTGCAAGGATCTTATTTTCGCTCCCATTTCGGCCGGCCCTGATCGTCGAAAACCCGCACCACTTCACCTAAAAGGCCGAGGGTGTTCGGTCCGTAGTATTCACCCGTCAGCGGGTTGATGGTGCTGCGGATGTTGTACATCAGGTTGAGCGCGCGCATGCGTTCTTCAGGCGTGGCTGCCAGCACAGCCTCATCCATGGCCACATGGGTAACTCGCCCAGCGAACAGGTGCCAGCGGTTGCCGGGATAGAGCGGGTGCTCCCATTCCAGGCGGCATTCCAAATTGAGAGCACACTCGGCGATGCGCGGCGCCTGGACTGTCACGGCGGGCTCGCTGCGAAAGCCCGCGTCGCAGATCTCGTCATTGGTTTCATGGTTGTGCTGGATCGTTTCGAAGCAGGCCTGGTAATGCTTTACCGATGGGTAGTTCAGGCACCACTCGCCCTCGCGCAGGATATTGGCGTATGTGTGGCTGTGATTGAGCAGCGCCAGCAGCGAGGTGTAATTGCCCTTATCGCCAATCAGCAGACCCCAGGACTGCAAATTGGCGTTTGCAGCGCCGTTTTCCTTGCGGGTGGTAACGATGAAAATGGGGTTGGGAATATTGACCACATACTCCAGCCAGGAAAAAGATTCGAACTTGCCCGGCCAGTCTTCGATCAAATAATCTGGCTGCTCAATGCTGATATCATTCTTCATAGGATAGTTCCCTTATAAACCCTTCGAACACCCTGTCGGATGACGGGAGACTCTGGTTGGGATTGTGCATCCCTCGTTTCCCTGGGCATTCAACCACCGCTGTCGCCCGACCTACAACTGTTGTACCCTCTCCCCACCCAACCTTCAATGACCTTACGGTAGTCTGAACGGACAAATGATTATGTCGGGTGACGGGGGACCCTGGTCAGGGGTGCGCGCATCATTTCGCAAGGCATCCTTAGACCCCCGTCACCCGATCTGCAAGGATCATACTGTAGGTCGGTTTTTTGAGGGCGAGTTGCGCCATTCAGCGTAGATTACCATCCCTCAAAAACCCGACCCATAACCTTCAGTTTGTACCGCTTTACCCAGCCGACTCGCTGTCTGGCACTTCGGCGCTCTCTGAAGCGATTTCCGACAGCCCGCCGGGTTTGGCCATCTTACCCAGGTACTCCGGCAGTTCGATACCGACCATCTGGGCAATGTCCTGCAGCGGGGGGATGCTCTTGACCAGCCCGGCCAGGAAATTGGCGGTCGACGAGCCATTACTGCCGCCGCTGTCCCACACGGTGACCTTGTCGATCTTAAGGCGGCTGATGGCTTCCACCTGCAGCTTGACCAGCTCCTGCATCTTTTCAATCAGCAGCAGCGTGGCGGCAGCCTGCGGGTCCCCGCCGGCAGATTCGACCAGTTTCTGGTAACCGGCCGCTTTGGATTCGAGCAGGCGCTGCAAGCCTTCTGCCTCGGCCTGGTAGCGCATCAGGATGCCGTCAGCCTCACCGCGCGCCTCGCGGCGGATACGTTCGGCTTCCGCCTCAGCGGCGATCTCGATCTTGCGCTTCTCGATCTCTTCCTTAACAACCTCTTCGGCGTTCAGGCGCTCCAGTTCGGCCTTGTACTGCGCCTGCTGGATCTTAACCTCAGCCTCGCGCAAAGCCACCTCGGCCTGGCGGGTCGCCTCCGCCTGGCGCACCGCGAGGGTGGCGTTGGAATCAGCGATGTTGGCTTTGGAGCGGTTCTCGCCTTCCACGGCTTCGGCTTCGCGTTCCTGCACGAAAATACGCTGGTCGGTTTCAGCCGCCTTGCGGCCTTTTTCTGCCTGCGCCAGGTTCTCCGCCACGCGAATCTCACGCTCGCGGTTGGCCTCAGCCTCGCCGATGGCGCCCATTTTTTCGTTTTCGGCCACATCCACGCGCGCGCGGTTGATCGCCTCGGAGGCAGCTTTCTTGCCAATGCTGTCGATGTAGTCAGACGAGTCGGTGATGTCGGTGATGTTGACGTTGATCAGGTACAGGCCGATCTTGTTCAGCTCCGGCTCGACGTTCTTGCGGATGGCTTCCAGGAAGGATTCGCGGTCCTGGTTGATTTGCTCGATGGTCAGGGAGGCGACCGTCAAACGCAGCTGACCGAAAATAATCTCCTTGGCCATATCCTCGATCTGCTTCTGGTCCAATCCCAGCAGGCGCTCGGCCGCGTTGGTCATGATATCCGGCTGGGTGCTGATGCCGACCGTAAAGGTGCTGGGCACATTGATGCGGATGTTCTGCTGCGAGAGCGCCCCGGTGAGCGGGATGTTGATGGTGATGGGCGTCAGGCTCATGAAGGCATAATTCTGGATGACCGGCCAGACGATGGCGCCGCCGCCGTGCAAGCAGCGGCTGGATTTTCCCGGGTCGACCTTGCCGTAAATCACCAGGATCTTGTCTGACGGGCAGCGCTTGTAGCGCCCGACCAGGTAGAGGATGGTCGAAAAAATCAAAATGACAAAGGCCGCAATGGCTACCAGGCCCAGAAATGAGGGGGAATCCATACCTGCTCTCCTTTACATCTACTTATTGAATGCGTTCGACAACCAGGATGTTGCTGCTGACCACCCGCACAACGCGAATCTTCTCACCGGTGGGGATGCGCTCATGACTGGCGGAGACGGCTTCGAACTGGCGCAGCCCGCCCTGCACGACCACGCTGACCTGCCCGCTGCCATTTTCAGGGATGGTCAGGTAAACGGTGCCTTCCTTGCCGACAGCATTGCTGATTCGCAAGGTGCCCTCGGACTGCAAGCGGCGCATGCCCATGAAGATGGCCGCCACGATGACCATGGTCAGGCCGCCGGCTGCCAGCCCGGCCAGTGCTGTCAGAAAATCGTGGACGCCGGCGCGCGCCAGAGTCAGCCCAACCAGTCCGAACATCATGAAGAAACCAGTGATGCCCTGCAGCGAAAAAAGCTTGAAACCGCCGTCAGAGATGCTGCTGGCGACGCTGTCGCTTTCGCCCAGGTCGAGTCCCCCATCGCCGCTGTCACCCAGGTCGCCGTCAGCGCCCCCAAAAAAGGAAAAGATCAGCCGGATGATGAAAAGCAGCCCGCCGATGCCGGCGCTGATCAGGTAAAAAAGTTCAATCGGTCTGTAATCGCCCATGGGATATCCTTGAGTAAACAAGCCAGCCTTCACGGACCCGCTTTTCAAATTATAGCCTATTCAGGCCCATCTCCCGCCGATTTATCCCAGCAGCTTCAAGGACAACCAATCTGAATCCAACGGGGGAGGTTTCCAGGAGCGCGAAGGATGCCCGCCTTTGGAAATACATCCAGGCTGAGGGTACAATAACCCCAAATCCTTGCAAGGAGCAGCCAATGCCTGTGTATATCGGTCTGGATATCGGCGGGACGAAGCTGATGGCGGCCGCCGCGGACGAAAGCGGCGCCTTTATGCGCAAATCACCAGCCGTGCCCTCTACCAGCTTGAATGAAGACCTCGCCGCGCTGGATCAACTCGTGAGCCGGCTGGCGGGCAGTGAAACCATCCTCGGCCTGGGCGCAGCCGTCGGCGGGCCGCTGGACTGGCGCAGCGGGGTGGTCTCGCCTCTGCATCAGCCCACCTGGCGGCAGGTGCCGCTGAAAGCCATTCTGCAGGAAAGGTGGGGCTGCCCGGTGTCCCTGGATGTGGACACCAATGTGGCGGCAGTGGGGGAATATCACCACGGCGGCGAGCAGGCGCGCCGTTTCCTCTACCTGACCCTCAGCACCGGCATGGGCGGCGGCTTCCTGATCGACGGGCGGGTCTACCGCGGCAGGAATGAAGCCCATCCCGAAGTTGCCCACCAGGCTGTGCCGCTGCGTCTCTCGGCGGGAACCAGCATCACTTGCGAATGCGGCTTGCCGGACTGCCTGGAAGGGCTGGTCTCAGGCAATGCCATCCGGCGCATCTACGGAAAACCGGCCGAGAAGCTTGAGCCGCACGAGTGGCAGGAAGTTGCCTGGCACCTCGGCCAGGGCATGCGTAACCTGACGGCCATCCTGGCGCCCGACCTGATCGTCCTGGGCGGGGGCGTGGCGCTCGGCGGCGGGAGTGAATTCGTCGAACACAGCGCGCAGGTCATGCGCGGTCACCTTCGCCTGGTGCCGCCCCCGGAGGTGCGCCTCAGCCGGCTGGGCTATGATACCGCCCTGCTGGGCGCGCTGCACATCGCGCAGCACGGTATCGCCTGAGGAATTGCGCTTCTGTCACGCGGCAGACTCAACCGGCCTGTTCCAGACTCCGTCGGCTGCACATCCCGCCTGAGTATGTTAAAATTACCGAGCTGCGCTGCGGGCGCTGCGTTTTTCTAGCAGCAGGCACCTAGCAGCAGCACTACTCTTACAGAAGAAAGGAAGACAAAATGAACGAGTTCGACGGTCTCGAGATTGATGATCATGACCAACGACGCTCAATAAATCTTTTCCGCGCTGTCTTCCTCTCGATCGCATCCTGCCCGTAAAGCGGCGGGATCCCAGCCAGGACCGAACCTGGCCCCGTCTCCGTGTGCTCCGGGATACGATCAGGGAGGACAGTCCGGAATAACGCACAAGGAGACGCCTATGAATATTCATACCTCACTTCGCGAAATTCGCCAGTTATTGAAAAACGAACAGGTGGATCAAGCCATCGCCCTGATGGAAAGCCTGCTGCCGCCTGACCAGGCCGAGATTCTGCGCGACCTGCCGCCCAGGAAGCAGCAGGCGCTGCTGGCGCGCCTGCAAGCCGAAGAGATCGCGGAGATCCTGGAGGAACTGGAGGAGCCCAGCGCAGCCGAGATCGCCGCCACCCTGGATATCCCCCGCCTGGCGGCCGTTGTGGATCAGATGGACCCCGACGAGGCGGCCGACCTGCTGGGCGACCTGGAGCCCGAATTCTCGCAGCGGACCCTGGCGCAGATGGAAACCTCCGAGGAAGTCCGACCGCTGCTGGTCTACGGCGACCAGACCGCCGGCGGCTTGATGACCTCGGAATTCATCGCCTTCAACGAAAACGAGCGCGCCGGCGAGGTGCTTGCCCGCCTGCGCGAAGCCGAACCCGAGGATCTGAAGGTTCCCTACATCTTTGTGGTCAATGAGCAGGGCATACTGGTGGGGATCGGCAACCTGCTGGAGATCATCCGCGCCCGCCCTGAGCAGACCCTGAGCACCTGCATGCGCACGCAGGTCTTCAGCGTCAACGCGCAGGACGACCGCGAGAAAGCCGCGCGCTTGATGGCGCGCTACGATCTGGCTGCCCTGCCAGTGGTGGACGAGAACCAGCGCCTGCTTGGCATCATCACCATCGACGACGCCGTGGACGTCATGGAGGAGGAGGTCACCGAGGATATCTACGACAAGGTGGCCATGGGTACCTTTGGCGACCGCGAGATGGCGCGCAGCTACATCATGACGCGCGGGCCGGTCTGGAAAGTCTGGCGGGTGCGCATGCCTTTCCTGGTGATCACCATGATCGGCGGGCTGCTGGCTGGCCTGGTCATCGGTGTGTTCGAGGAAGCCTTGAAATCCATCACCGTGCTGGCTTTTTTCATCCCCATCGTGATGGATATGGGCGGAAACGCCGGCACGCAGTCCTCGACAATCTTCACGCGCGCCTTTGTGCTCGGTCACATCAACCCGCAGCGCTTCTTCTACCATGTGCTGCGCGAGGTCGGCATCGGCCTGGGCATGGGCATCGTGCTGGGGGCGGCTGCCGGCCTGATCGCCAGTATCTGGCAGCCAGAGGTGCCCAATATCGGCCTGGTGGTGGGGTTTGCGCTGACCATTACCATAACCTTGGCAACAACCCTGGGTTTTCTGGTGCCTTTCGTGCTGGTTAAAATGGGCATGGACCAGACCGCGGGCGCCGTGCCGATCATCACCACCATCAAGGATGTCACCGGCCTATTGATCTACTTCCTGCTGGCGTACGCCTTTTTAGGCCTGACAACCTGAGTACCCTTAGCGCTGCCTGCCAGAACACAGCGCAGACACAATCAGGAGGTTGAAGCATGAAAAGCACGCTTATCCTGGGGGTCGTGGGGGCATTGATCACCGGCTTGATGATCGGCGCTCAGGCTACCCTGAGCAGCCGCGCCGGGCAGCTGGTGGGACCGCTGCGCACCGGCCTGCTGACCAACATGGCGGGCGGCGGCTTCGCCCTGTTGCTGTTTGCCGCCCTGCTGGCGCTGCGCCTGCTGCGCCCGGAACCTTTCCCGCGCCAGGCGCTGGTTTTGCTGATCCTTTCAGGCATGCTGGGGGTCTTCATTATCATGGGCGTTTCCTACTCGCTGCGGTACACCGGGGTGGTCGCTGGCGCCGCCGCTATTATCCTTGGGCAGCTGCTGGTGACCACCGTGGTGGATACGGTCGGGATCGGCGGGCTGGAGCGAATCCCCTTCACCTGGCAGCGCGCCGCTGGCCTGGTGCTGATGGCAGCGGCGGTGTACCTGCTGCTGCCAAGAAAATGACCTCAGACTTCGGTGCAAACGCCTGAGGCGCGTGGAAAGTGTCAAAAATACACAAGGTGATATAATCCCAAATGTGAACCTGTATTCACTGCTGATCGGGATTGGCGCTTCGCTGGGGTTGATGCAGGTGGCGCGCCGTGCCCCGCAGGATCAGGAACTGCCCTGGGCATCCGCCGGACTGATTATTCTGGCGGCCGCCCTGGTGGGAGCGCGCCTGAATTATGTCCTGCTGCACCCGCACCTCTTCGCTGGTAAACCCGGGCTGGCTGCCAGTTTCTGGCTGGGCGGGCTTGCCTGGCCGGGTGCGCTGGCAGCCGCCCTGCTGGCATTTTTCTTGATCGCGCTCGTATGGGGACAGCCTTTGGGAAAGCTGGCCGACGGCCTCTACCCGCTCCTGCCGCCGCTGTTCATCATGGTCTGGGTTGGCTGCAGCCAGGCCGGCTGCGCTTACGGCGGACCGCTGACCGAGGATTTCCCCTGGGCGCTCCCGGTAATCGACGAGCGCGGCCTGGAGACCTACCGCTGGCCGCTGCCTTACATGGCAGCCCTGGTCCTTCTGCTGCTGGTTTGGCGGGTCGAGCGGTTGGCACCTGCGCGCACACCGGGTTTGTACGCCTGCATTGGCGGCCTGGTGCTTGCCCTGCACACCGCCTTGTTTTCACTGCTGCGCGACGACCCTTTGCCGTACTGGCAGGGTTTGCGGCTGGACCTGGCCGCGGCAGGCTTGTTGGGAACCCTGTGCCTGCTGGGTCTGCTTGTCATGGGGTTGCTGCGCCTGAGAGCCGCCCTCTCCGATGAAGCGCCCGGCGCCAACCGCGAAACCTGGTTTTCACCCAAGGATTAAGGATGAACCTCACCATCGCCCTGGCTCAAATCAACACCGTGCTCGGAAAAGTCTCTGCGAACCTGGAAAAGCACCTCATACTGGTAAAGGAAGCCCGCAGCAGAGGGGCAGACCTGCTGGTTTTCCCCGAGCTTTCCCTGACCGGTTATGTGCTGCAAGACCTGGTGCCAACCGTTGCCCAACGCGCCCACCCAGACGACCCCATCTTTAAACCCCTGCTTAAGGCCTCTCAGGAGATCGACCTGCTGATCGGTTTTGTGGAAGAGGACCGCCGCAACCGTTTTTACATCGCGGCGGCCTATCTCTCGCGCGGCGAGGTGCTGCACGTGCACCGCAAGGTCTACCTGCCAACCTATGGGCTTTTCGACGAGGGGCGCTTCTTTGCCTGGGGTGACGCCATACAGGCTTTTGACACACGTTTTGGGCGTGTGGGCGTGCTGATCTGCGAGGACTTCTGGCATGCCTCGCCGCCTTACCTGCTGTGGCTGGATGGAGCCGACCTGTTCCTGTTCACCTCGGCCTCCCCCGGGCGCGGCCTGAACGCCGGCGAGCAGCTCGAATCAGCCCGCTGGGTCGATCACATCAACCGCGGGTACGCCAGCCTGTTCACATCCTACGTGGCGCATGCCAACCGGGTCGGCTTCGAGGACGGCCTGAACTTCTGGGGAGCATCTTCGGTCTACGACCCCAACGGCGAGCTGATCATACGCGGTCCGTATCATGAAGAAGCATTAACGCTGGCCCAGCTCGACCTCAACCAATTGCACCGCACGCGCGCGCGCCTGCCCTTGCTGCGCGACGAGCGCACGGCTCTGGTCTCGCGCGAGCTTACGCGTATTCTCTCCAGCCGCACATCCGGGCGCTGAACCGTTCACCCTGGTCAAACGAGGTAACCCATGAAAGAAATCGACCTGCAGATCAATACCGGCCTGGCGCGCAAGATCCTGACAGGTTTCATTCGCACCGAGATCACCCGCACCGGGCTGCAGCGCGCTGTGGTTGCCCTTTCCGGTGGGATCGACTCGGCGGTTTCGTGCTACCTGGCAGCCGAGGCGCTCGGCGGGCAGAACGTACTGGCGGTGCGCATGCCCTACCGCAGCTCCTCGCAAGACTCGCTCACGGATGCCCAGGCAGTTATCGACGCGACCGGGGTGCAGTCGTTGACAATCGATATAACCCCCATGGTGGAGCCGCTTTTCGAGCGCTTCCCGGAGATGGACAATGTGCGCCGCGGCAATGTCATGGCGCGCCAGCGCATGGTCATCATCTACGACCAGTCGGCTGCCTTTAATGGTTTGGTAGTCGGCACTGGCAACAAAACCGAAATCATGCTGGGGTACACCACCCTGTACGGTGATTCAGCCTGCGCGCTCAATCCGCTGGGCGACCTGTACAAAACCCAACTGCGCCAGCTGGCGCGTGACCTGGGTGTGCCCGCCAGCATCGTCGAGAAGCCGCCTTCAGCCGACCTGTGGGCCGGGCAAACCGATGAAGGCGAGCTGGGCTACACCTATGCCGAAGTCGATAAGCTGCTTTATTTACTGGTCGATGAGCGTTACACGCCTGAGGAGTGCGTCGAGGCCGGTTTCGCGGAGGTTTTCGTGCATGCTGTGGTCGAGCGTGTGCGCCGCAACCAGTTCAAACGCATCCTGCCGCCGATTGCCAAGTTAAGCAACCGCACGGTTGGTTATGATTTTCTGTATTTGCGTGATTGGGGTACATAAAAAAGGCGCGATATCCCCTTAGCCTTGCGGCCATCGCGCCTTTTTGGGATTGGTCTCTCAACTCTATACTATAATAATGTCAGCCTGAACGCTGACCAAGAATTTCCGAACATATAACGAACATAAATCGAACATGAATCTGGCCCAAATCACCCCCGCAGTCATCGAAAGCAGCCTGCGGGCGCTGCGCAATGGCGCCGCGCCTGATCCGGCACTGCTGGCAATCGAATGGACGCCCGGGGTCAGCGAAGAAGAAAATTCGCTTAAGGCTGCCGAAGTCCTGCTGGACCTGGTTTGGGAATCCTACGCCGAGCAGCGCCGCCTGGAAGACCTGGAAACCATCCAGCCCGCCAACCGCGAGGCTGCACTTCGCGCGGTTCAGGTTGATTTCTGCAGCAAGAACGGCGACCTGCACGCCTGCAGCGCCTTGTATTACCGCTACGCCGCTCCCATGCCTTTCTCGGTGGAGGAATTGGCCCAGGCGGCGGGGATAGTACCGCAACAGTTCCGCCGGCGTCTAAACCAGGGACTGGCGCAGCTCACCCAGCGCGTCCAGCGCCTGGCCGTTCAAACGCGCCGCTTCACGGCCGGCAGCGATAAGTACCTGCCGCTGCCGGACTACACCCGTCTGATTGGTATTCAACCATACTTCCAGGCGCTGGACAGCCTGCTGAGCGACCCGGCTGGCCCCGCCCTGGTCAGCCTGGAGGGCATGGGCGGGATTGGAAAAACCAGTCTGGCGCGGGCTTACGTTTCACTGGCCCATACCAAAGCCGTTTGGGATGCCGTCCTGTGGGTCAGCGCCCGCCAGCAGTACCTGACCGAAAGCGGGCGCTTAACCAGCCTCAACGATCCGGCCGCCACCCTGGAGGATATCAGTGCACGCCTGGCCGAGCAGCTCAACCTGAGCGGGTTGGCAGGCAAGGCGCTCCCGGAGCGCCTGGACGGCTTGCTGGCAGTTTTCGCCTCGCGGCGCGCCCTGTGCGTGGTGGATAATCTCGAAACAGTCGAAGACCAGGAACAGCTGGTGCCTGCCCTGGCGAAACTGGCTGGCAGCAGCCGCTTCCTGCTGACCACCCGCCAGACTTTGCGCAATTACCCGTTTGTGCACACCATTTCACTTAAAGCCCTGGATGCTGACAGCGCTTTTGAATTGCTGCGCAGCGAATCGCAGCGCCGCGGGCGGCGCCTGGAGATCTCCACACCCGAGTTTCAGGCGTTCTACCGCCTGATTGGCGGCGTCCCCCTGGCCATCAAGCTGGTGGCCGCCCAGCTCAGTCTGCAGCCCCTGCAGGACATCCTGGACGGCTTCCGCCGCGCCGGGCAGGGCATGCAGGATTTTTACCGCTATCTTTACTGGCAGACCTGGCAATCCCTGAGCGACCCGGCCAGGCGCCTGCTGCTCTCCTTTTTACCCGCCAACCCGGAAGGAGAGGACCTGGACTTTTTACGCGTGATGAGCGGTCAGGCGGATGATTCCTTTTTCAGCGCGCTGGCCGAACTGGACCGCTTTTCGCTCCTGGAAATCACCGGAGATGCCAGCCAGCCGCTCTACCGCCTGCACCAGATCACGGTCACCTTCCTGAAAACCGATATCCTCAGCCAGTGGTCGGAAAACCAGCCGCATGACAGACCTGCCAGCCCCTGAAGCGGTTCCCAACGACCCGGCATACTGGCAAAATGAATACGTCCAGCACCTAGAGCGCCGCCTGCAGGTTTCCTGCCAGTACCTGCGCGCCTCTCCTCGCGCGCAGGTGCGCGCGCATGTGCTCAGTTTCTTGACTTTGCTGCAGGAGGCACACCGCTACCCGCAGCTCACCCAGCACAGCCTGGAGTTCATCTCGCTGCTGCACCCGCTGCCGCTGCGCTGGGGGCTGGGCTACCTGTGGGAGCCGGAAATCCGCTTCGCCCTGGAGCACACGCCGCCCGAAGACACCTGGCAGCGGCGGGACTACGCCTGCGACCTGGCGGATGTCCACCTGTTCCGCGGGCAGTTCGAATCTGCTGTCCAACTGGCCGAGGGTGTTTTGGCTGACGAAGCGCCTGCCGATGTGCAGGCAGCTCGGGCTGTGCGCATCCTGTTTACCTGCTACCGCTCCATCGGCCAGCCAGACCTGGCGGATTCCCTAATCGGCAAGGCCGGGCAGGATTTTTCAAACCAATTGCCCGCCAGGGAGGTGCCAGCCAGTCAGGCTGCGGCCTGGCTGCGGTTCAACCAGTGCCAGCTGGAGCTGCTGCGCGAGCGGGGCCAGGTAGACCAGGCCCTTGCCCTGGTCGAGGATATGATCTGGCTGGAGCAGAGCCTCGCCAGCCGCGACCAGATACTGACAGCCGAACTGCTCACCCACCGCTCGACCCTGCTGTGGGTCAAAGCGCGGTACGCCGAAGCCGTGCGCGACCTGAAAGAGGCCATTGCCGTGTACCAGCAGGAGGACGACCAGTTCAACGCCGAGTCGCTGCGCAGCAACCTGGGGCTGGTCTACTGGACGATGGGGGAACTGGCCCAGGCCGAACAAAGCCTGCGCGCCGCCATCCGTTACTACCGCAGCACGGCCTCCGAGCAGCTGGCCACCTACGATATCGGCAACTTAGGGCTGGTTCATTTCGCGCGCGGCGAGCTGGATGAAGCCCTGCGCCTGACCGAGGAACATATCCAGCACGCCCGGCGCATCAATTTCATCTCGGAACTGCACCGCGGGCTGCGCAACCTGGGCACCATGCTTTACTACCGCGGCGATTACCAAAAAGCCATCGAAGCGCTGAGCACCAGCCATGCCTACTATGAAAAGCGCGGCTCGCGTGACGCCTACGGCCTGGATGTGGTCTGGCTGGCGCTGTGCGAAGCCGGCCTGGGCGGGCGCGGCCAGGCCATCGCCCGGGTGCAGGAGATTTTAGCCTGGAGCCGCGAACGGGGATCCCTCGTTCTGGAGCAGGTCACCCTGCGCAGCCTGGCTTACCTGCTGCCGCGCGGCGAACAGGAAACCCATTTGCTGCGCAGCCTGCAACTGGCCCAGGCCTCGAACCGCAGGCTGGAACAGGCCGCCGTGCAACTGGCGCTGGGAGCGGCCTGCGCGGATGCCGCCCGCGCGCAAGCTTACTGGCAGGCGGGGGTGCGCCTGCTGGAGGAGATCGGGGCGCATAAATGGCTGGAGGGGCGCGGCAGCGATAACCCCCCCTTTATCCCCCTGCTTTTATAAACAGGCCTTTACGGATTAATAAAAGATTGGAAATTTAATCACCCAATAAATTTTGGCTTTTGTGATACTTTCCATTTATTGGCGTATATATTTATAACATGAACGCCCGAAACAAAGCTGTTATGCGGATATTCGAATATAGGAAACCCATAGATTGGGAGCGAGTAATTTCCCGCGAACTTCCCAAAATCTATAATTATTTCCGTTATAACGGGCTCTCAGATCAGGTTGCTGAAGACCTTACCAGTGTATCGATCGAGAAAGCCTGGCGCGCGCAGGAGCGTTACACAAGTGAAAAAGCAGCCCTGTCAACCTGGTTGATGACAATCGCCCGCAGAACGATGATTGATTATTTCCGCGGGTTACGACCGGAAAATTCTATTGACTCCGACGAGTCTTTTAAAAACTCCCTCAAGGATTCAATACAGGTTGAAGATCTGGCTGAATTGAGAGATGATATTGAGCGTTTACGCAATGTCCTTGCCATGCTTCCGGATCGAGAGCGAGAAATCATCGCCTTGAAGTACGGCGCACAGATGACCAACCGCCAGATTGCAAGGATAACTGGCGTTTCCGAATCGAATGTTGGCACCTTGTTGTGTCGGGTTATCAACAGCCTGCGCAAACAAATGGAGATATAACAATGAAAGACCAATTCTTGATCAAATATCGAACTGCTCCAAGGCGGGAATTCATCCACGCCGTACGCGAGCAACTGCAGATCGGGCGACGAAAGACATTCACCTTCCCTGTACAGCTTTTCCGACCGGTCAAAATCGGGCTTCTTGCTCTTGGGATAGCGTTAGTGATAACCTTGGCGTTCTCACCGCAAGTCCGCGCTCAGGTGAGTGATTGGATCTCTACGATTGGAGGGGTTTACTTCACTGAAACCAGCGATTACCCAGGCGGGAATGGGCCAGTTACCATTTTACCCACTACCTCGATGAGCCTGGCAGAGGCGCAAGCAACCTTACCCTTTGCATTTGACCTGCCGTCCTGGGTTCCGCAAGGCAGTATTTTACAACCCGAGGTCAATGTAACCCAGGTTGCGGGAATTGCGATAACAGTCCAAATACAATGGGAAGTACCCGGGCAGGCTGAGCCCTTTCTGATGTTTCTGAATATAAACCAAAGGCTGGACGGGAATCCTCCGAGCTGGCTCATTGGCCAGAACAGTGTCCAGGAAATCCAAATCAATGAGCATACCGCCGCCCTGGTTCGCGGCGCATGGAACCCCGTTACGGAAAGCTGGGATTTTACTGATTTAATGAGTTTGATGTGGGAGGATGACGGGCTTTTCTACATGCTTTCAGCCACTGAGGGCTATGTTTCCGTGGATGATTTGATCCTAACGGCCAAATCCATCCCATAGATCAAATCAACTGCTTTGCCAGCTCGCTCCACTCACTAACGCGCCGCTCCAACTCGTGCTGCAGCTCAGCGTACTCCTCCCCCAGGCGCCTGACCTGCTCGGGATCGCCGGGTGGGTTTTCGAGCTGGCGGGCAATCAGGGCCAAACGAGACTCCAGCGTGGTGATTTCCTCCTCGACAACCCTGACCCGCTGCTGGCGGCGGCGCTCCTCATTTTTTGAGCGGCTGGCTTTTCCTCGTTGAGCGCGCGCTGCGCCTGCCTCCGCCTTCATTTCAACCGCCTTGAGGCTCTCAGCCTGCAGGGTGGATTTGTATTCGCTGTAGCTGCCCGCAAACACGCGCAGCGCCTGGCGGCCGGGGAAGACCTCCCAGATCTGCGTGGCGAGCGCATCGATCAGGTAGCGGTCGTGCGAAACCAGCAGGATGGTGCCCTGGTAGTCCGCCAGCAGCGACTGCAGCACCTCCTGCGAGGGCAGGTCGAGGTGGTTGGTGGGCTCGTCCAGCAGCAGCAGATTGGCGCCCTGCAGCGCCAGGCAGGCCAGCGCCAGCCGCCCGCGCTCGCCGCCCGAAAGCACGCGCACTTCCTTGAACACGTCTTCGCCGGTGAACAAGAAGCGCGCCAGGTAGTCGCGCACCTCGCCTGGCAGCATGTGCGGCGCGACCTTCTCGATTTCCTCCATGATGGTGCTGTCCGGATCGAGCGCTTCGTGCGCCTGGGCAAAATAACCAATCTTCAGGCTGGCGCCCAACCGCACTTCGCCTGAGTACGGCGGAACCTGCTCGAGCAGGGTTTTTAGAAAAGTGGTCTTGCCAGCCCCATTAGGACCAATCACCGCGGCGCACTCGCCGCGCTTGAGGACCAGGTCCGGCGCATGGAAGAGCGGGCGTCCTTCGTCGTGATAACCGACCGCAAGCCCGTAAGTGCGCAGCACCAGGTCGCCGGAGCGGTCGGCGGCCTGCAGGCGAAACCTCAGCCGGCGCGCCTGCTTGGGCGGCGCGAGGCGGGTTTCTTCCAGCATGCGCTCCAGGCGCTTGCGCCGTCCCTGCGCCTGGCGCGTGTTCTGACCGGCGATGTTGCGGCGGATGTATTCCTCTTCCTTCTCGACAAACTCCTGCTGGGCCTGGAATTCCTCCAGGCGGCGCTGGTAGCGTTCTTCGCGTTGCTGCACGAAGGCCGAATAGTTGCCCCGGTAGGTCTCCAATGCCGGCGTCATCTCCCAGATGGTATCCACCACCTGGTCGAGGAAATAGCGGTCATGCGAGACAATCAGCACCGCGCCGTCCCATTCGCCCAGGTAGTTTTCCAGCCACTCCACCGCGGCGATGTCCAGGTGGTTGGTTGGCTCGTCCAGCAGCAGCAGGTCGGGGTTTTCCAGCAGCAGCTTGGCCAGCAGGGCGCGGGTGCGCTGCCCGCCGGATAGCTGCCCTAAAGGGCGGTTGAAATCTGCTTGAGAAAAGCCCAACCCGGTCAAGGTCTGGCGGATGCGCAGTTCGAAGGTGTAGCCGCCCAGGTGGTCGAATTCAGCCTGCAATTGACCGTACGCGTCCAGGGCAGACTCGGCGTGCTGCGGCTCACCCATCTGTTTTTCCAGGCGGTTGAGTTCCGCCTGCCGTTGAAGCAGCTCGCCAAACACCGTCAGGCATTCCTGCCACAGGGTGCGGTTGGACTCCAGGCGCGCCTCCTGGGGCAGGTAAGCCATGCGCAGCCCGCGCGCGCGGTAAACCGCCCCGGTGGAAGGCTCCTCTTCGCCCAGCAGGATGCGCAGCAAAGTGGTCTTACCGACACCGTTCGGTCCCACAAGGCCGATACGCGCGCGTTGCGGGATGCTGAGCGAAATGTCCGTGAAGATATCCACGGGGCCAAAGGATTTCCCCAGATTGTTGGCAGTCAAAAGCGACATGGCAACCAGTAGTATACCATTTCCAGACGCACTGTCATGGTTAAGCGGAAAGCCGCGGCCTGCGCGCCATCCACAGCGCGAACACCCCCGCCAGGCCGTAGATCACCGCCGCGATCTGATAAACCGGTGCGATGCCGATAAAGGGGATCAGCCACAGGGCGAAGACCGGTCCCAGAGCGCTGCCCAGGTCGCCAACTGAATAGACCATGCCCAGGGCGCGCCCGTGCTGCCGGCCAGGGGTGTGATCGCCAATCAAAGCCCCGACCAGCGAAGGGGCGCCGCCGGTGGTAAGAGAGGCAGCCAGGGCGCCAGCGGCAGCCCAAAGCAGCGCGGGCAGGCTCATGGCGAAGATGCCCAGCATACCCGCCAGCAGCAGCCCGGCGATAACCGGCCAGCGCCGGCCGATGCGGTCAGAGAGGGCTCCTACCGGCGGGGCGCTGATCACACTGACCAGCACCCGCAAGGCAACGAACGCGCCGGTAACCGTCGCCAGAGGCACAAAGGCGCCGCCCAGTTCCAGCCCGCCGTCCAGGTACTGTGCCAGCCACAGGATGGTGGTGGCGTTCAATACGCCGGCGAAGACGAAGCGCATCGCGAAGAGCGGCACGCTGGCGGGCAGCACCACCTTCCAGGGCAGATCGACCAGACGGTCCAGGCTTCCCTGGACGGCAACCGTCTTGAGTGCAGGGCGCCGCGTCTCAGGCAGCAGCAGGATCCACACCAGCACACCCACTAAAGCCAGACCGGTGGAGACCAGCAGCCCGCCGCGGTAGGTGAACAGGTCGGTGAAAAGCCCGCCGGCGAAAGAGGACAGCGCCACGCCGAGGTAAAACCACATCTGCAGGCGCCCATTGACCCAGCCGCGGTCCTGGTCGTTGGCGATATCCAGCGCCACTGCGCTGCTGCCAATCCAGATTCCCGACCAGGCCGCGCCCCACAGCACACGCCCGATCATCAAGACCAGCCCGCCGCTGCCAACCGCGTACAAAAAGGTCGAAAACGCCCCCAGCAGCAGAGACCAGATCATGAGTTTGCGTCGCGGCAGTCGGTCGAACAGATAACCGGCCGGACCATTGAAAAATATCCGCACCAGCCTGTTGATGCCCAGAAGCACCCCCGTCATGGCCAGCGAGACACCCGCCTGGGCCGCGATGGAGGGGTCAGGCAGGACGGTGTAAAGGGTGGCGTCCCCGAAGAGCGAGAGGGCGATGCCGATGCCGAGCGCAGCCAGGACTCGTTCCTGGGTCTTGCGGCGGGGTGCGTTCAAGCGGGTTTCCTTGGACAGCCTTGATGGTGTGCTGCGGGTAATTGTAACCTTATTGCAGGTTCAGGAGGGGGCGCGGACAGCCCCTGCCAGATTCAGGCAGTCGGCTGGCTTTTCTTCTGCGCCACGTACAGAACCGCTAGGTAGGGCTTCTCGATTACACCTCCGTGCGCTGCGATTACCTCAGCGATGGCGGCAAAGAGCTGCAGGCGCCTGTGGTCTGTGAGTCGCAGGTGGTCCGAGGTGGTGCTCAGAAATCCAAGATAGTGTTCGATGTCGTACCAGGCCGTCCCGGCGTAGCGGCAGGTGCGCAAGCGGTCAAAACAGCCGCTTTCAAGGATGGCGGCTTCCCGCTGGGCTGCCAGCGATTCCAGCGGCTCGCGGGACGCAGCCAGCTCAGGCGCCAGACGCTGGTAGACAGCCTGGATACCTTCGTATACCGCCCCCCGCAGCTGCGGATACATATTCCAGAATAACCCCAGGTACGCGTTGTCTTTAAGCGCCTGGGCAGCGCGGCTGAATCCCAGCGGCTGAGGCACCCAATGCCAGGCCTGCGCTGAATAGACCAGATCGAAAACCCCTGGCTGGACGCGCCATTCCTCAAAAGGCACGGTGTCAAAAGAAACCTCTGGGAAAGCCTTGAGAGTCTGCGCCGCAAGCGCTGCCAGGTTTCGTCCTGGTTCAATGCACAGGATCGAGTAGCCGCGCCCTGCCAGCATGCGCGTGGCCTTGCCTGTGCCGCTTCCCACTTCCAGCAGCCGGTTTCCCGGCTGCAGTCCGCTGATCTCGACCAGGGTGTCAATCAGTGCGACAGGGTAGCCCGGGCGATAGCGTTCATACAGATCCGCAACGCCATCGAATCGGGCTGCCTCCAGTTTCCAATCGATTTTTTCCTCTGTTTTCGAATTCATCCTTCGCTCCTGACCCGCACGCTTCGATCCTGCCCAAGGGAATTCTTAATTTCCGCGACACAAAGCAAAGAGCGCTGGCGAACCTCGCAGCCCGCAGCCCCAAGCAACCACCATGGGCGAAGCGCATCCATTGGCTGCCGCCCTTAAGCCAGCCGGATCGGGCAAATATAACCGGCGTCCCATCAGCGCTCATCGCTCCAGAAACCCAGGTGCGGCAGGCGCGCTTCGTCCTCAAGAAGAGGGCCCAGGACCTCAACCGACCTTCTGCCCCTGGAAAAAACCTCCCGGCAGGAAAGCGCCAGCACGTCGCTGGCGTCCTCAGCCAGCATCTTTACCAGACTCTGCCCGTCAAGGCCGAACACCACCCGTCCTATACCTGACCAGAAGATTGCTCCGGCGCACATCGGGCAGGGCTCGCTGCTGGCGTACAGGCTGCAGGCAGATAAAAACGAACGCTCATACTGCGGTGCAGCCATCCTGACCAGGTTGATTTCGGCATGCCCGCTGACATCGCCGCTGGTAAGAACGGTATTTTCCGCCTCCAACAGGACTTGACCTTGCGAGTCAACCAGCAGCGCGCCGAAAGGATGGTTGCCGTTGTGGCGAGCACGCTGGGCGACCTCAAAAGCGATTCTTAAAAACTTAAAATCACGCTCATCCACAACAACACCTCCTCTTGGCAGTCAGGCTGCTTGAACTCAACCATGCAGCCAATCATGCCACTGTGTTTTTTCTCACACAGCAGCCAGCCTGGGGAATTCCCTTGTCCAGTTTACCCGCAGTCGTTTCCAGGCACGATTTCCGTATGCATTATGACACATATTCGCCTCTGCTATATGGCTAAACATGCAGTAACACCGGATTTTAGGGAGGATCAAACCCGGGCGCCGAATTTATCTGCCAACTCTTGAATCCCGACTCTCGCAATATGGGGTACAATCACGCCCGTATGGATGAAAAATCGCTGGTAACATTGGAGTTCCCCAAAGTGCTGGAAAGGCTGGCTGCGCACGCTGACTTCTCGGCCTCGGCAGAGCTGGCTCACCGCCTGCGCCCGACCAGCGACCTGGAGGAAGCCCGCAGCCGCCTGGCGACCACAAGCGAGGCGCGCCTGCTGCTGAGCGTGCGCTCCGAGACCAACATCGGCGGGGCGCGCGATGTGCGCCCGCTGGCCGACCGCGCCGGCCGCAGCGGGGTGCTCACGCCGCAAGAGCTGCTGGAGATCAAAGCCACCCTGATCGCAGCCCGCGATCTGTACCGCGCGCTGGAAAACAAAGGAAACGAATACCCGCACCTGGCGGAAATCGCCGCCCGTCTGGCTCCGCCGCCCGGTGTGATCGAAGCCATCTCGCGCGCCATCTCCGAGCGCGGCGAGGTGCTCGACAGCGCCTCACCCAAGCTGGCCAGCATCCGCGCTGAAATTAAAATCGCCCATGAGCGCATCCTCACCCGCTTGCAGCGCATGCTGCACGATCCCAAAAACGCCCCCCATATCCAGGAGGCCATCATCACGCAGCGCTCCGGGCGCTACGTTATCCCTGTGCGGGCTGAATCACGCGGGCGCATCCGCTCGATCGTGCATGACCAGTCCTCCTCCGGCGCGACCCTGTTTGTCGAACCGCTGGTGGTGGTCGAAATGAACAACCAGTGGCAGAAATGCCAGCTCGAGGAACGCGACGAGGAACGGCGCATCCTGAGCGAGCTTTCCGACCAGGTGGGGGCTTTTAGCGCGGTGATCATCGAAATCGTGGACGCGCTGGCGCGCCTGGACCTGGCGCTGATGTGCGCCAAATACGCCGAGGAACTGCGCGCCAGCGAGCCCGAACTGGTAGCCTTTCGCCCGGATAAGAGCGGCCAGCACCCCGGCAGCACCCTGGTTCTGTACCAGGCGCGCCACCCGCTGCTCGACCCGCAAACCGTGGTGCCGATCGACGTGGTCCTGGACGAGCGCACCTTCGCCTTGGTCATCACCGGTCCGAATACCGGCGGCAAAACCGTCTCGCTCAAAACAGTCGGTCTGCTGGCGCTGATGGCTCAAGCCGGGCTGCACATACCGGCTCAGAGCGGCTCCACCTTGAGCATCTTCCGCAACATTTACGCCGATATCGGCGATGAACAGTCCATCGAACAGTCGCTTTCGACCTTTTCGGGTCATATCACCAACATCGTGCGCATCCTTAAGCACATGGATTCTTACTCGCTGGTGCTTTTCGACGAGTTGGGAGCGGGTACCGACCCGCAGGAAGGCTCGGCGCTGGCGCGCGCCATCCTGGCGCACCTGGTCGACAGACGAGTCACCGCGCTGGTTGCCACCCACTACCCGGAGTTGAAAGCCTTCGCCCATGCCACGCCCGGGGTGGTCAACGCCAGCATGGAGTTCGACCTGCGCACCCTTAAACCCACCTACCACCTGGTGATCGGCCTGCCGGGCCGCTCAAACGCCATGGCTATCGCCGAAAGGCTGGGGCTTTCCAGCGAGATCATCCAGGCTGCGCGCGCGATGATCAACCCAACCGACCTGCGCGCCGAAGACCTGCTGGATGAGATCCATCACCAGCGCACCATTGCGCGCAAGGCGCGCGGCGCAGCCGATCGGGCGCGCTTTGAAGCGGAACAGATGCGCAAAGAACTGGCCCAGCGCCTGGAGAAAATCGAGGATGAGCGCCAGCGCATCCTGGAGAAGGCGCGCGCCCAGCAGGAGCAGGAAATCCAGGCCCTGCGGACTGAACTGGATGAGCTGCGCAAGGCGCTGGCGCGTGCCCACCAACCGCTGGACGCGCTCAAATCCATCCAGGAACGGGTGGCTGAACTGGAAACCGAGGTGGAACAGCCGGTCGCCCGCCGGACAGTCGCGGGCGGCTCACCGCGCCCGCTGCGGCCCGGCGACCGGGTACGGCTGCGCTCGCTGAATATGGAAGGCCTGGTCTCGTCGCTGGGAGAATCGGAGGTCGAAGTCCAGGTCGGTAACCTGCGCGTGCGCGCGCGCCTGGCAGATATCGAAAGACCCGGCAGCCAGCCTGTGCCCGCCGCGCCTGTGGTGAAAGACGTGGCTGTAAAAACGCACAGCGAAAAGCCTAAGAGCGCCGAGAGCGAGGGACGTCCGGCAGCCTTCAGCCCATCGCCGGGCATGGAACTGGACCTGCGCGGGCAGCGCGCCGAAGACGCCCTCGAAGCGCTGCAGCGTTATATCGAGTCTGCTTACCTGGCCGGGCTGCCCTATGTGCGCATCATCCACGGCAAGGGTACCGGCCGGCTGCGCCAGGTAATCCGCGAATCTCTCGCAAAAAATGAATATGTATCCGCCTGGGAGTCCGGCCTGGACAGCGAGGGCGGGGAAGGCGTCAGCGTGGCGCGCATACGCGGCTCGTAGAAGCGCGCAGGAATCTAAAAGGTCGTTAGTGATTATCCCCATTCACTAGCGACCTTTTGTACAGAGGGTCCCTAGGTCCTCTGTCCGCGATGCGATGATGGCTGACTTGTTTATACCAGATTAGCGTTGCCGAAACGTGGACAAAAACCAAAAAAACGCAATTATTCAGGATGGCCGCGCCGTCAGGCCGCCTGCATCCGGATGTGCTCGCACAGGGCGGCGAAAGCCGGCTGGATCTCTGGATTACAGATGTAGGGGGATAGCTCGGTGCAAAGTTCATCCAGGCGGTGTTGAACGAAGGCGCTGCCTTTTTCAGTTTCAACCAGCAGGAGAATCTCCAACCCGGCGAACTTTACCCAGGGATCTTCGATTTCCTCGCCCGCCTTGATCAGGGTCAGCGCGTGCCGGCTGGCCGACTCGGGATTGCTGCCGATCAACGCCATGCCCGACAGCCAGGCGAAGTCATTGGCGAACAGCCGCAGACCGCGGCGGGAGATTTCAGCGTGTACATTGCGCGCCAGGTCGAGGGACTTTTCAACCTGACCACTGAGGAAACATACAACCGCATGAGTGAGCTCAGCCTGGAAACGCAGCAGTTCAAGACCGGTCTCGCGTGTCAGATCAATGGCCTGGTTCAGGAAAGAGAAACCGTTTTCGATCTGACCGTTGAGCGCCAGGGCCAGTCCCAACCGGAAAAGACAGTCCATGGAAGTGATATGGTCGTGGCTGGCATCCAGCCCCTTGCGGTAGGCCTGCACCGCGGCGTTGTGATCGCGCAGCACACGCCAGATATCACCCTGAATGCAATAAGCGCGCGGGAGCATCTCGTCGTAATGCCGCGCTGAGGCCAATTCGTGGATGGCCAGTGCATCCTGCCAGGCCTGGTCAATATGACCCGTCTGGATGCAAATATTGCCGCGCACAGCGTAGAGCTGGCATATCAGGCTGCCGTCCTGGGCTTCCTGCGCCAGTTGCAGCGCCTGACCGCATAGCTGCATGGCCTGGCTGAATTCAGCGCACAGATAGGCTGCTGTGGAAAGGGCAGCCAGCGCACGCGCGCGTGTGGTCGTGCGGGTGAAATACAGGCTGATATCCAGGGCGCGGCGGGCAGCGTTTTGTGCCTTGCGCGGCTCCGCCTGCAGCAGGTAGGTGGACGCCAGTAAAGTGAGCGCGTCCGCGGCTGCCTGGCGGGTGCGCAGATCGGGCAGCTCTTTTATCAACTCCAGAGTACCCTCCAGACTGGCGATCGCTTCCGGGTAGCGCAGCAGTTGGTTAAGATACTCGGCGCGGCTGCGCGCGGCTTCAATCTGCTCAAACAGATTGCCCGAATCACGCAGGAAGGGTACGGCGTGATCGAGATGAGCCAGCGCCAGGCGCGGGTGCGAGCGCATGCCGGCCACGCGCGCCAGCCCGCTGTAGGCGCTGCCAATCAACAGGGGGGCATAGCGCTGCTCACCGTAGCGCAGCATGGCGGCGTAGCAATATTCCGCCCTGTCGCTGTCGTAAGACTCGCAGGCAATCTCTCCCCAGGCCGAGTAGAGCTGGTAAATGAAACGCTCAGGCAACTGCAACTCGATTTTGGTAAGAATCTGCTCGGCTGCCTGAAAAGCGCTCTGGGCTTCGGCGCGGGCTCCTTTGTTGAGGGCTGCGTCGCTGGCGCGCAACCAGTACTGAAAGGCGGAACGCAAATCCCCGCCCTCTTCATAATGCCGCGCGATCTCATCAGGAATGGTGCTGACCAGATCGGCGCGGTTTTCCATCGCCTGGGCTGCCTGCAGGTGCAGGTACTGGCGGCGCGCCTGGCTGAGTTCAAAGAGCAGCACCTCGCGGATCTTGTCGTGGATAAAGGCGTAAGCCGGCGGGCTGCTCTGCTCCAGCGGGCGTACCAGGTGGGCCTGTTCCATAACCTCCAGCACTCTGACGGTATCCGCGTCCTCCAGCTGGGCGGCTTCCTGAAATATATCCAGCGAAAAAGTGTTGCCAAGCACGGCAGCCGCGGAGATGGCCTGGCGTGTAAGCGGGTCGAGCAGGCGCAGACGCTCGCGCACCAGAGCGCGAATGCTGCTCGCCAGCGGCAGGTGATTGACTTGCTGAAGCTGGCTGGTATCGAATTTGAAATCCATCAAGGCGCGCAGCGTCTCTAGCAGAAAGAGCGGGTTCCCGCCCGTATCCAGCGCCAGGCGCTCGACCAGTTGAACCGGAGCGGGACGCCCCAGCGCCAGGCGGGTCAACTCAGCAATTTCATCCGTCACCAGCAGTTCCAACTGCGATTGGTGCACCATCCAGGGTACCTGCGACTGGCTGAGAAACTGGCTGAAGGCCTGGTTGGGTTCTTCTGGTCGGGCGGCGATCACCAGCAGGCCGTGGCGGGTAAACAACTTGTGATCGAGCAGATAAGCCAGCACGTTGAAAGTGTCAGGATCAGCCCATTGGGCATCATCCAGGAATAGCAGCAGGCGCTGGCGGCGCGCCAGGATTAAAAACACCTGCAAAAAAGCCTCGGCAATTACCTGGCGGCGGCTGGCTTCCTCCAGGTTTTCTGGCCGTCGGGTAGCGGGGCGCAGAGTCAGCAGCTCGGGCAGGAGCAGAGAGAGCGCGTCCGCCCAAACCGAATCCAATTGCTTCCACTCGTCCAGGGTAACGGCATGGCGGAGCATATCCAGCATCGGCTGGTAGGGCAGTTCCATCAGGTGGGCATGCCCGGCCGCCAGCAGCAGGCGCGGCGCAGGTTCCAGAGACTGATAGAATTCGAAGGTCAGGCGGCTCTTTCCAGCCCCGGCTTCCCCCCAGATCAGCTCGACCCCGCCACGCTGCAGGGCAAGCCTCAGGTCGGCCAGCAGTTTCTTGCGGCCGACAAACGGCAGTTGCAGGGTTAAAGTGTTATGCCAGGGAGCCGGTGGTTGTTGAGCGGGCAGGTCGGCTTCCTCGCGAATCTGGCGGCATAAGCCGGCGATGGCAGGCGGCAGGCTGCCGAGCCCGTGTTCACGATAGATTTTACGCACCTGGTCGCATGCGTTCAGCGCCTCGCTGCGCTTGCCCAGATCACGCAGCCAGGAGATCAAGCGCTGGTAGAGATCGGGGTTTTCCTCATCGGATTCCAGCGCGCGGCGCACCCAATAGATGGCGTCTTCCAAATCGCCGCTGGTTGCGGCATGATCCGCCAGGGTCTCCAGCAGGCTCTGGCGGGTGTAATCCAGCGCCTGCACCTGCAGCGACATCCAGCGGTCAAGGCCTTCGGTGGAGGGCAGGGCTACGCCTGACATGTACTCAGGCGAGCGCCACAGGTTGACGGCTTTGTACATCTGCTGGTAGATCGCCTCCGGCAGCGGCGTGGTGCTCTGGCGCTGCAGATAGGGGCGCACCTGATCGATCAGGGCCTGATACTCCAGCACATCCACATAAGTTTGCTGCGGATCCAGGCGCACCAAATCCTGCTCGGCCACCAGGATGGATGGGTGCGGCAGTTGAGTACGCAGCTTGCTGAGCGCTTCGCGCAGGCGGCGGCGGGCCTCTTCTTCACCCTCATCCGGCCAGAACAGATCCATAAGAACCGATCGTCCTACCGGCTCAGACTGCCCGGCGAGGTAAAACAGCAGTGAGCGCAGGACGCGGCGCTGGATGCGCAGCGGTTCCTCCCCATAGTAGACCACCGGTGGTCCAAGCAGCAGGATGCGCAGCTTCACGCCCTCAGCATCCATACCGCCGCTCCAGGGAATCGTAGCAAAGCGTGCGGGTAACCATCAAGGCGCACCTCGCGCCGCCAGTTGTACCGCCCGAGCCCGGGCTGTTTGCAAAGTTTCGCGCGCGGCGTTTATATTGGCTTCGGTTACGGCGCCAAACATGCCAGCCAGTTCGATCAGACGCGCGTCGCCCTCCAGAGGTTCAACACGGGTCGTTGTGCGCCCGTCATCCAATCCTTTGCGCACGCTCCACTGCTGGTCGCCATAAGCCGCCAGTTGCGGCAGGTGCGTAACGCAAAAAACCTGGTGCTGGCGGGAAAGCTGCCACAGCTTTTCACCCACCACCGCGCCGACATATCCGCCAATGCCCTGATCGATCTCATCAAAAATCAGGGTGGGGATGGAATCAGCCTGGGTGAGCACTCGTTTGAGGGCTAGCATCAGGCGCGAGGTCTCGCCGCCAGAGGCGATTTTGACCAGCGGTTTCAGGCCTTCACCCGGATTGGGCGCGATCAGGAACTCGACCCGGTCGATGCCGTTCTCGTCGAAGGCCAGGGGTGGACCCTCAACCTGGGGCAATCCGTGTGGATCCGGCTGCACCTGCAGGTCTACCCTGAACTGCGCGCCAGACATGCTCAGCTCGTTCAGTTCGCTTTCGACAGCCGCAGCCAGACGGCCGGCTGCCTGAACACGCAGGCGGGAAAGCGACTGCGCCCGGTCGGATAATTCATTCAGCAGCGCGGCCTGGCGCTGCTCCAACTCGGCGATCCGTTCCTCCGCATGAGAGATCGTATCCAGCTCTTCACGCGCGGCGCGGGCAAAATCCAACACCGCCTGGGCATTGCCGCCGTATTTGCGCTGCAAGCGGTGAATCAGGTCCAGACGTTCCTCCACCTCTTCAAGACGGTGCGGGTTGAATTCAATTCCTTCCAGGTATCGGCGTAAATCGCGGCCCAGTTCCGCCAGGGTATCATTCAGCGCCAGGGCCTGGTCAGCGCTGACTTTATGCGTACCGTCGATGCGCGCCAGTGATTCGAGCGCCGTCACGAACTGTCCGAGCAGATCCGACAAGGAGGGGGTATCCGGCTCACCTTCATCCAGCAGCGCCAGCGCCTGCTGGGTCAACGAAGCCAGGCTTTCGGCGTTGGCCAGGCGGTTGCGCTCCTGGCGCAGTTCTTCCTCCTCGCCCGGGCGCAGGCGGGCATTTTCGATTTCCTGGACCTGGTACTCCAGCAGGTCAATGCGCCGGGCAGCGTCCTGCTCGCTCTGCCGCAAGGCCGCCAGGTCTTTCTGCACGCGGCGCAGTTCGCGGTAAACGGACCGGTAGGTTTCCAGCTCAACACCTGCTCCCGCGAAGCGGTCCAACAGGTGCAGGTGTTCGCGCACATTGAGCAGAGAAAGGTGCTCGGACTGTCCGTGGATATCCACCAGAAATTCACCCAGCGCGCGTATCAGGCTCAGGTTCACGCTGCGCCCGTTGATGCGCGCCACGCTGCGCCCGTTCTGGCGAAGTTCGCGCGCCAGCATCACGGTTGGCTCGCCCTCCCATAAATCCTCTCCGGCCAGCAAGTCGCGAACGGCTTCCAGGCTGTCGGCAGGCAATTCGAAGAGCGCTTCCACCTGGGCGCGGTCAGCTCCAGCACGGATCAGGGTGGTGTCTGCGCGGCCGCCCAGTAGCGCAACGATGGCATCCAGAATGATGGATTTTCCTGCGCCGGTTTCACCGGTGAAGGTGGTCAGCCCGGGTTTGAAGTGCAGTTCCAGGGACTGGATAATGGCGAAGTTTTCAATGCGCAGTTCAAGGAGCATAAAGCTGCTTAGCGAATGCGAATTCCAGAAAGACGGTAATAGACGGTGCTGGCAATCAAAATCACATAAGCCACCTGCCAGATCAATGGCCACAACGCGACGCTGCCCATGCCCAGCAGGATACCGAGCACATTAACCAGCGGCAGGACGAGCGCCCCAGCGACGGCTGCCAGGGTGACTGCGCGGTACAGCCAGCGCGCGCGGCGCTTGCGCGTTACCCAGCGTACAGCCTCGGCGATGATCACACCCGCAACCGGGGCAATAAAGAGGGTAAAGAAACCCAAAAAACCAGCCAGGATGCTGCCGATAAATGCCAGAAAAGCGGCAACCGCAATACCCAGCGGGTAATCCAGCCACTGGGCTGTCTCGAAGATCTTCTGCTGCCCGCGCACGCAGTCTTTGCAGCGATAGCCGGTCTCGGTCAGCACGGCGCAATCCACGCAGATCGGTCGTTCGCAGCGGTTGCAGCGCAGCAGGGTCTCACGGTTCGGATGGTTCACGCAGTAAAGCGTCGTCGAAGAATTGTCAGTCATCAGGGTTCACCAGCGGAAGGGTTTTGCTCCATATAAGCGGTAAGGTTGCGATAAAAATAACCATAATCTTTAAAGCGCACAAAGCGCGCGGGCTCCTGCATCGATTCGACCCGCACCTCATCACCGTCCTCCATGGTGACCGGCGCCTGCCCGTCGACGCTCATGACAGCCTGGTGGTTGGTGTTGACCGTCACGGTTACGACCGAGCCCTCTGAAAGGATGATGGCGCGGTCCACCGAGAGGTGCGGGGCAACCGCCACGATCATGATATTGCGCAGGTCAGGCGGCATAATCGGCCCGCCGACAGCCAGGGCGTACGCGGTCGAGCCGGTTGCGGTGGAGACGATCAGCCCATCCGCGATATAGGTTGCCAGCAGGTAGCCGTCAACACTGGCTTTCAACCGAACCGGACGCACATACTGCCCGCGGCAGACCACCACTTCGTTGAGCACGCTCCAGGCGCCCAGGCTCTGCCCGCCGCGCAGGTGCTCGGCGCGCAGCATCATACGGTTTTCCAGGCGGTAGCGGCCCTCCAGCACCAGCGGCAGCAGCGAAGGCCAGTCCACTCGTTTGACCTCCATCAGAAAGCCGAACCGCCCCAGGTTGATACCCAAGACAGGGATGCCCAGCGGTCCACACAGGTGACCGGCGCGCAGCATGGTGCCGTCGCCGCCCAGGGCGATGAAAAGGTCAAACTCACCCGCCTCGACACGCTGGCGGAATTCTGCATCCGAAATGGCAGACCACTCCGCTCGGCTGGCGCCGCGGTCGAGCAAAAAGCGCGCGATTTTCGCGGCTTCCTGGCTGGCTTCCGGCATGGCATGGTGCAGGCCGATGGCGATGCGGCTGAGAGGTTTCAGGGCAGCTTCCATATTCAATTATTATACCAGCGAGGTTTATAAACGCTCCTCGCAAAGGCTTCTAAAGCCGCAGCGTGTACAACGCGCTGCATCTTCATGCGAGCGCATCTGCTCCTTGCGCGCACCAGCGGCGTGTATCTCATCCAATAAATCCAATAATTCTCGTTCCGCCTGGGGGGTGTAATCGATGGCGAAAGAGCGGTTGCGGTAGCGCAGGATGCCGTACGGCGGGCGGCGCCCGCTGGAACGCTCAACCAAAACGCAGTAAGCCAGCAGTTGGAAGATGTGTCCCGCGTGCGGCTCTGAAGGCGCCCAGCCGCTCTTGACCTCTACAGGTATCAGCGCTCCATCCTCTTCCACCAGGTAATCCGGGCGCCCGGTCAACCTCAGGTTGGCATCGAAATAGGGCTTTTCCGGCTGACCGATGATCTTGGGGTCCGCGTAGATAACCCGCCCGCTGGGCAGGCCGCTGGCGCGCTGCTGGCGGCCGCCCTGCCAGAGCGCCAGCAGCCCCAAAAGCAGAAGAACCAGCGCCAGTACCAGCAGCGGGATCATAAATCAGACCTCAGGAGAGGAGCTGGCTGGTCAGCGCGACAGCCGCTGCCGCGAGCGCGGCGAGCAGCAGCAGCCAGCCAGCCAGGCGAAGCAGCCGCGCCAGCAGAACCGTCTGACCATGTCGGCGGTGATAGGCGCTGCCAGCGCTCAACTCAGCTTCGTTCTGCGGGCTGACGCCCTGCTGCTGGTACCACCAGGCGCGCCGGCAATAGAGAAAAGCGCCGATTTCAGAGGCGCGAATCGTGCGCATGCGGATCATCTTCATCGATCAGGCGAGCGGCTGCGCGGTCGAGGGACTGCTGCAGGCGAAACTCGCGCAGGCTGATGGTCAGGTCGCCGCGGGTGCGCTCGATGATCCCGCGCGCCAGGTCCGTCTGGCGGCGCAGGCCGTTGGTGAGCGCATCGGGGTAATCGACGGTCACCAGCAGGTTATAGATCTCATCCATCCACACCAGCAGGCGTTCTGCCTCTTCGGAATAGCCGCGCCGCAGGATATCCAGGCAGCGCCGGCGCAGCTCGCCAACCGTCTCCGCCAGCCCGTTCAGGTAAGTGCTGATCTCGACATCCAGTGATTCAGGGGAAGGCAGGCTTTCATTCTCGATAATCGCGCAGGTGAGGTTGGCTTCCGCGAATTCTTTCAGCGCATCCTGGGTGTACCCGGCGTACAGTAGCTGCGGGTAATCCGCCAGCAGCGCTTTCAGGCTGGCGGCGATCTCACGCGCCTGGTCCAGGTTCTGGTGGGCGCTGTCTGATTCGCTGCGGTGGATAGCGCGGATGGTGTTGGCGGATAGACGGGTGAGCTGACGCGCCAGCAGCAGCGCTTTATCGCGCACCTGGTTGAGGGCTTCAAAAACCTGGTGGACCTGGTCGGTGAATTCAGTCAGATCATCCATGCCCATGGTCATTCCTTGGGGGGCGGCTCGTTGGGATGGATTCGCCGGAACAGGTCGCCTGCCAGACCGGGGTCGCCCTGGGGAACGTTAATTTCGCCAAAAGCAGCCTCATAGCGGGCCAGATTCTCACCCAGCGCGCGAAAAAACAGCTTCGCGCCGATGGGAGACATGACCAGGCGCGAGAGAATGGTGTTGACTGGCTGTCCGGGCAGGACACGGGTGAAATCCAGGATGAAGTCGGAGGGCGTGTGGCTGATGCGCGCCACGTTGCAGTAAATGGGCTGCAAGTCCGCAGGCAGCTCCATCTGCAAGCCGGGCGGGTGGGGCGGTTGTTTGGCAGTCATCGCCACGCCTGCCTAGAAGGGAATCTCATCGCCGGCATCGCCTTCGACGATTTCGTCGCCGCCATATTCGCCTTCAGCTTCGCCGCGGGTAGTGAGGAAACGCACCGTGGAGGCACTGACTTCATAAGAAGCGCCAGATGTGCCGTCCTGGCGCGTCCAGATGCGCGGGTTGCCGTTGCTGTCCGGGACCAGGCGTCCTTCGACCAACACCTTGCTGCCCTTGCGCAGGTAAGTGTTGCAGATTTCTGCCTGTTTTCCCCAGGCGGAGATACGAAACCAGATGGTCTCTTTGACCTTCTGCCCGTTTGCCCCTGTATACTGCCGGCTGGAAGCAACCGAAAAGCTGGTCACAGCCTGACCGCTGGGGGTGTAGCGCATTTCCGGATCGCGGCCCAGATTGCCAATGAGGATAATGGTATGGTACATGTTGACTCCTTACTTGTTGCCGCAGGATGAAGTCGTGGGCGCAAAATCATTCACAATCCCACTCAAGTTTATTGTACACGAGAAACGCGGCTGAACGCATCATTTTTGGCGCAGACGGCAGCAGCAATGATAAAATGATTCTGCCCGATTCCATCCCCCCTTACGGAGATACCCGATGAGCCTCGATCTCGACCTGATTCGCAGCCAGTTTCCTGCGCTCAGCCGGCCAGCCGTTTTCTTCGACAATCCCGGCGGCACACAAATCGCCAAACCAGCGCTGGAGCGCATCAACCACTACCTGCTGAGCTGCAACACCAACCACGGCGGTGCCTTCGCCACCAGCATCGCATCCGACGCGATCCTTGAGGAGGCGCACGCCGCCATGGCTGATTTCTACAACGCAGCCAGCCCGGATGAGATTATTTTCGGCAACAACATGACCACCCTGACGCTGCACATCAGCCGCTCGATCGCGCGCACCTGGCAGCCCGGCGACTCCATTGTGCTTACCCGCCTGGACCACGACGCCAACGCCACACCCTGGGCGCTGGCGGCAGCCGACCGCGGCTGCGAAGTGATCTGGGTCGATTTTGATCCCGAGGACGGCACGCTCGATCAGCGCAGCCTGCAGGCAGCCCTGGAGCGCAAGCCGCGCCTGCTGGCGGTTGGGTATGCCTCCAATGCGCTGGGGACCATCAACCCGGTGGCTGAGATCACGCGCATGGCGCACCAGGCGGGCGCCTGGGTGTACATCGACGCGGTGCAGTACGCCCCGCACGGCCCGATCGATGTGCAGAAGCTGGACTGCGATTTTCTCGTTTCCTCCAGCTATAAATTCTACGGGCCGCATGCCGGCATCCTGTACGGCAAGCGCGACATCCTAGCAGACCTGACGGCTTACAAAGTGCGCCCCGCGCCCAACACGCCGCCCGGCAAATTCGAGACCGGCACGCAGAATCACGAGGGCATCGCCGGGGTGCTGGGGGCGGTCGAATACTTCGAATGGGTCGGCGAGCAATTCGGGGCCGCCTATGCAGCCGGCTGGGAAAGCCAGGGGTTCAGCGGGCGGCGGTTAACCCTCAAGAAAGCCCTCTCAGCCATCTTCGCCTACGACCAGGAACTGAACAGGGCACTGCTGGAGACGCTGCAGTCTGTGCCCGGCTTGAGGCTGTACGGCCTGCAGGAACCGGCGCGCCTGCAGGAGCGCGTGCCAACCTTTTCTTTCCGCATTAAAGACCTGCATCCGCGCTTTGTGGCGGAAAAGCTGGCTGAAGAAGACCTTTACGTGTGGGACGGCAACTACTACGCCATCAACGTGACCGAGCGCCTGGGGTTGGAAGCCAGCGGCGGGATGGTACCCCTAAGCGCCACCCATTACAACACCCTTGAAGAAGTGCAGCGCTTAGGGGTAGCGCTGAAGAAGATCGCCGGGTAGAAAACAGAACCCAGCCTTACCTTGACCTTCCCCAGCGCCGGTTTATCCGCGCTTATCAGGCGTAATTTTGGGATATATCGAGCAGCCTGTGGGAGACTGACTCCAGGATATCTTCCGCTTCCTTTTCGAGGGTTTCCCAATCCACCTGGCTCATATCCTCACACTTCGCCACCTTTTGTTTTGCTTCTTCCAGGTTCAGTTCAAGGGATGTGATCAATTGCGTCAATTCTGGGTTGACGATCATCCCAGCACCTGCAAATTTGGACTTTAGGTTTTCGATATCTTTCTGGCGGTCGAACAACTGCGCCTTAACCTGCTGTAATAGTTTTTCCTTATCTGCCATTTTTTCCTCCTTTTTTGTGTGCAGACAGAAGCGCGCATCCGTATACCTTCCCGGACGGCGTGGTTGCAATGGGTCTAAATTTTTATCCCTGAACGTTGTCAGGAAACAACGACTAATATTTGTCTCTGTTTACGGCACTTGCGGATATTATCATTTGCCCGTGATTTGAATAGAGGATTCTTGCAGAGATGATTCGGGCAGCGCGGTAGAAAAAAGCTTGTTTGTTCAATCCACGGTTCGGGCTTGAGTAGATCCTCGCTATCAAGCTGATCGATATTATTGTACCCGATAATAACCAGGCTGTCAAAAATTGGTGACTAATCCGGTCATAGATACACTCCGACCGGGTCAATTCTTGGTAAACGTCCTCTCGGGCAGAGAGACGCTGAATTTCATTTTCTCTTTCCAGGCTTCAGAGGCATTTATGGGTCCGGCTTCAAAGCGCCAGCGAAAATTGCCGGCCGGGAACATCGCGGCAGGAAAAGAGAGCTCGGCGTACAAACCATCCACCTTATAAGCAATTTCGCCGTATTTTTGTTCCACCACCTTGCTTAAAGCCGCCCCTGACACCGGGTAAATATCCGCGCCCCAGGTAACCTCGTTCACCCACAGGTGGATATTGTAATCATTGCCCTGCTCGCTTTGCCCGCTAGCGCGGTTCATATCCGCATCCACAAACCAGACGAAATCGATCCGCCCGGCACTGCGCAACTGGCGTGGTTCTGGCATCGGCCGGTCGGCAAGGACAGAGAATACGTATCGGCTGCCCTCCAGTTTGACATCCGAAACCAGCTCGGTCTCGGTGGTGAAGAGCAATTGCCCGCTGGTGAGATAATACTCTTTTCCGTCCCCTTCCGCGGTCCAGCCAACGCCACCGCTGATCAGCGGGCTCTCAACCTGCCAGAAAACATAGCCATCCGCGCACACCGGTCCGTCCACGACTTTGACCACCGCGCCGGGAGCCAGGCCGCCGGTAATGCGCGCCGACAGGCTGGGTTCTGCGCGCACGCGGTTGTAAACCCCATTGTTGGTGAGCACGCTGGTGTTGGCCCCGATCACCAGGCGCGACCAGCGCGCGCCGCAAACCGGGGTGGGAGTAAAGGTCGCCGTGGGACGGGCTGTTCGGGTGACCTGTGGGGTCGCCTCGGGGGCGGCTGCTTCAGCAGTTGGCGGCAGCACAAGGAAAGGACCTGCGTGCGGAGTCGGGGTTTTCGCGATAGCCGCAGGCACGGCGGTCTGGGTCTGGGCCAGCGCCTGCTGTACAGCGGCGTTGATCTCATCAGGAGAGATGCTTTGCTGGCTGGAACAGGCTGCCAGGAAAAGGAATATTAAGAAGACCGGAATAATTCTGAAAATGCGGTTCATCCTTAACTCCTTCTGCGGAAAATTTCCTGTGACAACCTGAAATGAATGACCCGGGCTGCGCGGATTGGGATCACCATTACTCAGAAAGCGTATTTGGGCCTGAAAAAACGAAGTTTCGAAGTTGTTTGGCTGTTCGTTTATACCCACCTGTAATGATTGACAGCCTTTATTATTATAGCATATACCTCGACTCGAAAAAATGCCAGCCTGAAAAATCCCTGGCGGTCTCAGACGGGCCGCTCCAGCCAGTTGGCTTGGTCCTATCGCATGGCGTTCAGCCTGGGCCAATCTGCTGCATCAGGCCAAAAATATCCCGTAAATTCCAGCGCGCAATGATTTTTCCATCAAGGATTTGAAAAATATCGATTCCACCATGACCTGAGGCCGCCGGGTTGTAGGGCTCGACATAGTCGGGCGACAGAAAGGTCTCGAGCATCTCAAGGTTTCCGCCATTAACAACCTGCTGATAAAAATTACGCACGATTTCTTTGTTTTCCAGTGACATAATCTGCCTCCGCCAGGTTTCTTCATATCGCAGCGATACGTTTTGAGGGCAGCGGGCTGAACCGTACTGGCGGCTGTCCTGCCCGCTTTTCAAGTCCGAACGGCCTCACGCACAAACCAGGCCTTAGCCGCGAGGCTCAAACGGCCGCGGCGCTCGGTTTTTTTTTCGCTAAAGTTACATTACGGTTCCATTTGTGCCACACGCATGAACAGCGGCCAGCGCAGGGTGCGCTTGCTGTGCGGCTCGCCCCAGGCTTCCAGCAGCGGCGTCCAGACCTCTTCGACCGGGTGGCGCTGATGCCGGTCCTGGTATTTGCGCGTCGCTGACCAGCTGGATAAAAACCCGGCTACTTCGTCCAGCGTCCAGGCGGTGGTCATTTCAAATTGGGGCGGCTGGATTTCAGGGAAAGGGAAGGGCAGGCTCTGGTAGCGCTCCTCTAAGTAGCGGACGCGCTCGGGCCAGTAACCCGCCAGCACGCGGTAGTAATAGTCCGCCAGTACCCGGTCCACTTCGGGCGCAACCTGCGGCAGGTGATAAGCCCACACCGCCAGGATACCGCGCGGCTTGAGCACGCGGCGCACCTCGCGGTAAAAAGCCTCGAAGTCAAACCAGTGAACGGCAATGGCGACTGTAACCAGGTCGGCGCTGGCGTCGCCCAACTCGACGGCTTCGGCCGGCTCGACCCGGTACAGGATGCGCTCGTGGGGCCGCGCCCGAGCGACCTGCTCCGCGCTGGCATCGGTCGCCAGGACCCGCTCAAAGTGCTCAGCCAGCGCCAGGGCGGCCTGTCCGTTGCCTGTCCCGCAGTCCCAGGCCAGCCGGCGGGCGGGAGCGATGCGCGCCAGGTAGGCGAACATTTCCGGCGGGTAGGCCGGGCGGTAGCGGGCGTAATCCTGCGCCTGCTTCGAAAAATGGTCCTCAAAATGGTTGGGCTTCATACCAGTAAAAGAGATTCAAGGTTATGTTCTACTTAAGGGTCTTAACCATTAAAAATTCATCGTAATAGGCGCCCCCATAATAAATAACCTGGGGTTCGATACCGTATGGGCGAAAACCGCAGCGCGTGTAGAAACGGATGGCCGCGGTGTTGCTGGTGGCAACCCCCAACCTGGCAAACAGGACGCCGCGTTCTTTTCCCCACTGCTCGCACCGGTTGATCAGTTCATCTGCGATACCCAGACCGCGCCAGTCCGGGCGGACATACACGCCGTATATGGTCGCATAGTGCCGCGTCTTGGGCGACTTTTCGCGGTAAATCCCGCACATGCCAACCAATGCATCGCCATGCAGGGCGAAAAATATCATATCCTCTTCGCCCAGGTTCTTAATCCTGTCCACCCAGAACTGCAGCGGGCGGTCAGCGTAATCTGCGAAATCTGCGGAGAAGGCCAGCGGGTGATTGCTCAGCGCTTCCAGGCGCAGTTCACGGAACGCCTGCGCATCCGTTTCCTGCGCCGGGCGAATCCCAACCGGACCCAGCGGGGTGATTAACATAGGCTGTTTATACCATGGATTTTTAGATAGCTAGCAAGCAAGGAGTAAAACTAAGTTTGTGAGCTGGCATACCAGCGCGGTAAAATGCCGCGCCAGACGAGAAAAAACGCCCTCTGGACGGGGCGGCCTGCCTGAGGGCTGTCCCACCCACACTGCGCCTCAATTAACGCAGCTCGTTTACAATTTTTTACAACTCGTTATATGACGCCGTACTGATTCTCGGTCTGCGCCTGCTCAATGGGTTTCAATCGAAAACAAGGAAAATACCGGGCTGCCCTTTGCAGGCTGGCGGGCTCTTCAAGAGTAACAGGCTCTCCTGCCCAGCGAGACCAAATTCTCGTGCTATTCGGGTTGGTCCGGATCGCTTCCTCCAGCCAGGCCGTAACCTCTGGGTCACTCAACGGCTCGGCCTGCGCATCGAATTTTCGCCGGCCGATTTGCACCTGGACATGTGGGTCAGCCAGGATATTCCGCCTCCAATTGGTATTCCCTCCCCAGCCGGCCGTGATTATGGCATACCCCGTGTTCATTTCCCGGCGGTATTCAAGAGGCGTATGGCGCTTCTTCCCGCTCTTTCTTCCAGTTGTGGTCAGCAGAAGGATAAAGCCAGAAAATAAAGGCAGGTTGAGCCAATAGAAAAAAATCGGAATTTTGAAAAGCCACCTGAATACAGGCCCCGGCTTATCCCAGGGAACCAATCTCGTTATAAGAATATCTTCCACCCGCAGGGAGAAACGTTCAAGCAGGGATAATTTTTCGACACCCATATTATGCCTGTGTGGTTGAGCTCAACCGGCTTGCGCCATGACCTGCAATAAAACCCGGGTAACCCCCAGCGCGGTAACAAGGTGGGGTAGGCAAGTACCAACAAAGTTTGTTGCTTGTACCATTAAGAAAGATATACAGACATTTTAGCACACCCGCCAAATGCCTTACGGCAGGGTTGGTACCGGTGTCCGGGTGGGGATGGCTGCCGGGTCGAGCGACCAGACGGTCAAATCGCTGAAGCTGACCGTTAAGGGGGTGTCCGCGGCCGCGCGGGCAAAAACGCCCAGGCTGCCTTGTTCAAAGACAGGGTCACGTGCCGAAAACTGCTCGACGCCGCCGATGAAAAAGCGCATCTCCGCGCCGTACATCCACACCGCCAGCTCGATATCCACCGGCGCGCCCGGCGGGATACTTAACGAATCGATCCAGTCGACCACTGGCAGGAAGCTGCCGCCGCGCAGCCGCTCCAGGCGGGTACGCCCATCGCAAGTGATGATCCAGCGGTAAGCATTCCACTCATCGGCGGCGCGCAGCAGCAGGCCGTAGCCGTCGGCGCCGCGGCACAGGCTGGGGCTGGCGCTCATCTCCAGGTAGAAGTCCGCCAGGGGCGGGTCAGGCCGCAGGCTGGCGATCAGCCCGCGTTGGGCGGAAACCGCCAGGGTCAGGCGCTCGTTTCCGTAAGCGGCGCTGCCGTTGGAAGTGCGCCCGGTGGTCCACAGGCTGCGCTGACTGAAATCATCCTGCAGGATCTCTTCCGCCAGACCGAGCTGGGGGACGGGGGTCGGCTGGACCTCGCGCGTGGGGATCGGCGTGGGCGTGGCTGTGGGCGGAAACCAGACAACGGTGGGAGTATATGTGGGGGTAAGGCTGGGCGTGGGCGTTTCAAGCGGTATGTCCGATTGGCCGCCTGCAGGCGCGCAGGCAGCCAGCCCCAGGATAAAAACAACCATGAGCAGCCAACGCCGGATCACGCGGATACTTCTACCACCTGGTCACGTTCGGGACCGACCGATACGCGCCGCACGGGGACCTGGCAGAATTCGGCGATACGGTGCACATAGGTGCGCGCAGCTTCGGGCAGATCGCGCCAGCGGCGCACGCCGCTGATGTCGCCATCCCAGCCAGGCAGTTCCTCATAAACCGGCTCGTAAGGTTCGAGCCTCGCCGGCCCCAGCGGCAGTTCGTGAATGGTCTCGCCGCCTGCCTGGTAGGCGACGCACAGGCGCAGGTTGGACAACCCGCTGAGGATATCCATCTTGGTGATCATCAGTTCGTTTACACCGTTGACGCGCAGGGCGTAGCGCAGCAACACGCCGTCCAGCCAACCCACACGCCTCGGCCGGCCAGTGGTGGTGCCGAACTCATCCCATGGATTTTTCCCGGTCCCGCGCAGGCGCTCGGCCGTCTTCCCAAACACCTCGGTTGGGAAAGGTCCTGCGCCCACACGCGTCTGGAAGGCTTTGGTCACGCCCACGACCGCATCCACGGGGACGATGCCCACCCCCAGGCCAATCAGGGCGCCGGCCGCCGTGGCAGACGAGCTGGTTACGAATGGGTAGGTGCCGTGGTCAAGGTCAAGCAGAGTGCCCTGGGCGCCCTCTGCCAATACGCGCTTGCCCCCTTGCAGCGCACGGTGAATCAGGTGACCGGTATCAGCGATATACGGCGCCAACAGGCGGGCGTAATGGCCAAATTCGCGCGCTACGGTGGCTGCATCCAGCGGCTCGGCGCCGTACAGCCCGCTGAGAACTTGGTTTGTTTCAACCACATGCTTTTTAACTTTTTGGGTGAATTCCTGCGGGTCGAGCATATCTTCCACGCGCAGGCCGCTGCGCGCGGTTTTGCTGGTGTAAGCGGGACCGATCCCGCGACCAGTGGTACCAAGTTGAGCACTGCCGCGCGAGATCTCCTGGGCCTGGTCCAACGCGCGATGGGCGGGCGTGATCAGGTGAGCCGCGTGTGAGATGCGCAGCCTTTCAGGGCTGGCAGAAACACCAGCCGTCTGCAGCATCTCGACCTCGCTCATGAAGGTCACCGGGTTTATGACCATTCCGTTGCCCATTACCCCGAGTGTGTGGGCGTGGATGATTCCGGACGGGATCAAATGCAGTTTAAACGTGCGGCTGCCAACCGTCACAGTGTGACCCGCGTTATCTCCCCCGTTGAAGCGCGCAACAATATCGGCCTGGGCAGCCAGCAAATCGACGATACGCCCTTTGCCTTCATCCCCCCACTGCGTTCCAATGACGATATTCAGCGGCATAAGTACCTCCTGGAGTGCCGGTCGGTCATTTTACCAGGTTCGACCGGTTTTTTCATTATACAACGCCTGATAATGGCGAATAAACACCCTGATCGCCGGCGGTGATTTCTTGTGGAAAAATCAGGAAATATGTCATAAAGGGCACCGTTCTAGCCCAATTCGCCGTAAGGGTTGAAAAGCCTAAACCAGAAAAGGGATGATATAATCCAAAAACACGGTGCCGTATGCAAAAACGCAATCTATTTCTTTTTCTGACAATTTTTGCATCCATGCTATTGTTGTTATGCTTGAGCCTTCCCGGGGGACAGGGCATCCAGGCTCAGGTGCTGTACTTTACCCCAACGCCAGAAGCGGATGGGCGCATCTACTACACCGTGCGCGAGGGGGACACCTGCATCAGCGTATCCCTGCTCAACCAGGTCAGCCTGGACGACCTGCGTCTGTTCAATAACCTGGATGCCGCCTGCGCGTTGTTCCCCGGGCAGCGGCTGCTGCTGGGCACGGCTGAGGTGCAGCCCACACAGAGCGATCAGGTCGAGACCGAAGCCCCGCTACTGCCTTCGCCGACCCCCTTCCAGGGTAACGGCGAGGTTTGCGTCGTTCTGTTCAATGATATCAACGGCAACGCGCTGGTCGAAGAGGGCGAGGGCGCCCTGGCGGGCGGCGCGATCAGCCTGTCAGACCGCCTGGGGCGCGTTTCGCTGACCGGGCAGACCAGCGCCAGTTTGGAAGAGCCAACCTGCTTCGGCGATCTGCCGGAGGGGGATTACAACATCAGCGTGGGCGTCCCGGACGGTTATAACCCGACCACGCAGATGAACTACGCGCTGGCATTGAGCGCCGGCGACCGTTCGACGCTGGATTTTGGCGCCCAGGTCAGTTCCGCCGTGACCGCGGCGCCGCTGGAAGAGGGCGGGCGCTCGCCGCTGCTGGGCATCCTGGGCGGGCTGGTCCTGCTGCTGGGTATCGGCCTGGCAATTTACGCGCGCGTGCTGGCACGCCGCTAATCCCAGCCGGGCGCGGTTGCCATCCACCTGGCTGACCATGGCCTGATACTATCCGACCTGCTTCCAGTATTTGCGCTTGTATCCTTCGCCGGGTTCCTCAAAGCGCGACCAGGCGAAGCCGTGAGCCAGCAGCAGTTGGTGCTCTTTATTGTCGTTGTCGTTATTCCCCGGGCAGAGGATGATCCAGCCTCCTGGGCGGACAATACGGTGCAGTTCGATCAGTTCCTGCTCGGGCACGCCGCCGAAGACATGCCCGCCCATGGCCACATCGGCAAAGTCCGCCGGAAACGGAACCGCTTCGATCAGGCCATCTACGGCAAATACATTGCCATAACCCAGCCGGCGAGCCTTTTCACGCAGGTGGTCGCGCAGGTTCGAGACGGGTTCGACTGCGAAAATGACCTGCGCCAGCGGCGCGACCGCGAAGGTCAGCCTGCCGGTGCCGGCGCCCAGGTCCAGGACGATCTTTCCGGTCCAATTCAGCAGCCCGGTCAATTCCTGGTCGTCCCAGCCTAAAAACGGCTGGCGGTCATAGGCGGCAGGATCAAGCGCATATACCGCCAGGTCAGCAATACTTTTCAAGATGGTCACTTCAGCCTGTCGCAGCGCGTCGGCGTCTGGCGGCGGACTGCCCTTATCGATAACGCCTTGCACCCAATTTGCGATTTGCGGGCATTTATTCCGCATAAACCAGGCCAGGTGCGGGTGGGCGTGCAGAACCGTGCCAAGGGCATCCTCAGGCAGCCAGCCGGGCATCCATGAAAGCTGAACTTTTTCGAGCAGCAGCAGTGTGTTGATGTCCAGCCGGGTGGTATCGATCCAGCCTTCAGGCATGCGCGCTCGCTACCAATGGTCCCAATGCACGATCTGATCAAAAGGCTGGCGCCCGCCTGTTTTTGGCGGCAGGCTCAGCAGGCTTTCATCGAGCGGGTAGCCGAAGGAGATGGCAATGCGCAGGTGCCATTCCGGGGGGAAACCGAGCAGCTCGCGCGCCGCCTCCGGCTCGTAAATGGTCGCCAGGCAGGAGCCGATGCCCAGGCCCCAGGCGGCCAGCTGCATGTAGGCGGCTGCCTGACCAGCGTCGAACATCACGCTGAAGCGTGAAGCCGGGTCGGGGGTCAGGATGGCTACCCCCAGGGCTGCCCCTGCCAGGTGCCCGGCGTAATGGCCCATTTCAGATAGGACCGCCAGCGTCTCGCGCTTTTGGATGGCGATAAAATGCCAGGGCTGGGTGTTTTTGGAGGACTGAGCGCGCCGTCCGGCATTCAGGATGGTATGGACAGCCTCCTCTGGAAGCGGCTCGGGTTTAAATGCCCGCACCGCCCGTTTAAAGCGAATGGCGTCGGATACGTTCATAAGAAAATTATACCGTATGGCACCTCCAACAATAACAACCAGTAAACACAGGTCGGGTGACGGGGGTGAGGACTCAACGTAGGTCGGGTGGCGGGGGACGTCCGATACACCGGCGGAACAAACCGCGCCCAACCCGGCACCAATCACCCTCCACCCGACAGCCATCTCGTCGGGTTCTTGGGGCGCACTTACAAATTCAAGGATTTCGTCGGGTTTTTGGGGGCGTATCGAAAACTTCGAACCCCGCTCACAAACCCCAACAACCCGACCTACCTGCTCAACGTAGCTCAACGTAGGTCGGGTGGCGGGGGACGATCGATTCATCGGCGGAACAAGCCCCGCCCAATCCGGCACCAATCACCCGCCACCCGACATCCATTTCGTCGGGTTTTTGGGGCGCACTTACAAATTCAAGGATTTCGTCGGGTTTTTGGGGGCGTATCGAAAACTTCGAACCCCGCTCACAAACCCCCAAAACCCGACCTACTTGCGAACCAACGGCAGCCATGCCCGCGGGGGTAACGGGGTGAGGGTGAAATCGCGGGTGGTGGTGGTATTGTTCGTAATACTTACGCCGCTGGCTGTAGCCGGTAAGAATCCACCGCTGGACACACTGATTTGTATCGGTTCCTCTGATAACCGCAACTGATAAAAACCAGAGGAATTTGTCAACGTGGTGGCCTGTAAACCATGGCTGGCTGTTACGGTTACTCGGGCTCCTGGGATACCCAATCCGGTATGCTGGTTACGCACGGTGCCGCTCAATGTCCCTACCCGGCATCGGCCTAATGCGCTGTCGAGAACATCCAGATAGCCGTATCCGTAGGTATAATTTCCCTGCCCGCTTGGAGGTGCCCCACAAGTACCAACGGCAGGAACATCCGCATTGTTTTGCAATAACTGAAATGTGGAGTCGATCTGCGCACGCAGATCGGCCGAGCACGCCCACAGCAGCGCCACTGCAGCGGCGACATGCGGAGCCGCCATGGAGGTTCCACTGCTCAACCCCCAGGCGTTGATGGGGATAGTCGAGATAACACCGCTGCCCGGCGCGGACAGGTTGGGTTTGGTGTAGGGCGTATACCCAAAAGCCCCGGGGCCGCGGCTGGAGTCGGGGTAAATACTGCGGCCTTCCTGGTGATTGGCGACCGCAAAGGAAGCCTGGTAATCAGCCGGCGATCCAATCGTGCCGCAGCCCGGCCCGCTGTTGCCGGCGGCGAAAACCGGGAAGATGCCCGCCGCGCGCCAGGCGTTGACTTCTTGGAGAAACCAGGTGTTTCCACCCGGTCCACCCCAGGAATTGTTGACCACGTGCGGGCGGTTGGAAGAGTCGCCGCCAGGCGCCAGTATCCAGTCGGCGCAGGCCCGCAGGGTGACGTCTGCGCAATTATTACCGGCGCAGCCCTTGCAGGCGATCCACTGCGCGCCCGGCGCCATGCCGACGTTGTAAGCCAGGGCCGGGTTGCTGCTGCCCACCATGGTGCCCATGGTGTGCGTGCCGTGCCCGTGGTTATCGCAAGGCAATCCCGCGGGACACAGCCCGGTCGGGTCAAACCAGCAGGCTGGGCTGCCTGCGTCCCCGCCCGCGCAGCGGTAAGACCCAAGCAGAGCGGGGTGGTCGTACTGCACGCCGGTGTCGATGTTGGCCACACGGATTCCTTCGCCGCGCTGGTTGTTGGTGGCCCAGAAAGCCGCCGCGCCGCTGTCAGTGATATTCCAGGGGATGATCCCCTGGATCTCGGACTGCGGCTGCGGTCCGACCTGCGGCAAGGTGAACGCGCGCGTCAGCGTCACCTCGACAGGCGCGCGCACGCTGCCCACGCCCTCGATCTGGACCATGGACTGCAGGGTATTGCCGTCGCCGCCAAAGACGTAGATTTCATTGCCGGCGATGAAAGATTGGTATGCGACTCCTCGGCGGTCCAGCTCTTCCAAGACAGGCGCCTGGCTGCGTTCGGCTGTGGCTTTGAGGGTTTCGTATACGTAGCGGCCGCGTTCGTCCCAATCCTCAATCAGGTAAGCGGCGCTCAAATCAGCCTGCTCTTCCATCACAATGATGTAGTCCGCGCTGCTGTTTTCCGCCAGCGCGGATAAAACCTCACTCTCGACCACCTGACTTAAAAGCCGTTGAGTCGGCGGGGGAGTTGCCTGCTGCGCCCAGGCAGGCGCTGCCGAAACTGCGCCAGCCAGGATACTGATGATCAGCATCACCACTGCAGCCAATGCAATCGGGCGGCCAGGGTTCATCTTATTCCCGTTCATTAACCTTTTACCTTTAAAAAACCGCAACGGGCTGTGTCTTGTCGCATCTTACGACAGCGGGAATGTGATCCGCAGCCTATGTTCATGACAAAATCGCAGGCCCGCTACACCTCATCCTGCGGGGTCAGACCCAGCTGACGGGCCTGCTCGTAAGAGAGTACATCTGGATTTTCAGGCTTAACCACCTGAGCATCAGCCAGCGATTCCCAGTAATCTTCCAGGTTTTCTGCCTGAAATCCCTGGGGGGCTTGTTCGAGCATGGCGGCAAGGTCTGCCAGCGGGGGTTCCTCACTGGCTGGCAGCACTTCCTGAACCTCAGCAGTTGGGTCAACCAAAGGCAGAGGGCTGGCAGACGGCTCAAATAAACCAGTTGTTGTGGCATTTAATATCTTCAGCAGATCCGCCTGGGCTTGCAGGACAACCTCAAACGCCAGGGCTGTGCGCAGCCCGCTGCCGTCCCCCTTTTGCACCAGCAGTAAAGCATAATCAGCAACCGGAGTCAGTACAAGGTGAAGCTGATCGCCACGCAATGCCAGGACCGCCTGCGGCAGACTGTTCCTGACCAATCGCGCGGCGCGCGCAGCAGTGTTCAAGGCCGGCAGCAGTTCTGGCGCCCAGTGCTGCTCAAAATCCAGGCCCGGCATTTCACCCGCCTGGGCAACCACCTTACCGCGCTCATCCGCGAGCAAGACCAGCTCCGCGCCCAGTTCGCGGCGCAGGCGGGAGAGCAGCCCTGAAAGGTCCTCTTCACCATTAGCCGAGTCAACCGGTGCCAGGACAGCTTCCTGCTTTGGGGCGGGTTCAATGGAGAGCAGTTGTGTAGCGATATCCAGGAATTCACCCACCTGAATCGGTTTACGCAGGAAGTGCTGCGCGCCCGACTGCTCAGCCTGGCGCAGGATGCCTTCCTCTGTCAGCCCGCTGATGAGGATTACCGGGGTTTTCGGGCTGCGCTCGCGCACTTTCTTCAGAAATTCCAGACCGGACATGCCCGGCAGGCGGATATCCACCACCAGCAGGTCAGCCGGTGCGCGCTGGACCTCCAGCAATGCCTCTTCGGCAGAAGGCAGGACGCGCACATACAGGTCAGCGCCCAACGATTCGAGCGCAGCGCGCAGCATGCGCCCCAGTTCGAGGGCATCATCAATGATCAGGACGCGTTTCATCAGGTACCTCAGTCAGGTTGAGATGCGGGCTGCAGGCAGCCCGGCAGGGAATCCGCTTTTCAGTGGCGGTCCTTTTTAGCATACATAAAAAGACCGAGGAAAGCAATCACCAACCCGCTGACAGATGCACCGTAGGAGAGAAAGCTCAACCAGAAACTCGTCTCGATGATGCGCAGAATCATCAAAAAGGGAATGATGACCCCGAACAACATTAATCCGACGCCCAAAAACATCATGCCTTTGGGCTCTAATCCAGCGATCATTTATATAACCAGCAAGATGTGTAGTGCTGCGGCGATGGTTCGAACTCGGGTGGTTCGTTCACATCGCATTCACCTTTGATGATATGCGGACAACGCGGATGGAAGCGGCAGCCAGCGGGCGGTTTGACCAGGCTGGGCGGCTCGCCGGGCGGCACTTCTTTGAACACCTCGGCATTTTTAGCATCGGGGTCAGAGGTGGCCGCCAGCAACGCGTGTGTGTACGGGTGGCGCGGATTACCCAGCAAATCATCAACCCGCGCCTTCTCGATAATCTGCCCGGCGTACATGACGAAGATATATTCCGAGAAATAGCGCACAGTCGAGAGGTCGTGGGTGATGTAAATCACCGCCAGATCATGACGCTCCTGCAATCCGCGCAGCAGCTTGAGGATTTCCACGCGCACCGAGGCGTCCAGCATGGAAACCGGCTCGTCAGCCACCAGCAGCTTGGGCTCCAGGATCATCGCGCGGGCGATGACAACGCGCTGCTGCTGCCCGCCGCTGATCATGTGCGGGAATTTGGGCAGGAATTCATCCACGGGGGTCATCTTGACCTCTTCCAACACCTTGTGGATGCGCTCCAGGCGCGTGTTCTTATCCTTGACGCCGTTTATGATCAGCGGCTCCTCAAGAATCTGCTGCACAGACATAAACGGCGGCAGCGCGCCATAGGGGTCCTGCTGGACGTAGCCGACCTGCGAGCGGTACCAGCGCAGCTTGGGGCCGTTCATCTCGGTCAGTTTGTGACCCTGGAAAACAACATCACCTTTGGTGGGCTTATTGATCCCCAGGATGGTTTTCATCAGGCTGGATTTTCCGCAGCCGCTTTCGCCCACCACGGCAACGGCTTCGCCATTATCCAGATTAAAGCTGACCCCGTCAACGGCGTGAACATAGCCGGCGTGGCCAAAACCAAAACGGCGCAGTTCAAACCAGACGCGCAGTTCCTGTATGGATAGCAGCGGCTGTCTTTTTTCTTTTTCCACCTCGGCAGGCGGCGCGGCGCTTTGGGCTTGCATTACTTGATTGTCAACTGTCATTTTCCTCTCCCAGCCTTAGTGGTACAACCAGCATTTCACCAATCGGCCTTCTTTTTCAATGACCGGCGGCTCTTCATCGCACTTTTCGAAGCGCTTGTGACAGCGGGCAGCAAATCGACAACCCGTAGGCGGGTTAATCAAGCTGGGTGGTTGACCAGTAATGTAATCCGGCTCGGAGGTGCTGCGCAGCTTGGGCACGCTGGACATGAGTTTATATGAGTATGGGTGCAGCGGCTCAGTGAAAAAGCGGTAATTATCACTGACTTCCACGATCTGCCCGGCATACATGACCGCCACACGGTCAGCCAGTTCGCTGGAGGTGGCGATGTCATGCGTGATGAGGATAAAGCTGGTGGCGATCTCTTTCTTGATGCGCTTGAGCAGGTTCATAATATTGGCCTGGGTGAGCACATCCAGGGCGGAGGTGGGTTCATCCAGGATGACCAGGTCAGGCGCTGTCACCAGCGACATGGCCAGCGCGGCGCGCTGGCGCATCCCGCCGCTCAACTCGAAGGGGTAACGGGAAAGGAAATCGATCGGTACGCCAACGCGCTGGAACATGTTGGCTGCCTGGGTGAGCGCCTCTTCCTTGCGCACGCCGTGATGCACGATCATTGGCTCAGCCACCTGGTCCCCAACACGCAGCACCGGGTTGAGCGAGTTCATGGCGGCCTGCGGAACCATCGACATGCGGATCCAGCGAATTTCTTGCCGGTACTGCTCATCGCTCATGGCCATCACGTCCAGGCCGTTCAAGTACACCTTGCCGCTGTACGTATCCACGTTGCGCGGCAGAAGGCGCAGCAGCGCTTTGGCCATTGAACTCTTCCCACAGCCAGATTCGCCGATAATCACCATGGCTTCATTGGTATTCAGGTTCAGGTCGACGCCGTCGACAGCCTGGACCACTCCTTTGGAAGCCCGGAAATACAGTTTCAGGTTTTCAACACGCAGTAAGGTTTTGTCTGCCATGCTGCTATACCCCTCTCAGTCTGGGATTAAAGATACGGTCGAGTGCAAAACCCAACATCGAGAAGGCCAGACCAGTAATCATGAGCAGAACAGCGGGCTGCAGCACCCAATAATAATGCTGGTTATAAAGGGCACCATTGGTATAGGCATCATTGATGACTTTTCCCCAGGTCGGCAGAACCGGGTCGCCTAAACCAAGCACCGCCAGGGAGGCCTCGAGGAACACAAAGTTCGGGATACCCAAAACCAGGCCCGGGATCAACACCGGGACGATGCGCGGGATCAGGTAGCGGAAGATGATGCGGGCATTGCCGGCGCCATAAGAGCGGGCGGCCTCGATATAGGGAGCTTCTTTGACCTGCATGAAAATAGCGCGGTAGGTCTTGATCGAAGAGCTGAAAATACTCAAAGCGATCACCGCGCCCAGTATGACCCATATGGCGCGGCTGTAAAGCGTGCCTATCATAATCAGAATCGGCAAGAAAGGCAGCACCAGGTTGACCTCGGTGATGCGCTGAATGAGATCATCCACAATGCCGCCAAACCAGGTGCCAGTGGCAGCGATGATCATGGTGAGCACATTCGTGCCAACCGCCGCCAGGATACCGAATGCCAGCGCCAGCGGCGCGCCGTACAGGATGGCAACCATCAGGTCGCGGCGCACGTGATCTGTGCCGGCCAGGCCGTGTACGGTGCCGTACACCACCAGCTTGGCGTCGATATCCGATTCCGGCTCGAATTTTAGCGCACTGACTTCCAGGGTATACGTACCTTTGAGCACCTGGGGCGGATCGCTGTCAGGAATGGCGAACAGGCCCAGGTTGACCGGCAGGCCGCCCATGCGGCGGGACAAGCGCTCGTCCTGGGCAAAGCGGTAAGTATCGGTCCGGCGCACCGATAGCTGTGACATGCGCAGCTCACGGCCGTCCGGCGTGATCCATTTCATCGAAACATGCGGCTGCTTCTCGTTATAAGACGAGGTGAAATAGAGGATCAATTCCTCCGGGAATAGATCCGCCGTGTAATCGAAGGTGAAAGTCATGGTGGTGTCAATGTTCTGACCCAGAGCTTCGCTTACTTTGGAAGCGGAACCGTCCTCGGTCTTGAGGATGATCGTTTCAGGTTTCTTCTTATCGGCGAACCAGTTTGTCCACACCGGCTGCGCGTTCTTGGGGTAATCCCCCCAGATAGCTTCACCACCGCGCCACAGGCGCACCGCCTCGCTGTAAGGCAAAGTGATGATTGCATACAATGCCAGCGCGACCAGGGCGAGAATGATCACCCCGCCCACGATCGCGGATGGGTAGCGTCCGATTTCTTTAAGGCTTCTCATCAATGCTTTCATACTTTGGGACCCTCACCACCCCCAACCTTGACGCGCGGGTCAACCAGCGCGTAAATAAAGTCCAATAAAAAGACCGTGATGCCCAACAGGTAAGCATAAATCACGGTATTGCCCACGATGACCGGGGAATCGAAGGCGCCAATGGCGCGGTAAAATAAACGTCCCAGGCCGGGCCAGTTAAAGACCGTCTCGAGGATGATGGCCCCTGTCCAAAGGGTGATCAACAGCAGGGCAAAGTTGGTGATGATGTTCGGCAGGGTGGGGCGCAGAATGTAGCGCCGCTCGATCATGTTCGAGGTCAGGCCTTTGGCCTTGGCCATGTCAACGTAATCTTCGCTGGAAAAAATGAGGAAAAAGGTGCGCCAGCCGTACACCGTGATGATCAGGCTGCTCATCATGATGGAGGCGACCGGCAGGATCATGTGTTTGAGCAGGCTGAGGGCGTACCCAATGGTGGTCTCCGGCACGGGTGCGTCCACAGCGCCGCCGAAGGGCAGCCAGCCCAACACAGCAGCAAAAATCAGGATCAAGAAGATTCCATAGAACCAGCCAGGCGCAGCCGAAGTGGGCGCCAGAGCAATAATTGCGCGGTCAAGAAAACTACCGTAGCGCCTGGATAAAAACAGGGCAAAAAGCACCCCGCCAAAAAAGATCAGCAGGTTCGCGGTAGCAAATAGCACCAGGGTATGAGGCAGGCGCTCGAGCAAGATCAATCTGACCTGCCCAGAGCCGCTGTCGGAGGTGAGAAACTGGGCGCGCCCCAAATTGAGCGTCATGGCTTCCTGCAGGTAAGTAAAACTGCGCAGGATGAAGGGCCGGTCCATACCCAGGCGGCGCTCTTCAACCGCCACGCGTTCTTCGATCACCATGTTGCGCTCCGCCGTTGGCAGACGGCGCAGTTCCGGGTCCATCGAAACAGCCAGGGCCACATTTTCGCGGATTGTCCCCCTGCGGATCTTATCTACCTCTCCACCCATGTTGGCGATGATGATTGTCAGATAAACGCCTAAGGTAATGGTAATTAAAAGGGAAACCAGCTTTACTAAAGAATAACGAGCCAGGCGTTTAAAACCGCTTACACGCGCTGCGCGTTGAATGTTGGATGGCGTAGTACCCGTCGTTTGAGACTGGGTTGCTTCCGTCATGCTATATCATCCTCATGCTAAGTCTATGATAGGGGCGAGGCGTACGCCTCGCCCCTATTACTGTACGAGAGATAACCGTTTACGGAACGGTCACGAACTGGAAGGAGTCGAAGCTCGGAACGGCAACGCGTTTCGAAACCACCACAACCTCCAGTCGGGTGGCGCCTTCGGCCAGACCACTGGTCTGATCACCGGAGAGGACGACCTCCCACAAGCCATCTTCGACAGGCTCGGCCTGACCGGTGAAGGCCAGAGCGCCGGTGGCGTCGAAGACCAGGTACTGCACGTTGTCGATGTCATCAACGGCGTAGGGCGCATCCTCAAAGGTCACGAAGACATCGAAGACAGCTTCGGAGCCGATGGTGACGCGGTCGTCGCCGTCAACCTCAACCACGGCGATAGCCGGAGCGGAGAAGCGCTCCCACTTGTCAGCCATGTCGGGGAAGTCCAGGAAGCGGCGCAGGACAACCGTGCCCTCAACCGGGAAGGCGCGCTCGAGGTAGTAGGCGCCGGTGCCAATGTAGAAGTGTCCGCGGGTGCGCTTCCACTCTGCAATATTGGCGTACCGCTCGGCGATCTCATCCTCGCTTACGAACTGACCCAGGGTCGGGGCGTAGGGGATCCAGCTTTCTTCAGTGGCTTCAGCCAGCTTGGCAGCCATGATATCCAGGGTTGGGCCGGAAATGTAGTTCAGGCGGTCAACCTCAAGTTCAGTGGCTTTGGCGCTGGTGAAGGTGGCTTCGCCGTCTTCTTCAGCCTTGAGACCGAGCGCCAGCATGTGCCAGGAACCCTGACCAAAGCTGTAGAACGGCCACCACAGGGAGACGTTCATTTCGGCATCCAGCTCCCACAGGTCAGAGTAAGTCTCGATGACCAGCGGATCGGTGGAGACGATCTTGACACCCTTGAAGGCGGACAGGAAGGAGTTCACCACACCCACCTGCGACTGATCGAAGACCGGGCTGGCTTCCTTGCCGCGGTCAAACGTCAGGATAATGCCCATGATGATGTCGCCAACCGAGAAGTTGGAGCCATCATGCCATTTGACGGTGTCATAGAGATCCGCCGGGTAGTAGACCACGCTCTTGCGGGCAGCGGTAACGCCCTCGGGGAAGCGCTCGCCAACCGTGATGAAGGTTTGGGTTTCGGCATCCCAGTCAGCCCAGGCATCTTCAGGAACTTCGATGGTGGGCGCGAAGGACAGGTCGACCCAGTCGAGGGTCTTGCCAACCGGCAGACCTTCTTCGACCACAACCTCAGCGCGTTCGATGCGCTGCGGCCACATCAGGCCGGTGAAGGGATCGGTGTTGGTCGCGTACTCGCCAATACCGCGAATGAGCATCTGGTCATAGACCCAGTTGGAACCGCCCAGAGGGTTCCACGGCTCGGTCAGGATGGAAGGCATGGCCACAGTCATCGAACCGCCCTCTTCACCGACTCGGCGTAGGGTGTACGGCCACAGGCGCGAGCCAGAGATCGAGCCGTACAGGTCGGCTGCTACACGCACTTCGGCGCGCATGGGGGCGATCGCAGAGCGGTCAACCAGCCAGACACGCACGGAGTCTTCCATGGCGAGTTCAAGCGCGCGGGCCATCTTCGCAGTGCGCTCTTCGAGGGTATTGAAGTCGCGGTTGAGAAGTTCTTCGGCTAAGCGGTCGAATTCCTCAACCGGGGTGTAAGCCTGCCACAGGGGCCAGGGGATACCGCGCGGGGTGTAGAAGAAGTCGAAGTTATCGCCCAGGTCGCGCGGAACGGCGGTGGTGATCCAGCCGCCGGTGTAGTAGCTGAAACAACCGTCCATCGGGTCGCTTCCGGTCCAGCAGGGGGAGGCCTCAGCGGCTGTCTTGTAATCGCGCACGACGGTGAAGCCCAGGTCTTCCAACTGGGTGGCAACGTAATCACCGATGATGCGGCGTTCGTCCTCGGTGCGGATCAAGCCGATGATCTCAACGGGGGCGCCTTCATAGGTCCACACACCACCCTCGAGGGTAGCGCCGTTGGCTTCCATTTCCTCGGTGATCATTTCCCTGGCTTTGTCGAGATCATAAGCATACTTGAGCTCGATCTCGCGGGCTGCAGCAGCCAGACGGGCATAGTCGGTCGAGGCAGTGTTGAAAGGCGTCCAGCGGGGCACACCCAGGCCGCGCATGATTTCCTGCGCGATGTAGTTGCGGTCCAGCGCGTAGTTCATGGCCTCGCGAATCTTGGGGAAATGGAACGGGTTGAACTGTCCATTGTTCAGGACCGGTCCAGCGGGATTAAAGGTGATCTCGTTGTAGGACCCGTAGGACCGCTCGAAACGCAGGGCGGATGAACTGGCGACCCGGTTGGCGACGTCGGCGTTACTGACGGTAAAGGCGTATACGTCAATATCGCCTGTCTCCAGACGGGAAACGGCCGCATCAGCCGAGGGCTCCTCGACAACGACGATGGTGTCCAGCCATGCGCCGGTGCGATCGGAGCGAACGACCTCAGGGGTCACTTCGACCTCGACTTCAACGGTGGTGACGACTTCCTCCACTACCGTTTCGCGGACGACGACTTCCTGAGTGACGACTTGCGTCTGGGGTTGGCAGGCTGATAGCAGCATGCTGGTCATGACCAACAGCCCAACAACCAGAAGTGCAAAACGCTTCATGTGATTCTCCTCCTTCTATAGGGTATGTTGAGTGAAACAAATTTGGTTGGCTTACGCCATTCGCATTCCACCAGTTGTTCCGATGTGGACAGGATCAGACAACCTGGCGGTTCTCCACAACCATATTTTAGTTGAATCGGCGTAAAGTTGCAAGCAATATAGCATAAGAGACATAGTGAGTCAAGAAATTTTTGGCCTGCAAGGCAACTTTGTTTATCTTTTTTTATTACATTTAATGCTCGTAGGACGATTGTATATACATTTTAACAAGACTGGCAGCCGCTGCGAATGACACCCCCGCCACCCACATTGTCCGCAGGTTGGGGTGAAAGGCGCAAATCCACGATCAGGGTTCGCGCCCGCCGCTTCAAAACCCAACAAAAAAACTGTCCGCTGGCTGAGCCTGTCGAAGCCGCGGGCAGGACATCAGACGCCTCGCTGCTCACCCGGCAAGGGACCCTACCCGCTGCGCCCGCGCCTACTCGCAGCCTTCACCATAATCCAGCGCCTCTAAGTTCCAGAACTCGGAGCGCGCGCTGACATCCAGCGCGAACCCGCACAGATCCGGGCGTGATACCGCAATCTTGATGGGGTAAAACAGCGGCAGCGAAGGCAGGTTCTGAGCGAACAATTCCTGCACCGCGCGCTGCGCCTGCAGGTCGCTTTCCGGCTCGTGCGGGTCGCTGCTCATGGCCGCGGCGCAAGCGGCATCATAGGCCGGGTCGCTGAACCCGCTCACATTCACGCCCAGCCAGCCGTTACCCTGGTTAGGAATCTGAGCGCTGCTGTACAAAAAGCAGGGTGAAGAACGCCCGGCCTGCCAGGCGAACTGCGCCAGGTCAAAATTACGCCCAAAGAGCACCCCTTCGGGGCCAGGAGCGTACAACTCACCAACCGGCAGGAAGCGCAGGTTGACCTGGATACCGCAGCCCGCCAGCGATTCGGCCAGCAGTTCTGCGCTCATGCGCCGCAGGCGGGTATCGCTGGTGACGTAATCGAGGATTAACGGGGTGGCATTGAGCACGTTCGCGACATTGATGGACTGCCGCGGGGTGGCCGGGTCGCCGTCGTGGTCGCGCCAACCCACCTGGTCGAGCAGGCGCATGCCCTCATCCGGATCAAAGGCTAGCGGCTGAATATCCTCAAAATAATAGGGGTGGTTAGGCGGGAAGAAACCCGCCGGGACCTGTGAATAGCCGTATAACAGGCGGTCGACGATTGCCTGGCGGTCGAGGCAGTGGGCAACCGCCTGGCGCACGCGTATGTCGCCGAAAATGTCGTTGCGGTAACCGCCCCAGGGGGTGTAACCTGCGTCGTAAGCTGCCGGGCGGATGCCGAAATCCAGGTGCTCCCATTCAGGACCCATGCCGGTGTGGATCGCCAGCTCGCCGCGGTCGCGAATTTCCGCCAGAACCATTAGCTGTCCGTCCCAATCGACGGTCTGATCGATCAGGTCGCAGCCGCCGTCGGCGAACGCTGCCAGGTGATTATCCGCTGGCTCCCCAAGGAAGCGGAAGGTGAGGCGGTCGAAATGCGGCAGGCCTTCAGCCGCGCGGAAATAGTTGGGATTCCGATTCAGGCGGATCTGATCGCCGGGTATCCATTCTTCTATAATGTAGGCGCCCCACCCCAGCGGGCTCCGGCTGGATTCCTGCGCGCTGAGCAGTTCGGCTGCGGAGAAGCGTCCCCAGGCATGCTCGGGCAGCGGCAGCCAGAAATGGGCAGCGTAATCGACCGGCAGGTACCCTGGGATGCCAGTCCACTCGACCGTCAATTCATCCACAGCGCGGTACGCCTGCGTTCTGTCAGTCAGGGTCTTCATGGTGGGGGTGTCGATGTCTGCGTCCAGGTTGAACGAATACACCGAATCTGAGGAGGTCAGCGGAGCGCCGTCGGACCATTTCAGGCCGGGTAAAAGGCGGAAGGTGAGCTTCATCTGCGGCATTTCCAGCGCAGACTGGCCGTCCCAGCGCACGGCGCACTCCTCCGAGCGGCATCCAGGCGGACGCACGCGCAGGCCGGTGTCCAGCACAGCCATATTGCCAGCCGCGTCCAACACCAGCTGCCCGCGCTCGACCGGCACCGACTCGACCAGCGCGCCGCCGTTCTGCGCTGAAGGCAGATCCGCGAGGATGACGGGCTGATCGATGAAGCCGCGCCGGTCGACAGGCCCATCGTAAACCGCCTCGAGCACGCTCCACATGGCGCGTGAGGCGCCAGCGTAGATATACAAGGAAAGCGGTTCCTGGCCCATGCAAATCGTCAATTCGCGCGGGGGCAGCGGGGTGGCGGTCGGCGTGGCTGGCACTTCAGTCGCCGCCGGAAGGGTGGGCGTCCTGGTTGGGGCGGGCAAAACCCCGTTCCCGCAGGCTGCCAGCAATAAAGAAAAGAATAATAGTAACGATATATGCTTAAAAAAACGCATCCAGGATCTCCTCAATCACAGCCATAGACAGGCGGCTGAGACTGATTATAACCAATTAATAATCCAGCAAACCGTGCGCTTCCAGCAGGGCGTGATCTGCCAGGATAGAGGCCGTGGGCCCATCCGCTGCCACGCGGCCCTGGTCGAGGATGATTGTGCGGCTGAGCAGCCGGCTGACCAGCGACAGGTCATGGGTGGCAACCAACAGGGTTTGCGGCAGGCTGGCGAGCAGTTCAACCAGGCTGCGCCGTGCCCGCGGGTCCATGCCGGCGGTAGGCTCGTCAAAAGCCAGCACCTGAGGCTGCATGGCCAGCACCGTGGCGACGGCAACACGCTTCATCTCGCCCAGGCTGAGGTGATACGGCATGCGCCGGCCGTAATCTGGCAGACCCACCGCCTGCAGCGCCTGGGCGACGCGCCGGTCGATCTCTTCACGCTCGAGACCCTGGTATATCGGCCCAAAGGCGACATCCTCGTAGACCGTCGGGGAGAACAACTGGTCGTCTGGTGATTGGAAGACCAGCCCAACCATGGCACGGATGCGCCCAAGATTCTTCTTTATGAGCGGCAAACCGCAGATTTCGACTGTCCCGCTGCCCTGCAGAATGCCGTTCAGGTGCAGCAGCAGCGTGGATTTACCGGCGCCGTTTGGGCCCACCAGTGCAACACGCTCACCGGGCATAATGGCCAGATCTATACCGCGCAAAGCCGCGCGCCCGTCCGGGTAACTGAAGTGCAGGTCTTGGATCAAAATTTCAGGCGGCATGGTCTCTTCCTGATTAATGGGTCAAATACCCAAAGAGTAATATGAGGGAATAAACCACCCAGCCGCCCAGCACTGAAAAGAAGCCAGATAAATGAAAACGCGGCAGCGGCAGGCCGCGAATCTCGCCATCAAAGCCGCGTGCCAGCATAGCAGCATGGATGCGCTCGGCTCGTTCGAAGGAGCGCAATAACAAAGTCCCGCTCATCCCCCCGACCACCCGCGCGCGCCAGGCCAGGCCGCCGCCGCGGCGTCCGGTGGGCTCCTGGGGATCAGCGCTGCGCGCTGCGCGGGCCTGCAGCAGCCGGGCTGCTGTGCCCGCCAGCACAAACAGGTAGCGCCACATCATTGCCATCAACGCAACCAGCAGGCGCGGCACCCCCAGGGCGCCTAGTGCCCGCAGAATCTCGTTGAATGGCGACAGTGCCGCCAGCAGCAACGCGGCTTGAAAAGAAAGCCAGGTTTTCATCACCACGCTGATAAAGCGCACCAACCCCGCCTGGGTCACAGCCAGGCTGGCGAAGCCGAGCTCGAAATGCGCCAGCGCGACCCCTGACTCGGTGAATAGCAGCGGCAGCGCTACCACGGCGACAGGCAGCGCCAGCAGCGATCGTCTTAACATCCAAGGGATACCCAACCCGCAGGCCAGCGCTGCTGAAAGCGTCAGAGAAAACAACAGCACATACGCGCCCCAGGCGCCCGGGGAAAGCAAGGCAGCCGTCAGGATAAATCCGATCCCCAGAAGGATGCGCGCGCGGGGATCCAAGCGGTGCAGCCGGCTGGCGCCTGGCCGGTAGGGATCGATCAGAACCTGCGTCACGCCTGAGGAGTCTGGCGGCGGCGGATGGCAGCGCCCACCGCCACCGTGGTGACCAGAACCAACCCGACCAGACCAGCCAGTACGGTTGCCAGGGCTTCGTTCTGCACACCGGGCAGAAGATAATCAGGAATGAGTTCGAACAGCGGCTGGCGGGCCAGGCCGATAAACTCCTGCTGTTCGGCCACCCATTCCAGCCCGTCAGGATGGGACGAAGCCAGCGGTGAAATAATGACCAGCAAAACGGCCAGCGCCAGTCCGCCAATCCAGACGGGGCGGTTACTGCCTGGAGCAGCGGCTTCAGGCTGCAGCAGGTCGCGGCGGGCAGAAAACAAAAAGGCCAGCGCGCCCAGGGTGATCAGACCCTCACCCAACCCAATCAATGCGTGGACCGCCCCCATGGCAGGGATGACCAGGTTGGCGGGTGAAACCCCCGAGGCTGCCAGCTGCAGGGCAGCCGCCAGAGCGGCGATGAAGATCGAGCCCCAGGCTGCGACAAATCCGGATGCAAATAAACCCCAGGTGCGCCCGGCGGTCAGCCTGCGCGCCAGCACGAACAAGCCGTAAGCCACCCACACACCCAGAACAGCCATGTTAAATAGATTGGCTCCCAGCGCCAGCAGCCCGCCGTCCTGGAAAATCAGCGCCTGAATACTGACAACAGCCGTCATCACCAACATGGCCGCCCAGGGCCCCAGCAGGATGGCAGCCAGAGCCGCCCCCAACAGGTGGCCGGAGGTGCCCGCAGCCACGTTGAAATTCAACATCTGCGCGGCAAAGATGGCCGCCGCCAGCACACCCATGAGGGGCAGGTCCCGCTCGCGCAGGCTGCGGTCAACCTTTCGCAGTGCCAGGGCAAGGGCCGCGATCGAAAGGAGCCACAGGAGGGTGGCTACTGGGAACGACAGGAAACCATCCGGAATGTGCATGGGCGCGGGTGCGTAATGCATAGAACCTCCACAAATTTATATCAACAGGAATTAAATGACCTACCAGCGGAGTTGCTTGGATTTTTCCAAATTTGATAGAATAGAGATACCGGTCAATGGATATTATATCGATTAATTGCAAATGCAACAATTTGCAATTAATTCACCTTAGGGTTTAGCGCCAAACGCCGCTGCAGGCATGCGAGTTGCGAGTCCCGGTATATTCTCCGCCAACCCCACAAAGCCGGCGCTGCCTGATCAACCTGGCTGTAGTTCATACGCGGAATGAAATTACCACGGAGTCAAAGGTGAGAGCTTCTTCAGTCAATACCGCCATTCTGGAAGTGTTGGCGCAGGAGGCACCCGCCCATATGGCGGCAACGGAAATCTATGAAAAAATCCGCCGGCGGCTGCCAGCGGTCAACCCTTCCACGGTGTACCGCGCCCTGGACCGCCTGGCGAAGGCCGGCAGCATTTCGGTCTCGGACATGGGCGGCGGGGCAGTGGTGTATGAGACCCTCGCTCAACCCCGGCACCATCACCTGGTCTGCCAGGTGTGCGGCAGAGTTTATGATGTGGAACATCAGGATGTGGACGCCTTCTTTTCCAGCCTGCAGGCCAAACACGAATTCACCATCGCCACCAATCACTTAGTGCTGTTTGGCACCTGCAGCCTCTGTCGGAATTCTTCATCATCTTAAACAGGGAGCTGATGAGAGCCATGGACAAAGAGAAGTTGGAACTCGTCAAACTCACACCCGATTTACGTTATGCCCTGGTCGAAATGGCGGAAGACTATAAAGCAGCCGGTGAGAGCCGCTACCATTCCATCCTCCAAATGAACGACGAGGCCTTCTTTGCTTACCTGCGCGACCTGGAGAGCGATTCGCTGGAGGATGACCCCCCCAGCAACGTGGTCCCACAGACGACCTATTGGCTGCTGCGGGATGGCTCCACCTTGATCGGCGCCTGCCGCCTGCGCCAGCGCCTCACCCCAGCGCTTGAACACGAGGGCGGGCACATTGATTACGACATCCGCCCATCCGAACGGGGGAAAGGGTATGCCACCCGGCTGCTCGCGCTGGCGCTCGATCGGGCGCGCGAAATGGGTATCGCCCAGGTGATCCTGACCTGCGATGGAAACAACGAGGCTTCAAAAACCGTGATCGAGAAGAATGGCGGCAAATTAATCGAAGCGACCACATCGCGTAAAAGCGGTCACGCGCTGCTGCGCTACCGCATTGACCTGGACGCGCAGCCTGCCCATGAGTGACTCAGGGCAGCGGATTGGGCTCGACCACCGCGCTCACTCCGCCGCGCTGGCAGCGGCCTGCTGCAGACCTTCCCCATACCAGCGCAGGTATTCCTCGAGGTGGCTGCTCCAATAAGCGTCCTCGTGCATGCCGGGGCTGACCTGCCAGGCATGCGCGACCCCGAGCGATTCCAGCAGCAGGTGCAGTTCTTCAATCGACCGGTAGAGGTGGTCGCGGTCACCCACATCCAAAGCCAGGCGCGGCTGCTGGTCAGCGGGGATAGCCTCAAGCCATTCCGGCAGGCGCCGGTCGCTGCCGAAGAATAATGGCGCGGAGTGCGCGCCGATAGCCGAGAACAGCTCCCAGCGCGTGAAGCCCAGGTGCAGCGCCCAGGCGCCCCCGCGCGATATGCCTCCAATAGCACGGCAGTCGCGCTGCTCGCACAGCGGGTAGTGCGCCGCCATCCAGGGCAGCATTTCCTCCGGGACAGCGGATTCGAAGCCGGTGCCGAACGGGTTTTGCAGTGAGTACTGCTCGTAAGGCAGCGCGATGATCAGCGGAGGGATCTGACCCGCCAGGATCAGGCGGTCGACGGTCTCCGGCAGGCCAATGCGCAGCCATTGATCAGGCGTATCGGACTGCCCGTGCAGCAGGGTGAGCAGCGGGTAACCCGCCTGCGAATCCGGATCATAACAGGGCGGCAGGTAGATCGTCACCTGCAGCGGGCGCGGCAGATAGCGTGAATCAATCGATGCTTCACTGAGTTCGCCCGAATCCTGATCACAGGTCGGGTCAAGCGAGGGGATAAGGGGGGGCGCCAGCGTAGGCTGGGGCGGTGGCGTCGGGGTGGCTGTCGCGGTTGGCGGCGGGCTGGTGGTCGGACTGGCAGGCGGGTTTGTGGGCGGGATGGCGGTTTCACTCACCGGCAGCGGGGTGGGTCCCGGGTCAACCGCGGGGACACAGGCTGTCAGGATGAGCACCAAAAGCAAAAAGACAGTTCCTTGACGATAAACCATGGTTCGGATTATACTCCGTCACGCCGGGGTGTAGCGCAGTTGGCAGCGCACCGCGTTTGGGACGCGGGGGTCGGCGGTTCAAGTCCGCCCACCCCGACTGGAACCACAGCACCCGCCGAGTTACCTCGGCGGTTGATTAAAAAGAGAACGGCAGCAGCCAGCCGCCAGGGGTTGAGCGCAGAAGATGTTGGAAAAACTCCTTCCCAGAAGAAAATCAGAGGCAGGTTTACCCAAAAAGTTTGACGGGGTGATCGAGGCGGTCCGCTACGGCCCCGACGGCCTGGTCTCGCTGGCGCGCATCTACGAACGGCGCGGACCTGCCTGGTCGGACAGGCTGCTGATCACCCGCGAGGACCTGTTGACCCGGTTAAAAGCCGGCAAGAAATTTGTCATCGGCAGGCGCAAGCCATACCTGGCGGGCACCTTCGAACCCTGGGCGCGGGTCAGACTGGTTGAGGTGGACGGTAGACCTTACCTGACCACCACAGGCAGCCCTTCCGGGCGTGATGACTTAAAGCAAGCCCCCCTTTTTTAACTCACCCTTTCAAAAATCGGACAAGACACACAGCGTGACAGAACCGCTGCTTTCCATCATCATCCCCGCCTATAACGAAGAAAGGCGACTGCCAGGCACACTGGATGAGATCCACGCTTTCCTGGAAAAACAACCCTACACCTATGAGGTGCTGGTGGTCGAAAACGGCAGCGATGACCGCACGCTGGCGATCGCCCAGGAGTACGCCAGCAGGCACACCTACATGCGCGCGCTGCACGAGGATGGGCGCGGTAAAGGCCTGGCGGTAAGGCGCGGCATGCTCGAAGCGGTCGGGCAGTATCGCTTCATCTGCGACGCGGACCTGTCCATGCCGATCGCCGAAGTCAACCGCTTTATCCCGCCTCTCATGCCGCCTGCCGAAATCGTGATCGCCTCACGCGAAGCACCCGGGGCGGTGCGCTACAACGAACCGCATTACCGCCACTTCACCGGCCGGGCTTTCAGTATGGTGGTTCGTCTGCTGGCGCTGCCCGGACTGCGCGATACACAGTGCGGTTTCAAGTGCTTCCGCGCCGATGTGGCGGCGGAATTATTCCCCCTGCAGACCATCCACGGGTGGACATTCGATGTCGAGGTGCTTTATATCGCCCGGCGGCGCGGTTACAGGATCGTCGAAATACCCATCCCCTGGTATTTCAACGCCGAGAGCAAGGTCAATATCCTCAAGGACCTGCGCAAAGTGACCAGCGACCTGCTGCGCATCCGCCTGAATGCATGGCGCGGAGTATATGATGCCCCGCCGCGCAATCCCTGACCTGCCGCTCCGGCCGGATCTGAGCCTGGAGAGCGGGCTGTGGTCGGCCGGTCTCACGCGCGTGGCTGGGCTGGACGAAGCCGGGCGCGGTGCCTGGGCAGGCCCGGTGTTCGCAGCGGCGGTCATCCTGCCGTGCGGCCCGGATTGCGCCGGTCGGCTGCAGGGTGTGCGCGATTCCAAGCAGATGAGCGCCCGTCAGCGCTCCTTCTGGGCAGGCCAGATCAAGTCAACCGCCCTGGCCTGGGGCATCGGCCAGGCTTCGCAGGAGGAAATCGACGCAGTCGGTATCGCCCCTGCCACGCACCTGGCCATGCTGCGCGCGCTGCTGGCATGCGGAACAAGCCCCGATCACCTGCTGCTGGACGCTTTTCTGCTGCCGGGGGTGACCCTGGCGCAAACAGCCCTGCTGAAGGGGGACGCGCGTTCGCTCAGCATCGCGGCGGCTTCGGTGCTGGCCAAAACCGCCCGCGACGACCTGATGACCGTCCTGGATGATAGGTATCCGGGTTACGGCTTTGCAGCCCACAAAGGTTATGGCACCGCCCGCCACCGAGCCGCGCTGGAGAAACTCGGTCCCTGTCTGGCTCACCGCATGAGTTTCGCGCCGCTAAAGGCACTGGCGCAAACCTAACCACAAAGGTCTCGAAGCGCACAAAGGATCTTTCCATACTAAGAAATCTTTGTGTCCTTTGTGTTCATCGTGGTATGCCTTATTCAGGCTTTTCGCCAAACCTGGTACAACCCCAGCCGCCCGCCCTGGCCGTCGGATTCAAATTCCTCTATGATGGTGAAGCCGGTCTGTAAAGCCAGCCCGGCCAGTTCCTCGCGCGTAAACAAATGCACGTAGCGCAGACCGACCTGTTCAGGCTGCCCGGGCGCGCGGTGGCGCCAATCCAGCAACGTATCACCGGCTTCAAGCTGGTCTTCACGCAGACCAAGCCGGCTCCACGGCTGGCGGCGCGCCAGCAGGCGGGCGGAATGCTGGAACTGCCACTCGGAATGAATGAACAAGCCGCCCGCCGGCAGCAGATCGTTGACCTGCGACAGCAGCGCGGCGCGCGTCTGACTGCCGGGGATGTGGTGCAGGACAGCAAAAGCCAGAACGATATCCACCGGCTGACCAGCCGCCAGTTCGACCCAATCCGGGTCAGTCAGGTCAACATGCGCAAAGCGGATATCCACCCCGCCGGGCGATGCGGCCCGCAGGGCAGCGCGCGCCTCGTCCAGCAATGGCTGGGACGAGTCCAGTCCAAGATAGGAACCGGTCGGCCACAACCGGTCGAGCTCGAGCGCCAGCGCGCCAGAGCCGCAGCCCAGGTCGAGCAGGCGCGCACCAACCGGCAGTCCCTTGAGGATTCGCCGCACCCCAGGCTGGATGCGCCGGCGCGTGGCAGCAAAAGCCGGCCCGAATGTCTGGTAAAATTGATGATTAAGGTCTAGAAGCAGCGATATAACGGTTGGGTTCATGAACCTGCGAGATTCGTGACTCGAGAATCGTTCAGCCTTAAATTTACTGGTGATCAAATCTTACCGCATTTTAACGAAACCCATCGCGGTCAAATCGCCGAATGACGATTCGCTGATCACGTAATACCAAATCACGATTTACTACGCTCAATACGAAATATGATGGATAAACTCACCTGGCAGCAGACCCGCCAGATCAACCCCGAGAGGCTCGCCAAAGCGCGCGCCGTGCTGGAAGAAGTGCGCCGCGGGGCGGATGTGTTTAAAACCATCCGCCGCCAGCCGCTGCCCGGCGGCGGCTACCTGTCCAAATCAGCGCTGGTGGCTGCCTACAACCAGTTGGTCGAGCAGGGCGAGTGGGCACCGGACGAGGAACTGCTGGCGCGCATCCGCATGAAGCCGGTGCGCACGCTTTCCGGCGTGACCACCGTGACCGTCCTGACCAAGCCCTACCCATGCCCGGGCAAGTGCATCTTCTGCCCCACGGATGTGCGCATGCCGAAGAGTTACCTGCCGGATGAACCCGGCGCGGCGCGCGCCTTCCAGAACGACTTCGACCCTTATGCCCAGGTGACCAGCCGGCTGGAGTCCTACCGCGCCAACGGGCACCCAACCGATAAGGTCGAGCTGCTGATCCTGGGCGGCACCTGGAGCGCCTACCGGCGTGATTACCAGGAATGGTTTGTCAAACGCTGTTTCGACGCCATGAATCAGATCGAGCTGGGCAGCCTGGAAGAAGCGCAGCGTTACAACGAAACCGGCCCGCACCGCAATGTCGGTCTGGTGATCGAGACGCGCCCGGACGAGATCACCCCCAATGAGATCGCCTGGCTGCGCCGCCTGGGCGTCACCAAAGTGCAGATGGGCGCCCAATCGCTGGATGACCGCATCCTGGCGCTCAACCAGCGCGGGCACACCGCGGCTCAGACTCTGCAGGCCTGCGCCATGCTGCGCGCCGCTGGCTTCAAGGTGGTATTGCACTGGATGCCTAACCTGTTAGGGGCGACACCGCAATCCGACCGCCAGGACTTCCTGCGCCTGTGGCAGGGTTACTGCCCGGACGAAATAAAAATTTACCCCTGCCAGTTATTGGAAAACGCCGACCTGTACCACTACTGGCTGGGCGGCGAGTACCGCCCCTACAGCACGGAAGAATTGGTGGATCTGATCGCCGATATCAAGCCCTCCATACCCGGTTACTGCCGGGTGAACCGGGTGATCCGTGACATCCCCTCCACCCATGTGGTGGAAGGCAACCGCCGCACCAGCCTGCGCCAGGACGTGCTGGCTGAACTCAAGCGCCGCGGGCAGGCCTGTGGCTGCATCCGCTGCCGCGAGGTGCGCGGTCACAAGATTGACCCGCAGAACCTGCGCCTGGAAAGGCTCACCTACCCAGCCGCATTTGCCAGCGAGGTTTTCCTGCAGTACCTGACCGAAAACGGGAAGATCGCTGGATACCTGCGCCTCTCACTGCCCCAGGCGGGCGCGCCCGAACTGGGCCTGACAGAGCTGGCAGGCGCTGCCCTTATTCGCGAAGTGCATGTTTACGGGCAGTCGCTTCCAGTGGGCGCCGACCAGGATGGGGCTGCCCAGCACAGCGGCCTGGGCAAGCGGTTGATCGAGGAAGCCGAACGCATCGCCCGCGGTCAGGGGTTTAACCGCATGGCGGTCATCGCCGCCGTCGGGACCCGCCGCTATTACCGCCGCCGCGGCTTCAAGATGGGCGAACTGTATATGGTAAAAGACCTGATCCCTTAACAATTCACATTACCGGTTAGCTGGGATGCATGCCTCCCAACTGCCTCGCAAATTAAAAAAGTCTCCCGGGGCGGTTCTGCCCCGGGAGATGGGTTCAGGAAGGAGACGGACGGCACCCGCAGCCGGGTGCTTAATCCCGGCTTACAGGCGCGGATAAGTTTCCCAACGCTGAAAGAGGCGACTTCCGCGAATGGGTGAGCGCGACTGGCATCTGGTTGAAATGGGCATCCTGCTCAAGCTTAGCGGTCCGAAGATTGCAGACTGACCAGGCTCAATGCGACGAAGACCACACCTACCGCTGCCACTACCAGGTAAACTACTGAAGCCATTTCTACCTCCTCCTCCTGAAGGACCCGGAACCCGCTGGCTGATTGTGCGGGAGAAACCTGCGCGTATCAGGAGGTCTGCATAAGTTATAACCCTCAAGATGCAAAAAAGCATCAAACAGAAAGTGGGTTATTCAACTGTCGGTTGGGGGAACTTTGCCCTAGCCGGTCGGACAGGTAGCTTCTTTCAAAGATGCCCCCTTCAATCGCGCATGTTTCATAACTTTATTATACAACACTTGTTCTATTTTTCAACCAACAAATTTGCAAGCCACATGCTGCGCGATCAAAGGAAAGACCGTTTAAGGCGGTTCCCGTATTACAACTTGTATACGTTTAATCCCTCAAAATAGTTCCCAAAATGATCAACGATTGAGGAATTTGCGGACATGAGCAGGTTTTCTAATGCGCGCCTGTCATAGTACCAATCCCCCCGCGCGCCAGCCCCTTTCTTAAAGCAGCCGGCCCAGTTCGTAGATCAGACGCTCGATCTGCTCGCTGCTGTGACTGGCGAAGATGGCAATGCGCAGCGCTCCACCAGGCGGCGTTGAGCTGTAACGGGTGACATGCGCCACGCACAGGTCCTTGCTGAATAATTCCTGCTGCAAGCGCGCCAGGTCGAGATTTTTACGGGCGCGCAGGCACAGGATGGGCACCGGCGAATCCGGCAGGTCCCAGCCCAGGCTGCGCAGACCGCGGCGCGCCAGGCTGACATTCGACCACAGCCGCCGGCGGCGCTGCGGTTCTGTGCGTGCGATGCGCAGCGCTGTGGTAGCGGCAGCCGCCGCGGGCAAAGGCGGCGGGCTGGCGCCTGCAAACACGCGTGATCCGCGCAGCAGATTTTCTATTTGTTCCTGGCTGCCAGCGATCACGCCGCCGTAACCACCCAGGGCTTTGCTGAGCGTTGCGCACCAGTAACAGCACTGGCTGGCATGCCCGTAGGTGTCCAGGGTACCGCGGCCGTTTGGACCAATCGCACCGACGGCATGGGCATCATCGATCGCCACACAGCCGCCGTAGCGGTGCGCCAAGTCGAGATATTCAGGGATGGGCGCCAGCTCTCCAGAGATGGGAAACAGCCCGTCCGTGAGCACCAACGGGCGCTCACCCGGGCGCAGTTCCCGTAAAAGCAGAGATGCCAGGTGTTCGTGGTCCATGTGGCGGAAGGGCACCAGAGGCTTGCCGGTGCTGCGCGCCCCATCCCAGACGCTGAAGTGGGAACCCTCATCAATAAACAGGCGTTCACTGCAGGCCGCCAGCCCCTGGGCTAAAATGAGCGCTCCCAGATAACCCGAGGCAAAGGTCAGGCACTGCTGCGTGCCAAAATAGGTGTTCACCTCGGCGGTTAACGCATCATACACTGGGTGCTCGCCGTATCCGCCGCGCGAGGTCCCGGTGCTCATGCCGTACTGCTGAATGGCCTCCACGGCTGCCCGCAGCACCTGCGGATGGTTGTGCAGGTCCAGGTAGCTGGTTCCAGAAAAATAGTCGCGCTCGCGACCGGCGATCATCACACGCGGACCCAGCGGGGATTGAAAGGAGTAATCGGTCATAAAATCGGCGTCAAAGGATAGTGTAAGGCTGTTCACCCCATCGTACGCTAATAAAGATACGTACAGGCGCCCACAAAGCTGTCTCGCAGGTGAGGAACCTGCTGGATATCGTCAATATACACGCCGTTGCGCGACCGCGACGAATGGATGATTTTCCAGCCGCCCAGCGAAAGACCCACATGGGTGATGGAACGGCGCTCGCCCTGCTCCCCAAAAAACGCAAGGTCGCCGCTTTGCATCTGCTCTCCAGGCAAGGGATGACCGTCCAGCATTTGCATATCCGCGTCCCTCCGCAGCGTCAACCCGCTCCAACGGTGCACCAGTTGGGCGAACCCGGAACAGTCGATGCCATTAGCGCTGACTCCGCCCCACAGGTAAGGCACCCCCACAAGCCTACGCGCATCCAGGACCATTTGGGCGCGGCGCTGATCACTGCTGGTGGGGATGGCGTGCAGCGAGCGCAGGTCAGCCTGCGGGAGCCAGCCCTCGTAATGGGCCTGCACCAGCGCCCAGGTTGCCTGTTGTTTTAGCACGCGGAGGAAGGTCCCGCCGTATATCCGGCTGAGCAGGTCAGCCTTTTCATCCGGGGCAGCGTGCAGCAGCCCGACGGGTGCTGTGACCAGGTGGCTGGCAGTTTCGGCTTCGATTTCGCGGAGGTGCGGCAGGTAGGTCCAGCCCAGATAGCCGTCATCGCAGCGCACGAAAGCCCACTCCTGCTCCCTGATCAACACCTCGACCCGGCGCCCAAACAAAAGCTGACTGATCTGCTCAGCCAGGAAGTCCGGGGCGCTGTGCAGGCTGGTCAGGTTAGTCCACACGGTTAGAACAGGGTTTTGGCTGCTGCGCAGCACCTGCACCGCGCTGGCATCCACCCGCACCTGCGCGGACAGGCTCATGACCGCCTGGCGTACGTCTTCCAGGTTGCTTTCTTCCAGCACACGCCCGGATAAAACCAGCCGCTCGCTGTCGATGTAGTCCACCTCCAGCTCAAGCAGGTTTTCACGTTTATCCGCATAGCGCTGTTTTATCTCTGCCAGCAGCCGTTGAAATTGTTCGAACATGACCCCTCCGTCTATTGTATTCAGGCGCGCCCGATTAAAGCATCCAGGCGTAGGCCAACCTAAGTTAAACTTCCATTCCTGCGGCGTCTTCGCTCAAACCGCCTGCCCTCAAGCGAGCGCCAATTCCGGGGCGATCTGGCAGCCGCAGGTATAAGTTCTTATCATACGTCAGGCCCTCAAAGGGGTCGTTGCTGATCAGCAGCGGCGCATCCAGGTCCAGCCAATCCGCCAGACCGGAAAGGTGCGCCATGGCAGTGGTCCCCAGGGATGTCTCTACCATGCAGCCCAGCATGACCTGCATCCCCAATTCGCGCGCGCGCCGCAGCATGCGCAGCGCCGGGGACAAGCCGCCCACCTTCATCAGCTTCAGGTTGACAGCGCGCACCCCTGCTGCTGCCAGGCGTTCGATATCTGCCATTGTCTGAACGGATTCATCCGCCACAACCGGAACGCGCGTGTGCTTCTGCAGTCGCCCCATGCCCTCAAAATCTTCTTTGGGCAGTGGCTGCTCGATCATCTCCAGGTCGAAGCCCTCCAGCAGCCTCAAGTTGCGCAGCGCCTGGTCATAATTCCAACCGGCGTTGGCATCCACGCGCAGGCGCACATCCGGGCGCGCCTCACGGACCGCGCGCAGGCGGGCCACGTCATCCTCGCTGCCCAGTTTGATCTTCAGCACCGGGTAATTGGGGCGCTGCAGCGCCATAGCGGCCATCGCCTCGGGCGTGTCGATAGCGATGGTGAAGGAAGTCGGCAGTCCCGAAGGATACGGCAGATCACACAGCCGGTAGAGGGGCACGCCCTTCTGGCGGGCGATACGGTCATGCAGGGCCAGGTCCAGGGCGCAGCGCGCCGGGGCAGGCCCCTGCTGCCCAACCCAGGCTTCAATTTCACCCGGGGTATCCGGCAGGCGGCGGTTGGCACCCGCGGTCCGCTGCCAGTGCGCCTGCAGGTCAGCCGCATCGATGCCGTAGTAAGGCGGAATGGCGCATTCCCCCCAACCGCTGTCATCGGCCAGGCGCAGCCAGAAGGATTGGCGCGTCTCGCTGACGCCGTAAGACAGCCTGAAAGGATTGTGCAGGTGCAATGTCAGGGATTCCCAACGCAGTCCGGATGAAAAGGTCATTCCTCCTCCCCAAAACGCAGACGCAGATACGATTCGTAACGCTCGCGCGAGACATCGCCCTGTTCCACCGCGGCGATGACGGCGCAGCCAGGTTCGTTCAGATGGGTACAGTCGTTGAACTGGCAGTGCTGCACCAGATCGCGCAATTCGACAAAATAACCGTCCAGTTCCTCGGGCTCGATGTCATACAGCGCCAGCATGCGCATGCCAGGCAGGTCAGCCACATACCCGCCGCAGTCCAGCGGGAACATCTGGCGCACCACAGTGGTGTGGCGGCCCTTGCTGGTCGCCTGGCTGACCTCGCGCACCGCCAGCCCCAGTTGAGGCTGAATGGCGTTCAACAGGCTGGATTTTCCGACCCCCGAAGGACCGGCCAGAGCGGACAGCCTGCCGCGCAGGTGTTCACGCAGCTCATCCAGACCCTGACCGGTTTTTACCGAGGTGAAAACAACGGGGTAACCAATGGGCGGGTACGGGGCAAACATCTGGCGGGCGCTGTCCAAATCCAGCAGGTCAATTTTATTGGCGACGATCAGGGCGGGAATACGCTGCTGCTCAGTGATGACTAAAAACCGGTCCAGCATGCGCAGATGTGGGGCGGGATTAGCGCAGGAGAAAACCAATACCACCTGGTCTGGGTTGGCCAGCAGCACCTGCTGGTACTCGCCGCGCGCGCCAGGCGCCATGCGCACCAGGGCGTGGCTGCGTGGAGCAACCTCCTCGATTACCCCGCTGCCATCGCTCAATTTCTGCAGGCGCACGCGGTCGCCCAGAGCCACAATATCTCCCGCCTGGCGGCCGCGTTTAAGCCGGCCCCGCAGGCGGCAGGTGATCAGCTCGCCGTCGGTTTCAGTCCGCACGGTATAAAAACCGGACTGCAAGCGTGTGACCTGTCCCCAAAGGAATTTTTCGGGCATGGATGAATCAGGGTTCGGGTGTGTTTTCAGGTTCAGGCGTGGGTGAGAATTGCGAGGTTGGCGTGCGCGTGACGAAAAAGCTGGATTCCCACGGGTACAACCGCACCGGCCGTCCAAAGAAGTAGGATTCGACCACGCGGCGGAATATCGGGGCCGCGATGTCCGAGCCCTCGCCGGCATTTTCCGCGATCACCACCACAGCGATATCCGGCAGGTCTTCGCGGTTGGCATTGGTGTACCCCGCAAACCAGGCGTGCGGTCGTCCGGCGGGGTTTTGAGCGGTACCGGTTTTGCCAAAAATGGGCACCTGCAAGCCGACCATGACGAACTGGGCTGTGCCGCGCGAATCAGCCACCACGGACCGCATGGCGCGCTGGATGGTCGCCAGGTTTTCCTCAGAGACCGGCAGCTTGCCTTGCTCGACCGGTTCGAAAGAAAGGATGGCCTGCCCATCCGGATCCGTGACCCGTTCCACCACCTGAGGACGGTACAGCGTGCCGCCGTTGCCGATCGCGGCTATAAAGCGCGCCACCTGCAGCGGTGTCGCCAACATGGACCCCTGACCAATGGCTAACTGGACGGCGTCGTTTTCGCTGGTCGGATTGGGCATGTTGCCAGCCACTTCCGGGATCTGACCAATGCCGGTAGGGCTGCCCAGGCCAAAATCGCGCGCCATCTGGGAGACATCTTCGGTGTAACCCTGCTGGAACATAGAAAGCCCGATATGATAAAACCAGGGATTACAGGAGCGCATCAACCCTTCAGGAAGCGTCAGGCGGCCGCTGGGCGGGCGTTCTTTTTCATAAGTCCAGTCGTACAGGGTGATGCCGGGTAAATCGGTAAAGGTGTGGCCGCAGTCATAAACCGATTCCGCTGAAAACGCGCCAGTCTCCAGGGCGGCGGCCATGGTGATGATCTTGAACACCGAGCCGAGCGGGTAGGCGCTTTGCGTGGCGCGGTTGAGCAGCGGCGTGGTGGTAGCATTGAACAGTTCGCTCAGCAGCCAGCCGGTATTGTAGTTGTTGGGATCGAACAGGTTGGGGTTGTAGGTGGGCGAAGAAGCCATTGCCAGAACGCGGCCAGTATCGCGTTCCAGCACGACCACCGCGCCGCGGAACCCTTCGATGGCGCGCTGCACCTGCAGTTGGAAGTCTTTTTCAATGGTGGTGTATATCGAATGCGAGGGAGCCGAATCACGCTGACCCAGACGTGTGAGGGTGATACCCTGCGGATCGGTCACGTAAAGAGAAGCCCCCCGCTGCCCTGCCAGATACTCCTCACCCCAGGATTCCAGGCCGGTCATGCCCACGCGCTCATCACCGCGGTATCCCAGGCGGCGGTACTCATCCAGGCGTTCAGCCGGGATGGGCTGCACGTAGCCGGTAACATGCGGAGCGGTGTTGTCAAAATAATAGCGGGTGTTGTAGCTGTTCATTACCAGCCCCCCCAGGCTGGAGAGCACATCGAAGCGCTGCTGCACCGCTTGCGCCGATACATCCCCAACCGGGATATACCATTCAGGAGCGGCAAATTCATACAGGGAGCGTATGTAATCCGTGTTCAGGCCAGTCAGGTTAGAAAGCTCGACCAGCAAGGCGCCCTCGCGCCCTTCCTCGATGCGTCCAGGCACAATCCCCAAAGCCACCGCGTCAGACTGGGCCGCCAGCGCGCTGCCGTTGACATCGTAAATGTTCCCGCGCGCCGGGATCGTGATATCCATCATCAGGCGGTTACCGCCGCGCAATTCGGGCAGGATCATGCCGTCCTCCCACTGCACCCGCCACGAGCCATCCTGCAGCGAGAGATTCATAAAGGTTTCACGCGATATATCGCCAACCAGCACGGTTTCATAAGTCGCGCGGTAGGCGATCTGAGCTTCGGTTGGGCTCTTCACCAGGCTTTGCAGAATTTCAAAACTGACCGTCTTTAACGACATGGTGGTGGCGATGTCCTTCAAACGGTTGGAGAAATCCCCGAACGAAATTGCATCCCTGGAGAGCAGAGTCAACTGAGCGTACATGGCTTCGTAATTTTCATTTTGCCAGTCATCCAGGAATACGCGCGCGGCCGAACCCGGATCGGGAGCGGGTGTGGTGTTGACAACCGGCGGCTGCAGGGTCAGAGAAATGGGGGTTTCCTGCGGCAGCCCCGTCGGCTCCGGTCCTCCGGTACAGGCAGTGAGGGCAACCACCAGGATCAATACCAGTAGGCGTCGTATCAGCATCAGTATACTCCCTGCGGTCTGCCTTCAGCCCACACGCTCACCGCGCATGACGGCGGCAAAAATCGGGCAGTTGTAACCCAGACGGCTCTGGCAGGACCGCGGAACATCTCGCGGCGAAGAAATGGCGAGTTTTCGCAGGCTGCGTTCCATGTGGCACAGCGGCAGACCCATCACACTGGCATAGCAGCCAGAGAAATTTTCAACGGGTCGAAAATCGGGGTGCTGGATGGCGTATCCACCCGCCTTGTCGAAAGGGTCGCCGCTCGCGATGTACCTGTCGATCTCCTCATCCGTATAGTCTCGCATAGGGACGCTTGAAACACACAGGTCCTGCAGCAACTGCCCCCCGCCTGGCGCAATCACCGCCAGGGCGGTGAATACCTGATGCGTGCGTCCCCGCAGGCGGCGCAGCATCGCGCGCGCCTCATCCGGCGTGGCGGGTTTACCCAGCAGGTCATCCCCTTCCACAACGGCAGTATCGGCCGCCAGGATGACCTGGTTTGCACGCGCCTGTGCTGCGGATGCCTGCGCCTTACCCGCCGACAGGCGCAGGACGTATTCAGCGGGCGGCTCTCCAGTCAGATGGCTTTCATCAATTTCGGGTGGGCTGGACGTGAAGTTCCAACCCAGCCAGGCCAGCATTTCTCTGCGCCGGGGGGAATTCGAGGCAAGCAAAAGCTCAGGTTGCACCATTACCCCACGATTCTAACACAATGAGGGTGGGATCAGTAAGCCAGGAGCAGGGACCGGCTGTAAAGATCCCTGGTCCATCAGGCTTTCTTCGCCACGATGGAGCAGTTACTATCCTGTTGATGCCACTCCAGCCAACTATTACTCGTATTTTAGCGCGTTGACCGGCACAAGCGTGGCCGCGCGCAGCGAGGGGTAAAGACCGGAGATCAAACCGATCAACACAGCGAAGATGAGGGCAAACCACAGCAGCCAGATGGGCGTGTGCGTTGCCAGCGTGGACGGCGCGCCGTAATAACCGCCCGGGCCCTGTGAAAAGGTCGAGGAAAGCACCGCAATGAGCTGGCTGCCCAACCAGCCGATGAAAACCCCGCCCAACCCGCCGATAAAGCCAATGCCGGCAGACTCTCCCAGGAAGATGCTGAGCACATCGCGGTTGGTCGCGCCGATGGCTTTCATCAGGCCAATTTCGCGCGTGCGTTCCAGAATCGCCATGGTCATGGTGTTGGCGATGCCGATGGCCGCCACCAGCAGGGAAATCGCGCCAATACCGCCAAAGACAATCTGCAGCACGATGAAGAAGCTGTTGATTCCCTCAACAGTGCCTTGCTGCGTCCAGGCCTGGTAGCCCATGGTATTAATTTGATCAGCGATGCCCACGGCCAGATCCGGGCTGTCGACACGGACGTACAGTTGATTGTAGCCGTCGCGGGTGTAGTTCGCGCGCCTGCCGGTCGCCCACTCATTCCAGGATGTCAGGTCATCCAGGCGCACAAAGATTGCGCTGTCCTGTTCAGCGCGCGCTTCCGCCAGGATGCCAACGATGCGCAAGTTGACCGTTTTGTTGACCATGGTGCCGTCTTCGGTCCATTTGGTCAGCACCAGCTTCAAGGTCTGGTCAAGGATTTCCGGCTGCGGAGGCGGTTCCTGCCCGGGGCGCTGGCGGGGATCCCAAAACTGCTTGGCTGCCCAGCTGCCGATGATGGCCGTCCCGCGCTCTAAACGGGTGGTCCCACCCTCGAGAGGGTACTCGAAAACCGAAAGGTCCTCTACATCCACGCCCTGAAACCAGGGGTAGTTTTCCAGCCGCCCGTAACGCAACACGGCGCTGGCGAACAGCCCCTGGCGCGGGGTGACCAGCGCCACGCCTGGAATGGCGCGGATGTCATCGACGGTTTTGGGCGTCAGCAGGGTAACACCGGGTTGGCTGCTGCCCAGTCCTGGCGCGCTCATCATCACCGGTCCCTCCACGTAGCCGGGGTAGACATCGATGCGCTTGAGGTCGCTGATGCCCCACAGGTTACTGGTGGCGCTGCGCTGCAGGCCGATGGCCAGAGAGACGAGCAGCACGATCGCCGCCGTCCCGATGACCACGCCCACCGCCGTGAGCGCCACGCGGCCTTTGCGCCGCCCCAGGTTATCAAAAATCAAGCTGACCAGGTCAAAGAATTTCATGATCGACCTCTTTCAAACCACTAAACCGGCCTGGCGGGCATCAGCCTGCCCGGCCAACCCTCTTATCCTTTTGGACGCACCGGCGCCGGGATACCCTCGCCCGGCATCGGCTCCACTGGCATCGGCTCGCTCGGGGCAGCCGGCTCGGGCAAAGCGCTGTCCAAGCCGAGCAAACCCTTAAAGAAGCGCAGAATCTTTTGCCACAGGGTTTCTTCCCCACCAGGGGCCATGCCGCCGTCCGGCGGGAATCCGCCCTCTTGCCCTGGGATCGGCTCTTCAATCACGGGCATTTCCATCACGTCCACGCTTAAAGTCTGGGTGACCACGCGCGGTTGGTTAAAATCATCGGTGTAACTGATGCTCACTTCCAGGTCTAGCGGCCCGGGCTGGTAGGGCATCACCATGGCGTCCAGGGTGAAATAACCGCCCGGTTCGAGTGCTCCCACGAAGGTGACATTGTTGCTGACCTCAGCAGACGAGGACACCACGCGCATGTTGCCCAACACAGCCGTCTTGCGTCCCAGGTTGGTCACCTGCAGGGGGAGCATGTTCGGCTGGTTGGTAAAAAAGCTGCCCGGATCGCGGTAGTAACTGATCTCAAGCTGCGGCAATTGGTAGATCAGCATGGTGATGACCTGGTCGTTGATCAGGCGCGCGCCCTTCTCATCGTCAAACACGAAGGAAAGTTTGAAGGCATAAGCACCCGGGTTGGCGCTCACATTGACGATCAGATGCTGGGTGTTGGTAACCGTCGCGCCAGCCGGAATATCACCGATGTAAACCAGGTTGGAAGCGCCCAGAGGCGCGAAGGTGGAAAGCTCGCTGCCGCCCGGGACCGGTGTTCCGCTCTCATTGGTGGTTACGCCGCCGCCCAGCACCATGGTCACCGAACGCGCATCGGCGTTGCCCAGGTTGCGGATCTCAAGGTTGAGGTTGAAAATCGAGCCGGGCTGCAGCGGGTCGATATCCGCGCTGTACGAACTGACCACCAACTGGGCGCGGTTGATGGCTGTGGGTGTGGCTGTCGGGCGCGCCGGACCGCCTGTCTGCGGGCGGACCAGATTGATGGTAATCGTCAACGTCTCGGTGTACTGGGTGCTGCCGCTCAGGTCCGAATAAGCAACCGTTACGCTTGTTGTCGCCACCGACTGGCCAGACAGGCTGGAAGAAGCGATCAGGCGCTGGAAAACATTGACCTTCTCGCCCGGGTCGACTTCATTCAGCGCGCGCACGCCGCCTGTGCCAACTGGCAGGAAATCACTGCCGCCGAAGGTCAGCACGACGTTGCGGGCGTAATCCTGCCCGCGGTTGACCACAGTGAGGCGCAGCTCAAATTCCTGCCCCGGCGTGACCTGGTCGCCGCTCACTCCATACGAATCCAGCACGATCAGGGGACGCCCGGGGATGGTCGGCTGCGGCTTGGAGGCGGTGGTGGTCAGGACGATGTTGCCCAGCTCGGTGACGCCGTCCGAAAAACGCACCGTGGTGACGTTCATGTCACCATCAGCCGAAGCACCCGGGACGGCAACCGTCACCAGAATGGTTTTCTGCGCGCCGTTTGCCAGAGCAAAGCCCTGAAAATCCACAGAGACCGGCCAACCAGGGGTTGATTCCGGGTCTGGCACGCTCACATTAAGGTCAGCGCCGGTATCGTTGCTGACCGTGACCTGGTAGAAGATCACAGCGCCGGGCTGCCCGCTCTTTGAACTGCTGTCCACGGTAACATTAAACCCGGCGGTTTGAGCCACTTCGGGGGGGCGCGGGGTTTCGGTCAATTCCTGAGCCTGCCCGGCAGCCGCCGGCAGGCTGAACAAAAATGCGATCAACAGAAATGCGGAGAGGAATTTAACTTTCATGATCATTCGTTTCCTTTGGAAATGGCTTCGAAATCGAAGGAGGACGCCGACTGGTATTCAGCTTCGCTGACAACGCGCCCGTCGAGCAGGTAGACAGTTTCGGTCGCAAAGTGCTGCATGCGCGTATCGTGGCTGACGACCACGATGGTGTGGCCGGCCTGGTGCAGATCCGAAAGCACCTGCATGATGCCGTAGCCGGTGGCGGTGTCCAGGTTTCCGGTCGGTTCGTCAGCCAGGATCAACTTCGGGTGGTTGATAAGCGAACGGGCAATCGCCACGCGCTGCTGCTGCCCGCCTGAAAGCTCGGTGGGTTTATGATAAGCGCGGTTCCCCAGGCCCACCTGCTGGAGCACTTCCAGCGACCGGCGGCGGCGCTCGCGCCCGGTAATGCCTGCGAAGCGCAGCGGGAAGGCGACATTATCGACCGCGCTCATGGATGGCACCAGATTAAAAGACTGGAAAATAAAGCCAATTTCACGCCGGCGGTAGACCGCCAGCTGATTCTCATCCATTTTTTCCAGGGAGGTGCCGTTGATGGATATGCTTCCCGAAGTGGGTCGGTCCAATCCGCCCAGCAGGTATAGCAGGGTGCTTTTACCCGAACCCGATGGACCCATCACCACGGTGAATGAACCCGGCAGAATATCCAGATCGACTCCCGCCAGGGCGTGCACGGTCTGCTTGCCCATCACGTATGTCTTGCGCAAGTCGCGGATTTGAATGAATGCTTTTTCAGCCATCATCGATTCTAAAAGAAGGGACGGGTTGTGGATAATCCGCTCAGGCTGGCGGCGACGAAGCCGGGGATACCTTGCAGCGCCAGCATGATGACAACCGAGATCAGCACGGCGAACCAGGCTTTGCCTTTGCGCAGGCCGGTCAACGGCAGCACGCCTGCCAGAAGGAGCATCACCATCCAGATCCAATAAATATCGACCTGGGTGAGCAGCGAGCGCACGAAAGCGCTGAATCCGCCCGCGTCCGCGGAAACGAAACCCGAGACGCCCGGCGCTTTAAGCAGCTGCCCGCTGACCAGAACATACACAGCCTGAACAATGTATCGAATAGCCATCGGCAGGCTGGCCCAGCCCACCAGGTTGAGCGTGGCGGTGTTGCTGCCGCGGCTGCCGCTCATCGTGAGCACCAGGTGCAGGATACTGCCCAGCAGGAACCAGGGGATCCACACCGTCGCCAGGGCTCCCATGATAGGGAAACCATAAATGAACAGCGGGCTGGCGCGGTTGGCCTGCCCCGCCAGATACTGCTCCTGCTGCTCCGGCATCCAGTATTGAAAATCAGGGGGCAGTTCACCGGTTGGCTGAGCCTGCTGCGCGCGGATCGGCCCGCCGATTACGACCGCCAGAACCGCAAACAAAGTCAGAATCAGCAGCGGAGTCAGCCAGACGCCAATCTCCTCAGCGGTGACGGCTTTCAAGGTTCTACCGGGTTTTAAGAAAAGCGGGAAAACCCAATCAAAACGCAGTTTTCGCGGGCGCGCTGCTTCAATATGGTTCAATTCTGTTTCTGCCATCGCTCTCCATCCAAGACCGAAGTTGAATAAACTGGTTTAGATCATCTATAACTTATGATTTCAAAATTAATAATGGCTGCCAATCCTTACTATTCCCGGGCCTTATACAATAATAATGACGACTGAAGCGCTGCAAATGTTCCCTTAATAACGAGCAGGCGGCTTGTTCCTGGAAGGGTTGTCAGCCATGCTAAAGGATCGTACAATATTCCCGTAATTACGCCATAAATGTTGTCCAGACTCTGTTACTTTACCATAAGATGCGGCCCCAAAACAGTAATGAATTTTATCCAGAATCACTCCCGTGCTGTGTGCTGAACGGCCTTCGGAACCACTTTGCTGCCGCTGCTTATGTGAAATCATCATCAGAGTAAACACCTGTCATCTAGTTTAGGAATGCAATAAGTAAGTTCACATCCATAGTCAACAAGGAGGAGAATATGCACCTGCTGGCAGGGCTGGAAAACAATATAGAAGGCCGCTCGATGGCCTGGGCGTTGGAATATCCCGGCTGCTTTGCGTACGGGAAGGATGGAACGGAAGCCCTGGTAAACCTGCCGGGCGAATTCCTGGCCTACAAGAAATGGATTGAACGGCACGCCGACCCCCCCTGGCTTTCAGGGACGGAGAGCCTGGATGTGCGCCTTAGCGAAGTCTGGGAGGTGTATTACATTGACGAAGACTACAACGTCATTGAAAGCGGACCTTACAGCGTCAACGCCTGGTTCCGCCACGATTGGAAACCGCTCACACGCCTGGAGGTGCAGCGCGGCTTAAAAATTCTCTCCTTCAGCCGCGCTGACCTGCTGGAATTGCTCCGTGGCCTGCCGGACGAAATCCTCGACCGCCAGTACCCGGGTGAGCGCTGGAGCATCCGCGGGGTGGTCGAACATATCGCTAACGCCGAACTGTGGTACCAGCACCGCCTGGGACTGGCGAAACAAACCCGCCGCGAGCTGCCCACAGATATCTTCGAGCGCCTGTCTGTGGTTCGCGGCACTACCCAGGAGGTGCTGCCGCAACTGGAAGGCGTGGTGAAAGTCCTGGGCGTGGACGGCGAAATATGGAGCCCGCGCAAGATGCTGCGCCGCTCTGCCTGGCATGAACGCGACCATATCGACCATATTCGTAAACTGCTGGCCCTGGCCTGAATCTGCATACGCTGCCAGCCTGTGAGCCGGGTCAAATAAACATATTCGTGACCAGCTTCCCTCCAGCTTTTCGAAGCACCATGCTGAGCCTGCACGGGCAGGCCGGTCGAACCTGGCTGCAAGGGCTGCCAGCCTTGCTGGAAACGCTGGTGCAGAACTGGTCGCTGCGCCTGCTGGAACCGTACGATCTCAGGTACAACTACGTGACCCAGGCGCTGGCGCAAGAAGGCGAGAGGGTGGTGCTGAAAGTGGGCTTTCCCAACCAGGAATTGACTCGCGAGATTCTCGCCTTGCGGGTGTACAGCGGGCGCGGCATGGTGCGCCTGCTGCAGGCAGATGCTGAACGCGGCGCATTGCTGCTGGAATATATCCACCCGGGCACACCCCTGTATGAGATCAAAGATGAAGACAAGGCCTGCCGTATCGCTGCTGGGCTCATGCGGCGCATCCTGCGCCCCCTGCCCGCGCAGCATCCCTTTTTGCCCGTCAGCGCCTGGACACGAGGACTTCAGCGGCTGCGCAGCACCTTTAACGGCGGGACGGGCCCTTTCCCGCGCCATTTAGTCGAACAGGCGGAAACATTATTTACAGAGCTTCTGAAATCACAAGCAGAGGTGATGCTGCTGCACGGCGACCTGCACCATTGGAACATTCTCTCCGCCGAACGTGAGCCCTGGCTGGGGCTGGACCCCAAAGGTGTGGCGGGCGAAGCAGCCTGCGAATGCGCTGCTTTTCTCCGCAATCCGCTCCCTGAAATCGGCAGCCGGCCTGACCTGGGCGCAGCCCTGGCGCGCCGGACCGCCATCTTCGCCGAAGAGCTGGGCTTCGAGCGCGAGCGCATCCTGGGCTGGGGGATGGCGCAGGCTGTCCTCTCAGCCTGGTGGAGCTACGAAGACCACGGGAAGCTCACCCCAGCGCCGCTGGCTGTGGCGCAGGTTCTGTCCGAATTGATGCGGGCATAACCAGCCGACAAAAGGACGCAACAAATCTCCGCCAGCCAATAACCCCTCACTCCTGGATATCGAGTGAAAATTTTAGTGTCTGCCCGTCAGTCTTCCAGCCGGATTAGTGGACCTTGACCAGGTGGTAATTCTTCTTGCCGCGCCGCAGCACCAGGAAACGGCCTTCCAGTAAATCAGAGGCGCTCACCACGCGGGTCATGTCCGTAACCCGCAGGTTGTTCAGGTAGATGCCGCCTTCCTGAATAGCGCGCCGCGCTTCACCTTTGGATTTAAGCGCTCCGCTTTCAACCAGCAGGTCGACCAGACCCATTCCGCCGCTCAGTTGTTCTCTGCCAAGCATGCTGGAGGGCACATCCGCGAAGATGTCCTCGATCTCAACTGCGGTCAGACCTTCCAGACCACCGCCGAACAATACATTGGCAGCCTGCTCGGCGCGCGCCAACCCATCCTGGCCGTGCACCAAACGGGTCATCTCGCGCGCCAGACGGCGCTGGGCTTCACGTTGCTCGGGACGCTCCTGCAAAGACTGCGCCAATTCCTCCACCTCCTCCTGGGTAAGGAAAGTGAAGTACTTGAGGTAGGGAATGGCGTCGCGGTCGTCGGTGTTCAGCCAGAACTGGTAGAAGCGGTAGGGCGAGGTGCGTGCAGGATCCAGCCAGACCGACCCGCCTGCGGTCTTGCCAAATTTTGTACCGTCGGCCTTGGTAATCAGCGGGTACACCATGGCGTACACCGTCTGCCCGGTCACGCGCCGCACCAGTTCGACCCCGGCGGTGATATTGCCCCACTGGTCCGAGCCGCCTGTCTGCAGCGTGCAGCCTTCCGTGCGGTAGAGATGCAGGAAGTCGTAGGATTGCATGAGCATGTAGCTGAATTCGGTAAACGAGATGCCTTCTTCGCGCTCAAGACGCGCGCGGACCGATTCCTTCGCGATCATGCTGTTCACGGTGAAGTGCTTGCCGATATCACGCAGGAACGACACCAGGTTCAGCTTCAGCAGCCAGTCAGCGTTGTTCATTAACCTCGCCGGGTTGCTTTTGACCTCGAAATCCAGGAACTGCGCCAACTGGCGTTTAATCGCCTGGGTGTTTGCCTCGATTTGTTCGATGGTGAGCAGCTGGCGTTCTGAATCTTTGCCGCTCGGGTCGCCGATCATGCTCGTACCGCCGCCTGCCAGGGCGATAGGATGGTGCCCGAAGCGCTGCAGGCGCGCCAGGGCCAGCAGCGGCACCAGATGTCCGATGTGCAGGCTGTCGGCGGTGACATCAAAGCCGTTGTAAACCGTGACCGGCCCGCGCGCCAGAAGATCTTGCACGCCTTCGATCTTGTCGTAGATCATCCCGCGCCAGAGCAGCTCGTCGTATGCGTTTGTGATGGTTGCCATAGGTGTGTATCTTTGCTTACAGATTTGTGAATATTTTAACATGGAAAAATTCTAATTGATAATCAGTAAATATTTTTAGGACCGGCAAATTTTTTTAACCGAGATTTGCCATTTTTTTAGAGATAGTTAATTACACAAACCATAAATGTCACTCAAAATGCAATGAGATTATTATTGCCTTTTGAGTGACATTAATAAATCATCTATGGTATATACAAACAATTACGCTATTTTACGGTATATAAGATTTTTGACCTTTAGCTAACCGAAGTTCTGCCACGCTCAATCCATCTGAAGTTCTCCAGGATGGATAACGCTCAAATGATTTTGGTTCGTGGCCTACGATGATCCGATCAAATCTCTCCCCCGCTAATTTGACCATATTGTCTATGGCGAGCATCATATTTACTTGACTTCCAACACCAAAGCCCACCGGTAAGTATTCTCCATTACCGTTGATACCCTCAATATTTTCAAAAGCATAGGCAATATCACCAGCAACTACCCATCGGTCAGGATCATTCTCCGGTCCAACATTTTCGATTGTTACGATTTGTGAACCAAACGTATGACTATCAAAATAAGGGATTAAATCAACTCCTGGAATAACATCTTCTACAACCCCATCAACTAAAGTCATTTTCCCCCTCGTGGTCAATTGAACAGCATTTAAGATGTCCTGTGGATCAGTCGCCAATGTAAGGAATTTAAATTGTTTTGGGAGAGAAAATGCCCATATCCACTCATTGACCTCGTTTTTTTGGAGGTAATAATGTGCATTTGGAAATGCCATCAGGTTACCCATATGATCATAATGGGCATGTGTCAAGAAAATTGTATCTATATCTTCAGGTCGTAATCCAATTTTTGCTAATACATGTTCTGGCGATTGCCAATTGACAACTCCAAAATAATCGGCAAGATCACGCCCGTATTCAGCATAGTTATAGCCAACATCTACCATAGCGATATTCTTGTCACTTTTCATAACAAGATAAGAGAAAGATAATAACCGCGTTCCTGCATTATATTGCCCATAGATGAGACTGCCGATAGGTTGGGTTGGACATTGGGCATATTCCAACATCCATATTGAATAATCTGCCATTTCTACATCTCCTTTATGATATTTATTCCTTCATCCTCATTTGCCCAGATCGATCTAATGACCGTGTGTTTCTGCGACAAGCTCTAACCGCCAGTAACGCAAAGCCATTCTCCGAAGTTCTAAATTCATATTTGATAATCTATCCACACTGTCGGTTAACATGATCTCTTTGCAGCCCTCTGATTGTTGGTAAAGGGAATATGCCAATTCGCCCAATTCAGAAATATTAGACAAGATTAGAGCATACTCATTTGCGAAATCTTTTTTGGGCTTCCAAGATAACCATTCATCTTTGGCATTTTTTATTTCCTGCAAGGCACTCTTTAGGACGGTTTGATACTTGTTATTTGGAATAGTTTTCTGCATTGCTAATAGCATGGAACCCGAAATCATGAGTAGCGCTCTTTTCAAGCGATCAAAGACCGGATAATAGCCGAGAGCAAAACTTTTTTGGTCCATTGTCAGGTCAGGTAATAATTCAATATGAAGCGCAGGCATGAAACACCTTTCAAAAATTACGATTTAGATAGACGTCTCGCAACAGTGCTCAAACCTACCGCAAATACTAGTATCGCGCCCTGGAATACATATTGATAAAAAGTCTGAACGCCGAATAAAGCCAAACCATTGAAACCAATACCTATAATCAGAACACCAATTAATGTACCAAGAACATGAAATTCTCCATCCTTTAAAGTTGCCGATCCCAGGAAAACAGCCGCGAAAGAGGTCAACAAGTAACCATCAGCCGCGCTGGTAGTACCGCTGCCAATTAGTGATGCAAGCAAAATTCCAGTAATAGCAGCACAAATTCCGGTTACTATAAATGCCAACATTTTCACCCGATCAACACGAATTCCAGAGAGGCGAGATGCCTCAATATTGCCACCCACTGCCTGGAATTGCTGTCCCCAATCTGTGCGATTTACCAAAACCCATAAAATGAATAAAACAAATGCCATAATAAAAATATTATGAGGAATTCCCAAAAACCGCCCCAATGCGATACCGGTGAATGCTTTGGGCACACCGGATGCAATCGGGACGCCTTGTGAATAAGCATAATTCAAACCGACGATAATACTTCCGGTTCCCAAGGTGGCAATAACTGAATTTACACGCAACTTGGTAACAATTACGCTATTTATAAAGCCAACTGAGGCGCCGACAAGTATAACGATGAAAATTGCTAGAAGAACCGGTACTTTTTGCTGGGTCATCAGACCCGTTACCAGTACTCCTGCCATGCTAGCAGCATATCCAATTGAAAGATCCATTTCACCTACAATTAGCGCAATGGTTAATCCTCCAGCAATGATTGCTGTTAGCGAAGCCTGATTAACTATATTGATGAAATTATTAACAGTGGGAAATGCCCGCGGGGAAGCGATTGAAAAAATTAAAATCATTAAAAACATCCCTAATACTGTCCCATATTTTGCGACCCATACCAGGATTTTTCGATCGTAGCGACTTACACCTGCCAAATTAACTGCCAAAGAAGTTCTTTTCGTAAATTTTTCACTCATCGCACACAACCTCTTTCTCAACAGATTGCCCATGTTGATAACTCAATTGCAGAATCGCTTCTTTTGTGATATTAGGGCCAATAAGCTCGCCTACCACTCGTCCTTCCACCATAACGAGTACACGGTCACACAAGCCAACAAACTCCTCAATTTCAGATGAAATCACAATAACACTGATGCCCTTTCCAACAAGGTCATGGATGATTTTATGTATCTCCGCCCTTGCTCCGACATCAACACCTCTTGAGGGTTCATCTAAAATTAATATTTTTAAATCACGCATTAACCACTTACCAATCACTACCTTTTGTTGATTCCCGCCACTTAAATCACCCACACGAGTATCAATCGACTCTGTCTTAACTCTCAATAAATCAACAATTTTTCTAGAGGATCGCTTTTCTTTACCTGGGTTAATCAATGGAACCCCAGGAAGATATCGAAGAAAACTTAATGATGGCAAATTAATATTAAATCCGACGCTTTTATCTAACACCAAACCCTGGCTTCGCCTTTCCTCAGGGACAAAACCAATTCCTTTTGAAACTGCGTCAGCTGGATCGTTTGGGACCCAAGGTTTTCCTTCAAATAGGATTTCGCCACTCTCTAGCTTGTCAGCGCCAAACAGTAACCGTGCCGTCTCGGTTCTTCCGGCACCTACTAAGCCACCTAAACCCAAAACTTCGCCTTCATGTAATTTAAATGACACCCCCCGAACCAATTTCCCGCGCTTCAGGTTACACGCTTCTAGAACAATCGGTTTATTAATTTTCAGGGGATGAACAGCATTTACTTCAACGATATCTTCGCCAACAATAGCTCTCACAAGTTCGTATTTACTTATGGCTTTTCGATCTGTTTTCAAGACCAAATTCCCGTCTTTAAAAACAGATACCCCATCACAAAGGCTTAAAATTTCATCCAGTCTGTGAGATACATATAATATAGAAATTCCGTCTGCTTGTAATTCTTTAATGATTTGAAATAATCGTTGTGATTCATCTTCAGAAAGAGAAGCGGTGGGTTCATCCATCGCTATCATTCTCGCCTTACGAACAAGAGATCTTCCGATAGAGACCAGCCATTGTTCTGCTACTGTTAAATCTGAAACCACAGTATCCAACGAAAACGAAATCCCAACCCGGTCAGCTGCTTGTTTTACATCTTGTCGGACAGTTGACCAATCAATTAGCCCAAAACGGGTTGCTTTTGGTAACCCCAATACCATATTTTGTAAAACCGAAAATTTTGGGATTAAATTCAATTCTTGATGAATAAAACTCAAACCCAAATCAGAGGCATGTTGTGGGTCTTTTATGGTTACCGGAGTCCCATTTAAATTGATTACTCCGGCATCGGGTGGGAAAAGCCCGGCCAAGATACGAATGAGGGTTGATTTACCTGCTCCATTTGCGCCTACTAATCCATGGACTTCACCTGGATAGACATCAAGATCCACACCCTTCAAGGCGCTCACCCCACCAAAATGCTTGGTGATATTCCGGACCTTTAGCAATGGTTCGGTATTCCTCTCCAGGTTCATATCTTTAACCTCACTTATTCTCCGGTAACCATGCGTTGCTCTAACTTACGCCTATTACTGCAATGAATTATTCGCCATCAGCATCTGGATGGTCTTTCAAGAATTGCTCCAGTGTTTGTGCATTTACCACGACTACGGGAACCTCAACAGCTTTGGGTGACCAATTTTCACCAGCTTCGATTGCCTCTTTCAAAGTGCGAACCATCACCCGCCCTTCCTCTTCGACATACGCCCAAGCAGTCGCAGTCATCCATCCCTCTTTGACAGCCACAATCGCATCCACATTGCCATTTTGGCCATAAACCAGGACGTCATCACGTTCTTGCTGTTTTAAAGTTGAAATCGCTCCAAGGGCTGGATCATCCCAGCACCCCCAGATCGCCAAAGGTTGTTCGCCTTTCGGGTTTCCCGCCAGCCAGGCAGCTGCAAATTGGGCACCATCCTGCAAATAACCTGGTATCCGAACTTCATTTTTAGTGACTTTGATGTCAGGATAATTTGCAAGGACCGCATCGAATACTTCTTCTCGCTCTCGGCATACCTGACCTGTATGATAGGTTAACGCGAGAACAGCGCCTTTTCCGCCCATATCAGCAACCAACTGCTCCACGATGGGCTGTGCTTGAATTCCACCCGTTCCGTTCGTCGCAACTACGCCATTACCTAACCCACCACCCCATGTCCCAACGGGAACATTAGCTTTGTTAGCTGCATCCAAACCTGCACCGATTGATGTTACAGGGAAAACTAAATCAATGATAGCATCTGCGCCTCTTTGAACTAGATTTTGAATAGCCGCATTTGCCTCATCAGCATTACCTTTAGCATCAACCACAGAAACTTCCCAACCCAATTTTTCGGCCTCTTCTTTCGCGCCATTTATAAAGCGAGCATTACTAGAATCGGAGACGGTGATTGAAACTAATCCAAGTAAAAATTTTTCGTCCACACTTGATGCGTTTTCATCACCAACCGATCCACACGCAGTTAGCAGCATTACAACTAACAGCAAAGCAGAGATAACAGCATACTTTTTATTCATTTTTGAACTCCTCCAGGATTTACACACATCACGCCTTGTTTGCCCCTGATCACTTTCAGGGAAGTGGTTTCCAACGATGGAAAGGTAAAATCATTAGCCTATCAAAATCACCTCCTACTTTTATTAGCACCCCAGTATCCTTTGAATAATTAACCCGGTAGCCAACAAATTTTATTGATCAACACTTATGTAATCGATTTCAGAATTTTTGTCAATAACCAATTTTTTTTATAATTATTTTCAGGCTAATTTCAGGGTTTTTACACCTGAAAACAAGATGAATTGCCCCTTGAATCACTCGAGGTAATTTCATTTCAATAACGCACGAATTATTTACATTCCATGCGCGCAAAATTCCCCAAACTAAGGCACAATTGCTCCGCACACAACCAAGAGTTGGATTACCCGCCTCGGTAATTGCTAGTTGACAAAACGAATCTTAATCGATATACTGTAATCGATTACAATTTTTCCTCAACAATGGTTGTATTTAGGAAAAGACTACAATAATGCGAAAATCTGCAAACCTGACCATACAAGATGTAGCTAGAAAAGCTGGTGTTTCGACTGCTACAGTATCTCGTGTATTAAACTCACCCAATGTTGTTAGCAAGGATCTTAACGAAAAAGTAAGCCGTGCTATTAACGAGCTTGGGTATAGACCAAACCGCGCTGCGCGAAACCTCCGTGCGGGTAAAGTCCAAAAAGTTGGTGTTGTTTTTGCAGATATCCGAAACCCATTTTTTACAAGTATCTTGGCAGGAATCGAAAGCATTTTACAAAACGCAGATCATGTTTTGATCCTTGGAAATTCAAACGAAGACCCAAATCTAGAAAAAATCCACCTTGAAACTTTAATAGATGAAGGGGTTGCTGGTATTATTTTTACCGCAACCACAGACCAGGCACGCCGGTATGCGTTTGTCCAGGAAGCAGGAATACCTTTACTGGCAGTTGACCGAGTTCCAGGACAACTTCGAGTCGATTCAGTGGTGGTAAACAATAAGGACGCAGCTTATCAAGCAACCAATCATTTAGTCAAACTCGGCCATAATAAAATTGCTTTCATAGGTGGCCCCAGCCATTTGTCTACGGCTCATGAACGACTCCGTGGATACTGTCAGGCTTTAAACGAGAACGAGATCCCTTGCAACTCTGATTTTATCGTAGAAAGCAACTTCAAACAGCAAGGCGGCTATGATGCAATGGGTATTTTGTGGAGAAACCTCGATAAACCAACTGCAGTCTTGGTAGCAAACAACTTGATGACACTTGGTGCTTATGAATTTATCCATGAAAATCATATTATGGTACCAACCGAGATATCAGTGGTTGGGTTCGATGATATGCCTTGGGCTACTTCTCTTCAGCCACCTCTTACGGTGATAGCGCAGCCCACTCTTGAAATGGGAAGGATTGCGGCGAAATTGTTACTAGACCGTATTAAAAATCCGGAATCCCCAATCCAAAAAATCATATTAGAAACCCAGCTTATCGTGCGAAAATCTTGTGGCCAGATTTGACAAATTAGTGAAAAGTTCATGAGCCTTTGTTCATTTTCTCAATTTATCGGTCTTCAAAACTTGCGATTGATGTCGCGGCGATACCAAAAATTTTAATGCATAATCCAAGGAGATAAAAAATGGAATCCAATCTCATCTCGCAATTTAATATAAAGCCGATAATGAAATCTGAGGAAGTATATCTTGTAGCTAGTGGTGATCTACGCTTAGCCGCAAATCAAACTTGTTGGCCGGCCCAAGCAGCCATGGAAGAAAAAATAATTTCAGCGTTTAGTAAAGAAGGAATTCTTGTAAAACGTGCGCATGTTTTTCAAGAAGATTTAGGTCATGGTTTTATTTGGAACCAGCGGATGGGGATGGATGTATTTAAAAATATTCCCAAAAACGCGCCCGTGATAATCGCGATTGCCGTGTGGCAATACAGTTATCATGTTTTAGCAGGATTAAGAGACCATAATGGGCCAATCCTTACGGTGGCAAACTGGGATGGTCAATGGCCTGGATTGGTTGGTTTACTAAACTTAAATGGCAGCCTAACTAAAATGGGTGTTCCATATAGTAGTATTTGGAGTGAAGAATTTAATGACCATTATTTCACCCGGGGTATTCAACAATGGATAACCGAAGGAGTTATTACTCATGATAAAAGCCACGTGCGCGATATGGATGTTAACCGATTACCTGTTCAAGAGGCACACCTGGGACGCATCTTAGCTCAACAACTAAAATATGACAAAGCAATTATCGGTGTGTTTGATGAAGGCTGTATGGGAATGTACAACGCAATCATAGATGATGAATTATTAAATCCGTGCGGTATTTACAAAGAACGATTAAGCCAATCCGCTTTACTAGCAGAAATGCTAAAAATCGATGATGACGAAGCCAAAACCGCTAAAAGTTGGCTAGATCAGAAGGGCATGACCTTTAATATTGGCAACGATGATGCAATCGACCTCACGGAAAATCAAATTCTTTCTCAATTAAAAATGTATATCGCTGCAATGCGGATTGCAGATTTTTTTGGTTGCGACGCCATAGGAATCCAATATCAACAGGGATTAAAGGATATGGCTCCTGCATCAGATTTGGCTGAAGGATTATTAAACAATGTGGATCGGCCTCCGGTTTACCACCCAGAAAATGGAAAAGAGCTTTATGAAGGGAAAGCGCTACCGCATTTTAATGAAGCCGATGAAGGATCCGCTGTTGATGCGTTGGTAACAAATCGGGTATGGACAGCTATGTCTTTGGATCCCGCAACAACTCTCCATGATATACGTTGGGGAAAACACTTTACGGGATCAGAGATAGATGATTTTATATGGGTTTTTGAGATATCTGGAGCTGTTCCGCCTTCTCATTTGGTCAATGGCTATGCTGGTGCAGTTAGCCTTCGCCAACCTCCCATGTATTTTCCAAAAGGTGGCGGAACAATTAAGGGGGAAAGCAAACCTGGCGAAATTGTTTGGAGCCGAGTCTATATTCAGGATCAAATACTGCATGCAGATATTGGAAGGGGAACGGTGATCAGCTTACCTCCCGAGGAAATGGAATACCGATGGAATTCCACAACCTTCGAGTGGCCAATTATGAGCGCCCAATTACACGGAGTAACTAGAGACCAGTTGATGGCTCAACATAAAGCAAATCACATACAAGTGGCATATGCGCCAACGGCCGAATTGGCCGATAAGGCTTTGGCAATAAAAGCCGCTATGTTGTCAGAAATGGGTATCAAAGTTCACATTTGTGGTAGAGCTAACGTTGGGTGATCATAATGGGAAAACTCCTTCTAGGTATCGATATTGGAACTTATAGTAGTAAAGGGGTATTGGTAGAACCTGATGGTAATCCCATTCGTGTATATATTACTGAACATAAGATGGACATTCCCCACCCAGGGTGGGCAGAACAAGATGCTGAAAAAGTTTGGTGGGCTGACGTTGTAACCATCTGTAAGGCAATTCTTGACGGTAACCCGTATTCTGGTAATGATATAGGAGGAGTTTGCATCAGTGCAATCGGCCCTTGTCTTTTACCTCTTGACGAGAGTGATAAGCCTTTACGACCAGGAATTCTATATGGGGTCGACACTCGTGCTAACAATGAAATTATCGAATTAAACAACATCTTGGGCGAAGATTCCATTTTGAGTTTCAGTAATATGGCCTTAAGCAGTCAAGCCGTCGGTCCAAAAATTATGTGGATAAGAAATCATGAGCCTAAAATTTGGAACAAGATTTCTTCCATCATGACTGCGAGTAGTTATATTATCTTTCGATTAACCGGTGAAAAAGTAATAGACAGGCATACCGCAAGTCATTACATTCCGTTGATGGATATAAAGACAATGGAATGGTCAAATCGATATTCTGATACTGTGATTGATATTGCAAAACTTCCCAGACTTGGCTGGAGTGATGAAGTCGCTGGCCGTGTAAGCGCACTTGGTTCAAAAGAAACGGGACTTCCAGTCGGAACCCCTGTGGCTGTGGGGGCTGTAGATGCATTAAGCGAAGCAATTAGTGTTGGAGTTACCCAACCTGGGGATTTGATGATAATGTATGGAAGTACCGCATTCTTCATTTTGATTCAAGAAAAACCCACTCCTGACCCTCGTTTATGGAGTGTTGCAGGGTCATATCATGGTCAATATAACCTTGCTGCTGGGATGGCAACAACTGGTTCATTAACACGCTGGTTCATTGATGAATTTGTTAAAGATCGGCAACTGGAAAGCGCATATCAGTATCTATTTAAGAGGATAGAAACAATCCCACCAGGAGCGGGCGGATTATTGGTACTGCCATACTTTAGTGGCGAACGCACACCAATAAATGATCCACTCGCTCGCGGTGTAATCGCCGGATTGACGTTAGCCCACACACGTGAACATATATTCCGGGTAATTTTAGAAAGCGTGGCTTACGGAATTCGTCATAATATTGAGACTTTTAGACAAATAGGAGCAAAAGTCAGTCGTGTAGTTGCGGTTGGAGGTGGAACAAAAAGCGAATCTTGGCTACAAATTGTCTCAAATGTAGCGAAAATTCCTCAAATTGTCCCAGCTCTAACAATCGGGGCTAGTTACGGCGATGCATTTTTAGCCGGTTTAGCATCAGGAATAGTAAATAGATCTGATCTGGTGAATTGGGTAAGGCAGGATAAAATTATCGAACCGGAACCAGGACAAAATGATCTATACGATCCTTTGTACGAAAATTATTTGTCGTTATATTTACAAACAAAGGATATAGTTCATAAGCTAGTTAATTTGCCCTTATAAGTATTGTAGATTCAGCCGGCAATCTTTCAAAATCCCAAAAGGCTTATAGTCTACGATAAATTATCTATTCGTGATGAATGGGCACGATCAGCACTGGGCTGTCGCTCAGCTGGACGACCTGCTGAGCGACGCTACCCATGAAGAGCAGGTCCAGCCCGCCGCGCCCCTGCGAGGTGATCATAATAAGGTCAACGCCTTCGCGTTTACCAACATCCACCACAGTGCGCGCCGGGTAGGAGCCGGTAACGATAGTCCGTACCGTCAACCCGTCTACTCGTAGAGCATCAGCAACCGTCTCGATATACTGGCGCATGTTGAGGACGGCCTGGCGGCGGATCGCGCTGATCACGCTGGCGGGCGCGCGGTACTTGCTGCTTTCCGGTACGGCGGGGACGCACAGAAGCATCAGCTCACAGCCAAAGGTTCTGGCAAAAGAGCGCGCATACGGAAGGGCTTGCTCTGAAAAGACCGAGCCATCCAAAGCAACCAGAATGCGTCCAAAGTGAGGTGCCTGTGCCGGCCCGCTCTCAAAGACCTGCACCAGCAGCACAGGGATATCGAGCAAATTCACCAGTTTACTGGATAAGCCCTCGCTGAACCAGTTCTTCTCACCGGAGCGGCCATAGGTGGTCACGATCACCAGATCGACACCCTTCTCCTGCACAACCTCGCTGGTAACCTGCGCTGGCGAGCCTGCCCGCACCTGCACATTAACCTGAATACCGGCGGAATGAACACGTTCAGCCGTTTGCAACAGGTGGGCTTCAATTTCCGCTCTGGCTTTAGGATTTTCAGAGTAATCGCGGCGCGCCGAGAGCAGCGTCAAATGGGCGCCTGTGCTCTCACAGATAAATTGTGCTATGGGCAAGGCCTGGTCGGCATTTTGCGAGCCGTCCAGCAGGGTAAGCACATGACGGATATCTGCCCAGCGGTTTCGATGCTTGGTCTCCACCATTGTTTCAGGCATCCAGGTCAACCTGAGATTGTTCTGCCCCCCATTGACCGCGCCGTTTGCCTGTCCGCCAGACTGGCTGAAACCGAAGCCTGCCAGCAGGCTGGCATTGATGCGGCCCAGATAGTCCATCTCGGGCGATGGCGCGCCAATACGGAGACGGAAATACGTGAAGGCTGCGTAAAGGATCGGGATCAACACGAAGTACAGCCAGGCGCCTTCAAAAAACCGTTCCTCAAAGATGATCAGGGTGGCGCCGCTGGTGAGCAGGGAAGCCACGCCTGCTCCCAGGATGAGGACAGATTTGTCGAGCGAAAACTTCTCGCGCACCTCACGGAACAACCGTTTGGTAACACTCCAGCCGGTCAGACTGAGCAGGATGAACACGCCTGCCGCGTACAGGGCCAGGTACATTTCCTCATGCGTGCCAATCACCAGGAAACAAAAACACACGATGCCCACCTGCAACCAGACAGGCTTATCGGCAACATCATAACGGTTACGAGTGCCAAACGCAGGCGGGATATAGTGGCGTTCCTTCAGCCCCAAGGCCAGGTTCTGCAGGCCCTGGGCGCTGGCCGCCGAAGCGGACATCAGCACAATGATGCCCACCAGCGTGCCAATGTAAGGCAGCGGCGCGGGCAGGAGGTGATCCATGGTTTGGGTGAAAACGGATACCTCGCTGTTGGTGGGGTCCGCGAACTTAAAAATCGCCGGCCCAACAATCAACATCGTGATCGCGGTGGTGGTCATGATGATCAAAAGGCTGGTGAAAGCCTTGCGGCTTTGCTGCTGGGGCGTGCCGCTGTAAGCTGCCACCAGGTTCGCGAACACCTCGATGCCTGTCATCACCGCCAGGATGCGCACGTACCCGCCAATGGTAAAGTGCAGGTTTGGGGGCGCAAAAGCCTGCAGGGAAAACACCGGCAGATGAAAGCCAGTTTTCAGCAAGGTGGCGAAAATCATCAACCACAATAGCACCAAAACCGCCCCCGTGGCCGGTCCAAACGCGCGCGCCGCCATTTTTGGCCCACGGTTAACCAGCCCGCCGGTCAACAGGCTGAGCAAAATCGCCAAAAAAGTGCGGTACTGAATGCCCAGCACTTCTGCGTTGAGCAGCGGAAAGCGGTCGGCGATGAAGGTGACCATGGCGGACATGCTGACCAAGAAAGTGAGCGTGTACTCGATGAAGGTCACGGCTGCATTGATCTTGGCTGCCCATCCGCCAAACTCATCCTCGCACAGCCCGCTGCCACCGCTGCCGTCCGTCACCCAACGCATGACCAGCCGGTACATGGCCGAGACGACGGCAATGGTTAATACCGCCAGCCAGATGGCACCCCCAAAGGCGGCTTCGGCCAGACCTGCAACGATCACCAGCTTAAGAAACGGCCCAAAAACATACAGCGGCGAGGTGGCGGGGTCACCGCCGCCCGCCAGCGCACCCTGCAATGAATTGTTTAATTTATGGGAAATGTGCGCCATACCTGAGGTTTCCTGGTGCAACAGTAACCCTTAGAAACAGGGTATTGAGAGCGCAAATTGCAAGAAAAGAACCAGGAATCCCTTTCTGTTACAGGTCCAACCTGGCATAAAAATAATATCACATTTCCACACCATTCCTGGCGAAATCCATAAACCGCTCTCGCTTTTCGGTGATTAGTCTCCTGCCATCCTGACTGGCTGTTAATCCCGCTTGAGGATGCGCTTAGAGCACAATCAACCACCCAGCATGTCCAGGGCAGCCATTTCGCCGCCGCTCAAGAGGATGTCGGCAGCAGCCAGGTTCTGGCGCAGGTGCTCCTCGTTCAGTGACATGGGGATGGTGATCACCCCCGGCTGGTTGACCAGCCAGGCCAGGGCGATCTGGTGCGGCGTGGCCTGGTGGGCGGCGGCGATGCGCTCGATCTGCGGCAGGCCAGCCAATCGCGCATGCTTTACGGGGGAATAAGCCGTTACCAGAACGCCATTTTGCTGGCAGTACGGGATCACGCCGTTCCTCAGGTAGTCGCGCTCGAACAGGCTGTAGGGCACCTGGTTGGTGACCAGCGGCGTCTCGGAGAGGCGCTCGGCTTCCTTAAGTTCGTGCAAATCGAAGTTGCTTACCCCCAGATAGCGCACTTTCTCCTCGCGAACTGCCTGGTTGAGCGCGCGAAAGCTCTCGCTCAAAGGGATGAAACCCGAAGGCCAGTGGATCAGGTACAGATCAAGGTACTCCACGCCCAGGCGTTTCAGTGAGCCTTCCAGCGAGCGCAGCACACTGCCGTACCGCAGGTTTTCCGGTTTTACCTTGCTGGTGATAAAGAATTCCTCCCGCGGTTGGCCACGTATAACCCGCCCGATGAGCTCCTCGGTATGCCCGGAGGCGTACATTTCAGCGGTATCGATGTGGCGGTAACCCATCTCGAAGGCCAGCCGCAGGGCGCGCAGGGTTTTTTCATCCTGGGACGGGTCGGCGCGTGTATCTCCGCCCATCCGCCATGTTCCCAGACCGATGAGCGGCATTTCCCTGCCGTCGTACAACGCAATCGTTCGCATGGATCTCCGGGAAAAAGGGATTACCGTCTCAAAGTTATATTTACCATTAAGGGTGGATTCATTCAATAGCAGGGCTAACCAAAGGACGGCAGCCCTCAATAAAAATCGGCTTGCCTGCCTGTTCGTTTATGAGGTTATGTCCTGGTCCCTCAACCGCTGCGCAGCCGTGAACAAGCCCCTCAGCCCGCGGGTACCCGCAAGGCAGCCCGCTATTCTTCAACGAAGACCTTGAAGACGATATCCCCCTTGCGCACCGGTTCGATCACCTTCAAGGCGACTTCCATCCCCGGGCCAGCGGACTGGACCTTGTGGTGCTCAATTTCCAACGATTTGACCTGCTGGGTGAAATCCGTATCCCGTCCGTGGATGTGGATACTATCTCCGACAGCCAGCTCCTGATCCAAATCCAGCACTGCCACCAGGATACGGTCATAATAATGGGTCACCCTGCCTGCCCGAATTTCCATGGCAATACCCTCCCACAAAAAACTTTCAACAGGTTACATGAAACAAAGCAATCACGTCACCCTGAGCTTCGTTCCAGGCGCGCAGCGACTGCGGCGTGGGCGCCAGCTGCACCCGGCATTTCTTTTTTCGGAAAAAGTCGGCGGCTTCGTCCGACAACTTGATCATGCCGGTCTGCCCGCTGCCGATGATCAGTCGTTCAGCCTTTTCCTCGTAGATGAATCTGGCTTCATCCAAAGATATTACATGCGAGGTGCCGTAAACTGCCTTGGACAGCTTCTTCTTGCGTTTGACCACATCGCCGTTCAGGCGGATGATGACATCGTGCTCATACTTTTCCCCCGCGATCGTGATCGAGCCGAATTGAGTCGACTCAATTTTTGGTTTCATCCTGGCTGCCCTCCATGCGTGCCGAAGGTGCGCCCGGGAAAGTAGCCTGTTTGGTCAAGACGCCTGCCTTGGATCCTCTATTTGTTTATAACAAGGTTTTCGGGTCAGGTCAATCCGTAAGCAGCTCGCGCATTTGAGAGTAGATGAATTTGGCCGCGCTCTTGGGCGCCAGGCGTGATAGGAAATTCATCATCTTGGCGTCCGAGCCGACGTAAAGATGATAGGCATTCTTCTCGATGCCGTCGACCATCTGACGGGCCGCATCCGCCGCGCTGGTCAGTTTCATGCGGGTGCGTTTGGTGCTGACATCGTCAGTGGGTATGGCGACGCCGGAATTAACCGTGATATTGGTGGCAATGGCACCCGGGAAAATGGTGGTGACACGAACTTTCGTATCCAGCAGTTCGGAGTGCAGCCCATCGGTGAAAGCGGTCACGGCGGCTTTTGATGCGCCATAAAAGGTCTGGCCGGGAACAGGAAGATAGCTGCCCATACTGGAGACATTCGCCAGGTGGGCTTCGGGGCGCTGGAGAAGGTAAGGCAGAAAGGCCTTGGTCATGTAAACCACACCCCAGAAATTGATATCCATCACGCGTTCGATTTCCTGCATCCCCAGGTCGTTGACGCGCACGAAGCGCTGGATGATGCCGGCGTTGTTGATAAGCCCATCCACCGCCTCGTGGGCCTGGATGACCACCTCGGGCAGCGCGAAGACCGCCTGCTGATCGGTGACACTGACAACATGAGTGGACAGCCTGCTTTGATATTCACCAGCCAGGACGGCGGTTTCTTTTAGCGCCGATTCATTGATGTCCACTGCAGCCACGCGCGCGCCCCGCTTGAGCAGCAGCAGAACCAATTCGCGCCCCATGCCGTTGGCGCCGCCGGTGACGACCATCGTTTTACCTTCAACTTTCATCTTTCCCTCCTGTTTTTCGCATTCTCACGCGGGGTCTATTGAGCCATCCAGCTGGGGTGACCTCAACCAGGATTTTCTTTCCGGACGAGAACAATACCCCGCAAGCAACGATTATATAAGGAAACCCCCGTGGTTTTGGGAGGTTTACGCCCGCGGGTACAAGGTTTTTGCCGTCAATCTTGTCATTCGCCAGGAAAATCCAGCCCTGAACCTCCACCGCCGCCTGAGCCCGTCCCATTGACAGGATTTATATGAGTGTGCATTGCTATAGTATAATTTCATAAATATGATTTGTTTTACCGGCTTGATCAATTTTTCGTGCAAAGCTGTTCAAGTTCTACAGGCTTCTATAGCCTGTTTTTTGTCTGCGAACGTTTGTCGAAGCTATGGCGGCTGAACCGTCCAGCCAGACCTTCACCTTTCTCTTCACCGACCTGGAGGGCAGCACGCGCCTGTGGGAGCGGCATCCGCAGGCGATGGAAGCCGCGCTCGCCCGCCACGATGCGCTGCTGCGTCAGGCCGTGGAAACTTCGGGCGGACGTGTGATTAAGACCACCGGCGACGGGCTTTCAGCGGTTTTCGAGAGCGTAGCGCAAGGCCTGAACGCCAGCCTGATGGCGCAGCAAAGCCTACTGGCGGAGGTGTGGCAGGAGACCGGTCCCCTCAAGGTGCGAATCGGGCTGCATGTGGGTGAAGCCCAGCCGCGCGGCGGCGATTACTACGGCCCGGCGGTTAACCGCGCAGCGCGCCTGATGGCGGCGGCCCACGGCGGGCAGATTCTGCTCTCGGGAGCCGCCGCAAGTTTGGTTGCAGGCAGCCTTCCGCAAAAGGTATCCCTGCGCGATCTGGGCGAACACCGCTTGAAAGACCTCGAGCAGCCAGAGCATATCTTCCAACTGATCCACCCAGAGATCGAATGTGATTTTCCACCGCTGGCAACCCTCGACCAGCGCCCCAACAACCTGCCCGCTCAGCCGGGCGTGCTGATCGGGCGTGAAACCGAGCTGGGTGCGATCCTCCAACGCCTGGGCAGTGATGGCGTGCGCCTGTTGACCCTGACCGGGCCGGGCGGCATCGGCAAGACCCGCATCGCACTGCAGGCCGCCGCCGAACTCATCGAGCAGTTCCCGGACGGCGTCTTTTTCATCGATCTGGCGCTCGTCAGTGACCCGCAGGCTGTGGCGGCGGTCGTTGCGCAAACGCTGGGCATCCGCGAGACACCCCAACGCGCCATTTCCGAGGAACTGATCAGTGCGCTGCGCGCAAAAACCATTCTGCTGCTGCTGGATAACTTCGAACAGGTCACTACCGCAGCCCCGCTGGCAGCGGACCTGCTGCAGAATTGCCAGCATCTTAAGCTGCTGGTCACCAGCCGCGAAGCCCTGCGCCTGCGCGGCGAATATGTCTTCCCATTGCCCCCGCTCGAACTTCCCGGGAAGAACTTAAATAACATCCCGCTCGATCAACTTGGCGCCTATGAGGCTGTGCGCCTGTTCGTCGAGCGTGCCAAGGCGCTCAACCCGCACTTTGATTTGACGGCGGAAAATGCCCGCCAGGTGGCGCAGATCTGCCAGCGGTTGGACGGGCTGCCGCTCGCTATCGAGCTGGCAGCGGCGCGTACCCGTCTTTTTTCTCCCCAGGCGCTGCTCGAACGCCTGGAGCACAGCCTTGGCCTGCTGCGCGGCGGCGCGCGCGACCTGCCTGCCCGCCAGCAAACCCTGCACAACGCCATTAATTGGAGCTATGAGCTTTTGAACGCAAACGAGCAATGGCTCTTTAAAATCCTTTCGGTGTTCAGCGGCGGCTGTACCCTGGATTCAGTCGAGTCTGTTGCCGAGCGAATGGCTCAAGGGAGCGGTGCGGGCCTGGACGTGCTGGATACGCTCACCTCCCTGGTCGAAAAAAGCCTTGTGCGCCAGGTGCTGGTCGAAATGGAAGAACCGCGCCTGCGTATGCTGGAAACCATCCGAGAGTTCGCCGCTGGTCAACTGGCGGCAGACCCCGGGCTGCAAGCCGATGCGCTTGGCGCGCACGCCGCCTTCTTCGCCGATTTTTCCAGCTCCCAGGCGCACCAGCTGGCTGGCAGCAGAAAAGACGAAGCGCTGGCAGCGCTAAGCGCTGACCTTGAAAACGTGCGCGCAGCCTGGGAGTACTGGCTGGCGCAAAAAGATCTGGAGCGGCTCGGAAAATTCGTGGACAGCTTGTGGTTTTTGAATGATGAACGCGGCTGGTACCATGCCACCGCCAAACTCAGCCAGGATTTGCTTAGCGTGCTTTCAACCACGCCTGCCAGCGCAGACCTGGTCGAGACGGAAGTCATGCTGCTGACCAGCCTGGCGCGCGCGCTGCTGGTGACCAAAGGGTATACCCCTGAGGTTGAGGATGTGTACGAGCGTGCCCTGGAACGCTCGCGGACCATCGGTTATACGCCAAAAATGGCACCCATTCTTAAGGCTCTGGCCAACCTATCCACCCTGAAAGCTGATTTTGAAAAAGGTGCGCGCTTCGGAGAGCAAATCCTGCAGCTGGCCGAACAGCATAACGATGACGCACTGCGCGTGGACGGGCACCTGGTGCTGGGAGAAAACCTGGCTTTCCTGGAAGATCTCAAGGAAGGTCTGCGCCACCTGGAACAAGGCATCGCTCGCTTCAATCCGCGCGGCCAGCAGGTGACCCGCTTCCGCACGGGTAACAACCCCGGCGTGGCCTGTTACACTACCTCCGCGTTGTTTCTTTGGATATTGGGTTATCCGAACCAGGCGCTGCTCAGAGCGCGAGAAGCGGTTGACCTGGCCATAACATTGAATCACCCCTACAGCATGGCGTATGCCTACTTTCACAACAGCCTGCTGCACCTCTGGCGCCAGGAAGCCGATGACGCCGGGCGCTGCGCCCTGGCGGTGGTGGATATTGCCGAAGCGCATGAGATGAAATTGTGGAAGGCGGCAGCCACCTGCCTGTACGGGGCAGCCCTGGCCGGAAGTGGGTTCCCCGGAGAAGGTCTGGCGCACATCCAGGAGGGCATGGAAATCTATCGGGGGCTGCGCACCCCGCCAATCTTCTGGCCGCTGCTGCTGCACATCCAGGCTGGAGCAAGCGCTCTGGCAGGCCAGCCGGAGCAGGGCCTGGCACTGATCGAAGATGCGTTACAGATCGCCAGCCAGTGGTCCAGCAAGGCACTGGCGCCGGAATTTATCCTGCTTAAAGGAGAGCTGCTGCTGGCGGTCTCACGCGACAACGCGGCAGAAGCCGGGGCATATTTTGAACAGGCCTACGAAATCGCCGCCAGTGTTCAGGCGCAAATGCCGGCGCTGCGCGCCGCCGCCAGCCTGTACCGCCTGCGCCAGGATGCGCTCAGCCGCGACCTGCTGCGGCAGGCGTACGCAAAGATCAGCGAGGGCTTCGATACCGCCGACCTGGTCACTGCGCGGGCGCTGCTGGAAGCATGAATCGCAGGGGGGTTTATAAGGCCCGCCGCCAGTCAGCTTGATAGGAGATCGATTTGCCAGGAGACAACGCAGATCAATCCGATCACTCTCCCGATCCAGCCGCGGCCTGCGGTTGTTTAACCTCACCTTACCAGTCTCTCATAAACAGAAAAGCCCTGGGCATGGACAGGCACTATGCGGCAGTCGCGCTGTGGACTTGCAGCTTGTGCGGGCATCCCTGGCTGGAATACCACTATGAACTCGAGGCTTTCACCGCCTCGGGCAGGTGGTACCTGGGCAGGCTCAGCCCGCAGCAGGCAGACGGGATCACCGCAGCAGATGCCAAGGCCGCCCTGGAGAGCCTGGACTGGTACTTTTACGGCGGCAGCTACTACCAGGGGCGCAGCGGCAGGACGACGGGAAGGATCCATTTGAATCCCTGAAGGAATATACGCGGAATATCCTGGGGCAGATAAAATCCTGTTGTTCAATAAAAATGGCAATTTTCTGAGACAGGGGATGTCATTTTGCCCTCCCCGCAGTACCCTCCTGACGCCATGCTTCCCACGCTCGCCTCGGCGGAATCACTGGCTGACAGCTAAAAACGCACCTGGTTTTGTGTCATTCCTTAAATTGGCTCAGAACAGGTGGGGATTCAACGAAAAACTGATGAAGGAAACAAAACTTCTATACTCGGCAGCCGCATTCAATTGTTTTGTTCCAACCTCAAGGCGAACTCGACCGCCTGATCCAGGTTCATGGATTCCCCTATCTTTACACGCCGGTTCAGTTCCTCCCTGCCCAACTCCACTTCAAGCCGTGCCAGCGCCTGATCCTTTTCGTTGATTTCTTTCTGCTCGGTGCTGGGGGAATTGGTCCGCTGGCGCGTGTGCTGCGCCGCGCCCAGCAACTGGGCGGCATCGCTGAACCTTGAGGCTGCGATGGCGATGTAAGCAAAACACTCAAGCTGGTGCGCCACCGCGCCCGGATGACCCTGCTCCTGCCACGAAAGGATTGTCTGCCTGTAAATGGCGGCGGCTTCGTCAAGCCTGCCCAACTGGCGGTAAATGTGAGCCAGATCGCTGCGGAAGGTTGCCAGCATGCGTTGATCTCTCAATTTTTCACTTTCTTTGATCGCAATCAAATAATACCGCTCTGCATTAGAAAATTCCCGATTCAGAAGCGCTTCAACGGCGCGCAAAGCGTACACCCATGATTTCATATTGAGGAGACTCTTCTCTTCAATACGCTCAACAACCTCGGCGAACACCTTTCGCCCCGCTTCAAAATCACCGATGATGAATAATGCCTGGCTGGTTGAATATAATGCGTAAGTCAATTCGAGCTCATACCCATTGCGGCGGCACAGTTCAATGGCGTTCAAAAGCTGGTCAATGATTTCTTGCGTTACCCTGTAACCCATTGCCTGCGCTTTCATGCTAAGAGCCAATGCCAGCAATTGGATTTCCCCATGCTGGCGCGCGAGCCGCATACTCTCGTCTAGGAAGGCGTGCCCGTTAGTCATGTCGCCATGCGTGACCAGCAGCCAGCCCAATGACCGCAGCGCCCGGATATAATCCGTCAAGCGGATATCCGCCGAATTCTCCTCCAACAGCAGCCTGGCTCTCTCAATGGCAGCCTCCAACCAGGAACGCTCTTCACTCAAGTGCAGCCAGCCAGCTTCATATTGCAGCAAAAGGCTGGTAAAACGCAGGGTTATCCCGGGACGATCCTTCGCAATCCATTCCACAACTGCGCGCAGATTATCCGCCTCCAAGGTAAACCGGCCTATCCAGGCGTAATAATCCAGTTCCGCCCCCTGGCTGGCATAGGTATCGACCAGAGCGATGAAATAATCTGCATGGCGGTCGCGCAGGAGCGGAACTTCACCGGCTTCGTCGAGTTTTAGGTAGGCGTACTGGCGGATGCTCTCCAGCATGCCATAGCGCGCCTCTCCGTCAGAAAGATGCTCGACAGTGACCAGAGACTTGTTGATGAGCTGTTCCAGCCGATCGAAAACGTCGAACTCATCCAGTGGATCGAAACCACACACCTTTTGCGCAGCCTCAAGGTTCCAGCCGGAAGTGAAAATGGACAGGCGGCGCAAGAGGACGCTTTCCGATCCTTCCAGCAGAAACCAGCTCCAATCAAACAAAGCCTGCAGTGTCTGCTGGCGCGGAATCGCCGTGCGGTGACCGCCGGTTAACAAACGGAAGCGGTCATTGAGCCGCAGGGCGATTTGTTCGATCGTAAGCATTCGCAGGCGGGCAGCAGCCAGTTCCAGCGCCAGGGGAATGCCGTCCAGGCGTAAGACGACCTCAGCCACCACGGCTGCATTTTGGGCGGTGAGGTTAAAATCAGGCTTGACGGCGCACGCCCGTTCAAGGAATAGCTGCACACTTTCGGATGCACGCAACTCGTCGGTGCTCAAGGTTTTTATTGATCCTGGCAGTGATAAGGAAGGGATATTCAGGGTGATCTCTCCTTCCACGAAAAGGGCCTCTCTGCTGGTGACAAGTAACCTCAGCCGGGGACAATTTCGCATCAGGTGGGTGCATAATTCGGCGCTGGCAGCGACAAGGTGTTCGACATTGTCCAGCAGGATCAGCAGTTCTTTGCGGCGCAGGTATTCGACCAGGGTGTCGAGCATGCTGCGCCCAGGTTGTTCCTTTATACCGAACGCTGCCGCAACGCGTTCAGGAATCAGCGCCGGGTCACTGAGCGGCGCAAGTTCGACCAGCCAAACGCCGTCGGGATAATCTGCGATCATTTCCTCCGCTGCTTGCAGCATCAGCCGCGTCTTGCCGGTTCCCCCGGGACCGATCAGCGTAAGCAGCGAGGTGGTTTTTACCAGGCGCTTGATTTCTGCCAGTTCCTGCTTCCTGCCAATAAAAGTGGAAAGCTGCCTCGGCAGGTTATGCTTGAAGGTTTCAAGGGATTGCAGGGGAGGAAATTCCGCCCTCAGGTCTGGATGGATGAGCTGGAAGATGCGCTCAACGCCCGCAATTCCCTTGAGCCGGTGTTCACCCAGGTCGGCGAAGGCCGTCTCAGGGGGTACAGCTTTTTCGACCAGCCTGGTTGTAACCTCCGAAAGCAGGATCTGCCCGCCGTGGCTCAGCCCCATAATGCGCGCCGCCAGATTCACTTCCTGACCAAAGTAGTCGCCGTCCCGTTCCTGGCTGATGCCGGTGTGCAAGCCCATGCGCACCTTTAACGGGCTGATCCCCTCGGGCCAGGCTGCTGAAAGCAGCGCTTTTTGCCCTGCCAGTGCAGCCGTGATCCCGTCCACAGGGGAGGCAAAAACAGCGTGAAGCCCATCCCCGGTAGTTTTAACGATACGACCGTGATAGGCTTCCACGACCTGCTTAAGCAGCGCATCGTGCTGTGCCAGCACAGACTGCATCGACTCAGGGAACCGCTCCCACAAAAGGGTGCTGTTCTCCAGGTCGGTAAATAAAAACGTGAGAACCCCGGCAGGCGCAGCGCTTGGCATGGATCAGGGTATATTTAGATTAATATGATCCGAAATATTCATATATGGATTATAAGCCACTCCGCCGGAAAAACCACGCGCAGACACGGAGGCGCGTACTCAACGCCTCCGTGTCGTTTTCTACAGACCTTGTTCCTGCGCTTGGCCAGGGCAGGTCAGGAACCGCAGCCGGTAGAGCTACTTCGCCACCGTGGTCTTTTGAACCGCGCTGTTGTTGAGCATATCCGGGTCGTAAGTGGCGCTGGACACCACAACATTGTTGATCAGGTCCCTGCCCAACTTCGCATCCTTGTTGACCGTCACGGTGATTTTGATGCTGGCGCTGCTCCCGGCAGCTAGGCCGGCGCTGCTGCAGGTGACCTTGTAATTCGAGTAGGCGCAGGTCCAGCCCTTGGGCGCGGAGGTCGAACCGTAGGTGGTATTGCGGTCCAGGGTATCGACCAGGGTGAGGTCCTGTGCCGCGTTAGGGCCGGCGTTGCTGACCACCAGGGTGTACACCAGCTTCGCGCCGGGTTTGATTGGGTCCTTGCTGTCGGTCTTATGGATGGACACATCCGCAGCGTCGGTTGGAACGTCCTCCACAACCTGCGTCAGCGCCAGGTAAGGCGCGCTGTAAACCCCGGTGTAATCCAGGAAAGAGGCGGTGATCAGATGGGTACCCGGCTCGAGCGCAGCCGTCGTGCAGGTCGCCGGGTAGTTGCCTACCACCATATCGCCGGCGGCATCAAAAGCAACATTCAGGTAAAGGTCCGCGCAGCCCGCGATGGGGACGTCATTGGCATAAAAAGTGATCTCGCCATGGGGGGGTACCGGGACATCACCGTAATACGGAATTTGCGCATCGCCGCTGGCGCTGATGGTGAAGGTCACCGCCTGTCCCACTTCTGAGGGGTTGGCAGAAGATGTGAAGGAGAAGTCGCCCTGTGCCGTAATGCGCAGGTAGTAGTATCCCCTGCCGGTTACACCGCTGGCATCCTCAGCCTGGATTTCCAGGAAGTAAGCACCTGTAACGGTTGGGGTCCCGGAGAGAACACCATCCGTGCTTAAGGAAAGGCCGTCTGGCAGGCCGCTTTCGATCAGCCTGAAGGTGTAGGGTTCACTCCCACCGCTGGCGGAAATCTCCTGGTAGTACGGTGTGCCCAGGCTGCCGGCGGGGAGGTCACTTGGGGTGAGTTCTATCCTGGTATAGGACAGGCCGATTTCGAAATGCTCGCCGCCAGCGGCGCTGAAGGGTTGCAGCGCGGTGGTCACGCGCCAGCCATCATATACTGGAATAACCAGACAGTATTCGACGCCCTGGGTCAGGGTATTGAAGGTGAACCGGCCTTCGGAATCGCTCCAAACCCAATGATCGACGCTGCCATCACAGCCCTTATCGAGATAAACATCGTAGAAAGTCACCGGTTCTTCGCCATCATCCCGTTTGCCGTCCTGGTCGAGATCCGTGAAGAGCAGCCCGTTGATGCTCAACGGCACATTGAACGTCGCCGTCCCAGAGGCGCTGTTGTAATTGGCGGCGGAAGCGTCATTGGGGGTGAAGACTGCCAGGATGTCATGGCTGCCGGGCGCCAGGCCTGCCGGCACAGAGGCGTTGCATTCGGCATAACCCCAGGTGGAATCAACCTCCCTGGCGTTCTCCCCTGAACAGGCCGGTATCGGCACCCCCCCAGCGAGAAGGACACCGAACCGCGCGGCTGGATATTCCATAACAACCAGGGGTGAGAGACATACGCCTGGAGGTAGACATATCCGCTGCTGGCAGGTAATTCCCGGATGGTGACCACGGGCGTGGCTTTCTGCACGGTCCAGGTATATGTTTGGCTACCAAGCGCGCCGTCGGGGCCATAATCTATCGCCTCCACGGTGAAGGTGAATTCGCCAGGTTCTTGCGGAGTTCCGCTGAACACTGCCGGGGTGGTGGAGATCAATTCCATGCCCGCGGGCAGCGGGCTGTGGCTCCACCATTCCGTTTCACAGGCATCCCCGCCGGGGCAGGTGGGGAAGATTTGCTCGGAATAGACCGTGCCGTAGGTCCCGTCCGGGAGACTCTCCGGCGCAAGCGTTATCTCAAGACGGTCGGTGACTGTGTGCCCGCCTTCCAGGGTGACGGTCTCATTCGGGTAAATAACCGTACTGAGGCTTTGGAAGTAAGCCGTGATATCGTGGGTGCCAGTTTTGGTCAGGCTGGTTGTGCACACCGCCGGGAGCCCGCTGGTGGGATTAGTAGATTGTAAATTCAAGAATACCTGGCTGCAGCCGTTGATAACCGCGCCGTCATCGTAGAAGGTCACGTAACCAAACGGCTGGTAAGTGTCATGCGTGCCGGTGGCGGCGAGGGTGAAGGTCACTTCCTGGTTGGCCGCTGAGGGGTTGGGTGAGGAAGTAAACTCAAACGTGGCTACGCCGGTCTCCGCTGCCTCGGCGGGCTTCAGCGGGCTGGAAAAGAACAGGCCCGCCAGCAGGACGAAAATGATCATGAAATTCAACTTTTTATTCACGTTGTTCTCCTTTGAATGTGCTGCGAATCTTGGTGCTCCAAATTTAAAAACTGTACTGCCGGTTACCGTCCTTGCACCCCTTTCCTCCTTTCGAGCCCAGGAACGGAACCCCGGGCTGCGCCATCATCAGGCGTTAATGACCTGCAGCAGCTGCTCCGGCGTTGGTTTATAAGCGGATGAGCCGGAGATCACCAGCAGCTGGTTGGTCTCGATTTCGATCCCGATCAGTTTCAACTCTGGAAAGTCAGGCAGCAGCGCCAGGGGAAGAACGCTTTTCAGCAGCTCGGCTTCCAGGATCAGCACGTCCGGCCCCCAGGCAGCGATGCTTGCGCGGATGTTTTCCGGCTGCGTGTCCACCAGCCGCAGTTCAAGCCCCGGCACAGCGCTCAGGCTGGCCTGCACGCCAGAGATGCACAAGGATTGACCGCACAACAGAACCCGCCGCATAGACCGCCTTTACCTGCCGAATTGAGGAATGTGCCCTCTATCAGTATGGACAGATGCTCGTGTGTTTCCTACTAGCCGCAGGATAAAAAAAGTCCAGTCTCGATCGATCGAGACTGGACTTCGGGCAGGTTGGGGACTGGCCTGGTCCTGGGCAAGTTTACGGGCAGGCAGATGCCTTACCTATTTAATTAATCCATCTTTTACGCTTGGCGTACTCGGCGGCCTGGGCGCGGTTTTTCAATTTCAGGCGCTGAAAGATTTCTCCCAGATGGTATTTGACGGTGTGCTCACTGACCGAAAGCCGGCCGGCGATTTCCTTATTGGACAAGTCCTGGGCGACCAATTGCAGGATTTCAACCTGGCGCCGGGTCAGGGTCGCTGACTGTGAGGCAGCCAGGTCCTGCCTGCCGCCTTCCTCCGGGCGGGAAACGGCTTTCAGCAATAGCCCGGATACTTCGCGAGACACGGCTGCCTCGCCCCGCGCCACCCCTTCGAGGTAGGTCAGAAAAGGGGTGATTTCCAGAGATTTGAGCAGGTATCCGCTCGCCCCGCTCTTAACCGCTTCCAGCAGGTCAGGCTCCTCGGTCGAGGTGGTCAGCATGACGACCTTGACCTGCGGGCGTTCAGCCTTGATCATGCGGGTGGCCGCGATCCCATCGCAGACTGGCATGCGGATGTCCATCAGCACAATGTCCGGATTGAACTGCATGGTTTTTTCGAACGCCTCCAGGCCGTTGGAGGCGGTGCCCACCACCTGGACGCCGTGCAGGCTGAGCAGGTTTCGCAGCCCATCGATGAAAAGGGCATGATCATCAGCCAGCAGTACTCTCATTGCGCCTCCTTCTATTCGCGGACCGTGCATGCAGCCAGCCGGGGTGCCCCCCTCAGCCTTCACCCTCGACTGGAATGACAACCCTGATCTGCGTGCCCCGCCCCGGGACAGAATCCAATTCCACCCGCCCGCCGATCTCAGCGGCGCGCGCCTCCATGATGCCCAGTCCGAATGAGCCACCGCCAGCCGGGTGGCTGCGCGGGTCAAAACCGACGCCGTCATCCTCTATCGCCAGCGTCAGGCAGCCGTTTTCTGGCTGCAGGGATACCCTTACGCGTGTTGCGCTGGCATGCTTGCGAATGTTCGTGAAGGCTTCCTGGACGATGCGCAGCAATTGCACCTCGACAGCGGCGGCAATGGATATCCCCTGCTGGGCAGCGGGGACGACCAGTTCCATTTGAATCCCGTGGGTCTCCTGAAAGGTCTCAACAAAGTGCCGCAGGGCGCCAATGAACCCCCTGTCTTGGGCAGCGCGGTGCGACAATGTGCGGATTTCTCCGCGCACCTCCACCTGCGCCTGGCGGGCAGTTTTGGCCAGCCTGCGCAGCTGCTCCTGGACCTGCTCCATCTGACCGGAGCCCAGCAGGCTGCTCACCGTCTGCGCCTGCAGGTTGATCAGCGCCAGGTCCTGCGAGAGCTCATCATGCAGCTCGCGCGCCAGCAGTTCGCGCTCTTTCAGGACCGCCAGCGCGCGCTGCTGCTCAATAATCTGCGCCTGCGCCTGCATCTTCTCGGTCACATCCCGGATGATGAGCAGGCGGCCGGCCTCCTGTCCGCGCCAGTCCTTCAAAGGCGATATCACCAGCCTGTAATCGCGGGGTATTCCATCCGTCGAGAGGCTGAATTCCAGTTCGCTCCCGTTCTCCAACGCCTGTGCCGCGGTCGGATACAGCGGCAAAATATCACCAACAGGACTGCCCTTCACCTGACTGGCCTGCAGCCCTAAAATTCTCTCGGCGGCGCGGTTCACGGCTGCCACGCGCCCCCAGGGATCCAGCACCACGATCCCATCCGCCAGCTGCTCCATAACATTCTGGCGGGCCAGCACGGTCGGGTCGAACAGGCGGAAACCAAACAGGACGACCGCGTAGATCAAGGCCAGATAGCCCACCACGAGCACGTCCACGGGCAGCGGAGATTGGATTAACAGCGCTTTATCCAGGAAAACGAGTATCCGCCCGGATAACTGGCCAAAGATAATGAGCATCACGGTTATGCGATGCTGCGGGGAGCGCAGGTACAACCAGATCAGCACGATCAGATTGATTGCAGCCAGTAAGAAATAATACCCAATCAACAACCAACCCGCCGGACCGGTAACCTGAACGATTAAATGGCCGCCTTCCAGGCCGTTCCCAATAAGGAAGCTGCGCCAGACCAGGTGGTGCAGGTTGTCGGTCAATATCAGTCCCAGCCCAACAAGGGGTACGACAGCAAAGAGGATCAGGGTGCGGCGGGTCAACCAGCGGCCTGGCCAGGCGTATTCCAAAATGAAGCAGGTGACAGCGGTGGCCGCTGGCAGGGACCAGACATTCTGGAACTTGATCCAGGCGATCTTTTCAGCCGCATCCCCAGCCGTGTACTCTAAAATGGAACCGACGGCCATGGCCGCGCCAAAGAAGCAGGCAAGAATAAACGGGCCCGCGCCCGGCTCCGTGCGCCGGCGCCAGGCGAAAACAGCCAGGGCAGCCTGCAGGAGCGCAGCGCATGCGGTAGGCCAGATCAGAGGGGTGTAGGCGTAGGTGAAGGTCACGATGAACCCGGTGATGAAGAGCTGGATTGGTTGACAGATCGAAGGGAGGATTTTAGAGGAAAAACCGCTGTTGTAAATTGATTGTACATTAATCGAAGGACAAGGTCAATCAAAAGAGGTGTTGCAGCAGGCTGGGTTGGGCGAATGCCCAACCCAGCCTTGAATTATTCCTTCGCCACCCTTACCCACAACCCTTCACCATCGCTGAGCACCTCAACGCGCCCGTGCTGCGCCATGCTCAGCCAGTTGGCGCGCTCTTCGACCCGCCCGGCGAACAGCACCGCCAGCGGCTGCAGACGCTCCCATTGGCTGGCGCTGGTATCCTTGAGGTCGTTTTCATCCAGCACCAGCAGGCTGCCGGCCGCAGGCGCTTCCAGCGCGCGCAGATCGGCCGGGGAATGCCCGCCCGGCCACAGCACGCGCAGGCCGCCGTACTCCAGCAGCAGGGCCGCGCCTTGACTGTTGGCAGCCAGGACGGTCAGGCTCGCGCCTTCATCCAGTTGCAGCACCTGACCAGGTTTGAGGACTACCGGCGCAATGGCTCGCCGCTCGAGCTGTTCCTGGATGCGGTTGGCGGCGCGCCTGTCCGGCGGCGGTACCGCCCAGTACAGCTGGCGCACAGCCACCCGCTCGATCACCGCCGGCAGCCCATCCAAACGGTCAGCGCTCGCCGAGGGCAGCACGATCGTATCCAGGCGGTTGAACAGGCCGCTCTCGCGCCCGATTGCCCCCGCCAGCCCGTTGGCTTGCTGACCGCCTCCTAGCAGCAGACGGTTGCCGCCCGGGGTTTGCAGCAGCAGCGCGCAGCTCTCTGGCTGGTCCAGCAGTACCAGGTGCATGCGCCCGTCGGGGCGGTGCAGAACCGCATCCCAAAGCAGCACAGTTGCCAGCCCCAGCCCGGCCATTATGGCGGCCGGTTTCATATGCGCCCGAACCGCTGCCAGGTACGGCCAGCCAAAGGTCAGGCCGAGCAGAACAGCGTAACAGCCAAAGGCGAATCCGACGCCCAATGGACCGGTGCTGAACACGCCCTGGGGGATACGCGCGAACAGTTCGACCATGCGGATGGTGTAAGCCGTCAGCGGCCAGGCCAGCCAGGCCAGCGCCTGCCCGAACGGCAGGAAGACCATCCCGGCCAGCACCGCCAGCCCGCCAAGCTGCATGACCAGCGGCTGGGCGGGCAGGATGAATGGATTGGCGATCAGCGCGCTGAGCGACAATCGCCCAAAGTTGACCAGCGTGACCGGCAGGGTGGTCAACTGGGCTGCCAGGGTGAACAAGACATATTCGCTGACCGGGGCGGAGAATTTGCGGGCGCGTTCGGCCGGGATGCGCCGCGCCAGCCAGCCCTCGAAACCGCGCTGCAGCGGCTCGGCGTACAGCACTAGGCCGAGGGTGGCGGTAAAGGAGAGCTGGAACGAGGCGTCCCAGGGCAGCAGGGGGTTGAACAGGCACATGACTGCGGCGCAAAAAGCCAGCGGCGTCAGCCCGGCGTTCGAACGCCCGATCAGGCGCCCAAAGATCGCCAGGCCGCCCATCACCGCGGCGCGCACCACAGCCGGGTTTGCCCCCACCAGCAGGGTGTAAAAGCTGATCGCCAGCACAACGCATAAAGCCGCCCAGGCGCGCGGGAGGATGCGCCCAAACAAGGCCACAAACAGCCCGGATAGAACCGCCATGTTGAAACCTGAGATGGCGATGATATGCGCGGTGCCGGTATCTTTAAATGCCCGGTCGAGTTCAGCCGGCAGGTCGCGTTCCAAACCCAGCAGGATGCCCGCCAGCAGCGAAGCCTCCGGCTGCGGGAAGATTCGGTTGAGGGTGCGGTAGGCGTACTCGCGCAGGTCGTAAACCAGCGCCATGAACGGGCTGCCGGCACCTTCTCCAATCTTCGTCGCCCCCGGGTAGAGCAAATAGGTGTGCACGCCCTGGCGCGCTAGGTACTGGCGGTAGGAGAACTCCTCAGCCTCGGGCGGGGTGAGCGGCTCGCCCCACAGGCGGATGCGGTCGCCATAACGCCAGTCACCGCCTGCTGGCAGGCGCGCCAGCGCCTTGCCGCGCACCGCCATGGGCTCAGCGCCGGGCACGCGCAGGCTCTCTACCTGCACCTTGAGGAGCAGCGCCTGTTCACGCCGGTCGGGGTAGGAGGCCACCCAGCCGGTCAGCTCAAGCCTGCCGGTGTCATTGTGGTAAGCCAGGTCGGTTGGCGTCCAGTTTGGCTGGCTGAAGTGCCAGCGCAGCGCCCCGGCGCACAGCGCCAGCAGCAGCACACCCAGCGGCAGGGCTGCCGAACGGAACGCCGGCAGCCGCCAGGCGAATGGGTCGCCGCGGCGGGCATGCTCGTACAGCGCCGCCCCCAGCCCGAGCAGGGCAGCCCCTGACCACAGCCACCACGGCAGGCGCAGCCAGGCGCCCAGGCCGATCCCTGCCAGGAAGGCCAGCGACAGCCAGAGCAGCGGCAAAATTTACCCCCGCAGGCGCAGGCGCGGGATGAAGGCCGGCGTGCGCCGGCGGTATTCGATGTAGGCCTGGCCAAACTGGTCGATCAGCTTGTCCTCCTCGTAGCGGATTCCGATGATGAAATAGGCGGTCACACCCAGATTAAGCCCCAGCAGATTCCAGGTCATGACCGGCATCAGCCATAATAAAATCAGCGAGCAGGTGTACAGCGGGTGGCGCACGTAGCGGTACAGACCGCGGGTGATAAAGGGCACGGGCCGGTGCAAGGCTTCCGGATCTCTGGCCAGGTCCAGGCCGACGAAACGCTGCGCGCCGGTCTGCATCACCCCATATACCAGTCCGGCGGCGGCCGCCAGTTGCAGCAGGACCGTCAGCAGATTCAACGGGAAGGGGATGACATAGATGCGCCGGTCGGGCATGAAGACCAACAAAGCCGCGACGGGCAGCAGAGTCACAACGGCCATGATCGAGAAACCCAGACGGTAAAAGCGCCGGCTGCGCCGTCCAAACCAGCGCTCTGCCAGCAGCCGGGCAGTGCGCGAGGCCAGCAGGGTGTGGATCAGCCCGTAGATACCTATCGAAACCAGTATCAGCCAGAATCCAGCCGTCATGAGGTTATCTCCTGGGATTATTTTAGCGGATTTCGCTGCAAGAGACGCTGATTTTCTCACCCAGAGGTGCCTGCCAGAATCATCCTCCACCACACCTTATGGTATCATTCTAGCCAGCAAATCCCCGGAGACCATCTTTGGAACCTGTTCTGCAAATCGGTAACCTGGCGCCCGATTTTTCGCTTTTCAACCTGCAAGGCCAGAAACAGTCGCTGAGCAGCTTGCGCGGGAAAATCTGCTTGCTCTATTTCTGGTCAGCCGAGTGCGCCTGGTGCAAACGCGTCGACCTGCTCCTCAACCAGCATATGGCTGACTGGAAGGCGCGGGTCAGCCTGCTGGCGATCAGCGCAAATCAGGAGGAAACCCCAGAGTTTTTGCTGTCTGAGGCCCGCGCCCGGGGTATCTGGCCGGTGCTGCGCGACGGCGACCAGCGGGTAGCGCGCCTGTACGGCGCCCGCACCACCCCGCACATCTTCATCCTGGACAGCGCCGGCATCCTGCGCTACCAGGGCGCGTTCGACGATGTCACCTTCCGCCAGCGCACGGCCACACACAGCTACGCCGCCGATGCCGTCAACCGCCTGCTGGCGGGCAGGTCGCCCAAGCCCTCGCAAACGCCGCCTTACGGCTGCGCGCTTACAATTTTATAATTAATGGTTAAGTCAACGATTTTCAGGTATGATAAGAATCGTGCGTAAAGCGGATTACCCCTTTCTGGCTGACTGGTTCGCCATCACACTTCGTTGGCTGGTGTTGGTGCTGCTGGTCCTGACGCAGGCCGGCGCGACTCCACCGGGCAGCGGGTTCATTTATCTAGTGTGGGCCATGGCAGGCTGGAATTCCTTGCTGGCGCTGCTGGCCATTTCCAACCAGCGGCTGCCGGCTCACCGCACCATAAATGTTCTGGTTGATTTCTGTTTTACGCTGACGCTCTTCATCTTCAGCGGCGGTTTGATGGGACCGGTCGCCTGGGCTGGCATTCTGGTACTGCTCTCTGCCGCCATCTACTTCGAATGGCGCGGCGCGCTTCTGGCTGCACTGCTGGTCATCCTGGCGGAAACCGCCTTCACTGCCTATGCTGCCGGGCTTGACAATCTGCAGTCTCTGATGACCCCGCTGATCGCGGTCGCCGGTATCAACATCGGGCTGGGGATCGTGCTGGGTGTCTTAAGCCTGCGATTGATGCGGCTCCTGCGCAGCCGCTACTACGCGCAGTTAGCCCTGCGCCAGGAGGCGGAAAAAAAGGCCAGGCTGCAAGAACGCACCCGCCTGCAAACCTTCTATTCCATGGTCGAGACTCTCAGCGCGACGCTCAACTACAATGTCGTCCTTGAGAGCGCCCTGGATTTGAGCTTCTCCGCGCTGGGCGAATCCATTGAAAACAGCAAGCTGGTCAGCGCGGTGCTGCTCTTTAATGAAGAACAACTTATTGTGGGCGCTGCCCGCGGTCTTTCCCCCAGCGATCAGCGCCGCACCTTCCCGGCTGAGCAGGGCGTGCTGGCTGAGACGCTCAAGACTGGCGAATACCGCGTGATCAAGGAGCCGTCCAAAGACCCAGAACTGAGCCAGATCATGAGCCTGGAATCCTGCAGCAGCGCTATGTGCGTGCCGCTGCTGCGCGGCATGAGCGCTTTCGGCGTAATGCTCTTCGCCCACCCGCAGCCCGGTTTCTTCCACTCAGAACGCAGCGAATTGCTGGAAATGATCGCTCACCAGTCCGTCATCGCTATCCAAAACGCGCGCCTGTTCCAGGACCTGGAGATCGAGAAGAATCACATTATCGCCACCCAGGAAGAGACGCACAAAAAACTCGCGCGCGACCTGCACGACGGCCCAACCCAATCGATCACCGCTATCGGTGCGCGCCTGGGCATCGCCCGCAAGATGTTGTCAGAAAATCCCCAGGCCGTTGACAGCGAACTGGCTCAAATTGAAGAACTGGCGCGCCAGACCGCGCAGGAAATCCGGCATATGCTTTTTATCCTGCGCCCGCTGGCGCTGGAATCTCAAGGTTTAATCTCCGCATTAAATCAAATGTCTGCTAAAATGGAAGATACCTTCCAGCAAAAAGTCAGCCTGGATATTGATCCCCTCGTGGTAGAGAAACTGGATGCAGGCAAGCAGACCGTGGTCTTCCACCTGGTAGAGGAAGCCGTCAACAACGCCCGCAAACATGCCCAGGCAAGTGAAATTCGCATCCGGCTGAAAACACTGGCCAGGGATCCCGACCTGGCTTTGCTGGAAATTGCCGACAACGGCAAGGGTTTTGATGTTAGCGAAGTGACCTCCTCGTATGAAAGACGCGGCAGCCTGGGGATGGTCAACCTGCAGGAACGCGCGGATTTGATTTCCGCCGTGCTGCACATCGACTCGACGCCAGGCAAAGGCACGCGCGTTCAGGTCGCGATCCCGCTGACAAAGGCCGCGGTTGACCGCTTGCAGCGCGGCCTGGTTGGTTCACGCAAACCCTAAGTAACAAGGAAAATGCATGCCTGTAACTTCCGGACTGTATTACACCGTCCATGAAGGGGGAACGGGCGAACAAAAAAATATAATCCTGTTGCACGACGCTGGCAGCACCCATTCCTGCTGGCCGGTTGAGCTGCGCCGCCTGCCTGGCTACACAATCTACGCACTCGACCTGCCCGGGCACGGGCGTTCTGACGGCGTGGGCTGCCAGAAAGTGGACACCTGCTGCGACCGGCTGATCGATTTCATGGCCAGCCTGGGGCTGTACCAGGCTGCCTTCATCGGCCATGGCCTGGGCGGCGCGATCGCTTTAAATATGGCGCTGGATTACAGCCAACATGTCACCAGCCTGGGTATGATTTCCAGCGGCGCCAGTTTCAACCCGCCGCCTGAGCTGCTTTCCTATCTTTCCAGTCCCGTCACAACACCAGCAGCGCTGGAAAGGCTGCAGGCGCGCATGTTCACTGAGAACACCAGCCCGGCAGTGATCAGGCGCAGCATGGAGGCGCTTAAAACCACCCGTAGCAGCGTCCTGTACGGAGACTGGCTGGCAATGGCGCAATTCGATGCCAGCGCGCGCATCAGCGAAGTCAAAGTGCCTGTGTACCTGGCTTGTGGCAGCCTGGACCGCCTGACCCCGCCCAGCCAGTCACGGTCCTTGTCCGGAATGCTCCCCCAGGCAAAACTGGATTTGATAGACGGCGCCGGGCACATGCTCTTGCTGGAAAGGCCGCAGGCGCTGGCTGACGGTCTAAAGGCCTTCCTGGACCAGCAATCCGCCTGGCAGAGAGGTTACACGCTGCCGGTGGAACTGACGCGATCTGACCGCGCTCAGGTGCGCAAAGACAGCCAATAGACCAAGCGAACCACCAATTTCAATTAATTAATCCCCACAGCCATCAAGGTGTGGGGAAATTTCCCTCAGCAACGGCAGCCCTCTACCCGATCGCGCCTTTGAGCTGGCGGGAGAGTTCGCCAAACTCGGCGCTGTATCGCATCTCGTCCTGGCGCGGGCGCGCCAGCGGCACCTTGAAATCCAGCGCCAACCGTCCGGGCCGCGGCGTGAAGACCAATACACGGTCCGACAGGAGCAGCGCTTCGGAGATCGAGTGCGTGACCATCAAAACCGTTTTGCGCCGCTCCTGCCACAGATTCAGCAGTTCGGCGCCCATGCGCTCGCGAGTCAGCGCGTCCAGCGAACCAAAGGGCTCATCCAGCAGCAGCAGACCGGGGTTCTGAATCAGCGCGCGGGCGATGGCCACCCGCTGCGCCATGCCGCCAGAAAGGTCGCGCGGCCAGGAGTGCTCAAAACCCTGCAAGCCCATCAACTCGATCCATTCCTGGGCCAGGCGGCGCGCTTCAGCGACGGACATGCCCTGCAGCTCCAACGGCAGGGTTATATTATCGATGGCCGAGCGCCACGGCATCAGGTTGGCCTGCTGGAATACATAGCCAATGCGCGGCGCGCGCCCGCCGGCATAAATGATCTCACCCCGCGAGGGCGGCAGCAGCCCGGAGAGCACGCGCAGCAGCGTGCTTTTTCCGCTCCCGGACGGCCCAAGGATGCAGATGAACTCCTGCGCGTTGACCGAGAACGAAAGATCTTGCAGCGCCCGCAGGCCGCCGTTTTCGCCCGGGAAGGTGATGCTCAGGTTGCGCACCTGCAAAACCGGCTGCTCATCAACGCTCATTGGATTCACTCTTCGGGCAGGAAGTCATTGCTGTAGGCCTGGCTTAACTCCAACGGCTGCGCCAGCAGGCCCATATCGAGCAGCACCTGGTGCATATTTTGCCAGGCTTGCGGATCGGAACGCCCCCACGGCTCCTGCTGGTAGAGGTCGATTGAAGTCCTGAGCACCTCTTTCTGCACCTGCTGGTCCGCCTGAGCCAGGTTCTCCACATAGCCGGTGGTGATCTGGTAAGCCTCCTCCGGGTCAGCGATGGTGGATTGCACGCCGCGCACAATGGCGCGCACCATGCGGCGGACCAGGTCCGGGTTCTGGCTGAGCACGGTCTCGTTGGTGATCAGCCCATTGGAAACCAGCGAGAGGTAATCGGCCACACCGATGACATCCACCTCATAGCCCAGGCTGCGCAGTTGAACCGGCTCGTTGGTGACGTAGATCACAGCAGCCTGCAGCCGCCCGGCGGTGAGGGCTTCCACCTGGTTAAACCCGATCGATTCGAGCGCGACATCACTTTCGCGCAGCCCGCCGGCAGCCAACAGCGCCTGAAAGCCGATGTAACTGGCGCCGTAAAGACCCGGAATGCCGATGCGCTTGCCGCGCAGGTCGGCTGGCTGGCGGATGCCCTGCTCGCTAAAGGAAACCACTCCCACGGGATAGTCGCGGTACCAGGCCATGACATACACCACCGGCAGCCCCTGCGAGCGCCCCAGCAGCACCTGCTCGCCGGAGACGATGGCAAACGGTAGCTGGTTGGCGCCTACCAGGGCGACATTATCCGTCTCCATGCTGTAATCCAGCGTCACATCCAGGCCTTCTTCGCGGAAGTAGCCCTTTTCGATGGCGGTGTAGAGCGGCGCGAACTGCACATTGGGGATAAAGCCAACCGGCAGGCGGATCGGAACCAGTTCAGCATTTTCCGGCTGCGGCATTCCTTGCGGCGCGCAGGCCGCCAATAATGCCAGCAGCAGGATTGTGGTTAAGACTCGTCTGGATAATTTCATGAGGCGTCCTTTAGGATGTTGATTTTCGTCCGTTGCGGCGGGGTGAATCGCTCTGCCAGGCCAGCAGGCGGCGTTCCAAGAGGACCACCAGACCGTACAAAGCCAGCGCCAGGGTGACCAGTGTGAAGACTGCCACGAACACCAGGGCGGTGTCGTACTGTCCGCGTCCCACGTTGACCAGAAAACCCAGTCCTCGGTCAGCGCCGACAAATTCCCCCACCACCGCGCCGATGACCGAGAGGGTCGCGCCAATGCGCAGCCCGCCCAGGAAGACCGGCAGGGCGGCCGGAATTTCCAGGTAGCGCAGGTTTTGCAAACGTGTGGCGTGCAGCGAGCGCATCAATGCGCGCAGGTCCTGCGGCACGGCCCTCAGGCCGACCACGGTGTTGACCAGCACGGGGAAGAACACGATCAGTGCGCAAATCAGCACTTTCGAGCCAATCCCCGGGCCAAACCAGATCACCAGCAGGGGGGCGATCGCCACGATGGGGATGGCCTGGGTGGCAACCAGGTAGGGCGACACTATCTTCTCAAAAAAGGGTGATTTAGCGATGGCATAACCGATAACGGTTGCCAGCAGAGTCCCTGCCAGCAAGCCAAGAACCACCTCCAGCAGGGTGGCAGTGGCATGGCGCAGCAGCGTACCGTCCGCGGCTGCCTGCCCAAATCGCTGGGCGACACGCAGCGGAGAAGGAAGGATGTAGGGCGGCAGGCTGGCCAGGCGCACCAGCCCTTCCCACAGGAGCAGCGCCATCAGCATAGACAGCGGCGTCAACCACAGGCGCGTGCGCCTGGCTTTATAAGCGGCCGCCGGCTGAATTTCATTCGCATCAGGCATGCTTAAATCCACCTTCCATTCCTGTCCTGTCTGAGCCTAAAAAATAAAAATCCCGAAAACTTGATGTCTTCGGGGCGAGCAAAGAGGGGCGCAGCACACACCGCTCCTGATTACCTTCTTTTATCCGGACTGTACCGTCGACCCTGGAATTTCACCAGATCATGCGCGAGTGCGCTCGTGGGTTGTCACCACCGATCGGGAATTGGGAGCCTGCTCCCTCACCCTGCCCCGAAGGCCTTGTATTTACTTAAAGCGAAGTATATCCGCGCCGCATCGCGCTGTCAATAGTGATTTACTTCACACACCAGGGCGTGAATAATCGTTTACAAAGCTTTTACACCCCTCTGAGAAAAAATTGATAGTTGCCCGGTAAAATAGTAAGATAGAAGCATCGGATGAATGTATGCTCGCAGCCGACCGGCTGCAGTTAAGTAAAGCGAGGTCACGATGAAATGGTCCTGGAAAATTGCCACAATCGCCGGCATTGAAGTAAAAATGCACGCAACCTTCCTGTTAATTGTCGCCTGGATCGGATTTTCTTATTACCTGACCGGCGGCACGCTGGCGGCAGCGCTATGGGGCATCGCCTTTCTGCTGGCGCTGTTCCTGTGCGTGGTGCTGCACGAGTTTGGCCACGCACTTACTGCGCGGCGCTTCAACATCCAGACCCGCGATATCACCCTGCTGCCGATCGGCGGTGTGGCGCGCCTGGAGCGCATGCCGGATAAACCCATGCAGGAGCTCTGGGTGGCGCTGGCGGGTCCGGCTGTCAACGTGGTCATCGCCGGGCTGCTCTATATCGGACTGCTGCTGACCAACTCGCTGCAGCCGCTGAGCGCAACCTCATTGACCGGCGGTCCCTTTCTGCAGCGCCTGATGCTGGTCAATGTTTTCCTGGTGGTCTTCAACATGATCCCGGCCTTCCCCATGGACGGCGGACGCGTGGTGCGCGCCCTGCTGGCGATGCGCCTGGAGTACACCCAGGCGACACAGATCGCCGCGGCCCTCGGTCAGGGCATCGCTTTCTTCTTCGGGTTGATCGGCCTGTTCACCAACCCCTTCCTGGTGTTCATTGCCCTGTTCGTGTATATCGGCGCAGCCCAGGAAGCCAGCATGGCGCAGATGAAAGGCGCGCTCAGCGGCATACCGGTATCGCGCGCCATGCTGACCGATTTCCGCACCCTGAAGGAAGGCGACCCGCTTTCGCGCGCGGTTGAGCTGATCATGAGCGGCACCCAGACTGAGTTCCCGGTGCTCTCAGCCAACGGGCAGGTGGTGGGCGTGCTGACCCGCAAAAGCCTGGTGGACGCCCTGCAGCGCCTGGGTCAGAATGCGCCGGTTTCGGGCGCCATGGACTGCAAATACCAGTTCGTTGATTCGAGCGACATGCTGGAAGAGGTCTCGCGCAAACTGCAGGCTCAGGATTGCCACACCCTGCCGGTGGTGCACAACGGCGAGCTGGTCGGCCTGATCACCATGGAGAATATCGGCGAGTTCATGATGCTGAGCTCGGCGCTCAAGAAGAGCGGCGGAAACCTTGACCGCATATTAAATTCGCTGGAATAAGGCTGGCGTGTAAATAACCCGATTAATCAAAAACGAGTGTCCCTTTCACAAGCGAACAACCAGGGAGCCTGTGCTTAACGCCGGATCGAGGGCAGGTACACCTTCACAACATCAAACGGACAGGTTACGCTTCCAAAATTGACTGCCGAAGTCCCATCGACGGCAATTGCGCGGATCTCGTAATTGTATACTTTTCCAAAGTCAGGATTACCGCCAGAACCTGGCAGGCCGCAATTGACGCGGAAGCCTTTGCCGTACATGTTTCCAAAGATGGTCATACTTTGCTGGAAAAAACCGCGGTGGTACGCCACCCAGCGTCCATCGATCTTGATGGAAAGGTAATTTATATAACTGGGATCGGCTGACACGTAATGGTAATACCAGTTGACATAACAGGCACCTGTGTTCTCCACCGGACGTGTACAGGTGGGTGATAGACTGGTGATGTTGGATATCGCCGAGATTTCACCATCATTCTGTGGAAAACCACTTTCCTGGTATGCAGACGCCGCATTTTGGACAGGACCATTATGAACATTAGATTCACTCGACTTTATCGCAGAAACCGGCCGAAGCAGGAGCATCAAACCTGCCAGGATAGCCACTGTTGCGATAGTACGCGTTCGCTTGGGGTTCATCATGAATAACCTGTTCGGTCATCAAGGAATATAGGCGGGACATAAAACCGCACCGTAATTGGTTGAGTTTTGGTCATTGGAATCACGCGCTCTTATGGTATAGGTGTAGATGTTGCCAAATTCGGGATTTCCACCAGAATTAAGAGCGCCGCAAGAAACTCTGAACCCATTTCCGAGCATGTTATCCGGAATATACATACTGGACTGGAAAAAGCCGCTCGTCCGAGATACTTTCTGACCGTTTATTTCAACTTCCAGCCATATCATATACGTAGCTGGAGCAGCACTTACAGACATGTAATACCAGTTGATGTAACACTCATCCACCCGCCGGTCTGGCTGGTAACAGGTTGCTGTCGGCGAATCAATGAAACCAATTAATATTGAATTGTCAATCGAGTTTTCACCACTATCCGAGGTGATCTCGCGCATATTCTCCCCTTCTACTTCCTGCAGCAGGACGACCTGCCCGTCGGGGGTGGATGGATTTTGCCCACTGGCTTCACCTATCACGCCAAAGACAGCAACGACCAGGATAATCAACACCACGGACGCAATGGAAAGCTTACCCATCATCACCCTCCTTATTTACTATTTTTCTTTATAAGATAAAATTTATTAACTTATAATAGCACCCTGGTTTTTCAAAATCAATCCTTAAATCCAAACAAACGAAAAAATGCAGGTGTTTTTCGTCTGGGGCGAAAAACACCTGCAGGCTGTCACCAGTACTGTTTCAAGCCTGGACGGTAGGTTTTTGTGCTGATAGGGCAAGGCTGAAAACCTTCACACCGCCGTGCACTTCGGCTGAAGGGCTGCGCTTGAGAGACAGCTTCTCGAAACCCGCCTGGCGAACCAGGTCAACATACTCGCCTTCGGGCAGCGCGCCGGATACGCAGCCCGCCCAGGAGGTCATATCCACCGGCAGCGAACCGTCGCTGACAATGTCGGCGATTTCCAGGCGCCCGCCGGGGCGCAGCACGCGGAAGATCTCCTCGAAGACCAGCCCTTTGTCGAGCGTCAGGTTGATGACGCAGTTGGAAAGCACTACATCCATGCTATCCGGCTCCACCGGCAGGGATTCGGCCTGCCCCTGGCGGAACTCCACCCAGGAGACGCCCGCTCGCTGGGCGGCCTGGCGCGCGCGCTCCAGCATGGCGGGGGTCATGTCCACCCCGATAACCCTGCCCTGCGGCCCGACCGCCTGGGCCGCCAGCAGGGAATCCAGCCCGCCGCCCGAGCCGATGTCGAGGACTGTCTCGCCAGGTCGTAATCCGGCAAAGGCGGTCGGGTTGCCGCAGCCCAGCGAGAAGCCGGCGGCTTCCTCCGGCGCTGCCTTTAACTGTTGCGGGGTATAGGCGGGGTCGAAGATATCCACAGCGGGAGCATCCTGCGGGCCGCAACCGCAGCCGCAGCCTGCATTCTGCGGGGCGAGGCTGACCACCGGCGCGCAGCAGGAGGTCTCCAGGACTGGGGAGGACGTGCTGGCGGGGGTGCAGCAGCCGCCTCGGCCTGCCGCCAGCGCGCCGTAATCTTGCCGGACCGCTTCGTGCACGCCTTCAACCGCCTTGCTGCCCACGGCCAGGAAGACGCTGATACGCGCCTCGCGCCCGGCTTCGTCCTGCAGAAGCGCATTCGTGGAGACGGCGCAGCAGGACTCCTGGCTGTCGCTGACAATGCGGTTGACCAGCCCGGCTTCCCTGAGCCAGTTCTTGACCTGCCCGCGCTCGAAGCCAAGCCACTCATCCGCCATCTCATCCTTTAACCAGGCGTAGTTGTGAGCGTCCATATCCGTGATCACCAGCCGCCCGCCGGGGCGCAGGATGCGGCTCATCTCGCGGATGGCCGCCAGCGGGTCGGGGCAGTGATGCAGGTACATGTTGGCAAAAACGGCATCCAGGCTGGCGTCCGGCAGCGGCAGCGCGCTGCCCTCCGCCAGGTGATACTCGATATTGCTGAAGGCTGCCAGGTTTTGACGCGCCACATCCAGCATGGCAGCCGAGCCGTCGATCAGGTGAACCTTAGCCACCTGCGGTGCCAGCCCGGCCGACATGAAGCCGGTGCCGCCGCCCACATCCGCGACCCGCATGCCGTCGCGCAGGTAGGCTTTAGCGATGGCTGTGGCGCGCAGCGACTCATTAAAATAGCCCTGTCGGAGGGAATCCCACTGTCCCGCCACCTGCTCAAAATACCGGGAAGAAGCCTGGGTCATGCTCATTAATCAATCTCCTTTTATATCGCAAAAATACGATTATTGTTGGCAAAAAAAAAGAAACCTGCTAACAGCAGCCGTCTTTCACCGCCTGCCCTTCGGCCGGGACTGCCTGGCAGCAATCGGGCAGCCAGGCGCCGATCTGATCCTTCAGCCATGCGATCGCCTCGGCGTTCAGGCAGTAGCAGGTGGCCGGGCCGTCAATTTCACCCTCGATCAGGCCGGCTTCGCGCAGCACCTTGAGATGCTGGCTGACGGTCGACTGCGCCAGAGGCGTGGACTGGACAATCTCGTGCGTCATGCACATTTGCTTTTCCGCCAGGAACTCGACGATTTTGAAGCGCACCGGGTTGCCCAGGGCTTTCAGCATGCGCGCAAGGCGGGCTTTTTCGCTGTTGATCGTAACCGGCTTGGCTTTTGGCATCTTCAATCCTTATATCGTAATTTTACGATATAAGAAAAATGTTGTCAAGGGGCAATTTACCTTTCGGAATCCAGCGGGAGTTCGTTCAGCTTTGCTCGCGTGGAAGCTCAAGCGCCTGCCCGTTCAGGCGCTGGCGCACGCTGACGGGCGTGCTGCCCATCAGCGCCTTTTCGGTGAAACACATCTGGCGCGCCAGGCGAATCAACTCGGCGATTTGCTCTGGCGGCTCGTCCGATTCGATCGAAATTTCCACTTCAAAGCGGTCGCAGAAACCCTCGGCATCGCCGCGCAGCACCGAACCCTGCTCGTGAAAATGCCCCGTCACTTTGACGCGCTCGTCTTTTATCTTCAGCCGTCGTTTGGTCGCAACCTGCGACACATGCGAGATCAGTCAAAGCGCCATGCCGGAGACGAAATAGGTCAACGGCGTGGGCGCAGTGCCCTCGCCGCCGGGCATGTAGCTGCCCTCGTCGCTGATCATGGCGAACACCCGCCCGGTCTCCGGCTGGCCTGCCAGCACCTGCTTGCGCCATTTTTCGATCGAACGTGCTTCCGCCTCCACGGCGATAGCGCGAAAGCCTGTCTTGTTCTGCTCGGTCATCGCCCGCACCTCCAATTAAGATACACTATTATAGCAAACGGACTGTACTTAAAGTCGCCCGCTGCCGGCATGCTATAATTGCAGGCGGAGAATGCCGATGAAAGCGACCGTAATTCCCTGGAATGAGTCTAAGCCGCCTGACGAAGCTGCCATCCGCCAGATCTACGCCAGCGAGGGCCTGGCGCCTTACGCCTGGAGCAACGCCCCAGGCGATGTCTACGGCGCGCACAGCCATCCATATCACAAGGTGCTGTACGTCGTGCGCGGCTCGATCACCTTTGGGCTGTCGCAGGAAGGGCGCAAGATCACGCTAAACCCCGGCGACCGGCTGGAACTGCCGCCCGGCGTACGCCACGATGCCGTAGTTGGACCGCAAGGCGTGCTGTGCCTGGAAGCGCACCGCGACTGACCTTTCGCCTCGAAACACCTGCCTGGAAAATGGTATTTCCAGGCAGGTGTATATATTACTTGACGGATACTCTTACGGCCCAGCCCGCGGGTTGAGCGCCAGCACCGCCTTGAGCTGCGCCTGGCGCGCCAGGTCGGTGGCGGCGGCCAGGATGCGCAGGGCTTCCTGCGGGTTGTGGAAGCCCATGCTGTTCTCGGCGGCGATGAAGTCCCAGCGCAATTGCGCGGCGCGGTGCAGCTGGCGCGCTTCGGCAGCCAGGTCAGCGTTGGCGTTGGGGTCATCCGCGGCGGCGGCAATCGCGTCGATGGCGGCGATGATGGCCTCTTCGCTGGCGAACATGGTGGTGGCCACCTGGTTCTGGATGGTGGTTACGCGCGCGATCATGCGCTCGACGTTGGTGTGGCAGGTGCCGCAGGAACCTGCCGGGTTTACCAGCGGGCTTTGCACATTGTGGTTGGAGAACTTCACCGCCCCATCACGCGTGTAGGGCATGTGGCAGTCGGCGCACGCCACGCCGGCCGTGAAGTGGGTCGAACCAGCGGTGTACAGCTCATATTCGGGGTGCTGCATCTTGATCATGGCCGCGCCGCTGACGGCGTGCGTCCAATCCGAAAAGCCAAGGTCGTCGTAGAACTTCTCGATTCCCTCGATGCTGACGCCGTTCGACCAGGGGAAGACCAGCAGCTTGCCGTCCCCGGCGAAGTAATATTCCACGTGGCAGTTCGCGCACACCACGGTGCGCATTTCCTGGCGCGTGAAGGTGGTCCAGTCTTTGCCCTGCGCCTGGAGGGCGGCTTCGAGCGCCGGGTTGGTGACGACCAGGCGCATTGTGCCGGCCTCGTGGCAATTAGCGCAGCCAATCGGCTGGTCGATGTGCTGGCCTAGCTGGGAAAAGGGCGTGCGGGCATACTCGGCCGCGCCCATCTCGGCCCACAGCATGGGGTTGTTGGCGGTCTTGCAGGAGTAGCAGGTACCGGGGGTGGTATCGCTGACGCGCTCGGTCTCGCGCACGTCGGTCAGCGACCAGCGGTGGCCGCGCTCCTCGCGGTAATCTTTGCTGAAAGCCATGCCGGCGAACAGGGCGCGCAAATTGGGGTACACATCCAGCTTCTGGACGGCTTCCGAGCCGCCGTAGGTGGTGCGGGTGTTGTTGAACTCGGTTTGCAGGAAGGAAGTGTACTGGTTGGGGAAATTCACCCCCCAAACGGCGCTGTCCGGCTCCATGGCAGGAACTTCGACCAGCGCCGGCACGCCGCGCGTCTGGATCGGCTGGTTTTTCATGAAAATCAACAGCGCGATGACCGTGCCCGCCAGGATCACGATGATCACACTGAGCGCAATCGGGATGAGCTTTGGGTTTTTCATGGCTTACTTCTCCTGAAGCGTTTGGGAGTGAGGGTCATACATGCCCGTGTCCTGGTAGGGCAGGATGGAAATGCCGCGCTCGCCGTGGGCGGTAGAGCGGTGGCATTCGAAACAATAGCGCTCGGCGTCCATCTGCCCGTCCGCGATGGCGGAGACCGTAGTACTGTGGCAGTAAATGCAGTTATCCTGGACGATTTTTTTACTGGATTCCTTGGCGCGCAGCGGCTCGGGGATATTCCCCAGGGTGAAGTGGAAGACATGGTTGGCGCCCGAGACCATCTTGACATAGTACTTGGGGATGAGCGCGTGCGGCGTGTGGCAGTCGTTGCAGGCTGCCCAGGCCTGGTGCCCGGCGTGGTACCAGCCTTCGTAGGCCGCGTCCATCACATGGCAGTTGTTGCAGGTGGTGGCGTCGTTGCCCAGGTAGACCAGGAAATCCGTTGAATACAGCCCGACCGCCAGCATCACCAGCAGGGCGCCCAGGCCAAGGAAGAGTGGTATTTTGAGATAAGGAAGATTGGAAAAACGAGTCAGCATTTAGATTATTTTAATCTAAATTTTAATGAACTGTTTGCTTTACAGCAAATAGCGGCTGAAATGAGCCGGGAGCTTCCGGCGAATATTCGATTTCTGCTGCCCGTTTGGAATTGCGCCGGTTTTATCCTTTTGGTTTTTCAGTAATCAGCCTGGCAATATGGGCGGCGTCGCCGCCCACCCCGTACAGCAGGCTGGATTTCGCCTTGTGCAGGTACTGCAGACCGATAAAAATGGACTAAATTTATCTGATTTTACCGTATCATCGGAACAAAAGAAACACCAGCCGGTATTTGTAACCTGGTGGTTGGGCCCATTGATAATTTGGCAGCGCGGGCAGGTGGATAAATCATTGTCGCGGGGCTGCCAAAGCAGCGGTATTCTTTAACCGATTGTCTCACACGGAACGCTGCCGCCCCTATTGTGTGCATGGCCAACCCGCCGGGTATATTTTTTCGGTTGTTAAAAAGGCGGCCAGAAGGTCGTGAAACAGAGCAGCGATCTTGACATTTGCCGGAATTGATGTACAATTATACAATGATACAATTGTACATTCTTCGTTATGTCAGGCGCGGCTGGAAGAATTGATTCGATTCCCATGAACCTGCGGATCGATTTTCGGGCTGAAACGCCGATTTTCATGCAAATTGTGGAGCAGATCCAAAAACGGGTATTGAGCGGCGAACTCAAACCCGGTGACCAACTGCCAACCGTGCGCCAGTTGGCCGCCAACCTGCGGGTGAACTTCAACACCGTGGCGCGCGCCTACCGCGTGCTGGATGAACTGGGGTTGATCTCCACCCAGCAGGGACGCGGGACCTTTATCTGGGAGCCGTTAGAAGCGGCTGACAGCGACAGCCTGCGCCGCAGCGCCCTCAAAACCCTGACACAGCGCTACATCCAGGATGCGCGCGCCCTGAACTTCGGACGGGAGGAAATCCGCCAGGCTGTGGATGAGCTGCTGGATCAGCCGTAGACACACCCGGCAAGCGGGAGGCGGTGGGAGGAGCATGATCATCGCGCCGAAACTCAGAGAAGTCTCATGGTCTGGGCAAGGAAAACCGTTTGGCGAACCCGCGCGCCGGGCAGCAAGGCCTCACTTTCATCCATGGCAGGCGCTGCCCCGCGTAAGTACAACTTCTCTGCGCCCCTGGTGGGGCAGCCGGCCAGTTAGCCGGGGTGTAAGCCGGTAAAGATGTTTCACGTGAAACCTGCCTTTCCGCGCTGGATACCCGTTTCACGTGAAACCTCCACACGGAGGAAGAATGCAGCCAGTCATCCAGATTGAAAACCTGACCCATGCTTACGGCAGCCGTCTGGCGCTGAAAAACCTCAGCCTGCAGGTCCAGCCTGGCGAGATCCTGGGCCTGCTGGGTCCGAACGGTGCAGGTAAGACCACTACGGTGCGCCTGCTCAACGGCCTGCTGCGGCCCCGTTCTGGTCGTCTGACAGTGCTGGGTTTCGACCCGCAGCAGCAGGGCGAGCAGGTGCGATTGCGCAGCGGTGTGCTGACCGAAACCCCCGCCCTGTATGAACGCCTGACCGCCCGTCAAAACCTGGTTTTCTTCGCTACGCTGGCTGGTATGCCGCCTGTCGAGCGCGATGAGCGCATTGCCGAACTGCTGGCTTATTTCGAACTGACAGGCCGCGCCAATGAGAAGGTCGCGAATTTCAGCAAGGGCATGAAACAGCGCCTGGCGCTGGCGCGCGCCCTGCTGCACCATCCCCGGCTGCTGTTTTTGGATGAGCCCACCTCGGCGCTGGATCCAGAGGCATCCGCCCAGGTGCGCGACCTGATCGCCTCTATCGGACGGCAGGACGGGCATACCGTGATCCTTTGCACCCATATTCTGAGCGAAGCCGAGCGACTGTGCGACCGCATCGCCATCCTGGGGCAGGGGCGCCTGCTGGCGATCGGTACGCTGGACGAACTGCGCAGACAGGTTCTGCCAGGTTTATGGCTGGAGGTCGCTCTTTGGGGTCAGCAGCCAGCCAGCCTGCATAGCGCGCTGCAAGGGCTGGCAGGCGTTCAGGAGCTTGAGCCACATGGGGACGCCCGGATGCGCCTGCGGGTGGCGGATATGGCGGTTGTGCCGCTGGTGGCTCAAACCGTTTTAAAACAGGGCGGGCAGCTGCTGCGCCTGCAGCCGCACGAGGTGTCGCTGGAAGAGATCTATTTAACCCTGCAGAAGGGCACCAATGGAGGGCAGTCATGAACTGGCAGCACATCACCGCCATCGCGCGCAAAGACTTGCTTGAGGTACGTCAGAACACGCCGGTCTGGCTCTCCATGTTGATTGTCCCTCTGATTTTTGTGGTCGGTTTTCCCCTCTTGATCCTGTTAATGCCGCGCAACCCGCAGTTTACCGGCCAGGTAGCGGCCGACCCAGATTTGATCGCTTTTCTGGAAGGTCTGCCGCCGTCCATGTCGCAGTACCTGAGCGGGTTGGATCTCAACCAGCAAATGGTGGTGATGATCCTGGGGTTCATTATCGCGCCGCTGCTGCTGATCATGCCGCTGATGTTTTCATCCATCATTGCGGCCGAATCCTTCGCGGGCGAGCGCGAGCGCAAGACCATCGAAGCCCTGTTATACGCTCCCGTTTCTGAACGCGACCTGTTTACCGGTAAAGTCCTGGCGGCCTTCGTGCCCGGCGTGCTGATCACCTGGCTGAGCTTCATTGCCTATACGCTGGTGGTAAACCTGGCAGGCTACAGTTACATGGGGCGTATCTGGTTCCCCATCCCAACCTGGTGGCCGCCTTTGCTGTGGGTTGCGCCAGCCCTGGCTGCCCTGGGAACCGGTGCCTCGGTATTGATTTCGGCAAAAACCAAAACCTTCATGGCGGCTTACCAGTTGAGCGGTTCGCTGGTAGTTGTGGTTCTGGCTCTGGTGATCGGTCAGTTAACCGGCATCCTCTACCTGACCATCGCCGTCGGGCTGCTGGCGGGATTGCTGTTGTGGCTGGTGGCGGGCGGGCTGATGTATTTCGGTGCGCGCACATTTCGACGCGAAGCGCTGCTGCTATCCTGAGATTCGGTCGGACGGGCAGGCGTGCTATAATACTTTTCCAACCTTGCCTCGTCATTTTACTTGTTTACACGATGATATAGAACATATTTTCTATCTGATATTCTTACAGGAGGTTGAGCTATGATCTCAGAATGGGAAATCATTGTCCGCGTGCTGATCGCCACTGCCCTGGGCGCGCTGATCGGCTTTGAACGCGAACGCCAAAACCAGCCCGCCGGCTGGCGCACGCATATCATCCTGGTCGTGGGCGCTACCCTGGCGATGACCGTATCCATCAACCTCGCCATTCAGTATCACCCCCTGGCGCCCAACGGCGATCCGGCCCGTCTGGCAGCCCAGGTGGTCTCTGGGATCGGTTTCCTGGGCGCTGGCGCAATTTTACGGTACGGCACCAACATCAAAGGCCTGACCACGGCTGCCTCTCTGTGGACCATGGCGGTGGTCGGGTTGGTGGTGGGCGCGGGTCTTTACTATGTGGCCGCTGCCACAACTGTGCTGCTGCTGGTCGTCCTTGAGTTGCTGGATGTGGCAGAGAAACGCATCTTTGGCCCTGACCTGTTCGTGACCGTGAAAATCGTCGCCCAGGACCGCCCCGGAATGCTCAAAGAATTAAACAAGATGTGGAAATCGCACGAGTTGGACCCCAAAATCGTCAGCATCGAAAAAGATGTCAAGGACAAGAAGCTGCGCATCGAGGTGTCCTTCCGCACGCGCAAAATAGACCTTTATGATTTAATCACCAAGGAACTGGACAATATCACCGGTCTGGAGAGTTTTCGTGTCTACTGAGGCTTGATCTGGCGGTAAATCCCTGACACCGGCTAGGCGTTGGGCGCAAAAAATGCGATCGCAACGCCTTTTTCGTCGCTCATGACGATTTTGATGTGATGCCCCGGACGGTAATCCTGCACGCGGATAAGAATCAGGACATCCTCCAGTTCTGGGGGAACGGAAATCCATTCCTGCAAACGGTTGGGTGACTGGTAGAAAAATTCCCGATTGAAGATATTGTTGGGGTCGTCCAGGTAAATAGCCAGCGGGTAGATCTGCGATTCGAGAATATCCTGGAAGAAATGCGTACCCAGAGAAGGTTCAGGCGGCAGTCCGTAGCCTTGCCCGGCCAATTCAACCAGCGCGCGGGTGTGGTAAATATCCCCGTAATCGATGGGAACGCCCAGGTCAGGGTTGGAACTGCCCCAGCGCCCTGGTCCAACACAGATAAATTTTTCGTGTTCCAGCGCGGCATTCAAATTACCGATGCTGCGCGCCAGGTCATAGCGCAGGTTGATTGACGGCAGGGACAGATAACCCTCGGGTTTTACAAAGAGGACATAATCAACGCGCTCGACGTACCCTTCCGGTACCACAAAGCGGGTCTCGAAAACCAGGTCCGTAACGGATAGGTTGTCGGGAAGGGCAGCCGCCGCCGTGACCTGCAGCTGACTTTGTGGGCGGCATTGAAGGATGGACAGGCACAGGTCAGGCTGTCCATCTTCGCCGTTAATGACCGAGAGGGTGAACTCCAGGTCAACCGGCGCTTCGTAATTTTGCTCCAGGTGATGCAAAATTTCACGCATACGTTCGGCAAAGGGCGTTCGCCGCAGGAATTCTTCAAAGGTCAGCACCAGCTTGCGGTTGTCCTCGCCAAAAAAGCGCGACTGCAAGGTAGAAAAATAGCCTTCCTCTTCCACCTGTGCCAGGTATCGCAGGGGTTCGTAATCGGCGTTGATCACCTCTGAAACTGGAAGCGTTCTGAACTCATTGGCTTCCAGGTCGATCAGGTCGACATACTGCTGTGAGTACCGGCGGATCGACTTGGGATCGGTGGAGGGGCGCAGCAGCGGGTGGCTGAGCGCGATCAGGCGCGGGAAATCATTACCGACGCGGTCCACAGCGCGTGTGCCCAGCCCCCATACCAGGCGCACAAAACCTTCTTCGCGGCGAATTTGCGGCGCCCAGCGGTATAAATTGCGGCTGAATGCCACGCCGGCGCCCTGCGGGAGGAAATAACGCCCGAAGCGTTCGCCCTGCACCGTCTGGATCAAAACAGCCATGCGCTCGTCGTAATCCTGCAAGCCGCGGCTGCGCCTGTAAAGCAGCGCGTTGGGGTTGAGCGTGGAGGCGTAAATGCGTTTGATGCCGTTCAACAATGCGCGCAGGTTTTCCTGGGTGCTGCCCTGGTTGGGCAGGAACACGCTTTCGTATTTACCGGCAAAAGCGGTGCCGAAGTTATCCTCCAACAGGCTGGAGGAGCGCACGATGAGCGGTTGTTTGCCGACCGGTCCGAGCAGGGCTTCCAGGCGCTGGGCGATATCCGGGCGGAACTCGCCCTCCATGAAATCCCGCAGGATGAGGGGATAATCGGCGCGCATCTCGGCTTCGGACTTGTACTTCTGGTCGTTCCAATGGAACAGGTTGTTGATCGACATGAACATGTAAAACACGTCCGCGCCGATGAAGAAGGATTCCGGTGTGACCAGGCAGGTGTCCTGGGTGATGGACGAGACCTGATTAAGGATGCGGTGCGCCAGCAGCATGCCGGCTGCTTTTCCGCCGATGCGACCGGGCCCGATTTTATGGCGGCGAATCTGGTGCAGGTCCGATATGGTGAACCAGCGTTTGGCGACATTAATATAGCGCAGTTGGTCGCTGATCAGCGCGCGGATCAGGACCACCTTGGTTTCCTGCAGGCGCGCCTCATACAGCGCGCGCTCCTTCTCTGGCAGACGCTCGATGGTCATGGCCTGTTCAAAGACCAGGTCGAGCGGCGCGGTTTCTGGATTCAGCGAGAGCATTAAACCAACCACATCGATGCCGCGCTCACTGAGGACTTCGCCAATAAGTTGTTCGAGCACTTCCAGGGTCAAATGCTGGCTGAATTTAAGGTCGGTAAGCTGGTCGCGAATGCGCGCCATGCGCATCTCCCACACCTCGGTCGGTTCTTCGCCCAAGGGGTCACGCAAGCCTTCGCGCTCCTGTGAGAGGATGGCCAGGCGGCGCACTTCGGCCTCGAAATCGCCTGGCTGGATCAGTCCGCGCGCGAACAACTCACGGCGCATCTGCTGGCGGATACGGCCGCTGAGAATCGGATACTGCCCGAGCGCCAGGTAAACGTTCACCAAACGATCGGTGTGGGTGGGGGTGAACGCCAAGGGTGCTTATCCCAGGTGCATCGGCATGATGACGTGCACGAAATCATCATCGCCGATCGGTTTGATGACGGCAGGGGTGTTGTTCTGGTTGGTTTCCAATACCACCGAGGGGGTCTTGATCACATCCAGCACCTCGCGCAGGAAGCGAACGTTGAATGCGATCAGCAGCGCCGGTCCTTCAACGTTGGCGTCCACTTTCACCTCACTGGCGCCGGTCTCCTCGGATTGCGCGGAGATTTCAACCAGCCCGGGTGCATCGCCCTGCGGCTGGATATTCAGGCGCACGACATTGTTGCCCTCGCGCGCGATAATCTCAGCCTGCTTGCAAGCTTTGAGGAATTGCGGGGTGGAAATAACGGTGTGCGTTTTGGACGAGCGCGGGATGATCGCGCGGTAATCGGGAAAGTTGCCGTCGATCAGTTGGGAGACCAACTCGGCATCCTTGAGATGGAAGATCACCTGACCGCGCCCCGTGGGAATGTTCATGGTTAAGGTCTGCTCGCCATCTGTGGCGATACGAGCCAGCTCGCTCAAAGCTCGCGCCGGAATGATGACGGAAACGGCCTGGTTGACCGGGTTGGCCAGCATGGCCTTGCGCACCGAGATGCGAAAGCCGTCGGTGGCAGCCAGGGTGACTTCACTCTCGTTTATGGTCATCAGCACGCCTTGCAGCACCGGGCGGGCTTCATCCACCGAGGCGGCAAACACCACCTGTTGAATCATCTCCTTGAAATCGGCCACGTTCAGGCTGACGCCTTCTGAAAGGTCCGGTACGGGCATGGGAGGGAACTCTTGCGCGTCTATGCCTTTGATATCGGTGATATTGGTACCGCAGTGCACGTTGAGCGTCTGGGTGCGGGTGTTAAGCGCCAATTCAACGGCATCGTTTGGCAGCGCATTGATCAGATCAGCAAAAGTACGGGCCGGTACGGTAACAGCGCCTTCTTCCACAATTTGCGCCGGGATCCAGCAGGTAATCCCCAATTCCAGGTTAGTGGCTGAGAGGCGCAGGCGGCTGCCGTCGCTGGCGACCAGGATATTCGCCAATACAGGCAGCGTGCTGCGCGGAGAAACCGCGCGTGAAACCAGGCCCAGACCATGCGCAAGGTGTTGTTGCGAAACAGAGGCTTTCATAGTTTGGCCGCCCTCCCGAATTAAAAAATACACGCAATATGGTTAAATTGCTCTCTTATTTTACCATCAATATCCGCTGGCCCGGGCGTCAAGGGCCCATGGGGTCGCCGCACCCCCTCTGGGGCTGCCCCTTGCACGCCTGTGCTGGCATTGCTAAAATGAGTCCATGAACAACGCAGCCGTAGACGGCGAAAAGGGATCGAGGCGTATCCTCTATGTGAGCGGCGGGCTGTTTCTGTCGCTATATCTGCTTTGGCTGGTGTGGGGGCGCGGCGATCCCTGGGAGCGCTACTGGCTGGGCGCACTGACCACCCTTTCCACCTCACTGGCAGCCGCTTTGTTCGCTCATTGGAAGGCCCGGCGAAGCTCAGGCTGGCTCTGGCTGGCTGCCGGGCTCAGCCTGTGGGCAGCCGTCGACCTGCTGCGCATGCTGGCGCTGCTGATTGATCCGGACCTCCTTTACCGGTTGAACGTGCTGGATATCCTTTACATGCTCGGCGTGCTGGCCCTGGCGGTTGGATTGGTAAAACTGCCGCGCAGCCCGCGCGAGCGTATCGGGCGCACCCGCCTGATTTTGGATGTCCTGATCACCACAACGGCTAGCCTGGCGCTGGTTTACCTGCTGGTGCTTCAGCCCTGGCTGGCGCAAAGCCCTTCAGCCGGTAATCCTGCGGCGCTGGCCTACCCGCTCGGTGATCTGGCCCTATTCCTGGTGCTGATTAACCTGTTCCTTTTCTCGCAGCCCGCTCGCGGCGGTACGCCTTTTGGATTCCTGTTTGCCGCTATTTTGGCTTATACGCTAAGCGACATGATGTATGCCAATTTGCTTGCCCGGTCGGCTTATCTGCCAGGCGGACCCGCGGATTTCGGTTGGGTGCTGGGCAACCTGATGATGGTGTCGGCAGCCCTGGCGCGCACGCGCTTGCGCTTGCAGTGGAGCCCGCGCGCCGCACGGCTGCTGGAGCGAGGGCTGATCCGCCTGCAGTCCATGCTGCCGCTCCTGTCAGTGCTGGTCTTAAGCTGGTTCGTTATCCTGGACTGGCGACTGAACGAAGGTTTCAACCCGCTTGCGCTGTGGATCACGCTGATCCTGACAATTGGCATCATCGCTCGCCAGGGCATCCTGACCGGCGAAGTGGAATTTGAGCAGTATGCCAACCTGGTCAACAGCGTGGCCGAGCCGGCTTTTGTGTGCGACAACCGCGGGCGATTCAGGCTCGTCAACCCCGCTTTTATTCAGGCTGCTGGATACCTTCAGCCCAGAGAACTGCTCGGACGCAGCCTGGATGAACTCCTTGAACCTCCCGATGGACTTTCCAGCCTGCCGCTGCCCGATTCCGGCAATGCCTGGAACAGCGAGACCGGCTGGTCAGGCGAGACCGTGCTGCGCTGTAAGGACGGCAGCCTGCTGCCCGTCTATTTATCCCTGCGCCCGGCGGGGGGGCTATCCGCTGCTGGCGGAAGAGACCGTTTTGCTCTGGCCGGCACAGCCCATGACCTGAGCCTGCAAAAACAACAGCAGGCCGCCTTGCAGGCGGCGTACGAGCAGATCGCCCGCGACCACGCCGAATTGGAATTACTAAACACGCAACTGGAACAGCGCGTCAGTGAAAAAACCGCTGACCTGAGCGCTGCCTACGCGCGCCTGGAGGCTCAAAACCAGGCTCTGCTGCAGGTAGACCGGCTTAAATCCGATTTTGTCTCCCTCGTTTCGCACGAGCTGCGCGCCCCGCTCACGAATATCAAAAGCGGCATCGAACTTCTGGCGCGCGGCAGCACTGCGCGAGAGCACCAGGACCGGATCATCGCCCTGGTGCAGGCTGAGATAGAGCGGCTTACGCGCTTCATCGAATCAATCCTGGACATTTCCGCCCTGGATGCCGGGCGTATGCCGCTTTACCCTGCGCCGGTATCCCTGGGTGCTGTGGCGCGTCAACTGCAAGCACAGGCAGCCCACCTGCCGGTCGCAGGTCGCGTTACCTGGCACATCCCCGCAGACATGCCCCAGGTGCTGGCGGATGAACAGGCGCTGACCAGCGCCCTTTTTCACCTGCTGGACAACGCTTTTAAATACGCGCCTGACAGCCCTGTGACCGTCAGCGCTGGCGCCAGTGGGGAGCGCGCCTGGATTAAGGTCTCGGACCGCGGCCCCGGCCTGCCAGAGGAGACATTGCCTTTCCTTTTTGAACGCTTTTACCGTCCCGACAGCGCAGATAACCGCGAGGTATACGGGCACGGCCTGGGGCTGTATCTGGTGCGGCGCCTGCTGGAAGCGATGCAAGGCGAGGTCAGCGCCGAAAACCAGCCTGAGGGCGGCGCCTGCTTCACCTGCTGGCTGCCGCTGGTCGGAGAAATCGAAGAGTGGGAGGAGACCAGCCATGAGCAAGATTCTGGTCGTGGATGATGACCCGACCCTGCTGACCTTTTTGCAAGATTTTCTGCGACAGGAAAATTACACGGTTATTCCTGCCAGCAGCGGATCCGAAGCTCTGCGGCTGGCATACCGCGAGCACCCTGACCTGGTGGTTCTGGATGTGATGATGCCCGGCATGGACGGCTGGGAGGTCACCGCGCGCCTGCGCGAGTTATCTGACCTGCCCATCATCCTGCTGACCGCCAAAACCTCCGAGGCTGATAAACTGCGCGGCTTTCGGCTGGGCGTGGATGATTATCTGACCAAACCCTTTTCTTTCGCCGAGTTGAGCGCGCGCATCCAGGCTGTTCTCGCGCGGGTGAGATCTTACCCAAAAGAGGGCCGCTCCCTCTACACCTTTGGTGAGCTGCAGGTCGACCTGGATCACCGCGAAGTGCGCCTTTCCGGCAAAACAGTGGCGCTGACACCAACCGAGTTCCGCCTGCTGGAAGCGCTCGTGCGCCGCCAGGGTTACGCGGTTTCTGAGACAGATCTGGTGCGCGAGGTATGGGGGGCATTTCGCCAGGAAAACACCGCAGCCGTGCGCCGCTACATCTGGCTGCTGCGGAAAAAGGTTGAGCCCAATCCCGAAGAGCCGCGCTACATCCTGACAGTGCGCGGCTACGGCTACCGCCTGCAGGCCGAATAAATAGATAAGGCTGTATGCTTGCGCGACTCACGCGGCAAAGCGGGGTATAATCGCTGCGGTTAATCTTATGGAATATCAACTGCACACAACCTTCCCAGATGAAATGCGCACAGAATGGAACGCGCTGCTCGAGGAGAGCGTCTCGCATGTTCCGTTTTTGCGGCACGAATACCTGCAGACCTGGTGGCAAAGCCGCGGTGGTGGAGAATGGCCGCAGGCGCAGCTCGCGCTGGTGACCGCTCGCCAGGACGGGCGCCTGACAGGGATAGCGCCGCTTTTCCACACCCCTGCGCATGACGGACGCGCCAGCCTGATGCTGCTCGGCAGCATTGAAATCTCCGATTACCTTGACCTGATCGCCCGCCCGGTCGACTTGCAGGCATTTGTGGACGGACTGATGCATTTCCTTGACAACGCCCCTCTGCCGACCTGGCAGGCACTGGACCTGTACAATATCCTGGACAATTCCCCCAGCCTGGATGCCCTCCAGTCGGCTGCGCAAAAGGTCGGGTTTTCTTATGAGTGTACAAACCTGCAGCATTCGCCCTACATCCCGCTGCCGGGCGACTGGGAAACCTACCTGGCCGGCATCGATAAGAAACAACGTCATGAAGTGCGCCGCAAAATACGCCGCGCCGAGTCCTCCGAAATTCCCGTGCGCTGGTATATTTTCGAAAATGAAGCCGCGCTAGAGGATGAAATCGAGGCATTCATGCAGTTAATGGCGCAGGACGAAGAAAAGGCCGCCTTCCTGACGCCTGAGATGCGCGCGACCCTGCGCGCCGTCATTCGCTGCGCCTTCGAGGAAGGCTGCCTGAACCTGGCGTTCCTCGAGGTGGGGGGGCAGAAAGCCGCTGCCTACCTGAGTTTCGATTACCTTAATCGCCTGTGGGTCTATAACTCGGGTTTTGACCGCCGCTTCATGGAGTATTCCCCCGGTTGGGTGCTGCTGGGCTATCTGTTGCAGTGGGCCAATCAGAATGGGCGCAGCGAATTCGATTTCATGCGCGGGGACGAAGATTACAAATACCGCTTTGGCGCTGTTGACCGTTTCGTTGTGCGCGCCATTATCAGCAGAGATGGTCATGGTCACTGAAGCCGACCTGCGGACAGCGCTGGAGAAGGTCATCGATCCTGAGATCGGCCGTAACATCATCGATCTGGGCATGGTGCGTGATCTGCGCATTGACGCTGAAGGAAATGTTTGCTTCACCCTGGCGCTGACCGTGCCGACTTGCCCGATGAAAGACCACATGGCTTTTAGCGCCCAGCAGGTGCTCAAAGCGCTGCAGGGCGTGAACAGCGTGCAGGTTGATTTTGGGCTGCTGAGCGATGAAGAACGCAAGGTGATTATCGGAATGGCATCGCCGCAGCCGCCAAAATTAAACGCCTTCAACCGCGTCCAGCGTGTGATCGCGGTCATGAGCGGCAAAGGCGGGGTGGGCAAATCCTTCCTGACTGCCCTTTTAGCGGTGGAATTGGCGCGCCGAGGGATTAAAGTTGGTATCCTGGATGCGGACATAACCGGACCCAGCATACCGCGCCTGTTTGGCTTGCCGGCCGGCGGACTGCGCGGCAGCTCGCAGGGCATCCTGCCTGCCGCCAGTAAATTGGGCATACGCGTGGTCTCCACCAACCTTTTGGTCGCTGATGAAGACACAGCGGTCATCTGGCGCGGTCCAATGATTTCGGCCACCATCCAGCAATTCTGGAACGAAGTACTGTGGGGCAAACTGGATGTGCTGCTGGTGGACATGCCGCCCGGCACCTCCGACGCTGCCATTACGGTGTTGAAAAACCTGCCGGTCAACGGCGTGCTGCTGGTGACCTCTCCGCAGGGGCTGGCTGCCCTGGTGGTGCGCAAGGCTGTACACATGTTAACCACGCTCGAAATTCCGATTCTGGGGCTGATCGAAAACTTCAGTTATTTCACCTGCCCGGAAAGTGGAAAGCGCCACGAAATTTTTGGACCCAGTCATGCCAGCGAGATCGCCGATCTGGCAGGCGTCCCTTTGCTGGCGCAACTGCCGATCGACCCTGAGGTGACAACGCTGTGCGACGGCGGAAATGTTGAACAAATCCAAACCCCAGGCCTTTCAAGTGCGCTGGAGCGCATCTTGCAGGTGAAAACCGTATCCGCTTGAGATATATTCGTAATCCTATTGCTTTGCTCCACAATGTGACATTTTCAGGCTCAAAAAGATGACAAACGACCGCTCCGGCTGACGGTCATGTGTGCTATTCTTACCACAGGTAATATCTCTCATTGTGAAATCCACCACAAGAAAGGATGGGGTTCCATGGCTCACGTAATTACCGATGAATGCATTCAGTGTGGCGCGTGCGAGGCAGAATGCCCCGAAGGCGCGATCTCTGAAGTCAACGGTTTATATGTTATCGATGCGGCCAAATGCCAGGACTGCGGCGACTGCGTGGACGCGTGCCCGACTGGCGCGATCATTCAGGCTTAGTGAATTTGGAACTGGATAAAAAGACCCGGAATTTATCGTCCGGGTTTTTTTATCTTAATGGGCGTGATATAATCTCGCCATGAGCGAGATCCCGGTAGAAGATATCCAGGAAGAATCAAAAATCCAAAGAAGACGGGAACTGGCCGCCAATCTGCGCAAAGGCAGCCAGCCCATGCTGCTGACCCTGGCGCTGCTGGTGGTCTTTTTTATTATCGGGATGGGTACGGGATACCTCGTGTGGGGACAGCCGTTGAACGAATTGAGCAGCCAGGTTGAAAGCCTGCAGGCGCGCGCGGACGCGGCCGAATCGCTGCTTCAGCAATTGGGTGTGACCACGCAGAACGAATCCCCAGCGGCCCAGGACGCGGACGGGATCCGCCAGGTGGTGCGCTACCCGGTGACAGAGGATGGCAACCCATCCATCGGCCCGCAGGATGCGCCCATTACCATTATCGAATTCAGCGACTACGAATGCCCATTCTGCACTCGTTGGCATGTAGAAGTCTGGTCGCGGCTCAAGACAGATTACGGTGACAAAGTGCGCCTTGTTCACCGCGATTTCCCTCTCTACAGTATTCACCCCAACGCAGGTCCAGCAGCTGCGGCTGCCTATTGTGCGCAGGAGCAGGATCGCTACTGGGAATTTCACGAACTGCTCTTCACCGGCGGGCAACCGCTGGGGAACACAACCTACCTCGCTTACGCCGACCAGCTTGGTCTGGACATGGCATCCTTCAGTGACTGCCTGGACGAGCAGCGCTATAAGCACCTGGTGGATGCCAATTTCGAATACGCGCGCCAGTTGGGCATACAATCCACACCGACCTTTTTTATCAACGGCATTGCGCTGATTGGAGCCCAGCCGTACGAAGTCTTCAAGGAAGTGATCGATTTAGAACTGGCCGGAAAACTCTCGAAATAGGGGTGCGGATCAAAATGAAAAAATTTATCGCCGTCGCCGGTAACATCGGGGTTGGAAAATCGACCCTGGTAAATTTATTGTGTGGTCGTCTCGGCTGGCAGCCTTTTTACGAGCCGGTCACAGAGAACCCTTACCTGGCTGATTTCTACCGCGATATGTCCACCTGGGGTTTTCATTCGCAGATCTTCTTCCTGACCCACCGCCTGCGCATCCACCATAAAATATGCCAGTTTCCTGCCTCGGTCATCCAGGACCGCAGTATCTATGAGGATGCTGAAATCTTCGCGCACAACCTTTTTGAGCAGGGATACCTTAGCGAACGTGACTACCAAACCTATTACGCCCTCTACCAGACCGTGGCCGAGTTCATCCCCCCTCCCGACCTGGTCATTTACCTGCGCGCCTCTTCCGCAACCCTGCTCAAGCGCATCAATATGCGCGCCCGTGATTACGAGCGCTCCATCACCACCACTTACCTGGATCAACTCAACCGCCTGTACGAGGAGTGGATCGCGAATTTTACCCTCTGCCCGGTCCTGACGGTGCCGGCAGATAACCTCGACTATGTCGCCCATCCGCGACATGTCGATTTGATTTTGAAAAAAGTTCAGGAAAAATTAACCGGTAAGGAAGAGGTTGTCTTTTCCCCCGAAGAGGTTGCGCTGGCAACCGATTAATTGCCAGCGCCCTTGCTGCACCCCTGTTAGCGCGGTTCGACTGTTAATTTGATCGCAGTCCGTACTTTCCCTTCGATATCCACATCAACAAACTCAGGCACACACACAACCGAAATTCCATCCTCAGCCAGATATCCCTTAGCAAGCACGAGTGCTTTGATGGCCTGATTTACCGCGCCGGCGCCAATAGCCTGTACTTCAGCATGTTTATGTTCACGAATTACACCGGCGATTGCTCCTGCCACCGCTGCGGTCCGGGAGTTTGCTTTTACCTTGATGACGTCCATAAATTGAAATATCCTTTCTGAGTTTGTGTTCGACGCCAAGCAAACTTATGTTGGTGCAAAACCTGCACCTTTTCTGTAAAAATTGTACTGGAATTATGACGATTATACAAGCAGTATTTATTTTTTTTCAACAACGAAGAGAGTTTTTTTGTGAGCATATAGCGGTTGAGTGAGTTGAGAAAAAAAGAATATTGTTTAATCTTTATAAAGAGGATTCGTAGTGTCAGTAGGGCTTGTGGAAATGTGGATAAGACCGTATTGGCTCGTATATAGAGCCTGCTGCCGCCTGAATCACGGCTCAGGCTCCTGTATATAGGATAGAACACCCGTCCCTTTGTTTCGAGCTTAGTGGGGATAATTTGCGGATAAACGCACCGCTATCCACATCTTTCCACAGCCCGAAAGGTATATCGACGAGCCGCCGTCATACCCCCTATATATGGGGGATAGCGATACGCCCTTTGTCAGCCTTTATCGAACGAAAATTCAGTACTTCTCCACAACAACCCCCATTTATCCACATTTTTTCGCCCTTTATCCACAGTTCCAATCGGAAAAGGTGAAAATCAGGCAAACCGATTACCCCCACATCTGGGTTATGCAAAAAAGCTATACGCCGTATCGTTCAGCCCACTGATCGAGAGTCTCTTCGACCGCATCCAGGTAAGCATCCACAGCCGCGTGGCGGGAAGGCAAATCTGCCGGGCTTAAGGATAACTGCCGGCAAGCCTCAACCCAACCGGACAGAGGTTGTTTCAGGTGGGCGGCCGCGCGGGTCCAGGTGCGCAGGATCAGCCAGAGCGCCGCCTGGGGATGGTCGTCCAGCATCGCGGAAGCTGCGCGTTCATAATAGGCGAAACGCGGTGCAGACAGGCGCTGAGGAACGTCCTGGCTGTTGGCGGCGGCGGTCAGGTCAGCTTGCCAGTTGGCCAGCCAGGGTTCGATGGTCTCACGGCTGGTATCGTCGCTCTGGATCAAGTCGAGCAGTCCATTGTACAGTCCGGGCCGTCCGGCCGCGTCAGCGCGCTGCCTGAAATTCAGCAGGAAGCGCCTTTCGGTCAGCGGCGCGCCGTTGAGCAGGGCGATGGCATTGGCGGCATCTTCGATCACCTTGAAGTACCTGTGCAATTGGTCGGGATTTTCCTGCGGATCGATGCTGCTCAAGTCGAACCAGCCCTGGCGGGCAGAATCTGCCAGTTGGCGGGCCCGCTGGATGGTGTTTTCGGGCATATCGAACTGGGCGCAGGCGCTGGCCTGGGTGAACTCAAACCAGTGACCGGTATCGTGCAGCGCGATGGGATTGTCGTTAAGGAAAGAACCCAGCCAGGGCGAACTGCGCAGGTTGCGCGGCTGGTGGAATACCGTCTGCGGGTAGTGGGCGATATCCAGGTGGACCTCATCGGTCAGGCGCACGACTTCGCGCGGAAAGGGCGGTTGGGTATTGTGAACAAATATCAGGTCGATATCGGTAGTGCCGCCCAGCAGCGGCGTTTCGTACAATAGCGAACCGGTAAGGTAGATACAGATCAGATCACGGTTCCGCCGGCTGTACCGCTCGGCAGAATCCCGGGCTACTTTGTGGAGGGTCTCGCGTGTGATCCGCATGTTTCTCCGGAAAAATTGATGGTCTGCGGTCAGGGTCCCTGCAGGGGCAGTTCTGGCTGGAAAGGCGCCAGCTGCAGCGCCTGGCGGATGCGATTTTCGATCCAGTCCAGGTCGTTGGTCTTGCGCACGAAGTCAAGCGAGTCACTTTCGATGACCAGCACAGGGACGCGCCGGCCGCTTTTAAGGAAGAACTCATCGTAGGCGGCGTTTAGGTCGGCGATGTAGGAGCGTTCCATGTTGCGCTCATACGGGCGGTCGCGCAGGGCGATGCGCTGCATCAAGGTCTCGGTGCTGGCTCGCAGGTATACCACCAGATCGGGCGAGATCATTTTCTCCGCCAGGGCTTCGTGCACGCGGTAGTACATCTCCAACTCATCGCCTTGCAGGTTGATGCGCGCAAAGAGCGCGTCTTTTTCAAAGGTATAGTCGCTGATGAGCGGTTTGTTTTCAGCCAGCAGCACAGGGACATTGCGGTTCTGCTGGTGATAGCGGCTGAGCAGGAAAAATATCTGCGTCTGGAAAGCGTAGCGCGCCCGATCAGCATAAAAATTGCTCAGAAAAGGGTTTTCTTCGAAGACTTCCAGCAGAATATTGCCCTCGAAGCGGGGCTGCAGCAGACGGGCCAGGGTCGTTTTACCAACACCGATCACGCCTTCGATTGCGAAATACATATGCGCTCCGACGACAGGAAATGCCGTTCAGCCGTTGATTCGGCTTGACAGGGATAAGTTCTGTTCTAAACTTGAAGTATCGTTAATATACCATACATTTCAGGCGTTCATTTACACGGAGGTAGGGGCATGCCAGGATTGAATCGGGTTGAGTTGATCGGCCGCTTGGGTAAAGACCCGGAAACACGCTACACCCCCAGCGGCAAAAAGGTGTGTTCTTTTTCTTTAGCCGTTGACCGGCGCTGGCGCGGCGCGGACGGAACGCCGCAGAAAGCCACGGACTGGTTCAATGTGGAAGCCTGGGGCAAGGTTGGCGAGATCTGCCAGCAGTATCTCAGCAAAGGACGCCTCGTCTATATCGATGGACGCCTGCAAACCGACCGCTATGAGCATAACGGCGAAACACGCTTTTTCACCAAAGTGATTACCAGCCAGATGCAGATGCTCGACTGGCGCGAAGAACACGAAGAACCCGCGCTCGAAGAGCCAGAAGAGGAAGCATAAAAAAAAGCAGCCGGGGTCAGCCGGCTGCCTGAGCAGCGTTAATTCACTGGTAGTTTTTCCAGTTCCGCTACCAAAGAGGAGAGAACATCAAAGCCGCCCTGCCAGAAGGCGGGCTGGCTGATGTCGATACCCGCGCGGGTGAGCAGCTTGATTGGCGCCATCGAGCCGCCCGTGGACAGGATCTGCAGGTAGCGCGGTTTGAAGGACTCGCCTTCAGCCTTGTACTGCTGGTAAAGCGACAGCACCAGCAGCTGGCCAAAGGCGTAGGCGTAAACATAGAACGGCACGTCGTAGATGTGAGGGATGGAGACCCATTCCCAACGGAACTCATCGCTGACCTCGACCGCGTCCCCCATCTGCGTGTGCAGGTTTTCAAGGTAAGCCGCGCAAAGTTCATCCACCGAAGCGCCCTGGTGGATCAGTTCGTGCGCCTCGCGCTCAAACAGGGCAAAAAACACCTGGCGCTGGATGGTGGCGTAGGCGTCATCGATCTGGCGGAAGAGCAGGTCGCGGCGCACCGTTTCATCGCTTTCTTCACGCAGCAGGCGGTCTACCAGCAGCATTTCACCAAAAGTGGAGGCGGTCTCCGCCAGCGGTAAATTGGACTGGAAGGTGAGCACGCTGTGATGGGAAGCCAGCATGGAGTGGATGGCGTGGCCCAATTCGTGCGCCATGGTGGCCATGTCATCCGCGCGGCCCTGGTAATTCAGCATTACCCAGGGGGTCAGGTCGGGGGCCGGTCCCCAGCAGAAAGCCCCGCCGCGTTTGCCTTTGCGGACCTGGCTGTCCAAGTGTTTTTCATCGAAGACGCGCCGCGCCAGTGAGGCGATTTTGGGATCAAACTCGCTGAAGGCGTCCAGCACTTTGTGCGCGGCCGTCTCGAACGGGTATTCTTTATTAGACTGCACCACAGGCGCGTAGATATCGTAGCGCCGCAGGCGGTCCATGCCCAGCCAGCGCGCCTTCAAGCGGAAAAAGCGCTGAAAAACCCCCACATTATTTTGGGCCACATCCAGCAGGGTGTTTACCACTTCATCAGGAAGGTCGTTGACCAAGTTGCGCGCCGAGATGGGCGTGGGATACTTACGCAGGTTGATCTGTTCGTTGCGCCAATCGCGCACCAGCGCCTGGTAGATCTGCCCGAGGATGGTACCGTCATTGCCGTACACGCGGTACAACTCTCGGTAGGCGTTGGCGCGCAGGTCGGCGTCAGCCTGGCGCACGTAGACCATCAATTCACCGCGGGTAAGGTCTTTCTCCTCGCCGTTGACGGTGACTTTAAAGGTGTAGCGGTTGGTGATGGAACTGTACAGCATTTGCAGGGCGTTAACGCCGGTGACATTTTTGATGTTGATGATCTTTTCTTCCGCCTCGCTGAGGGTGTGCGGCTTGAAATGGCGCATGGCCTCCAGCCAGTATTCCAGGTCGCCGGCAGCAGCCATCAACCGCTGGGCGTGTTCTTCTTCCAGGTTTTTCCACCACAGGTTAAAAAACAGCGTGCGGTTGGTCAGATCAGCCACGAATTGCTCTACCCGCGCTGTCAGGGTTTGGGCAGCCTGGTTTTGTGTATCCTCTGAAAACAGCAAACCTGCGTAGGCGTACAGGCGCGCGCCCTGGTTTTGGATACGTTCTAAATGTTTGAGTATCTCCACAAAATCCTGCGCATCGATTTCCGCGCTGAGCTTTTCGCGGGATTTCTCGAAATCGGCCACATCAGCGTCGAGCTGCTCGAAGGCCGCCTCTAGGGCGGTGCCGTCTGCGCCTGGAAAAAGGTCGTCCAGGCTCCAGCGTGTCTGCACAAAACGGGTCTCTTGAGTTGTCATTCGTCTCCCTCTATTGGTTGGTTGAGCACGGTTTTCAATTTTTGTCTGAGTTGGTCGATCGGGTGCCGCTGGCCGCTGTCAATATCATCATAATGCCAAATCAGCCAGCCGTTGACGGGTGCGGATTGCAGCGTGCGCGCGACCTGGTGGATCGACCCGCGGGTTCCATTATAATCGATGCTCCCATCCGCCTGGATGACAGCGGCGGTTTCGCCCTGCGCGCCCAGGTACAGGCGCTGACCAGGCATCAGCAGCCCGTGTTCCAGCAGCGCGCCGAAGGGGATGCGCGGTTCGCGGCGCGGGTTGCGGGTGCGCAGCGTTTCGGCTGGCGCGCTGGGCGTCTGTTGGATGCGCTGGCGGGCCAGCTCGACGTACTGCGGGTCGCGTTCAATGCCGATCCAGCGCCGCCCGAGCATGCGCGCCACCTCGCCGGTAGTGCCGCTGCCAAAAAAGGGATCCAGCACGACATCGCCCGGGTTGGAGGATGCCAGCAGGATGCGGTAGAGCAGGGCGCGCGGTTTCTGGGTTGAGTGCGCCTTGATGCCGTTGACGCGCAGCCGCTCGCGCCCGCTGCACAGCGGCAGATGCCAGTCGCTGCGCATCTGCAGGTTGTCATTCAGGGACTTCATGGCGCGGTGGTTGAAGGTGTAGCGCTGCCCGCGCTCCTTCTGAGCCCAGATCAGCGACTCGTGCGCATTGGTAAAGCGCACCCCGCGAAAGTTGGGCATCGGGTTGCTCTTGACCCACACAATGTTGTTCAGGATCCAGAAGCCCTGGTTCTGCAGGATGTACCCGACCCGGTAGATATTGTGATAGGTGCCGATCACCCACAGCGTACCGGTGGGTTTCAGCACCTGCCGGCAGGCCTTCAGCCAGGCAGCCGTAAAGGCATCATAAGCCTCAAAATCAGCAAACTGGTCCCACGAATCCTTCACCCCGTTGACCAGGGACTGATTTGGGCGCCATAGTTCCTGGCGAAGCTGCAGGTTATAAGGCGGGTCGGCGAAGATCAGGTCAACAGACTCAGGCGGGAAATCCGCCAGCACCTGGATGCAGTCGCCTTCGATCACCTGATCGAGGGGCAGTTCGGGCATGGATTAAATTGTACCCGAAAACCAAAGCCGGGTCCTTATACCTGGCTGCCCGCCAGGTCGTGTTCCGTGAGCATCGCTACCGCGCCGTGTCTGCTACGGGCAGAGATCCAGCGCCTGGCGATCAGGCGGCTCACCAGCGTGCGCGGAAACAACCCGCCCAGTTTTTGCAACACATGGTTGCTCCAGCCAGGGATGACCAGGCGCTGCCCGGACAGCGCGGCGTCAAGAGTCTGGTTCGCGACCCGCCCAGGGTCCAGGGTGGTGATCTGCCCAAGCCAGCCCTGGGCGTGGATGGCCTGGAGGCAGCCGGCGTTGGTGGGCATCCCGGCCGGGCAAAGGGCGGTGACCGTCACACCCAGCCCGCGCAGTTCCTCACCCAATGCCAGCGAGAAATCAAGCAAGAACCGTTTCGAGGCGGCGTAAGTGGCTTTAACCGGCATGGGGTAGAAGGCAGCCAGGCTGGCCACGTTGATGATGCGCATGGCGGCGCGCGGATGCCGGTATTCCAGCAATCCGTGCGTCAGGTCTAGAGTGCCCTCGATGTTGACGCGAATGATGGTGCAGATCTGCTGGCGGGTCAATTCAAAAAACAGGCCTTCATGATCCAGCCCGGCCACATTGATCAGCATCCACAGCCGCAGTCCTTCCCGCTCAAACAGCATGCGAAGCGCTTCCCGTTCGGCCGGCTCGGTCAGATCGCACGGATGGGTGAGCACAGCCACCTGATAGGTGCGCCGCAGTCCGCCAGCCAGAATTTCCAATGGTGCGGCTGCCTGGTCAGTCAACAGCAGGGGCCAGCCGCGCGCAGCACACTCCACGGCGAAAGCCTTGCCCAGTCCGCCGCAAGCCCCGCTAATCACCACCAGGCTGCTCATAGGGGGGTGGTTAGCGCGAAAATTCATGCTGCACCTCCTGGGGAAGGCCGGTCATCTGCGCCGAGAGCGTCCACAGGCGGGATGCCGATTCAAGGTCCAGCGCCTGGCGGGCGGGCCGCCGCGGCTGGCAGTCTTTCCAATAAATATCCTGCGCAGTTTGGAGTGCTTTCTCGCTGAGCAGGAAAATAACCCCTGCGGCAAGTTTTTCAGGCCGGCTGCCCCCCGACCGGCGCAAGCGCCACAACCAGCCAACGCCAGGGGGCGTGCCTTTCATCCCGATGTCGGTTTTCACCAGGCCAGGGTCAGCGGCGAGAGCGCGCACGCTCGAGTCCTTCCCAAGACGGCGGTTGAGCTCCAGGGTGAACAGTACGTTGGCCAGTTTGGTGTTCTGGTACGCGCTCAGGCCGTTATAGCGGCGGCGCAACTGCGGGTCGTCCCACTTAATACGCCCAGCGCGATGAGAGCCAGAACTGACCGTGACCACGCGGGCGTACGGCGCAGTCTGTAGAGACGGCATCAGCCGCGTGGTCAATAAAAAGGGCGCCAGATGATTGACCGCCCACTGCAGTTCAACGCCTTCAGCCGTCAGGGTCATCCAGCAGGCGAAAGTGGCGGCGTTATTGACCAGCCCGTCCAAAGGCGCGCCGTCGAGCCGTTCGCTAACCTGACCTGCCAGGCGGTTAACCTCACTTTGCAGGCTCAAATCGGACTGAAGATAATGAACCTGCGCACCAGGAGCCAGAGAGCGCAAGTACCCCTCGGCAGCTCGGCAGCGTTCAGCCGAGCGGCCGACGCCGATCACAGCCGCCCTGCGCTGAACCAGTCCTTCAGCCACAGCCAGCCCGATACCCGATGTGGCTCCGGTGACAACATACGTTTTTTGCTTGAGATCCATTTGCATGCCAGATCCTTTCCATTGGTAATGTGATTTCCCACACCTTGTTTAACACTGCCCCGGGTGGAAAAACATCTACCAAAGGGTGGAAAGGGGGGTGGATTCTGGGTGGAGAGCGGTAAACCCGCCTCAATCTGCCTCAAGAATCGATCAAATCCAGTTCGCGGGCGCGGTTAAGCGCCTGTACACGGGTTTGCACGCCCAGCTTGCCATAGATATTATTGATGTGGGTTTTGACCGTGCTGGTGGCTATGTTCAGGCGCGCGGCGATTTGCTGGTTGGAAAGCCCTTGCTGCACCAGGCGCAGCACCTCCAGTTCGCGGGCGCTGAGTGATTCGACCAGTTCGCTTTGACTGGCCGCTGCACCCGGTTGGCTGGCAGATGAAGGGCTCAGGCGTAACCGCTGGAGCAGCCCCGCAGGGAGGATGTGCTCCAGCTTCGCCCAGCGCAATGAGATTCCGCCGGTGATGATCAATAAAGGCGCCGCGATCTTAAAAAATGTGCCGCCAGCAATGGCCCCAAAGAAGATAAACAAGGCCGCACCACCGGCAATCATGACCCAGCCAGTTGTGGCCACCCACCCCGGCAGTCCGAGTTCGTGGTCCGCCAGCAGCAGTCCGACACCGGCTGCCGCCAGCAGCAGAAGCCAGGCGAAAGCCCAGGCGTTCCAATCCCCGGTCAGCACATTGAGCAGCAGGATTAACCCAAGAGTCAGCAGCAGCATGACCGGTATGTATAAAAAAGAAGCCCAGCGCCACCGACGGCGGGCTGGGAAGATCAGAAAGAAAACGCCGCCGCTCAGAACCAGTAAAACCAGCGGCAAAGAAAGATCAAGCCGGTCGCCTAGCACAAAGTTGAGAACCAGGGTCAGTATTCCCAAACCTGTGACAACAGTACTGGCGATGCGGAGCGGTCGAGCGGACATCGGGATGTAGGATTCCTGAAATAACCAGCTTCAGGCTCATTATACTGCTATTGAACCGGCTGGATTGGTTGGTGAATCTACCCCCCGTTTTCCTGGATGACCGCGCGGATAGCCGGGTACAGGCGTGGATTGGCAGCCAGGATACTGCAGGGCGGCGTAAGCAGATCCGCGCCGCCGTCGGCGCGCGTGACAGTCGCCCCGGCTTCTTTTGCGATCAGCGCTCCGGCAGCCACATCGTAGTGGTTGACCTCCAGTTCGAAGTAGCCGTCCACCCGCCCGCAGGCCACATAGCACAGGTCAAGCGCGGCAGACCCCAGGCGGCGAACACCCTGAGTGCGCAGGGTAAATTCTTCGAACAGGGTAAAAGCCAGCTTACCATCGCTGTTGTTCAGGTGATGCGGCAGTCCGGTGGTCAGCAGCGAATCCTGCAGGCGGCTGGACTGCGTGGTGCGGATGGATTGCCCGTTCAAAGCCGCGCCGTGTCCGGCTTCAGCGCTGAAGAGTTCATCGTGGAAAGGATCATAGACCACTGCCAGGCACAGCTCGCCCGCACGGGCATAAGCGATCGATACACAGAAGATGGGCACACCGTGCGCATAATTAATGGTGCCGTCCAGCGGGTCAATGTACCAGCAGTGCTCGCTGTTGCCGTTACGCGCGCCGCTTTCTTCGGCGATGATGCAGTGCTGGGGATACTGCCCCAGGATGCGCTTCAGCAGCAGTTCCTCGGACTGGTGGTCAACTTCTGTCACCAGGTCAGTTGTGCCTTTTAGTTGAATATCATGGCGCAGCCTGAAACCGCGGCGCAGGATCTCCCCGGCTTCGCGCGCCCACTGGGTTACTTCTTCGAGAGATGGCAGCATCAGGTTAACTTCCGCTTGCATCGCCAGACTGCTGCCCCTGAAGCTGTCCGAGCAGTTTTTTCAGGTCATTCAGCTCTTCCTCGATCAGATCGCGGTCGCTGATAGCCTGGGCCAGCAGCGCTTCGAAAGCGGGTTTTTGGTCATCCGGCAGGCTTTGCAGCAGCCGTTCGGTGCGCGCGATCTGGGTTTCCTTATGAAGCAGCTTGGCTTCCAGCCGCTGCTGGTAGCCGCTGTAGAACTCGTGGTCATCCATGGGCGCCGGAAGAGAGGCGATCCCCTGGGTGAGGATTTCTGCCACGGTCAGCAGGAAATCGTCGGTGTCGATTGGTTTTTCGACGAAGCTCGCCGCGCCCAGGCTGTACGCAAAGGCCTTATCATCCGGGGTCAGGTAAGTGGCGGTGACAAAGATGATGGGGATGTGCTGTGTGGCGCGGTTTTTGCGCAGTTGATGTGCCAGGCTGTAACCGTCCATTTTGGGCATCAGAATATCAGCGATGACCAGGGCCGGCTTTTCTCTGGCTATCATCTCCATGGCTTCCAGGCCGTTTTTCGCCGTGACGACCGGGTAGCCCTTGAAACGCAGGGTCACATCGATCAGCTCGAGCACGTTCGGGTTGTCTTCAACGACAAGGATGGGGCCGGTGGGAATGTTCATAGATAAAATTTTAGACTTTTGGGTAAATATTTACAAGCGATTAACTTAACTTTCGCCGCGATATTCGCTCGACAATTTTGTAAAGTAGGCTTCGATAAAATCATGCCGCTGAGCAGCAATCGCTCGCGCGGTGGGGGTAAACAGGCGCTCCTTGACCTTGCGCAGCTTGAAGAGATGCTCATGGTAAGCGCTGTGCGGCTCTCCGGGCAGTCCCTGACCGGTTTCCAGGAAGTGCTGCGAAGGTTCAGCGTAGGCAGGCTGCCCGGCCTGAAAGGCATACCCGAGAACGCGCACCACCCCGATGGCGCCGAGCACGTCCAGTTTATCGGCGTCGAAGAGCACCTTCGCTTCCAATGTGGCCGGCGGTTCGCGCCGGTCGCGGTAGCGGTGGGCACGGATGCAGTGCTGGACGGCGGCGATGCGTTCCTCTGTCCAGCCTGCGGCGCGCAGGATCTCAGCGGCGATGTCAGCCGATTGCTGGTGGTGATTCCCGCGCTCGTCTTCACCCGGGTGGCTGCCCTGGATATCATGCAGCAGAGCGGCAGCGCGCACGATCTCTATATCAGCCCCTTCCGCCAGGGCCAGGCGCTCAGCCATTTTGTATACGCGCTCAATATGGTCGAAACCATGGACAGGATCATGGGCGGGATACCAGGCTTTGGCGCTCTCCAGGGTCAGCATACCAACTCCCCGCGTTTCACCACCCGCTCGACCAGATTACCGCCAAAACGGTAACCCAGGTGGCGGTAATCCTGAACGGAAAGGACCAGCAGATCAGCCTGTTTGCCCGCTTCAAGCGAGCCGATGCGTTCGCTGCGCCCGATCGCCGCCGCGGCGTTGATGGTGGCGGCTGCGATCGCCTGGGCCGGGGTGAGGCGCAGATAGCGGCAGGCCAGGGCGATGACAAATTGCATCGATTCACACCAGGCGGTGCCAGGGTTCAGGTCGCTGGCGATGGCCAGGGTAGCGCCAGCCTGCAGAAGGTCTCGGGCGGGGGTGTAGTGTGGGTCAGCCAGACCGAAAGGCGTGCAGGGGAGCGAGACCGCCACGGTTCCACTTTCTGCCAGCGCCCGCATATCCTCTTTGGAAGTCTTCACCAGGTGGTCGGCTGAGACAGCCCCCAGGGAAGCCGCCATGCTTGCGCCGCGCAGGTTATCGAACTCATCCGCATGAATTTTAAGCGGGAAGCCCAATTCGCGGGCGCGCTCCAGGATGCGGCGCGACTGCGCGAGGTTGAAGGCGATCGATTCGCAAAACACATCCACGAAAGGCATCGGACGGCCGCCGCCGTGGTTCTGCCACCAGGTGCGCACTTCGGGCAGCATTTGCTGGCAGAGCAAGTCGACATAGGCGTCAGGGTCGTCCTTATACTCAGGGGCGATATCATGAGCCCCCAGGTAGGTCGGGACCAGTTCGAGCGGCCCTTCCTCATCAAGATCGAGGACAGCCTGTAGCTGGATCAACTCGCCAGGATGCTGCAGAGCGTAGCCCGTTTTGGCTTCGGCTGTGGTGGTGCCGTGACGCAGCAAAGCTTGCAGGCGCGGCCGGGCCTGGTCTTTCAATTCCTGCAGGGACGCGGCGCGGGTGGCGCGTACGGTCGAGCGGATGCCGCCGCCCGCGGCAGCGATCTCCTGGTAGGTTTTCCCTTCCAGGCGCATCTCGAACTCGGCGGCGCGGTCGCCTGCCCAGATCAGATGCGTGTGCGGATCGACAAAACCGGGCATCACCACCCGCCCGCCGGCATCGAAGCGCTCTTCGGCAGGGAAGGCGCGCAGCAGCGCCTCAGCCGGACCGGTTAATTCAATCAAACCGCTGCGCACCAGCACGGCGCCGTCAGGGATGATCTCAAGGCGTCCCAGCTCCAGGCCGCGCTGCGGCCCGCCAGCCAGGGTCAGCAATTGCGAAATATTGTGAATCAACATGGGGTTTTTGTTTGCACTTCACTTTCTGAGGGAAGTATACCTGCTGGCGGCCATACGGCCTGGCGGTCAGGCGCCAGGGCTGGCTGCTGTGTGCACCTCGCCGGAGGCATTGATCCTGATGCGCCCCAGCAGGTAGATGGCTGCCAGGATCAACACCACCGCCGCGCCTGCGTTGGCGCTGAACCCCAGGCTGATGTACAGCAGCGGCGCGAGCAATGCGCCAAGCGCGCGACCGATGGCAAACCCGGCAATGGTTGAGGCCATCACCGTGGCGCGCAGCCCGGGCAGGACCTCACTCATCATAGGCAGCGCGCTGACCAGCGTGAATTCGAAGGTCAGGTAAAAAATGAACAGGCTCAGCAGAGCGCCCCAGGCGAAGCGCCCCAGGAAGATCATGCTGACCGCCGCCAGCGCATTAAGAATCAAACCTGCGCGAATCGACCACTGCTTTCCCAGACGGTCGACCAGCCAGGTTGACAGGCCTTCGCCGCCCATTTCCGACAGGCCGATTACAAGCGATGCCGTTCCCAGAGCTGCCAGTTTGAAAGCGAAGGAATCTTCCAGCCAGACGCCGAATACCAAATTAACCACTTCGTTGGAGGCGGTGATCATGACTCCCATCAGCAGCCCGGCGCGCACGCTCGCGTGTGACAGCATCTGGCGGATGGCATGCTGCTCGCCAGTAGCGCGGACAGGCACGGACTGCGGGTGGTCGTTGGGCACGAGCAGGAACACCAGGATGAAGAAAATCACGCCCAGGATAACCAGGATGGGAAATGGGGATGTCCACAGCCCGCTGCGCGCCAGCAGCAAGCCCACCAGAGGAACACCTACGATGAAAGACAGCGACCAGCTCAATTCGGTGATCCCCATAATCCTGCCGCGGCGCTGGTAGGGAACGCGGTCGCCCAGGTAAGCCTGCATGGCGGGCAAAAAGACCAGGTAACTCAGTGACATCATCAGCAGGCTGATGAAGAAGCCGATGTAGGTTGGCCAGATGGTGACAACCAGCGCGCCCAGGGTGTAACCCGCCAGCCCTAAGAGCATGCTGATACGCCGCCCGCGCCGGTCAGCCAGGGGCGCCAGAAAGGGGCTGGCAAACCCCATCAGGGACCTGACGGTCAGCATAAGCGAAATGGCGGGCAGCCCCACCCCCAGACCTGACTGAAAGGTGGACAGGTACGGGTAAATCATGCGGTAAGAGGTGTTGACCACTGTACGCGCCAGCGTAAAAAGCGTCACCTGCAGGCTCAGGGAGGGCCCTGGCGCTTTCATGCTGAAGGGGTTCCTTCAACGACGGAGGGCTGCAGCCTCTGGTAAATCAGCAAGCCGACCTGCGCTGCCGAGAGCAGCACGAGCACCAGTATGAGGATAAAGTAAAACTGAATGAGCGTGGAAGTTGAGCCAAAGATGGGCGAATCGGGGTGCAGGATATTATTTATGCCACCCAATTGCCACCATAGCACCAGCCCGAAAACCAGATTGGCGGCACAGGTCAACCTTTTCTGGTTAAATATCCACAAACCGGCCTGCAGCAGCAGCGCGACCACGCCGAAGGTAAAAGGAATTCGCCAGCGCGGTTCGTCCCAGTAAATACCGCCCCAGTTTTGCACCTGCACCAGCAGGGACATGGGCAGGTAGGTAAGCCAGTATATCAGCCCGGTCAGGCCTGCCGCGCGTGAAAGGTCGGGCCAGGGTTTGCTTTTAGAAAACAGTCCCAGCAGGCCAAATAAAGCCGCGCCTGCGAAAGCGATTTTTCCCGTCCATACCCAGCCGCCGTGCAGCACCACCAGGCGCAGGTTGCCGCCCAATGTGCGCTCGCTCGGACCGAGCAGTGTCGCCAGGGCGATCAGCAGGAGGGTAACCCCCAGGGCTGACCACTCCAGACCCGGGTGAAGCCTGCGCTGCAGAAGAGACTTGGTTTGTGCCTGGTTCGGATTCAATCGCTTCACCCCTGGCGGTGGATTGGATTGGAATTTATTTTACACCACGCTGGAACACCATTCGCGCATCAGGTGGATATAGAACTGGGTCATGCGCCCGAGCGCATCCACGCTGATACGCTCATTCACGCCGTGCACAGATTTTAACTCCTCCTCGGGCAGGAAGAGGGGTGAAAAGCGCAGCACCTGGTCACTCAGGCGCTGATAGTGGCGTGAATCCGTGGCGCCCAGCACCAGGTAAGGGGCGACTTCGACGCCCGGGAAAACCTGGCGAATGGCGCGGCTCAGGCTTACATAGGCGCTGCCGTCCGTGGGCGTTACCGGCGCGGCTTCCCAGGCGCTGCCTTCAACTGCCTCGATCTGCACATTCTGGTCGTCGATCACTTTACGGGCATGTTCGCACACCGCCGCGATCGTGTCGCCGGGAAAAAGGCGGTAATTAACCAGCGCCTCAGCCTTGTAGGGGAGAACATTTTCCTTGAACCCGCCCTTGATCATCGTCACGGCGGCTGTGGTGCGGATGGAGGCATTCCCCTTCGGATTGGACTGGATGCGCCTGCGCAGCAGTCCGCCGAAAAGCCAGCGGTTAGCAAACAGCATCTGCATCCATGGAGAAGCTGCTGCTCCCAGGGCGCGGTACGTGCGCTGAATGCTGAGCAGGTTGGCGCGCTGCGGCGAGTCTTCGATGGCGGTGATGGCGCGCGCCAGGATACCGATAGCCGAGCTGGGCGGCGGGGTGGACGAATGTCCACCCTGGGTGGTCACCGACAGGCGCAGGCAAAGGTGGCCTTTCTCGGTGATGCCCACCAATGCGACAGGATCCTCAACACCAGCCAGCGCGCCGACTGTAATCGCGCCGCCTTCATCCAGTACCAGTTCAAAGCGCTCGCCGCGTTCTTCCAGGTATTGCGCAATTTTTGCGGCGCCATTCACGCCGCCGGTTTCCTCATCCTGGCCGAACGCCAGAAAAATGCTGCGCTCAGGGGAAAAGCCGCTTTTAAGCAGGTACTCGACAGATTCGAGCAGGCTGATAACCTGCGACTTGTCGTCCAGCGCTCCGCGCCCCCACACATAACCGTCGGCGACTTCACCCGCAAAGGGCGGGTGCTGCCACTGATCCAGTGTGTCCGCATCTACCGGTACCACATCCAGGTGGGCGCAGAACAGCACCGGTGGTTGTTCCAGGTCGCTGCCCTTCCAGATATACAGCAAGCTGTGATCGGAGATGATTTCACGCTGCAGGGTACTGTGGACGCGTGGATAGAGGGTCTCCAGCGCGCGGCGCAGCTCACGGAAAGCGCCAGGGTTGGGGAGTTCGCCGCGGTCGGTGGAAATGGTTTCGCAGCGGACCGCCACAGCCAGGTTGCCGCCAATCAGGTCGGCATCCACTTCGGGCAATTCTATGGGTTCAACGGGCTCTTCTGAACGCAGGAACAGGCTGGTGCGAACCAGCACAAAAGCAGCGATAAAGATAAAGATAACTAATGGGACGATCAGGATCGTAAGGTCCATGGTTTACACCTCTGGCTTCGTAAGCACATCTCGGCTGGAGAAGATCAAACCCCTTCTTCAAGCAATTCTTTTAGCCGCGGGTGGTCTTTGTAAAAACCGCGGTATTCTTCTGGCAACAGCGCAGCGATGCGGCACATCACTTCGTCAGTCTGGCGTTTGAGGTCCTCTTCGCGGTTATCGCGAGAAAACGGCGGCAGGTGGATGGGTTTGCCAAAGCGCGCGACGATTTTCCCTTTGCGCAGTTTTAGCAGTGACTTGAGGGCGGTGTGGCTGCCGGTTATTCCGACCGGGATGATGGGAACGCGCCCGCGGTGAGCCAGCAGAACGGTGCCGGCTTTTCCTTCCAGCAGCGTGGCGGTGTTGCTGCGCGTGCCCTCTGGCGCGATGCCCAAGGCGCGTCCCTGCTGTAAAAGGGTGAGCGCCTGGCTAAAGGCAGAAAAATCCGCCTTTGTGCGGTCCAGCCAGATACCCCCCGCCATGATTGTGAACCAGCGGAAGAAGGGATATTTCAGGTACTTGTCAGCTACCAGCGCAGTGATATCTGGACGCACGGGGTTGACGAACAGGACCGGTATATCCAGGCGGCTGATATGGTTGGTGGCTACCAGGATTCCGCCCGTAGGAGGCAGGTTCTCCGCGCCGATAAATTCAGTATCGGTCAGGTGCCTGATCAGGTAGCGCATCAAATTCTGCAGCCGGGTTCGTTTCACCAGCTGATGTTCATCGGGGGTGACAGCTTCTTGAGGGTTGCTTTTTTCGACCACAGATAAATTTTACCGCTTCCTGCTCTTTGGTGGACTGCAGAACTTCATAATTGTAACACCTGGGCTTTATGCGGATGGAAGCGACGCCTGAGAGGTTTTTTTTGTGCGCCTGTTTTTCAGCACTTCAATCAGCGCAGGAAATACGGAAATCAGAATTATCGCGATGACGATGATCGAAAAATTCTTCTCTACAAAGGGCAAGCCGCCAAAGAAATAGCCGCCCCAGATAAACAATGAAGTCCAGATGACTCCACCGATGACGTTGTAACTGAAAAAGTAACCGTAGCGCATCTTGCCAATGCCGGCGACGAATGGCGCAAAGGTCCGCACGATGGGGACAAAGCGCGCCAGCAGGATCGTTTTTCCACCGTGTTTTTCATAGAAAGCCTGCGTGCGCTCCAGATATTCGCGCTTAATCAAGCGCGAATTTTTGCTCACAATGCGGTCACCCAGTTGATGACCAATCCAGTAATTCACTGTATCTCCTACCACTGCCGCCAGGGCTAAAAGCGGCCATAACGAGAATACAGACAGGGAATCCCTGGCGGCAAACGCGCCGGCGGCGAATAACAGCGAATCTCCAGGCAAGAAAGGCGTGATGACAAGTCCGGTTTCGATAAAAATTACTCCAAAGAGGAGCAGGTAGGTCCAGGCTCCGATAGCACGAATGGCAATATCCAGGTATTTATCCAGGTGTAACACAAAATCAATGCCGAACTTAATCAGGTCCATAATTGGGAATTTGCTCCGGTAAAGAGGCTCAGGCCTGTTCGTCCTTTTGATAGGGGTCCAGGCTAACCAGTGGGATGGCTTGCGCGGCCTGTTGCCTGCGCAGGCGGGTATTGATCCACAATAACAGGATCAGATTCAAAATGACGAGGAGAAAGAGCGCGATTGAAGATGAATTTCCCAGGCTGTCAACCGAGAAGGAAAATCCTTCCGGCAGTTGCAGGAAGGGCGCGATCCCGGCGAAAAGGCCGAAGAAATTCCAGAGGCTGTGCAGGGCGAAAGCGGCCAGGTAAGCGCCAGCCAGGCGCGGCAGGTGGCGGCGTTCCCGCCAGGCTGAAACCATCCCCCAGCTAACGATGCCGGCAGTGATCATATGCAGCAGACCGGTGCCAACCCTGCCCAGCAGGGTGATGGTGCCGCTTCCGTCCCCGGCGGTGCTCAATGCGGTCAGGTTTTCCCACAGGGCAAAACTTCCGCCGCACACCACGCCTGCCAGAAATCCCTCTGCCGGCGATAGGCGTTCGCCAGCGAACAGCCAGACCCCCAGCGGCTTGAGTAGCTCTTCCAGCAGCGGGAAGACCCCTGTCACCAACGTCAGGGCAATCAGAATCAAGCCCGGGTGCTGGAACAGGCCGGCGAGCGCATCCATGATAACCTGTGGATCGGTCTCAGGATTGGCCAGCAGGCGCGCGTACAGGGACAATTGCTCTGCCATGCCGGGCTGGGTACTCAGGAAGACCCCGCCCAAGAGCAGGAAGAAGAATAACGCCAGCACGGACACGATCAGGGTAAAGGGCAGGGTGAACACCAGACTGAAACCGACCAGCCCCCAGGTGCGCCCGGGTGGGGCGGCATGCAGACCGCGGCGAGCAAATTCAAAAAACCACCAGATGGGAATGAGCGTGCTCAGAATGACCAGCGGGGGCAGCAGCAGCCAGGCGGCAGGAGAGGTCTCAACCGGCTCGAACAACAGCACCAAACCAACCCACACGAGCATGCCTGCGCTGGCAAAAAGAAAACCGCGCCGGGACGGTCGCGCCGGAGGGGTCCTGCCGCGCAGCTCATGGATGCTCAACACCACCCCAGGAACGCACAGCAGGCCGACCAGGGCAGTCACCCAGGCCAGGTTCATGAAAGAAACCAGATTGGGGACCGGCAGGTTGGCGCTCAAGAGGGCGCTGCTGCTGGTGACGAATAGCAGGAATGAAAACCCAAATGCCGCCAGACCGCCGCCTGCGCACAGGATCAGCAGCAGCCAGCTGCGCCAGGAGGCGCCGGTTTGCATGCGGTTATTTCTCCTCTATCTTCACCGAGAGGATTTGATCTCCGGGGGGCAGCGGGCTGCTGGTGGCAGCAGCGGGATCGCGCGGCGAGATACTTTCAGCTACATCCATGCCCTCGATGATTTCACCAAAGATGGTGTAACCGCCGTCCAGATTTGGCAGGGCGTCATAGGTGATGAAGAACTGGCTGCCGTTGGTATCCGGACCGGAATTGGCCATGCCAAGCAGACCCGGGCGGTCAAATTTTAACGTATCCACAATTTCGCTGGCGAACTGGTAACCCGGCCCGCCAAAGCCAGTGCCCGAAGGATCCCCGCTCTGGGCAACGAAGCCCGGCAGGACGCGGTGGAAAGTAACGCCGTCGAAAAAGCCCATGCGCGCCAGGAAAACAAAGCTGTTCACCGCCAGAGGAGCGCGGTCGGCGTAAAGCTTGATCTTAATGTCCCCGCGCTCGGTGGTCAGTGTGGCAATGTATTCCTTGCCGCTGTCGATGATCATTGGCGGGCACTCATCATACTGTTTATCGCTCAGTTTATGCAGTTCCAGGATGGTTGACAGGGTAGCCGGGTCATAGGGCACCTGGTCGTCGGGCACGAAGATCAGCTCGCCGTCCAGGAAAACGTACAAGGAAGGCGTACCCAGGATGCCCATGGCGATGGCTTCGTTATAGGAATCCTGAACCTTCTTGACCATGGCATCTGAATTAAGATCGCGCTGGAAGCGTTCAACATCCAACCCGATGGTACCGGCCTGTTCAACCAGCCAGGTCTCGAATTCTTCAGGAGACAGGTTGGTCCAGGTCTCCCATTTGTCCTGCTGGTACAGCAGGTCGTGCATTTCCCAGAATTTGCCTTGCGCGCCGGCGGCTTCAGCAGCCTGACCAGCCAGCGGGGCTTTGTCATGGAACGTCAGGGGAAAATGGCGGAAGACAACCTGCACATCCTGCGGGTATTCATCCTCGAACATCTTGATGTAGCCGGACGCCAGCGAGCAGTACGGGCACTGGAAGTCGCTGTACTCCAACAGGATCATGCGCGGGTTATCACTGCCGCGCGCCCAATCGTCAGCGCTGACAGGAGGAAGTTTCAGGCTGACCGGATCCTGCGGGTCCGGAAAGAGATCGAAAAGCGTGCACGCCATCGGCGGGCCTTCAGGGACGGTGGGGGTTTGCGCTGTCGGCGCGCAGGCTGCCAGCAGCAGGACTGCCAGCAAAATAGTTAACAGGGAACGTTTGAGCATTAAGGTGACCTTTCAGGTGAAAACCGATTTATTGGCTTTTTAATCTGCGCAGTACAGCCTGGCGCAGGGCTGATTGTACCATTTCAAAGGGTTGATCGGCAGCAATGATTTGCCAGCGCTGCGGCTCGCTGCGAGCCAGTTCCAGGTAGCCCAGCCGCACACGCTGGTGAAAAGCCTGGGTGTAAGCATCCAGGCGGTTCCACTCGCCCCCATTTTGCTTGCGATTCAACCCGGCAGCCGTCTCAATATCCAGCAGCAAGGTCAGGTCAGGCCATAAACCGCCAGTGGCAAAGTCGAGCAGGCTGCGCAGCACGCCCAGATCGACGCCATGCCCGTACCCCTGGTATGCCAGAGTCGAATCGGCGTAACGGTCGCACAGGATGATCTTACCCTCCGCCAGCGCCGGGCGGATAACCTCCTCAACCAGTTGCGCGCGCGCAGCCAGGAACAGCAGGATTTCAGTGCGCGGGTGCATGGCGGTATTGCGCAGGTTCATCAGCACCTCGCGCACCTGCTCGCTGATTTCTGTACCGCCCGGTTCGCGCAGGGTAAGGACGTCGTAGCCTTCCTGGCGCAGGTAGGCTGCCAGCGCTGGAATCTGCGAAGTTTTTCCGCTGCCTTCCGGGCCTTCGAGGGTGATGAACACGGCGCTACCTGTTTGCTTTCCGGGCGCCTATTCGCGGAAGATTCGCACCCGCCGGTTGGGCTCTTTGCCGTAGGAATGCGAGATCAACTGTGCCTGGCGCGCCATCTCATGCTGCAGCCTGCGGACGCTGGCGGCTGCAGGTGGCAGGTCAATGAAGCGCTGTCCGCTGAGCACACTCTGGATCGCCACCTGAGTCTGGGCGGCGATGATATCCCATTCAGTCGAGCCGTTTTCCACGCTCAGGTTGAACAGTTCAGCCAGGGACTGCTCCATTTGGTTAACCGTGTTGGCGCGCAGGACGTATATCGGCATACTGCGTTCTTCGGCTTCAACCACGGGCTGCTGGCGCGAGCGGTAGTAGGTGCGCAGTGTCATAAGCACATCGGCTTCATCCAGGTTATTGACCACCACCGCCGGGACGCCCAGGCGTTTCGCGCCCTGGATCAGGCGGTTGCGCGCCACGCCGTAGGGATAAATGCGGATGGTCTGCAGCGGCTGGGGCGTAGAGGATGGCGCGATGAACTCTGCCGCCTGGTTCTGATTGCTGCGGCCCCCCGGGCGGGTAGGGCTGTTGCGGCTGGCGCGCATACCAGAACCTGTCTCGTAGCCGTTGCCGAAGGCGCGCCTGGCGGTTTGCGGAATGGGCCGCGATACAGGCTGAGAGGAAGGTTTTTCGATGTGAATCTCGTCGTTGCTGTCGCGGTAGCGTACTTCAGGGGGCAGCGGGAATCCGCGCACCAGCGAATCAACCGCCGCGGCTACATCCGGGTGCACGTGCAGGCGGTCGCGTTCCTGAATTTCGATCAGCACATCGAAGGTGGGCGGTGAGCGCCGTTCCAGCACGGTTTTTTGGGTGCCGCGCCGGCGGGCCTCCTCATCGGAAAGGGTCACCGATTCGATCCCGCCGATCAGGTCTGAGAGAGTCGGGTTGAGCATCAGGTTCTCCAGCGAGCGCCCGTGCGCGGTGGCCACCAGTTGAACGCCGCGTTCAGCGATGGTGCGCGCGGCCAGGGCTTCCAGCTCGCGCCCGATCTCATCGATGATGATCACTTCAGGGTTGTGGTTCTCGACCGCTTCGATCATCACTTCGTGCTGCAGGGATGGTTTTTTGACCTGCATGCGGCGCGCCCGGCCGACAGCCGGGTGGGGCACGTCACCGTCGCCGCCGATCTCGTTGGAGGTATCGACGATGATCACGCGGTGTTTTTCGGCCAAAATACGCGCCGATTCACGCAGCATGGTTGTCTTGCCGATGCCGGGGCGGCCGAGCAGCAGGATGCTTTTGCCGGATTCCACCAGGTCCTGAATGATATCGATGGTGCCGTAAACCGCGCGCCCAACACGGCAGGTCAGGCCGACAATGTGATCGTGGCGGTTGCGGATGGCAGAGATACGGTGCAGGGTGCGTTCGAGACCGGCGCGGTTGTCGGCGTCAAATTCGCCGATTTTATCCACGACCGAATCGATATCCTCTCGGGTGATCTCATTTTCACTCAGGACAACTTCGGTCTGCACGAAGCGCGCCACCGGGACGCGACCCAGATCGAGGACGATTTCCAGCAGGTTGTCGCTGTCATCGGCTTTGACCACCGCAGCCGAAATTTTGGGCGGCAGCACATCTAAAAGGGCCTGTAAGTCGTCTGTAATTCTTCTTTGCGTCATAAAAATACGATTTTGATCCTTTACGATTCCCTGCCCGTGGGGGTTAATTTTCCGGGCAGGAAGGTTTGGGTTCGGGTTCCAAATACTGTACCAGCGGCAGGGTCTCGCCGTTGGAAGGGGCGTGAATCATGGCTGGCTGGCGTTTTTCCAGCACAGCGTTACCGCGGGCGTAGGCCGGAGAGCGCTGGATGTTGGCCAGGTGCTTGACCAATAGCGCCTGACGGGGGGCAGCCTGAGCGCCCAGTTCCTGAAGCGCGTTTTCCAACCAGCCCTGGTAGGAACGCACCGCTACATAAACCGGACGGCCGAGCTGAAAAGGCATGTGATTCAATAAGGAGAGCAGCAATTTTGAGATGTTCTCCACTCCTGGGTGGATGATCGGCTGCAGGAAGATGCCTTGCGGCCCGTAGGTTGGAGCAACATACCCCAAAATTTCACCCTTGTGATTGTAAACCAGTCCCTGCAGCGGTTGATTGGGAGTTTGCTCGGCTGACTGAACCAGGGGTGGGGTGAGCATCTGGTACAGCCCTCGGATGGCAAAATCATCCAGATCGCTGGCGCTTTCCCACAAAGCTGTGGGGTCGGTCTCATTGCGCGCCGGCAGGTCGATTTTCCAGACATGCTGCCAGGCATATACACTGAAGCCGGCGCGGCGCAAGCCCTCGAAAATCGGGCTGCTTTCTTCGACTTCAGCCAGCAGGCTGAAGGCGCCGCGCTGACCGGCTTCCCAGGCCAGGTTTTCCAGCAGCGCTACCAGGCCGGGACTTTCCAGTGCGCGGGTTGGCATGATGAAAGAGAGGCGCGCTGCGCGCTCTCCGTTTATGTAGTGCATCTGCCCAATCATGACAGGCTGCCCGCCGCCCTGGCGCAGCACGCAGGTATAGCTGCCATGCTCCAGGCGCAGGTGTTCGAGCATGGCCCACGGTCCGACCGGACTGCCGCGCGTCAGGGTTTGGGCAGTGTCCAGGCATTGCACCTGCCGGCGGTAGCGGTAAACCGTGAGAAGATCGGGCCAGGCAAACGGACGGGCGTCTATCGGGTCATCTCCAAAAAGTAGCGGTGAAAGCGGTCGTCCTCGGTCAGTTCAGGATGGAAAGAGGTGGCCAGCCAGCGTCCCTGGCGCGCTGCCACAATCTGCCCGCCAGGCAAGCGGGCAAGCACTTCGCTGCTGCCGTTGGCGGAGGTAATGCGCGGTGCGCGGATAAAAACGCCGGGAAAGGGCCGACTTTCGGGATCAACTGTTTGCAGGGCTGGCACATCCAGGCGGGTTTCAAACGAGTCAACCTGGCGTCCAAAAGCGTTGCGCTCGACGCTGATATCCATTAAGCCCAGCAGCGGCTGGTCGCGCTGTGCGTCCTTGGAAAGGAAAATAGCGCCTGCGCAGGTGCCCCAGACAGCGTGCTGTTGAGCGAAGGCGCGCAGCGGCTCCATCAAACCGAAGGCAACCGCCAGCTTGCTGATGGTGGTCGATTCTCCGCCGGGGATGATCAATCCGTCCAGACCCTCCAGTTGGGCTGGCAGGCGGACCTGGATTGTCTCCACGTCCAGTTTCTCCAGCATTTTTTGATGCTCAATAAAAGCACCCTGTAAAGCCAAAACGCCGATTTTCATACCGCAGTCTTTATAAACAGCCCAGGGAGTAGGCTTACCAGCCGCGCCCGGCAATCAACTCACTTTCCGGGATGGCAGAGATCTGGCGTCCAACCATGGGTTCACCCAGGTTGCGGCTGATTTCCGCCAGGATGGCGGGCTGGTTGTAGTGGGTGGTTGCCTTGACAATGGCGGCTGCGCGCCGAGCCGGATCGCCGGATTTGAAAATGCCGGAGCCGACGAACACGCCGTCCGCGCCGAGCTGCATCATCATGGCAGCATCCGCAGGGGTGGCGATACCGCCGGCGACGAAGGTAACCACCGGCAGCCGCCCGAGGGCGCGCGTCTCCAGCACCAGTTCGTAAGGCGCGCCGTGTTCCTTAGCGAAAGTCATCACCTCTTCATCCGGCAGGTTCTGCAGGCGGCGAATCTCGCCCAGCACGCTGCGCAGGTGGCGCACCGCCTCGACCACATCGCCGGTGCCAGCCTCACCCTTGGTGCGGATCATGGCCGCGCCCTCGCCAATGCGCCGCAGCGCCTCGCCCAGGTTGCGCGCCCCGCACACAAAGGGGACTTTGAAGGGATGCTTGTAAATGTGATGCTCTTCATCCGCCGGGGTGAGCACCTCGGATTCATCGATATAATCAACCCCGATGGCTTCCAGGATCTGCGCCTCGACAAAGTGACCGATGCGCGCCTTGGCCATGACCGGGATCGAAACAGCCTCCATGATCTTGAGAATCAGGTCGGGATCACTCATACGCGCCACGCCGCCCTGGATGCGGATATCCGCCGGGACGCGTTCGAGCGCCATGACCGCCACGGCTCCGGCGTCCTCAGCAATGCGCGCGTGTTCAGGAGTGACCACGTCCATGATCACCCCCCCTTTGAGCATTTGGGCAAGGCCTGCTTTAACCTTAAAAGTGCCCTTTTCCTGATCCATTCAACCTCCAATTAGGTTTTAAGATGGTTATTATCCAACGAAACGCACGTTGGATAAGGTGCTGATACCTCTGTATAATTCTACCACGCCCGTCACGGAGCGTAAACGTACGAGCCTCCCTCCAAAAAGCCGCGGTCCGCAGCCGCTAAGCGGGGTTAAAGTAGCCGCAGCCCGTTACTGCCTGGCCTAGATGTTTCGTTTCGGGTTTAACTGAAGCGGATGGTCAGGATCTCACCGTCCTTGACGATGTATTCCTTGCCCTCCAGACGCAGTTTACCCCTGGCGCGCGCTTCATTTAATCCCCCCAGCGCCACCAGTTCATCATAGCCGATCACCTCGGCGCGGATGAACCCTTTTTGCAGGTCAGTGTGTACCTCACCGGCAGCCTCGGGCGCCGTCGCGCCGCGCCGGATCGTCCAGGCGCGCACCTCATCCGGCCCCACCGTGAAGAAGGACTGCAAACCGAGCAGGTCGTACGACAGGCGGATCATGCGGTTGAGGCTGGCTTCTGTGATACCGTATTCTTGCATGAACACGGCTGCATCCTCAGGCGGCAGCTGGGCGATGTCCATCTCCAGTTTGGCCTGCAGGGAGACCATCTGGCTGTGCTTGTGGTTGTAGGCGATGACCGGGGCTTGCTGCCCTTCGGCCAGGTTGAGCACGATCAGCAGCGGTTTGCGGCTGAGAAAACCGAAGCCGGAGAGCGATTTTTCTTCTTCGGCGCTCAGGTCTACGTCGCGCAGCGGGATTTCGGCTGCCAGTGCCTGCTGCAGGCGCTCGAACAGGGCGATATCACGCTCGATCGTCCCGCGGTCACGCCCCCCGCCTTTGCGCCGTTCGTCAGTCAGCCGTTCCAGCTTGCGCTCGACCGCGATCAAGTCATTGAGGATGAACTCGGCATCCATGATGCCCAGGTCGCGGGCGGCGTCCACGCTGCCCTGCGGGTGCGGCACGTTATCATCCTCGAAACAGCGCAGAACGAGGATAAAACCATCCATCTGGGTCAGTTGATTGAGCAGCGTGCCCGAGATCCCCCCTTTGCCGGCTGAGCCGTCCAGACCGGCGATATCGGCGTAGGTGACCTTGGCATAGGTGGTCTTTTTGGGGTTGAACATCTTCGAGAGGGCATCCACCCGCGCGTCGGGCACGTCCACGACCGCGGTATGCACCTCGATTTTGCCCGCGGAGATGCCGGTCGGCTGTCTGCCGCGGGTTAGCGCGTTAAAAAGGGTGGTTTTGCCGGATTGCGGCAATCCGATGATTCCAAGGCGCATGACGCTTCTCTAACCTTGACCCTTCTGCAGAATTTCGATATACTCGATTTAGCAACCGGCCGAAGTGGCGGAACAGGCAGACGCGCACGACTCAAAATCGTGTACCCTCCGGGTATGTGGGTTCGATTCCCACCTTCGGCACCAAGGGATTATATCACGCCCCGCAGCAGACCTGCGGGGCGTTGTCTGTGCCCAATGAATCGCTTAATCACGTGATTCCTCCACTCTTGCCTTGATGCCCCCGCCAGGTGTCCACTCCACCCGCCAGAGGATGACGCTTTCATCCAGCCAGCCCGGCGCCAACAGCGCCCGCTGGCCGGCGATTTCCTCACTGATCCCCGCCGGCCGTCCGCCCAGCGTCCGAATCACCCCATCCCGGCCAACCGAATACTTCGCCGCGTTCTCCCCAGGCAGCGCTTTTATCACCAGCTCACGCTCCGCGTTCACCTGCCCCACTAACTGCACCCCGTTCGCGTCCCCGCTCTTGAACATATTTTCTAATACTTCCCGCGCGTTCTGCGAGCCTTCCAGCCACAGAAACGCGTAGCCCGCTACCGCGGCCTGCAGCCGCACACCGGCCAGGAACTGCCCGCCGGCCCCTGCCCCGCTCAGCTCCAGCATCCGCGCCGACCGGTCCTTGACCCCGATCACGTAAAAATTTATATCCGCCAGCCCCGCGCTCACATCCGCCCACACCGACCCGCCCCACACCATCAGTTTACCGTTCGGGTAACTGTTATTCGTCTCGTGGTATGCCGTGTAATGATTCGAACTGTGCAGCGCTCCGCTCCTGCTTAGCTTTATCCAATAGGTTGTGTTCGCCTGGATCTCCACCGGCGTTTCCAGCAAAAAGCGTACATGCCAGCGCCCGCCGCTGATCTCACTCGCCGGCACGCTCACACTGGCCAGCGAAGACCCCGGCACGCCGGCATTATTCGCGCACAGGTCCATCACTACATCATCACTGCTGATCCCTAGCTGGCGCAGATCCACCACCACTTCAGACGCCATCCACGGCCCGTAATCGGTCATAAAGCTTTGCGCTATGGCCGTGTCCGAAGCCTGCCGCCCGAACCTGTAAATCGTTTGCGCCGGCTTCGTGAAGCCCTCATAGCCGCGCGTCTCCTGGGGGAAGCTCCACTCCAGGGTAGAGTACCACCCCCGGCACAGCAGCCTGACCCGAATCATGTCAAGATCTTCAGCTGGCCGCGTCTCCGGCTTACTGAAAGGCTCTCCCACTTTGTTTAGCCAGGTGTCCCGCGCTTCTATCGCCTGGGCCTCTTCCATGCTGGGCAAAAAGTACACCCGCTCTTTTTTGCCCAGCTGCGCCACACTGCGCGCGTTCTCCGCCCATGGCGTGAGTGTCCGTTCTCCGGTCCACTCCACCAATGCCCGCCGCTGCCAGTACAGCACCCGCACCCGATTCGCGAACCAGTCCAGGTCATACACACTGACCACGCCCCCATGCTGGACCTCCACCCGCCCGACATACCCCCACCAGCACGGCTGCCCGTCCTGGTCGTAGACCATCACCGGCCGGCGCAGATAATCCAGCGCCCACTGTGGAAACTTCAAGCCCATATCCAAAAAAGCGGCTTCGCCGCTTATTTCGGCTGTCTCCGGTCCGCCTTCGGCCGCCCAGGTCAGCCGCTCGACCTGCAAATCCAGCGCTGGCTGCACCCCCAGGCTGTTATCCCGCTGGTAAAAGGTCACACTTAAGCTCATGGCGTCTTCACCCGCGGACTGGCGTAGACCATCACCTGCAAGGTGTCATTGACCGGCATGCCGGCATCCGTTTCGAATAGAAAATAAATCCTGCTGTCCTTGCCTGGCTGCAGCCCGATCGACCGCCCGGTCAGCACGTGACTGATCGCCTGGCTGTTCGCCTGTGTCCGCCCCATGGTATACACCTGCTCTTTTTCCCCATTAACAAAAAGCACATAGCCTTCATTCGTTCCCCCGATCGATTGCAGGTGCAGCCACTCTTCAGCCGGCAGCAGCTGGACAAAGTCCACGTCCAGCCGCTTTGTCCCCGCCGTGACGCACTCCGCCCACAATTCGAGCCGCACGGTCTCATAAGGTCCGCCCCCCAATTGCAGCAGCGGCAGGTTTACTGCCGGCGTGATGAGCATACGCTTGCCAGTGTTCACCCTCACCTGGCCGCTTTGCTCTATCGCTCCGCTCAGGTCGCGCCGCGCCAGTTTCCAGCGCAGGTATATGCCCGCCGTTGTAGCCAGGTTGTGCAGCCGGATCACCGGCCGGTAAGCTTTACCCTTCAGGTAACCTAACCGGCTGGGCAGCAGATCCCAGCTCCACAGCTGGATCTCGCCCGTGGACGTCCATTCCATCCGCCGGTAGTAGCCCCCGCTGGCCCCGCCGTCGCCTATGTTGCTTTGATTCGTGCAGCCCGTTCCCTGGTAGCCGGTTTCGCCTTCCAGGACGTTGCTCAGCCCGCCGTACTCATCCCACAGGCCGGCTGCCCCTGCAATGATCACATCCTCGATCCGCCGCGCCGGTCCGTTGCCAATATCCAACCGGATCGAGGCCGGCATCCGCAGGCTGCCCGGCAGTTCGCTGGCCTTGATATCCACAAAGTTCTGGTGTCCCGTGGTACTGTCCTGGTGGTTGTAAATGGTCAGGCCGCTCCATACGTCCGTGCCGTTCTGATTCTGCAGCTTCAATGCCCGCTGCGCTTCAGCCCACCAATCCGCCCTCAGCAAATGCAGCTTCAGGCCCTGGTATCCCAGGTTTCGGTCAAGTGTCCCGCCGGCCTGCAACTCGATCCAGCCATCATACACCGGCGAGGTCAGCAATCCTGCCCCGGCTTTCGTCTCCAGCTGCAAGGTGACCTCCCCCCGCCCTTCTCTGGCTATGCTCAGCGTCTCTTCAAGTGCGCGAATCCAATCAATAATGCCGCTGCCCTTCAGCCCAATCGAAATGACCTCTTCTACCCGCCCATCCTTGCGCACGGCCGGCGCTGCTTCGCTTGCGCTGAGCCTGTCGAAGCGCGCCCCTTCAACCGGCGCCGTGGCCGTTACCCCGTGCAGCCCGATTCCACCCAGGTTATCCACGTACAAAATCAGCGCGTTCATGCGCTCTGCTCCCAGCTCGAATCACCCTCGACCGGGAAAGGCGCGTCCTGCGAAGCTTGCAGTCCGGTCAAGCGCATTTTCTTCAGGTCCTGCAGCCCTTTCTCGAATTGCTCCAGGTTGGCCTTGCCGGCTGCTATCGCGGCCCCCGCCAGGTCCTGGTCATAGTTGAACGCATGCGACCGCTCCGCGGCCCGCCCCAAAAGCGCATACCCCACCGCGCCCCGCACCAGCAGCGCGAAGTAATAGCTGGCAAAGTTGGTCGCGTTCGGCTCTCCGTTCAGCCCGTTGAGCAGGGTCTGCTGGCCGGCTCTCATGCGAAAGTCCGTAAAGGCCTGGTTCAGCGCTTCAGTAAGCTGCGCGTCACTCCATACCGCCGCGCCCGAATCCGCCAACACCGCCCGCATCCGCGTCAGGATATCTTCGGCATCACTCATATTTTTGCCTCACAATGATTCTTTAGGTCGGGCAGCCCTGGCGTTCCAGCTGCGCTCAACGCCGGGCCGCCCGCCTTGCTGCTTGTCGCTTCGCTTTGGCTGGATTGGAGCGCAGCGACAATCCAGCCACCAGGCCGCCCTTGCCGCCTGTCGCTCCGCTTTATCAGCAGCCCAATAAAATAATCCCTGTTAGTAAAGTGCCATTTGGTGCCAGTCTCGGCGCCTGGCCAGCGAGATCCTGTCACCACTTTTCAACCCACAAACTTACGGCCGTCCTCCGCAATGACCACGGCTGTGCCGTCTTCACGAATCGCCCAGGCTAACGGTCTTGCTACCCCGTGCTTCTTGCAAAGCGATTGCACACGCTCGGGTAACGCCGTCGGCTTCGCCGCCGCCTGGCGCTCCGCTGGTTTGCTTTGCTTTGATTCTTTCCTGGCCGGCTGCTTTTCTCCTCCCCCGAAATCCGATTTTTGATTTGGGGTGAGGTTGGGAGGGGGTACGGCCTCCGGATTCGTCACTTTCTTAGAGCTCATTTTTCAACTCCTGCAGCACACGGATTGCCCCGCCGATCCGCCGGCGCATCTTTAGCGCCCGCTGCGCGGTCGGGCTGTCCTCGCCGTATTCCTCAGCGATATTCGCATCAAATGCAAAGGTCTGCATTTGCCGGCGCAGCGCTTCCACCGCCAGCTTGATTGCCTCCCGCCGGGTAACCTCTTTTGTGTTTTCGGCCATCGGCTTTACCTCACTCCCCGGCTTTTCCCCCCGCGTCCTCAATCGCCACGCCCGTAGAGTACACCGCCAGGGCTGCTACCAGCGCCTGGACCGCTTGCCAGCTGGTTATCTCTCCACCGGTCCAGCCGGCGCAGATCGCCACAATCGCAGCCACCAATACCCAAAACTTGCGGCTGCGCAGAATCATCTTAATTTGCTCCCATACGGTAATTTCCATGATCCTTTATCCTTTTCTCGAAAATATCTGGTGACATCTTGCGCTTACCCGGGTAAGACGATTGTCACCATCCGCTAAACGTGTAATTCCGGATGAGCTTCCCACAGCCGGCCGATCTTCTCTTCCAGCGAGAGATCCACGCCCGCCTGTTCATCTTCCCCAGGCGCGACCCCCGCCCAGCTCTTCAGCTGCTCAACCGACCCATTGAAAAAGTTAAGATCGATCGCTATGCCGCCCGCCCCTGGCAATACAAACCGATCCCCGCTGAATTGCCAAAACTTCCAATGCTTGCAGCCATCTGGCAGGTCCGGCGCTTTGAGTGTCGGTAAGTTCCTGGCGATCAGTTCTGCCCAACTCATGCTTACCCGCGCTTTCGGGTAAGGGTAGTGTGCCAACCACAGATCCCAGCCCGATAACCAATTCAGCATTGGCCACGCGAACCCAAGCACAAAGGTCGCCCTGGTGTAGATCAGCGTTCGCTTGCCGGTCACCTTCTGCATCCCTTGCGCCATGCTCAGCCCGTTTTCACTGATGCGCTTAGGGCTCACAAATTTGGTCACTTTTTTATCAAAATACTCTTGCCAGTCCGCCCAGTATTGCTCTACATCGGCCGCTGCGAAATTAAACTCCAGGTTTTCCGTGCTTTTTGCGAAGTTTTCCAGCTGTGGGCCATCGTAGTGAGTAGGATCACACCAGTGATACACCCCTGTGACCATGCCGGCCGCTTTCGCGCCCTCCAGGTGCTGCTGCGCCAGCTTATCCCGCCCATACGTCCCCTGGCTGACTTTCACAATCGCGAATTCAACCCCGGCAGCTTTAAGCTGTTTCCAGTCCACCCCTTCGTTATAGCGGCTTACATCTACGCCCAGCGTGACTTCCATGCGAAAATCCTTTCCTTGCTTTCTCCTCCCCCGCCAGCGGGGGAGGTTGGGAGGGGGTCCTCCGTGTTGCGCAACCTGCAGCGCTTATTTGGTACTCTATTTGTTTGTTCATGGGGGTGTCCCAGGCCACCCCCGCGACCGTTAATTTGTGCGCTCCGCTTGCCCCGAGCACGTTCGCCGAGCCTGCCGAAGCGTGCCGAGGCGGCTGGCCAGCCTGGGCTAGCCTTCAACCAGTAAACCGCTAAAAATAAAATATCCAGGTGGTGAGTTCTTTAGCCGGCCACATTCGCCTTATACAGCGGGCGGTAATCGGCAACGAACACACTGCACCAATGGCGCACCTTCATGCGGATTTCGTCATTCGTGAACAGCGCCCCGTTGGTTTCCGCGTCCGCCACAAAGATTTCAGGCAGCAAACCGAAGCGCTCCCCGATGATGATCCCCGGCGCCAGTTTGGGATCCGCGACCGCGGCCCAATCCGTGGCATCCGTGAATTCAGGCACAGTAATAACGTCCCCGTATTCGCCCTTCTGCATGTTGTCCGAGAAGATATTCGCTTCTCGCTCAAAGGTCGGGTAAAGCAGCCTCATGGCCGTTAAGCGCAGCGTGCGCGGAACAAGTAAATATTTAGCATCCAGCGCCAGTTTCGGCGCGACGCCGGCCGCCCCAACCAGCATAGCCTGGTTGTAAATCGCGGCGCTGGCCGCCTCCCAGGTCGCCGAAGCTAGCGCCCCCGTCCCCAGGTTGCCGTGGTCAATGTGAAACACCGCTTTGGTGTCCGCCATGGTCGGCCCTACGCCGCCCCCGGCCGTGAACACGCTCCCCACCAGCGCGGAGATCCGCCGCAGCGCGGCGCTCGCCAGCTTGCGCGGGTATTGCCGCAGCTTGTGAGTCTCGTCCCGTTCGAACATCTCCAGGGTCAGCCCAACGTAACCACCGTACTTGCCCCAGGTGCCCACTTCTGCCGAGTCCTTAACCGGCAGCTCCGTGTAAGGCGCGCCTTCGTCCACTGCCGGCAGCACCGTGACTTCACCCACCAGCACGCCGGTAATGTCATGCAGGCTGGTAAAATGCTCCACCGAGACGATCGGCTCCCACCAGCGATAACCGCTCCGGCCCAGCTCCTGCCACCCCATCACGACCATCTTGTTAAGCGTGTCTTTCAACAGCCCAGGCAGGCTCGCGGTCGTGGCCAGCTGCGCCCGCTCAGGTTTGTAGCCGCCGTAAAATTCGTAGTCGCCGGTCATCATGGTGTACAGCTCGCGAATGCCCGAGAGTTTCGCCGCTTTCAAGTCTTCAAGCCCCTTCGGGCGCTCCGCGCCCAGCAGGTCATGCACCGCGGCCGTTAACTGGTCCTCGCTCGAATACATCCCATGGATGCGCCCCGGCCCCTGGACAACCAGCGCCCCGGTCAGCTCACTGACCAGCTTGCGCCCGTCCTCAATCGCCTGGCTCAATTCGGCCGGCTCAAACACCTTGCCGGCAAATTGACCGCGCACGCGGTCCGCCACCGCCGCCGGCAGTTTCGCGGCAGCCAGGCCCTGCTCCAGCAGGTAGCTGCACATCTCCACCCGCAGCGCTTTGGCTTTTTCGGCCTCTTCAGCCATAGCCTGCTGCTGCTGGTGCGCGTCCAGTATCTCCCGAATCGCGGCCCGTTCTTTTTCCAGCTCATTGACTGGAGTCTTGCTTTCTTCATCCATCTTGATTCCTCCTAATGTAAGTTGGTTTTCCGGTAGCTGAGCTTGTCGAAGCTTTCCCCGGTCTAAGTGCCGGCTCTCGGGCTGAGCTTGTCGAAGTCGCGAGTTTAATGCCCTCAAAAACTGACCGCCCCGCGCCGGTTTCATCACCACGTCAACGGACAGGACTCGCAATATCTTTTCCACCTTGCGCCCGTTGGCCGTAAACAACACATCCGCACTGAAGCCCACATCTGGCTTTGGACCATCCCCCAGCATGTCTTTTCCCAGCGCTTCAAGCACAGGTCCGCTAGGCCCGACTGGTTTCAGCTTAAGCTTCACCCCTTGCCGGCTTTCGTCCCATTCTGGCGAGTGCAGCACCCCCGCCAGGTCACGCACCGAATGCCCCCACATGTCATGATCGACAAAGCACTCTCGACCGTCCCACAGCTGCAGCGAGTCCCTCAGTACACCGCCGCCAAATTCCCAGCCGTTGCCGCTGCCGGCTGTGATCGCCAGGATCTCAAACCCTGGCGCCTGCCCCAATCCTGCCAGTGTAGCTTGCCCCGACAGTGCCAGCCGCACCTGTTCCGTCTGCCCGCCTGCCTGCTCGTTTTGGTGTTCCATCTCACTCTCCTGTCAGCAGATCGACTTTGCCCTCGGGAAAGCCGCCCTTGCGCGGCCTGGCCGCCGCGGGAGTGCCGGCTGCCTTACCGCGCGCCAGCATCTCCTCGATTTCGACCGTTTCGCCGATGAAGCGGTAGAGCAGGCGCAGCAGCTCGGCGTCGTCGATCAGCCCGCGGTCGCGCAACTGCGCCAACGTGGCCATGATGTGGTTACCCGCCAGCCCCAGGGCGACATTGTCGCGGGCCGACAGGTCCCCGCCGTGCACCTCCACGCGCGCCTGCGGGTCGACGCGCCCGGGGCCAGAGCGGCTGCCTTCCACCAGCGCGCGCCGGTTGAGCACCACCTGCAGCAGGTCGCGCAGCAGCCAGAGGAAATAAGCCTGGCGCTGCTCGAAGCGCCGGTAGGTGGGGCCGCCGGCAGCCTCGGCCGTGGTGCGGGTGGCCGATTCCGGCTCAGCCAGGAAGTGCAGCGGCACGCCAGCCCCGGCAGCGATCATCTTCTTCAACGCCAGCCCGTCGGTGTTGGCCTGCTCGGAGTCCAGTCTGGGCCCGATCACCTCCCAGGTCTCATTCTCATCTGTCACCAGGATCGAGCCGGGCGTGGGCGGGCTGGCGTTCAGGCGCTGCTGGCGGGCAAGGCGCTCCGACTCGCTGACGAAGCGCGCCTTGACCTGGTACAGGAAAGCGGTGCGGTAACGGTTGAGGCGCGCACGGTCCTCCAGCCAGTTGGCGTAGCGGCTCAGCCAGCGCAGCAGCGGCGCCAGGTCCGATTCTCCCCACACGGCGCCGGCCGGGCGGTTGATGGCGTAGTGCAGCATGACCGGCGCGAAGCTGCCGTCCTCGCGGCGCGCATCGCTCTCCGGGTCGTAGGCAGGCCAGCCCTGCGGGTCTGGGTTGTCGAAGGTCGGCGCCGGGATAAATGCGAGCGGCTGTTCGACGTCGTTGCTGCGGGATTGGATGTCTTTGATCTCGCTGGCGGGCACTGCTCTCACGTAGCTCATCCCGCCCGCATCCGTCGCCAGCAGGACGAACAGGTTGCCGCTGCGGGTCAGTTCATCGCACCACTCGCTGCAGCGCACCGCCATGCGGTTGAGCGGCTGGTCCCAAAAGGCTTTCAGAAAGCGCGCTGTGGCGGGGTGTTTGCAGCGCACGCGGATCCCGCTGCCCACCACGTATTGCGTGGTCAGCTCCACCAGGCGGCGCGCCAGCGGGTTCACCCGCCAGGCTTCCAGGGATTGTTCCAATACGCTCTGCCGGTCGCCAAAGGGGCGGTCATAACGGCCGCCCGCCCGCGCGCCGATCAGAAAGGTGGCATCTGTTTCTGCCGCCAGGCGGGTGTGTTCCATGGCGTGCGCCTGCCGGCGGATTTCCGCCCCGAACAGGCGCGTGACCAGCTTTGGCCAGATGGTTCTATGCATTTCTTTTTTCTCCTCTCGCATTAAAATCCCCGGTCCAGGTCCTTGAGCGGGTCGCCGCCCGGAACGATCAAGGCCGGGCTGCCGGCCGACCAGGGTTGGTTTTCCAGCAGCGTGCACAGCGCCGCGGAGATGACCAGGTCGTCGTGCACCAGTTCGCCGCTGCGCGGGTCGCGCGTACCGTCCGGCACGCCCCAGCGCATGCGCTTTTCAGGCCCCGGCAGGATCTCATACTGGCAGTATTCGAGCTGGCGAAAAAACAGCTCGCGGAGGGAACAGGAATCAGTCACCGGAAGGCCTTTACCGGGTTTTCCGGTTGACCCGTTTTCGCTACCCTGGCAGGCGGCTTCTTTCCACCGCCCGGCTTCAACCACCGCCAGGAAATCCCAGCCCAGTTTGCTCTTACTGGCGCTGGTGAAAGTGAACGGCAGCACCCGTCCGGGCAGGGCGCGTTGTAAGAACCCCGCCAGACCTGCCCCTACACCGGTGGCATCCACCACCAGCCAGCGCGCCTGCCACAGCTCGGCCAGGCGCACGAGTTCCCCGTACAGGTCGCTGTGCCGCAACCCTACCCACTGCCTCCGCTGAACGCAGTGGTACACCGGCGCAAGCCGGGTGGCATCCGCCGCGCGGGGCGGCTGTACTTCAACGATGGTCAGCGCGCTAGCGTCCCGCCCGGGGTTGTGCAGGTCCCAGCCAGCCGGATCACCGCCCTGTTCAGCCGCTTCGTCCGCCCCGGCGACATCCAGTAAAAACGCATAGGACTTCCCGACCAGCGGCAGGCTGGCGGGCGGGTGTTCCCCCTGCATGCGCGCACGCCGCTCGGGCGGAAACATGCCGCCCTCGGCGTCGATCTCTTCGCTAAAGTACTGCGTGCGCACCATGGGGTGCATACGTCCAAGGCGCGACACTTGCTCGGCCAGGAAGATTGCATAGCGGGGCACCTCCTGAGCGACGCGCTCGCCGTCCGTCACGAATACCCGCCTGAGCCCGTCGCGCAGCTCGGCCGCTCTGGCGCTGCGCAGTTCGCGCGCCAGCAGTGTGCGGCTGGTCCAGGCAGTGCCCCAGAAAACGCGCGTGGCGTTGGTCGAAGCGGCCATCGGCGCGATGTCTTTATCAAACTTGGCGATCTGCACATTCTGGGCTTCATCCACCTGCAGCAGCGCGCTGGCGGTCGCGCCCACAATGTTAGCCTCCGGCTCGCCGCTCAGAAAGAATATCCGTGCACTTCCCACCCTGAAGCTGTATCCGGCCTCTTTGCGCCACTTTCCACGGACCAGCGAGTTGCGTTCCAGGATGCGCTGCAGGCGGCGCATGGCGTTGAGCGATTGCGGCTTCCAGGTGGGTGAGATTTTGACCATTTCGGCATCCATGTGCTGCATGTAGGTCAGCAGATAAGATTCCAGCTGCGCCTGCACCTCGTTCTTGCCCGATTGGCGCGGGAACATGACCACGATGCTCAGCCCGCGTTTCAAAATGACCGACTCGCTCACGGCGCGCACCACTTCACTCTGGTAGCTGCGCAGGCGGATGCCGCCGTAGCGACGGATAAAGACCAGCGGGTTCTCGAGTTCTTGCCTGTCTGCGCTCATCACTTTTCCATCACCGTTTCACCGCCTGTTTGGCGCTTGCGGGAGGGCGGCTCAGGAGCCGGGCGCACTCATCACGGCGTCTGGTGGGCTGCGCCGCGGGTGAAAAAATTTCCATGAGACCGCCCGCCCGTCCGAAAAGATCGGGTCTCAATCCAGCCCGGAGGTCAGGATCGAGTCGATGCCTTTCTTCTCCATATCCGCCTTGATTTCGGCCAGCGCCGCGCGCACATCCTCGGCTGAGGTGTCGTGCTCCTCGCCCAAGGCTTTTTCGGCCTTGAGCAGCGCTGCCAGGTTGGTGCTTGCCCTGGCGATTGTCCGCAGCGAAGTGAGCACTCGATCCAGCGAATCGCCATTGTTGATCTTCCGTTCCGCCTGGCGGATCAGCATGCGCACGATGCGTATCTCCTCCGATAGATCGCGTCTGCTGGCGGGGCTCCCGCTATGACTTGCTTTTCCTGCATCCATCAAGTTCCTCCTAAAAATAGAACATATTTTCTTTCGGAGACAGTATGCCTTGACTGGCAGGTGCAATACAACCTGTCAAAACCTGAAGGTGTGATCTTCACCCCCTTATTGCTGCCGCGGCAGAGGGCTGAACCCCGTGCGACAGCCGGGTTGCTCCCCCTGGTTCATGTCTGGCTGGCTCAATGAATCAGGGATGGTGTGAAGAAAGCTTGAATTGTCTAAAAATGGTTACAAAATCGTCCTGAGCGGATGACAATTCCTAAAAAGCCAATCCGTTTTGGATTGACTTAATGGCCTATGACAGGTATTGTAGAATTGCTGGCAAAGCGCCATTAATGTTTCCTATGCCTGACCGAGCCTCGTTCCCAGCAAATCCACACGAATTACCCGCAGCAACCCACCGCCGCGGGCAGTCCTTCGTTGAACTGGCGCTGATCCTGCCAGTTTTGATCCTGCTGCTTCTGGGCGTGGTCGAAGTGGCCATCTTCGTCGGGCGCTACCTGGATGTGCTTGATCTGACCCGTGAAGCCGCGCGCTTCGCCTCGATGCGCGACCCTTTCCAATACGTTCCCCCCAACCCTTATCCGCCTGGTCAGGACTGTATGCAGCCCAACCCAGGCACGGGGGTTCTTCAGCCTGATTTTTCCAACATCAACGACCGCTGCCTGGACTGCAGCGACAGCGCCTTTTATCATTTTTACTTTTCAACGGCCTGCATCTTTTCACCCCCTGAAGGGGCTGAGACCTGCCGTGAGAACGACCCCTTCTGCAACGGGCTGAATCCCTATATTCTTTTGAACCCCCAGACGGATGATGTTGTTATTTCGGTTTATACCGTCGCGGTTGGAGCAGCCACCCCCATCCGCGCTTGGCCAGCCGGCAGCGAGTACTGGGCGCTGTCAGATCACGATGAGGACCGCGAACACAACGGCAACTGGCAGCGCAACTGCGCGGGTGAGACGGTGCGCACGCAGCCGCATTTCACCCGCGATGTGGTAATGGCGTCAGCCAACAACCCTGATTCGCCCGGCAGCAAGGGATTTGTGGCTGTCGAGCTGTACTATTGTTACGAGCAGGTCCTCAACCTGCCGATCTTCACTCAATTTGTTCCCAATCCCATTCAAATCCATGCGTATACGATCATGCCGCTCCCCGCAGCCCAGCCATCGCCGACGCCCAAACCCTGAATTTCGACCGGCCGGACAGGTGCTGGTCATTTTTGCCATCGCCCTGCTGGTGTTGATCTTTTTCATCGGCCTGGCGATTGACGCCGGTTCAATCTATGTCAGCTACGGGCAGCTTAAACGCGCTGTCGATGCCGCTTCTCTGGCCGCGGCCAACACCTTCAAGCGCGGAGAAGGGGTTGAGAATATGCAGGCTGCCGCTGAAGAGGTGCTGGCGCTGCACAATGTGGATATGTCAGAAGTCAACCTGAGCGTCTATATATGCGATATGGACGGCGACGCAGTCCGCGACCCCTATCTGGAAACCGAAGTACCGCGCTTTTACCATATCTGCCCCAAGACAGAACAGGGAGAAGCGCCGCGCAAGCTGGTCTGGGTCCAGGCAACCCAGCGCGCCCCGTTTTATTTTCTCGGCCTGCTCGGATTCGGCCCTATGCTGCTCACCACTGACGCGACTTCCGAGGCGGCCCCGATTGACCTGGTGCTGGTGATCGATGTGTCCGAATCCATGGCCAGTGAGACGCCCGGTTACGTGCCGGACGATTATGATCCGGACAGCGCCGGGGCCTGCAACCCGCTGACGCGCACGCCGCCGCCTGCTGGGGTGGAGAATCCCGATCCGCCTTCCGGCGCCTGCCTGCCGTTCTGGCATGCCAAGTACGCCGCCTACAACCTGCTGGAAAAACTGTACGACGGCTACGACCAGGTCTCGATAATCACTTACGATTCGCGCGCCGTCATCCATCCCATTGCCAACCGCCGCGGCGTCACCGTATCCCTGACGGACGATCTGCAGGCAGCCCGCGCATATATCTGGTCGAGCATCCATGTCCATGATGACCCTCCTGTGCGCCGTATGTGGCAGCCGTGGATCGATAACCGCGCGGTTAACCCGGTTAACCCCGAGGATCGCGACGGGGATGGGCGCGATTCTGATAACCCGGCTGTGCTGGGCTACACCTGCCCGCCCATGAGCGACCCGCGCATGGCTGACCGCTGGTGGGATTACAACCCGGGCAGCGACCCGAGCAAGGATATCCCTGGTGCGCCGGTTGACCCGCACGGCTGGGGCGGGGTGCCCTGTGATGACGATAATCTTTTGGATGCCTACGACTGGGACGGCGACGGCGTGTTTACCATGGCGGATCACCAAGCCTCTATCGATTACCTTAACAAATTCCCCACGGTCACAGTCGGCGGCGCTGCCGTGCGCCCCTCCCTGTCGCCTCTTTCCACCTGCATTGGCTGCGGGCTGCGCGCTGCCAATACTGTGCTGCAGAATGCGCGCCCCGGCGCGGTCTGGGTGGTGGTGGTGCTCACCGATGGTGTCGCCAACCTGAGCGATACCTACGGGGGTGGCAGCGGTTCTGGTGATACTCCCTGGAGCGGCGCTTCATCTGATATGGTGTCGTCTTCTTATCCCAACGGGTTTTGCAATGGACAGTTGAACGGCGGTTTTTGGCCGCGCCTGTGCATCGATACGACCTTTACCCCGCGTTACTGTATCGATCAGGATCCCATAACCTGCCCGCCTAACACCACCTACCAGAGCCACCCCCAGCAGTTCAATTACTCGGTCAGTGATTACGCCCGCGATATGATCGATGCGCTGGCGCTGACCCGCTCAGAAAATTCCAACGAGCCGCGCGGCAATGATGTGGCCGTGTACTCCATCGGGTTGGGCGCGGTCGGGCTGGGTGAGCCGCTGCTGCGATACATCGCCGCAGTGGGCATGGACGGCGACCGCACAACGGATCCTTGCCGCAACACGGCGCCATTCCGGAGCTGCGGGCATTATTACTACACCAGCGAGGCCTCGCAGCTGGTGGAAATTTTCGAGGACATCGCCACCCGCATTTACACCCGTCTGACCAATTAACCTGACGGTAAATGCACACAAGGGGCAGACCGATGAACGAAAAAGGCTTTGATAAACGATTATCCTTCCTCAGGCGCCGCCAGGCCGCTCAGAGCCTGGTGGAATTTGCCCTGGCCCTGCCCATCCTGCTGCTGCTGGTTTTCGGCATCATTGAAATGGGCCGATTTTTACAGGCCTGGCTGGCGCTGGAAAATGGCGCGCGCTTTGGCGTGCGTTACGCCGTCACCGGCAGTTACAACCCGGCTTACTGCCAGGAGGCTGCCCGGGCACTCGGTTTGGAGGAGGCGGATATCGCCGACGGAGCGTATGACTGCCGCGTGCCAGAAGGATATTCCACCGAGTGGGAGGATATGAGCTACCGCCTGCAGGATTGGGCGCGCCTGCCTTCCATTCGCGATGCCGCCCTGGCGGGCGCGACTGGCATCGCCTGGGATCCGGCCGAGGCGGTTTCCGGTGACTATCTCGCCTATCTCGCGCATGCCTACCGCACCTCTCAGTTTGATCAGGCTTACCGCGGCAACCCCGGTGATTTCGGCTATTTCAACGTAACGATCTGTTCCAACCGCATCGAGCCGGCGGGCGGAGGGATGTTCGCGCGCTCGCAGTTCAACCTGAACCACCGTTATTATTCCCCCGCCGCGCCGCTGGACCAGGAGGAATACCGTTTCCCAGATTACTGCGAACGCGCCCTGGGCACGCTCGTCAACAACACCTGGCAGCAAACCGCTGTGGAGCGCTATATCGATGACGCCGGCGGACCCGGCGACCGTGTGCGCGTGGTCCTGACTTACCGCCACACCCTGATCACCCCGTTCCTGAACTCCTGGTGGCCAACCCTGCGCATCACTTCCCAGCGTGAAGGTCTGGTTGAAAATTTCCGCACCTCGCGCGTGACCGGGCTGGCGAGCGCGATTGGCATGGCGCCGACCTACACCCCGCCGCCCACCCAGACTTTTACCCCCACTACCACGCCGACCCCCACCATCACCCCCACGCCAGTCTTTTGTAATGACAGCGGCTCGGTTCTGCGCCAGTGGTGGTTGAACATCCCCGGTTTCAACCTCAGCGCCCTGACCAGCCATCCCCTCTTTCCTTACGACCCCAGCGGCAGCGATTACCCAACCAGTTTCGAGGCTCCCGTCGATTGGGCTGATAACTACGGCACGCGCATGCGCGCGTGGGTGTGCGCTCCCTGGACCGGGACTTACCGCTTTTATATTGCCAGCGATGATTACAGCGCCCTGTACCTCAGCCCCAACCAGGACCCGGGCGCCAGGGCGCAGATCGCCAGCGTCAGCGGCTGGACAGCCTGGCGTGAATGGGACAAGTACCCCAGCCAGAGTTCCGCCGCGGTTAATCTGCAGGCCGGGCGGCTGTATTATATCGAAGCAGTCCACAAGGAATCCGCCAGCGGCGACCACATTTCGGTTGCCTGGACCGGGCCGGGCATCACGGATGACCTCGATGCCGCCCCGGTGGTGATCCAGGGCCGCTACTTGGTGCCGCTCACACCCGAGCCAACCTCCCAGCCGACCGCCACCCCGTTCCCTAGCTGCGATATGCTCCAGATCGAAGGCGAGCCGCTGCGTTTTCAGAATCAGAGCGACGGCGGTTATGTCCTGCGTACCGGTACGCTCCGCAATGTCGGCCCCTACAACATTGATATCACCGGCGCGTCTCTGGATTGGAATTCAGGTTTCCACAACCCCATGCATGCCCAGCCCAGCGGGCACACCTTTAATTTTTACACCCTCAGCAACCAGACCGTGCGCCTGTTCGACCCGCCCAATACCTCGAATTACCCCTTCAGCCACAACTTTGTTCCTCCTCAGAGCAGCAACCGCCTCGAACCAGGCGCGAGCAATGTGTTCAAGTGGGTTTACGGCAACAGTTCATCACCCAGCAATGCGGTTTTCAGCTTCTGGATTGAGCCCAGTTTCTCCCATTACCCCGCCATACCTGCCGGGCAGGCCGGACCGCCGATGATCGTCACACCTGTGCCGACCGAATCCAGCCTGAACGAACGCGTCCAAAATTTCTTTTGGCCAAGCGATTTCAATGGCACCCTGTTTTACAATGTTGTGCCTCCCAGTGGAGAGCCGGTGGCTTGCCAGCAGTCTGTCAGGGGGTACAACGGTCCCAGTATTCAGGTGGTCTTCAACCCGCAAAACCGCTACTTCTCCGTGCGGGCAATCATAAACGGCAACGACAGCGGCGCAAGTTATGTATATTTCTTTGTCTATGATGTCAGCGGGAGGCTGGTACATTACTACAAGGATACCAGCCCGATCTACTGCATTTTCGGCGACAGCAGCGGGCGTTGTAACGCGCGCACCCCGCTGGTGCATTACTGGGGTCCCAACCCGACCAGAAATGATCAAGGCGGCGGATTGATCCAAAACGGGAGTTACACCCTGGTTGTCCTGGCGCGCAGCACCAGCGACCCGGCCAAATCGAACCTGGTGGTGGTGCCTTTCAATGTGCAGGCGCCTGCGCCCACCGTTACCCAAACGATCACCTCCACCCGCACCGCCACCCGGATTCCCAGCGCGACCTCGCCAGCCACCATCACCCTAACGCGCACGGTCACCCCGGTGCCTTCGACTGCGTTTACCCACACTGCAACGCCCACCCGCACAAGCACACCGGTGCCGACCATCACGCGCACGCCCACCATCACCCGCACGCCTACCGAATGCCAGACTCCCTGGGAGCTGGGCGGCTGCAACTAGTCCAGAGGGTCGAGCGAAATGTCGCCTGCCGGGCTGAAATCGGATAACCAACTGGACCAAAAAAGCATGCCTGATGCGGCAGGGACATCCTGGCGTCCGGCGCTTTTGTTCCTCGGCGGTGGATTTTTCCTTCTGCTTCTCTCGCTCGGTTTGCTCGCCATGCTCGACAGCCAATTGGCTTGGTCTGCAGAGATACGCCTGGCGCTGCTCTTCTTGCTCAGCCTGCTGGTGCTTGGCTTCAGCGTTGGTGGGCTGGGCTACGTGCTGCGTCGGGTTCTGCGCGGTGGACACCTCAACCCGGTGGTGATCACCCTGGCGCTGGCTTATGGGCTGCCCGCCCTGGTTTATTTGCTCCTCTCCGGTGTTCTTTACCGTCAGTTCCAGCCCATTTCAACCGCTTTGCAGGCGTTATCCTTCTTCCCGGGTTTCTTCCCGGGGCAGCCCTGGATGTATCTGCTGCCGGTTTTGATCCTGGCGTTCCTGGGTAACCCGGCAGTCCTGCCGCAGCCAGCGGAACCCGTCTGGCGGTTACCCTCATTGGGGTTCAGTCTGCTCATCGGCGCGCTGCTTGGTCTGGCTGCGGCCTTTGCCTACAGCCTGCTAGCGGGGATGGTGGAAAGCAGTTCGGCTGCCCAGGCCTTGGCGCGTTCGGATGAGCTGCCGCTCCTGGTGCGCCTGATGACCCTGCTGGTTTCGCTTGCGGTTGCCCCCTGGGCATTGGAGCGTTTTTTTCGCGGCGAATTGCTGGCTCGCTGGCAGCCTGTTATCGGGCGCAGCGCTGCCGTGCTGGCAACCGCGGCTTTGTATGCCAGCCTGCAATTCCGTCCGCTGGTCTGGCTGCCGGCTTTCCTGGTTGGCCTGGGGCTGGCTGGCCTGGTTCTGCGCACCGGACGCCTGCGCGATGCGGTCGTAGCGCACGCTGCCGTTAACCTGGTTCTCTTTTTTCTAGGCTGGTACCTGGTCATATAAAAATCACAAAGGCCCCATGAAGACACCCGAACCCATTTTTTTTGATGATTTAACCCTCTTCCCTCTGACCGGTGAGCGTTGGGCAGACCTGGAAACCCTTTTTGGCGTAAACGGAGCTTACGCTGGCTGCTGGTGCATGTGGTGGCGCTTGTCCCGCGCGGAGTTTTCCCGCCTGGACCGCGAAAGCCGCCGCCTGGCGCTGAAAGCACTGGTCGATCAGGGCGTGGTGCCCGGCGTGCTGGCGTATGTGGACGGCCAGCCGGCGGCCTGGTGCTCGCTGGCCCCGCGCGAGCAGTATCTTTCCCTGGAGCGTTCGCCCACTCTCAAGCGCATCGATGACCAGCCGGTCTGGTCGATTGTCTGTTTCTATGTCGCCCGCGCCTACCGCCGGCGCGCCATCCTGCTGCCGCTCATCCGCAAAGCGCTGCAGTATGCCGCCCAGAACGGAGCGCGCATCGTTGAAGCCTACCCCTACCAGCCGGATGCGGATGAAAAAGTCCAACCGGTCAGCAGTTTCATGGGCTTGTACTCGACCCTCTACAAAGCCGGTTTTGTAGAAGTCTCTCGCCCGTCACCCAAACGCCCGCTGATGCGCTACATCATCGAGGAGCCTCATGACTGAATTGCTCTATCAAACCGACAGCTATATACACGAGTTTGAAGCCTGCATTACCGCCCTGGACATCGAAAACCGCGCCGTGCAGCTGGATCGCAGCGCCTTTTACCCGGGCGGGGGCGGACAGCCGGCTGACAGTGGAACACTGGCAGCGGACAGCCAGACCTGGGCTTTGTTGCGCGCGCGGAAAACGCCGGAAGGCCTCTGGCATTTCCTCGGCGCTGAAGGTCCGCTGCCAGCGATCGGGCAGGGTGTGATTGGGCGCCTTGACTGGCAGCGGCGCTACCAGTTGATGCGCACCCACACAGCCCTGCATGTGCTGTGCGGGGTGGTCTTCCGCGATTACGGCGCCCTGGTCACCGGCGGCGACATGGAACCGCTCAAGGGGCGCATGGATTTTGAGTTCGAGAATCTGTCAAAGGATCTGGTCGGCCTGATCGAAGCGGCGGTCAACCGCGTGGTGCAGGCTGCCCATGAGGTGCGCGTGCGCATTTTGCCGCGCGAGCAGGCCTTTCAAATCCCCGACCTGATTCGCACCAAGATCAACCTGCTGCCGCCGGGAATCGAAGAGGTGCGCACCGTTGAGCTGGCAGGTCTTGACCTGCAGGCAGACGGCGGCACGCACGTCGCCAACACCCGCGAAGTGGGACAGGTGCGCGTGGTCGATTACAAGAGCAAGGGGCGCATCAACAAGCGCATTTACATTGAACTGGCGCCCTGAGCCCCGCCCTGCGCCTCGATCAACTTCTCCAGGATCTGGCGGGCAGCCTGCAGGGCGCGCGCCCGATGGCTGATCTGGTTCTTGATGTCCGCCCCCAACTCCGCCATGGTCTGGCCGTACTCCGGGATGTAGAACAACGGGTCGTAACCGAAGCCGTTCTGGCCGCGTTCCTCATTGATGATATAGCCGTCGCAGCGGCCTTCGGCGAAATACAACTCACCCTGTGGGGTGGCGATGGCTGCCGTGCAGTGAAAATGCGCCCGCCAGCCGGGGATGCCAGGGGTGTAAGGAATACCGCGCAGCCGCTCCAGCAGGTACGCCCGCCGGTCCGCATCCTGGGCGTTAGGCAGCGGTGCGAAGCGGGCCGAATGCAGCCCCGGCGCGCCCCCCAACGCTTCCACCTCCAGGCCGCTGTCGTCCGCCAGGCAGGTCAGACCGCTTTGCTGGCAGTAGGCCCTGGCTTTCAGCGCCGCGTTTTCAGCGTAGGTGTGACCGCTTTCCTCCACCCGCAGGTCAAGGTGTAAATCTTCCGGCAGCACCAGTTGCAAAGCCAGGGGGGCAAGCACAGCCTGGATTTCGTGAATTTTTCCGCGGTTGGTGCTGGCGATCAGCAGTTTCAAAATTTAATTCCTTTAATATTTATAATATTAATCTTAATTACTTGACTGGACCGGGTCGCCGTGCTATAATGACCACAGTCGTTATTATAACTACAATTACTTTCCTGTGACCAATCCTCGTTATCCACTGCGAATTAACGTTGGCTTTTTAATTAACCAGCCAATCGGTAGCAACCGCGATTTCATTTTTGATCTGCCGGTTGTGCAATTATCGCAGGACTTTGAATTGAGCCAATTCACCGGCACCGCCCATATCAGCCGCACCCCCCAGGGGCTGCTGGTCGAGGCTGATTTTAAGGCGTCTTTATACCAGGAATGCGTGCGCTGTTTGGAGGAATTTTCTCAGCCCTTGAACACGCACTTTGCTGAATTATTCGCTTTTCGTTACCGGCGCAATGCCGAAGCCGAACTGTACGTGCCGGATGACGGTCATATCAACCTCGCGCCGCTCACGCGCGATTACCTATTGCTGGAGTTGCCGATCAAGCCAATTTGCCGCCCGGATTGTAAAGGACTGTGTTCATATTGCGGCGCGAACCTCAACGAGACGGTTTGCGAGCATCAGAAGCAGTTACAGAAGCCATAACGTGTCATCCGGGCGAAGGGTATTCATGTAATCCACAGGGGTTCAACATCCACCACCAACAAGCAGCGCCATATGGTCTTTCCGCCGCCCTGGCAGCGTATATCCAGGGGCTCGCACAGGGACAATTCCAGCCCGCGCGAATAGACCCGGTGCTCGCACCCAACAACCTGGACCCAAACCAACCCATTACCGCCGTTTATTGATACAGGAGGGAACTCGTGGCAAATCCAGGCAGGCGCAAACGCAGTATTGAAAAACTGAGCATGCTGCTGGAGAAAGCGGATGTACAGGGTTACCTGACCACCGAGGACCTCATGGAGGTTTACCCGGATGTCAGCCAGGATGTTGACCGTTTTCAGATCATCATCAGCGCGCTGCGCCGCCGCGGTGTGGATATCCTTGACCGCGAGGCGGACAGTGTCTATAAGGAAGATGAGCTGGTTGGCGACGTCGAAAGCCTGCCCATGGTCAGCGTCGAATCCGTTTCCAGCGACGACACCATCGGGCTGTATCTCAAGGAAATGTCGCGTGTGCCTCTGCTTTCCAGCGCCGAGGAGACCGAACTGGCCCAGCGCATCGAACGCGGGCGCTACGCTTACAGCGCTCTCAGGCGCCTCAACGGGCGCGCTTCGGCAGCCCGCCGGCGCGAATTGAACCAGCAGGTCGAAGACGGCCAGCTGGCCCGCGAACACCTCATCAAGGCCAACACTCGTCTGGTGGTCAGCATTGCCAAGCGCTACATCGGACGCGGCGTGCCCTTCCTCGACCTGATCCAGGAAGGCAACCTGGGCCTGATGAAGGCCGTCGAGAAGTATGAATACCGCCGCGGATTCCGCTTTTCCACTTATGCCACCTGGTGGATTCGCCAGACCATCACCCGCGCCATCGCCGATCAGGGCCGCACCATCCGCGTTCCCGTCCACATGGTCGACCGCATACGCCAGCTCTACCGCCTGACGCATGAGATGGAACAAAAGCTCGGCCGCCTGCCCAATACCGAGGAGCTGGCCGATGCTCTCCACCTGCCGGTCGGCAAGGTCGACTGGATGCTGCGCGTCTCCTGGCTGCCCCTGTCGCTGGAAAGCCCCATCAATGACGATGACGAGGATTCTGAATTGGGCATGTTTGTCGAGGACCAGCTCACCCCCTCTCCCATGCAAACCGCCTACAACAAAATGCTGCGCGAGAAGATTGAAGCCGTCCTGGAGAGCCTTCCGCCGCGCGAGGCGCGCATCCTGCGATTGCGTTTTGGCCTGGAAAACGGCCACACCTACACCCTGGAGGAAGTCGGCCAGAAGTTCGGCCTGACGCGCGAGCGCATCCGCCAGATCGAGAGCAAAGCCCTGCGCCGCCTGCGCCACCCGCGCCGTTCGCGCCAGCTCAAAGAGTACCTGTAGAGGCGGCCGGTTTTGTTTTAACCAGGGGACTCCTCAAAAAACCGCCCATTTTTACTGGCTCGCCTGTCAGCGCTGTTGTACAATGGTCCTATAAGCCGCGTACGGCTCTCTTTCCCATCAAACAAACATCGGAGTACGACCATGGCATCCAGGCGGCTGGCCGGCATTGTGGGCCGGGGGGTTTTGGTGTGTCTTATCTGGGCGGCGCTGGCGGGCTCTGTCCAGGCCCGCGGGGCGACTCGGTCCGATTTTAGACCGTTCGCAGGTCCATTCCTGCAAAGCCCAGCGCGCTATCTGATCGTCGCGCCGGACGATTTCCTTCCCCTCCTGGAAGATTTCATCGCCCTTAAGCAGGCGCACGGCTTGCAGGTGAATACCCTTGGGCTCAGCCAGGCGGGTCAGAGCGCCGCTTCGATCAAAGAGGCGATTGAGGCGGTCTACTATTCCGCCCAGCGCCCGGATTACCTGCTGCTGGTGGGGGATGAATCCTGGATCCCGGGCTGGGATTGCCAGAGCAATCACGCCATGTGCCGCTCCGGCGGTCAGCGCCTCTTCAAAACCGACCTGCATTACGCCGCCATGGACGGCCCCGGCGATTTTGGCGCCGATATGGCTTACGGGCGCTTCCCTGCCGCGGATGCCGATCAATTGGCTGCCATTGTGGATAAATACCTGGCCTATGCTGCGCTCGAAGGGCATGAGCCCTGGCTGAGAGGGGCGGCCTTCATCGCCAGCGCTGATCCTGATCTGTGGAACATCTACGAGGGCGCGCATGAGGTGGTCATCACCGCCCATACCGCCCCGCTGGGATACACAGGCGCCTTTCCGGCTGATCCCCAACCAGGCGGCGACCGCCTGTATGCCTGGACGCACGCCGCCGCCCAGACAGACCTGCTGGATGCCCTCAACGCCGGGCGTTCGCTGCTGGTGTACGCCGGATTGGCCGACGCAGGCGGCTGGACCAGCCCGATTTTCAGCCAGGCTGACCTGGCTGCCCTGAGCGCCTCGCCGCTTTCGCTGGTGGCTTCCTTTGCCCCCTATACTGCCAGCCTGACGGCGGGCGAATCGTTTGCCGAGCGCTGGTTGCTGGCGCCTGAATCCGGAGCGCTGGCATTCCTGGGCGCGCATTTTTGGACGGATGCCAACCTGGATGCTTTTCTCGAAGGTGTTCTGTTTAGCGCCCTATTTTCCCAGCCTTACGGCGCGCTGCCCGTCGGGCAAGCCCTTGTTCAGGCGCAAGCGGATGTATACCAGTACACTGGTTTCGATTCGCGCGGGCAATATTACCAGGAGGTCTACCAGCTTCTGGGTGACCCGGCGTTTGTGCTGCGCCTCCCACCGGATTTCAGCCTGAAGGTCAACCCACCGCAGTTGGCACTGTGCGTGCCCGTCCAAAACCAGGCGCAGGCCGGTCTGTCGGTGGAAATCTGGAACCATCCTGCGCTGCCAGTAGCGCTGGATCTGCCAGTTCTGCCGGATGGTGTGGCTGCATCCTTTGACCCCGCTGTTATCCTGGCACAAGAAACGAGCACCCTTTCTATGACCGTGGCGGAACATGCTGCTGCCGGCGACTACCCGCTGAGCATCACAGGCGACAACGGCGTTAGCCGCGCTCAGGTGCCGCTGCTGCTCAGTCTGCGCGCTTCTCCACCTGCGGTCCCCCTGCCGCTGGATCCCTCCATTAACCAGGACAACCTTTCCCTGCGCCCCAGCCTGCGCTGGTCGTCAGCCGCGGGGGCTGTGACCTACGACCTGCAGATCGCGGCCGATTTCCTGTTCAGCGATATTTTGGTTGACGTGCACGGTCTGCACGGCACGGAGTACACGCTTGGCGGGGACCTGCTGCCCGGGCAGGCTTATTACTGGCGCGTGCGCGCGGTAAACCCTTGCGGCGCGGGTGAATATTCGCGCCCGGCGCGCTTTACCACCCAGCCCCTGCCGGGTGAGTGTGCCCTGCATGCCGACCGGCTGGTTGCGTACACTGCTGACTTTGACGTGGGCGCAGACGGCTGGAGCGCGGCGGGCAGCACCCCCGGTTGGATCTGGCAGAGTGCCCATACCCACAACGGCAGCCCGGCCGCCTGGTACACCGCGGCCCCCGCGCATGCCAGCGACCAGTTCCTGCAAACCCCGCTTCTGGAAGTTCCGCCCCTGGCGCAGTCTCCCATCACCTTCAGCACCTGGATGAAATATGATTTCGGCAGCGCGGATAGCTGCCTGGACGGCGGGCGCGTTGAGTTCAGCAGCGATGCAGGACTGAACTGGCAGCCCTTGTCTGAAGATGCGATCCTCACGCCGCCCTACGACGGCAGCCTGGCGCTTTCAGAAGGTAATCCGCTTGCCGGGCAGCGCGCCTGGTGTCACTCGCGCGACTGGACCCGGCTGGTCATTGCCCTGGATGCTTTCGCCGGGCAGTCCCTGTTGCTGCGCTACCGCATGGCAACCGACAGTCAGAGCAGCGCCTGGGGCTGGGCACTCGACGACGCCAGCCTGCAGTCCTGCGGCTACCCTCCGACCCACAGCCTGGAACTCTCCCCAGGCACTGGCACGCAGCTGGTTCCCCCCGGTGATCCAGTAGAATTCCACTTCGAGGTGCGCAATACCGGCTGGCTTCCGGACGAGTACGCCTTCGAGCTCGACCATACCGGTTGGGATTATGACCTTTCGGACACCAGCCTGCACCTGGAGCCAGGCCAGAGCGCCTCCCTCTCCTTGCAACTGCAAGTCCCCGCGGAGGCCGTACCTGCCAGCCAGCACACCTTCAATCTCATCGCTGCCAGTCAGGGTGATCCTGCCGTTTGGGCGGCTTCGCAGCTCACCGTGGTCGTGCGCAGCCACGGCGTAACGCTCTCGACCGCCAGCGCACAAACCAGTGCTCACCCCGGTGAACTGGTTCACTTTACGGTCACCCTCCGCAACGACGGCAATGGCGCAGATAGCTTCGATCTCTCCGCCAGCGCACCACCCGGCTGGGTCCTGGATCACCCCGCCAGCCTGACCCTGTTGGCAGGCGCTTCGACGGTTTTCAACCTGTCTGCCAACGCCCCGCCGTCCGCACCCGACGGGCAGCAGGCGCTCATACGCCTCTCAGCCAACTCGCAGTCCCAGCCGCAAACCTCGACCAGCCTCGACCTGCTGGTGGACCTGCGCTGGCGGCGGGTTTACCTGCCCGCGCTCCGGCGCTGAGCCGCTCCGCCTGATCCGATTCCGCCGCCCGCCTGCCCGTCTGGCACCACACTTGCATCCATACGGGCAGGCGCTGCTCCACGCTGGTCCGCCCCGCTGCTGGCGCGATTTTTGCACCAGAACACATGGGCCGCCCGGCTGGGTGCCCCGCCTGACCCGCTCCATTGGTTTACTGGTCCGCCCGGCTTGCCCCTGAAGCATTGCCCCGGTTTCATTAAAGGTGCCTGTTCGCTGTCCCGGGGATCATCATCTGCCATCGAAGGGTCCTATGAACCGTCCAATCTACACACCCCGCAAGAACTGGCTGCCGCGCAGGCATCCAGGAAGCCAGGCCGCCCGATACACACACCAGACCCTGCAGGGACTGCTGCACAGCGTGCCGGTTGCCATCTGCGTCCTCGACCGCCGCCAGCGCACCTACCTGGACGCCAACGAGAGCTTTGCCGCCCTCATCGGCGTGCCGCGCGCCCACATCCTCAACCAGGCGGATGCCAGCCTGCCCAACGGTCTGGGCGAGCACAACCTCAGAAAGATCTTCGCCTGCCTGCAGGACGGCGCCCGCCGCGGGCTGCTCGAACTGATGCTCTTCAATCCCGCCGGGCAGGTCATCAAAGGCAGCGCTCAGGTGGACGCGCTTGAATATTCAGGCCGCCAGGCGCTGGTGGTCTCCTTCACGCCCACCTTCCGTGCCGATACGCGCCCGCGCCCAGGCTCGCCGGAGAGCAGGCTGTCCGCCGCCAGCGAGATCAGCAAGGTGCTGGCCGAGATCCAGGATGTGGAGGAACTCTACCGCACCCTGGCGGGCGCCACCTACCGCATCCTGCCAGAAGTCTGCAGCGTTTTGATATCCTCCTACGATACCAGCCTGCAGCAGATCGTGTGCGCCTACGGCGAGCACGAGGGTCAGCCCATCTGCCCGGCCGATATCCCGCCCCTGCAGTTCGAGCAGCCCGGCAAGGGTCTGCTCAGCGAAGTCATCCGCAGCGGGCTTCCGGTGGTCGTGCCTGACTTCCAGTACCGCTCCGATCTGGTGTTGCCGCCGCCGGCTGCCCTGCGCAGCCTGAAAATGGCCCGCTCGGGCGTTTTCGTGCCCATGCTGGCTCAGGGCTCGGCTATCGGTTTGCTGCAGGCGCACAGTTACACCCCCGCGCGCTACTCCCACAGCGACGCCGCTCTGCTCAGCCTGCTGGCCAACACGGCCGCCGTCGGGGTGCAGAACGCGCGCCTGGCCAGCGAGCTGGAGAAGACCGCCCAGGACCTGGCGCAGACCTATGACGCCACCATCGACGGCTGGACGCGCGCGCTCGAATTGCGGGATTTCACCACCGAGCGCCACACCCACCGTGTTGTGCATCTCACCCTGGCGCTGGGCCAGAAGCTCGGCCTGGATTCTAAGGACCTGCTCAAGGTGCGCCGCGGCGCTCAACTGCACGACATCGGCAAGATGGGCATCCCCGATACCATCCTGCTCAAACCCGGACCCCTGGACGAATCCGAGTGGCGGGTTATGCGCCGCCACCCCATCTACGCCTATGAGCTGCTGCGCTCCATTCCGCAGTTCAGCGAGATCATCGATATCCCTTACTGCCACCACGAGAAGTGGGACGGCAGCGGCTACCCGCGGCGCTTGCGGGGTGAGGAAATCCCCCTCGGCGCGCGCATCTTCGCCATCGTGGACGTGTGGGACGCGCTCAGCTCCAACCGCCCTTACCGCCCGGCCTGGCCAGCCAATCAGGTCGTGGATTACATTCGCTACCAATCCAACCGGCATTTCGAACCCGAGGTGGCGCGCGCCTTCCTGGACATGGTGAGCGCCAACCCAACACCTGTGCCCGCTCCCGGCTCCTCGCTCGACCCGCTGGCATCCTGACCCCCTTTTTGAGGTACAATCAGGTCGCAACATGAATTAGGGGTATCTCTTTGCGTTACAGGAGCCACATTTTGAATATGATGTCCATTCTTGCGGGCAGCCCGTTTGCGTTGACCCGCCGCCACCATGCGCTCGAACATGCCACCCTGCAGGTGCTGGCGCGCACACACCCGGGCCGCCGGCTGGCAGGTTATTCCGATTCACGCGGCTTTTGGGTTCTGGGCGATATTGACATCGACCAGCTCGGCGAAGCCGTTGCCGAGGCGCAGCAGCGTCTGGAGAACGGTGAAAAGCGCCTTGCAATCCATCCCAATTGCGGCACCAATTTTGCGGTCTCTGGAATGGCTGCCGCCTTGGTTGCCTGGGCAGCCATGCTGGGCGGGGACTTTTCTCTGCGCAGCAGGCTGGAGCGCCTGCCGGTGGTGGCTGCGCTCATCACCCTGGCGCTCATCCTGACCCGCCCGCTGGGTCCGCTGGTGCAGGAACGCGTCACCACCGACGCTGACCTGCGCGGACTTCGCGCCGTGCAAATCAACCGTTACCAGCGCGGCAGCATTCCGGTGCACCGGGTCATCACGCGCCAGTTCTGAGGCGCGGGCTGAGGGACTTCCACCACAAATGAGCGCAGACCCCGCCCCGCTCGCCCGCATCTACCTGCTGTATGGCGATGATCAAGCCGCCATAGCAGAGCGGGCGGCGGAGGTGTGCGCTGCTGCAGGCGGCCAGGCAGAAATCTTGCGACTGGATGGAGAAAAGATCAGCCTGGACGACCTTTACACCGCCGCCTATGTGCTGCCTTTTTTCACAACCGCGCGGGTGGTGGTGCTAAGCAATCCCTTCGGTAAACTGGTGACCGGCAGTGAAAGCCGGTCGCGCTTGCAGTCCATCCTGGAGGGTCTGCCGGATACCACAACCCTCATTCTGGTGGTGGCGGACGAGTACCAAGGCGGTAAAAAAGGCTGGAAGATCATGGGGGACAGCAAAAAAGGCGGCAAAGCCGTGCTTAACTGGGCTGAAGCGGCCAAAAATGCGGGTCAGGCTGTAAGCGTTGAGTTATTTCGCCCCTTAAGAGCCTCTGACATGGTCGCCTGGATTATCCAGCGGGCTAAAAAAGAGGGCGGGGCGTTTACTCCCCGCGCTGCGGCTGCCCTGGCGCAGTTGACCGGCAGTGAGCGCGGCCTGGCCGCCCAGGAGATCGTCAAGCTGTTGACGTACGTCGCATACAGCCGGCCGGTGGATGTGGATGATGTGCAGGCGGCCGCCGCCAGCAGCCGCGTCAGCGACGTGTTTGCCATGGTGGACGCCCTGGCGGAGGGCAATACCGCCAAAGCGCTGCGCCAGCTTCAACGCCTGCTGACCGAACAGGATCCTTACAGCCTGTTCGGCATGGTCGTGCGCCAGTACCGCCTGCTGCTGCTGACCAAAGACCTGCTTGCAGCAGGTCCATTGGAACAAAAAAAACTGGCTGGTCTGCTGGATGTGCACGACTTTGTCGCCGGCAAGTTGCTTGCCCAGTCGCGCCGTTACAACCTTACAGATTTGGAAGCCATCTACCACCGCCTGGCAGAAATTGATATGATAATGAAAACCGGCGGCGCCGACCCAGAGGTGGCGCTGCAGGTCTTTGCGGCTTCTCCAACCAGCATGAACCTTTGACAATTTAAATCACGGTCAGAGCCTGCCCATTATTGTCATCATGGCCCTGCCGCTGCCGCCCGGCTTTACTGGCTGGTGCGGTCAGCGGTTTTGGTCTCATTCACCGCCTGGCCGTGAAGCCCGCCTGCTCCCCCAACCAACTAGCCAGTTTCCTGCTGCCCGCCGAAAAGTCTGAAACTGGCACGAACCTTGCCCCCTATACGCGGAAAACCAGCGGTTTATCCTGTCTTTATTGTTCGCCACCCCTGGTTGCCCTGGAGGAATGATGAAAAAACGAAGCCTGATCATCCTGGCACTCTTGCTGGCGCTCAGCCTGTGGGCTGCACCGCTGCTCACTTCCGCCACCCAGGCAGCCGAGGAGCCGCCGCCGGCGGAGCCGGTTGATCCTGCCCTTGAATCCGCATTTCAGGCGCGCATCCTCGAAAACCAAACCAACGTGCTGGCCTTCCTGCTCAATGACATCCGCATTCAGGCGGTTAAATACAGCAGTGACGGCCGCGTTGCCCTGCTGCTGCTGGCCATGTTCGATCCAGAAAGCGGCGAGATTATCGTGGGCGAACCTGGTTTGGCAGTCGCCCAACTGGATGACAGCGATCCCCTCGACCCTCAATGGAAAATCACCCTTCAAGTTGATGAGGACTTTCTTGAGGTTCTGGAAATTGTGCCTGAAGAGATCCTCCCGCCGGAAACACGCGAACAGTATTTCATCGACCGTGAAGAGCAAAAGAACTTCATACAGTCGACCGTCTTCCGCGGCTACAAGCTGCCCTGGGCAGCCGGCACCAGCCGGCGGCTGTCGCAGTCCGTTCAGCATATCAACACCACCTGCCCCGGCACCCTGTCTTGTTTATATGCCTTTGATTTCGCCGACAGCTACACCCAGGCCAACTGGCCGATCCTGGCTTCTAAAGGCGGCATCGTAACGCGGGTCAAGTGGGATACCCCTGACCGCGCCTGGAACGATGTCAGCACCCCGCCGCCGGGCACCGGGAACTATATTGTTATCGAAGACCGCAGCACCAGTCCCACCACTTACCAACTGTATCTGCATTTATCCTACGATACTATCCCCCAGCGGCTTCGCACACCCGGCGCGATCGTCAACCAGGGCGAGTTCATCGGTAATGTGGATAACACCGGCCAGAGCTGGGGCAGCCACCTGCATTTCCATGTGCATACCAATCCGAGCTCGTACTGGGGTTCCTCGGTGGACATTCGGTTCGACGATGTCGCCATCAATGATGGCCGCCCGCGCACTTGCTGGGAGGCCAGCAACATGTCTCAATACGGCTCCCAGTGCAATACCGGCAACTGGTTCACTTCTGGTAATGTGGGCGCCAACCCGCCAGCCGGTGACTTGATCCTGCCGGGCGATGGCGATGTAATCGAGCGCCCGATCCTGCAGGTCGGCGGCTATGCCTGGGATGACCAGCAGGTGACCAGCATCCAGATCATCGCGCGCGGCATCGACGGTGTCTGGCGGGATGTCGGTGAAGCCTTCAATGAATCGCCCTTCATGAAAGAGATCAACTTGTGCACAGCCGGGCTGCCCAATGGGCCGGTGGATATCGCCTTGCGGGTGTGGGACAACCATGGCAATGTAACCGTCTTGCCGCAGGGCATGCGCACAGTGCTGAAAAATTATGCCTGCACACAGGCGCCCGCCTGCACGCTGACCAGTAATAAAGTCATCCTTTACAGTGAGCCCAATTACCAGGGTGCCTGCCGTGAATTCCTCTGGAATGGCGAGATCACCATCCCTAACCTGGGCACCGGCGCGCTGCCGGTAGGCGGCAACACCCAGTCTGTCCGTGTTGGCTCCAATGTCCGCGCGGTCTTCTACACCGGCGCGAATTACACCGACCGGGCGGAGGCCTTCGAGCGCGACGATCCCAACCTGGCTGATAACCCCATCGGCGCAAAATCAGCCGCCTCCTTGCGCGTGCAGGCGCGCAGTTTCACCTCTCTTGAAAGCGCCATCCTTCTGCCGGCTGCTGGCGCAAGTATCCCCTCAACCGAGACTGTTTCGCTGTTCATGAACTCGCCCTTTGCCACCGGATTTCGATACACGCTCAATAAGGATGGCAGCCTGTATGCCGTCTATGACAACCTGAGCTTCCCCGGCCTGGTCATCGGCAGCCTGCCGCCCGGATCCTACAGCCTGCGGGGCTGCGCCCTGGTGAGCGCAACCGGCTCGAGCTGCGCGGACCAAACCGGGTGGCAAAATTTCACCGTGACGGCTGCTTCCTTGAGCAACAACAGCCAGAAGACCGTGCCCTACAGCACCGTATTTGCAGCCAATGAAGACTGGCACGCCAGCGGCTTATGGACCTACACCGGCTCTTCCTGGCGCTATGGCAATGGTACCAGTTATGCCGGCAGCGGCCCGAATTACGGTTCGCTCACTTCGCCACCTATCGCGATCCCTGCCAGCGGCACCGCCTACCTGCGTTTTGATTACAAGTATAAAACTGAGACCACCAGCACCATTTGGGACCAGCGCCGCATCCAGGTCTCGGTTGACGGCGGTCCCTTCAGCGATCTGCCGCAGTGGCCGCAGATGTGGAACGACCCGCCTGATGACAGCCTGGCGCAGTGGTTGAACAGCCCGGCTATCGACCTATCCGCCTACCGCGGCAGGACCATCCGCATCCGCTTTTACTTCAGCACCTTTGATCATTTATGGAACCAGGGGATGGGCTGGGAGATCGGCCGCTTCGAGATCAACACCACCGCCCCTGACCTGTCCTGCGCCAACGTCCCTGCCAACAATTCCATCAATGCCGCTACCCCCATGAATGTTCCCCAGACCGTTACCGGCTCGAGCATTTGCCCGGGCGGCGATATGGACTACTACACCTTTTACGGTTTCACCGGGCAGCGCATTGTGGCGCGCGTGGATGCCATGAGCCTGGGGTCATCCTTGGATCCGTACCTGTTCTTGTTAGACCAGCGCGGCACTCTGATGGTCGAGAACGACGATATCGAGCCGGGGGTGATCCGCGACTCGCAGATCGGGACGGTCCTGCCCTACAGCGGGCAGTATTTCCTGCGCGTCAAAGCCTGGGACCACCCGCGCGCGGGCGGCTCCAATTATTTCTATAACCTGCGCATTTTCGAAGACAGCAACCCGCCGCGCGTTAACCTGACTTTCCCGGCCGCGAACTGGATTTCTGACAAACCCTTCAAGATCCAGGCCGAGGTCAATGACAACGGCAGCGGGGTCGACCAGGTCGATTTCTATTTCCGCCCGCAGAATTCGGTCAATGTGCCCTGGATCAAATTGGGCAGCGACCTGACCCGCTCCGACGGCTGGAGCCTGGAGATCGATCCTGCTGACTTGGTCGGCATGGTGGGTGGCAGCATCTATGTTGAAGCCAAAAGCCCGACCGGCAGCACCTGGGGCGACATGCGCCTCAACCTGCAGGTCGACGGCATCAAACCCACCTCCACGCTCAACGCCGTGCCCGCCAGCGTCAACAGCACTGCTGTGCAGCTCAGTTGGAGCGCCTCAGACGGGCAGTCCGGCGTCAGCCATGTCGAGATCGAGTACAGTGTTGACGGCGGGGTGTGGCAGCGCTGGAGCGTGCAGCCCCCAGGCGGCAGCACCAGCGCCTGGTTCTTGGGTGAATCTGGCAAATCCTACCAGTTCCGCCTGCGCGCGGTAGACCGCGCCGGAAATGCTCAGGACTGGCCGACGACCGCGCGCGGGCCGGTGCGCTTAAACGCAGCCTGCCCATCTCCGGACCCCGATCCTTTTGAGCCGGGCAATAACACGCGCGCCGGCGCCACGCCCATGGCCTTCCAGACTTACCTCACCCAGCGCTTTTGCTCAGGCAGTGACCAGGATTGGGCTTCCTTCCAGGCGCAGGCCGGCAGGCAGGTGCTGCTGCTGGCCGCCAGCGACAGCGGCGGCGCGGCGGCTGTCCTACGCGTGTACGATGGCAGCAACAACCTGCTGGCCGAAAAGCTGCCCGCCGGGCTGGGGCAGAGCAATATGCTCATCTGGACACCCCCAGCCAGCGGCACCTATTACCTGCAGGCCACCCCGCTGGTCAATGCCCTGTACGGCGGCGACGTGCGCTACCGTCTGTGGAACGGCGATCCCAGGTTCGTCTTCCTCCCGACGATCCAGCGCTGAGCGTTCGGACGGTTGGTCAGGCGTAACCGAGGATTTCCTTGCGCACCTGGCCCCACTTCAAAGCATCGGCAATGCCCTGTTCGATGCTCAGGCGGGCCTTCCAGCCCAGCAGCCGCTCGGCGGTATCGGCGTTGGCGTAAGCGCCGGCCACATCACCGGGACGCGGTGGCATTTCTTTTAGCGGCACCTGTTTCCCAAACACCTTTTCAAAGGCTGCCACCAATTCGCGCACCGTTACCCCTCTGCCGGTGCCCAGGTTAATCACCAGGTAGCGCTCAGGCGGGCTGCCCGCTCGCGCGAATACCTGCTCGAAATCCAGGACAGCCTTTAGGTGCGCCTCCGCCAGGTCCCAGACGTGGATGTAATCGCGAATGCCGCTGCCGTCGCGGGTTGGCCAGTTCACACCGGTCAACTCGAAGTACGGCAGGCTGCCCAGCGCCACGTCCACCAGTTTACCGAGCACATGCGAAGGGCGCTCGACATGAATGCCGCTGCGCATCTGTGGGTCGGCCCCAATGGGGTTGAAGTAGCGCAGCGAGATGCCCTGCATGCCATAAGCGATGCAGAAATCACGCAGGACCATTTCCATCATATATTTGGTGCGCGCATACGGGCTGGAGGGGTTAAGCGGCGCGTCTTCCGTCACCATGAAGTTCGGCACAATATCGTAGACCGAGGCCGAGGAACTGAACAGGACTTTCTTGCAGCCCAGGCGGTTGAGGGTATAGAACAACTGCAGAGATTTGGCCACATTCTCGGTGTAGTATTCGTACGGTCGTTCGACCGAGTCCGGCACGACTGCCAGGGCAGCGCAGTGCACGGTGGCCTGGATGTCCGCATGCTCGCTGAAGATGCGTTCCAGCGCGGATGCGTCGGCGATGTCCGCCTGGTAGAAAATACGCCCGCGGGTGAACTCGCGTTTGCCAACCGAGAGATTATCCAGGAGAACGGGCGTGTGGCCGCTGTCCAGCAGGGCCGAAGCGATGGTGCTGCCGATGTAACCGGCGCCTCCGGTGATCAGGAATTTCATCATGGCTCCTTCAGGCTGTCAAATCTGCAAGGTATCTCCGCCGATACCTGCTGGATTATAGCTTCTTTTTCCGCGTCTGCCGGCGTGTTTTCGGCGATGCGCTGCCACAGGCGGCACAGCACCGGTCCCATGGCGGGGGAGATCTCTGCCGCAAGTCGGCTTTGATCATACGCCTCGCTCCAGCGTCCCAGGTGGGCGTAAGCTTCGATGAAGGGCAGGCGCTCTGCCGGGTCGTTGGGGTAATCGCCCAAGGCAAACGCCTGCTCGCCCAGTTCTGCCACCCGCGGCCAGTCACCCTGCTGGCGCGCCAGGTCGGCTTTCTGGAAGTAATAGCACCAGCCGTGCGCTGGCTCCGGATCGTAATAATGCGCAGGCGGGCGCGCCGCGGCAGGCGGGTCAGGCAGGATCCACCTGCTCGATCCCAGTTGAGCGGCGGTGCTGCGAATTTGCACCGGCAGAAACAGGTTATCCTGTTCCACCTGCGCATCGATCACGCGCAGGCAGGCGGGCGGCTGGTAGTAGATCACCACCGCCTGGTCTGTGCTGCCGTGAAAGGCCGCCGCCAGGTAATCCACTTTGATGGGCAGTCCCGGGCGCAGCGCCGGTAGCAGACCGTCCTTCAGGCGCACCGAGGGGTAGAAGTACATATAATCCATTTCTTGCGAGCGGTTGCCCGGCGCGTAGATCCAGTTCAGCGGGGCGGTCAGTGAGTTGTCACTGTAGAAACGCAGCGGCAGGTCGTTGCTCAGCAGCGTCGTGCCCGCCGCCAGTCCAGGCGCGCGCCAGGTAAGCTGCCAGAAGAACGCTTTCTGCAGGTTCCAATCCCTCCGGTAGGCGGTGGAGTTGGCGAAGTGATAGCCCGCTGACAGCCCGATCAGCGCCGCCGCCAACAGGATGCGAGGCCAGGATTTGCGCCCTGGCGGCAGCAGGTACAACAGCCCGCACAGGGTCAGCGCGCTGCCCGGGATAAAGGGCAGCGTGAAGCGGTCGTTGGGGAAGCCCAACCGAACTGGCAAGCCGGTAAGGTAAAAAGGGACTCCGGCAACCAGCAGCAGAAAAACCCCCGCCAGCAGCATCTCCCAGCCCTCTTTATGGTCATTGCGGGCGAAGCGAAGCCATCCAGGGGCGGGCCGGGAGGCGCGTCCCTCCAGCGGTGTGGGCTGTGCTTCCGTGGAATCACCACCGTCACCAGGATTACGCCGGTCAGAAACGGCTCGCAGCGACAGGAGCAGCCAGACCGCCAGGCAAAAGGCAGCCAGGCAAACCAGGATGTAAAGGGCGGCGTTGACGCGCCCCAGGTCAGCCAGGTCAGGGAAGAGAAATGGCTGCGCCCAGGCTCCCGCCCCTGCGCGCCAGATCTGGGCGAGTACGCTGCCCGCCAGCGCCAATGCGCCCGGCAGCAGGTTGCCGCGCAGCCCCTCCAAACCGGAGGTGCTGTAATTTTGCGTCTGGTATTCGAAAAAGAAAGCCCGCCAGACGGCTGCGGCGCTAAAAACCAGCAGGTAGGGCAGCCAGGCGCGCATTGCGCGCCGCCAGGACCGGATTTCCTCCTTTACCGCCAGCCGGTAGAGCAGCGGGCGAGCCAGCTCGAGCAGGAAAAAATATTCCATCATCATCAGGTTGGCCGCCGAAGCCAGCAGCGCGGCCAGCATCCATAACCAGGCGCGCTGGCCGCCTTTCAGCGCCTTCAGACCGGCGAACAGCGAGAATAAAAACAGCGACAGCACCCAGAAAAAGTGCCCGTAAACCATGCCGATGGCCTGCTGGCCGAAACCTGGATAGACCAGGAACAACAGCGCACCCAGCGCGGCTGCCTGCGGCCTGCGCGGCCACACCTGACGCAGCAGCAGCCAGAAAGCCAGCGCGCTGACCCAGCGCCAGAAAAGGCCAAATAATTGCCACTGCCAGGGCTGGTCGCCCAGCAGCGCGTGCGAAATCTGGTAAAGCAGCCCCCAGACAGGACGGTTGGTCGAGAAGTAGCGCGCCAGCCCCGCCAGCCCGTACGTTTCGGCGATCCACATGAGCGGGAAGTCGTCCCAGTAAAAGCCCTGCCACAGGAAAAGCAGGCCGTAAGCCAGCAGGCAGACCGCCAGCAGGATCAGCGCGGTGTAACGCTCTTTCAACGGGAACAGGCCGGCGCGGCGTAGACGCTCAGGCATCGCTTTCGGCCGGCGCTTCGCCGCCCAGGATTCGGCGGATCAGGTAGATCGGGCGGCCCTTGACCTCCTGGTAGATGTAACCGACGTAAATGCCGATGATACCTAGCGTGATCATGAGTGAGCCGCCCACCACCAGCAGCACGAACATGAGCGAGCTCCATCCCGGGGCGAGCGAGGCCTGCTGCCCGCTGATCCAGAAGCTGAGCACGTAGATCATTTCCAGCAGCGCCAGCAGCAGAAAAATGCCCCCGATGGTGATGCTGACGTACAGCGGCACCAGCGAAAACGAAAAGATCGCGTTAGCTGCCAGGCGCAGCATCTGGCGCAGCGAATATTTCGAGCGCCCCGCCAGCCGCGCCTGCGGTTCGTACGACAGGATCACGCTTTTGTAGCCCATCCAGGAGACCATCCCGCGCAGGAAGCGCTGGTATTCGCGCATCTGGCTCAGGGCGTCCAGCGCGCGACGGTTGAGCAGGCGGAAATCAGCGCTGCCTGGCAGGATGCGCGTGTTGCCCAGGCGGTTGAGCAGGCGGTAAAACAGCGCTGAGCTCGCGCGCTTGAATATGGACGCCCGCTGCCCTTCCGCCCGCTGGGTTAGCACCATATCGTAACCAGCCTGCGCCAGAGAAATCATCTGCGGGATCAATTCCGGCGGGTGCTCGCCGTCTCCATCCATGGTGATGACATAATCCCCGCGCGCGTGATCCAATCCAGCCGTAAGCGCCGCCTGGTGGCCAAAATTGCGCGAAAGCTCGATCAGGGTAACGCGCCGGTCGGATGCTGCCAGGTCTTCTAGCTGCCGTGAAGTGCCGTCCTGCGAGCCGTCATCCACGTACAGAATTCTGAAGGTGTAGGGTAGATCGTCGATCGCCGCGCACAAACGCCGATGGAAGATAGCAAGCGCATCTTCCTCGTTGTACAGGGGGATGATCAGGTCGACGTGGATTGGGGTTGGGTTCAACCGCCCTCGCTGAGTGAGTCGGGAATCGCGATTCGATTTACTACGGTTTGCGTTACTTGCTGGTTGGCGGGTGTAGACTAAGTTAATTATAGTAGTACATGCTCAAAGTCGGAAGCAACTCAATTAATTGGGGCGAATCCCACCAATCAAGTGCGCATTGTGTTAGCCCGTGATTGAGAATTTGCCCAGTTCAATTTATTACACCATCAAAGCCAAGAATCGTTCTATATCATAAGTGACAGACTGTGCAGCTGGCGCGACACGCCGTGAAACGCCAATGTATTGATCGAAGCTGTGAACCGTATCAGGAATCTCTATGTAAACAGATGCTATTCCAACTTTTTGAAGTGCTTGATGTAAACGACGCCCATGAGATGCGCTGATAATAAAATCCTGTTCATCAAATATCTGTAGCGTGGGTGGGCAATGTTTTCCTACATGACCAATAGGTGAAGCAAGCCGATAAACATCGGGTATTTCCTTTAGTGTACCGCCAAGGAGATAGATCAGTAATAAAGCGCCTCCGGGCATATTGGCGTGTCGATACGACGGAAAGGCTCGACTCTTAGTTAGGAACCTATCCAGCCAGGTTTTATCGTGGACGCGTGGAAGCAAGTCATTTGTTATTTGCGAACTATATTCAGGTTGCTTGCGAGTCGATTGACCGTATTCTTGGAAAAAACTGCTCAGATCCGTAATACCAAACATTGAAATGACAGCCCGGACTGACATATCAGCCATTGGAAAAACACTTTGAAATGCTGGGTGATCAGGAGCGTAGGCTGCTAACAAAGCTAAATGTGCTCCCCCCGATACACCCATTAGTACGATTCGGTTTGGTTCGATTTCGTATTCAGCAGCATGAGATTTCATCCAGACGATTGCTTGTTTTACATCGCCAAGCATACGGTTCAAATTGGCTGCGGGTGTCAGGGCGTAAGCAACATCCATAATCACATGCCCTTGACTCGCCAATCGGCGAAACAAGGGTTGTGTCAAAAAATCTTTATCAAATGCTTGCCATGCCCCGCCGTGAAGGTAAATAACAGCCAGGCCTGTTCTGGTTGTACCAGGTGGGGGTGTCCAAATATCGCAAAGCAAGGATTCGTCCGTTGTGCCAGATTTACCAAGGTTTACATTTTGCGTTCCAGGTATTGCGGGTGATGCAGGTTGGATGAAACGATAACGCTTTGACGATAGGCGCGCCCTTAATTCTGGCGTGATACGATTTTGCCACTCGTCGCCAAAAACCTGAGGGAAGTTGTTGTATGATCTGGTGACTATAATTGTGTGGCGCACGCCAAGAGCAACACTGAGTACACCTACCAATATCACACTAATATCTCTAATGACCCATCCTAATATCGCCCCCAACCCACCTGCTAAAGCCAGAAATGGAGCCCAGGCACTTGCCCACAATTTGGGTAACCATATTACCCCTCCCAGAATCCCCGAGGGGGATTTAAGCAATGTGAACAGAAGCAAGAATAGTGAAAAGTAACTGAGAGTTCTCGATAAAAGCTCTACTATTATCATCGCTTTTATTCTTTTCACCACAATGTCTTTTCACGGGCTACCTATAATCTGACTGGATGGAACGAATATTAGTATACTTGATTTACGGTCTCAGGTGTAACTCGCTTCAAAAGCGCGGTACCCCTGAGAAAAGTGGTATTGCACTTGCGCAGTGCCAATAAACGACCTGCCCGCCAAAACGAGCAGAATAATCATCTCAATAACCGCGGGATCAGTCGAATACCAATTTATTATCCTTACGGTATTGCCGCAGTAAATAAATCCTCCGCCAGTATAAACATCGCGGCCTGCGCATCCGCTTCGGATTCCGCGCTACCGCGCCCGATCAGGGTCAGGTCGTACTGGAAGCCGTCGGCAAAGTCATCCCGCTTGGTCACCTGCAGCACGCCCAGACGGTCCACCCAGGCGAACAGGGTCTGCAGTTGCTGCTCATCCAGGCGCACCTGACCGTAAGGTTGGGGCGGCTCTTCGCGGCAGATGCTGGCGTACGCCCAGCCGCTTTCATACACCAGCAGTTCGTCACACAGGCCGGCCAGGCCGCCGCTGCGCCTCCAGCTCAAGAGTAAACCCTGCTGCGGGCTGCTGAGCAGGCTGTGCGCTTCCTGTGCTGTCAGCCAGACCCAGGCGGCGACCGCGCGCTGCTGGGCAGGTCCCGCCTGGGTGGAGCCGTTTCCATAAAAAGCCAGGCGTCCGTATGCCGTCTCAGTGCTGAAAGCGGCAAAGGCAGCCGAAAGTTCGGACAGTTCCATCGCCCTTTGAGGGCTTGTGAAAGATGCGGTCTGTAAGGTCTCACCGCAGGCACCCAGGGCCGCGCCGCTGGCGCTGACCTGGGCGATCTGGCAGTTGGGTGTGCCGTCACCGCGCCGCAGGATGGCGAGAACCTGCCCCAGGTGCCCGACAGGCTGTCCGGCGGCCAGCACGCGCTGGCCTTCTGCATCCGTGTGATATTCATAGCGCGTGCCCTGGTGGGTCAGGATCACTCTGTAGCCGGGGGTGATCACCTGCGCGCACACGCTCTCCGCTTGCTCAATTCCCAGGCAGGCGTCCGGCCAGTCCACCGCCTGGATGTCCACCACCGATATTTGCAGCGGGTCCTGCACCAGCAGCAGTTCCGCCAGGGCGCGCCGAGCCGCTTCACCGGCTGGCGGCAGCGCTCCAAGCTGAATCAGTTCCCGCACGGCGGTTCCAAGGCTGTCGGTGCGGTATTCGTAATACTGCCCGTCGGCCTGCAGCAGCACGTAGTAACCGTCCACAATTTGCTGCGGGCAGACTTCTTCCGGCGCTCCCAATCCCAGGCAGCCATCCGGCCACTGGTTGGCTTCGACCTGAACCACACTGATCGCTTCGAGCGGCAGGTTGAGACGCTCAGCCAGGGCTGTTTGCGCCGCCGCCACACCCGGGGGGAACAGCGGCATTCCCTGCCCGTTATCCGCGGGCGGTGCGGGCGCTGTCAGCATAAGCGGGTCATATGGCAGCGGCAAGGGGGTTTTTAAGTCCGGCGCAGGCCGTTGGATGCCTGCCTGGCAGCCGGTCAGTGCCAGCAGGCAGAACGCGATCCAGGCTGAGAGTCGGTACATGGCAGGTAGCTCCATGGCAGGGGTATGGTTCTGGCGTTATTATACGCCAGCCTGCCCGAGCACTGTGTTTCAGCCCCCGGCAGGAAAAGGATCTTTTTCCAGACGGCACCATTCCAGGCTCTTTTGCCACAAGCGCCGGGCGGCTTCCTGGCTGTAGGAGGCTGGCGAGGAACGTACAGCCTGTTTCTTGTAATAGTACTTCCCGCTGATCCCCTCAACCTCGGGCGAGGTGGCCAGGTACAGGATCGTCTCAGCGCCTTTTTGGGGGGAGATGGCTGCCAACTGCGCCAGAGAAATAAACGGTTTGACGATACCATCGTTGTTCTTGCCGAAGTTGGTGGCAACGAAGCCGGGATGCAGACAGTTGGCGCTCACCTGGCTGCCTTCCAGCCGGCGCGCCAGTTCATAGGTAAATAATACATTCATTAATTTAGAGAGCGCATACATGCCCCAGCCGTTATGAGCGCCATTGCGACGCTCGACATCCTCAAACCTGGCGCGCGCGCCGAAGTGAGCGTTCGAGGACACGTTGATTATGCGCGCTGGCGCGCTTTCAAGCAGCCGGTCGAGCAGCAGGTTGGTCAGTAAAAAATACGACAGATGATTGAGCGCCAGGGTCATTTCCAGCCCGTCTGCGCTTTCCTGGCGCCGCCAGAAGAACGCACCGGCATTGTTAATGAGGATGTGCAGCCGGTCGAACCGCTGGCGGTATTCGTCTGCCAGTCTGCGGACCTCAGCCTGTACGGATAAATCCGCCAGCAGGTAGTCAACCCGAGCGTTGTTGGTTTCCTTCTGGATCTGGCGGCAGGTTTGTGCGCTCTTTTCCTCATTGCGCCCTACCAGGATGACCTGCGCGCCCTGCCGGGCAAGCTCAAATGCCGCAACTTTCCCGATTCCGTCGGTCGCGCCGGTGATCAAAACCGTTTTTTCTTTCAAGTCTGGAGCCATCAAGACCTTCTCCGATGTTTTTTAATAAATGCCCGCCTTGCTGGCAGGTTGTGAAAATCCGTTTATCAACCATTACCAGGGAAATAACAGTCTTACCGTCCCTGGCAAACTATCGCTCTATTATATCTATCCTTTCTGCCCGTTTCCAGCGGTGTGTTCTTAAAGCATATACAGTCATCTTTGCGGGTACCGTGCGCGTGTGTTCATGGGTCGCTGAAATCGGGTAGTGGCATTATTTTCAGGACGGGGCTATAATAAAAACACAAGGGAAAGGAGATTATGGACGAACAACAATTAAAGAGTCACCAGCGCATCAACGATATCCTGCTTGGGCCCCTGGAACGTCCGGCCCTGGCCTGGTTAGCCCGAAAAATGCCTGCCTGGGTTACGCCTGATTTGTTGACCGGCCTTGGCTTCTTTGCCAGCATCACCATCTTTGTCAGTTACTGGCTGACAACCTACAGCAAATATTTCCTTCTGCTGGCTTCCCTGGGCTTTCTGCTGAACTGGTTTGGCGACAGTTTGGATGGCACGCTTGCGCGGCACCGCAAAATCGAACGACCGCGTTACGGTTTCTTTATCGACCATGTAACCGATACCCTCAGTGAAATTATGATTTTTGTTGGCATCGGGCTGTCGCCGTATGTCGATTTTCACGTCGCCATGATCGGCCTGATCAGTTATCTCAATATCTCCATTTTGGTTTACCTGATCATGGTCACGCGCGGGGTATTCAAGATCTCGCTGTGGAAGATCGGTCCCACCGAAATTCGCGCCATGGCCATCCTGGCCAACATCGTGGTCTTTTTCATCGGCAATCCGGTGCTTGCCACCCCACTGGGGGCGGTGTCACTGTATAACTCCGTTGTGGTCTTCATCGCCGTGCTGCTGCTGGTCTTCTTCGCGGTCGAAGCCTTCCGCACCGGCAGCGAGCTGGCCCGCCAGGATGATTACTCTCGCCAGCGGCGTGAGCAGCGTCAGCGTGAAAAAGCCGAGCGCAAACACCAAAAAGAACACGAGAAAATGATGCGCCGTGCCCGCAAGCAGAGCCACGCCTCGAAACACATCAGCGACAGCGTGTAGCGCGCAGGCAGGAAAAATCCCGCCCGGTTTGATCCGCCTTAAAACCAGTGTACAGGCGGCGGGTCAGATGGGTGGATTCTGAGTGCAAACGAACTCACGCTCAAAACAACGCCGCCGGTTTTTTGATCCCGGCGGCGTTGTTTATTGATTGCCTTGTTCCAGCTTCTTCGCCACTCTCAGCAGGCGCTCGCGCGCTTCCGTGGCAACCTCCACCAATGCAGGCGTTTCGCCCAACGAGGCCATCAGCAGCGGGTCGCTGATGGTGATCTCTGTCAGGTTTGAGTCGAGCGCGTCGGCTATTACATTGCAGGGCAGCAGTAGCCCGATATGCGGCGCCAGGCTCAAGGCACGGTGCGCCAGCGGTGGATTGCACACCCCCAGGATTTTATAAGGACGAAAATCAACATCCAGCTTGGTTTTCATCGTCGCGCGTACGTCAATCTCTGTCAGCAACCCGAATCCTTCCTGTTTGAGCAATTCCAGGGTCTTATCGATCGCCGGTTCGAACGGCAAGTTGACCTGCACGCCAAAGCCCAGCTTTATTTCCTTCATCTGCTTCTCCTAAATCTTTCCTGGATGTATAAAATAGCCTCTTTTTTCGTTATGACTTGTTGGATGAGGTGAGGGATAAAAGGTTACAGGTATTTCTTATGGTTTTCTTAGAACACCAGAATTTGCCCTTAAGAGCATTGACATTGAAAAACAAACCATTATAATACTATTAGGATACTTAATAACCGACCGTAGCAAAGAAGGCGGCGATGATCCGCGCGCACAAATTTGGTCGCTTACCTCATTGGGGGGAAAGGCGCGCGGGGAGCCAGTAGCGAAACCGGCCTTTAATGGCCGGTTTGTCGTTTGAACAATTGCATATCTCAGGAGGCATTGAACCGCGCAGCCTCATTTGGTCGCTTGTTCTCTTGGGGGAACGGGCGCGCGGGGAGCCAGTAGCGAAACCGGCCAGTTTGTTTTTGGTACGGTTTTGTTTTATTTTGGGTCTGAATTATCCTGATTTTTAGTCACTTTTTTCATCTTTTCAACCGATCTGGAGGGATCAAATCATGAACGCAACGCAGTCTACATTCCGAAACCTGGCCCGCACGGCCTACATGTTGGGGACCATCCTGTTGATCACAGGATTGCTGCTGGGGCTGTTCGCCACCCCGGCGCAGGCGGACACACAGGTGTCGAGTGCGCCAAATGTCCCGTCAATTAATATTATCCTCAACGAGACAGTACCTGGTAATTGTTCTGAATCACCTGGCACATCCGCAAAAATCGACCCCTTCAATGAAAGGACGGGAGAGACCTATTCATCTGACCGGTATGTGGTTCGAGTAGGAATAAAGGCCGGCGCTTACTGTCACTATTATGATGCTCCGGCTGGATTGGTAGGAGTCGTTGCCGACCGCTGCTACCGCATGACCTGGAGCAATGAGGGTAGGACTGTTTTTGTTGAACAGCTTGATGACAGTCGCACGTGCAAGGATATTTCTCATGCTGTCTTCTATTTCGGAGATCCGCCCACTCCGACCGAGACACCGGTCACCCCGACGGACACACCCGTGACCCCCACGGAGACCCCGGTTACTCCGACCGACACGCCCGTGACCCCCACGGAGACGCCGGTCACCCCGACCGACACGCCCGTGACCCCCACCGAGACCCCGGTCACGCCGACCGACACGCCCGTGACCCCCACCGAGACACCGGTCACGCCGACCGACACGCCGGTGACCCCCACTGATACCCCGGTCACGCCGACGGACACGCCCGTGACCCCCACTGATACCCCGGTCACCCCGACTGATACGCCCGTGACCCCCACCGACACCCCGGTCACGCCCACAACTGTGACCCCCGTGGACACCACCACCCCCGAGCCGTCGGATACGCCTACCCCGGTCGAGACTACCACCACGCCTGTCGATCCGACCGAGACGGTAGTCGAAACCCAGATCGGCACGCCTGTGACCACGGTCGTGCCTACTGATGATCCCGGTACGCCGGAAGCGCCTGCTACCCTGGCGCCGCCCCCGCCCGGCAACAACACCGTATTGATCCCGGTCACCGGCGGCGACCTGAGCCAGACTTCACCGCTGGCGGGCATCCAGGTGCTCTTCATTAACCTCGGTCTGGCCATATTTGGCATGGGTTTGGTGCTTCAAGGATTTGCGCGCCGCGCAGCATAACCTATATCTTTGATGCCCTCCGCATCGGGTCGAAGCCATCCATTCTGTCCTTGCGGCAGGATGGATGGCCAAATTTAAATTAATTTGCCCCGTAATGGGATTACAATCTAAAAAAATCCTGTTCTTGGAGCCTGAGATGACCACCAGCACGCTCGCCCGGCGCGGAAATTTTGTCATTGATACCGACCCCCAACGACTGCAGATCGATGTGATTCACGCCTACCTCAGCCAGCGTTCCTATTGGGCTGTCGGCCGTCCCATAGAGGTGGTGCGCCGATCGATCGCCGGTTCATTGAATTTCGGCCTGTATGATGGTGACGCGCAGGTCGGCTTCGCGCGCGTGGTAACCGATCATGCCACTTTTGCCTGGTTGTGCGATGTCTTTGTGCTGGAGAGTCACCGCGGGCAGGGCCTGGGAAAATTCTTGATCGAGTCGGTTATGCAGCACCCGGAACTGAAGAGCATTCGCCGCATCATGTTGATTACACGCGATGCGCATGAACTCTACCGCGTGTATGCCGGCTTCACCAACTTCGAAAACCCCCAAAATGTCATGCACCGCTTCAATCCTGACGGCGTACCTCGCGGATGAACCGCGGTGTATTTAGACCGCGCTCCAAAAGATAGGTCAGGTAATACTGCGCCAGGCTTTCCATCTCCTGGCGAATTGCGGCTGGCACCTTAGCGCGGGCTGCCTCATTGAATGAACTACGCTGGTAATGGCGAAAATACTTCAGCGCTGCCATCGAAATCGCTCGCGCCGTGGGTTCCTGAGGCGCGCAGCGCGGGCAAAGCGCCCCTCCAAGGTGGGCGGAGAAAAATTGATCCTGGGCTTCGATTAACCTGCCGCAGTTTACGCAGTTGACCAGCTCTGGGCGGAAGCCGAGCAGATCCAGCAAACGGATTTCATAATAGCGCACCGGCAGGAACAGGTCTATCTGGGTTGAAAGGCGCGCCAGGGTTTCGGTTAAGATCTGGTAGATCAGCAGGTTGCTGCCCTCCTCATAAGAGAAACGGTCGAGCAGCTCGATCACGTAGCTGGCCTGGGCGATGCGTTCCAGGTCGTCGCGCAGCGGCAGATAAGCTTCAACGGTCTCCGCCTGGGTGACGATCCATAAATCCCGCCCGCGGGCCAGCATCAGCTTGACGCGCGTGAACGGCTCAATATGACCGGCTTTGCGCGAACGGATACGCCGCGCCCCTTTGGCCAGGGCGCGCAGCTTGCCGTGTTCGCGCGTGTACAGCACCAGCAGTCGGTCGGCTTCCCCCCAGTCGCTGTGGCGCATAACGATTGCCTCTACGCGCAGAGTGCGTTCATGCTCGGCCATGGTGTAGAATCCTAATAAGGATTATACACTTTTGAGCCTGGATCAGTGCTGATGGAGGTTGTTATGCAGGCGATGTGTCTTTATAAACCCGCTGCCATTGAAGACCTGCCGCTTGCGCTGGAAGACCTGCCTGTTCCGCGTCCGGCGGCCGGGCAGGTCCTGCTGCGCGTCCTGGCTTGCGGCGTCTGCCATACCGATCTGCACATCTGTGAGGGCGAGCTTAAGCCCAAATCCCTGCCAGTCATACCCGGACACCAGGTAGTGGCAGAAATCGAAGCGCTTGGGCCGGAGGTCAATGCCTACCAGGTCGGCCAGCGCGTGGGAGTGCCATGGCTGCACACCACCTGCGGTCAGTGTGACTTTTGCCGGCGCGGCCAGCACAACCTGTGCCCACAGGCGCGCTTCACCGGCTTTGATCTGCCGGGTGGCTTTGCCGAGTTCATGCTGGCGGATGCGCAGGCGCTGCTACCCTTAGACGCCGCTATCCCGCCGCTGCAGGCTGCGCCGCTCCTTTGCGCCGGAATTATCGGCTACCGTTCGCTGCGTCAGACAGGTCTGCAGCCTGGCGAACGCCTGGGTCTGTTTGGGTTCGGCGCCAGCGCGCACCTGGCCATTCAAGTGGCTTTGTTTTGGGGTTGCCAGGTGTATGTCTTTACCCGCTCGCAGGCTCACCGCCGGCATGCGCTGGATCTGGGCGCGGCCTGGGCGGGCGGCGCCCAGAATAACCCGCCCGCGCAGCTCGACCGCGCCGTTATTTTTGCGCCGGCCGGTGAACTCGTTCCCCTTGCGCTGCGCAAACTGCGCCCTGGTGGTGTGCTGGCTGTAAACGCTGTCTATATGAGCGCGATCCCTTCTATGTCGTACGATGTGATCTACGGCGAGCGCGCCCTCACCACCGTGGCCAACGCGACTCCTCAGGACGGCCTGGAATTTTTAAGCCTGGCAGCGGAAATCCCTGTCCGCGCGACGGTAAGCGAATACGCCCTGGAGGATGCCAATGAGGCGCTGCTTGACCTCAAAGAAAGCCGTCTGAACGGTCAGGCGGTTCTCAGGATTGGCCAGAGCCCGCTTTTGCCCGCCCAGTAAAGGCGCGCGCAAGCAGCCAGATGCCCAGCAGGATGATCAACGCCGGCCAGTACTGCAGCACCTGCAGGTCGCGGCCGAAAAAGGCAGCAAAAATCGCGAAAAAGAGCAGCGACCAGAATATGAAATAAACGCCCAGGATGCGCAGGGGACGCGACCGCAGACCGCACAGGTTGGCGAAAAGAAAACCCAGACCGACAAAGCCGGGCACCAATGCCCAGGTGTAAGCCCAACTGGCCCAGTTCCCGCTGGCATTCTGCCAGAAAAGTAAACCGCCTACACCCGCCAGAATCGTTCCCGGGATGGCCAGTCCGCCGGTTTGGGTAATCAATGCGGTCAGCAGGAAGAGCAGTCCCAGCCCGCCAGGGATCATCGGCCAGCTCAGCCAGTTCTGTGTGTTCAGCCACCACCCCAGGGCGGTGAACAGCAGGCTGAGAATAAAAAAGACCCAGGCGAAAAACCGGGCGCGTCTGCTCGGCATGCCCATCCAGCCGGCGATCAGCATCCCCAGGCCGACCGATCCGGGCACCAACGGCCAGACGTACAGCCAGGAGGAATAATCTCCTCGGGTCGCCTGATACAGGAAGATACACCCAAGAATGATGTTGATGCTCGCAGAAATCATCAGGCCTGGTACCATGCCAGCCAGGGCGGCAAAAAACAGGACCCCGCCGATCGCCACCAGGATGAGCGGCCAGGCGGTGGGGACAAGGATATTAATCATCAGCAGGACGCCCAGCAAAATCAGGACAGCCCCGCTGGCTAAAGCGGCTCGATTGCGCATACTGCACCTCCCCTTACGTTTCGTCTGCCTTAACTATAACACTGCCAGGCCTGACTGTATGGCAATTTCACGCGCTATTGTTTTTGTAGAGACATGAACCTTATTCTTCCGATACCAGGTTGAAACTGGCCTCTTCCCAAATGCATATCTGGGTTTTCCCGGCTTGCTTGGCGCTGTACAGGGCTTGGTCCGCGCGGTTAATCAGGATTTCAAGCGAATAGCAGCTGGCATCCAGTGAACTGACACCTATGCTGATCGACACCGGAACATTCTCCTCCTCAAGCTGTTGATGGTAGACCACCGCGTTTTTAATCCGTGTGGCCACATTCCTCGCGCCTGTCAGGTCGGTCTCTGGCAGCAGGATAATAAATTCATCCCCGGCATAACGCGCCGGGATATCTGCCTGGCGCAGCTGATTCTGGCACTGCCTGGCGATGAACTCGATCACCTGATCGCCCATTTGATGACCGTAAGTGTCATTTACCAGTTTCAGGTCATCCACATCCATAATCAATAAGGAAAGCGGCTTACCATAGCGGCGCGCGCGGTAGAATTCGCGCCGACCCAGTTCGAAGAAATGCCGCCGGTTGAAAAGCTCGGTAAGCGGATCGCTGATCGCCAGGTGCTGGACTTTTTCGAACAAACGCGCGTTTTCGATGGCGATGGCGGCCTGATTCGCGAACACCTGCGCCAGGCTGCCGTCATTCTCTGTGTATGCGTTGGGTTTACGGCTGTCAATGGTCAAATAACCTGTCAACGTGCCGCGCGCGAGCAGCGGGATACCAATCCAGCCGTGGATGTGCTTTGCATCCCCCAAACCCTGAAAACGCTCGTCTGTCTGCGCATCTGCCAGGACGATCGCCTTGCGCGTGCGGAAGCCTTCCTGAGTGAGGGGGTTGCTGACCGGCAACGACATACCCAGCACCTTTTGTTGGTCAGGGAATCCCCGCGCAGCCACGACCTTTAGCCGGTCCTCCTCCTGCAGGAAGATGGCGCAACTGTCGTATGGAACCACCCTTTCCAGGTGGGTGAAAATTTCTTCCAAAACGCGATCAAGCTTTAAAGCGGAAGTAATGGCATTGGATGCCTGGCGCAGGGTCTCAGCCTCTTCTGCCCGCCGGTGAGCGTTGGAAAATAGGCGCGCATTCTGAATCGCCACGCCTGCCTGGCGCCCGATGGTTTCTGCCAGGGGGATATCCCGTGGGTTAAAAATCTTATCCTCTGTGGTATTGTGAAAACCCAGAACGCCGATCAACTCCTCGCCAAAGTACACCGGAACAATCAGCACGGATCGCACGCCGGACGCCCTGATTTCTGTACGTCCCTTAGGGTGCGAGGCATAATCATTGACCAGCAGTGGTTTCCCGCTGCGAATCACTTCCCAGGTCAGTCCTTCCCCAACGGAAACACTGGTATAAACCTCTGCGATTTTCACCCCATACAGATGAGTAATGGCGATGCTTGTGCGGTTGTCATTCAGCAGGCCCAGGGTGCCGCCGTCTGCTCCCAGCAGGTCCACGCCCAGGCGCAGGATGTCTTCCGTAACTTGCGAGAACTCCAGTGAATTTCCGATTTTGCGCAGCATCTCGCTCAGGTGCTGCTCACGCGAGAGCAGTTCACTGGTTTCTTTGTAGAGCGAGGCATTGCGCATCGCCAGGGCTGCCTGCCCGGCGAATAACTCCAGAATGCGCCCATGTTCGGGCTGGTAAAAATCAGGTTCCGCTTTATCCAGGGAAAAGAAGGCCACCACCTCACCCTGGGCGATAATCGGCGCGCCGATCCACGAGCGGATGTAACTGGTGGCTTCCAATTTAACCCAGCCAGGATATTTTTGGGTATCGGCGATGATCAAAGGGGTTTTATGCTCGCGGATCCAGCGGAAGTTCTCGGTGTCCTCCAGTTTAAATACAAAATCCCTGACTACAGTCAGGTTATCCACCCCAAATTTCTCGTAACCCCGGCTGCGTGCGATGACCGCCTTCTCACCGCGTACCAGGGTGATGTTGCCGCTGTCAAAAGGCACCACCCTGGCGACCTGTTCGAGCATGCTGTCTAATACGGCGTCTGTATCCAGAGAAGAATTCAACACCGCCCCGATTTCACGCAGTGCGTCGGCGATTTCCCGTTGTTTCCGTTCAGCATTGACAGCCCGCAGCATTTCCGCTTCGTTCTGCTTGCGCGCGGTCACATCCCGCAGGACGCTGATAAAGCCAGTGGGGTTGTTTTCAAGATCGCGCAGTGTGATCAAACGAACCTCACTGGGGAAAACGCGCCCGTCGCTCCCCTGGCAGGTACACTCGAATTGCTGTAATCTTGCGCTCTCCAAAGCCCGCTGCGCGTTGCTGATCACCACCTTGCGGTCAGCCGGCAAGACAAAATGGTATATCGATACATTCCGAAGAGTCTCTTCTTGCGGTACGCCCAGCATCTGCGCGGCGATGCGGTTGTAGAAGACCAGCCGCCCGCGCAGGTCGGTTACCACAATCGCATCCGGCGAAGCCTCCACCAGGAGGCGGTAACGCGTCTCAGAATCGGACAGGGCTTCCTGAATTTTTTCCGCGCTGGTGATCGTGTGCCACAGCACCAACTTGCCAGCCGGCTTTCCAAGGCGGTCGTTTAAAGATGTGATGCGCAGGTCGAATTCCTGCGTCTGCCCGTTAACCTCGCATTGCACTTTTTCGCGCGTGTCGCTCAATTCTGAAAAGCGTTGGTATTGCTCAAGGCAATTCTTAAATGCCAGTTCCGCTGGTCCTCCCACCACCTCTCGGGCGTTACATCGCAGCAGCCGGCAGGCGGTCGGGTTGATATCCACCACGCGGTTCTTTTCGTCCACCACGACCAGGCCATCTTCCAGCATTTCTATAAGCGCGTTGCGCGTGATGGGGGTCAGGTCTAGCAAGTGGTAGCGGTATACCCCCAGGATAATCGTCAGGCCTGAGAGCGTGAAGGCCAGCGGTGTAAAATCCAGGCCAGGCAGAGGAACCAGCCCCAGCAGATAGAACACATTTCCAGCCCAGGGCGTTGCCAGGGCAATCAACAGCGCCGCGACCTGTAAGCGGTAAAGCCCCGGCGTCCCCAGGATATAACGCACCACAAAGAAAGAACCCGCCAGCAGCAGTCCATAAATATAGACTGTATTGACCCAGAACAGCGGTCCGTGGACCAGTACCAGATATGCGTGGCCTTCAATCCAAACCAGCTCGCGGGCGGTATAAAACAATTGGTGCTGAGAGTTGCTCGCCAGGGCAGCAGCGGTCAGCAGCGGTTCGATCATCAACAACAGAATCAGGCGTCGGGTGACCCACTGCCCGTAGCCGGTGTACTGCAGGCTGAACACCAGCCAGGCTGCCGGAATGATCAATATGCCGGCATAGGATAAGGCATCGATCAGCGCCTTCACGTACAGGTCTGTGAATAGCATTTGCAGCCCGACAGTAAAGCACCAGATGGCGCAGCCAGCCATGATCCAGGCCATTGCCGCCGAGCCGGGTGCGCGCCGTCTTTTCCAGGAAATAATCACCAGGGCCGCAGACAGCCCGGTCGCCAGCATCAAAATATAAAAGGGGAGTGGAGATTGCAGATGCATCAGAGTGGTCACCGCCTGCCGTCCCCCCTATATTGGCAGTTTCATGATGGAGAAAAAAATCAGGATTTGGGAAAGTGGCTCCGCGGTAAATTAGCTTTTTAGCATTATAGTGAGGAAACCCGTGCGCGTATAGTTACCTTGTAGAAATGTAATGTGTTTGTAATACAACTGTAAGGTAAACTCCATTTAGGTCGGGCTGCTGCAGACCAGGCGCTGTTTTATGGTACGATTCAGCCGGCAATGCCTGTTAGATCGCTCTTGAGGACCCATTAATGGCGACGATCGATGACCTGTTGAAAAAATTACCTCCCGAAACCCGCGATGTATTCCGCCTGATCTGGGAGTCCCTTTCACCTGCTGACCGCAGCGGGTTGCAGGCGCTCTTAAATGGCCTGCCGCCAGATGCCAACCTGCTGCGCCTGCTCATGCGGCTGTCCACCAACCAGTTCCGCATCGCCTTCGGACGCAAACACCGCGTGGCGATTGTCGGGCCTGCCAATGTGGGGAAATCTACCCTTTACAACCAGTTTATTCATAACAAAGGCGACCGTGCTGTGGTCAGCCCGCTCCCTGGTACCACGCGCGCGAATCAGGAAGCGGATGCAGGCCTGTTCACCATCGTGGACACGCCTGGGGCGGATGCTGTCGGCGAGGTCGGTGAGCGTGAGCAGCGCGAAGCGCTGGACGCCGCCGCCTCAGTCGATTTTCTCATCGTGGTGTTCGACGCTATCCAGGGCATCAAGCAAACCGAATTGGACCTCTACCGCCAGCTGGTCGCACTGGGAAAGCCGCATCTGGTGGTGATGAACAAGATCGATCTGGTGCGGCGCGAATCAAAAGCCGTGCTCGCGCGCGCAGCCCAAAACCTTAACCTGGAAATCGAACAGGTGCTGCCGCTGGTAGCCAAAAGCGGTGAGGGATTGTCCGAAATCCTGGCCGCTGTGGCTGCCCTGGAACCGGAGATGATCGCCGCATTGGGACGCGGTTTACCACACTACCGCTGGCAGCTCGCATGGCGTTCCATCGTCAGCGCAGCTTCGATTGCCGCCGTAATCGCGCTGGCGCCTCTGCCCATGATCGACTTTGCTCCCCTCATTGTCACCCAGTCGGTCATGGTGCTGGGCATTGCGCGCATTTACGCCTACCGCATTACCCTTGAGCGCGCCCGCGAGCTGGTGGTCACCTTTGGGCTGGGCTTTCTCGGCCGCACCCTCTTTGCCGAATTGAGTAAGTTGGGCGGCGTGCCAGGCTGGCTGTTGGCTGCCGCGATCGCGTCCTCGACCACGGTGGTGATGGGCTATGCGGCCGCGATCTGGTTCGAGCGTGGCCAGAAGTTGTCCAGCGAAGCCCTGAATAAATTGATTCACAGCATGACAGGCTATTTCCTCGAGACGCTTAAAGGTCTGGGAAAACGCAAACCGAGCCGAAAAGGACTGCAGGAACACATCAAAGAAGCGCTGCAGCATTCCCCCATAGCAGAAAATCGAGGTGTTTTGGATGAGCAAACTGAGGTTCAGCTTCCAGGACCTGGCCAATAGCCGCCTGGGCGTGGGTTTTGCCCTGGCCGTTGGGAAATTTACTCCTCCGTGGATTGGCTACCGCGTTGCAGAATTAATCGCCCGGCTCTCGGCAATGAAGCGCACCAGCAAGCATGTGCGCGCAGCGCGGCTGAACCAGTACGTCGTGAGCGGCGGTGAACTGCGCGGACGCAAGCTGGAGCGCGCTGTGTACGAAGTCCTGCGCTCGACCGCCCACAGCCTGTATGATTTTTACCACAACCTGGACCGCCCTGACCGCATCCTCAAACTGGTCGAATTTGATTCTTATTTCCAGGAAATCTTCGATCGAGTCAAGTCCGGCGGTTACCCGGCGCTATTCCTTACGCCGCACCTGAGTAATTTTGACCTGGCCGGGCGTGCGCTGGCGCTGCGCGGATTGAAATTCCAAATCCTCTCTTTCCCTCAACCCCCTGGCGGGTACCAGCTGCAAAATCGCCTGCGCATTGAAGCGGGCATCGAAGTCACGCCCATGACCATCGAGGCGACCCTCAAAGCCAAGCAGCGCCTGCGTTCAGGTGGGGTTGTCCTCACGGGGCTCGACCGCCCGTTGGATGAAACCCGCTACCACCCGCGCTTTTTCGGGCTCCCCGCACCCTTACCGGTGGCCTATATCCACCTGGCACTGCAAACCCAGGTGCCGATCATTGTGGTGGCTTGCATTTCAAAAAAGCCTGGCCGGTATACTGTCACTGCCCGGCCGCCGCTGATCCCCCAGCCGCGCGAAGATCGCGCAGCCGAGTTGATCGAAAATGCCGAGGCGGTCCTGCGTGAGGCTGAAGTCCTCATTCGACAGTACCCGCGCCAGTGGTCAATGTATTACCCTGTCTGGCCGCAGGTTTTCGGCGAGGTCCCAGAGTTGAATTAGCCGTGCTGAATTTAATTTTACGGCCTTTCGCGTTTGTCCAGGAGGAGTAAAAATGGCGACATTTTTACAGCGAGTCAAACTTCCGCTGCCCGCCCTGCGCCTGGCGCTTTTTTATATCCTGGCTGCCGGCCTGTGGATACTCTTTTCAGACCGCATTTTGGCCTGGCTGGTGACAGATCCGCTTGAACTGACCCGCTGGCAGAGTTACAAAGGGCTGCTCTTTGTGCTCGCCATGGCGGTACTCCTTTTTTTGGAGCGGGCGCGAGCCGAACGCGTGAATGCGGAGCGCATAGAGCTATCCCGCCAGCACCGCTCCGCCGAGCAAAAGGTCCACGTTCTGGCTTCGCGCTTGCAGGCGATTGTGCAATCCTCCCCGCTGGCGATCCTCTCGCTCGATCCTGAAGGGCGGGTCACTTCCTGGAATCCGGCAGCGGAACGAATTTTTGGCTGGAGCGAGGAGGAAGCCCTCGGACAGCGCCTGCCCTATGTTCCCGAGGAAAGTGTCCCCGAGTTTCTCTCGCTCGTCAGACGTATTCTGGAGGGAGAAGCGATAAATGCCCTGGAATTGCGCCGCAAGCGGAAGGATGGTACCCCAATGGATATCCTCATCCACGCCGCGCCTCTTTACAACGGCGGAAACCAGCCCGAGGGAATCATGGCAGTTGTGGCGGACATTACGCAGCGGAAACAGGCTGAGGAGGAACTGCGCAGCACGCGGGAATTTCTTCTTCAATTGATGAACAACGCGCCTCTGCCGATTTTCGCGACGGATCTGGAACACCGCTGCCTGCTGGTAAACCACGCCTGGGAGGCGTTATTAGATGTGAACCGCAGGAAGGTAATCGGTGAAAAAATTACCGAATTTCTCCCCCCTTCTTCCGGTGATCTATTTGTTCGCAACAACCAACAGGTAATCGACACCCGCCAGCCGCTGGTGGTTGAGGAATCGCTTGAAACTTCAAGCGGGACGCGCTATTTCCAGTCCATTAAATTTCCTCTCCATGATTCATCTGGAGCGGTTGAAGCGGTTGGGGGCATTGCCATCGATATTACCGAGCGAAAACAGGCTGTTGAGAGTCTGCACCGGCTCAATCTCGAACTTGAGCAGCGCGTGGCAGAGCGAACCGCCCAGCTGGCAGCCATCAACGCCGAATTAGAGACTTTTACTTATTCGGTTTCGCACGACTTGAAAGCACCTTTGCGCGGTATCGATGGGTACAGCCGCCTCCTGTTGGAAGACCACAGCCATGTCCTGGATGAAGAAGGACGCGGTTTTTTGATGACGATTCGCCGCTCGGTTGCGCAGATGTCGCAGTTGATCGACGACCTGCTGGCATATTCACGGCTGGAGCGGCGCACGCTGGTGATCGATACCGTCGACCCGGCCAAGCTGGTGAACGCCATCCTGGCGCAGTTCTCGGCTGAAATCCAGGCGCGAGGCGTAGAAGTCGACACCCGGTTGCCCTTTGATTTTGTCTATCATGATAAGGAAAGTCTATTTCAGGCGCTCTACAACCTGATTGATAACGCTATAAAATTTTCGGTCGCAAACCCGCATCCAAAAATCAAGATTGGCGGCCGGGAAACAGAAACGGCCCATATTCTATTTGTGCAGGACAATGGGGCGGGCTTCGACATGAAATACCACGACCGTATATTCGAGATCTTTCAGCGGCTGCACCGCATTGAAGACTTTCCCGGTACAGGTATTGGTCTGGCGATTGTGCGCAAGGCCATGCAGCGGGTTGGCGGGCGCGTCTGGGCTGAAAGCACCCCCGGTCAGGGCTCGATCTTCTACCTGGAAATTCCCAAGCCGCCCGCCTGAAAGGCCAGCGGCGTTAACCGATCCGTTTAGGAGGCAGGTCTGCCGTATCATGCTCTCAGCACCAGTAAGATAGCCCGTCAGTGCGGCGTGCATCCCAATACCGTGCGCCTGTATGAATCCTGGGGTTTTCTGGGAGCAGTGCCGCGCGGAGTCAACGGCTACCGCCTGTTTGAAAAGGTGCACTTGCAGCGCATGCAACTGGCGTGTATTGTCATGCGGGCACCCTGGGTCGGGCGTGATATCCGCCGCAGTGGAATTCGCGCGCTCCGCCTGGCGGCTGCCCAGGATTTGCCCGCAGCCTGTGCGGAGGCTGAAAACCACCTGAGTCTGGTGCGCATCGAAAGGGCGCGAGCCCAGGCTGCCGTCGAGGCGCTTCAACGCTGGCTGTCCAACCGTACAAACACCGTTGTGAATTTCGATGGCGTTTCGATTAAACAGGCCGCCGGTCAGGTCGGGGTCAGCGTGGACGTTCTGCGCAACTGGGAGCGCAGTGGTCTGTTACCCGTGCCGCGCGACCCTCAGAACGGTTACCGGCGCTACTTCCCGCAGGATGTCGACCGCGCGCGAGTCATCCGCATGCTGCTGCGTTCCGGTTTTAGCCAGATGGCGGTGCTGCGCGTCCTCGGGCGGCTGGATCAGGCTAACGAAGTCAACGCCTATACCGCCCTCGAACTTCCCGCCGCTGAGGATGTCTTTTCCGCCGCTGACCGCTGGCTATCCTCACTGGCTGAGCAGGAACAGCGCGCGCTGCGGATGATCGAATTGATCCAGGCGATGGGCTAATCTTCGAGACCCAACTCGCGCAGCAGCAGGTCCACCATACGCGGATCGAAATGCTTGCCGCTTTGTTCTTTGAGGTAAGCCAGGGCCTTTTCTTCACTCCAGGCCGAGCGGTAAGGCCGGTCGGAGCGCAGCGCGTCCCAAACATCCACCACCGCGAAGATACGCGCCGCCAGTGGGATTTGCTCCCCCTTCAATCCGCGCGGGTAGCCGCTTCCGTCCCATTTTTCATGGTGGCAGTATGGAATATCGATCGCCGGCCGCAGGTAAGCGATGGGCGCCAGCATCTCATAGGCATAGAGCGGATGGCGCCGCATGATTTCCCACTCGTGCTCATCCAGCGGGCCGGGTTTATGCAGGATTGCATCCGGCACGCCCATCTTACCAATATCATGCAGCAGCGCTCCACGGCGTATGTGCACCAGGTCATCTCTGCTGATGCCGGCAGAAGCGCACAGGCGCATGGTCAGGTCAACTACCCGCAGTGTGTGGCCTTCGGTTTCCTTGTCGCGCAGGTCGAGGGCGCGTGTCCAGCCCTCGATCGTGGCGTCATAAGCCAGCACCAGTTCGGAGTTGGAGCGCTGCAGCTCATCGAAGAGGCGCGCGTTATCCACCGCGATGGCTGCCTGCCCTGCCAGGGTTTCCAGGAACTGTGTCCATTCAGGATCGTTGACATGCGCTGCCCGCAAGTACACCTCCAACACGCCCTGCAGATCCCCCTTTGTCACCAGCGGCAAGGCGATACAGGTTTTAAACCGCTCGCTGCGCATGCCGCTGTGCAGATAAGCCAGGTTCTCCGGCAGATTTGGCGTATCCCGTTCCAGATCGAAGATCGAAAGCGATTTGTAACTTAACGCAACCTGTCCAGCGTATCCCTGTCCTGGATGCAGCAGGCTGGCTTTTGGAAAATTGAACATGAAACCACGCTGGGCGACGTATTCGAGCGCCTGAGTTTCAGGGTGGTAGAGCAAAACAGCGGCTGCGTCCACCCGTAATTGGGCAATCACCTGGTCGAGCAAAACCCGCAGGGTGACGCGCAAATCCAGGTTGGAGCTGATGGCTTCATCAATGGCCCGCAGAGCGTTAAGGCGCAGCAGTTGCTGTTGAATCCGGTCAGCGGATTGCTTGCGCTGCGTCAGATCTTCGACCGCAACGATGACATGCTCCAGTGTCTGTTCGTAACCCGGCAATGCCATCCAGTGCAGATGAACATAGATGCGCCGACCGTCCCTGAGCATGTTTTCGCCTTCAGAAGTGAAATGGGTATGTCCTTCTGCCAGCAGCGACAATTCTTCGACAAAATCCCCCCAGTTTTCCAGGTGCAGGATGTCATCCAGACTCTCGGCCTGAACTTCGCTATCCTGCAGCCCATACAGGCACTGGGCGGAATTATTGATCTGCAGGAGTTTCACAGACCGCATGAGTTCCCTGACCAGGCCGGGCCGCTGACGAAAGTAACCTCTGAAGTCTGTGATGCCTTCCTCCGCCAGCGCCTGCAGGCGGCGCTTAACGGCTGAAAAGTCCTCTTCGAACATGGGCACGGGCGAATCCGTAAACAGGGAGCGGTATCGAGCTTCGCTGGCCTTTAACGCGGCCTGTTCGCGTGCCAGTTCATAACGATGATGCGCATCTTCCAATACCAGCGGCAGTCGGCTGAGATAATCACCTGTTTTGGGCAGGTAATCGGCAGCACCCAGTTTCAACGCCTGCAGGGCAATATCCTCATCACCCTGCCCGGTCACCAGCACAACCGGAATTCGTATGCCAAGCCCCTGGCGCAGTTCCTTGAGCAGTTCCAGCGCGTTGCTGCCGGGCAGGCGGTAGTCCACCAGCAGCAGGTCGTAATTTCTCCCCGCGAGGTTGGAACTGAGTTCGCGGATCACGGCCTCAGCGTCGGCGGCGATAGAAAGGTGAATGTGGGGGGCGTGGGTATCCAGGTATCGGCGGGTAAGATCAACGTCGCTGCTGTTGTGCTCCGCGTACAGCACCCGCAGTGGGTGGCTGTGCTGCACAGCCTGCTGGCGGCTTTGTTCCAAAGCTGCTTCCAGGGTCAGCGCCAGCCTGTCAAGGTAATCGCCGCGCTTGACGATGTAGTCGTCTGCGCCGGCTTTCAGGGCGGCGATGACCAGTTCCTCATCTCCCGAACCGGTCACCATCACAGTGGCGACTGGCAGGCTGCGAGCGCGTACCTGCGCCAGCAGCGAGAGGCCGTCGCCGTCGGGTAACTGCCGGTCGATCAATACCAGATCATAGTGCGAAAAGTCCGGCTGAGCCAGTTTTGCCAAAGCTTCTGCCTGGCTGCCCACCACATCCATGTGAATATGCGGAGCACTCTTGGATAGAGCCCTGCGGGTCAGATCGGCGTCACTTGGATTATCTTCAACGTATAAAACGTTCATGCTTGAATTTTGTCAGCCTGTGAGGAAAGCAACGCTTATCCCGCCGCCGGACGGGGAGCGCAGTTCAATACCATCCAGTAAACTTCAATTTGCGCAGCAACCTCTATGAATTTCTCGAAATCCACCGGTTTTACAATGTAGGAGTTCGCCCCCAGGCGGTAGGCGTGCTCGATATCCTGTTCTTCATTGGAGGTGGTCAGCATCACGACCGGAATGGATTTGTAACGCCTGTGTTCCTTGAGGATGCGCAGCACCTCCAGGCCGTCGATCTTTGGGAGCTTCAAGTCAAGCAGAATGACCGCCGGAGCCGGTTCGCCGCTGTCCCATTTGTCAACATACGCCAGGGCTTCTTCACCATCGCGCGCAACCACAAAAGGGTTGATAACTTTGCGTCGTGAGAATGCCCGCAGAGTCAGGTCTATGTCCATCGGGTTGTCATCTACCAGTAATATCGGCCGGGTGGTATCTATCGCGTTCATTGAAGCCCCATAGGTGAACTCTTACGCCGTCGGCACCATCACTGCGGCTGAAACACCGTGTGGTCTTATATTTATAGCATGAACTGAATTTGCCAAACCTGACAGATTCCTAACCATTTAAAGGTAACCTAAACTGAAAAAAATAGATTCGCCATCACCTGTAATTCGTGCTTTTCCTCTAATTACAGGTGTATCTGAAGTTAAAACCCTGCTCCCCTCCGCGATATTCGAGTCCTAGCTGCCCGCTGGAGCAGTTGACGTGGAACGGGGTGGTTCGGCCGGTCCCCGGCGGACAGCCCACTCGTTCAGCGCCAGACCCGCCAGGATAATTGCCCCGCCGGTCAGCAGGCTGGGCAGGTTGGCTTGCTCGCCAAAGACCAGCAGTGAGACCGCCACCGCCAGTGGGATTTTCATGTTGTTGAAAATCGCCAGCGCTCCGGCGTTGACCCGGCGCGCGCCGACATTCCACAGGAAAAACCCCACCCCGGAGGCGATCACTCCCAGGTAGAGCAGGCTTGAGATCTGTGTCAGTCCCAGCGCCAGAGATGACCAGGGGGTGGTGAAGAGCGCGGGCAGCCCGGCGGCGAACAATCCGCCAGCGTACAGCAGCCCGAAAACACGCAGGTCGCTCACGCCGCTCCTGCCGCGCAGGATTTCCTTGTAATAAATTTGCCCAAAGGCAAAGCACAGGTTGCTGGCCTGCACGATCAAAAACCCGCGCAGCAGCTCAGGACGCAGCAGGTTGGCCTGCTGCACCACAGCCGTCCCGGCAATGGCCAGGAGGGTCGCCAGCAGGCTGACAGCGTGGATGCGCCGCCGGAAGGCGTCATGCATCAGCGTGACGTACAGCGGTGTGAAGATAGTGAACAACGCCACCTCGTAGGCCTGCAGAAAGCGGAAGGAATAGATGTAAGCCACATACATCAATCCGTACTGCACTGCCCCGGTCAGGAAAAGGCGCAGGCCGAGCCGCCGGGAGATGCTGCCCAGGCGCATGAAAGGTAGAAAAACCAGCAGCGAAAGGCCCAGCCGCACAGCCGCCACAAAATTAGCGTCCAGGCTGCTCAACTGGCCCTTGATCAGTCCAAAGGAAAAAGCCCAAATCAACGAAACGATCAACAGATAAAGCATGCCGCACCACCAGCAGGGAATTTTAAGTGGGGCTAATTATAAAGGAAAAATTGCCCTCATCCCCCGGCCCCTTCTCCCTTTTTTGGGAGAAGGGGAGTTCCCTTTGAACCCGCTATGCATGGAAAGCTCAAATTTTCAAGCCGCCGACATACAAAAAAATAGATATCTTATGCCTGAATCCGGTAAAATTATGCCATGCTCAACGACCCTTACCCTTCCCAGGATTTTGACGAATGGGCTGCCAGCTACGACGCATCGGTCATGCGCAACAGCGGATTCCCTTTCGACGGTTACCGCCAGGTGCATGAGTGCATTCTGAGCCAGGCGCAGGCGCGCCCCGGCATGAGCGTGCTCGACCTGGGTTGCGGCAGCGGTAACCTGGCGCTGCTCTTTGCTGAGCAGGGCTGCCAGTTGTGGTGCAGCGACTTCTCGCCTGCCATGCTGCGATTGGCGCAGGCAAAACTTCCCGGCGCGCAGTTTGTGCTGGCGGATCTGCGGGCTGCCTGGCCTGCCGCTCTCGAGCGGCGCTTTGACCGCATCGTTTCCGCTTACGTGTTCCACCATTTCGAGCTGGAAGAGAAAGTGCGCCTGCTCAGCATGCTGGTGGAAAAGCACCTTTCCCCCCACGGACGTGTGGTCATCGGTGATATCGCCTTTCAGGACCGGGCCGCCTGGGAGGCTGCGCGCGCAAACGCTGGCGATGAATGGGAAGAGGAACTCTACTGGGATGCCGGCCTGGCGCTTCCGGCTCTGCGCGCGGCTGGATTGATGGCGCATTTCATCCAGGTCTCACAGTATGGAGGGGTCTTCACCCTGTACCGCATGTGAGCCAGCCCAGGATCAGCGGGTTGGTGTTGGTTTGATACCAGTGCCGATATCGCCCGGGGTTCGCGGACGCGAATTTCCCGCAATTACCGCTGTCCGCCTTGCCAGGACCTTCGGCTTTCGGCTAAAATGGCAGTATGGGTTGGGATATCCTCGGCAACACCTGGGCGGCTGACCTGCTCAAAAACAACATCGCTCGCGGTGAGGTGCGCCACGCCTACCTGTTCTGCGGACCGGCCGGTGTTGGCCGGCGCACGCTGGCGCTGCGCTTTGCCCGCGCGTTAAACTGCCTGCAACCGCCTGAACCAGGCGAAGCCTGCGGTGAATGCCGTATCTGCCTGCAGATCGAACGCATGCAGCATGCCGACCTGTCTGTCGTGCAGAGCGAAGGTGACTCTGCCGCGATCAAAGTCGAACAAATCCGCGACCTGCAGCGCAGCCTGACGTTGCTGCCCTACGAGGCCCGCTACCGCCTGGCGCTGCTGCTCAACTTCGAGCAGGCCACCGCCAGCAGCCAAAACGCGCTTCTTAAAACACTCGAAGAACCGGCCACAAAGGTTGTGTTGCTGCTCACCGCCGATGCCCCGGAGAACCTGCTTCCCACGGTTGTCTCGCGCTGTGAGGTGCTGCGCTTGCGCCCGATGAGCGTTGCCGTGCTGGCGGCTGACCTCACACGGAAGGTTGGGCTTCCCCCCGAGCGGGCGGAATTGCTCGCCCATCTGGCAGGCGGGCGTCCTGGCAGCGCGCTGCGCCTGCGTGATGACCCCCAGGCGTTTGAAAACCGCGGCCTGTGGCTGGATGAGCTGCAGGCGGCTTTCTCGGCCGGGCACTACCAGCGTTTCAAGCTGGCTGAGCGCATCTCTCGCGACAAGGAAACGATGCGCCAGGTGCTGCAGACCTGGCTGCTCTATTGGCGGGATGTTATGCTCCTCTCGGGACAGGCTCATGCGCCGCTGACCAACCTGGATCGTAAGGAAGAACTGCAGCGTCTGGCCGCTCACCTGGATTACCGCACCGCTCACCGCCAGGTCAGCGCGCTGGAGCAAGCCATTGCCGGATTGGATGCCAACCTCAATATGCGTTTGCTGGCTGAAGTCTTGCTGCTGGATATTCCTCAAATCGGTAGGGCATGAGGCGAGAAGTGTGAATGGAACGGTGAGAGCCGGCTTCTCGTTTTTCGGTTTAAGATTTCAGTCTCGCGGTTCCCGCGCTATTCCACCCCTGCAGCCAGCACCTGCCCCACCGGCGCGTTGAGAGTCACCCCCGCCACTTCATAGGCGGCGTAAATATCGTCTTCCCACGAGACACTGAACCGTGACGGCAGGGCTGGCCCATCGGCGCTGCTTTGATGCGCCTTGACCCACACCTTGAAGGGGTACAGCTCGCCGCTCTTGCTGGCTGGCCGCTGGGTCTCGATGCGCCACAGTAAACCGCTGTGCTCGTCGAAGGTCAACTTGTAGTGCAGCCAGCGCTCGCCGTCGGGGATTTCCAGGGTGGCGTTGTGCTCGTCCACCTCAGACCAGCGGGCGCCGGGCGCCAGCAGGGCTGCCAGCGGCGCGAACAGCAGTGTGTACAGCCACATCACCACCTGCTCCGAGCGGTCCAGATTTTCCCCCTCGATCACCTGTTTGCCCATCACAAAGCGCCCCTTGCCGCTGCGGTACTGGTCACCGCCGTCCACGATCATGCGCCTCCACCAGTAAAGGCGCACCTGCCAGACGAAAGCCTGACCGGGGTGAAGGTGCAGCGTCCAGGCCATCGGCGCCCACAGGTTGCCCAGTACTGGCAGCCGCTGGATGCGGAAGACGCCGCGCCCGTACGCCACCACGCTGTCCGGGTTGTCTGGCTGCCCGCCGTGCTGCTGCTCCAGGTAGCGCCGCACAACGGGTGGCAGGTGGTCTGGGAGCACGGCGCTGCGCGCTGCCGGGTTGTTCCGCCCGAGGTCAGGGACCCGCAGCCGTGCGGGAATCTTGAAACCAAAAAAAATGGCTGCACTGAGTACAACGGCGATTCCCAGGGCAACGCTGGCGATCAGGGTGGGGTAGTTCATGCGCGCTCTCCGGCGTCAGGATTGGCGGGTCAGCCCGGCGTTCAGCCGAACAACTCGCGGGTGATATCATCGGCGCTGCGCGGGCTGCCGCTGCGCCCCAGCAGTTCCTGCCAGAACTGGCGGTCATAGCGGCGCGAGCGCACCAGGATGGGCATCTTGACCCCCCAGCCCAGCAGCAGCACTTCCTCTTTGGGCTGCAGGCGCGCCAGCATGCCGCGCAGGGCATCCCGCCCGGCCAGACCGGAGAGCACCGCGTGGATATCCGCCTCATCGCCCAGCCAGGCGCTCACGCGCGTGCCCAGTTGCGACATGACCTCGTCGTAAATCTGCGAGGGGCGCTGGTCGATGATCAGCAGGGTGACGTAATACTTGCGCATCTCGCGCGCGATGGTCGAGAAGGTTGTCTGCGCAGCCATCTCACGGTTGAGCAGCTTATGCGCCTCCTCGACCACGATCACCAGCGGCCGCGGCTCGCTCTCTTTTTGCGGGTTGGCGCGGTAGCGGTTGGTCTGCCCTTCCCAGGCGGCGCGGATGCGGCGGGTGAGCAGGTTGGTCACCAGCAGGTAATCCAGGTCGCTTTCGAATTCTCCGAAAGACAGGACGATATGCTTGCCGCTCTTAAGGTGGTTGATGATTTCGCTCAGCCCATCGGAGGCCGGTTGGGCGTGGATGTATGTGCGGCTGAAGACGCGCTGCAGTTTGGCATGCAGCCCTTCCGCGGCCGCCGGGTGCACGCCGGCTTGGTTGGCCCAGTACGCCACGCTGTCGGGCGCAGGGAATTTCTTACCGTTTTCGTCCTCGATCATCTTGCCGGATTTCATCGCCTTGAAGGCGCTGAACCAGTCCTCCCCAAAGGACTGCCACAGCGCTTCCAATGTGGCCGGGGTGGTCTCGCGCAGGTTGAGCTCGCGCGTGAGCATCTCGATGTCCTCCGGGCGGATGTCCTTCTCCGCCAGCTCCAGGTTGAAATCCGGCGAGCGATCGCGGATGGTCGTCCCGCTGCCCAGGCCGACCACGCGCACGCGTGTGGGGAACTTGGTGTGCAGTCCGGGGATCGATTCACCTGTGTCTGAGGCGGTGTCATCGTAGGCGTACTCGTTATGCATGTCGAAGACCAGCACCGAGGATTTGTTGTAGTGGATCAGCCCCGCCAGGATGATGCGCGTTAGGAAGGATTTACCCGTGCCGGTCGCGCCGAAGATACCCGAGGAGCGCTGCACGAACTTGTCCAGGTCGATGCACACCGGATGATTCTGCTCGCGGGTGTAGCCGATGATATAGTTGCTGCCGCCCGGTTCGCCGAAGATATTGGCCACGTCGGCTGCGTCCGACAGGCGCACCGGGGCGTGGTGCGAGGGCACCGTCTTGACCGGCTGCGGCTGAAGCTGGCTGTCGTCGGGGTGCGCTTCTCGCCAGGCCGGGTAGGCATCCGAGCCGGGGTCCGGGCCGGTCTCCTGCATCAGCACCGGCAGCACCTGCAGGTTGGTGAAGAGCGTCTGGCCGTGCAGCAGGCTGGCCAGCCCGGCCGGCAAGCGCGTCTCTGACTGCTCGTCAGCGAAGCGCGGGTCGGTGGCGCCTAGCTGCAGGTCGGTCACCAGGCCGTAGAAACGCCAGTCGCCGCTTTCGATGACCACGAAGCTGCCCTCCTGCACCTGCTGGGGCGGCACGCTCAGCCGCACGGAGAGGGAGTCCTTCAGGCTGCCGCCAACAACGTAACCAATGGATGATTTGCGATTTATGATTTCAGATTTAAGATTTTTGAATTCTGGTTTCAAGTTCGCCATTCTTCCTCACTTCTTCATCAAATTTTCGCGGGTTGTTCTGGCAGTGGCAATAAAAATAGATACAAGTTGATTGCCTTCGTTGAGTAATTCATCCAGATTTAGAGGGGGAATTAAGCCTGAATCAGTCAATAGTTCCATCCGATAAAGAGATTCGTCGGCTTCCTCGATGGCTATATTTAATTTAAATAAGAAATCATTTTTCGATTTTGCCCGTAAGGCTGAACGGTAATTTGCGCCGACCGAAGTGGCAGAGCGTAACAACTGGTTTCCGATCACCCTGCCAGCCGGAGTGTTTGGAAGGGTATTTACCAAAGAGATAATCCGCAGAGAATAATCTTTCGTTCTTTGTTTTAAATCCGAACTATCCATCTGATGTCTCTCTTCAAAAATCGTAAATCGTAAATCGTAAATCAGAAATCAGAAATTTCAGAATCCGCGATGGATCCCAGCACTGCCATCAACGCCGGGTAGTCGTCGCGCAGCAGGACGATCAACTCCTGCGTGGCGGCGCGCAGCCAATAGGGATTGCCCAAGGCGGCATGCGCCTGCCCGGCCTGCTGCAGGTGGGCCGCCAGCAGCTCGCCTGCCGGCAGGTCCTCCGCGCGCAGCACATGCCGGAAATAGCCGAAACGCCCCGCGCCGGTAAATGCGACCAGCTCCTCAGGCGCGCAGGTGTAGATCACGTCCAGGGTCAGCGGCGGGCGCGGCGGCAGCAGGTGGCTGATGTGCCCATCCCGCGCGTGCCCGACGAAGATCACCCCGATCTCGACCGGCACATTGCGGTTGACGCGGTTGTCGAGGATGATCTCCTCTGAGACATCCGCTGCCGTGACCAGCTGGCGCACCAGCCCGTCGTCATCGATGTGGATGTCGTGGATCAGCCCGTACACCTGGCTGCCGTCATCCAGCGGGATGCGTACCATGCCGCCAAAGGCCGGGACGCTCAACTGCGTCACCCGGCAGCCGATCACGCAGCCGCTGGTGCCGGCGCGCAGCAACCGACCGATTTCAATTGCGCTCATCTTCGATAACTCCTTCGACCCTGCAGGTCTTTGGACGCCTGCTTGTAGGATTGCTGCCCGGGCTCAATACCCAGCCGGCGCAGCTCGTTTTCGATCAGCAGCTGGATTTGCTGCTTTTCCTGGAAGGTCACCAGGGCGATCTCGTGGGCACGGTGCAGCGCATAGGGATAGGCTCTTGACCCCATCTGGCGTGCCTGCTGCAGCAGGGTGGCGTGCAGCAGATCGACGCTCTCTTTGCGCTGGCTGACCCAGGCTGGCAGTTCGACCCGCGCCAGCCAGGGGCTTCCCTCGCGGCCCACGTTCAGGTAGAAAAAGCACACGCCCAGCGCGCCGCCCATGCGCTCGCGGAAGCGCTCATTGCTGGGTGACTGGATGGCAAACAGCGGCGTACGCTCCCCCGGTTTGATCATGTCCTTGTACAGGTCGCTGTCTTTCACCCCAGCCAGGGGGCGCTCCTTGCCCGCGCGCTGCATCTCCTCCGCCGTGTACAGGCCCAACTCGAGCAGTCTCACCACCAGGTCGGCGCGCGGCTTGTCGACGTAACCAGCAGTGACCACGCTCATCTGCGCCAGCCGCTCCAGAACAGCCAGGTAATCCTTGAAGCGCTGCTCGAAGCGCGCATCGTCCTTCGGCTCGCGGTACAGTTCCAGCGGACCGTCGGTCAGGGTTAAGACCGGGCGCGGTCCGTGTTCCTGTGCGGCGCGCTCGGCCAGCTCGCGGCGCTCGTTCAGGTCGCGCGTCAGCGCGACCAGCTCCTCGGTCAGCGGTCCCTGGCTGCCGTCCAGGTCCTCGAAGATGAACAACTGGCTGGCGGTGTGCTCCTGCGGCGCGTGCCCCTCGCCCGGGGCGATGCGGATCAGCCCGATGTTGATGACGGCAAACTCGACCGGGTCATGCCGGTTGGGATTGATCTGCGAGCCGTCGGCTGCCAGCAGCAGCGGGTAATCGTTTACCTGCGGGGCGGGGCAGGCGGAGTCCAGGTGCTCATCCAGCGGCAGGGCGCAGCGCAGGCTGCGCTCCTGAGCGGCGGCCTGCTCGACGCGCTGGCGCAGCACCTCCAGCTCGCCGGCCTGCGCGTGCAGCAGTTCGAGCGCCTGCTGGCGGCGGCGCTGGAACTCGGCCTGGCGCTGGCTGGCCGTGCCGCTCTTGGCGCGCAGTTGTTGTTGAATTTGCGGGTAATTGACCGGCATGCACCCCTCATAGATCGAACATTTGTTTGATATTATAGCCAGAATTCAAGATAGGGGCAAGGCTATTACTTTACACATGAACTTCGCTAATATTTCATGGAATCGTATCATCATAAACAGAAGGTTAAGGTACATAAAATATCACATCGCTTAGCAAACAAGAAAATGAATTGATTGCTCAAATCGAAAACATGTGTTGCGCTGGGAACACACCAGTCAGCGAACGAGGAATTGCGATTCGAGAACGGGATATGAGTTTCGATGAGTGGAAGCCCGTGCCAATTACAGGGCCTATAGTGCCTGCGTTTACGGATAAGGCGCCAAAGTGGCCGTGTAGGTCGGGGTTGGCGTGCGGGTGGGAGTGGGCGTGATGGTCACCGTCGCGGTGGGCGGGGGGAAGGTGGCGTAAGGCGTATCGGTCGGGAAGATGATGATGCCGGTTACTTCAGGAAGAATCTCCTCCTCTGTTTCTGATAACTCTCTCACCCTCTCAGGGCTCATCTGGTACCCGTCATCGTCCAGGTAAATATCCGCAGTTGTCCAGATGGGATTACCTAACGGATGAACGGAAACCACATTAAAACTGTAGACATGTATACCGGTCTTGAACTCCGGTGGCACTAGAACAACAACACCTTCGAAGACATACTCCGTATCAGCCTCGGCCTTGATTTTCCAATCCATCCCTAGGTCGTTGGAAAAAACGGTCTTGGCGGTATCTGGCATACTTTCAAAAGTTAGGCTTTCCATACCATAAATGGTCAAAGAGACTCCAAGTTCATCGGTTTTTTGGGTGGAACTGACCCTTATGCGCATCTTGGCGGGTTTCATGGCCTGGACGGGCTGCTCGATCTCGATGGCCACACAACCAAACTTATTGCAGTTCTCATTTGCAGTTACACTGCTCCCCGGCCCGTCCTGGCTGCAGGCGATCAATGAAGTTAGGACCAGCAATGTGATGACGAGAATCGGGCGTTTCATCCTTCCCTCCATTTCATTTCACAACCACCGGAAGGTAAACCCGGCTGGTGATGGCCGCCACCTGCACCGAGAAGCTGCTGGTGGTGGTCTTTAGCGTATCGCTCACCCGGTAGGTGACCGTGCAGATCCCCACCCAGTTGTAGGTTGGCGCAACCGAAACCAGGTAAGAGTTGAAGCTGACCCCGCAGTTGGCATTGGACTGGCTGACGAAGGTGTAAATCAAGTCGGACTTCGGGCTTTCCGGGTCGCTGGTGTAGATCGTCAAGTCGAGCACGTTGTTCCAGGTTGCGTTCTGCAGCGTTCTCACCGTGGGGATGGGGTTGGCGATCGGTGGCTGGTCGTAATCGATCGTGTTCTGCCAGATCGAACGCAAGGTGTCGTGGCGAACGTCCAAAGGACTGCCTTGATAAAAGTGATAAAAGTTGTTCTTCCCCACCCAGGCAAGCGCATTGTTGGCGATCCAATGAAAGCCGCAGGCAGCCGTATCGAACCAGGGGTGCTCATTGCTGAAATCCATCAGGTCGTATAGTGCACCGGCTACCCGGCCCTCGACCGTATCGCTAAAGGGAAAGGTTTGCGGATTGTCATTGATGGTGTGGTTTTCCAAATCGACTGAATTCGCTCCGCAAACATTTTGGTTGATATCATAGCAGCGGTCCCCATTGACTGCCAGAGCGAAGAAATTTGCCCAGCCCTCGAACCAGGCGCACCCAGCATTGATCGGCTGGAACATAGTATGGACAAAGCAAGCCGGATCGATATACCACTGACCGGTTCTATTGTACATCACATGGTGACCGAGCTCGTGGACGACGATGTCATTGGACAAGGCGGAATTATGAGCAATGAAGATATGGGTTCCTTGGAAACAAGAACTGTCGCATGGCCATTCCTCGTTCCTGTCCTTTTCCCAGTGGGCAGTCAGAAAGCCGGGGGAAAGCATTGGGTGGGTTTGGGTGAGAAAGAACTCCCTGGTTCGCTGCATATCCTGGAAGATCCACATGCCTCGCAACGTATTACTATCTATTCCTAGGATTCCATTTACATTGTGAACCTCGTTGCTCGAGATATTTTTTCGCATGGGGCTCCGCCAGGTGTATAGGCTGCCATCCGACCTGGTGACCTTGAAATTCGCATTACCCGACTTCCAGCGGACGTAGATATCCAGGCGGCGCTCGGCCGGGTCCGGGCTGGTGCCATCCACGTCCCAATTGATAATGTCCGGCGCGACGTAATAGCCATTGTGGTCCACTGTAAGGGTGGCAAGTAAGTCATCTGCGCCGCCGTCGCCCGGGTAGTCCTCATCCCAAATCTCCACGGTGATATCCCTGGCAGGCCGGATTACGCCTTTACGGTCATAGTAGCGAAACTGCCCTTCCAGATACAGCCACTCGACTGATTCGGGCGTGAAATCCGACCCGGCCTGATCGCGCAGATCTGGACTGTCAGCGGTCGCCGTTCCGGTTTCCACAAATGGCGTATAAGATGGCACAAGCCAAAAAGCCAGCAACTTGCCGCCCTCGCCGGGGGTTGTGTTGCGCACTCGGAGGATCCACTCGCTCTGGGCAGGCGTTCCAGCGAAAGCCTGGATTTGGGAATAGTCGCCCACCCCTTCAGCGGTTATTTCGGATGAAGATAAGAGGATAACATCATCGGATCCCGCTCTCGCCAATTGGATTTCCAACTGGTTGGGGTCTGGATAGTCGATTAGGATCTTCAGGTTCACTTCCGTCACCAGTGCCTTCACAGGCGCGGCGGGATCGGACCAGCACAGGCTCAGCCAAGTTCCGTCCGCGGGGATCACCAGGTCTTTGTTCAGGTCGGCGCATACTCGATCCTGCTGCGCTGTAGCGGATGCAAAGGCGGGCAGGGGAACACCCAGTGTCAGCAGCACAAGGAAAGACGCGGCGCAGACCAAAGATAAGCGGGCGCAATTCATAATCCCCTCCTGCGCGACGAAGATCGCCCTTGTTGACTCGCATTTATTTCAGTCCATGTGGGAATTTCGTTATATCGGCCCCTATAAATGATTATATGCAAGACCGACAGAAAACATACTTTTTTGTGGGGAGGTTTTCTGCGCGACCGATCATAAACACGTATTACGAATCCGTCCTAAAAATCAGCGAGAGCAAAAAAGGGCTATTCAGGTTTAGCCCTTTTTCTCACCCCCCTTTCCTGCCCGCGGGGCATTGTCCGCATGCGCGCGATGCGGGTATCCTGAGCGCATGAACACCATCCCCGATCTCAACCCCCCGCGGCTGCTGGTGATCCGCGCCGCTCAGCGCCACGAGCTGGCCCTCTTCGACCTGGCGGCGGTCATCGCGCTGGAGGGTCCGCTGCGCGCGCTGGACGGCGGCAACTGCATCAACATCTACCCGCTGGCGCGCGCCCTGCGCCGCCGCACCTCGCGCCTGCAGCAAGCCCTGGGCAACGTGCACCTGGCGCGTGCCTTCACCTGCTACCAGATGCTGGCGCTGCTGGCCGACACGCCCGCCAGCCCTGCGCCCACCCTGGTGCTCGATCTGCTGTGTACCTTCTACGACGAAAGCGTGCCCCTGCAGGAGAGCCGCCGCCTGCTGGACGCCGCCATCCGCGAGCTGCTGCGCCTGCGCGCCGGGGGACCGCTGGCGGTCAGTGTGCGCCCTCCGGGGGCTGCTGCCGCCTCGCGCCTGCCGCTCTACGAGGCGCTGCTCGCCGCTGCCGAGGAGAAAATATAAATGTGATCGCCCATCCGGCTGTGCCGGACGGGCAATCACGGCTCCCTTTTTTTCCGCCCTCAGGGGCGAAAGTGAAACGTCAAGGAGAAGCTGCTATGGGACGCACCATGCCATCCATCACCCAGGCCTTTGTCGAGGAGCAGGAAGCCTTTGGCCGCTTCCGGCGCGCGCTGCGCCGCAGCGACCAGCAGGCGCTCGACGATCTGTTCGCCTCTGCCCGCCAGCACCTGGCCGCCGCCGCCTACGCCAGCCACGCCCTGCCCATGGAGACCTTCCTGCTCTCCATGCTGCTCGAACAGCACAAGGAGGTGCTGCGCCTGCGCACGCAGATCGAGGCGCTGCGCCGCCAGGTTAATGGCTGAGCTGAGCGGCTGGCTGCTGGACCTTTATGAAGACCCGCAGGACGAGGTCACCCTCTGGCTGCTGGCGGATGATGGGCGCCGCCTGCGCCTGCGCCAGCGCCTCTCGCTCACCCTTTACGTCCACGGCGAGGAGCGCGACCTGCAGAGCGCCGAGCGCTTTGTGCGCGGCCTGGCAGTCCCGGCCGAGGTCTACCGCACCCGCCGCCGCGACCTGTTCCAGTCGGACCTGCTGGATGTGCTGGCGGTCAGCACGCGCGCCCCGGACCAGGCCGGTGTGTTCCGCCAGCTGGCGCGGCGCTTCCCGCACCTGGATTATTATGATGCCGACATGCCGCTCAGCCTGCAGCACGCAGCGCGTTTCGGCACCTTCCCGCTGGCGCGCTGCTGCCTGGAGGTCGATGCCGGCGGCGAGGTGCTGGCCGTCCAGGCGCTCGATTCGCCCTGGGCGCTGGAGCCGTCCCCTGCACCGCTGCGCGTGCTGCAGCTCGAACCGGAATGCGACCCTGGCCATGCCGCGCCGCGCGCACTGCTGGCGCGTCACGAGCGCAGCACCTACCGCCTGGCACTCGAACCCGCGCGCGCCCTGCTGGTCAACCTGCGCGCCCTGCTGGCGCGCATCGACCCCGACCTGCTGCTGACCGCCTGGGGCGACACCTGGCTGCTGCCGCTGCTGCTCGAGCTGAGCAAAGCCCACGGCCTGCCCCTGCCGCTCAACCGCGATGAGCGCCGCGAGACCGGCTTCCGCGAGGAGCGCTCTTACTTTTCCTACGGGCAGGTCATCTTCCGCGGGCAGCAGGTGCACCTCTTCGGGCGCTGGCACCTCGATACCCGCAATGCCATGCTGTGGGACGATTACGGCGTGGACGGCGTGCTCGAGGCGGCGCGCGTCAGCGGGCTGCCGGTGCAGGTGGCCGGGCGCAACTCACCCGGGGGCGGCATCTCGGCCATGCAGATGCGCACCGCCCTGCACATCGGCGTGCTGGTGCCCTGGCACAAGCAGCAGGTCGAGCAGGGCAAAACCGCCCTGGATTTGCTGCGCAGCGACCAGGGCGGCATGATCTACCAGCCCACCGTCGGTTTGCACCGCGACGTGGCCGAGCTGGATTTCATCTCCATGTACCCCAGCATCATGGTGCACTGCAACATCTCGCCCGAGGTCAGCCTGCCGCTCAACCTGGGCCCCTCGCCTGAACCGCCCGGCCTCATCCCGCAGACCCTGGCGCCGCTGCTCGAAAAACGCGTGGCCATCAAGCGCCTGCTGGCGCAACTGCCCGCCTGGCACCCGCGCGTGCGCGCGCTCAAGGCCTGTGCCTCGGCCCACAAGTGGCTGCTGGTGACCTGTTTCGGCTACCTGGGCTACAAAAACGCGCGTTTTGGGCGCATCGAGGCGCACGAGGCGGTCACCGCCTGCGGGCGCGAGGCGCTGCTGCGCGCCAAGGAGGCCGCCGAGGACCTGGGCTTCGAGGTGCTGCACATGTACGTGGACGGCATCTGGGCTGCCCGCCCGGGCGCCGCCCGCACGGAGGACTTCCAGCCGCTGGTGGACGAGATCACCCGCCGCACCGGCCTGCCGCTGGCGCTGGATGGCGTCTTCCGCTGGGTGGCCTTCCTGCCCTCGCGCCAGGATGAGCGCGTGCCGGTCGCCAACCGCTACTTCGGCGTCTTCCAGGACGGCACGCTCAAGGTGCGCGGGCTGGAGGCGCGCCGCCGCGATACCCCTGCCTGGATCGGCGCGGTGCAGATGGAAATGCTCGAGCTGCTCGCCCGGGCCGCTGACGCCGATGAGCTGCCCGCCCTGCTGCCGGCGCTGGTCGAGCTGCTGCGCCGCCGTCTGGCCGACCTGCGCGCCGGGCGCGTCCCGCTCGAGGACCTGCTGGTGGCCCAGCGCATCACCCGCGAACTGGGCGAGTACAGCAGCCTGCCGGCTGCCGGTCGCGCCGCCGCCCAGTTGGAGAAGATCGGCAAGCACCTGCGCCCCGGTCAGCGTGTGCGCTTTTTGCTGCTGCGCGGCCAGCCGGACGTGCACGCCTGGGACCTGCCCGACCCGCCCGACCGGGCCCGCCTGGACCTCTCGCGCTACCGCGAGCTGCTGCTGCGCGCCGCCAGCGCCGTCGTCCAGCCGCTCGGCGTTGACCAGCCGACCCTGGCAAGCTGGGTGGAGGGCGCGGTGCCGGTGCAAATGCTGCCTGCCGGGCGTCCTGCCGCCCAGCCGGTGATGTGGCCTTCGCAGATTCGTATCTGAGATGCGTGGTCAGAAAGCAGTCGATCCAGCACGAGAACCATGAGCCGTAATTTGTTGATTCGAGGATCTTAATTCGCTCATGCTGGACCGTAAGGGTATCCGTACGGCGCCCGTGCCCTTCATTCACCCGTCCGGGCAGTCGAAAATATGAATCTAAACTTCGAAATCCAAAATCTAAAATCTAAAATCCAAAATCCAAAATCGAAAGTCCCTTTAGCCTGCCATGTAGGCAATGCTGAGCGTGCCCGGGCCGGTATGCGAGCCGACCACCGGGCTGACCTCGCTGAGGATGCCCTCCACGGCGTTGAACTCCCTGACCAGCCGCTCGAGCAGCTCTTCAGCCACCTCGGGCACGTTGGCGTGGAATACCGAAACGCGCACCGGCTCCTTTCCGGCGATGTTGCGCGCGGTAAGCTGCACCATGCGCTCGATGGCCTTGCGCCGCGAGATCACGCTTTCCACCAGTTCGATCTTGCCGTCGCGGATCTCGAGCAGCGGCTTGACGTTCAAGGCGGTGCCCAGCAGGCGTTTGGCGCTGTTGATGCGACCGCCGGCTGCCAGGTACTTGAGCGTGTCCACGGTGAAGTACACCCCGATCTTGGGATAGGCGTCCAGCGCAGCGGCCTTGCATTCCGCCAGCGATGCGCCCGCCATGGCGGCGCGCGCCGCTGCCAGCACCATGAAACTCAGCGCCATCGAGACCAGGCGGGTATCGATGATCTCGATCGGTTTATCCGCGAAGTTCTTCTGCGCCTGCAGGGCTGAATCCAGGGTGCCGGAGATGCCGCTGGAGATCGGCAGCACCAGCAGCTCGTAGCCTGCCGACAGCCACTGTTCGAACGCCTGCTCAAAGTCGTGCACCGGCACCTGGCTGGTGGTGGGCAGCGTCGCGGCGCTGCTCAGCCGGGTGTAAAACTCACTGGCCTGGATATCCACTCCGTCGCGGTAAACCTGGCCCTCCCAGGTGAGCGAAAGCGGCAGCACGTGGATGCCGTACTGGTTGACCAGCGGGACGGGTAGATAGGCGCTGCTGTCGGTGATAATCTTTACCGGGGACATGGGACCCTCCTGATGAGTGTAATGGGGTGGCGGGCGGGGAGCCAGGCTCATGCGCCCGCTTGCGGCTTGACTTTCCCCTCCTGTATGTTGCTGCGGTGTTCACAATGAGTATAAATGAGAGCCGGGCGCTTGCATAGGAATCCGACCGATAAGTATGAAATAAATGTGACCCCGCACACCGCAGGTCATATTTTCACGGGCGCTTCAGGCGGGCAGGGCTATCTCAGGCGTCACTGCCAGCCGCGTAGGGTAAAAGCGGCTCTTTTCGCAGCGATCCTTGGCTGAGGTATCGCGGCGGGCAGTTCTTATCGGCGCATAAACTTTGATTTTGAAAACATGGGTCTTGATCACCGCCTGGAACAGCCGCTGACCAATCCGGCTGCCAGCCTGGCGCAAACAAGCTGTCTTGACACTTGATGGCTGTAATGCTATACTCCAGTATAGTATATATCTCATCAAAGAGGTCATCCGGTTATGCCCCTGTATGAATACATCTGCGAATCCTGCGGCGAGCAATTCGAGAAAATGGTGCGCCTGAGCGAGCAGAACCTGCGCCCGCAGTGCCCCACCTGCCACTCCGACCAGACCCGCAAGCAGCTTTCGCTCTTCGCTTCCCGCTCGGCTGGTGGCAGTTTGTCCGGCGCTTCGGCTGCCAGTTGCGGCAGCGGCTCCAGCCCCTTCCGTTGAGCGTAACCCCATTCGGCCTGCGTGCCAGGCCAGGAAGAACCCCATGAAACTGGACAACCAGGAAACCCGCAAGAACATGATCGGGCGCTTGAAACGCATCGAAGGCCAGGTGCGCGGCGTGCAGTCCATGCTGGCAGAAGGGCGCGACTGCCGCGAGGTCCTGCAGCAACTCTCCGCTGTGCGCGCCGCCGTGCAGAGCGCCATGCAGACATACGTGGAAGCCAACATCAACGAATGCCTGCTGGAAAAAATTGACCAGGCCGGTGACGACCGCGCCCGCCGCGAGCAACTGGCAGCCGACCTGATAAACCTGCTGGAAAAAGCCAGCTAACCGTATTCATCAAGGAGCAAAGCAATGGCAAATGTAAACGTGCGCTGGATCGGCGGCAAGCAGTTCGTCGGCATCGATTCGACCAACCATTCGGTGGTGCTCTCGACCGCCGATGAGGGCGTGGGCATGAAACCCTCCGAACTCTTGCTGGTGGCGCTGGCCTCCTGCACCGCCGTGGATATCGTCGAGATCCTGCGCAAGAAACGGATCGACCTGATTGCACTGGAGGTATCCGCCGAGGGCACCCAGGACGCCGACCCGCCCTGGACCTTCCGCAAGATCCACCTGCACTACAAGGTGCGCGCCAAAGAGTGCAGCCAGGAATCCGCCCGCCAGGCCATCGAGCTTTCTGAGGACAAGTACTGCTCCGTTTCCGCCACGGTGCGCGGCGTGGCTGAAATCACCACCAGCTTCGAGGTCATCGAGGCTTGATCCTGGGTGCGGGTGTTAATTTCGAAGACCTGCCACGAATTTCACGAAAATAACTAAAATTTCACCATGCCGTGAGTGATATGCGTATGAACTCCTGGCCGTGAAGCAAGCTTTTGACTGGTAGGGTGCGTTGCCAACGCACCATCGAAAAGTCTTCGCGGGCGATCGGCAGGGTAGGTTCAAAAAGCCTCATCATGTCCTTGCAGGCGAGCGCGGCGATCTTGGGTCTTGCGGCTCTGGAAAGTGTGTTATACTCACAGCCAGGTAATTAACCAAGAAGGTAAAATGACTGACAGCAACCTGTAACAGCAGCGATTATTGGCAGCGCCGCACGGCCGGTTTTAATCACGCGTCCGGAGGCCCTGGCCTTCGGTTTTTGTTTTAAATCTACAGGTTGCCTTATGCTTAATGTTCAAAACATTCACAAATCCTACGGTATAGAAACCATCCTAGAGGGGGTGTCGCTGACCCTCAACCCCGGCGAGCGCCTCGGTTTGGTGGGGCCCAACGGCAGCGGCAAGACCACCCTGCTGCGCATCATCACCGGCCTGGAAAAGCCCGACCAGGGCAGCGTCCGCTTTTCGCCGCCCAACCTGCGGGTTGGCTACCTGCCGCAGGGCGCCGAGTTCGACCCGCGGGACACGCTCCAGTCTTACCTGCAGCGCTGCGAGGGCGACCTGCTGGCGCTGAGCGCGCGCCTGGGGGAGCTGGCGGGCCGCCTGGCGGACCTGCCTGACCAGCCCGACCTGCAGGAGGAATACGACCATACCCTCGCGAGGATCGAATCGGCGGCCGAATCGGCCGGGCGCGGACCGGCTGTCCTCGCCAGCCTGGGCCTCGACCAGCTGCCGCCCGACCTGCCGGTGGCCGCCCTGAGCGGTGGGCAGAAAACCCGCCTGGCGTTGGCCGGCGTGCTGCTCGGCGGTCCGCGCCTGCTGCTGCTGGATGAGCCCACCAACCACCTCGACCTGGATATGCTCGGTTGGCTGGAGGAGTGGCTGGCGGGCTTCAGCGGCGGCGTGCTGGTGGTCTCGCACGACCGCGCCTTCCTCGACCGGGTGGCCACCCACATCGTCGAAATCGACGGCCTGACGCGCACCTCCAAAACCTATGCCGGCAACTACAGCGATTACCTGCGCGAGAAGATCGCCGCCCGCGAGCGCCAGTGGCAGGCTTTCAGCGACCAGCAGGAGGAGATCCAGCGCCTGCGCGCGGCCGCTTCGCGGGTGCGCTCGCGCGCCAGGTTCCACAAAGGCGGCAAGGCTGATCCGGCCGTCACCGACGGCTTTAGCGCCGGCTTCTTCGCCAACCGATCCAAGGAGACCATCCAGCGCGCCAAGAACATCGAGAAGCGCATCGAGCGCCTGCTCGGTGAGGAGCATATCGATAAACCCGCCCTCTCCTGGGAGATGAAGATCGAGTTTGGCGACACCCCCTCCAGCGGGCGCGACGTGATCGTGATGGAAAACCTGTCGGTCGGTTACGGCGAGCTGGTGCTGCTGCGGGATCTCAACCTGACCCTGCGCCACGGCAGCCGCACGGCGCTGATCGGCCCGAACGGCAGCGGCAAGACCACCCTGCTGCGCACCATCGCCGAGCACATCCCGCCGCTGAGCGGGCGCCTGCACCTGGGCAGCAACGTCCGCCTGGGCTACATGGCCCAGGAGCAGGAAAACCTCGATCCTGACCTGGACGCTTTCAGCACCATACAGAAGATCGCCGGGCTGCCTGAAACCGAGACGCGCGCTTTCCTGTCGCAATTCCTCTTTAAAGGCGACGACGTCTTCATCCCGGCCGGCAGGCTCTCTTTCGGCGAGCGCGCCCGCCTGACGCTGGCCAGCCTGACCGCCGGGGGCTGCAACCTGCTGCTGCTGGATGAACCCGTCAACCACCTGGATATCCCTGCGCGCACGCGCTTCGAGCAGGCCCTGGCGGGCTTCAAGGGCGCTATCCTGGCCGTCGTCCACGACCGCTATTTCCTGCAGGGCTTCGCCCGCCAACTGTGGCAGGTGAACGGCGGCAGTATCCAGACCATTGACCTGACGATCACGGCGGGATGAGCAGAGGGATTTCCGGTCATTACGAGCGATCCTTGCGAGCGAGGCAATCTATTTATCCCCTCTGCTCAGCCAGAAACCCGGCGGACCGGCGTGCGTATATAGATCCATACCCGCATTTCAAAAAGAGGTTTCTCATGGATCCACAATCGAACGCTTTCGCTAAATTTTTCACCGTGATCGCCCGCGGACAGACCTGGCTGAACATCCTCTACCTGCTGCTTTCCTTCCCGCTGGGGGTTTTTTACTTCGTCTTCTTCGTCACCGGCTTCTCGGTCGGCGTCCCGCTGATCATCATCTGGGTTGGGCTGCTCATCCTGGCGCTGGTGCTGACGGCCTGGCAGGGGTTTATCCTGTTCGAGCGCGGCATGGCCATCACGATGCTGCGTGAGGACATCCCGCCGGCGCAGCTGGCCGACCTGAGCGGAAAATCCACCCTGCAGAAGATCGGCGCCTGGTTCACGAACCCGGTCACCTGGAAGGGGCTGCTGTTCCTGCTGGCCAAGTTTCCCCTGGGGATCGCCAGTTTTGTCATTTTCGTGACCCTCAGCGCGTTGTCCCTGTCGTTTCTGGCCGCGCCGTTGATCTACCGCAACATGCCCATTGGAATCACCTGGGGCTGGAACAACTTCTACCAAATTGACACGCTCACCGAGGCGGTGCTCGCCTGCCTGGCCGGCGTTCTGCTGGTGTTCGTTTCACTGCACGTCTTCAACGGCGCGGCCTGGCTGTGGGCCAAATTCGCCCGGCTGATGCTGGGCAGCAGCCAGCCCATCTCGACCGGCAACGCCTCACCCGAGCGCACGCCTCAGGTCGAACAGCCGCCCGCGCAGAGCTGAACTTGACGCCCCGCCCGGCACTTTTTTCGCCCTGTTTGAGTAGTGCTAACGCTTGGAGTTTGAACTCCTGTGTGTATTCGCGGTAGTTCCTTTTAACCACGCCTGATCTCCGTATTTTCCAAGCCTACCTGATCAGGACAGTTATTGTGTCCACTTTTTCGCGCATTTCCTCGCGACCCGAGTCGGGAAGGGGAAACAGAATGGGCGGTCGGCGGGGTGGATGACCCCTCCCGGCCTGCGGCCACCCTCCCCATTTTCCGGTTTCGAAAATGGGGGGGGGCTGGGGGAGAACCGTCCACGAATGGGACGCGAAAACACGAGTGGAGCAACGCGGCGGCAGGGTGCGTTGGTAATACAGCGATGTGCGCGATCAAGACCTAACCCCCTGGCCCCCTTCCCCAGGCGGAAGGGGAAACAGAATGGGCGGTCGGCGGGGTGGATGACCCCTCCCGGCCTGCGGCCACCCTCCCCATTTTCCGGTTTCGAAAATGGGGAGGGGCTGGGGGAGAACCGTCCACGGATGGGACGCGAATACACGAAATTATGACGGGGGATTCAGGGTAAGGGGTCATCTGGCACAATTCGACGGGCTCGGGTCGCAGGCTCAGGCAGCGGTCCTTCGACGGGCTCAGGCAGCGGTCCTTCGACGGGCTCAGGAACCGATCCTTCGGCACCCATCGACACCCATCGACGGGCTCGGCGCGCGGGCTCGGAAGGCGGTCCTTGGACGGGCTCAGGCAGCGGTCCTTCGACGGGCTCAGGCAGCGGTCCTTCGACGGGCTCTGGAACCGATCCTTCGGCACCCATCGACACCCATCGACGGGCTCGGCGCGCGGGCTCGGAAGGCGGTCCTTGGACGGGCTCAGGCAGCGGTCCTTCGACGGGCTCAGGAACCGATCCTTCGACGGGCTCAGGAACCGATCCTTCGGCACCCATCGACACCCCTCGACGGGCTCGGTGCGCGGGCTCAGTGAGCGGCCCTTCGTCAGCAGGCGGGGGCTCGGTGGGGGCGCTGCGAGGGGCGCGGGTGTAATTGGGGAATTCCTTGAGTGTGCGCTCGGTGGAGGTGGGGCCCATTTCGGCAAGGCGGTACTGGATGCGCATGAGGCGCGAGAGGCTGGAAAGGGCGAAGCTGAGGGCGGCGAGGACCTGGAGGGCCTGGGTGAAGCCGGCATGGTCATGCTGGCGGGCAACAACGCGGCGCAGGCAGGCGCGCAGGAGGGCGATCTCCTCGGCAAGGCCGACCTGACGGAAAGGGGCGACGGAGGCCAGCTCGTCGGCGGGAAGCTGGTCGTGATAGAGGTCGTGGGGCAGGTCGATGGCGCTGCGATCAAAAAGGCGGTCATCAAATTCGGCGTCGAAAGGGGTTTTCATGGGCAGTTTCCAGGGATGGGGGGTGGGAATTGAATTGATCTAAAAAAACAATGCGGATCAATTGTTAAGGGCCTTCGACCAGGATGGGGATTTTGTCCACTTCGCGGAGCTCGCGGAAGATTTCGTCGAGGACGTCGTCGATGGTGACTCCGCCGTACTCGGCGAAGAAGCGCTGGGTGCGGACGAGGCGGCCGAGGGTGTTGGCGGCCAGGCTGGCAACGCGCAAGAGGGCGAGGTCGGCAGAGAGGGAGGACTGGGAGGCAGAGAGGTAGATGACACGGCGCAGGAAGGCGCGCAGCAGGTCGATCTCGTCGGCGAGGCCGGAGGCTTTGAGGTCGACGGCGGCACCCGGGGTGCGGGGAGCGAAGCGGGCGGAGTAGTAGCCGTGTTTAAGGGCGTTGGTGTTGCCGGGCGGGGCGCCGCGGCGGCGGGGAGGGGAAGGGGAAGAGTCGGGCATGAATAAACCTTTCTGAATTTTAGATTTTAGATTTCAGATTTGAGATTTGAAAGGTACGAATTGAGATTTACGATTTATCGGATGGGCGAGGCGGGTTTTACCGCCATGATAGGGGATGTGGGGGGTGCAATACAAGCTGTCAAAACCTGAAGGTGGGGGATTCAGGGGCAGCCACGAATTGGACGAATTGGGAAGAATGGGATGCCACGAATGGCACGAATTGGACGAAATGTGAAATGGGGGCAGCCACGAATTGGGCGAATGGGCGAATTGGGAAGAGGGGACGGCCACGAATTGAGCGAATGGGGCGAATAAGGAAGAGGGCACGGCCGCGAATTGGGCGAATTCGGCGAATTAGGAAGAGGACACGGCGGCAAGTTGAGCGGCGATGCGGCGACCAGCCGGTTCACCCCCACGCGTGTGGGGATATCTCCGCCGTCTCCGCTCGATGGTCTTCCCTCAGACGGTTCACCCCCACGCGTGTGGGGATATCGGCAACGCGCAAGGTCGCAAAGGCGCTCGGTCTGGTTCACCCCCACGCGTGTGGGGATATCTTATCCCCATGTGGCATAAAAGCGATTAACAACGGTTCACCCCCACGCGTGTGGGGATATCTTCGCGAAATCCTGGAGATGGCACAATGAAATAGGTTCACCCCCACGCGTGTGGGGATATCGTTAGCGCAAACCAGCCCAAACAAATGCGCCACGGGTTCACCCCCACGCGTGTGGGGATATCCGCGTCGCTTTCGTTCATATCTGCCTCCATCTCGGTTCACCCCCACGCGTGTGGGGATATCTCAAACAAGGAGTGTAAAATGAACGACATAGAAGGTTCACCCCCACGCGTGTGGGGATATCTTTGTGATCATCTC